>Ga0080064_1000016_pt2 | contig 446901 bp, 395 predicted proteins | sample Subgrocontami54m_FD_69260 | JGI IMG/M metagenome (GOLD analysis project Ga0080064, IMG submission 69260) | Subsurface groundwater microbial communities from S. Glens Falls, New York, USA - GMW46 contaminated, 5.4 m (SPADES assembly) (version 2) ... | reverse complement strand
TCTTCTCTTAGGCTCATGATGTCTTTGGTCTCCCAGGGCATGGTTCCTCCGCATAAAATGTTTATGCAGAAGTGTCACCCATGTCCTCATACACCTGTCACCTATGTGCCCGGTCTGTACAGCCGTTCAAAGAAAGGGACTAGCCCGCCGGGCTACCCCCGGCACCTAAAACATTCGCGCGAAGCGCACAACACCACCTCAGCCGATAATTTGCCACTCAACCCGGGCTGGCATGTTCGTACCTTCCCCTACATCAACACAATATCGTACTGCTCCTGGCTGTACTGATTCTCCACCTGAAGATAAATCGGCTTGCCGATGAAATCCCCCAACTGCGCCAGACTTTGTGATTCCTCGTCGAGAAACAGGTCGATAACCTGCTGGGAAGCAAGAATACGAAACTCGCGCGCGCTGAACTGGCGTGCCTCGCGCACCAGCTCGCGCAGGATGTCGTAGCACACCGTCTGCGCGGTTTTCAGAACGCCACGCCCCTGACAGGTACAGCAGGGCTCGCACAGGATGTGGGCCAGGCTTTCGCGGGTGCGCTTGCGCGTCATCTCCACCAGACCCAGTGCGGAGAAGCCGTTCACCGTCATGCGCGTGCGGTCCTTCGCCAGCGTCTTCTTGAACTCGGCGAGCACGGCGGCCTGGTGCTCCTCGTTGTCCATGTCGATGAAATCCACAATGATGATGCCGCCGAGGTTGCGTAGCCGCAACTGTCGAGCGATCGCCTGCGCGGCTTCGAGGTTGGTCTTGAATATGGTGTCGTCGAAATTGCGGCCACCGACGAAGCCGCCGGTATTTACGTCCACCGTGGTCAATGCCTCGGTCTGGTCGATGATCAGATAGCCGCCGGACTTCAGGTCAACGCGCCGTGCCAGCGCTTTCTCGATCTCGGCTTCCACGCCATGCAGATCGAACAACGGACGCTCGCCGGCATAATGTTCAAGCAGGCCAACGACGTTGCTGGTGTACTCGAGGGCGAAACCCTGCATTTTCTGGAAGGTTTCGCGCGAATCCACCCGAATGTGTATGGTTTCCTCGTTGACGAAGTCGCGCAGCACCCGCAGCGAGAGATTCAGGTCGTGGTAGAGCATGGAAGTCGGCCTGGCGCTCTTGGCTTTGTCATTGATGTCGCGCCACTGCTTGCGCAGGTACTCGACATCGGCCTCAAGCTCACTGTCGGAGGCCGCTTCCGCCATGGTGCGGATGATGAAGCCACCGCCCGCGTCGGGTTGCAACAGGTGCTGCAACTTGTCGCGCAGCAGCTCGCGCTCGGCTTCATCCTCGATACGCTGGGAGATGCCGATGTGGGTCTCCTGCGGCAAAAACACCAGGAAGCGTCCGGCGATGCTGATCTGAGTGGAAAGGCGCGCCCCCTTGGTGCTGATGGGATCCTTGATCACTTGAACCAGCAGGGTCTGCCCCTCGTGCAGGATCCTCTCGATCAGGCGGGTTTCCACATCCTGACGCTCCTGCCAGATGTCCGCCACATGCAGAAAGGCCGCGCGTTCCAGGCCGATCTCGACGAACGCCGACTGCATCCCCGGCAACACTCGGCACACCCGACCGACGTAAATGTTACCGACCAGGCCCCGGCTGCTGATGCGTTCAATATGGATTTCCTGGGCCACACCCTGCTGCATGACCGCCACCCGGGTTTCCTGCGGGGTGACGTTGATCAGTATTTCTTCGCTCATGATTTTTTCTTGGAAAAAAATATTGAACCGCAGAGGACGCAAAGGACGCGGAGGAATTCAAAACATTACATACCATTGCACACTCTCCGGCAGGGAAATTCAACGTAAGTTGATCGTTTTTGCGAGTTGGGCGATAAAGCCACCCATCCCTGCTTACCCCGTTTCCTCTGCGACCTCCGCGTCCTCTGCGGTTTGTACTGTTTTCAGATTTATAAAACCTCAATACCAAAAACAGCCAGCAGCTCTGCGGTTTCGTACAAAGGTAGCCCCATCACACCGGAATAGCTGCCTTCGATTTTCTCGATGAACGCCGCCGCATGCCCCTGGATTGCGTAAGCACCCGCCTTGTCGAGCGGTTCGCCGGTCATGGCATAGCGACGTACTGCATGCTCGTTCAGCGTGCCGAATTGTACGATAGTGGCTGACAGCTTTTGCTCGATTCTGTCAGCTTGTGCCACCGCCACGGCAGTGAGCACTTCATGCCTTCTACCCGACAGGGCCAGCAGCATTTCCATGGCTTCGTCCCGGTTCGCGGGTTTTCCCATGATCCTGTCGTTCAGTATTACCGCAGTATCTGCCGCCAGCACGGGGAAATTCGGCAGCCTGCGCTGCTGCACGCGCACCAGTCCGACCTCGGCCTTGGCGTGACAGACACGCAGCACGTAATCATGCGGGTTCTCTCCTGGCAAAGGGCTTTCGTCCACATCCTTGCCACGCGCCGGGTCGTCCCGAAGCAGCAGCAGGTCGAAACCGACACCGATTTGCGCGAGCAATTCGCGCCGGCGCGGCGAGCGCGAAGCCAGGTAAATTTTCTTATTCGAAATCAAACGCCTACTCCCGATGATAAGGGTGATTCTGAATTACAGTCACGGCACGATACAGCTGCTCCGCCAGAACCACCCGGACCAGGCCATGGGGCAGAGTCAGACGGGACAGGGACCAGAGCCGGCTGGCCTGGCGCTTCACCTCCGGGTGCAAACCATCCGCACCTCCGATGACGAAAGCCACATCACGCCCGCCACGCATCCAGTCTTTCAACTCATCGGCAAGTTCCAAAGTACTCCAGTCCTTGCCATGTTCATCCAGCACAACTCGCACGCAATTGTCCGGCAAGGCGGCCTCGATGCGGCTACGCTCTGCCTCGTGAACCTGTTCCCGGGTTTTTCCGCCAGCCCGCTTTTCCGGTTTGATCTCGACCAGCTCGATGCGGGTCTCGCGCGGCATGCGCTTGGTATATTCCCCAAAACCTTCGTTCACCCAGGCGGGCATCTTGTGCCCTACCGCCAGAATCAACAGCTTCACGGTTAAGCCGCAGGTTCCGCCAATCTAGGTTTCTTGACCATGGTCGGGCCGCCCCACAGTTGCTCGAGGTTGTAATATTCCCGTATCGTAGGCTGCATGATGTGAACGATCACCGACCCCAGGTCCACCAGCACCCACTCGCCGGTTCCCTCGCCCTCCACGCCCTGCACATGCGCGCCGGCTTCTTTGAGCTTTTTCTGCACGTTATCAGCCAGTGCCCGGGTCTGGCGGTTGGAATCGGCGCTGGCTACGATCATGTAATCGGCCATGCTGGTAAGCTTGCGCACATCCATCACCACGATATCGCGCGCCTTGATATCTTCCAGCGCGGCAATGACCGCTTGTTTCATCGCTTCAGGTTCCATTGATGTCCTTATAAAGTCCGTTTGTCTGAATATAATCGAGAACCGCGTCGGGGAGCAAATAACGCGGACTGCGCCCAGCGGCGAACTCACTGCGGATTTGGGTGGCGGAAATATCCAGCGCCGTGACCGGCTGCACGAGAATGGTGCCGGATGGCGCATCACGCAAGGCTTCCGGCTCATTGACCAAGCGCCGATTGATTTCATCCAGCAACTCGGCAGGCAAGGTTGCGGCGGCCCGGGCAATACCGGCCACGCCTGGACGCTGAGCCACCACGATATGGGCGAGATCGAACAATTCGCGCCAGCGACGCCAGGTAGCCAGGCCGAGAAAAGCGTCTGCGCCCATGAACAGGCACAGCGACCGCATCGCGCCCAGTTCCCGGCGCAAATCCAGCAGGGTTTCCACTGTGTAGCCAGGCGTCGGCTTGAATATCTCCCGCTCGTCGAGCGAGAACAACGGGTTGCCGTCTATGCCCAGGCGCACCATTTCCAGCCTCTGTTGCGGCGAAGCAAAAGGCTGGGCGCGATGTGGCGGCTGCCCCGCCGGGATGAAGCGCACCGCGCTCAGAGCCAACCCTTCCGCCAGCTCCTGCGCCAGCCGCAGATGGCCGTAATGAAGGGGGTCGAACGTGCCGCCGAGGATGCCGATAGGAGGCGTCATCGGGTGAGGGGTGAATGGTGAGGGGTGAGGCGAAAAATCAGAAACGGTACGATGGCTGGGGTTTGATCTTCCGCCTCACCCCTCACCTTCTCACCCCTCACCCCCCTATCAATGATCTTCAAAGTGATGCGTTTCCTCGGCAGGCAGGCCGGTATCGGGATCATTCCAGTCCGCAATGCCTATTTCCGCCTCCACTTCCGCCAGCGATTCGCCGGGCTCGTAATCGGAATCGGCGTTGTATTCCATGTCCTGCACCGCATCCAGCAGCGTCGGGAAAGGCCCGAACGCCTTGTCGGTTTCCCGGTCCTGCCAGTAAAAACCGTCCGGCCGCTCGATGATCCGGGTTTGGTCAAATCCGGCTGGAGTTTCTGGAATGTTGTTCGTCATACCGTCCTCCTTAGTAAAATACAATTTCAGCCACGCACGTGGCCGTCGCCCAGTACGATGAATTTCTGGCTGGTCAGCCCTTCCAGCCCGACCGGACCACGCGCGTGGATCTTGTCGGTGGAGATGCCGATTTCAGCTCCCAGCCCATATTCGAAACCGTCGGCGAAGCGGGTCGAGGCGTTCACCATGACGGAACTGGAATCCACCTCGCGCAAGAAACGGCGCGCCCGGCTGTAGTCCTCGGTGACAATGGACTCGGTGTGCTGCGAGCTATAGCTGTTGATGTGCCCGATCGCCGCATCGAGATCCTTTACCACCCTTACCGAAAGGATAGGCGCAAGGTATTCGGTGTGCCAGTCTTCCTCGGTGGCTTCCTTCATCTGCGGGATGATCGCGCGCGCAGCCGGGCAGCCGCGCAGTTCCACGCCTTTATCCAGATAGATTTTGCACAGCGGCGGCAGCACCGTGGCAGCCACGCCTTCCGCCACCAGCAGGGTTTCCATGGTGTTGCAGGTGCCGTAGCGACTGGTCTTGGCGTTGTCGGCGATCCGGATCGCCTTGTCCAGGTCCGCCTTGTCGTCGATATAGACATGGCACACCCCGTGCAGGTGCTTGATCACCGGAATGCGCGCCTCGGCGATCAGGCGCTCGATCAGCCCCTTGCCACCGCGCGGTACGATCACGTCGACGAATTCTTTCATGGTGATCAGTTCGCCCACTGCGGCCCGGTCGGTGGTTTCTATCACCTGTACCGCTGTCGCCGGCAAGCCGGCCGCGGCCAGCCCTTCGCGCACGCAGGCAGCGATCGCCTGATTGGAGTGGATCGCCTCGGAACCGCCGCGCAGAATCGCTGCATTGCCGGATTTCAGGCACAATCCGGCAGCATCAGCCGTGACGTTGGGGCGGGCCTCGTAGATGATGCCGATCACGCCCAGCGGCACGCGCATCTTGCCGACCTGGATGCCGGAAGGACGATAGTTGAGGCCGGTAATCTCGCCCACCGGATCGGGCAGGGCCGCAATCTGCAACAGCCCCTCGGCCATGCCGGCGACGCCTTTTTCGGTCAGGGTCAGGCGGTCGAGCAGAGACTCTTCCAGGCCGGCCTCGCGGGCTTCGGCCAGATCCTTGGCATTCGCCGCGATCAGTTTGGCGGAGTCGCGCTGAATCGCACTCGCCATCGCCGTCAGCGCCTTGTTCTTGATGCTGGTGTCAGCCTTCGCCATCAGGCGGGAAGCGGCCCGTGCCTGCTGGCCAACGGTTTGCATGTAAGCTTTGATGTCCATACTGGTTACCTTAAGATCAAATTCTTACCACGAATTACACGAATGTTCACGAATTGGCACGAATGATTTGGAGTATGGCTGGTATGGAACAATTCGTGAACATTCGTGTAAATTCGTGTCATTCGTGGTTAATGGTTTTTTGCTATCCCCAGCCCCAATTGCAGCAACTCGTCCCACACGTCGCCGCGCGCCAGACCCTTGATCATCCGGTCCAGCGCCGCAGCATGTTTCAATCCGCCAACCAGCCGGGCTTCACTTACTTGACCGAGTGCGCGCTGCACCAGTCCCTGGCGGGATTCCCATACCCGCGCCTCGCGGAACAGCTGCGGCAGGGCGCCACCCTTGCGCTGGCCCAGCTTGAGCCGCGCCAAAGTACGGATTTCCTGAGTCAGCGACCATAACGCCAGCGTCGGCGCCACGCCCTCGCCCTTCAATCCTTCCAGAATCCGCACTAGGCGGACGGCATCTCCCGCCAGCATAGCATCGGAGAGGTTAAACACATCATAACGCGAGACATCCAGCACCGCTTCGCGAACCTGATCAAACAACAGCGTGCCTTCGGGAAACAGCAAACCGAGTTTCTGGATTTCCTGGTGTGCCGCCAAAAGATTGCCCTCGACGCGGTCAGCCAGAAACTGCAAGGTTGTCGTATCCGCCCGCTGTTTCTGTGCCGCCAGCCGCAACCCGATCCACTGCGGCAATCGCGACCGCTCCACCGGATAAACCGGTATCGCCGTGCCAGCCTGCTCCAGCGCCTTGAACCACTTCGTCGCCTGCGCCTGCTTGTCGAGCTTGGGACAGGTCACCACGGTGATGGTGTCATCCGGCAACCGCGCGCAATAGTCCTGCAGCACTTGCCCTCCCTCCGTGCCCGGTTTGCCGGTAGGGATGCGAATTTCAATGATACGCCTGGTCGAAAACAACGACAGGCTGTTGCCGCTCGCCAGCAGGTTCTGCCAGCTAAAGCCGGACTCGACCGTAAACACCTCGCGTTCGGCATAACCATCCAGCCGCGCTTTGGCGCGGATCGCATCGGCAGCCTCTAGCGCCAGCAGCGGCTCATCGCCATAAATCAGGTACAACGGCGCGAGGCTGCGCTGCAAATGCGCGGCCAGCTGATCAGCGTTGAGGCGTGGCATCCGCAAGTTGCGGCTTGGCTTTCGCCAGCCGCCGCATCAGTTGGCCAATCACATCTTTCTGCATGTCGGCATAGAGCATCGCCTCTTCTCCCTGCTTCGCCAGAATCTGGGTATCGTCCCAGAGCATGGCACGCCTCATTTCTATGGGCTGGGTGGTGATCAGGTCACGGCCATCCTTATCCGCCAGGCGGAAGCCGACGCGGTAAATCAACTCGTACTCCCTAACCCGTCCAGCGCCGCTCAGCGCCAGAATACGCTTTCCCCTTGTGGCCCCCTGCACCTGCAGCACCATCTGCGCGTCTTCGGCCTTGTCGGTTAACTTGGCCTGGGTCCCGAGACGAATCGCCCGGCTGATCTCCACAGCCAGTGCGGGATTGCCGCTGCCATCCACGTACAGCGTCTCGAACGGCAGGGTCGCCACGCCGCGCAGCTGGAAGCCGCAAGCGGCCAAAAGGAGCAGAGCAGTTACCGCCAATAATTTGCGCATCGTTTTTCCTTAAACCACGATATTGACAAGGCGGCCCGGCACCACCACGACTTTCTTCGCCGGCTTGCCTTCCATGAACTTCTGCACGTTGGCGTTGGCAAGGGCCAGTTGCTCTATCGCTTCTTTCGATGCATCCCTGGCAACGGCGATGCTGCCCCTGAGCTTGCCGTTGACCTGCAGCACCAACTCGATTTCATCCTGCACCAGCGCCGTAGCGTCCACCGCAGGCCAAGGCGCATCAAGCAGATTGGCACCATTCTTGAGCTCAGCCCACAGCGCCTGGCAGACATGCGGCACAATCGGTGCCAGCAGTTGCACCGCCGCTTCCAGCGCCTCCTGCATCACGGCACGTCCGGCGGGACTATCGTCGCCGGCTTTGCCCAGCGCGTTCATCAGCTCCATCACGGCGGCGATGGCGGTATTGAACTGCTGGCGGCGGCCATAGTCGTCGCTGACTTTCTGTATGGTGCCATGCAACTGAAAGCGCAATGCCTTGAGTTCCGCAGAAAGGTCGCCTCCTTTGTAGCCCTCGACCACGCCCTTCTCGACGTGATCGTGCACCGCTTTCCAGAGTCTTTTCAGGAAGCGGAACGCACCTTCCACCCCGGCATCGGACCACTCCAGGCTCTGCTCCGGCGGCGCCGCGAACATCATGAACAGGCGCGCGGTATCGGCGCCGTACTGGTCGATCAGCGCCTGGGGGTCAACCGTGTTGCCCTTGGACTTGGACATCTTGGTGCCGTCCTTGAGCACCATGCCTTGAGTCAGCAACTGGGTAAAGGGCTCGTCACAATTCACCAGACCGACATCGCGCATCAGCTTGTTGAAGAAGCGTGCATAAAGCAGATGAAGGATGGCGTGCTCGATGCCGCCGATGTACTGATCGACCGGCAGCCAGTAGTTGGCGCGCTCGTCGAGCATGGACTTGTCGTTGTCCGGACCGGTGTAGCGGGCGTAATACCAGGACGACTCGACGAAAGTGTCCATGGTGTCGGTTTCGCGCTCGGCCTTGCCGCCGCACTTCGGACAAGTCGTTTCGTAGAAGGACGGCATTTTCTTGATCGGCGAGCCGATGTCGATCTTCACGTCTTCCGGTAGTACCACCGGCAGGTCTTTTTCCGGCACCGGAACATCGCCGCAGCATGCGCAGTGGATGATCGGGATCGGGCAGCCCCAGTAGCGTTGGCGCGAAATACCCCAGTCGCGCAGACGGAACTGGGTGCGCTTGGCGCCTTGGCTCTTGGCCTCAAGATCGGCGGCGATGGCATCGGCAGCCAGTTTGAAATCCAGTCCGTCGTACTTGCCGGAGTTGATGCAAACACCGTGCTCGGCGTAGGCATCATGCCACGGCGCGGGAGTGACGTCGCCCGCCGAGGTACGGATCACGGCCTTGACCGCCAGATTGTATTTGGCAGCGAAAGCGAAGTCGCGCTCGTCATGGGCGGGGACGGCCATCACCGCGCCTTCGCCATACCCCATCAGCACATAATTGGCGACCCACACCGGCAGCTTTTCGCCGTTAAGCGGGTGCGTCACGAAATGGCCGGTAGGCATACCCTTCTTTTCCATTGTCGCCATATCGGCTTCTGCGACGCTACCGTGCTTGCATTCCTCGATGAAAGCAGCAAGCGCTGAATTTCCCTGCGCGGCTTCAGTGGCCAACGGATGCTCTGCGGCCACCGCCACGTAGGTCGCACCCATCAAGGTATCGGGGCGGGTGGTATAAACCTTCAGCACGCCCTGGCCATTGTCGTAAGGAAAATGCACCTCGCAGCCGGAGCTCTTGCCGATCCAGTTCTTCTGCATGGTTCTGACCTGCTCCGGCCAGCCGGTCAGCTTATCCAGGTCGGCGAGCAGTTCTTCGGCGTAAGCGGTGATCTTCATGAAATACATCGGGATCTCGCGCTTTTCCACCTGCGCACCCGAGCGCCAGCCGCAGCCATCGATCACCTGCTCGTTGGCGAGCACGGTCATGTCAACCGGGTCCCAGTTCACCGTGGCGAGTTTCTTGTAAATCAGGCCTTTCTCGAACAGCCGGGTGAACAGCCACTGTTCCCACTTGTAATAATCCGGTTTGCAAGTAGCCAGCTCACGTGACCAGTCGACCGCCAGGCCGAGGCTCTTGAGCTGCCCACGCATGTAATCGATGTTGGAGTAAGTCCACGCCGCAGGGGCGACTTTATTCTGGATCGCCGCGTTTTCAGCAGGCAAGCCAAAAGCATCCCAGCCCATCGGCTGCAACACGTTAAATCCCTGAAAACGGTGATAGCGAGCCAGCACGTCGCCGATGGTGTAGTTGCGTACGTGCCCCATGTGCAGCTTGCCGGAAGGGTAGGGGAACATCGACAGGCAGTAATATTTTGGCTTGCCAGGGATTTCAACGGCCTTGAAGGCGTTGCTTTGATCCCAGAAAGCCTGGGCCTGGCGCTCGATTTCGGTGGGTAAGTATTGCGCTTGCATGAACGGGCGATATCCCTTAATAACGATACGCAATTATACCTGCGAACGCTGGCTCGGTTGAGGCCAATTCAAAACAAGCGCCTTTCTCGTTTGCCTCCTCTCCCTGCACCCGCAAGGAGTGTCCCCGCCGAGAGCGGCAGCAAAGCTGCTCGCACTGGCGAGACGGGAGAGGATTGAGGAGAGGGCTGCCCCAGTGGGATACCACGATGAAAAACAAAATAACTTTATCCTTCCATTCAAGAATCGAATGCCCCGAATAGTGACAAAAGCAGCAGCTCCCGATTATACTCGCCCCATTCTTATTAATGACTTAAAGCAGCGGGAGGAAATCCAGATGTCCAAGAAGCACCCAGTTATTGCGGTGACCGGTTCGTCCGGCGCCGGCACAACCACCGTCAAGGTTGCGTTCGAGCACATTTTCATCAGAGAAAACATTAAGGCAGCCGTAGTGGAAGGCGACAGCTTCCATTCGCTGAATCGCGCTCAATTCAAAGAAGCCGTCGCCAAAGCCGAGGCTCAGGGCAACAACCATTTCAGCCATTTCGGACCGGAAGCCAACCACTTCGACAAGATCGAAGCGCTGTTCAAGAGCTATGGCGAAACCGGTACCGGCAAGAAGCGCTACTACCTGCACAACGGCGACGAAGCCGAAGCGCACAATACCCGCCTGAAATTGAAAACCAAGCTGGGCGCCGGCGAATTCACCCCCTGGGAAGACATCCCCGGCGGCACCGACATCCTGTTCTACGAAGGCCTGCATGGCTTGGCAGCAAACGGCAAAACTGACGCGTCCAAATATGTCGACCTGGGCGTTGGCGTAGTGCCTATCGTCAACCTTGAGTGGATCCAGAAAATCCACCGCGACGCCAAGGAACGCGGCTACTCGGCCGAAGCTACGGTGGAAACCATCCTGCGCCGCATGCCCGACTACATCAACTACATTACCCCGCAATTCTCGCGCACCGATGTCAACTTCCAGCGCGTGCCGACCGTGGATACTTCCAACCCCTTCATCGCGCGGGACATCCCGACGCCGGACGAAAGCTTCGTGGTCATCCGCTTCAAGGACCCCAAGGGCATCGACTTCCCTTACCTTCTAAACATGATCCCCAACTCGTTCATGTCGCGCCGCAACACCCTCGTAGTAGGTGGCGGCAAGATGGGCTTTGCGATGGAGATCATCCTTGCCCCGATGATCCACGACATGATGGAAGCCAAGAAAAAGAGCAAGAAGTAACCTGCGCCTGAAACAACGAAGCCGGGTACGGGCCTTTGCCCCTACCCGGCTTTTTTGCGCCTGAAAACCGCCCTATTCAAACAACATGGTCACTTCGTGCGTTTCGCCATGCCGCTCGATGCTGATATCGTCGCAGGCCCGTTTCGCCAGATTGATCATGTTGGCGTTATACGCCTGAATTTCGGCGGTAAAGCCCCGCAAGCCACGCTTCTTCGCATGTTCCATGAGCCTGAGCTGCATGGCAGTGCCGATGCCCTTGCCCTGCCACCCCGGCGCCACCATATAGGCGACCTCCGCCATGTTGGCGGACGGGTTCACGAAATAAAACGCGCTGCCGATGATGATCTCCTTTCCCTTGGTGCCATACAGCACCAGGAAAGCCACCTCGCTGTCCTGATCGACACTGCACAGTCGCTGCGCCTCGGCATCGGAAAGGTGGCTCAGGCGCCGGAAAAACCGCGTGTAACGATCTTCCTTGCTCATGCTCCGGAAAAACCCCTGCAATGCCGGCGTATCTCCGGGTCGAGTCGAGCGTATCAGCACGGTCTTCTGGTCTCTCAGGAGCAGTTGCCGCTCTTCCCGGTCCGAGGTCGCGCCAGCTTTCTTGAGCGACAACCCCTTCTCGACATACCCCAGCTTCCTGGCCTCTTTCATCAGCTTGGGACGAAAATCCGGATGGGCGATCCGGATCAGCGCGAGCGCTCTTTCGCGAATCGACTTGCCAAACAAGTAGGCAACGCCGTACTCGGTCACCACGTAGTGGACGTCAGACCGCGCGATGGTCACGCCTTCACCCCCCAGCAGCAATGGACGGATGCGCGACACCTTGCCGTCCTCCGCCGTGGAGGTCAGACAGATGATGGGCTTGCCGCCGGGCGAAAGCGCCGCGCCCCGGATAAATTCCGCCTGCGTCGACACCCCGCCGCAAAACTGGCCGGCAAACTGATCCGTGCACACCTGCCCGGTCAAATCAACCGAGCAGACCTGGTTCACCGACACCATTTTGTGTTGCAGAGCAATGGTTTCAATGGCGCTGACGCGCTCGATCGCCTGGAAGGAAAACAGGGGGTTGCCATCGATCAGGTCGTAAAGCCGCCGCGTGCCCAGGCAGTAGCTGCCGACGATCATGCCCCGGAACCGGCTTTTGCTGCGGCCTGTCACCACCCCCTTCTCCAGCAGCTCGATCAGAGCGTCCGTAATGACATCCGTATGAATACCGAGATCGCGCCGGTCGCCGAGGTGCCGAAATATCGCCTGTGGCAAATTGCCCAGCCCGATCTGCAGGGTGGAGCGGTCTTCGACCAATCTCGCGACAAACCGGGCTATCCGCTCGGTCACCTCGTCGATGGGGGCCGCAGGTACTTCGATAACCGGCGTGTCATACCAGACCATGCGGTCGAAGCGGCTGACATGAACGAGGCTGTCCCCGGTGGTGCGGGGCATGTTGGGGTTGATTTCGGCGATGACGCGTCGTGCGTTCTGAACCATCGAGGCGGTCACGTCGACCGAAACGCCCAGACTCGAATAGCCAAACTCGTCCGGCGGGGATACCTGCACAAACGCCACGTCGATCGGGATACGACCGTTTTCGACCAGCTTGGGCACCTGCGACAGTGAGACAGGAATGTATTCAGCCAGACCCTTTGCGACAGCAGTGCGCAGGTCGGTGCCGACAAAGAAGCATTTGTGCCGGTACCGCGTCGAGGGCTTTCCCCCCTTGTGCGACACCGCGCCATCGGTCATGAAATGGTAAAGCGTGACATTGGGAGGGGGGTCGGCAAGATTTTCCAGCGCCTCGCACAGCAGGCGGGGAGTTGCGCAGGCCGTACCGAGGTAGACATTGTTCCCGGCCTGAATCGTGGCAACGGCATCCTTCGCCGAAACCATCCTGGATTCGTGCCCCGCCAGGGCGGGATGCTTAGAAACGATTTTCACTAGTTCCATTGCCCGGCTTCCCCTCTCTACTCCAGATCGAAGATCAAACCCAACTTTACCCCTTTAATCATATTATGCTTATTTCAACCTGTCTGCTTACAGCCACCCACAATCCTATTTCAGCCGCTCTGGAATGAAAGCAATTTCATCGCCATCCTTGATCACTGTCTCTGAAACAGCCGGCTGACGGTTCACCATCACCGCCACCTTGTCTCCGGCCAGCGCTTTCCAGCATGCGTCCTCGCGGCGACCCAGCCAGCTCACCAGTTGGCTCACGTTGCCGACCGTAGCCGGCAGCGTCACCTGTTCAGAGGTCTGGTCCAGTGTTTCGGCCAATTGCGCAAAATACATCAGTTTCACCATCATGTTTCCTCCGTTGTCATGCCTTTGCCAATATTAAAATCAAAATTTACCGCAGAGGACGCGGAGGACACCGAGGAAAACGAAAAGCCTGGGCTTAAGATAAATTCCTATCCGGGTGGGTACTGCAATGGCGTGTAAGCCTTTGAATTCCTCTGCGTCCTCCGCGTCCTCTGCGGTTCAATCTGTTTTTGTAGGATAATGCCGTTTCCAGTTGCCCAGAATCTTACCACGCCATGACCCAGTCTTTTCTTGCCGGCCTCAACCCCGAACAGCTCGAAGCCGCCACCCTGCCGCACCAGTCTGCGCTGATCCTGGCCGGCGCCGGCAGCGGTAAGACGCGGGTACTGACCAGCCGCATCGCGCACCTGATCCAGACCGGCCAGGTCAGTCCGGCGGGAATCCTGGCGGTCACCTTCACCAACAAGGCGGCCAAGGAAATGCTGACGCGGCTGGGCGCGATGCTGCCGATCAACACCCGAGGCATGTGGATCGGCACTTTCCATGGTCTGTGCAACCGTCTGCTGCGCGCTCATCACCGCGAGGCCGGTCTGCCTGCACTGTTCCAGATCCTGGATTCCGCCGACCAGCTCGGCGCGATCAAGCGCCTGCTCAAGGCGCTGAATGTTGATGACGAGAAATACCCGCCCAAGCAGTTGCAGCATTTCATCAACAATGCCAAGGATCAGGGGCTGCGCGCCAACGCCGTGGAAGCCTACGACCCCTACACGCGCAAGCAGCAGGAGCTGTTCGCCGCCTATGACGAGCAGTGTAGCCGCGAGGGCGTGGTGGATTTCGCCGAGCTGTTGCTGCGCAGCTATGAACTGCTGTCCCGCGATGCGGCCTTGCGCGCCCATTACCAGAGCCGCTTCCGCCACATCCTGGTGGACGAGTTCCAGGATACCAACCGTCTCCAGTACCTCTGGCTCAAGCAGCTGGCGGGGCCGGATGCCGCCGTGTTCGCGGTCGGCGACGACGACCAGTCGATCTACGCCTTCCGCGGCGCGCGGGTAGGCAACATGCAGGATTTCGAGCGCGACTTCGGCGTCGATAAAGTCATCAAGCTGGAGCAGAATTACCGTTCCCACGGCAACATTCTGGATGCCGCCAATGCCCTGATCGCCCATAACCGTACCCGGCTTGGCAAGAACCTGTGGACCGCCGAGAGCACCGGCGAACCGATCCGCCTGTACGAGGCCGCCAACGATCAGGAGGAAGCCCAGTTCATCATCGATGAAGCCAAGGCGCTGAAACGTGACGGCATCGATTTCGCGCATATCGCCTTGCTGTACCGCTCCAACGCCCAGTCCCGCGTGCTGGAGCACGCTCTGTTCAATGCCGGCATTCCGTATCGCGTCCACGGCGGCTTGCGCTTCTTCGAACGCCAGGAGATCAAGCACGCGCTGGCCTACTTGCGCCTGATCGGCAACACCGACGACGACGGCGCCCTGATGCGGGTAATCAACTTCCCGGCACGCGGCATCGGCACGCGCAGCCTGGAGCAATTGCAGGAAATCGCCAGACAAAACCAGACCAGCCTGTGGCAGGCAGCAAAAAGCGGGCTGCTCGGCGGCAAGGCGGGGACGAGTATCGGCGGCTTCCTCGCTCTGATCAGGGCTATGCAGGACACCTGCGAAGGCCTGCCACTGCCGGAACAAATCGAGCACATGCTGGCGCAGAGCGGGCTGGTGGCGCATTACCAGGCCGAAAAGGACGGCGCCGACCGGGTCGACAACCTCAACGAACTGGTCAACGCCGCCGTCGGCTTCGTCAACGAGATCGAGGACGACAGCCTCGTCGCTTTTTTGACCCACGCCGCGCTGGAGGCGGGCGAACATCAGGCTGGGGAGGGCAACGACGCACTCCAGCTGATGACCGTGCACGCCGCCAAGGGGCTGGAGTTCCACGCCGTATTCCTGAGCGGCCTGGAGGAGGGACTGTTTCCCCATGAAAACGCAGCGAAGCGGAGTTTCAGTGCAGACTTACCTGCGCAGCAGGTTAGTCAGAGCTACAACGCCCGCAACGAAGCCGACGGCGTCGAAGAAGAGCGGCGCCTGATGTATGTCGCCATCACGCGCGCCCGGCGCCGGCTTTATCTCAGCTTGGCACAGAGCCGGATGCTGCACGGCCAGTTCCGCTACGGACTGGCTTCGCGCTTCCTGAACGAAATCCCGGAAAACCTGCTGAAGCGGATCAACCCGGCGCCCAAAGCCTCACGCCCATACCCGCAATCCACTGCGGATAACTGGACTGCACGGCCAGAGCCGGCCAAGTCCAGCGCTTATGAGCGCAGCATGGTCGACTCGCCCTGGCATGTCGGCCAGAATGTGGCTCACGCCAAGTTCGGCTCAGGCGTCATCGTCAACTGCGAGGGTGCCGGAGCGGATGCAAGGGTGCAGGTGAAATTCCGCAATGCCGGGGTGAAATGGCTGGCGCTGGAGTATGCCAAGCTGACGGCGGCTTAGAGAGGCCGGCCTATCAATCCAGACTGATTTTGACCGACTTGACGCGAACATAAAGATGCGTATGATTGTACGCATCCTGGTTAACGTGAGTTGATACGCCATGCAAACCTATTACGACTCGACCGCCAAGAAAGGTCGTTTATCTTTGTCGATCAATCAAAACCTGCTGGATCGCCTCGAACCTTACAAACAGCAGGTTAATTTCTCGGCGCACGCTGAGCAATTGCTTGCCCGAATGCTCGAAGAACTTGAGAATCGCGCCTGGGCGGAACGCAACGCCGAAGCGCTGGCGGCGCATGGAAGAGACATCTCCATTACAGGGTTAGCTGGCGCTGAGTTTGATCGGATATAAGGGCCTTAGCCTTGGCGCAATTTGACATCTATCCCAACCCGGGCACCAAGAAGGCCGAAATACCGTATCTCGTCTCCATTCAGAACGACCACATTACGAGTAAAACCGGGGCGACTGTAGTCATTCCGTTACGTGCCAATGCTCAGCCAGTAGACATCATGGCCCCGCTGGTTGAGATTTCCGGGCAAGGAAAGTTCGTTCTATCCACCGATGAAATCTTCGCGATCGATACCGCCAGACTCAAGGCTTCTTTCGCCGTGCTGAGCACGATCGATCGTGCCAAAATAAAACCCGCAATAGACAAGGTAATCGGCGAATACTGATACAACTCGTGTAAGGCGTAATGTACCCGGCGGTTAAATCGGTTCTTCAGTCAAGGCCGGCTCAGCCGGAAAAATATCCTTGTAGCCCATATAGATCGAGGCGTTCAGCACCGGCACCAGAATCAGCATGCCCAGACCAAAAGGAATCATGGCGACCATCATCAGGACAAAAGCGATCACCCCGAAAATCGTAAACGGCCACATATTGCGCAGGCAACCAAAAAAACTCAGCTTCATCGCGTCCATGGCCGTCATATTACGCAGCACCACCAGCGCCGGAGCAAACCAGTACGCCATCAGCAGCGGAATCAGCAGCGCAAGGGCAACCAGCAGGGCAACCAGCATTCCACCCATCGCACCCACCATCGCCTCGGTCGGCTCCGCGCCTTGCATCTGGCCCAGTGCCGCAGAACCCAGGATGGCACCGCCGCCGCCCATCATCATCAGCCCGAGGATGGTGATCGAACCCACCAGATACAGGCCGCCCACGGTAATGAGCTGCCCGGTGTTGTGCTTGAATCCGGCGATCAGATAGCCCAGTTCGAGCTCTTCGCCGGCCTCCACGTCGCGACAGGCCAGCATGAAACCTGCGGTAAACACCGGCGCCAGCAGCGTCATCACCAGCGGCCCCACCACGGGGACGATGGAAACCACGATGACGATCAGGAAGTAAACGATAAACAGCGCAATCCAGATCGGTGGATTTTTCCTGAACAGGGAAAAACCTTCCGCGATCCACTGCCAACCATGTCCGGCATCGACTTTACGAATTTCCATGTGAATCCTCAGAGTAAATGCTGCAATTCCGTTGGCGTCGCCACATGCCGCTGCAGGATACGCCGGAAATGAGTGGGGTCCTTGGCATGCGTGAGTTCGCCCGGGCGCGGGAAATGGAAATCGTAGAGGCGCGACAACCAGAAACGCAGAGCCCCCGCGCGCAGCATGGTCGGCCAGGCCTGCTGCTCCATGTCGGAGAGGGGGCGGGTGCCATGATAGGCTTGCAGCATGGCCGCAGTCCGCGCCGGGTCGAGCGATCCATCCTCGGCGACGCACCAGTCGTTCACCGTGATCGCCAGGTCGTAAAGCCATGCGCCGCTACAAGCGTAGTAAAAATCGATCGCGCCGCTCAGGGTGTCGCCTTTGAACAGCACGTTGTCGCGGAACAGGTCGGCATGGATCACGCCGCGCGGCAGGTCCTCGAAGCGAAAACCGGACTGGTAGGCGATTTCCTGGTTGAGCAACGCACTGTCCTCGGCAGCAAGCTTGGGCAGCACCTGCGGCGCAGTCGCCTTCCACCAGGCCGGACCGCGCGGGTTCGGCATTTCCGCCTTGTAGGAGCGACCGGCAAGGTGCATGTCGGCAAGCATTTCGCCAACCTGGGCACAGTGGTGCGCATTCGGCTGATCCAGCGACTTGCCCTCAAGGCAGCTGACGATGCAAGCCGGCTTGCCGTTCAATTCGCCGAGAAAGCTGTTTTCCAGGCTGGCGATCGGTCGCGGGCAGGGAATGCCGTGGGAAGCGAGATGGTCGAGCAGGTTGAGAAAAAACGGCAGTTCTGCGCGGGTGAGTTTCTCGAACAGCGTCAGCACGTAGCGCGCATGGCTGGTGGTGACGAAATAATTGGTGTTTTCGATGCCGGCGGAAATGCCTTGCAAGTCGACCAGGCTGCCGAGGGAATAATTCTTCAGCCAGGCGGCAAGTTCATCCCTGGAAACGGTGGTAAAAACGGACATGGTTTCTTAGCTATCAGCTTGTTGTGCGGCTTTGCCGCGTGTTTTTAAAAAGCTTTTGATTTACTGACAGCTGATAGCTGAGAGCTAACCGCTGCCTTTCAGAACCGGATCAACACCCACTGCGGCACACGCACGCCGGAGTCCAGATTGTCCTGACGGGAATACTGTCCGTCCCCCTTGTGATCAACCAGGTAGTAGGGCACGCCATGGGGCGGTGTGACTTTCAGCATGTACAGCTTGCCGCCGATACGGTATTCCTCGACCTTGTCCTCACCGCGCTTGATGATGGTCACCTGCGGCTCGAAAGCCGGGTCGAGCTCCATGCCGGCAGGGGCCGGCGGGGGCTCTGGCACCGGCTGCAAATCCTTCGGCAGGGATTTGGAGCCTTCCGCATAGGCGGGCAGGGTCAGGGCAATCAGCAATAGGGCGATCAGGGCGCGCATGTTTTTTCCTTAAAGCGGAAGGCTATTATACATTACAGGCTGAGCAGCATTTCCCGTTCGGCGGCGGAAGGCTCGAAACCACGGGTTTCATAGTATTTGAAGATCGCGTCCACCACGTCCTTGGGCTCGTCGATCACCTGGATCAGGTCCAGGTCATCCGCATTGATCGTTCCCTCCTTGACCAGGGTATCCCTGAACCAGTCCACCAGGCCGCGCCAGTAGGGCTCATGCACCAGGATGATCGGAATCTTGCGGGTCTTGCCGGTCTGCACCAGAGTCAGCGCCTCCATCAGCTCGTCCAGGGTGCCGAATCCGCCGGGCATCACCACGTAAGCCGTGGCGAATTTGACGAACATCACCTTGCGCGCGAAAAAATGGCGGAAAGTCTGGCTGATGTTCTGGTAGGGGTTGCTGTGCTGCTCGAACGGCAGCTGGATGTTCAGGCCAACGCTGGGGGATTTGCCGAAAAAAGCACCCTTGTTGGCCGCTTCCATGATGCCAGGGCCGCCGCCGGAAATCACGCTGAAGCCAGCATCGGACAGTTGGCGGGAAATCTCCTCGGTCAGCTTGTAATAGGCGTGATCGATGGGGGTACGGGCGCTGCCGAAAACGCTTACCGCCGGACGGATACAACTCAGGCGCTCCGTCGCCTCGACGAATTCTGCCATAATCTCGAACACGCGCCAGGATTCCCTGGCTGAATAAGCGTGCCCGGCAATGTCCGCGCCCTGCATTTTGGGGATTTTTTCTGAGCCGTTCATAAAGGTTTAACCGCAATATGGAAACTAAAACGCTGCTGCTGGTGGATGGATCATCTTACCTGTACCGCGCTTTTCACGCGCTGCCGGATCTGCGCAACCGCCACAACGAGCCAACCGGCGCGATCTACGGCGTGCTCAACATGCTGCGCCGCCTGCACAAGGATTATAACGCCGATTACAGCGCCTGTGTGTTCGACGCCAAGGGGAAGACTTTCCGCGACGATCTCTACCCTGAATACAAGGCCCACCGCCCGTCGATGCCGGACGACCTGGTGCGCCAGATCGAGCCGCTGCACGAGGCGATCCGCGCCATGGGCTGGCCGCTGCTGATGGTGGACGGGGTCGAAGCCGACGATGTCATCGGCACCTTGTCCGAACTGGCCTGGCGCCAAGGCATCCACACCGTGATTTCGACTGGCGACAAGGACATGGCGCAGCTGGTCAACCCGCACGTGACGCTGGTCAACACCATGAGCAACGAAAAGCTCGACGAGGCCGGCGTCGCCGCCAAGTTCGGCGTGCCCGCCACGCGCATCGTTGACTACCTCTCCCTGGTCGGCGACGCCGTGGACGGCGTGCCGGGCGTGGACAAGGTCGGGCCGAAGACGGCTGTCAAATGGCTGACCCAGTATGGCTCGCTCGACAACCTGATCGCGCATGCCAGCGAGGTCGGCGGCGTGGTCGGCGAAAACCTGCGCAATACCCTGGACTGGCTGCCCAAGGGCAGGGAACTGGTGACCATCAAGTGCGACGTGCCACTGCCGGTGCAACTGACTGAACTTGGCCAGCAACCGCAGGACACACCCAGGCTGATCGAGCTGTTCGAGCGCTGCGAGTTCAAGACTTGGCTGAGAGAGCTGTCAGCGGTCAACCATCAACCATCAGCCATCAGCTTTCAGCCTTCAGTCAACAGCGGACAACCATTGGCGGGCGAACTGGATTTTCGACCGCAGGCAAGCTACGAAACTGTGCTCACCGAAAATCAGCTCTCCAGCTGGATCGCTCGGCTGGAAAGCGCCAAGCTGATTTCGGTCGATACTGAAACCACCAGCCTCGACCCGCTGGCGGCAAAAATCGTCGGCATCTCCCTGGCGCTGGAGCCGCACCATGCCGCCTACATCCCGCTTGCCCACCACTATGCCGGCGTGCCGCAGCAGCTTGATCGGGAAATGGTGCTGAACCGGCTCAAGCCCCTGCTGGAAAACAAGGCCCGGCCCAAGCTCGGGCAGAACCTCAAGTACGACAAACACGTGTTCGCCAACCACGGCATCATCCTCGACGGCATCGTCCACGACACCCTGCTCCAGTCCTACGTGCTGGAAAGCCACAAACCCCACGACATGGACTCAATGGCTCTGCGCCACCTCGGCGCCAAAACCATTACCTACGCCGAAGTCGCCGGCAAGGGGGCAAAGCAGATCGGCTTCGACCAGGTCGACATCGAAACCGCCACCCGCTATGCGGCGGAAGATGCCGACATCACCCTGCAACTGCACCAGGACCTGTTCCCGCAAATAGAGCCCGATGCCAAGCTGGGCTTCGTTTACCGCAACATCGAAATGCCCCTGCTCGACGTGCTGTTTACCGTAGAGCGCAGCGGGGTATTGCTGGATACCAAATTGCTCGCCCAGCAAAGCCACGAACTCGGCAACACCATGCTGCGGCTGGAGAAAGAAGCACACCAGTTGGCGGGGCAGCCGTTCAACCTCAACTCCCCCAAGCAGATCCAGGAAATCCTGTTCGACCAGCTCAAGCTGCCGGTAAAGAAGAAAACCCCGGGCGGCACCCCCTCCACTGACGAGGACGTGCTGCAAGAGCTGGCGCTGGACTACCCATTGCCCAAGGTGCTGCTGGAATACCGCGGCGTAGCCAAGCTCAAGTCCACCTACACCGACAAGCTGCCGCGCATGGTCGATCCGCAAACCGGTCGCGTCCACACCCGCTACAATCAGGCCGTGGCGGTCACCGGGCGGTTGGCCAGCTCCGACCCCAACCTGCAGAACATCCCGGTGCGCAGCCTGGAGGGGCGGCGCATCCGCGAAGCCTTCATCGCCACGCCGGGCAGCCACATCATCGCCGCCGACTACTCGCAGATCGAACTCCGCATCATGGCCCACCTCTCGAGCGACGAAAGCCTGCTCAGGGCCTTCGCCGCCGGCGAGGATATCCACCGCGCCACCGCAGCGGAAGTCTTCGGCATCACGCCGGCGGAAGTCAGCAGCGAGCAGCGCCGCTATGCCAAGGTGATCAACTTCGGCCTGATCTACGGCATGTCCGCGTTCGGCCTGGCCTCGCAGCTGGGCATAGAGCGCAGCGCCGCCCAGTCTTACATGGAACGTTACTTCGCCCGCTATCCCGGTGTGGCGAAGTACATGGAACGCACCCGCCAAGCTGCCAAGGCACAGGGCTATGTCGAAACCGTGTTTGGCCGCAGGCTATGGCTGCCGGAAATCAGCGGCGCCAACGGCATGCGCCGTCAGGCCGCCGAGCGCGCCGCGATCAACGCGCCGATGCAGGGCACCGCCGCCGACCTGATCAAGCTCGCCATGATCGCAGTACAGGGCTGGCTGGAGAAAAACCGCATGCAAAGCCTGATCATCATGCAGGTACACGACGAACTGGTGCTGGAAGTGCCCGATGCCGAGCTAGAAGCTGTCAGGCGCGAGCTGCCTGGCCTGATGTGCAACGTGGCGCAACTCGCCGTACCGCTGGTGGTGGATGTTGGAGTGGGGCCCAACTGGGAACAAGCGCACTGAAACTTGCTGAAATAGCCTCCAACACCATGACGATCGGGTAGCAGTGAAACGAAAAAGCTGGCAAACTGCCCCAAAACCCAAATAAAAAGGCAACCAAGTGAACGACGAATCGCAACACGCCACACCGGCCAACGAATCCGGCTACAACGAACTGGGCCATCTGGTCCGCCAGCTCCACGACACCCTGCGCCAGCTCGGCTGCGACGAAGCCATACAACGCATTGCCGGCGAACTGCCCGACACCCAGGACCGCCTCAGCTACATTGCCCTTCTCTCCGAAAAGGCTGCCCAGCGGGTGATAAGCGCCGTGGAAAAGGCGCAACCCTTACAAGAAAAGATGGAAACCAGTGCCTTGGGCTTAGCCGAAGAGTGGCGAAATGCCAACGAGGCCGGAGAATTCCAGAACATCGGCGAAAAAATGCACACCTTTCTCGCCGGCATTCCCAGCCACACCCGGGAAACCTCATCGCAGCTCACGGACATCCTGATGGCCCAGGATTTCCAGGACCTCACCGGCCAGGTAATCAAGAAAATCTCCCGGCTCACCCAGGAACTGGAGCACCAGCTGGTGCACATCCTGCTCATCAGCAAGCCGGAAAAACTCTCAAAGGAAAACTCCCTGCTTAACGGCCCGGTCGTCAATAAGGAAGGGCGCGCCGATATCGTGAACGGGCAGGAGGAAGTGGACGACCTGCTGACCAGCCTGGGCTTTTAGCGGGGGAAGGGGGGTCATGGCACACATCATTCTGGCGAAGACAACCGCCAGCGTTTCGGAATTGAGGAAAAGCCCCATGGGGGCCGTTGCAGCGGGTGATGGATTTCCGGTAGCGATCCTCAACCGGAACGAGCCGGCTTTCTATTGCGTCCCGGCGAAAGCCTACGAGGCGCTGATGGACAGGCTGGAAAATATCGAACTGAATGTGGTTGCCGATACGCGTTCGGGCCAGGCGTAAATCAAGGTCGAGCTCAGTGACCTATAGCCTCGCCTTCTAAACAGGAAGACCCTGCGACTTCGCCTCCGACAAGCGCGGCGAACCAGGCAAGCCGGTAGTGCCTGAAATTTTTAGGATGCCCTAAAAATTAGGAACAAAATGATTCCAAAGCATTTTATTAATTTAGTGCAGCCAACATTGCCTAAAATGACGGTTTATAAACCGTCATTTTAGGAGGCACATTTAACGTTAGGCGTAGCAATGAGCACCTCACCCTCATTCACTAAAACACTTGAACCACCATATTACGCCGTGATCTTTTCTTCTCAGCTTGCCGAAGATGACAACGGTTATGGCTTAATGGCTGAAAAAATGGCTGAACTTGCAACCAGCCAGCCGGGCTTTCTCGGTGCGGAAAGTGTTCGGGGAGCTAATGGCTTTGGTATCACGGTTTCGTACTGGCTTTCGAGCGAAGCTATCGCAAACTGGAAAGCCAATGTCGAGCACCTTGCCGCTCAGGAAATGGGCAAGCGCGCATGGTATGAACATTACGAAATCAGGGTTGCCAGGGTTGAGCGCGCTTATGCCAAGCCGTCGTCCTAACCCTGCATTCGAGAGGGACTGGCCGATAAGCGTTCTTTCACGGCCTGCGGTTTTTTGAACTTTCGGGGCTCCGGCCAAGTTTCGTGGCGGCCAGCCCCTCAATTTGAACGTTAGGGCTGGGAGTTCGGTGCGGCGTTGGGGTTGTCGCCAGACCGGAACATTCCGGCTGCGGCAAGCGCCGCTGCCCCTCGCAACCTTGGGCAAGAAACACCGCGCCATCCCAACCGCTTGAGGCGGTGCGGGGCGGCAAATGCAACGGCTTTCCCGCTCGTCGGCGCTGCATCCGTGGCTGTTGGCGGGCTTGTCGGGTTTCGAGTTGCCTGCCTTCTTGACCGACCGTTGCGGTGCCCGTGGAAACCCCGCCCCGCTTGGCGGCTTCGGACACGACAGCGGGTTCGCACTGGTGGCTTCGGCAGGCTTTCTTGCCCGTGGCGGTTTCGCGTTTCGTGGCGTAAAGTGGCGCTGGGGTTGGGTTGCAGTTTCACCCGTGTCTCTATTTCCAGCCCTAACATTGCATTCGAGAGGGACTGGCCGATAAGCGTTCTTTTTGCGGCCTGTGGTTATTGAATTTTCGGGGCTCCGGCCAAGTTTCGTGACGGCCAGCCCCTCAATTTGGACGTTAGAGGTCTCAATGAACGAAATGCCGCTGGAAGAACGAGTGAACCTGTGGCAGATGCTGCACGCCCTCGACTGCTTTCAGCACGTTGACCGCGTTTGCTCTCTTATTCAAGAAAATAAGATTACTAACGGGCACCCCCTATACCATTCCTTACTCACTTCTCTGTACGTCCTATACGGACGCCCTTTCAAGAAGTCGCATGGTGTAGGGCGCCTGCCCGACGATATCGTGCCCAAGGAATTGCGTCATATACACGATGATCTAATACTTCACCGCGACAAGATATTTGCGCACACCGACGTAAATGGGGCATGGGAGGAAGAGGATATGAGCCTCAACCAGGTCGAACTCACCGTTCAGAATGGTTTCTGCAGCTGGCGAATTCGAACTATTCAACCAATGCCGGAAAGGGTCAAGGAGTTCCAATCCTTATGCGCGGAGCTAGTGAAAAAGGTTGAATACCACATCAATAAAATCAACGGGAAAATTGGAAAGTACGTACCACACGCCAATGGCATCTATCGGCTTGTTCTTAACCCAAATGCTTCCGCTGCTTTCGAACCAGAGCAAAACCACGGTGACGGTAACCTCTAACCCATTCATCAACACGGACTGGCGCGATAAGGCCGCGCCAGCCGGTTATGTCAAACGTTAGGGTCATTCATATGAGCAATGAGCCGCGAAACCTTAATATCCCGCTCGAACGAAATGAGCATTGGGGGTTGAAGCTATTATTGGCAGGTGTCGTGGCCGTATGTTTTTCAGCGATTTTCAGTCCGGGTTTCGCAATTGTATTTGCAGCCTCGTGCATAGTTGGCCTCCCGGTGTTTTGGCTGTTCTTCTTTCCGCCACATCTTGTTGCAGCGCGTCTACAGCGGGGGCGCTTTGGCCTTGGACAAGTCGGCATTTACCTATTACTGTTCATTTACTTGGCTCTGTCCAAGAAAGTTCTTGTTCCATTTGTTGCTGGAGTGATTGAACGTGTCTTCCTATAACCTTCAGCCTAACCCTGCATTCGAGAGGGACTGGCCGATAAGCGTTCTCTTTGCGGCCTGTGGTTATTGAACTTCCGGGGCTCCGGCCAAGTTTCGCGGTCGGCCAGCCCCTCAATTTGAACGTTAGGCTCTTACCCCCAAGGAGACCTCCATGTTTGCAGGTCACATAGGCGCAGCATTGGCCATAGGTAGCGCGGAACGACGCATCAATGTCGTTGTCTTTATTTTTGCCGCCGTTCTTCTTGACTTCGTGCTCTGGCTATTTGTTCTCCTTGGCTGGGAGACCGTAACCATCCCCACCAACTTTGCCAGCACACATCAGCCGGAGTTCATCTTTCCCTACTCGCATGGTTTGCTCGCCAGCATTGCCTGGTCAGCACTGGCTGGTGCCGCCGCCTACTCTTGGTACCCGCGTTTGGAAGAGACCAAGTTCCGTGCTGCGGCGCTCGTTGCCGCAGCGGTCTTCTCCCATTGGCTTCTTGATGCACTCGTCCATGCCCCCGAGTTGCCAATCGTGGGCGCAAGTTCAGTGAAGGTGGGTCTTGGAATGTGGCAAACTATGCCAGTGGCACTCGTAACGGAAGCATTCATCGCAGCGGCGGGTCTCTACCTTTTCGTGTCCGGTACCAGTCTGTCGCGCGCGAAGAAGCTCTGGCTCACGGTGCTATGCTTTGTCGTCCTCGCCTTCACCGTGGTTGGAATGACCGTCGCACCACCTCCGCCCTCCGTGATCATAATGGCTGTGACCTCATTGCTCACAATCGCTGTTGTCTGCGCACTTGCTGGCTGGCTCGGAAGGTTTTCCACGTGAAAAGCAAGCCTAACCCGGCAGTCAAGAGGGACTGCGCAAAAGTGCGCAGTCCCTTACTTTCACGTTAGGCCACTTGTGGCGCTTGCATAGTTACTTGACAAACGTACGTCAAAGCGTACCATTAAGGCTTCTCTGAAGGAGCGCGAAATGAACACACTTACCGCCAGCGAAGCCCGTGCAAATCTGTACCGACTCATTGATCAAACAGTAGAGTCTCACGAGCCAATCATCATTACCGGAAAACGCAGCAGCGCCGTGCTTCTCTCTGCGGAAGATTGGAGCGCAATTCAAGAAACCTTGTATCTTCTGGCCGTGCCAGGCATGCGCGAATCCATAAAGGCAGGTATGGCCGAACCCCTTGCAAAAAGCTCGAAAGAACTTAAGTGGTGAGTTGGGAAGTTGTTTATGCTAAGCAAGCAATGAAAGATGCAAAGAAGCTTGCTTCAAGCGGCCTTAAACCAAAGGCGCAAGAACTGCTCGCGGTTCTTGCCAACGACCCATTTCAAAACCCACCCCCCTTTGAAAAATTGGTCGGTGATCTTGCCGGTGCATACTCTCGTCGCATTAATATTCAGCACCGTATCGTGTATGAAGTTTTTACCAAAGAGAAAATGGTTCGCGTCCTGCGCATGTGGACGCACTATGAATGAGAGGCCCACCCCATCCATCAACTCGGACTGGCGCGACAAAGCCGCGCCAACCGGTTATGTCAGACGTTGGGCCACTTGGCAATTCTTAATCGGTTATCAATAGAGGAGCTTATTGTGTTGAAGGAAAGTGCTTATCTCGTCGGTTTCGTGGCTGTCCTCTTGTTATCGTTGCAAGGTTGCGCACGTACCTCAACGCTGTATTCAAATACTTTCATTAAGCCTGTCACGCAGGTCACCAAACTCAATGTCATATACGTAGAGAGCAATCTTGTTTCAAAAACCAGTAAAACAAGCGTGCAGTTTTACGATATTGGTTACACAGACTTACCCGAACTACTCAGAGAACGAGTCCCAATTGTCTTTGCACTCAACAACATTGCCTCTGAATACGCAACCTTTAAGAACCAAGGTTTTGGTCAAAAAGAGGCGATGGAGTCTATCAAGTGGACAAGCGGCACCCCTGAGGCAATGTTGTTGACGCTCCAAATAATTGACGGGCAGGTGGTGTCCGGGTCTCATACGCCACGAACAACGACGCTCAATATGCAGGCCAATCTCATAGATTCCAAAACAAAACTTAGGCAATGGACTGGGCAGTTTCGAAACACATTCGTTGCGCCTCCAGCGGGAAAGAACGGATTTAATAATGAATTCGTGGATAACCTGCTGAAAACCGTTCTTGAGCAAATGTCACGAGACGGAATAATCGCGCTAGCAGAGCACAATGCCGTGATTCCCTTAGCCAAGCCCGCCGCAGCAACGAACTGATGTCGTGGCATAGCCCAACACTGCAATGTACCGGACCTGCGCGAAGAGCCGCGCAGGCCAGTGATTTTGAGCGTTGGGGCTCAATATCGTGAGCGTGCTCCGTCTTCCATGCAAGCCAAAGGGGCCAGGGTCACATTGAATACCCTTCGGGGAAAAGAATGTGAGCCCCTTTGATTCTACTACCCACCCAGCAGCCCGCTCTGGGCAATCCCGTCGAACATGAACTGCACCGCCAGCGCCGACAGCAGAATGCCGAAAATCCGGTTAATCACCTGCATGCCTGTCACACCAAGGAAGCGGTGGAGTTGGCTGGCGGTCAGCATGGCAACGAAGGTCACCAGCATGACGGCAAAGAGGGCAGCCAGGACAACCAGTTGATGGGTGACATGCCCCTCGGCATTCGCCATCAGCAGGATCGCTGCTCCGATAGCCCCAGGGCCGGCGATCAGGGGAGTGGCAAGCGGAAATACGGCAATGTCGTGCTTGTGTTCGGCCTCCCGGTCCTCCTCGTCAGTGGTAGTGGTGGCGCCCGAAGATCGGGCAAACACCATATCGATGCTGATCAACAGCAACAAAATTCCGCCTGATGTCCTCAGCGCCGCAAGAGAAATACCCAGGCTGGACAGCAATACTTTCCCGAGTAGCGCAAAAATCAGCAGGATCACGGTGGCGATCACGATCCCGCGGATGGCGATAGAACGCCGCGCAGCAGGGGCGGCGGTTGCCGTCAAGGCAGCGAACATCGCCGCCACATCAACCGGAGCGACTGTTGCAAAGAAAGTTGCCAGGGCTATGCCCGCTGTCTCGTACATGCCACTCTCAGAAATTAATGACTGTCTTGAAGCTTACTTTTAGATATAAATTATCGCTTCATCCGATTACAATATCCTATCCACGGGGAAGCCGGGAATAATTTGGGGCGGGCTTCGCTCCCCCTCGTGGATCAGAAACCCTCTACCTGCAAAAACCAACAGGCATGCACTCAAAGTTCGAATACCCGATGCGACTCTCCACCACCGGGATTGTGTTCATCTTGCTGCTGAGCGCTGCGGCATCCGCCTCTGAACCGCAAGCCGCGCCGGAACAGGCGTTCCTGTCCGAGTTGCCCCTGGTCCTGACCCCCTCCCGCCTGCCCCAGCCCCTGAACGAAGCGCCCGCCGCAGTAACCGTCATCGACCGCGAACTGATCAAAGCCTCCGGTTACCGCGACCTTGCTCGCCTGCTGCGACTGGTGCCGGGCATGCAGATCGGCCAGGAGCGGGGTGGTTCGCACTGGGTTTCCTACCACGGCATGGGCAACGACAACCCGTCCTGGATGCAGGTATTGGTGGATGGCCGTTCGGTTTATTCGCCCAGCAATTTCGGCGGGGTAGACTGGGCAGGGCTGCCGGTCAGCCTCGACGAAATCGAGCGCATCGAGATCGTGCGCGGCACTCATTCGGTAGCCTACGGCGCCAATGCTTTCCTCGGCGTGATCAATATCATCACCCGCCACAGCGCCGATGCCCCCGGCAAGAAAGCGGCTGCCGGCATCGGCAACGCCGGAATCCTCGACCTGAACCTGGAATTGGGTGGCGCCAGCGAGCAGAGCAGCCTGCGCCTGAATGCCGGAACCAAACAGGATGATGGCTTTGCCGGGCTGCATGACAAGCAGTCGTTCAAAATCGCCTCCCTGCGCGCGGACAGGCGAATCAGCGACCACGATGAACTGATGTTCCGGCTGTCTGCCAACAGTGGCACGCGCGAATTGGGCTACCCGGACTCCACCTATGGCAACAATGCCGAGCGCAGCTCGGACAGCCTCAACGCCACCCTGCACCTGCAGTGGCGGCACGCCCCTAGTATCGACGAGGAATGGCTGCTGCACTACTACCGCAACCAGGACAAAATCACTGAGGAATGGATGGCTTCGGCAACGCTGGGGCCGATCACCGCCAATGTGCCGCTCGACCGCAACCGCAGCAGCGTGCGCGACAACCTGGAACTGCAGCATCGGCAGGCGCTGACGGAGTCGCTGGGTTCGCTCTGGGGTCTGGAGCTGCGCCACGATCAGATCGATTCGCCTTTCCTGTACTACGGTGCCGGGCACCAGCAATCCAGCATGGCCCGCCTGTTCGGCCAGATGGACTGGCGCTTCCGACCAGACTGGGCGCTCAACGCCAGCCTGCTGGCTGAAAAATTCAGCGGCGACAGCCCCAACTTCTCGCCGCGCCTGTTCGCCAACTGGCAGCTCGGCCCACAGGATACGCTACGCTTCGGCTACGCCCGCGCTTGGCGGCAGCCCACCCTGTTCGAGCGCAACGGCGATGTGCGCGCCATCTTCCAGGGCACCCTGCTGGTTCAGCCCTATCTGCCCAATCCAGACCTGCAGGCAACCCGCATGGACAGCCTGGAAATCGGCTACCTTGGCCAGTTTCAGCCTTGGAACACCCGGCTTGACGTGCGCCTGTTCAACGAGCGCATCGACAATTACATCGCCCGCGTCTCCCATCCTGAATACGTTACGGCGCTACCGCTACCTCCCGCGCGCTACGAAAACCTGGCCACCCCAGTTACCCTGCGCGGCATGGAATACCAGTTGGTCAGCCGTCCAACCTCCCACACCCGACTGCTGTTCAGCCACAGCCTGATCGGTCGCCACAACAGCGACAGCACCGTGACCCAGTTGACCGCACCCTATACCGCCAGCCTGAGCTGGATTCAGGACTGGAACAGCCGATGGGCCAGCACTCTGTCCTTGCTGCGCATGGGTCCGCTGGCTGGCGGCAGCGGTTTTGTAGCGGGCTACCAGTACACCTCCAGCCCCTACACCACGCTGGATGTACGCCTTGCCCACCATACCAAGGCCGGGGAAACCCCGCTGGAAATCGCGCTTACCGCCACCAACCTCGGTGGCCGCCACCAGGAAATCGCCGACCGCTCCGAGCAGTTTCTGCATGGCAGCGATGCGGTCAACCGGACTTCGCCCATGCTCTGGCTGACTTTCACCCTTCACCCCAAATAAGCAAATCTTCCCGTGGTTTTCCTTGAGCTAATCTCTTTCCCGGCACCCTGTTTGGGATTACAATACCGCCCTTCCCGCTCAAAAAATAAGCAATGAAAATCGGCCCCTATTCCCTGAATAGCAATTTGGTCGTTGCCCCCATGGCAGGGGTGACCGACCGTCCTTTCCGCAAGCTGTGCCGCAGCTTCGGCGCGGGACTTGCCGTTTCGGAGATGGTCGCCTCCAATTCCCTGCTTTATGGCAGCGAGAAAACCAAGCGCCGGGCCGACAACACGGGCGAATCCGAGCCGGTGTCGGTGCAGATCGTCGGCGCCGACCCGGCGATGCTGGCGGAAGCGGCGAAATACAATGCGGATCGCGGCGCCCAGATCATCGACATCAACATGGGCTGCCCGGCGAAGAAAATCTGCAACGTCCAGGCCGGTTCGGCCCTGCTGCAGAACGAACCTCTGGTGGCGCGCATCCTGGAAGCGGTGGTGAAGGCGGTAGATGTGCCGGTGACCCTGAAAATCCGCACCGGCTGGGACAAGGACAACCGCAACGCCATCAACGTGGCACGCATCGCCGAGGCCTCCGGCATCCAGGCGCTGGCTATCCATGGCCGCACTCGCGCTTGCGGCTACAGCGGCGACGCCGAGTACGACACCATCGCCGCGGTCAAGGCTGAAATCCATATTCCGGTGATCGCCAACGGCGATATCACCACGCCGCAAAAAGCCAAATTCGTGCTCGATTACACCAAGGCCGATGCCGTCATGATTGGCCGCGCGGCTCAGGGCCGGCCGTGGATCTTCCGCGATATCGCTCATTACCTGAAAACCGGCGAATTGCTGCCACACCCCGATGTGGCCGAGACCCACGGCCTGCTGAACAGCCACCTGCACGAACTTTACGCTTTCTACGGCGAACACACCGGCGTGCGCATGGCGCGCAAGCACATTGCCTGGTATACCCGTGGCCTGCCGGATTCCGCCGGGTTCCGCCATGCCATGAACCAGTTGCTAACCACCCGCGAGCAGCTAGCCTCGGTCGAGCGCTTCTTTGCCGAGTCGAGCGAACATACTTACATGATGGAAAACGAGATGGCGGCATGATCAACGAAAACGAAATTTCAGCCTGTGTGCGCAAGGCTCTGGACGGCTACTTCAAGGATCTGGACGGGGAGAAGCCCAGCGCCATCTATGAAATGGTGGTCGGATGCGTGGAAAAACCGCTGCTGCAGGTCATCCTCGACCACGCCCAAGGCAACCAGACCCGCGCCGCCGAAATCCTCGGCCTGAATCGCAACACCCTGCGCAAGAAAATGAAAACCCACGGTATCAAATAACCATAGTGAGGCGTGAAGAGTTAGGAGTGAGGAGTAAAACCGGTAGCGGCATCGCTTCTGCTCCTCACTCCTAACCCCTTACTCCTCACTGCATCCAGGACCAAACATGACCAAAATCAACCGCGCCCTCATCAGCGTTTCCGACAAATCCGGCGTTCTCGAATTCGCCCAGACCCTGCGTCAGTTCGGCGTGGAAATCCTGTCCACAGGCGGCACCGCCAAGATGCTCGCTGATGCGGGCGTAGCGGTTACCGAAGTCGGCGATTACACCGGATTTCCTGAAATGCTCGATGGCCGGGTCAAGACCCTGCATCCGAAAGTGCATGGCGGCATCCTGTTCCGCCGCGACCTGCCGGCCCATGTATCGGCTGCGGCCAGCGCCGGCATCCCGCCGATCGACCTGGTGATCGTCAACCTCTATCCGTTCCGCGCCACCATCGCCAAGCCCGACTGCTCGCTGGAAGACGCCATCGAGAACATCGACATCGGCGGCCCGACCATGGTACGCGCTGCCGCCAAGAACCACCGCGATGTGGCCGTAGTCACCGACCCGACCGACTACGCAACGCTCGCCGCCGAAATGCAGGCCAATGGCGGTGCGCTCAGCAGCGAAACCAAATTCAAGCTGGCGGTGAAAGCCTTCTCCCACACCGCCGAGTACGATGGCGCGATCAGCAACTACCTGACCGCCATCGCTCCGGACGGCAGCAAGCAGCAATTCCCAGATCGGCTCAACTTCCAGTTCGCCAAGGCCCAGGGCATGCGCTACGGCGAGAACCCGCACCAGCAGGCCGCGTTCTACGTTGCCACGGGCGAGAAAGAAGCGAGCATCGCCACCGCCCGCCAGCTTCAGGGCAAGGAGCTGTCCTATAACAACATCGGCGATGCCGATGCCGCACTGGAATGCGTCAAACAGTTCGACGAGGCGCCTTCCTGCGTCATCGTCAAGCACGCCAATCCGTGCGGCGTTGCCTACGGCGCCAACCTGCTCGAAGCCTATGACCGCGCCTACAAGACCGATCCCGAATCCGCTTTCGGCGGCATCATCGCCGTCAACGGCGAACTGGACGCCGCAACCGCGCAGGCCATCGTAGAGCGCCAATTCGTCGAAGTCATCATCGCTCCCAAGGTTTCCGCAGAGGCCAGCTCAATTGTTGCGGCAAAAAAGAATGTGCGCCTGCTGGAATGCGGTCAGTGGTCGAGAGAACCGGCCCAGCGCCTGGATTTCAAGCGCGTCGTTGGCGGACTGCTGGTACAGGAAGCCGATCTGTCGCTTTATAACGAACTCAAGGTAGTCACGAAACGGGCGCCGACCGAAGCCGAGATGGCCGACCTGCTGTTTGCCTGGCGCGTCGCCAAGTTCGTCAAGTCCAACGCCATCGTCTATGCCAAAGGCAAAATGACCATCGGCGTCGGCGCAGGCCAGATGAGCCGCATCAATTCCGCGCGCATCGCCGCCATCAAGGCCGAGCATGCCGGCTTTCAGGTCAGCGGTTCGGTGATGGCCTCGGATGCGTTCTTTCCGTTCCGTGACGGCATCGATTCAGCCGCCCAGTCCGGCATCGTTGCCGTGATCCAGCCCGGCGGCTCGATGCGCGACGAGGAGGTTATCGCCGCTGCGGATGAGCACGGCATGGCGATGGTGTTCACCGGGATGCGGCATTTTAGGCATTAAGCTTGAACCGCAGAGGACGCGGAGGGCGCAGAGGAAAACCGAAAACGGTACAAAACCTCTGCGTCCTCTGCGTCCTCTGCGGTGAAACGGGGTCTTAAAACATGAAAATACTTGTTATCGGTAGTGGCGGGCGTGAGCACGCACTCGCATGGAAACTGGCGCAGAGCCCTCGTTCGACCAGGATCTTCGTTGCCCCCGGCAATGCCGGCACCGAACTCGAGCCGGACCTGACCAACGTCGCCATTACCACGATTCCCGAACTGCTGGCATTCGCTCAACAGGAAAAGGTCGCCCTTACCGTGGTTGGCCCGGAAGCGCCGCTGGCTGCCGGGATCGTTGACACCTTCCGTGCCGAGGGACTGAAAATCTTCGGCCCCACCCAATTTGCGGCGCAACTGGAAAGCTCCAAGGATTTCGCCAAAGCCTTCATGGTACGCCACGGCATTCCCACCGCAGCTTACGCCACCTTCACCGATGCAACTCAGGCTCACGCCTATATAGCCGATCAGGGCGCCCCTATCGTGATCAAAGCCGACGGTCTGGCAGCGGGCAAAGGCGTGGTTGTGGCTCAGGACCTCAACGAAGCGCACGCCGCCGTAGACATGATGCTGGCCGGCAACAAGCTGGGCAGCGCCGGCGCCCGGGTAGTCATCGAGGAGTGCCTGCTCGGCGAGGAAGCCAGTTTCATCGTCATGGCCGACGGCAAGCACGTGCTGCCGCTCGCCACCAGCCAGGATCACAAGCGCCTGCTGGATGGCGACCAGGGCCCCAATACCGGCGGCATGGGCGCTTATTCGCCGGCACCTGTGATTACGCCGGCGCTGCATGCGCGCGTGATGCGCGAAGTGATAGCCCCGGTAATGCAGGGCATGGTGCAGGAAGGGGAGATGTTCACCGGCTTTCTCTACGCCGGCCTGATGATAGACGCCAAGGGTGATCTCAAGGTGCTGGAATTCAACTGCCGCATGGGCGACCCGGAAACCCAGCCGATCATGCTGCGCCTGAAGAGCGATTTTCTAACCTTGGTGGAGCACGCCGTCAACGGTACGCTCAACCAGGTTGAAGCGGAATGGGACCGTCGCGCCGCGTTGGGCGTGGTGATGGCTGCTGCCAATTACCCCGACGACCCGCGCAAGGGCGATGTCATCAACGGCCTGCCGCCGTTCACCGACTTGCTCGAAGAAACCCCGCGCGACTATCACGTGTTCCATGCCGGCACCGCCATGAAGGACGGCAAGGTCGTCACCAGCGGCGGTCGCGTACTGTGCGTCACCGCGCTGGGCGACAAGGTGCAGCTGGCGCAACGGCGCGCTTACGAGATTGCCGAGCAGATCAAGTTCGACGGTTGCCAGATGCGCCACGACATCGGCTACCGGGCGATTAAAGCTAAACATTAAAGGAAACTTCATGAGTACACCGTTCGTTGCCATCCTGATGGGCTCGGATTCCGACCTGCCCGTGATGAAGTCCACCCTCGATACTCTGGCCGCTTTTGGCGTGCCCTACGAAGTCAGGATTTCCTCAGCTCACCGCACTCCGGCCGCCACTGCAGAATATGTGACGGATGCCGACCGGCGCGGCTGCGCCGTGTTTATCGCCGCAGCCGGCTTGGCTGCGCACCTGGCAGGCGCAGTGGCCGCTCACACCATCCGGCCGGTAATCGGCGTGCCGATGGAAGGCGGGCCTCTCAACGGCTTCGACGCACTGCTCTCCACTGTGCAGATGCCCGGCGGCATACCGGTAGCCTCGGTGGCCATCGGCAAGGCCGGCGCCAAAAATGCGGCTTATCTCGCCGCCCAGATCCTGGCGCTGCAGGACAGCGGCCTGGCTCAGCGCCTGAAAGACGACCGCGCCCGCACTGCCGAGCAGATCGCCGTTAAAAACCAGGAGCTGCAAGCCTCTCTGTAGAAGCAGCCTTGGACGCGATGCCACCCATCGCGGCCATGGCCGCTCCTACAAAACGAGAAATAGACGAATGCCTTACTCCGCCGCCCTGATCCGGAAAGTGCGCGCCCACCTCAAGGGGGACGGAATCATCGCCTATGCCACCGAATCCTGCTATGGACTGGGCTGCGACCCACGCAATGCTCGCGCCGTGCGGCACCTGCTTCAACTCAAGGGCAGGCCGCAGTCCAAGGGCCTGATCCTGATCGCAGACCGCTTCAGCCGCCTGCAACGCTACGTACTGCCGCCCACGGCGGAACAATCGAAACAACTCGAGCAGACCTGGCCGGGACCACAGACCTGGCTAATGCCTGTCTCCCGCCACACGCCGCACCACTTGCGTGGACAGCATGAAAGCGTTGCCGTGAGAGTGACCGCACACCCCGATGCCGCCGCATTGTGCCGGGAACTTGGCACGGCACTGGTTTCGACCAGCGCCAACCGCGCCGGGCTGAAGCCGCTCAGGACTTATGCCGCCTGCGCCAAAGTCTTCGGCAATGCCGTCCTGGTGTTGCCAGGCAAAGTCGGCACCCGCAAAACTCCCTCCACCATCCAGCATCTATTAACCGGCAGGATTATTCGCCCATGACCATGGACCGTGACGCAGTCAAAGCCTATCTGACTGACTTGCAGGAACGCATCGTAACAACCCTGGAGCAAGTAGACGACCGCACCTTTCTGCGCGATGCCTGGCAGCGCCCGGAGGGTGGAGAAGGTTTAAGCTGCGTGATCGAGGAGGGTAAAGTATTCGAGCGTGGCGGCGTGAATTTTTCCCATGTACGCGGACAAAAACTGCCCGCCAGCGCCACGGCCAAACGGCCCGAGCTGGCCGGATGCGGCTTCGAAGCGATGGGGCTGTCGCTGGTGCTGCATCCGCGCAACCCCTACGCGCCCACCACTCATTTCAACGTGCGCTTCTTCTGCGCGCAACCGCCCGGCGCTGAACCTGTGTGGTGGTTCGGCGGCGGCATGGACCTGACGCCCTACTACGGCTTCACCGAAGATACCGTGCATTTTCATCGCACCTGCCGCGATGCGCTGACGCCGTTCGGCGCTGAATATCACCCCCGCTTCAAGCAGTGGTGCGACGAATACTTTTACCTCAAGCACCGCAATGAACCGCGCGGGATAGGGGGGGTCTTTTTCGACGACTTCCACGAGCAGAATTTCGACTTCAGCTTTCGCCTGATGCAAAGCGTTAGCGAGCACTTCCTACCTGCTTATACACCTATTCTACAACGCCGCAGCGCAATGTCATACGGTGAGCGCGAACGGGATTTCCAGGCCTATCGCCGTGGCCGTTATGTCGAATTCAACCTGGTGTGGGATCGCGGCACCCTGTTTGGCCTGCAATCGGGAGGTCGCACCGAGTCTATCCTGATGTCGCTGCCGCCCATCGTCAAATGGCGCTACGACTGGCAACCCGAGAAGGGCTCGGAAGAAGAACGGCTGTATCGCGAATTTCTGGTGGCGAAGGACTGGCTTGCATAAACCCCAGAAGAATCTTTAACCACGAATAGCACGAATGCTCACGAATTGGCACGAATGAATTTTGGAACATAGCTGGCATGGGGCAATTCGTGAACATTCGTGTTTCATTCGTGTAAATTCGTGGTTAATCGCATTTTTAAACTCATCCGTTAACGGCCATTCTGTTAACAGGTGAGTTTCTGGTTATAATCCGCAGAATTATCATAAAAATCAGCCGCCATGGCGGCTAGGGGGAAAACAACATGCAAACCATCGAAGTGCTGATCGCCACGCTTTCCGGCTGGGTATGGGGACCGCCCATGCTGACCCTGCTGGTTGGCACCGGGCTGTATCTGACCGTACTGCTCAAAGGCTTGCAGTTTCGAGCACTGCCGCTGGCTTTCCGCCTGGTTTTCCACAAGGATCATGGTCACTCCGGTGACATCAGCCATTTCGCCGCGCTGATGACGGCGCTGGCGGCCACAGTCGGCATCGGCAATATCGTCGGTGTCGCCACCGCGATTACGCTGGGCGGCCCTGGTGCAGTGTTCTGGATGTGGATGACCGGCCTGGTCGGGATGGTGACCAAGTATTCCGAGGCAGTGCTGGCGGTCAAATACCGCGAAAAGGGGGAACACGGGATGCGCGGCGGGCCGATGTATTACCTCGCCAAAGGCGCCGGGATGCCGTGGCTGGGCTGGCTATTCGCCCTGTTCACTGCGCTCGCCACTTTCGGCATCGGCAACATGACGCAGGCCAATGCCACCGCCAAGATCTTCGAAGCCACCTTTCACATCGAGCCCTGGGTCACCGGCGTCGTGATGATGGTGCTGACGGCCCTGGTGATTCTGGGAGGCATTCGCTCAATCGGTAAATTCACCTCCTTTCTTGTGCCCTTCATGATCGTCGGCTACGTGGGTTCGGCGCTGGTGGTGCTCGCTCTCAATATTACCGAAATTCCCCATGCCTTCGGCCTGATCTTTGGCCATGCCTTCTCGCCGGCCTCCGCTACCGGCGGCTTTGCCGGCGCCACCGTCGCCGCAGCGATGCGTTTCGGTATCGCGCGCGGCGTGTTCTCCAACGAATCCGGCCTGGGCTCGGCGCCGATTGCCGCCGCTGCGGCGCGCACCAATGATCCGGTCAAACAGGCCCTGGTCAGCATGACCCAGACCTTCATCGACACCCTGGTAGTCTGCACCATGACCGCGCTGGTCATCCTTACCGCGAGCTCCTGGACGCAGGGCGTCGGCGCCGCGCAGCTAACCAGCGCCAGCTTCGGTGAAACCCTGGGCAGTTCGGGCGAGATCATCGTCGCCCTGGCCACCGCCCTGTTCGCCTATTCCACCCTGATCGGCTGGAATTACTACGGCGAGAAGGCCATCGAATACCTCTTCGGCCCGCGTTCCATCCGCATTTACCGCATCGTCTTCATCGCCATGGTGATCGTCGGCGCGATGATGAACCTGGAATTCGTGTGGAATTTCTCCGACCTGATGAACGGGATGATGGCCCTGCCCAACCTGATCGGCCTGCTGCTGCTGTCCAAGGTCGTCAAGGCGGAGACCGACCGTTATTTCAAATCATGACCCAGGCCCCACACCGCAGCCACTGGAGCAGCCGCTGGAGCTTCATCCTGGCCACAGCCGGCTCGGCGATAGGCCTCGGCAACATCTGGAAATTCCCCTACATGACCGGGGTCAACGGCGGCAGCGCCTTCGTCCTGGTGTTTCTTCTCTGTATCGCCGTGGTCGGAATCCCGCTGATGATGTGCGAAATCATGCTTGGACGCCGCGCCCAGCGCAATCCGGTGGACGGCATGGCCGCGCTGGCGAGTGAGGCGGGTGCAACGACGCTGTGGCGATGGGTGGGCATCATGGGCCTGATCGCGGGCCTGCTGATTCTGGCTTTTTATAGCGTCATCGCCGGCTGGGTGCTGGATTACGTAGTGCGCGCGGCAAGCGGCGCCTTCAAGGGTATCGACGGTGTGACGGCACAGAGCCAGTTCGACGCGTTTCTTGCCGCGCCGCTGGAATTGGGCTTGTGGCATAGCCTGTTCATCGTGATGACCATGAGCGTAGTCGCGCGCGGCGTGAATTCGGGACTGGAAAAAGCCAACAACATCCTGATGCCTGCACTGTTCGCCATCCTGCTGGTACTTCTCGGTTACAGCTTGGCCGAAGGTGATGTGGCTCGCTCAGCCCATTTCATGTTTTCCCCGGATTTCTCCAAGGTCACGCCGGTGGCCGTGCTCTCGGCGCTGGGCCATGCCTTTTTTTCCCTGAGCCTAGGCATGGGCGCGGTGATGGTGTATGGCTCCTACCTCCAGCGCCATGTCTCTATCGCCCGCACCACCCTGTTCGTGGCCCTTGCCGACACCGCCGTCGGGCTGCTGGTGGGGCTCGCCATCTTCGCCCTGGTGTTCGCCAATGGACTGGAACCGGCTGCCGGACCGGGCCTGATCTTCCAGACCCTGCCCATCGCCTTTGGAAAAATGCCGGGGGGCGCCTTTATCGGCACGCTGTTCTTTCTGCTGGTCGCCTTTGCTGCCTGGACATCGGCGATTTCCCTGGTCGAGCCGGCGATTGCCTGGATCACCGAAAACACGCGCCTGACGCGCCTTCAGGCGGCGTGGCTGATCGGCCTGACCGACTGGGTGCTGGGCATTGCCGTGCTGCTCTCGTTCAGCGCCTGGAAAGACGTGCGCCTGCTGTTCGGCCTCGGCATTTTCGACACCCTCGACAAGCTCACCACCAATATCCTGCTACCCCTGGGCGGACTGCTCATGGCACTGTTCGCAGGATGGGTGATGAAAACCCATCATGTTCAGGAAGAGCTGAATGTCAGCACGCAGCCTTACCGGGTGTGGCGCTTTACCATTCGTTTCATTTCGCCGCTGGCGATTCTCGCCATCTTCCTTTATCTGTTCGGGCTGGTGAAATAAAAAAGCCGCCGAAACGGGGATTTTTATTGTGCTCCCGGCCGGGTCTACAATAAAAAAGCCGGCACAAAGGCCGGCTTTTTCATGAAACAACACCCGAATTACTTCAGTGTCATCACCCAGGCTACAATCTTCTTGATGTCTTCGTCCTTGAGGGCTGCATTGCCGCCCTTAGGGGGCATAGGCACAGGACCCCACACGTCCTTGCCGCCGGCGATGACTTTAGCGGTCAGCTTGTCGACAGCGCCTTTATCGCCAGCATATTTCTTGGCCACATCCTTGTAAGCAGGGCCAACCACTTTAACTGCGACCTGATGGCAAGCCATGCAGCCGCTCTTCTGCGCCAGGGCGGTTTCATCCGCAGCAACGGCCTGTCCAGCCACCAGCAAGGCCGCCGTAGCGGCAATTCCCAGAATTGCTTTCATTTAATACTCCTTGGTTTAACTTGAGGAAAAAAGTGACCCGCCATCTTATCCAATTTTTCCAGCTTTGCAAACATGTAGCAGGATATCTACGTCCGATATTACTGGTAAGCATATAACGCCCTGGCACACCCATGCGTTGACAACAGAAGTTGCTGGCTTGTCGAGACTGGCGGGCAACTTTTCCAACTCGCCAGGCAGCGCCAGCAGCATAGTCGCGGGCCGGTATTCCTTTGCCAGGGCTTGCTGCCAGGCCGCAACCTGTTCAGCAGGGCCACGCAGGATGACAATCTGCGGCGGCTCCAGATATTCCTCCAGCACCGCGAGAAAGGACATGAAGCCGGCTGGCTGAGCGACGATCTGCGGATAAAACAGCTTGAGGGCGCGTTCCGCCGCCACCAGGTAACGAGTTTCGCCGAGCAGGTGGCCCAGGCGCTGTAGCGCGAACGCCGCCACGGCGTTGCCGGAGGGGGTGGCATTGTCGAAACCCGATTTTGGTCGATAAATCAGGGTTTCGTGATCATGCGCAGTGAAATAGAAGCCGCCCTGGTCGTGGTCTTCGAACCGGGACAATAGCGCTTCCGCCAATTCGCGCGCGAACGCCAGGTCGGTGATGCGGAAACGAGCCTGCATCAACTCCACCAAAGCGTCGAGGAGGAAGGCGTAATCGTCAAGATAGCCACCCAGGCGGGCTTTGCCGTCTTTCCACGAGACCAGCAGCCGGTTATTCAGCCACAGCTCGGCGCGAATAAAATCCACGGCCTGCTGGGCCAGGGTTGTCCAGTCCTCCCGCCCAAAAATGCGACCGGCATGGGCCAGACCCTTGATCATCAGGGCGTTCCAGCTGGTCAGGATCTTTTCGTCCCGGCCCGGTCGCACTCGCTGTGCACGCAAGTCCATCAGCTTGGCTCGCGCACGCTCCAGCAAACTTCGCGCATCCGCTAATTCCACGCCTAACTCCCGCGCTATCTGGTCGAGCGGTTGAGCGACATGGAAATGCCAGTGGCTGCCTTCGAAGTTGGCCGGCTGGTCGAGACCATAGTGGCGCGACAGGACGGCACATTCGTCGTCGGCAAGCTCGCCAGCAACTTCCTGCGGCGTCCACACATAGAATTTTCCCTCCACATGCTCGGAATCCGCGTCCAGCGCGGAATAGAAACCGCCCTGCGGCGCGCGCATTTCACGTACCAGCCACGCTACGGTTTCTTCCGCCACCGTACGGAAGCGCTCGTCGCCGCAGGAGCACCAAGCGTCGGCATACAGCTCGAGAAGCGGGCCGTTGTCGTAAAGCATTTTCTCGAAATGCGGAATCAGCCAGCGCTCGTCCACGCTGTAGCGGCAAAAGCCGCCGCCGAGCTGATCATTGATACCGCCGTCCGCAATTTTGCGCAGCGTCTGGCGCGCCATTTCCAGCGCCTGTTCGTTGCCTTCGGCGGCATAACGGCGCAGACAAAAGGCGATTTCGCTCGGACGGGGAAACTTGGGGGCGCCGCCGAAGCCACCATGCACTGGGTCGAAGGTTTTCTCGAGCTGGGATAACGCGCCTGCCAGGGGCGCCGGACTGGGTTCTGCCCCGGCCTGGGGCACCGGCCCGCCCGACGCAAGGCTTTCCCGCAGCGAGATATTTTGCTGGGCAATGTCATGCCGGCGTTCCCGGTAAGCCTGTGCCACTTGCGGCAGCAGATCCTTGAAGCCGGGCCGGTTGTAGCGCGCCTCAGGGGGGAAATAGGTGCCGCCGTAGAAGGGGGTCTGATCCGGGGTCAGGAACAGAGTCAACGGCCAACCACCACTCTTTCCGGTGAGCAGGTTATGGGCATTCTGGTATATCTGGTCGAGATCAGGCCGCTCTTCGCGATCGACCTTGATGGCGATGAAGTCGCGGTTGACCAGATCGGCGGTGGCCTGATCCTCGAATGATTCGTGCGCCATGACATGGCACCAGTGGCAGGTGGAATAACCGATCGAGAGCAGAATAGGCTTGTCCTGTTCGCGTGCAAGTGTCAGCGCTTGCTCACCCCAAGGGTACCAATCCACCGGATTATCGGCGTGTTGCTGCAGGTAGGGGCTGGATTCGGAAACAAGATGGTTGGCCATGAAAAGCCTCCTGAAAAAGCGACATTCAGGATATCACAAAGACCAACTGATTTGATCAACAATTACATGCCGTAGGGTGGCGGAGCGACTTTCAAAACCTCCTCTATGGTGGTGAGTCCGCTCGCCACTTTCTGCGCACCGCTGATCCGGAGCGGCTTCATGCCTTCCTTGTAGGCCTGCTCGCGCAGGGCGGCGACATCGCAGGCCGGTTTGATCAACTTGCGCAGGCCGGGCGACATGACCAGCATCTCGTACAAGCCGATGCGACCGAGGTAGCCAGTCATGCGGCATTCCAGACAGCCTTTCGGCGCACAGGCCGTTGCCGGCGCAGCAGCCTTCCACGGTTTGACCATGGATTCCCAGACTTCGGCGTCGAGCGCTTCGCGCTCCTTGCAATGCGGGCACAGGGTACGCACCAGACGTTGCGCCATCACCCCGAGCAGGGTGGCGTTGATCAGGTAGGGCGGCACGCCCAGATCGAGCAGACGGGAAATCGCCGAAGGCGCGTCGTTGGTGTGCAGGGTGGACAGCACCAGGTGGCCGGTGAGCGCCGCCTGGATCGCCATTTCAGCGGTTTCCAGATCGCGGATTTCTCCCACCATGATGATGTCCGGGTCCTGCCGCATCAGGGTGCGCACGCCGCTGGCGAAATCCAGGCCGATGTTTTGCTGCACCTGCATCTGGTTGAACTGGGGCGAGATCATCTCGATCGGGTCTTCGATGGTGCAGACGTTCACCTCCGGCACGGCGAGCTGGCGCAGGGCGGAATACAGCGTAGTGGTCTTGCCCGAACCGGTCGGGCCGGTAACCAGGATGATGCCGTTGGGCTGGCCAGTCATCTGGGTCCAGCGCATCACATCTTCATCGGAGAAGCCCATTTCCTTGAAGTTCTGCGCGATCACTTCGGGATTGAAAATACGCATCACCATCTTTTCACCAAAGGCGGTCGGCATGGTGGAGAGGCGCAACTCGATTTCATCCCCATCCGGAGAACGGGTCTTGATGCGGCCATCCAGGGGACGGCGCTTCTCGACAATGTCCATCCGTCCGAGACCTTTGAGGCGGCTGGTCACCGCGCCCATCACCGCGAGCGGAATCTGGTAAACGTGGTGCATTACGCCATCAATACGAAAGCGCACGTCGCCGTAATCGCGCCGCGGTTCGAGATGGATGTCGGAAGCGCGCTGGTCGAAGGCGTATTGCAGCAACCAGTCAACAATGTGGACGACATGCTGGTCGTTGGCGTCGAGGTTGCCGGTACGCCCCATCTCCACCAGCTGCTCGAAGTTGGAAAGCCCGCCGCCAAAGGCCGAACTCTGCGTTTGCGAAGCCTTCTTGACCGAACGCGCCAGGCTGTAGAACTCGGCGAGGTAACGCTGAATATCCAGCGGATTGGCGACAACACGTTTGATATCGAGGCGCAGGATCGGCGCTAGTTCCTTTTCCCACTCGTTCAGGAAAGGCTCGGCCGTGGCGACCACCACCTCGCGCGAGGTGACTTCGACCGGCAGGATGCGGAAGCGCGCCGCATACGTATCCGACATGATATTGGTGACGGCAGTCACATCGATCTTGAGCGGGTCGATATGGTAGTAGGGCAGTTTGACCCAGTCCGCCAGCCATTCGGTCAAGACTTCGAGATTAAGCGGCTTGTGCGGGGGCTTGGCCGATTTCCATTTCTGCTCGGCGATCTGCACCAGAGGATGAACCTCGCCACGCGCGCCCCGTGCCGGCAGCAGCAGATTGGCGGCATCCGCCTCTTCAATCAGGCCGTCGACAATCATCGCCTCGACCAGCTCACGCAAGCCGAGCTTGTGATCGACCGGCTTGGGCGCGCTCTTATTGGTCACTAGCGCCGCTCAACCTGTGACACGTCGCGCACCGCGCCCCGCGCCGCACTGGTGGTCATCGCCGCGTATGCTCGCAAAGCCGCCGAAACGATACGGTTGCGGCTTTCTGGCTGCCATGCCTTGGCGCCCTTTTCTTCCATCAGTGCACGGCGATGCGAGAGCTCTTCCCACGACACCTTCAGGTTGATGGTGCGATTGGGAATGTCGATCTCGATGCTGTCGCCTTCTTCGATCAGGCCGATGGCGCCGCCTTCCGCCGCTTCCGGCGAGGCGTGGCCGATAGACAGGCCGGAGGTGCCGCCGGAGAAGCGCCCATCAGTGAGCAGGGCGCAGGATTTGCCCAGCCCTTTCGACTTGAGATAACTGGTGGGATACAGCATTTCCTGCATGCCCGGCCCGCCGCGTGGCCCTTCGTAGCGGATCACCACGACGTCGCCAGCGACGATCTTGTCAGCCAAAATACCCTCCACCGCGTCATCCTGGCTTTCGAAAATACGGGCGCGGCCACTGAATTTGAGAATGCTTTCGTCCACCCCGGCGGTTTTGACAATGCAGCCGTCCTCGGCGATGTTGCCATAGAGCACGGCCAGGCCTCCGTCCTGCGAATAGGCATGGGCTTTGTCGCGGATGCAACCTTTTGCGCGGTCGATATCGAGATCAGGATAACGCTTGTCCTGGCTGAAGGCGGTCTGGCTCGGTACGCCGCCGGGCGCAGCACGATAGAAGGTTTTAACTTTTTCATCGTGGGTACGCGTTACGTCCCAGTGTTCCAGCGCCTGTCCCATGGACGGGCTGTGGATGGTTGGCAGATCGCTATGCAGCAACCCGGCACGGTTGAGTTCACCGAGGATGGACATGATCCCGCCGGCACGATGCACATCTTCCATGTGGTAGGTCTGGATGCTGGGCGCCACTTTGCATAGATGGGGCACCTTGCGCGACATGCGGTCGATGTCCTTCATGGTGAAATCCACGCCCGCCTCATGGGCCGCCGCCAGAAGATGCAGGACGGTGTTGGTGGAACCGCCCATGGCGATATCCAGGGCGACAGCATTTTCAAAGGCTTTAAAACTGGCAATCGATCGCGGCAACACGGTCATGTCATCACGCTCGTAGTGGCTCTTGGCCAGTGCCACAATCAGTCGACCGGCTTCGAGGAACAGCCGTTTGCGATCGGCATGAGTGGCCAACAGCGAACCGTTGCCCGGCAAGCCCAGGCCGAGCGCCTCGACCAGGCAGTTCATCGAGTTGGCGGTGAACATGCCGGAACAGGAGCCGCAGGTGGGGCAGGCGGAGCGTTCCATGCTCAGGGTTTCGGCGTCGGTGTAATGAGGGTCCACCGCCGCCACCATGGCATCCACCAGGTCGAGGTGCAGCGTCTTGCCCTGGATCACCGCCTTGCCTGCCTCCATCGGCCCGCCGGAAACGAAAATCGTCGGAATGTTGAGGCGCAGGGACGCCATCAGCATCCCGGGGGTGATTTTGTCGCAGTTGGAAATACAGATCAGCGCATCGGCGCAGTGGGCATTGACCATGTATTCAACGCTGTCGGCGATGAGCTCGCGCGAAGGCAGACTGTAGAGCATGCCGGCGTGGCCCATGGCGATGCCGTCGTCCACCGCGATAGTGTTGAATTCCTTGGCTACGCCGCCGGCAGCCTCGATCTCTCGCGCCACCAACTGCCCCATGTCCTTGAGGTGAACATGGCCCGGCACGAACTGGGTAAAGGAGTTGGCAATGGCGATGATGGGTTTGCCGAAGTCGCCGTCGGTCATGCCGGTGGCGCGCCACAGGGCGCGCGCGCCGGCCATGTTGCGGCCGTGGGTGGAGGTTTTAGAGCGGTAGGCGGGCATGGTAGGTCCTTGCGAGCGGGGTAAAATAATAATCAAAGATTAACCCAAAAACGGCAATTAACCACGAATGACACGAATAAAACACGAATGTTCACGAATAGTCATGGCATTGTGTTTTTACCTGTGCTCACCATACGGCGAAGCAAAGCGATTTTGTATTCGTTTGTTTTATTCGTGCAAATTCGTGAACATTCGTGTTATTCGTGGTTAAAACTGCTTTTTCCAAGATTAACGTATAATCCGCATTTTAACCGAATTCCTTGCCGCCTCAATGCTGATCCATCCGCAATTCGACCCCATCGCGCTCCAACTCGGCCCGCTCGCCATCCGCTGGTACGGCCTGATGTATTTGCTGGCTTTCGGCCTGTTTCTGCTGCTCGGGCGGCAGCGCATCAAGACCGGCCCGCAGCCGGGCTGGGATGTCAGGCAACTCGACGATCTGCTGTTCTACGGCGTACTAGGTGTGATACTGGGCGGCAGGCTGGGTTACGTGCTGTTTTACCAGCCGGCCCATTTCCTTGGCCATCCACTCGAGATTTTTTCCGTCTGGCAGGGCGGCATGGCCTTCCACGGCGGCTTTCTCGGCGTGCTCGCGGCCATGTGGCTGTTCGCCCGCAAGACCGGGAAAAGCTGGCTCGCCATCACCGATTTCATCGCCCCTCTGGTGCCGCTCGGCTTGGGGGCAGGGCGCTTCGGCAATTTCATCAACGGCGAACTGTGGGGCCGACCCAGCGATGCGCCCTGGGCCGTGGTGTTTCCGCAAATCGACAGCGTGGCACGCCACCCCTCGCAGCTTTACCAGTTCGCGCTCGAAGGCCTGGCATTGTTCACCCTGCTCTGGCTGTTCTCGCGCAAGCCGCGCCCGACCGGCGCAGTATCAGGCCTGTTCCTGATCGGCTATGGCAGCTTCCGCTTTCTGGTCGAGTATACGCGCGAGCCGGACAGCTTCCTCGGCTTGCTGGCACTCAATCTCAGCATGGGGCAGTGGCTTTCCCTGCCGATGATCGCAGCGGGCATTATCATGCTGCGATGGGCATACCGAAAAAGCGCCTAACTCGTGAACCATCCGCCTGACTATCGCAAGGTTACGTTTTCCCATATCAGCCACTGGATCTCCCACGGCTGGAGAATGTTCCGCCAAACCCAAAGTGCCAGCATTGCCTACGCCGGCATCTTCGCGGTGATCGGCGCCATCCTGATGACCGGCGCGGTAAAGCAGGGCATCGCACCCATGACCTTTCCCCTGGCAGGGGGATTCATGCTGGTCGGCCCGGCCTTCCTGGCGGGGTTCTTTCATGTTGCCTCCCTGCACGCACAGCAAAAACCTGTCCGCTTTGCCGATTTCTTCCGCGGTTTCCGGCGCGGGCCAGCGGCACTGTGGGTCATTTCCTTAATCTGCGCCTTCCTGTTCCTGGTCTGGCTGACCGACGCTGCCATCGTCTACAGCCTGTATTTCGGCACCGCGCCCCTGCTCGGGTCGCTGGAATTAATTGCCGGACTGGGGGAGAGCAGCAAACTGCTGTCCTTTACCCTGTTCAGCTCGCTGACAGGGTCGGTGCTGGCTTTCATGATTTTCGCCGTTTCCGCTTTTTCGGTCCCGCTGATCTTCTGCCGCCGCATGGCCTTGGCAAATGCCATAGGAACCAGCGTGCGTGCGGTTTTCGGAAATTTCGGGGTAATGATCGCCTGGGGAATAATATTGGCGATCGGTATCGCCGGCACCATTCTGCTATTCATGCCGCTATTCGTAGTGGCATTTCCCGTTCTGGCTTACGCCAGCGAACGGGCCTATCAGGATGTGTGCGCTTGACCCCAGAAAGGCTCAACAACTACTGGCAAGCGGCAGGATGGCTGGGGATAGGGCTCATCGTCTCCCTCTCGCTGACCCCGGCACCACCGCAAATCGGCGTTGAAAACGGGGACAAGCTCGGCCATCTCGCTGCCTATGGCCTGGTAACGCTGTGGTTCGCCCAGGCATATGCCGGATTACGCCACCGCATCTGGCTTGCAGCCGGCATGGTTGCCCTGGGCGTCGCCATGGAATATGCCCAAGGCGCCACCGGCTACCGTTCGTTCGAGGTTGTCGACATGGTTGCAGACGCGCTCGGCGTTGCAATCGGCTGGCTGCTGGCTCCGCCGCGCCTGCCCAATCTCTTGTTCTGGGTTGAAAGACGCATTGCCAGGACTTTCTGAGCTAACCTCTAACGGCGCTCCGAGTCTGCACATGGTGTGAATAATCCATGTCCATGACGACAATATGATCAACCAGCCAATCCTTCAGCTTGAACAGCATTTCCATACCGACCAGCTGCTCGCTGCCTTGGCTGATTTTGGCACGCCGCTGTAGCACTTCCACTTCGCCGATAAACTGGGCGTGCCTCGCCTTGTGCGCCTCGTAACCCGGAAAATCGGCATTCCGCATCAGAGACTCTTCCTCTTCAAAGTGCGTGCGGGTGTAATACATCAACCGTTCCAGTACTTCGCATACCGTACCAGGATTGCCTTTCTTGACTACGACCCCGTGCAGATCGTTAATCATCTGGATCAGCAGCTTATGTTGTTCATCGATTGCCTGAATATTGACGCTGTATTCTTTTTTCCAGGGGATTGCATCCGCCATGATTTTCTAACGCTCTCTCCAACCAACAGATTGCAATTTTAGCAGAGGTTGAGATTTGTCAACATCGGGGAAAGCCCTATTCGGGATGCATCAATACAATGCCGTCAGCAGCAGCGACGGATTCCGTTCCACTTCCTGTCCTGCTCCTGCCTGAAGAAAACCTTTCGGTCCAGCGATGGCTCTTGCGGGTGCGCCTCGGCATGGTGGCGCAGGTACCGCTCGTAGGCATCGTCACCTGAAAGGCGACGGATGAATTGCCAAATCTTGCGCAGCATGTCAGTCCCGCACCCAGTCTTCCACCAGCCGGCTCGGCTCATGAGGCGACTCGTTCAGCGGCGGCACCCGCTTGCCCTGAAGGTGGCGCGCCGATACCCGCAGCATGTCGAGGATGATCACCCACAGCACCACCACAAAGAACAGCGTAAGCCAGGCATCAAGATGAAGGTTGAAGATCAGCTGCGGTGCCACGCGGGCTTTTTCAGCCGGCAGCAGCCCCCCGTCAAGCTTGGCGGCGAGATCCTGCGCGGCAGCAAAAAAACCGATACGCACGTCCGCGCTCATGATTTTCTCCCATGACGCCGACGTTGTGATAATGGCGAGCCAGGCCAGCGGCACGCCAGTCACCCAGGCATATTTCAGCCGACCGGATTTCACCAGGATGCCGGTTGCAACCGACAAGGCGATTGCCGCGAGCATCTGGTTGGAAATGCCGAACAACGGCCACAGGATATTGACCCCGCCCATCGGGTCGATAACTCCAATATAGAGGAAATAACCCCAGGCGGCGACAATCAGCCCGCTGGTGAGCAGCACGGAAGGGTACCAGGAAGTCTGGCCCAGCCGGGGCGAGAAGTTGCCGAGGAAATCCTGCAGCATGAAGCGACCGACACGGGTACCGGCATCCAGAGTGGTCAGAATGAACACCGCCTCGAACATGATGGCGAAGTGGTACCACATCGCCAGGAGTCCGGTGCCGAAAGCGCTGCCGAAGATGCTCGCCATCCCCACCGCCAGCGAAGGCGCGCCGCCGGTACGAGCAAACAGGGTGGTTTCGCCCATCTGCCTGGCCAAAGTTTCCATCTGCGCCACCGTCACCGGAAAGCCCCAGGATGATATCTTCGCCACAGCGTCCGCCGCCTCCTTGCCCACCACACCCGCCGGGCTGTTGATCGCGAAGAACACGCCGGGGTCTAGCACTGTGGCGGCGATCATCGCCATGATGGCGACAAAGGATTCCAGCACCATGCCGCCGTAGCCGATCATGCGGATGTCGCGCTCATTGGCCAGCAGCTTGGGCGTGGTGCCGGAAGCAATCAACGAATGGAAGCCGGATACCGCGCCGCAGGCAATGGTGATGAACACAAAGGGGAACAGCGTACCCCCGAAGATCGGCCCGGTGCCATCAACAAACTGCGTCAGCGCCGGCATCTTGATTTCCGGCCGCAGAATGATGATAGCGATCGCCAGCAGCAAGATGGTGCCGAGCTTCATGAAAGTGGACAGGTAATCGCGTGGCGCCAGCAGCAGCCATACCGGCAAGATGGCTGCGAGAAAGCCGTAGCCGATGACCAGCCAGGCCAGCGTCAACCCCTCGTGGTCGAACAGCGGGCGCAAGGTTTCGCTATGGTCGATCCAGCCGCCGCCCGCCACTGCGAGCAGCAGCAGGGCGAGGCCGATCAGCGAGCCTTCCAGCACCCGCCCGGGACGGATATTGCGCATGTAAAGACCGACCAGCACCGCGATCGGAATGGTCGCGGCCACCGTCGAAGTCGCCCACGGGCTGTGCTTCATGGCATTGACCACCACCAGCCCGAGCACCGCGATCAGAATCACCATGATCATCAGCGTGCCGACCAACGCCGCCATGCCGCCAATCGGGCCAAGCTCGTCGCGCGCCATCTGGCCCAGGCTGCGCCCATCGCGGCGGGTGGAAAAGAACAGAATGGTCATGTCCTGCACGCAGCCGCCCAGCACCGCACCCGTCAAAATCCACAAGGTCCCGGGCAAATAACCAAACTGCGCCGCCAGCGTCGGTCCAATCAGCGGCCCCGGTCCGGCGATGGCAGCAAAATGGTGGCCAAACACCACCCACTTGTTGGTTGGCACAAAATCGCGCCCGTTGTCTAGCCGCTCCGCCGGGGTAGCCCGGGTTTCGTCCAGAACCAGCACCGAAGCCGCGATCCAGGCGCTGTAGAAGCGGTAGGCGATGGCGTAAACGCATGCTGCGGCCGCGATAAACCAGAGGGCGTTGATGCTCTCGCCCCGGTTAAGGGCAATGCCACCCACCGCCGCTGCGCCGAGAACCGCAACCAGAAACCAGCCTATCCGTGAAAAAATCGTGCCTTGCATTTCCACCCCTTCAACAGCTCTTTTAAATGGCGCTGATTGTAAGGTAATATGCCCATTCCAACCGTGGGCCGATAGCTCAGCTGGGAGAGCGCCGCGTTCGCAATGCGGAGGTCGTGAGTTCGATCCTCATTCGGTCCACCATTTCATACAGAATCTGAAACGTCACCAAAGTCCGTCTCTGTCGCAGGCGGCAGCCCTTAAAACCGCCAAGCCCTGGAGCCGTCTTCCGTCAATTAGACCTTCCTCAGGAAACAGGCCTTTAGCATGAAATTGCCGGCGTCCATCTTGCAATCCACTTCATGGTCCCCGCCAACCAATTGAATGCTTTTTACCTTGGTGCCCACCTTAAGCGTAATAGAGGTGCCCTTGACCTTTAAATCCTTGATGAGCACCACTGCGTCGCCATTGGTTAATACATTTCCGTTGGCATCCTTCACCACCGCTGCCTCAGCAGCATCAGCGCGGGCGTCTTCCATCATCGGCCATTCGTGTCCGCAGTCTGCGCAAACATAGTTGTCACCATCAGGGTAGGTGTTCTCTTGGGCGCATTGGGGGCAGGCAGGAATAATCGTCATGTTTGCTTTCAAGAAAAAATTTGTCAGAAATCCGTAATCCGTTTAGCGGGTAGTGGCCGAAGCCATGTGGGGCTCAGACACCCTTGTTTGATGTAATGCCCGTCCAGAAATCGTGATCCTTGCGGAGGAACTCATCGTAAGGGATGTAATGGGAGCCATCACAAGAGAAGGTCAGGCCGACGAGGCCGTTAAAAATGTTCAGCGTGCCAGAGCGCAAATAAAACATCTCGTCCATGAGGCGTAGTGTGCGCAAGGCATCCAGCACGCTGCGGACTTGCTCCCGTGGCACCAGCGCTCCCGTCGGGTAGGGGGTGCGGGGGTAGGCAAGGCAGATGTCCGGATCTATCAGAGCTTCGATATCCAGCAGGCGGTAACGGTAGGGATCCTCCATCACCCAGACGACGGCGCGACTGCTGGAGAAGTGCAATATCACATGAAACACGCCGTGATAGAGCATGAGTTCGGCCACCACGCCCAGCACTGTATCGACATGCTGGTCCATCTCACTGTCCGAGCGGGTCTGATGAAATACCGTGCCGCGGATAGAGGGGTCTCCCTTGATCTGGCGCCAGTATCTTGGCTCTTCATAGAGTTCGCGCGTCAGAGGCAAATCACGCAGGCCGAAATAGGCGCCGATAAATCCCAGTGCCCCGCCTGACGCGTTGCGCACAATCTGGGTGGCGGTAAGGGATGGGCGACGCTCACGCAGGCTGATGTAGGCGTCAGAAAGAAAAAAGTCGGTGCTGGCCGTGATTTCCCGTAGGTAAGGCCGCCTGGCCCGATCCCGGCCAAAGCCTTCCAGCAACCCTTCGTGGCTCACGTTATCGCTAATCTGGATCGAGTTGGCGTCCAGCGCATAGAGGTGCTTGCAATAAGGCAGGGCTTTTAGCGCCTCCCCCAGCAGGGCATTAAGTTTTACCCGATCGCCCCAGACCGGAACACATTCTGCCGCCAACCGCCCCAAGGGCTCCTGCAACAGGCTCACCAGCGATTCGCGCTGATGGGCGATGCTTTGCTGCAATGTTTCCTTCGGGGGTTTCATGTCCAAGCCATCAACAATGTTATTTCTTCGAGTCATTCGGATGCCGTAATCGTATTTAGCGGTATTCTATGTGATTCTGCTAGACTTTATCAGTGAAATTTCATTAACACTCCTGCCAGCAGGGCACTCGACATGGAGCAAGTCATGACCATCCCGCAAAAAATTCGCAGCATGGCGCTGTTCTGCGATTTCGAGAATATCGCTTTGGGCGTGCGCGATGCCAAGTACGAAAAGTTCGACATCAGCAAAGTTCTGGAGCGTCTGCTGCTCAAGGGCAGCATCGTGGTGAAGAAAGCCTATTGCGACTGGGACCGCTATAAGGAATTCAAAGCCCCGATGCACGAGGCCTCGTTCGAGTTGATCGAGATTCCCCATGTGCGCCAGTCGGGGAAAAACTCGGCCGACATCCGCATGGTGGTCGATGCGCTCGACCTGTGCTACACCAAATCCCATGTGGATACCTTCGTCATCATCAGCGGCGATTCGGATTTTTCGCCCCTGGTGAGCAAGCTGCGCGAGAACAACAAGACCGTAATCGGGGTCGGGGTCAAGAACTCCACCTCCGATCTGCTGATCGCCAACTGCGACGAGTTCATCTACTACGACGATCTGGCGCGCGAGAATGCCGAGAAGGCGGAAAAAGCCAAGAAGCGCACCATCAAGAAAAAACCTGCCGCCAAAGGCGCCGCGGAGGCCGCTCCAAAAACCGCGTCCCCGGAAAACGGCAGCAAATCACAGGAAGCCCTGGACTTGATGATGGAGACGGTAGAGGCCCTGTTTGCGGAGCGCGGCGAAGAGGAGAAAATCTGGGGTTCGATGGTTAAGCAGGCGCTGAAACGGCGCAAACCAGGCTTCAATGAGAGCTACTACGGCTTTCGCTCGTTCAGCAAGCTGCTCGAGGAAGCCGCCGCGCGCAAGTTGCTGGACGTGGAACACGACGAGAAGTCGGGCGGCGTCATCATCAAGAATTTCAACCCGGAATACTAGCGGTCAATTGAAGAAACTTTGATCTAAAACTTGCATTTCAACCACGGGGCGCACGGGGATCACGGGGTAAAATCAATATGTTATATGGTTCTGCCCAAGCCCCCGCTGGGTAAAGGCTTTGATGCCCCCAAGTCCTTGTTTTCCCCGTGATCCCCGTGTGCCCCGTGGTTAACTGATTTTCATGGAATCAACACGGCAAAGCCGCACAACAAGCTGATAGCTTTTTTCCAATCACAGCTCGATCTGCGTCCCCAGTTCCACCACCCGGTTGGTCGGGATCTTGAAGTAGTTGGAGACGCTGCCGGCGTTGCGCGCCATGCTGATGAACAACTTTTCCCGCCACTGCGCCATGCCAGGCACTATTGTCGAGATCAGGGTTTCCCGACTGATGAAAAAAGAGGTTTCCATCATCTGGAAATCCAGTCCGCAATCCTTGCATTGGGTCAATGTCTCGGGAATGTCCGGCTCATCCTTGAATCCGTAACGCACAATGACCCGATAGAAGTTATTTCCCAGCGATTGCACCTCGGCATGATCAATTTCCGGCACATGAGGCACGTCCTCGGTGATGACCGTCAGCAACACCACCCGCTCGTGCAGCACTTTATTGTGGATCAGGTTGTGCAGCATGGCGTGGGGCACGCCGTCGAGATTGGCGGTAAGGAAAACCGCCGTGCCCGGCACGCGTAGCGGCGGGTGGGCGGCAATTCCGGCAAGAAAAGGCTCGAGCGCAATCGCGCCATCCCGCAGCCGCTCGAACAGCAATGCCCGCCCACGTTTCCAGGTAGACAGCAGGGTAAACACCGCGATTGCGACAATCAGGGGGAACCAGCCCCCCTGCGGAATCTTCATGGCGTTAGCGCTGAAGAACGACAGGTCGATGATCAGGAAAAAGGCGGCTACCGTCACGCACATTGCCCAGCCCCAACCCCACAACGCGCGAGCCACCACCACTGCCAGGATGGTATCGATAGCCATGGTGCCGGTGACCGCAATGCCATAAGCGGCAGCGAGGTTGCTCGAGGAACGGAACCCCAGCACCAGCGCAATGATCGCCACGAGCAGAGCCCAATTGATTGCCGGCAGGTAAACCTGGCCGATTTCCCGCTCCGAAGTGTGCTGCACCTCAAGCCGAGGGCAGTAACCCAGCTGCATCGCCTGACGGGTGACGGAGAAAGCGCCAGAAATCACGGCCTGCGAGGCGATCACCGTGGCCAGAGTGGCCAGTGCAATCATCGGGTAAAGCGCCCATGGCGGCGCAAGCATATAGAAGGGGTTCTCCACGGCGGCGGGATTGTGGATCATCAGGGCGCCCTGGCCGAAATAGTTGAGCAACAGCGCGGGCAGCACGAAAAAAAACCATGCCGTCTTGATCGGCATGCGGCCAAAATGGCCCATGTCTGCGTACAGTGCCTCGCCCCCGGTCACCGCCAGCACCACCGCGCCCAAGGCCAGAAAACCATACCACTTGTGCTCCGCGAAGAACTGGTAGGCGTAGAGCGGATTCACTGCCTGCAATACCGCCGGTTCGTCGAGGATGTTGATAATGCCGAGCAGGGCCAGGGTGGCAAACCAGACTATCATCACCGGCCCGAACAGCGCGCCTACGCTGGCGGTACCCTTGCGCTGGAACATGAACAAGCCGATCAGCACCGCCAGCGTGATCGGGATGACGAAGGGCTCAAGCGCGGGGGTGGCGATCTTCAAGCCCTCCACAGCAGACAGCACCGAGATCGCCGGGGTAATCAGACTATCGCCATAGAACAGCGCGGCGCCGAATATCCCCATCGACATCAGCAACCACCGGCTGCGCGTGTCGCCGGGCGAGCTTTTAAGCGTCAGCGCCAGTAGCGCCATAATACCGCCCTCGCCGTTGTTGTCGGCGCGCATGATGAAAATCACATACTTCAGCGAAACCACGACCAGCAGCGCCCACAGCACCAGCGACAGCGCCCCGAGCACATTGTCATGGCTGGGCGCGATGCCGTGAGCGCCATGAAATACTTCTTTCAGGGTATACAGCGGACTGGTGCCGATATCTCCAAACACCACGCCAATAGCCGCAAGCATCAAGCCAGAGGATTTGCTCTTGCCGCTTGCGCCCGTTGAAGCATGATCAGAATTTATTTTGGGTTTGCTCATTCGCTACTTTTTCCCCTCCGACCGCCGCAGTTCGTTTGGCGGCATCCCTAAGGAGCGCAATTCTATTCCTTTTTTGGTCCGGCCTGAATTATTTGCCTGCAAAGCACTGCCTGTCAGCTCCCATTTTCACCCTTGCCAACGGCTATACCGAGTTGTTTCAATTTGCGGTAGAGATGGGTACGCTCCAACCCGACACTTTCCGCAAGGCGGCTCATGTTGCCGCCGACTTTCTTGAGCTGATGCTCGAAATAAATCCGCTCGAACTCGTCACGCGCCTCGCGTAACGGCTGATCGAGGGGCAACGCGTACTGGGTCGCGGCGGGCAGAGGGGGGGGGGCGAACTGTCCCAGCACACGGCTGGCATCCTCGGCTGTGATTTCTTTTGCCAGGGCGGTCAGCGCCAGCGTTTTCACGGCGTTGTCGAGTTGCAGCAAATTGCCGGGCCAACTTTCGTCGCGCAGTAAGTTCAGGGCCGCTGCGCTGAAATGGCGCGGGGGCGACTGCCCGGTTTCAATCAGACGCGCCAGCACCTGTCTGGCGAGATTCGGGACGTCCTCGCCATGTTCGCGCAGGCTGGGCACCGCCAGCGCCAAACCATTGATCGCCTGGAACAGCCGGGCATCGAACGCCCCCTCTTCAACCAGCCTGGGCAGAGGCATGGACGTGGCGCACACCAGGCGTACGCCATATTTTTCCAGCTTGTTCAGAATCAGCGCGAGACCTTTTTGTTCAAGCTTGCCCAAATTTCCAATCTCATCCAGGTAGAGCAGGCCATCGCGCGCCTGCTCCAGCAGGCTCATCGGGTCGTCCGCCAGAATGGACAGGGTCTCCGGCGCAACCCAGGGAGTGTTCGGTCGATGCAGGTAACGCGCGCACAATTCCATGCCGGAGCCGGCCTCCCCGGTCAATAGCAGGGGGGAATTCTGATTGGCCACCTGCGCCAGGCGCTTCTTCAGTTCGCTAACAGCCGCCCCCGTACCCAGGCCGACCAGCGCCTCGCCATTACAACGCAGCGGCTCGCCCTTCTTGAGCGCGCGCTCTACGGTGCTGAGCAGCTTTTGCAGGGCGATGGGCTTTTCCAGGAAATCTGCGGCACCGATGCGCGTCGCCTCCACCGCAGTGTCAATGGTGCCGTGGCCGGACATCATGATAACCGGCATGGTCAACAGCCCGTTGCTTTCCCACTCCTTGAGCAGCGTGATGCCGTCGGTGTCAGGCATCCAGATATCGAGCAGCACCAGGTCCGGACGTTTCTGGCTACGGTAAAGGCGCGCCGCACCGGCATTATCAGCCAGCGCGACAATATAGCCCTCGTCATGCAGAATTTCCCTCAGCAGTTCGCGGATGCCGACCTCATCATCCACCACCAGTATTTCATTGGCTGCCATTTTAAACCGCTTCCCCGCAGGGTAAATAAATGCACACGCTTGCTCCGTGGGGCTGTAAATTTTCTATTTTCATCCTGCCGTGATGCTCCTCAATGATTTTTTTGACGACGGCCAAGCCCAGGCCGGTACCTTTCGGCTTGGTCGTGACATAAGGCTCAAACAATCGAGCCATAAGCGCTTCAGGGAAACCGCAACCGTTATCCCGGACGGTCAGTCTGACCGAATTTTCTTCCGCAGCAGTTTCCACCGTGATTTGAGGGTCTTCCGTTTCAGCCAGTGCGTCCTGGGCATTTTGCAGCAAATTATGCACCACCTGGCGCAACAGGGTCGGGTCTCCGGTCACCAGCGGCAGCACGGGTGCCAGACAGGTCGAAATTTGCGCATTGGAGTGTTCGTACAATGCCAGGATTTCGTACACCAGTTGATTGAGATCCACTGCTTCCAGATTCAGGCTGGGAGCGCGGGCGTATTCGCCAAAGGCGTTCACCATGCTCTTCAGTGCAGTTACCTGGTTGACGATGGTTTGCGTCGCCCTCCTCAATACCTCTGCATCCGGCGCGCTGAGTTTGTCCGCAAGCTTATGCTCCAGCCGCTCAGCCGAGAGCTGGATCGGCGTCAACGGATTCTTGATTTCATGCGCCAGGCGGCGCGCCACTTCGCCCCAAGCAGCATCACGCTGCGCCTGAAGCAAATGGGTAATATCGTCGAACACCACGATGAAATCGTTTCCCACTGCCGCCGGTAATCTTGTGCCTCGCACCAGCAAGACCTGATTACCGTTCTTTCCAGAATGTTCCATTTGCGTCTGCCATTCTTTGCCTTCATTGTGGCGGAAGAGTTTTTCAACTGCCGCCGCGAGCGCCTTCAATGCTTCATCATTAACCGCCCATTTGTAGAACCGGCGTTTACTCAGAACGGATAAATCCACACCCAGAATTTCCGCTGCGGCCGGGTTCATGGTCTTGAGGCTGAGGTTTTCGTCAAACGCCAGCACCCCGCTCGACAAGTGCGTCAGGATACTTTCCAGGTACGCTTTTGCCGTCTCCAGTTGCCGCTGGTTGAGCTCGACCACGGCACGTGCCTCCGCCAGTTGCCGGGTCATATCATTGAACGACTGCATCAGGGAGCCCAACTCGTCCCGGCTATGCACTGCCGGCATGATGCTGAAATCCCCCGAGGCAACGGCCTGAGTTCCTTTCGCCAGCAAACCGAGAGGCGCCGAAAGGCGGGCGCTCAACAAGAACGCCAGCGCAATCGAGGAGAGCAATGCCAACAGCAGCGCCAGCGTCAAGGTCAGACCGTAAATCCGCTTCATTCCCAGCCTTGATACGGAAAGTTCCTGATAATCGCGGTACACTTCCTGAACCGTCTCCGCGTCCTTGGCCAGGCGCTCCGGAACAGGCTGAAACAGCTGCAATACCCGAATGTTTTCATTCAGGCCGAGCACGTTGACCGGAACAATCACTCGCAAATACAGCCCTTTTCCAGGAATCGACTCGATCGCGGCATAGGGTTGCTGCTGGCGCGCCTGGCGCAACAACGAAGGGGCGGGGCGATCCGGTTGCAGGCCCGCGCGTTCACTGCCAGAAAAAGCGATGAGCAAACCACGGGAGCTGAATAGCGTCGCTTCTTGTACTCCGGCCTGCTCACGCAAATTGTTAAGCAGCGTCAAAGGCTCGCCGCCGACCGGCTGATCAGCTAGCGCCAGCGCCATGTATTCCCCTTTTTTATTGAGGTCGCGCAACAGGTTGTCGAGCGCGCTGCGGCCCAGGCTCAACCCGCCCTCCAGGGCGTTGTCCACACGCACATCGAACCAGGTCTCGATGCTCTTGCTTAAAAACTGTACCGACACGCCATACACCAGCACGCCAGGCAACACCGCCATCAAGGCAAACATCAGGAGCAGCCTTAACGTCAGCTTCGAGCCGAATACCCGAGCCTTGAGTTTGCGCCGCAGGCTCCACAACTGATAAAGAACCAGAGCCAGCAAGCACGCGGCCAAGGCTCCATTAAGCCCGAGCAGCAAAGTGTAGTATTGCGACAAAGCCGCAGCGTTGCCGCTGGCGTTTGATAACAAGTACAGCGCGACGGCGCCAAGACCGATACACAGATAGAGGACGTATTTCATTGCTTCCGCCCCGCCGCCGCCAACATCAAGGGGTCACGTTCCAGCGATACCATTCTGAATCCAGATTCCAGTTTTTTGATGCCAGGGCATTCACCTGCAAGGGCTTGGGCAGTTGAGTCAGATCCAGCTTCATGCGCAGACCCGCCAGATAACTATCCCGTTTTTTTACCAGCGGCGATTTGTCCGGCAACGGCGGCTTACCCTCAACCTGAGGCTTGCCATCCACCAGCGCCTTGTCCACCGCCAGAGGCTTACTCGCCACCAGCGGCTTCTCCGCCACCAACGGCTTCTCGGTTACATGCCATTCTTGAAGTTGGCCAAGTTCATGCAAAGCTTCGTTCAGGGAGGAAAAGTTCTGGTATTTGGCGTTGCTGGTCAGCTGAAATTGCCGGGTCAGGGCATGGTAGCTCAAACGAATATGTTGCTGCGCGGTGACGATGACTTCGTCCAGCCAGTACCAGCGCGGTTTCTTGAGTTCAAATTCGGCGACAAAATTGAGGGGGACCCCCTTGTTCAGGGCATCTTCGAGCGCCGGGCTGAGACTGATTTCCAGGTTCGCTTTCAGCACCAAAACTTCGTCCACCATCGCCAGCTCGGCGGATTTGATCTCGATACCGTCCGCCTTGGCGATCAAGGATGACGCAAGGAGCAGGGCTAGAAGAAAAGCTCTGGCGGAGGCAAGTTGCTTAGGCTTTGAGCAATAAAGCATAAAAAAACCCATCATGCTGGAGATTGGGCGTTAACTGCCCGTCCTTCATGGTCGGCAGGGAAAGTGGCGAACATTGAGCATCCTCGTGCCGCACCAGAAACTGGGCGATTTGTTGTTGGTTTTCCTCGGCAAATACCGAACAGGTGGCATACAGCAATTTACCACCACTACCCAGGACACGCCACAAGGCATCGAGTATTTCCGCCTGCTGCGCGGCGAATGCCATAATGTCCGCTTCGCGCCGCAACCACTTGATGTCCGGGTGGCGCCGCACCACGCCCGAGGCGCTGCACGGCACATCCGCCAGAATCCGCTGAAACGGCTTGCCGTCCCACCACTCCTCCGGTCGGGCGGCATTCCCCGTCAGACAATGCGCTTCGAGCTTGAGCCGATACAAGGTCTGTTCGATTTTTTTCAGCCGCTCCGGATCCGAATCCAGGGCAGTCAATTCGATTTTGGCCAGCTCCAGCAGGTGCGCCGCCTTTCCTCCCGGCGCGGCGCAGGCGTCCAGCACCCGCATCCCGTCAGCGACGTCGAGCAACCGAGCCGCGAACTGTGCCCCGGCATCCTGCACTGACGCCATCCCGTCAGCAAAACCCGGCAACTTGTCGACGGAAACCGGCTGGTTCAGCAATATCGCATTTTCTCCGACTAGCTGGCCTTCGATACCCTGCTGATGCAGCAAGTCCAGGTAGGCTGCCGTCGATGTCGCCCGACCATTTACCCGCAACGTCATCGGCGGGTGCTGGTTGTTGGTTTCTAGCAATGTTGACCAGTTCTCTGGATACTGCCGGCGCAACTTGTCTATCCACCATTGCGGGTGGGAGTAACGCCCTTCCTCGCTAGCCGCTGCCAGCTCCAGCAAGCTGACGCGCTGGCGCAGGAAATTGCGCAACACCGCATTGACCAGTCCTTTGGCCCAAGGTTTTTTCAGGGCCTCGGCTGCTCTGACGGCATGATCAACCACGGCATGCTCTGCCGATCTGCTGTATTGCAATTGATAAAGCGCCACCAGCAGGAGAGCTCGAACCGCATCGTCCTGCACCGGCTTTTGCAACAGGTGGTCGAGAATGGCGCGCAACTGGCCGTAGAAGCGCAGCGTGCCGTAGCTCATGTCCTGGGCGGCGGCGCGTTGCTGCGGGGAGAGCGAAGGTTGGCGGGCCAGCAGGCCTTGCAATGCCTGATTAAGATTTCGTCCCGCGAGGACCAGGGAAACCGCCGTGCTGGCGAGGCGTTGTGATTCGATCAAAAGGGTTTATCCGCTTAAATTCAGTATGGGTAGGATGGGTGGAGCGTAGCGATACCCATCAATCGTCACCGCAAAACGATGGGTATCGGCACAAGCGCCTCAACCCATCCTACGTGCTAGGGGCTAGAGGTAAGGTCAAAAACGGCAGGGGGTAGGGGGTTCTCTAGCCCATCGCCCATTGCCTCTAGCCTATCGCCTGGTTTAACCCGATTCCCCACCAGAAAACTCGACGCCGGCAAGCGCTTGCCGCCGGCTTTCTGAAGCTCTTTCAGCAACAAGGCGCCTTCACCGCAACGGACCAGAATGCCGTCCTTGTCCGCTTGCAGTATCTCTCCGGGAACACCCTCGCTCCGTAGCGTCGCCTGCGCCTGCCAGATGCGCCAGGTTTCAGCCTGAAGCCGGGCCTGCGCCACCGGGAAGGGATTGTAAGCACGCACGGCGCGCGCCAGCTCGGCGGCGCTTCTGCGCCAGTCTATCCAGCCTTCTGCTTTGGAGAGTTTCGCGGCATAAGTTGCCGCGCTGTCGTCCTGGGGTTGGGCTTGCAGCGCCCCGAACTCCAGCCGCTGTAACGCGGAAACGATGCTCGACGCGCCCAGGGCCGCCAACTTGTCATGCAGGGTTTGCGCCGTATCATCGCTTGCGATCGGCAGTGCGGCTCGCAGCAGCATCCCACCGGTATCCAGTCCTTTATCCATCTGCATAATGGTAATGCCGGTTTCCGGATCGCCGGCCAGAATCGCGCGTTGTATCGGTGCCGCGCCGCGCCAGCGCGGCAGCAGCGAAGCGTGGATATTCAGACAGCCGAGGCGGGGGATAGCCAGTGCCGCCGGCGGCAGCAACAGGCCATATGCTGCAACGATCATTGCGTCGGCGTTAACTGCGGCAAGCTGAGCCTGAACCTCGGCATCCTTCAGCGCAGCGGGTTGCAGCACGCTTAATCCATGCTGCAATGCCAATTGCTTGACCGGACTCGGCATCAGTTTCATGCCACGACCGGCGGGTCGGTCCGGTTGGGTCAGCACCAGGGCAACATCATGCCCCGTTTCGATCAATGCAGCCAGAGAGGCAGCCGCAAATTCCGGCGTGCCGGCGAAAATCAGCCGCATTACAAAGTCTCTCGCATCAGTTTTTTCATTTTCAGGCGAATACGATTCAATTTCAGCCGCGACAGGTACTCGACGAATACTTTGCCTTTTAAATGATCAATTTCATGCTGAATGCAAATCGCCAGCAACCCATCTGCCTTCAACACAAACGGCTTTCCATCGACATCCAGCGCTTTCACGGTAACTCTCTCTGCCCGAGTGACATTTTCGTAAATGCCCGGCACGGAAAGACAGCCTTCTTCGTGATCGACCTTTCCCTCGCTGACAATAATCTCCGGGTTGATGAACACCTGCAGGCGGTTCCGATCTTCGGAAATATCCACTACCACCACTTGTTTGTGCACATTTACCTGGGTTGCGGCGAGACCGATGCCGGGCGCAGCATACATTGTTTCCGCCATATCGGCAGCCAGGCGCCGGATTTCCTCGTTCACTTCGGCCACGGGAGTGGCCACGGCATGCAGCCGTTCATCGGGATAATGAATGATATTTAATATGGCCATAAACGCTTGCTTGTTTAATCAATTACATGCAAAATTTAACCCAACCCCTGAATTCGTCAAGGATAGTAGCGCTCCATTGATGCCGATCAGGAACCACTTACCCTTTGAGGCCCGCTCATGAAAAAGCCTATTTTAGCTCTGATTTTGCTTTTCGGCTTAAGTTCGCTCTCCACAGCCACCGAAATTACGCTGCAAGACCAGCATCCCGATCGCTACGTCGTGGTCAAGGGCGACACGCTTTGGGGTATTTCGGGAAAGTTTCTAAAGGAACCCTGGCGCTGGCCGGAAATCTGGAAAATGAACAAACAGCAGATCAAGAATCCGCACTGGATATATCCAGGCGACTTGATCATACTCGACATGTCCAGCGGTTCGCCAGAATTGCGCCTGGTTAAAGGTGTCGAAACAATCAAGCTGAGCCCGCGCGTCCGGGTTGAATCGGCGGACGCTAATGCCATTCCCAGCATCCCGCAGACAGCCATCGGGCCATTCCTCAGCAAACCTCTAATCATCGCAGAAGGCGAACTCGAAAAATCACCCTATATTATCGGCACAGAAGAAAATCGCGTCATTCTTGGCGCAGGCAATTCCGCCTATGTGCAATCCATTCTCGAAGGCGGGGCGCTGAACTGGCACATTTACCGCCCGGGCAAGACGCTAGTCGACCCCGACTCCAATGAAATTCTGGGGTATGAAGCCGTCTATCTGGGAGATGCCAGAATCACTCGTTTCGGCGCTCCTGCTACGATAAACATCACCAAGTCCTCTCAGGAAATCAATATTGGCGACCGCTTGGTGGAGATGAAAGAAGAGACGTCCAGCGCTTACGTGCCCCACTCACCGGAGAAAACAATTTCAGGCAGGATAGTTTCTGCCTATGGTGGCGTCGCAGAAGTCGGAAAAGGCTCGATTGTTACGTTGAACAAAGGCCGCCAGGATGGCCTCGAAATCGGCCATGTACTAGCGCTGTATCGGCATGGCCGAAACATCGCACCCGGCGCGCACGACAGCACCTCGCCGGAAACCGTTAAACTGCCCGATGAGCGCTATGGTCTGGTATTCGTGTTTCGTGTCTTCGACAGACTATCCTATGCCCTGGTAATGCAAAGCGAACGCCCGGTACAAATACTGGATGACGTACGTACACCGTAATTAACATGGCGAGGCACGCCGCCCCAACTCTTTCGCCTCTTCGCCAGAAAATTACCCTCTTCCCAACCATCTCCCGCCGGGAGAAACCATGGTAAAGGATGCTTGTTCTGATCTGCTCGCGCCGGCTGATATTGCTTCCTGGGTTGGCTTAAGCCTGATCCCGGGACTGGGTGACGGGACATACCGCAAACTGCTGGGCGCCTTCGGCGAACCAAAGGAGATTTACGCCGCACCTTACGCTGCCCTGCTGGCCGTTGTCGGCAGAGACGTGGCGGATAGCATCCATCGCGGCCTCGACCCGGACAAGCTTGCCCCTCTCTTTGCCTGGCTCGACAACGAGCACAACCATATCATCACCCTGGCCGATGCCGAATATCCTCAAACGCTGCTGCAAATTCCCGATCCGCCACCCCTGCTTTACGTCAAAGGTCGCCTCGATCTTCTGAATCAGCCGGCCATGGCAGTAGTCGGCAGCCGTAATGCAACGCCACAGGGGAAAATGAATGCCGAATCGTTTTCCCGAAATCTGAGCGATAGCGGGCTTTGCATCATCAGTGGAATGGCGCTGGGAATCGATGCAGCTGCGCACCGTGGCGGGCTGGATGGCGGATCCAGCAGTGTAGCCGTGATCGGAACCGGCCTGGATATCGTTTATCCCTCACGCAATCACGCCCTGGCTCACGAGTTGGCGCAGCACGGCACGCTGGTTTCCGAATTCCCGCTCGGCACAACCGCTTTGGCGCACAATTTCCCGCGCCGCAATCGGATTATCTGTGGCCTGTCTCTCGGCTGCCTGGTGATCGAGGCGGCAATACGCAGTGGTTCATTGATTACCGCCCGTTTGGCCGTTGAGCAGGGGCGTGAGGTTTTCGCCATCCCCGGATCCATTCACTCTCCCGTGTCCAAAGGCTGCCATGCTCTGATCAAACAGGGCGCCAAACTGGTCGAGTGCGCCAATGATATTCTGGATGAACTGGAATGGCCTTTAATAAAGAATACTGGCGCGGCAAACGGGGTTGACCATGCGGTGAGCGATCGGAATCCGCTGCTGGATGCGCTGGGATTTGACCCGGTCGGGATCGACGCACTGACGGCGCGCAGCGGCTTGACGAGCGATACCGTTTGCGCCATGCTGTTGCAACTGGAATTGGAAGGGCGTATCGCCTGCCTGCCCGGCGGACTTTACCAATTAATTACCTAATCCTACCGACTCCAGCGTTAAAACTACTTGAAGCCAGAACAATGTTCGATATTTTAGTCTACCTGTTTGAAAATTATTTTGAGGTCAACGTTTATCCCGACGAGGGCACGTTGACCCGAGAACTCAGCGCGGCAGGCTTCGACCGGGATGAGATCAATCAAGCCATGGCGTGGGTCGATGGTCTGGAGCAGCTGACTCAACAAAGCTATCTACCCAGTCTGGCCGACTCCCGCGCGCAGCGATTCTATTCCGATGCGGAGGAAACCAAGATCGGAACCGAGTCCCGCGGCTTCCTGTTGTTTCTCGAAACTTCCAGCATTCTTAATCCCATTCAACGCGAGTGGGTTATTGACCGGATCATGGCACTCAATGAGCACGAGGTTTCGCTTGAACAGGTTAAATGGACCGTTCTGATCGTGCTCTCGAGCCAAGGGCAGGCAAGTGACTTCATGTTCATCGAGGATCTGCTGTTCGGCGATAGCCAGCCCACCATGCATTGATTAGCCAACTGGCTCTTGCCATTGCCGCCGGTTCTTCATATCATCCGCGCCCAAACCCACTAATTTTAGCGAGAGCGCATGTCTTCCAGCCTCCTGATCGTCGAATCACCCTCCAAAGCCAAAACGCTTAAAAAGTACCTTGGCAAGGATTTTGAAATCCTCGCCTCTTATGGCCATGTACGAGACCTCGTGCCGAAGCAAGGTGCTGTAGACACTGAAAATGACTTCAAGATGAAGTATCAGTTGATCGAGCGCAACGCCAAGCACGTCGATGCAATCACCAAGGCGGTCAAGCTTGCCGATAACATCTATCTGGCGACTGACCCGGACCGCGAGGGTGAGGCAATTGCATGGCATCTTGCGGAACTTTTGAAATCCAAGAAGCTGCTCGCCAAAAAGAATGTCAAGCGCGTGGTTTTTCATGAGATCACCGAATCTGCCGTGCTGGCTGCGGTTGCCAATCCACGCGAAATTCTCATGCCCCTGGTGAATGCCCAGCAGGCAAGGAGAGCGCTTGATTATCTGGTCGGTTTCAATCTTTCGCCGCTGCTATGGCGCAAAATTCGTCGCGGACTTTCTGCCGGCAGGGTACAAAGCCCCGCGCTGCGCCTGATTTGCGAGCGTGAAATTGAAATCGAGGCGTTCAAGACCCAGGAATACTGGAGCATCCATTTCGATTCACACAAAGGCAAACAGAAATTCTCTGCCAAACTGTTTCAGTACAAGGGTGAAAAGCTGAACCAGTTCAGCGTCGGCACCGAAGCCGCGCAGGCAGATATTGTAGACTATCTTTCACAACGCGCCGGCGGCAAGGCAACGGTCGTTCAGGTCGACAAAAAACGCAAGCAGCGCCAGGCTTCCGCGCCATTTACCACCTCCACCTTGCAACAGGAAGCTGTTCGCAAACTGGGGTTTACCACTGACCGTGCCATGCGCGTTGCGCAACAGCTTTACGAAGGGGTCGACACAGGCGGCGGAGCCGTTGGTCTGATCACCTACATGCGTACCGACGCGGTTATCCTCGCCGCCGAGGCGTTAACGGAAATCCGCGATTACATCTCCGCCAAGTTCGACCCCGACTATTTGCCCAAGGCGGCTGTCCAGTATAAGAACAAATCCAAAAATGCCCAGGAAGCGCACGAGGCCATACGGCCAACCTCAATCCTGCGCACGCCGGATGACGTTCGCGACTTCCTTACCGCAGACCAGATAAAGCTTTATGAAATGATCTGGAAACGCACCCTGGCTTGCCAGATGAGTCCGGCCAAATTCGACACAGTCAGCCTGGACCTGGCGGTGGCGGATGAAGGCACGTTGTTTAGGGCCTCCGGTCAAACCCTGGTTTTTCCCGGGTTCATCGCGGTTTATCTGGAAAGCGAGGACGACCAGGAGGAAGAAGGCGAAAGCAAGCTACCCCCAATGGAAACGGGTGATCAGATTCCCGTGGACAAGTTATACGGCGACCAGCACTTTACTCAGCCACCCCCGCGCTACACGGAAGCCAGTCTGGTCAAGGATCTTGAAGAGCATGGTATTGGTCGCCCCTCTACCTACGCCAGCATTATTTCGACCCTACAGGCCAGGGAATACGTAAATCTTGATAAAAAGCGTTTTTTTCCTACCGACGTAGGCTCGGTGGTCAACAAATTTTTGACTGAACATTTCACGCGTTATGTTGATTACGATTTTACAGCGAAGCTGGAAGACCAACTGGACATTATCGCCACCGGCGAAAAAGAATGGATCCCGGTACTCGCGGATTTTTGGAAAGGGTTCAGCCAGCAGATCGAGGAAAAGAAGAATATTGAGCGCAAGGACCTTACCCATGAGCAACTCGATGAAGCTTGCCCGAAATGTGGTAAACCGCTGTCCGTAAGGCTGGGTAAGCGCGGAAAATTCGTCGGTTGCAGCGCTTATCCTGAATGTGATTTTACCCGCAGCATGGACGGAGAAGTCAAACCGGACGAACCGGTCGTTGTGGAAGGGCGCCTATGCCCGAAATGTGACAGCCCTCTGCACATAAAATCCGGCGCATATGGCAAGTTCATCGGTTGCTCGGCCTATCCCAAGTGCAAGTTCCTTGAACCTCTGGAAAAACCCAAAGATACGGGTGTAACCTGCCCGGAATGCAAAAAAGGCAGCCTGATCGAACGTAAAAGCCGCTACGGAAAACTGTTTTATTCCTGTAACACGTACCCGGATTGCAAATATGCGGTCTGGAACCCACCTGTCGCCGAGGTCTGTCCAAAATGCAACTGGCCAGTGCTGACCATCAAGACGACTAAACGGCGCGGCACCGAAAAAGTATGTCCGCAAAAAGAATGTGGGTATACAGAACCGGTTGCTGCTGTTGCTGAAGAATAGCCGGATCATAAACATAAAAAAGGGGCCTTTTAGGCCCCTTTTTTATTACGCGCCAACTTCTATTTTCAGAATTTTACGCCGCGACGCGACGCTTGAACTCACCGGTTCGGGTATCAATTTCGATTCTGTCGCCAATTTCGCAAAAAAGCGCTACCGGCAACTCAAATCCGGTGGCAACCTTTGCCGGCTTCATGACTTTACCGGATGAATCCCCACGTACAGCAGGTTCAGTGTAAACAATTTCACGGACTACGGTAGTCGGCAATTCAACAGAAATGGCTTTATCTTGATAAAAAACCACTTCGCAAGGCATGCTATCTTCAAGGTAGTTAATGGCATCGCCAAGATTTTCCTGCTCGACCTCGTGCTGGTTATAATCAGCATCCATGAAGACATACATTGGATCGGCGAAGTAAGAGTAGGTTACTTCCTTACGCTCAAGCTGCACCACTTCAAACTTATCGTCAGCCCTGTAAATCGCCTCACTAGGGGAGTCGGTCAGAAGATTCTTCATTTTCATCTTGACTACGGACGCATTGCGACCGGATTTTGTGTACTCGGCTTTGAGAACTACCATCGGATCGTTGCCGATCATGATTACGTTGCCTGGGCGGACTTCTTGTGCGGTTTTCATGGTTTTCCTGCAGAATATTAAAAGTTGGACGAATAATAAAGCTGATTATTTTAACTTATTATTACAAAAGTTTACTAGTTTTGTAGTCAAATCTTCTTCTTTTATCAGTCTGTTTGCCCATTCCTGAGCATGCTTTTCCAAGGTAACTCGGTGCATCCATAAATTTTCCCAATCCGGAACCCTTGACTCACTTCCGTTCCAAGCCTCAAAAAATGTAGTCAGCGCAACCTTCGTTGGTTGAGGCAAGCCGGTACAATACTTATCCAGAAAAGCGTTCAATTTTGGCCAATGCGCACCGGCTTCCTGTGGATATATTTGCCAGACCATGGGTCGTGCAGCCAACTGGGCACGAATAAAGGAATCTTCACCTCGTACGAAATTGAAATTGCACGCCCACAAAAGTCGATCATATTTACCCTGATCCAGAAATGGCATAACCCTGACAATCAGACTCCCTTTTTTAAAAAAGTTCCCTTTTTCCGGGTTTGACGCCCCAAAAAAATCCGATATTTGAGTCTTTGCCACTCCTTCTGGAATCAGGCAGACCACCGGTACTGCGCTCTTCGACCAGTCAGTGAACAGACTTAAAGCTGAATTATTGCCATAGCAAAACAAAGAAATCCTGACTTCATTTTTTTCAGGGTAGGGGATGTCCAGTTCCTGCCAAAATGCAGTACGTAAGCGATCCTCTGACTGAAAATTACCTCGTTGCTCCAGCAATTTTTTTTCGACCAACAAGCCTCCCGTGTTTGGAGAAAATCCGGGAAAAAAGAAATGCTTGATCAAAGGTAATCTGGGGTGGGGGGAGGGGAGGCCATGGTAACTATCGACCCACTCTTCGGCGCTGAGATATTCCAGGTTTACCCAGGCATGTCTGCGCCCACTTTTCGCCATCGCGGCCACATATGCGGCTGGTAGCTCGCAGCCGAAGGCTTCTATCACCACATCCGCTGGCTCGACGGCTATGTTAGATCCAGCCCATTGCCTTATTTCCACTCCACGGGAAATCTGTGTCAGCAAACGTAGGTCAAGTTCTGGATTAATCTTTTGAAAGCTGATCAGGTCATCCGTCCAGAGACGGACCCTTAGTCCATGCTCGGCAACCAGTTGGCGGCCGAGCCGCCAACAGACGCCAATGTCACCGTAATTGTCGACTACGGTGCTGAATATGTCCCACAGTGGTGGGGTATTTTCAGATGTCGAGGTTTCTTGCTCCAAGTGCGTTTGTTTCGATAAAGGCGCGTCGGGGTTCTACCTGGTCACCCATTAAAGTGGTAAAAATTTCGTCCGCAGCGATTACGTCGTCAATTTGCACCCTGAGCAACCGCCTTACCTTGGGATCCATGGTGGTTTCCCAAAGCTGTCCGGGATTCATTTCGCCCAAACCTTTGTAGCGTTGGATACCCAAGCCACGCTTCACCTCTTCCAGCAACCAGTCCATTGCGGCTTTAAATTCGCTTATCGGCTGGGACCTCTCCCCACGCTTGACGCTTGCCCCTTCTTTGAGCAAGCCGTGCAGCACTTGGGCTGTTTTAGACAGCTGTGCATAGTCCCCGCTTTGCTGAAAATCTCTGTCCAGATAACTGACCTGTAAATTCCCGTGCACCATTTTGCTTATCTTCAGCCGACAATTTTCCGTCGCCTCATCGTAGTAAGCTGAGACGTCATACTGCTCGTTATCTAATACTCTTTTAAGTTGCTCCGCACTCTCGTTTGCGGTTGCAAGATTGCTTAGATCAAGCTCAATATTTTTGAGCAGTGCATAAAGTATCGGTTCTGCGATAATACGGCTCAAGCGTTCAACGATCGCTTCGGCCAGAAGAAACTCCTTGGCCACTTCCTCAAGAGCCGCCTTGCTGATCGGTTCCTTGCCACCTTCGGTGACCAGTTCGGCCTCGCTCAACGCCATTTGCAGCATGTATTGTTTCAATTCATGGTCGTCCTTCAAGTAGCGTTCCTGCTTACCGTGTTTGACCTTGTACAAAGGGGGTTGTGCAATGTAGATGTGACCGCGTTCCACCAATTCGGGCATCTGCCTGTAAAAGAAGGTGAGTAGCAAAGTACGAATGTGGGAACCATCTACATCCGCGTCGGTCATGATGATGATACGGTGGTAACGCAGTTTTTCTGCCGAATATTCATCCTTGCCGATGCCTGTACCCAGTGCAACAATCAGCGTTGCGATTTCCTGAGAAGACACCAGTCTGTCGAATCGGGCTCGCTCGACGTTTAGAATTTTTCCCTTCAGAGGGAGAATGGCCTGGAATTTTCTATCCCGCCCTTGTTTTGCCGAACCACCAGCAGAGTCGCCCTCTACCAAGTAAATCTCAGACAGTGCCGGGTCTTTTTCCTGACAATCAGCCAATTTTCCCGGCAAGCCCATGCCGTCTAGAACCCCTTTGCGACGCGTTATTTCACGTGCTTTTCGTGCTGCTTCCCGAGCACGTGCCGCATCGACGATTTTGCCACAGATAATTTTGGCATCATTTGGATTTTCAAGCATATATTCTGCCAGTTTCGCAGAAACTATTTCCTGTACTATTGGCATTACTTCTGAAGAAACCAGTTTTTCCTTGGTTTGCGAGGAAAATTTAGGGTCTGGTATTTTTACTGACAATACGCATGTCAGTCCCTCACGCATATCATCGCCTGCAGTTTCTACTTTAGCTTTTTTTGCTTGTTCACTTTGTTCTATGTACGTATTCAGTGTTCGCGTCATCGCGTTACGCAGGCCCGTCAAATGACTTCCTCCGTCGCGCTGTGGAATGTTATTAGTAAAACACTGGACTGATTCCTGGTAGGAATCATTCCACTGCATTGCTACTTCCACAGTCATGCCATCTTTTTCACCCATTGCATAAAAAACCTTAGGGTGCAGGACAGATTTACTGCGGTTTACATATTCTACGAACCCTTTTACGCCGCCACTAAAGGCAAAGTTATCGCTTTTTCCCGTGCGCTGATCAACAAGTTCAATATGTACTCCATTATTGAGGAAGGATAGTTCGCGCAAACGCTTTGCCAGAATCTCATAATGAAATTCGATCAAGCCAAATATTTCCTCATCTGCTAGAAAATGTACATCAGTACCATGTTTTTCTGTTTGTCCAATGAGTTTTAGAGATTCGACCGCAGCACCACACCGGAATTCCATTGAATGTGTCTGTCCATCGCGACGAATAGTCAATTTCAACCATTTTGAAAGAGCGTTAACGCAGGATACACCTACACCATGCAAGCCACCGGAAACCTTGTAGGAATTACTGTCGAATTTTCCCCCGGCATGTAATTCGGTCATAACTATTTCTGCCGCAGACCTTTTGAATTCGTCGTCTTCCTTAATACCAGTAGGTATCCCCCTTCCATTATCATGGACACTAATAGAATTATCTGGATGAATAATGACTTTTATTTCATTACAGTGACCGGCTAGGGCCTCATCAATAGCATTGTCCACCACCTCAAATACCATATGGTGCAAACCGGAACCATCGCTAGTATCTCCAATGTACATACCGGGCCGTTTGCGAACGGCTTCCAGCCCCTTCAATATTTTGATGCTATCGGAAGTGTATTCAGACATTATTTATAAGTTCCACGTGAAACAATTTAGATTTAAATGCGCATTGGCATGACAACATACTTGAAACATTCATTATCAGGGATAGTGAATAGTCCGCTGCTGTTGGCGTCACCAAATGAGAGCGTAATGGAATTGTTGTTTAGGTTAGTTAATACATCCAACAAATAATTAACGTTGAATCCAATATCTAGAGGTTCTCCGGTATAGCCAACTTCAATTTCTTCTTGTGCTTCTTCTTGCTCATTATTGTTGCAAATTATGCGCAAGCTGTTTTGTGTTAAAACCAACCTAACACCCCTAAATTTTTCGTTGGAAAGGATGGAAGCTCTTTGTAAAGATTGGAGTAAGAGTATGCGGTCAATTTGGATATGGTTCTGATAATTTGTTGGGATAACCCGATTAAAATCGGGGAACTTTCCTTCTACGATCTTAGAAACCAAATTTATGTTGGAAAATGAAAAGCATGTTTGATTTTGGCCTATTTCTATTGTTACTTCTTCATCGTTGTCGCCAAGTAATTTAGTTAGTTCTATCACGGTTTTTCTTGGCAAAATGACTTCCTGAGACGACCCTTCAGCGATCTCAGTCGTATTTTCCAATCGGGAACAAGCCATTCCAAGTCGATGGCCATCTGTTGCTACAACCCGGAGCAATTGGTTTTCTACTACTAACAGTAATCCATTCAGGTAGTAACGTATATCTTGTTGAGCCATTGCGTATTGAACAAGATTAAGTAAATTCTTAAGGGTTTTCTGGGTCGTTTTTAAGCAAGACCGGTTTTCTCCAGGAGGCGTCAATTTAGGAAAATCGTTTGCTGGCAATGTTTGAAGATTGAAGCGACTTTTCCCTACTTTTATTTGAAGTCGAGAATCATCTTTGTCTAATGAAATCAGGGAGTCTTCAGGAAAAGCACGGCAAATATCCTGAAGTTTTTTTGCTGAAGCGGTTACTGCGAAATCCTGCAGATCGTCCTGACAAATAGATTTTGCTGTGATTTGTATTTCCAGGTCTGTCGCTATAACTGAAAGATTAGGCCCGGTTTTTTCAATCAAAATATTGGAAAGAATCGGTAGGGTGTGACGTCTTTCTACGATACCTATGACGCATTGCAAAGGTTTTAATAGCGCATCTCTATTTATTTGAATTAATAACATATATATTCCTAAGACTAATAGTAAGCCTAAAAAATTCTTGGTATAGTTTAGATTAGTATTTATTAATCAATAAGATATCTTATCTATAAAGTTGTGGACAAACTTGCTGTGGGCTGTGGATGAAATGGGGTCATAATTTTCAGTAAACAAATAATTTAGTGATATGCACAATGCGTCCACATGATTCAGCTGCGTAGAATTTGAAGTAAAATTTCAAAATCCCGGTTTATCGATGAATCCGAACTTTTAAGTTCAGTAATTTTTTTACAGGCATGTATAACTGTTGAATGGTCGCGCCCACCGAATGCATCACCAATTTCCGGATAACTTAATTGTGTTAGTTCTTTTGCGAGTGCCATAGCTACTTGGCGAGGTCGAGCTACATTTCTGGAACGTTTTGGTGAAAACATTTCAGCAACTTTTATTTTATAGTAATCGGCTACGGTTTTTTGAATATTATCCAGCGAGACTTGCCGGTTTTGAACAGCAAGCAAATCTTTGAGCGCTTCTTTGGCCAATTCCAGGTTGATCGGGTGCCCGGTGAATCGAGAATAAGCTAGAACACGTTTTAATGCACCTTCTAGCTCGCGTACGTTGGAACGGATCTGTTTGGCGATGAAAAAAGCGACTTCTTCTTGTAATTTAATTTCCTCTACGCGAGCTTTCTTTAATAAAATCGCTACACGCATTTCCAGTTCAGGAGGCTCTATAGCGACAGTCAAGCCCCAGCCGAAGCGAGAAATAAGGCGGTCTTCCATACCTGAAATTTCTCGTGGAAAGGTATCGCAAGTGATGATTACTTGCTTGTGCGCTTCAATCAGGGCATTAAAAGCGTAGAAAAATTCCTCCTGCGTTCTGTTTTTGCCAGCAAAAAATTGAATGTCGTCGATTAACAGCAAATCCAGAGAATGATAATACCGCTTGAAATCGTCAAAAGCTTTATGCTGGTAAGCACGCACTACATCAGAAACATAGCGTTCTGCATGTAGATAGCTGATTTTTGCTTTGCTATTTTGTTCCTGAACAAGGTTACCGATGGCTTGTATTAAATGGGTTTTCCCCAGACCCACGCCACCATAAACAAATAACGGGTTGTAAGCAGTACCAGGATTTTCTGCGACTTGAATTGCCGCAGCCCGTGCCAGTTGATTTGCCTTGCCGGTAACAAAATTTGCAAATGTAAACAGTGGGTTCAGGCGGGATTGATCAGGTTTTGAATTTTGTCGAACAGGTGTTGATGAAACAGCAGGCGCTGGTTTTGCAATGTTGTTTTCTTGAATATCAGGCAGGGACAGTACTAGAGACAGGGGTACGGAAAAATGGGCTTCCGCCATTTCCTCAATACGTGCCAGGAATTTGTCTTTAATCCACTGCAGAATGAAGCGATTTGGTGCAATCAGGCGCGGGGTGCCATCTGAGGAGTCAAATTTAAGCGGCTTGATCCAGGTGTTGAATTGCTGGGCAGGCAAGTCCTCTTTAAATTTATTTATGCAATCAAGCCAAAAGCTTTCCATTGGGTATCCAAAATGCTTCCATAAAATGTTCGTTGGAGTTGTTTCGGTTAGGCGGCAGAGGCCAGAGGAACCCAACAGCAATTTGGCATTCTATTCTTTTTGATTAAACTTATCCACAGGAAGAAAGTATAAATATCATTTGACAAAAATACCCTGAAGATAGTCTAATTGCGCGTTTTAGCTAAACAAGTTTGGGGTAACAAAATGAAACGGACTTATCAACCTTCTGTTGTCAAACGCAAACGCACCCATGGTTTTCGTGCGCGTATGAAAACCAGCGGCGGTCGTGCCGTGATCAGGGCTCGTCGCGCCAAAGGTCGTGCAAAACTCAGCGTATAGATGCTATTTAGTAGTGCCTTCTACCCATGCTTTTCAGAAAAGCAAACGCTTAAGAGAAACGGATGAAATTTCATCCGTTTTTTCGTTTAAATGCCAGATATATGGTGATTATTTACGCCTGCTGGTAAAACCGAACGAGTTAAATTATCCGCGATTTACCGGAATCATTCGAAAAAAAACGGCACCTCATGCGGTAACCAGGAATTATATCAAGCGTAGCCTGCGAGAAATTTTCCGGAGAAACCAGCACCTGTTTGAGAACCTTGACATTGTTGTCTTGGCGCACAAAAGTTTTACAGGGAGTTCGTTCCGATTGATAGAAGAAGAGTTTTTGCGGCTAACTGACAATTTGCAAAAAAGGTTGGCACGTAAAGAATGAGGCATTTGCTAATCGTCCTGATCAGGATTTACCAATACCTGATTAGCCCGTTGATGGGACCAAGATGTCGATTTACTCCGACTTGTTCAGAATATTCCTGCCAGGCATTGGCTAAGTTTGGAATTTTCAAGGGCGGCTGGTTTGGTATAAAAAGACTTTGCCGCTGTCACCCCCGGCATCCGGGTGGATATGATCCGATACCCTAAATTATGATTGAGGCAACATGGACACCCAACGTCTAATACTTTTCATTGTTTTTTCTTTTTCCATTCTGATGTTATGGGATGCCTGGCAAAAGGAGCAGCACCCAGCTCCTGTTGGTCAAGTCATGCAAGAAAAAGCCGGGGTCGTTCCTACGCCTACGCCCACAGCGCGAGCAGTTGAGGCGCCTGCCAAGGAAATGAACGGACCGCTGCAAACCGGGGAACGGATAAAGGTACAAACCGATCTGGTCTATGCCGAAATCGACACGTTTGGTGGAGACGTCCGTAAGCTGGAAATGCTGAAACATCATGACACCCAGGACAAAAGCAAAAACTTTGTGCTGCTGGAAGACGACCCGAAACGTCTGTATGTTGCTCAATCGGGTTTGATAGGCAATGATTTGCCAACGCACAAAACGTTATTTTCTACTGCGGCAACCCAATATAAACTTGCAGAGGGAGCAAAGGAAGTACAGGTAAGGCTGACTTGGGCGGGTACAAATGGCATCAAGGTGGATAAGGTCTTTACCTTTCATAAGGGTAGCTATGTAATTGATGTGTCCTACGAAATCAACAATGGAAGCGCAATCCGGCTGGAACCGCATTCGTATTTCCAGTTGGTAAGGAACGGCCAACCCCCAATAGGGGACCCGAAGTTCATTACGACTTATACCGGCCCTGCTGTTTATACAGAGAAAGAAAAGTTTCAAAAGCTCAGCTTTTCAGATATTGAAAAGGACAAAGCAACTTACCCCAAACAAAGTAATGACGGTTGGGTCGCCATGATTCAGCTTTACTTCCTCGGAGCTTGGCTGCCCTCTAATGATCAGTCACGCGAATATTACGCAAAAAAACTGGGGGATGACCTTTACAATGTGGGCGTGCTTCTACCTGTGGGCTCGGTCGAACCAGGAAGCACAAAAAAAATATCGGTGCCATTTTATGCTGGGCCGCAGGAGCAGGATCACCTAAGCAAGGTTGCCCCCGGACTGGATCTGGTCGTTGATTACGGTGTGTTGACGGTGATTTCGGCACCGCTATTTTGGGTTCTGGCGTGGCTGAATAAGCTGGTTCAGAACTGGGGGGTGGCGATCATTCTGCTTACCGTCCTGATCAAGCTGGTTTTCTATCCGCTGTCCGCGAAGAGTTACCGTTCCATGGCTCAAATGCGCGTGCTCGGGCCCAAGCTACAAAAGCTCAAGGAACAATACGGCGACGATCGTCAGCGCTTGCATACGGCCATGATGGAGCTCTACAAGACCGAGAAGGTCAATCCACTGGGGGGGTGCTTGCCGGTCGTTGTGCAGATTCCTGTATTTATCGCGCTTTACTGGGCTCTGCTGAATAGCGTCGAAATGCGCCAAGCTCCTTTCATGCTGTGGATTAACGATCTTTCTTCGCCTGATCCTTATTACGTGCTGCCGATCATCATGGGGTTAACCATGATTATCCAGACCAAGCTTAATCCGACACCACCAGACCCTATTCAGGCCAAGGTGATGATGATCATGCCAATTGCCTTTAGCGTTTTCTTCTTTTTCTTCCCCGCCGGCCTGGTTCTTTACTGGGTGGTAAACAACGTGTTGTCGATTGCTCAGCAATGGTATGTCACGCATGGCGTCGAGCAGGAAAAGGCGGCAGCGAAGGGACATGCCAAGCACTGATGTCATTGCCGCTATTGCTACCGCGCCTGGGCGCGGCGGCATTGGGGTGGTACGAGTTTCTGGCGAAGATCTGCGCGATTTCTCCCGGAATATTTTGGGAAAAATCGCTGTTCCCCGCGTTGCCACCCTGGGTAATTTCCTGGCGGCAGATGGGGAGGTCATCGATCAGGGGCTCGCCTTGTATTTTCCTGCACCCTATTCCTATACGGGTCAGGATGTCCTTGAGCTGCAAGGGCACGGCGGTGACGCCGTGTTGCGCCGGCTGCTGAGCCGTTGTCTTGAGTTAGGGGCGCGCCCCGCCGGGCCGGGAGAGTTTACTCAGCGCGCTTTCCTAAATGATAAGATGGACCTCGCTCAGGCGGAAAGCGTTGCCGACCTGATTGACGCGGCCACCACTGAAGCAGCAAAAACCGCAATGCGATCACTGCGGGGCGAATTTTCTCAAGCCATTCACAATCTGGTGGACGCGCTGGTTAATTTGCGCATGCTGGTTGAGGCAACTTTGGATTTCCCGGAAGAAGAGATCGATTTTCTCGAGGAGTCAAATGCGCTTGGCCGGCTGGCCGCCATCAATTCACAGCTGGACAAGGTATTCCATCAGGCAAATCAAGGCAGCCTGCTACGCGAAGGTTTGCACATTGTTCTCATTGGCCAGCCGAATGTGGGCAAATCCAGCTTGCTTAACCAGCTTGCGGGAGAGGAGGTGGCAATCGTCACCCCCGTGGCGGGAACCACCCGTGACGCGATCCGCCAACACATCGAAATCGATGGTGTGGCACTCCATTTTATTGACACCGCAGGGCTTCGTGACACCAGTGATGAAGTGGAGAAAATCGGTATTGCCCGCGCTTGGTGCGCGATTCGGCAAGCCAATGCGGCCTTGCTCCTGGTTGATGCCGAGAAAGGGATTGCACCGGCAGACCTGGAAATTATAGCCAAATTGCCGCCAGGCCTGCCGCTGTTGCGCGTGTTTAACAAGGTCGATCTTCTCTGCCAGGAGCCAAGAGTGCTTACCACGGATGGCGTTGCGGATATTTATCTTTCGGCCAAAACGGGGGCAGGGATTGATCTTCTGCATGAGCGCCTGCTACAAATCGTGGGCTGGCAGACAGGCGGCGAGGGCGTGTTCATGGCGAGGGAACGGCACTTGAGTGCGTTACGCGAAGCCAAGGATCGACTGGCGCTTGCGGCCACATGCGATGGCCGGGTGGAGTTTTTTGCTGAGGAGCTTCGGCTGGCCCAGAATGCACTTTCCAGTATAACCGGCGAATTTACTTCGGATGATTTGTTGGGCGAGATTTTTTCCCGTTTCTGCATTGGAAAATAGCGTTCCACGTGAAACATTGACTATTTTGGGTTATGATTCGCACTCGCTTCGTATACCCGGTTGACCATGCTTTATCCCTCCCAATTTGATGTTATCGTGATCGGTGGCGGCCACGCCGGAACGGAAGCCGCGCTGGCCGGGGCCCGCATGGGCCTGAAAACGTTGCTGCTGACGCATAACATTGAAACGCTTGGTCAGATGTCATGCAACCCCTCGATTGGCGGTATCGGCAAGGGTCATCTGGTGAAGGAGGTCGACGCCTTGGGTGGGGTTATGGCTGCAGCGACAGACGAGGCTGGCATCCAGTTCCGAATTCTTAATTCCAGCAAGGGTCCGGCGGTGCGTGCAACGCGCGCACAGGCAGATCGCGTTCTTTACCGGCAGGCGATCCGGGGTCGACTGGAAAATCAACCCAACCTGTGGTTGTTCCAGCAGGCGGTAGATGACTTGGTTCTTGAGCAAGATCGTGTGGTGGGCGTGATTACTCAGCTGGGTTTGCGCTTTCAGGCCCGGTCCGTCGTATTAACGGCAGGCACGTTCCTGGCGGGCCTGGTTCATGTCGGACAATCGAATTACCAAGCCGGGCGAGCCGGCGACCCCCCTTCGCTTACCCTGGCACAACGGCTACGCGAACTTCAATTGCCGGTAAAGCGCTTCAAGACGGGGACTCCGCCGCGCATCGATGGGCGTAGTCTGGATTATTCGGTGATGGTGGAGCAGCCCGGCGACAGCCCGGCACCGGCATTTTCCTTTCTCGGTTCTTCCGCGCAGCATCCGCGCCAATTGCCATGCTGGATCACTCAGACCAATCTGCGCACCCACGATATTATTCGTGGCGGGCTGGATCGATCACCTCTTTATACGGGCGTGATCGAGGGAGTGGGGCCGCGCTATTGCCCGTCTATCGAAGACAAGATTATGCGTTTTTCCGGCAAGGACTCACACCAGATTTTCGTTGAGCCGGAAGGGTTGAATACCCACGAAATCTATCCCAACGGAATTTCCACCAGTTTGCCATTTGATGTGCAGGTAGAGCTGGTTAGATCGATACAAGGCTTTGAAAATGCACATATTACTCGGCCTGGATACGCAATAGAGTATGATTTTTTCGACCCGCTCGGGCTGAAACACTCATTAGAAACCAAGGCCATACAGGGGCTGTTCTTTGCGGGCCAGATTAACGGCACCACCGGCTATGAAGAAGCCGCAGCGCAGGGGATTTTGGCGGGCATCAATGCCGGGTTATCGGCGCAGGGAAAAGAAGCTTGGTATCCAGGCCGGGATCAGGCTTATCTTGGAGTTATGGTGGATGACCTGATCACCCGTGGCGTGGTCGAGCCATATCGTATGTTTACCAGTCGCGCCGAATACCGGTTGATGTTGCGCGAGGACAATGCCGACCTGCGATTGACGGAAGCGGGGCGGATGCTGGGTGTGGTTGATGATGTGCGGTGGCAAAATTTCGCGGAAAAGAGAGAGGCTATCGCGCGCGAACAGGAGCGCCTGAAAAGCGTCTGGGTGAACCCGAAGTTGCTTCCCCAGGAAGATGCTGAACGGGTGCTAGGCAAGGGTATCGAGCGTGAGTATTCGTTGTTGGACTTGCTGCGCCGGCCTGATGTCAGCTATGCCGACTTAATGACGTTGCCGGGCGCCGGAGCCGGGGTCGGAGACGCTAAGGTGGCTGAGCAGGTTGAGATCCAGGCCAAGTACCAGGGGTACATCGCGCGCCAGCAGGAGGAGGTTGCCCGTCATCAGCATTATGAGTCCATGGTCTTGCCCCTGAGCCTGGATTACCGCGAGGTGCATGGGCTTTCAATAGAAGTGCAGCAGAAGCTTAACCAGCACAAGCCAGAATCGTTGGGGCAGGCTGGGCGAATTTCCGGAGTGACTCCCGCTGCGATTTCGGTATTGCTGGTGCACTTGAAACGCAGCCAGAATGTTAGTGACGATAAGAAAAGCGCATGAGCCTGGAACAAAAATTAGCCGGTGGCCTAGAGGAAATGGGGCTGGATTTAGACGCGGCGACACAATTGCGCCTGCTGAAGTATGTCGTACTCATGCAAAAATGGAACAAGGTTTACAACCTGACAGCCGTGCGAGAGCCGGAAAAAATGGTCACTCAGCATTTGCTCGATAGCCTGGCAGTTTTGCCGCATATCGTCGGGCGCCGAATCATCGACGTCGGGACCGGGCCCGGTTTGCCTGGAATCCCTCTGGCGCTGGCCAATCCGGGGCTGGAGATTACTCTGCTGGACAGTAATCATAAGAAAACCTGTTTTTTAAGGCAGGCCGGTCTGGAGTTGGGTCTGAATAATGCGACTGTAGTCTGCGAACGCGTGGAGTCTTGGCGACCGGAAGAAAAATATGATGTAGTGATTTCCCGCGCATTTTCCGATTTGGCGGAGTTCGTCGGTTTGGCGCTGCATTTGTGTAACGATACTGGACGAATGTTGGCAATGAAGGGGGTTTACCCTCATGAGGAGTTGACTCGGTTGCCAACCACAGTTGCGTTGCAGGGCGTAGAGCCGCTCAAGGTGCCTGGTCTGGATGCCGAACGACATCTGATTTTGCTGAGACCGGTCAGCATAGAGGCATTAGGTTAGGGTGGGGTGATGGCAAAAGTACTCGCAATTACAAATCAAAAAGGTGGGGTAGGGAAAACCACCACCACCGTCAATCTTGCCGCCAGTCTGGCGGCAACCAAGCGCCGTGTACTGCTTATCGACCTCGATCCGCAGGGTAATGCCACCATGGGCTGTGGCGTCGACAAAATGGCCCTGACGCAGACGGTCTACCATGTGCTGCTGGAGGAAAAAACCATTGCGGAGGTGCGTATTGCCGACACCTGCGGCAAGTTTGACCTGATCCCCGCCAACCGCGAATTGGCGGGCGCAGAAGTCGAGCTGGTGGATTTGCCGCACCGTGAGAAGCGGCTTAAAAGCGCCTTGGCCAACATTGAGGCGGATTATGATTTTGTGTTGATTGACTGTCCGCCGGCGCTCAATCTGCTGACGGTGAACGGACTTTGCGCTGCAAATGCGGTGATGATCCCGATGCAGTGCGAATATTACGCACTGGAGGGGTTGAGCGATCTGGTTCAGACCATCAAACGGGTGCGTGCCAGCCTTAACCCGCAACTGGAAATCGAGGGGCTGCTACGGACCATGTTCGATCCGCGCAATACCCTGGCGCAGCAAGTGTCGGAGCAACTGCAGCGGCATTTTGGCGATAAGGTATATCGTACTGTGATCCCGCGTAATGTCAGGCTGGCGGAGGCGCCGAGCTATGGCGTGCCGGTGTTGTATCACGACAAGACATCAAAAGGCGCGCAGGCCTATCTGGCGTTGGCTGGCGAACTGGTAAGAAAGTGAGGGAGAAATGGTAAAAATGAAGGGATTGGGGCGCGGTCTTGATGCGCTGCTGGCTGGTGACAGTGAAGATGATAATCAGGATAGGATGCAAAAATTACAGCTGGACCAGCTTCAGCCAGGAAAATATCAGCCACGCACCCACATGGACCAGGAATCATTGGCGGAATTGGCCGAGTCCATTAAATCCCAGGGGATAATGCAGCCTATACTGGCAAGAGCGCTAATTTCGGGCAATTATGAAATTATTGCCGGCGAGCGGCGCTGGCGCGCAGCCCGGCTCGCCGGTTTGACAGAAGTGCCGGTGCTGGTAAGGGTGGTGGCAGATGAGGCGGCACTGGCAATGTCGCTGATCGAGAATATTCAGCGCGAGAACCTCAATCCGCTGGAGGAAGCGACGGGGATCCAGCGCTTGATCAATGAATTCGACATGACTCACCAGCTTGCAGCAGAGGCGGTTGGGCGCTCGCGCAGCGCGGTGAGCAATTTGCTGCGTTTGCTTAATCTCGCGTCACCAGTACAGGAGCTGCTGATGCATAATCAGCTCGACATGGGGCACGCCAGAGCGCTGCTAAGCCTGCCCAATGCAGGGCAAATTACCGTTGCCAATGAGATCGTGGGTAAAGGTTTGTCCGTACGCGAAGCAGAAAGGCTGGTTCAGCGTCAGCAACGACCGGACGTAAAGCCCAAGGCCAAGCCCGACCGGGACATATTAAGGTTGCAAGAAGATCTGGCGGAAAAGCTGGGTGCCGTCGTAACGCTTAAGGCGCAGAAGAGGGGCCGAGGCAAATTGATTATTAACTATGACAGCCTGGAGCAGCTCGACGGTATTATTGGCCGGCTGGCAGGCGGGTGAAGCCGATGGCGTGGCATATAAGAATATAATTATTTTCACATGTGGTATAATGTGAGTGCCAACTTTATGAAATTGGCTGAATAAACGGCATCTGCGAACCCCTAAAATTGACGAGCGGGTCAAGGAAGGATTAAAATCGCGTCTCATTTTCACGGCAAATTACAAATGGGAGCAGCGTACCGTGTGGTCAGCGTGCAGGCCATTACGGTAATTTTTGGCTCATCGCTGTTGTTCTTCTGGCTGGGAAGCAATGTCGCCGTGGCTGCCCTTTTTGGCGGTGTAGTGGCGGTAACAAATACATTGTTTTTGATCTGGTGCATGCGCACCGGTGCGCAGCGGCCAGTTCAAGACGCGCGCAAGGAGTTGGCCTGGCTGGTGCGTTTCAGCATGGAACGTTTTTTAATGGTCGCGCTGCTGATAGTGGCGGGATTAGGATGGTTGAAGCTGATGCCGGTGCCTTTGCTGATCGGCTTTGTTCTGGGGCAGTTAACCCTGGTGGTTTCAACAATATTCAGTGGAATAGAGAACTAAACAATGTCTGGCGAAACACTCACCTCCTCGGAATATATCCGGCACCATCTGCAGAACCTGACTTACGGCAAGCTGTCGGATGGTTCCTGGGGTATTGCGCATAGTGCTGAGCAGGCAAAGGAAATGGGGTTCTGGGCTATTAACCTGGACACCATGTTCTTTTCCTTTGCCCTTGGCGTACTATTTTTGTTCTATTTTGCTCGTGCAGCGCAAAAAGCCTCAGCGGGCGTGCCGAATGGGCTACAGAATTTCGTTGAGTGGATCATTGAATTCATCGATACCAGTGTGCGCGGTTCCTTTACCGCCAGAAATGACATGGTGGCGCCACTCGCGCTGACGATTTTCGCCTGGATTCTGTTGATGAATCTGATGGATCTATTGCCTATTGATTATCTGCCCTTGATTGCCCACGCCGCCGGAATTCCGTTCCTGAAAGTTGTTCCCACGACCGATCCCAATGCCACGTTCGGCATGTCCATCGGGGTATTTGTTCTGGTGATTTATTACAGCATCAAGATGAAAGGCCTGGGCGGATTTGTGGGCGAATTGACGTTACAGCCTTTCGGTAAATTTGGTTTGCCTGCCAATATCTTTCTAGAGGGCGTGAATCTGATCGCCAAGCCAATCTCGCTGGCCCTGCGGTTGTTTGGCAACATGTACGCAGGTGAAATGATCTTCATCCTGATTGCGCTCATGGGCGCGTCCTGGGCTAGCGTTACTTTTGGCAGCACGCTGCTGTTCGGTTCGCAGGTCGTGCTTTCTCTGGGGTGGGCGATTTTCCACATTCTGATCGTGACGCTGCAAGCATTCATTTTCATGACGCTAACCGTCGTTTACCTGGATATGGCTCACCAGGAACACCATTAATAAGCAATTCGCAGATCTTAACTTTTTAAATTAACCAGGAGATACACAATGGAACATGCACTGCTTTTCATCGCTGGGGCGATCATGATGGGTCTGGGCGCACTGGGTGCGGCCGTCGGTATCGGCATTCTGGGTGGGCGCTTCCTTGAGGGTGCAGCACGTCAACCTGAACTTATCCCGATGTTGCGTACCCAGTTCTTCGTGGTCATGGGTCTGGTCGACGCGGTGCCGATGATTGCCGTTGGTATCGCCATGTACGTCCTGTTTGCGGTTGCGGGCTAAGACGGATTGTCATTCTTCACAAGAAAGGTTCATGCATGAATATCAATGCAACCCTTCTCGGGCAGACGATCATGTTCATCATGTTCGTCTGGTTCTGCATGCGGTTCGTCTGGCCGCCCATCATGCAAGTGTTGACGGCGCGCAAGCAGTCGATCGCCGATGGTTTGGCTGCCGGTGAGCGTGGAAAGCACGAGCTGGAACTGGCCTCCCGCCGCGCATCAGAGGGCATGCATGAGGCCAAGCAGAAGGCGGCTGATGTGATCGCACAGGCAGAAAAGCGCGCAGCCCAAATCCTCGATGAAGCCAAAGGCCATGCCAAGGAAGAAGGCGATCGTCTCGTTGCAGGGGCCAAAGCCGAAATAGAGCAGGAAGTTCATCGTGCCAAGGAAAGCTTGCGCCAGCAGGTAGCTGATCTGGCGATAGCCGGGGCAGAAAAAATCCTGCGTCGCGAGATCAATGCCAAGGCCCATGCCGAGTTGTTGGCTACCATCAAGAGCGAGCTATAGGGACATCATGGCAGAAGTCACTACCATAGCCAGGCCCTATGCCGAAGCGGTTTACCGCATCGCCGAGCAGGCCGGCGCACTCGACAAGTGGTCGCAGATGCTGGAGTTCACAGCAACGGTTGTGAACGACCCGCAGATGCAGGCGGTAATCGGCAACCCCCGGTTGACGGCTGAGCAGCAGAAGAGCGCGTTTCTCGCGGTGTGCGAAAAGAGCCTCGATGCACAAGCTGTCAACATGGTGCAACTGCTGCTGGAGAATGGCCGGTTGACGTTGTTACCGGTCATTCGAGAGCAGTTCGAGCTGCTTCGGGCGTTGCATGGCGGGGTCATGGACACCGAGATTTTCAGTGCCTATCCCCTGAGCGACGCAGAGAAAGAAGATTTAGTGCGTCGCCTGGAATCCAAATACAAGCGCAAAGTTGAAGCGACCGTAACCCTGGACCCCGAACTTATCGGCGGTGTCAGAATCGTGGCGGGAGACGTCGTGATTGACGCGTCGGTGCGCGGCCAATTACAGAACATGGCGTTTACGCTCAAAAGTTAAGGGGAAATCATGCAGTTGAATCCTTCAGAGATCAGTGAACTGATCAAGAGCAAAATCGAGAACCTGGCCACCACGGCCGAGGCGCGCAATCAGGGAACGGTGGTGTCGGTGACCGACGGTATCGTCCGCGTTCACGGCCTGAGTGACGCCATGCAGGGTGAGATGCTGGAGTTTCCCGGCAACACATTTGGCCTCGCGCTCAACCTTGAGCGCGATTCAGTCGGAGCCGTGGTGCTTGGCGAGTACGAGCACATTACCGAAGGCGACACCGTCAAGTGTACTGGTCGCATCCTCGAGGTGCCGGTAGGTGAAGCATTGATGGGCCGGGTGGTGAACTCGTTGGGCCAGCCGATCGACGGCAAGGGGCCGATCAACACCACCGAAAAATCCCCGATCGAAAAAATCGCGCCCGGCGTTATTGCGCGCCAGTCCGTGTCCCAGCCGGTACAAACGGGTCTCAAGTCGATCGATGCCATGGTGCCGATCGGCCGTGGCCAGCGCGAACTGATCATTGGCGACCGCCAAACCGGTAAAACTGCCGTGGCTGTGGATGCCATCATCAACCAGAAGGGTACTGGCGTAATTTGCATCTACGTGGCTATCGGCCAGAAGGCGTCGAGCATTATCAACGTGGTGCGCAAGCTGGAAGAGCACGGCGCCATGGGTCACACCATCGTGGTGGCCGCAACGGCATCCGATTCCGCTGCAATGCAGTACATTGCACCGTATTCGGGCTGCACGATGGGCGAATACTTCCGCGATCGTGGTCAGGATGCCCTGATCATTTATGACGACCTCACCAAGCAGGCTTGGGCCTACCGCCAGATTTCCCTGCTCCTGCGCCGTCCGCCGGGCCGCGAGGCTTATCCGGGCGATGTGTTCTACCTGCATTCCCGCCTGCTGGAACGGGCCGCTCGTATCAACGCGGCAGACGTGGAAAAGCGTTCTGGCGTGAAGGGCAAGACCGGCTCGCTGACCGCATTGCCGATCATTGAAACCCAGGCTGGCGACGTCTCGGCGTTCGTGCCGACCAACGTGATCTCGATCACCGACGGCCAGATTTTCCTGGAAACCGATTTGTTCAACGCCGGTATCCGTCCGGCAATCAACGCCGGTCTTTCCGTGTCCCGCGTCGGTGGCGCGGCGCAGACCAAGGTGATCAAGAAGCTGGGCGGCGGCATTCGTATGGCGCTGGCACAGTACCGTGAGCTGGCGGCCTTTGCCCAGTTCGCATCCGATCTTGACGAAGCAACCCGCAAGCAGTTGGAACGCGGCAAAATGGTCACCGAGCTGATGAAGCAGGCCCAGTTCGCCCCGATGACTGTGGCAGACACGGCGCTCACGTTGTTTGCGGTGAACAAGGGCTACCTTGATGATGTCGACGTGAAAAAGGCGCTGGCCTTTGAGGCGGCCTTGCATGCGTTCATCAAGAGCAAGTACGGCGCGCTGCGAGACAAGATCGAAGAAACCAAGGAAATGGACGCTGAGGCAGAAAAAGCGTTGAGCGCGGCGATCGACGATTTCAAAGCCAGTGCCGTTTATTAAGGGGCTGACTGATGGCTGGCGGTAAAGAAATTCGGACCAAGATCAAGAGCGTCCAGAATACCCAGAAGATCACCCGAGCCATGGAAATGGTGGCGGCTTCCAAAATGCGCAAGGCGCAGGACCGGATGCGCGCGGCCAGACCCTACGCGGAAAAAATCCGTAATGTAGCGGCGCACTTGAGCCATGCCAACCCGGAATACAAACATCCTTTTCTGGTGAAGCGCGAGAACCCCAGCCGCATCGGGGTGATTGTGGTGACCTCGGACAAGGGCTTGTGCGGAGGTTTGAACACCAACGTTCTGCGCATGGTTTTGGCCAGGATGAAGGAATGGGAAGGCGCCAAGCAGGGCATCGAAGTTTGCGCCATCGGCAACAAGGCGCTGGGTTTCATGCAGCGTATTGGCGCCAGCGTGCTGTCGCAGGCGACGCATCTGGGTGACACGCCGCACATGGAGAAGCTGATCGGGCCGGTAAAATTAATGCTGGATGCCTATAACGATGGCCGCATTGACGCGTTGCATATTTGTTTCACTCGTTTCGTCAATACCATGAAGCAGGAGCCGGTGATGGAGCAGCTTCTGCCCATTAGTGGTGAAGCATTGGGCAGCGCGAGCGGACACTGGGACTATATTTATGAGCCAGACGCGAAGCAGGTCATTGATGAACTGTTAGTGCGTTATATCGAAACCCTGATTTATCAGTCGGTGGCTGAAAACATCGCTTCCGAGCAGAGCTCCCGGATGGTGGCGATGAAAGCGGCCTCGGACAATGCCGGGAACGTGATTGACGAGCTCAAGCTGATCTATAACAAAACCCGTCAGGCTGCCATTACCAAGGAACTGTCGGAGATCGTCGCGGGTGCCGCTGCGGTTTAATCGAATATTGTATTTATTAAGGAAGTGATGATGAGCCAAGGTAAAATCGTGCAGATTATCGGTGCGGTGGTAGACGTAGAGTTCCCGCGCGAATCTCTGCCCAAGGTTTACGATGCGCTGAAACTGGCTGACGTGGACCTGACGCTGGAAGTGCAGCAGCAACTGGGCGATGGCGTGGTGCGTACCATTGCGATGGGCACAACTGACGGTTTGCGTCGCGGCATGGGAGTCAGCAATACAGGTGCGCCGATTTCCGTGCCAGTGGGCACCAAGACCCTGGGCCGGATCATGGACGTGCTGGGCAACCCGATTGACGAGCTGGGTCCGATCGGCAACGAACAAAGCTGGGCTATCCATCGCAAGGCCCCGGCCTTTGACGAGCTTTCTCCTTCCACCGAACTGCTCGAAACCGGCATCAAGGTTATCGACTTGATTTGTCCATTCGCCAAGGGCGGCAAGGTGGGCCTGTTCGGCGGCGCCGGCGTAGGCAAGACTGTGAACATGATGGAGTTGATTCGCAACATCGCGGTCGAGCACAGCGGCTATTCGGTTTTCGCCGGCGTCGGCGAGCGCACCCGCGAGGGCAACGACTTCTACCACGAGATGAAGGAAGGCGGCGTGCTGGACAAGGTGTCGCTGGTTTACGGCCAGATGAACGAACCGCCTGGCAACCGTCTGCGCGTAGCCTTGACCGGCCTGACCATGGCGGAATTCTTCCGCGACGAGGGCCGCGACGTGCTGCTGTTCGTGGATAACATTTACCGTTTTACGCTGGCCGGCACCGAAGTGTCCGCGCTGCTGGGCCGGATGCCTTCCGCCGTGGGCTACCAGCCTACTCTGGCAGAGGAAATGGGCCGCTTACAGGAGCGCATTACCTCGACCAAGAAGGGTTCCATTACCTCCATCCAGGCCGTGTATGTGCCTGCGGACGATTTGACCGATCCGTCTCCGGCCACCACCTTCGCCCACCTGGATGCAACCGTGGTGTTGTCGCGGCAAGTGGCGGAACTGGGTATCTACCCCGCAGTGGATCCACTGGATTCCACCTCCCGTCAGCTTGATCCGCTGGTCGTGGGCGAGGAGCATTACAACGTTGCCCGCGGCGTGCAGTCCACGCTGCAGCGCTACAAAGAGTTGCGCGACATCATTGCGATTCTGGGTATGGATGAACTGGCTCCGGAAGACAAGCTGGCTGTATCCCGTGCGCGCAAAATTCAGCGCTTCCTGTCCCAGCCGTTCTTCGTTGCCGAGGTATTTACCGGCTCCCCAGGCAAGTTCGTGTCGCTCAAGGATACGCTTGCTGGCTTCAAGGGCATCGTCAACGGCGATTACGATCACTTGCCGGAGCAGGCCTTCTACATGGTTGGCACCATCGACGAAGTCGTAGAAAAAGCAAAAACCATTTAAGGCGAATCAACCATGGCAATGACAATGCATGTGGATGTGGTCAGTGCAGAACGCTCGCTTTTCTCTGGAGTTGTAGAATTCCTCGTCGCCCCGGCAGAAATGGGCGAAGTGGGCATTTACCCTCGCCATGCGCCACTGATTACAAGGATCAAGGCGGGTTCGGTTCGTCTCAAGCTGCCTGACCGTGACGATGAAGAATTGATCTACGTTTCCGGCGGCTTGCTTGAAGTTCAACCCCTGATGGTGACTATCCTTGCCGACACCGCGGTACGCGGCAGAGATCTGGATGAAGTCAAGGCCCTGGAAGCCAAGCAGCGAGCTGAGGAGGCCATGCGCGATCGTTCAGCATCGATCGATTATGCTCAGGCACAGTCTGAACTGGCCGAGGCCGTCGCGCAGTTGCACGCAATTCAACGCCTGCGCAAGCAAAGGTAATGATGGTGCAGGTGGGTTCGGTAATGTGTGAAATGGCAGCCTTAGGGGCTGCCATTTTTTTTAAAGGCGAAACGACCTCATGATCTCCAAATTGAACATCGTAATCCTGGCGGCCGGAAAAGGCTCGCGCATGCACTCCTCTCTCCCCAAGGTTCTGCACCCGCTTGCAGGCCGCCCATTACTTGGCCATGTCATCAACGCCGCGCGAGAACTTGGCCCCGCAAAATTGCTGGTGGTTTATGGGCATGGTGGCGAGACCGTGCCGCAGGCATTTACAGATGGCAACATTGTTTGGGTCAATCAGGTGCAGCAGCTGGGAACCGGCCATGCATTGCAGCAGGCTGCGGCAGGGCTGGATGATGATGGCGCTACCCTGATCCTGTACGGCGACGTGCCGCTGATTTCCGTCGGCACGTTACGGTTGCTGCTGGACGCAATGGATGGTGACTCAGTTGGCCTGCTGACAGTATCGTTGCCGGACCCGGAAGGGTACGGTCGTATCGTGCGCGATGCGCAAGGCAAGGTGAAATCCATTGTTGAGCACAAGGATGCAAACGAAACCGAGCGTGCAATACGTGAAGTGAATACGGGCATCATGGCGCTACCCAATGCAGCGATGAAAAAATGGCTAGCCGCCCTGCGCAACGAGAATGCTCAAGGAGAGTATTATTTGACTGACGTTATCGCCATGGCAGTGGCCGATGGCGTGAGAGTGAATGCTTGCCATCCTGGCCACCACTGGGAGGTGATGGGCGTTAATAGTTCAGCGCAGTTGGCACACCTGGAACGTCTTTACCAGCATGAAGTTGCCGTCAGGCTGATGGAGCGAGGGGTGCGGCTGATGGATCCCAAGCGTATTGATGTGCGCGGTGAATTAGTCTGTGGTAAAGATGTGAGCATTGACGTCAACTGCGTTTTTGAGGGCAGGGTGGTTTTGGGGGATAATGTGACGGTCGCAGCCAACTGCGTGCTGCGCGATGTCAGTATCGGCAAAGGTTCCCGGATTGCGCCATTCAGCCTGATCGAAGAAACGCAAATTGGTGACAATGGACATATCGGACCGTTTGCCCGTCTCCGTCCTGGGACCGTTCTTTCGGACGCGGTGCACATCGGCAACTTCGTCGAATTGAAGAACAGTCAGGTTGACCGTGGCAGCAAAATCAACCACCTGAGTTATGTGGGTGATACCACGGTAGGAAAAAACGTAAATATCGGGGCCGGCACCATTACCTGCAACTACGATGGCGCCTACAAACACAGGACAATTATCGAGGACGATGCTTTCATCGGGTCGGACACTCAGCTGGTTGCCCCGGTCACGGTCGGTCGGGGCGCAACCATCGGCGCAGGAGCAACGATCACCAGGGATGCCCCGGCGGAGCAACTTACTTTGTCGCGAATCAAACAGGTTTCAATTCCTGGCTGGAAACGGCCAGTCAAGGGGAAATAAGCATGTGTGGAATCATCGGTGCTGTAGCGCAACGTAATGTCGTGCCTATTCTGCTGGAAGGCCTGAGGCGGCTGGAATACCGTGGCTATGATTCGGCCGGCCTGGCTATAGCGGTCGACGGCGGGCTCACTCGGGTAAGGAAGCCAGGGCGAGTGGCTGAGTTGGAAGCGGAAATCAAGAAACAGAAAACGCATGGACGTCTCGGCATCGCCCATACACGCTGGGCGACTCATGGCATCCCCAGCGAACGAAACGCACACCCTCATGTCAGTGAGGAATCACTTGCCGTCGTGCACAATGGCATTATCGAAAACCACGAAGCACTGCGCAAGCGGTTGAGCGAAATCGGGTATCAATTCACTTCTGACACCGACACCGAAGTCATTGTCCACCTGATTCATTTTCATTTCCGTCAGGAAAAGGATCTGTTCCAGGCTACCCGCAAAGCCGTCATGGAACTCAAGGGGACTTACGCAATTGGCGTGATTTGTGCCGATGAGCCGAATCGCATGGTGTGCGCGCGTGAAGGCAGCCCGCTGCTGATCGGTGTGGGCATCGAGGAGCACTTCATCGCTTCTGATGTTTCGGCATTGCTCCCGGTTACGCAAAAAGTGGTTTACCTGGAAGAGGGCGATGTGGCGGATATCGGCCTGCTCGGATACAAAATTGTTGACCGGGATGGCAAGCCGGCATCCAGGCCGGTGCAAATTAGTGAACTCAGCGCGGACCGAGCGGAGCTGGGCAATTACCGGCATTACATGCAGAAGGAAATTTTCGAGCAGCCCCGCGCCTTGGCGGAAACTCTGGAAGAGGCGCTGAGCTATGGTAATCTCAACCCGACCATATTCGGTGATCAGGCGAGCAAAGTGCTCGGTGCGGTCGACAGTGTAACCATCATTGCCTGTGGCACCAGTTTCCATGCCGCGCTAGTGGCTCGCTACTGGCTAGAGAGCGTTGCAGGCATTCCCTGTAGCGCTGAAGTGGCGAGCGAATATCGCTATCGGGACAGCGTGCCCAATCCCAATGCGCTGATCGTGACCATCTCCCAGTCGGGCGAAACGGCGGACACCCTGGCGGCGCTAAAGCATGCCAAATCTCTCGGCCATGCGCATACTCTGTCCATTTGTAACGCACCTGAAAGCGCGCTGGTACGCGAATCGGGGCTGCGCTTCCTGACTCGCGCGGGCCCTGAAATTGGTGTTGCCTCCACCAAAGCCTTCACTACCCAATTGACCGCATTGCTCTTGCTGGCGCTGGTGCTGGGCAAGTTGCGCGGCCGCATCAGCGTCGAACAGGAAGCGGCTCACCTTGTGGCACTGCGCCACCTGCCGGCGATGGTCAGCCAGGTGCTGCTGCTCGAGCCGCAAATCGAGCTTTGGGCGGAGCGCATGGCGTTCAAGCAGCACGCCCTGTTTCTTGGCCGCGGACTGCATTACCCGATCGCCATGGAAGGTGCGTTGAAGCTGAAGGAAATTTCCTATATTCATGCTGAAGCCTACCCGGCGGGCGAGTTAAAACACGGCCCACTGGCGCTGGTCGACAGCGACATGCCGGTGATTGCGATCGCCCCTAACGATGCCTTGCTGGAAAAACTGAAATCCAACCTGCAGGAAGTCCGCGCTCGTGGCGGCGAATTGTATGTGCTCGCCGACCAGGATAGTCAGATGCAGGCACAGGAAGGCGTCCACCTGATCAAGCTGCCGGAGCATGCCGGACTGCTGAGCCCGATCCTGCATACGGTGCCGCTACAGATGCTGGCCTATCATGCCGCTCTGCATAAGGGGACGGACGTGGACAAACCCAGAAATCTGGCAAAGTCAGTCACTGTCGAGTAGCGGGAAAAAGAACTTGGCTGTAATCGCGATTTTCAACCAGAAAGGCGGGGTGGGTAAAACCACCACCACCCTGAATCTGGCCGCCGCACTGGCTCGCCTGGAGAAACGGCCGATTGCGATTGATCTCGATCCCCAGGCACACTTGACGCTTTCCTGCGGCGTTCAAGCAGAAAACCGGGATGAGACCGTCGCGGCGTTTTATCGCGAAGAGACTCCGCTGGCTAGTTTGGTGCGTGAGGTCGCTGACGGAATGCGGCTGATCCCAGGCCATCTGGAGTTATCGAAAATCGATGCGCTATATGGAAAAAGCACCAGCATTGCATCCCGCCTGCGCGAGGGCCTGCAGGAAAGCCTGGCATGGGAGGATAGTCCGATTTTGATCGACTGCTGCCCGATGCTGGGCGTGCTGTCACTGAATGCGATTTTTGCCGCCGACCGGGTGTTGATCCCGGTGTCAGCCGATTATCTCTCCATGCAGGGGGTGGAACGGCTGGACGTGGCATTGAACGTTCTGGAGAGAGGGCTGAAGCGCAACATCGAACGCAAGGTGGTGGTGACCCGCTTCGATTCTCGCAGGAAATTTTCCCGTCACGTGTATGAGCAACTGAAGGAGCGCTACGGCGACTCTTTGTGCGAAACCCGCATTGCGGAAAACGTCAGCCTGGCAGAGAGCCCTGAGCATGGCAAGAGCGTGTTTGATTTTGCGCCTCACAGCCAGGGAGCAAAAGACTATTTTGCTTTGGCAGCGGAATTGCTTGAAAAAGGCTTTATTCAGTAGCGATATGCGTTCTATTCCGGAATTTCCGGGTAAACGTCATCAAGCCGGTCTAGCAAGGCGTTGACGTTTTCTTCATCGAGTGCTTCGGTGACATTGTAAAGTAGCTGGATTTCCCCCCCCACGTCGAGGTTTCCTTCACGTAAGGTTCTTTGCAGGCGGTCTGCCGTCAGTTTGGCATTATTCAACGCAGTTTCGGGCAGAATCGCCAGGAACTGGCCATCCTTGTAGTTTCCCACGACATCCATCACACGCAGATGAACATGCAGCATTTCTGCGATCTGGTGGAGCTGCGCCGGACTGGCATTAGGAAATTTAAGCAGTAGCAAGCTGAATTTTTGCTGATAGCGCTTCATCCGGGAAATTTCTTCCTCGATCCGGCGCGACATGGAAAGGCGAGTGTACAGGCCCGTTTGCGGATTGAAGAATGCCTGGTCTGGAGCGGTTACGCTCGGCGTGAGGCCCGGGCGGCGAAACAGGACCAGTATGCAATTTTGCCCATCAATTTGATGACAGGATGCCTGTGCCTCAAAGGCAAAGCCATCATGCTCGCCAGGCAATGGAATAACCGTCTGTTGCGTACTGGATAAAGCGGCTTGCAGTTCGTCCCGGCTCCCGTCCAGAATCGGGCAAACCGTGGTTAGCGGCAAACCGATACTGTGAGTGGAGATGCCAAACACATTGATTCTGTCGCTCAGGTAGAAGACATTCAGCTGGGCATCAGCAAGCAGGTAAGCCACTGTGTCCGGCTCGGTCAACGCAGCAAGCAAAGGAATCTGGTGTGATGGCGGAATATTCAACATAAGGCTTTCTCGCGAGACCGGCAGGAAACCATTATAACAACTCCCGGAGCTAGTGTTGGCTACGCTGAGCCGGACTTTCTGCCGATACCCTGTTTAAGGGCAAAGGTAGCGACCTGTACGCGGTTATTGAGCCCGAGCTTTTCCAGGATGCTACCCAGGTGGTTGCGCACCGTGTTGTCCGAGAGGCCCAGTTCATCACCAATAGCCTTGTTGCTCATGCCGCGCGCTACCAAGCCGACGATTTCCAGTTCGCGCGTTGACAGCTTGCTGCCGGCATCGGATGCCAGCTTTCCCTGCATGGCCTCATCCATGACGAGGAAGTGAGGCAGCCCGGAATCCTGTGTGACAGTGAATATCGCCTGAAGAATTTGAGCCGGTTCGCTGGTTTTGGATACGTAGCCGTCAACACCCCGCTCTATAGCCTCCCTGATTTCGTGGGCTTCGTCCGCAACGGTCAGCATGATCACCTTGATGCCGCATCGTTTCAGTTCGGGAACCAGCGTCAGGCCATCTTCATCACGCAAGTTCCGATCTAGCAAGGCGACTTCCGCGCGCCCGCCGTTATGCAGCCAGTCGAGGACGCCGCCGATTTCGGCAAACTGCCCGGCAACGGCGATCCCTTCTTCACCGGCCTCAAGCAGGTGCGACAAGCCTTTGCGAAACAAAGGGTGGTCGTCGATCAGTATGACGGAGATGCTCATGGCAGGTGGCTTAGAGTTTTCCTACTTGCCGCCGCGTTCTTGACGTGCCTGCTTGATCAACTGGTCGAGCGCCGACATCAAGCCGGCGTGGCTGCCTGTGTTCGATACGGCGGTGCGGTACTTGCCATCCACGATAATCGCAGGAACCCCGCTGATCCCGTAGGCTTGGGTAAGCTGCTTGGCACGCAATGCTTTGCTCTGGGTGGAGAAGGAAGAATAGATATCGACAAAGCTTTTCCGGGGGATGCCCTGTTTTTCAATCCAGTCAAAGATGGCATTGTCGTCATTGAAGCGAATGTGACTGACGTGAATGGCGTTGAAAAACTCGCCATGCAGTTTTTCGGTCAGCCCCATGGCCTCGAAAGTATAAAACACCTTGGCCAGGGGAGCCCAGTCGGCGCGGAAAATCGCCGGCAAGCGGCGGAACTCGACATCCTTGGGAAGCTGCTTAGCCCATTTGTTGATATCCGGGTCGAGATTGAAACAGTGGGAACAGGCGTAGGAAAAAATTTCCAGAACCTCGATCTTTTTCCCGGTTTCAACTGCCTGCGGCGGGGAGAGCAGTTCATATTCCTTGCCGGGGCGGATATCTGCTGCTGCAGAGAAGCCGACCAGAGTCAGGGCGATGGCCAGGAAAATACGCAGGGAAAAGGCACGGAAGCAAGGTGTGAGGAACATATTGTCTACTCCAAGTAAATAAGCAATTTCAGCAAGTTAATGTGACGAAGGCTCTTTGATCTTGACCAGGCTGGAAGGAATGTCGTTTTGTGCAAGCAGGGCGCGAGAGCGGTTCATGTCCTCGATGTTGGCAAAAGGCCCGATGCGAACTCGGTGCCAGACGCCCTTGTCGGGAATGTCGGCTGTCTGGATGACAGCCTCCAAGCCGAGAAGGGCGAGGCGCGCCTTCATGTTATCAGCCTCGGAGGCGGCCTGGAACGAACCGACTTGAAGGAAATAACTATCCTTCGCAACTCCTTCCTTCCCGGTTGCCTGTTTGATTTCTTGCTCCGACACTGGCGCCTCGCTGCCAGGCAGGATGGTATAGAAATCAAAGCGGGGTTTGTCGGCGGCCTTGTCTTTGCCGTTCACTTCGGCAGGCGCCGCTTTTTGTGCCGCCGCTTTGGCAGCTTCCGGCTCTTTGTCATGGCTGACGAAAGGCTTGGGGCTGAAGTTAATGTAAAGGGCGACACCGATGGCTACGGCGAGACCGACGATCAGCCCGATCAGGACGCCCATGAATAAAGGGCTTCCCTCTTTTCTGGAGGAAGATCGGTCGGGTTTTTTGTAATCGCGGCTCATAGAGTAACCAAACTTACATTTTTTCCGGGCTGCCAACGCCAAGCAATGTCAGCCCGTTACGCAACACCTGCCGGACGGAGGTGATCAACGCCAGACGAGCCAGCCGCAAGGCGGTGTCCGGAACCAGGAACTGCTCCGCATTATAGTAACTGTGAAACTCGCCAGCCAGATCCTTGAGGTAATAGGCGATCAGGTGGGGGGAAAGTTCCCGGGCCGCGCTTTCCACAATACCTGAATAGTCGTTCAACAAATTCATCAGGGCAAGCTCGTGCTTGCCGTTCAGCGTAGCGGTTTCCGCATCGCCCAGTTCCGTTGCTTCGCCCCCCCATTGCGCCAGCACGCTGCAAATTCGGGCATGAGCATACTGGATGTAATACACCGGGTTTTCGTTGCTCTGCGATTTGGCCAGTTCCAGGTCGAAATCAAGGTGCTGATCGCTCTTGCGCAGCACATAAAAAAATCGCGCGGCATCGTTGCCAACTTCCTCACGCAACTCGCGCAAGGTGACGAAATTGCCGCTGCGTGTGGACATCGGCAGCTTCTCTGCGCCGCGCCAAAGCACGGCGAACTGAACCAGGGCGATGACTAGCTGCTCGGCATCCAGTCCCAGCGCGGTCAGCGCGCCTTTGACGCGGGCAATGTAGCCATGGTGGTCCGCGCCCCAGACATTGACGACGCGGTCGAGGCCGCGCTCGTATTTGTTCAGGTGATAAGCGATATCGGAGGCGAAATAAGTGTAAAGACCGTTCTCGCGCTGTACCACGCGGTCTTTTTCGTCGCCGAAGTGAGTGGAGCGGAACCATTTCGCGCCATCTTGCAGGTAGATATGGCCGTGCTCTTCCAGAGTGGCGACGGCGCGATCCACCAGCCCGGTATCGAACAGCGATTTTTCCGAAAACCAGGTGTCGAAAGTAACGCCGAATTCGGTCAGGTCGTTGCGGCAATCCTCCAGTTGCTCGGTCAGGGCAATGTTATGGATATAAGCATAACCTTCGCCCAGCAGCTTCTTGGCATTGGCGATCAGGGCATCAAGATGGCCGTCGGCGTCCTCTTCATGGGCGGGGACGCTGTCCAGAACAGGTTCTGGCTGGTGCACGTAACGATCACCGTGGGCTTCCTGGATCAGGGCCGCCATATCGCGAACGTAGCCACCCTGATACGCGTTGGCGGGAAAGGCGACGTGCACGCCATTCAGCTCCAGATAGCGCAGCCAGGTGGAGAGGGCCAGGATATCCATTTGCCGGCCGGCGTCGTTGACGTAATACTCGCGGCTGACCTTATAGCCTGCGGCACCCAGCACATTTGCGAGGCTCATGCCAAACGCCGCGCCGCGTCCGTGACCGACATGCAATGGGCCGGTGGGGTTGGCTGAAACGAATTCGACCTGGATTTTGAGTCCCTGTCCCAGAGTGCTGCAACCGAAATTCGACCCCTGAGTCAGAACGTGCTTGATGACCTGCTGCTTGGCATCCGGGGTCAAGAACAGGTTGATGAAGCCGGCACCGGCAATTTCGGTTTTTTCTATAAAAGGCGAGGCGGGCAGGGCGTTGAGCAGTTTTGTCGCGATTTCCCGCGGGTTGCCGCGCAATGGCCGCGCCAACTGCATCGCCAGGTTGCACGCGAAATCGCCGTGTTGCACCTGTTTGGAGCGAGTGATTTCAAAAGTGGTGCCGGCGTGTTCCGGCGCGACTTCTTTCAGGGCTTGGGCGAAAAGTTCGGAAAGGTGATGTTTCAAGGTGGCAACTCGAGCGTAAAACCGTCATTTTAACGGCTATTCGCTTAGGCTGCACTAAAACTCCAGAGGATCGACGTCCAGTGCCCAGCGTACGCTTCCGCCCAAGCCGAACAAGGCTTTATTCCAGGTGCCAAGAAAAGCCTGCAAAGCGCCCCTGGATGCCGCCTGAACCAGCAGGTGCGCGCGCTCCATGCCGGCCAGTCTAGCCATCTGGGCCGGTACCGGATCGAACAGGCTGACTTCGAAATCGCGGGGAGCTACCGTCTGCGCTTTGCGCAGGAACGCCAGGGCGGTTTCGATTTGCGGCGCCTCGGCGCGCAGCAGCGCCTGGTGGCAATAGGGTGGAAATTCCGCCTGCTTGCGCTCGGTCAACAGGGTTGCGGCAAATCCCGGGTAGTCGTGCTTGATCAGGGCCTGGAACAGGGGGTGGGTGGGAAACTGGGTCTGGATCAGTACTACGCCGGGGAGGGTGTCGCGCCCGGCGCGTCCCGAGACCTGCATCAGCTGTGCGAAGAGACGCTCCGAGGCACGGAAGTCAGCGCTATAGAGTGCGCCGTCCGCGTTCACTACCCCGACCAGGGTAAGTTTCTTGAAGTCGTGGCCTTTCGCCAGCAACTGGGTGCCGATCACGATGTCCACCTCGGCCGCGTGGATGCGTTCCAGCATTTCAGGCAAAGCGTGCTTGTGCCGGGTGCTGTCGCGATCGACACGTAAAATGCGGGCGGAGGGGAACAGGTTACTTAGTGTCTCCTCCAGTCGCTGCGTACCTTGGCCGAGAGGTGCCATGTCGGCATTTCCGCAATCCGGGCAGGTGGGCGGGATGCGGGATTCGTGGCCGCAATGATGGCAGCGCAGGCGTTTCTCGCGCAGGTGCACGACCAGCCGGCTGGAACAGCGGTGGCAGGTGGAGACCCATCCGCACTGGCCGCAGCGCATCACCGGCGCATAGCCGCGGCGGTTAATGAAGATCAGGCTTTGTTCGCCACGCTCCAGGCGCAGGCGCAGTGCATCAATCATGGAGTCGGACAGGCCGTTGGCCAGTTTGGCGTGGCTGATGTCGAGGCAGTGGATGGCGGGCAACGCGGCCTCTGCGATGGCTCGTGCCGGCAACTCCAGCTTTTTGTAGCGGCAGATGCTGGCGTTGTACCAGGTTTCCAGGGCAGGTGTGGCAGATCCGAGTATCACCGGGGTGCCGGCCTGCTTGCCGCGCGCAACGGCCATGTCGCGTGCTGAATAGCGCAGCCCGTCCTGCTGTTTGAACGAACCATCGTGCTCTTCGTCCACCACGATCAACTTCAGGTTCGGCATCGGCGTGAACAGGGCCAGGCGGGTGCCGAGCACGATTTTCGCGCGGCCCGATTGAGCCAGCAACCAATTACGCAGCCGCTCCCCGGCGGAGAGCCGGCTGTGCAGGCTGACCTGACAGGCGTCCGGAAAGCGAGCACGGAAACGCGACTCCAGTTGTGGAGTGAGGTTGATTTCCGGAACCAGCACCAAGGCTTGCCCGCCTTGTTGTAAAACCTGTTCGATGACCCGCAAATAGACTTCCGTTTTGCCGCTGCCGGTGATGCCGTAGAGCAGCCAGACCTGGAACTGGTCCTGTCCGGCCAGAATGGCGGCGACTGCTTGCTCCTGCGGTGGCGTCAGCGGTGGCAGCAGGTCTGTCTTGATAGCTGCGGGCGCAGCTTCGGTAATTTCTTCGCTTTCCTTCGCCCATCCGTGCGCAACAAATTCCTTTAGCGCCTGCAAGGCGCTTGGGGAAATGGCGGCAATTTCGTTGCGTGCCAGCGTACCGGCCTGCTTCAGGGTTTGCAGGAGTTTGCGCTTGACGATGGCACGAGCGGGCAAAGCGTCGATTTCAAGGGCGAGACCCGCCTCGGTCAAACGGTAGCCAATCGGTTTGGCGCGCGCGACCGGCTTGGTCTGGCGCAGGGGAACGGGCAGGGCATTGAGAACAACTTCGCCCAAGGGGTGGTGATAGTAGTCGGCGCAGAAGCGCAGCAGGCAGAGTATTTCTTCTGAAAGGGGCGGCGCGTCGCGGAAAACCTGAAGCACTGGCTTGATGCGCCCCGGTGACAGGTCGGAGTGATCGGCAATTTCGGCAACCACGCCGACCATCTGACGCCGACCGAATGAAACCAGGACCCGGTCGCCGATCGCGACCTCGACCTGATCTGTTGCGGAGTAGTCAAACAGAGTGTCGAGTGGGACATCCAGCGCGACACGAAGAATCGTCATGCCAGACGCGGCATTTTTGGGATGCTTACTCGTGGTAAGGCTTGCTCAGTTCGTGCACGGCCTCAACCATCGCGGCGGCATTTTCCGGCTTGGTGAATTGAGAAATACCGTGACCCAGGTTGAACACGTGGCCGCTGCCCTTGCCATAGCTGTGCAGGACTTTGCCCACTTCGGCGCGAATGGCGTCGGGGTTGCTGAATAATACCGCCGGGTCGAGGTTGCCTTGCAGCGCGACCTTGTCGCCGACGCGCGCGCGCGCCTGGCCGATGTCGATGGCCCAGTCCAGACCGACGGCGTTGCAACCGATGGCGGCAATGCTTTCCAGCCACAGTCCGCCGCCTTTGGTGAAAACGATATTGGGGATGGTGGCGCCATCGTGTTCGCGGATCAGCCCGCTAACAATCTGCTCCAAATAGGGCAGTGAGAATTCGTGATAGGCCGCGTGGGACAAGGCCCCGCCCCAGGAGTCGAAAATCATCACTGCCTGTGCGCCGGCTTCGATCTGCGCATTCAGATAGCTGGTCACGGCGCGGGCGTTGATGTCGAGGATGTGGTGCAATAGTTCCGGACGTTGGTAGAGCATGGTCTTGACCAGGGAGAAATCCGAACTGCTGCCACCTTCAACCATGTAGCAGGCCAGCGTGAACGGGCTGCCAGCAAACCCGATCAGAGGCACTTCATTGTTGAGGGTCTTGCGGATCTGGCTGACGGCGTCCATCACATAGCGCAGGTGCACATTCGGGTCGGGAATGGCCAGGTCACGGATCTCCCACTCGTCACGCAACGGACGCTCGAATTTCGGTCCTTCGCCGGTGCTGAAATAAAGGCCTAGACCCATGGCATCGGGAATGGTCAGTATGTCCGAAAACAGGATGGCGGCGTCGAGCGGGAAGCGCGCCAGAGGCTGCATGGTGACTTCGGTGGCGAGGTCGGGGTTTTTGCATAAAGACAGGAAATCACCAGCCCTGCCGCGTGTCTGATTGTATTCAGGCAGATAGCGCCCGGCCTGCCGCATCATCCACACCGGGGTGTATTCAGTGGGCTGGCGCAACAGGGCGCGCAGAAAGGTGTCGTTTTTTAGTTTGCTGCGCATTTTATAACCCTCTTCCCCAACCCCTCGCCCGATTGCGGACAAGAGGCATGATTTTATCGGGGTAAATCGGAACAGCCCGTCAAGTATTCATCAACCGCACGTGCAGCCTGCCGGCCTTCGCGTATAGCCCACACGATCAGCGACTGGCCACGGCGCATATCACCGGCAGCGAACACCTTGTCCACCGTGGTTTTGTAGCAGCCAACCCCGTCTGTCGCGGCCTTGGCATTGCCACGCCCATCCTTTTCCACTCCGAATGCTTCCAGAACCTTTTGCACCGGGCTGACAAATCCCATGGCCAGAAGCACCAGGTCGGCCTGTAATTCGAATTCGCTGCCGGGGATTTCAACCATCTTGCCGGCATTCCATTCCACGCGCACGCAGCTCAGCTTTTCGACCTTGCCATTCGAGCCGAGGCACGCCTTGGTCAGTACCGACCAGTCGCGCGTACAGCCTTCCTCCTGTGAGCTGGATGTGCGCAGCTTAAGAGGCCAGTTGGGCCAGGTCAGTGCTTTGTCTTCCTGGTCAGCGGGGCGTGGCATGACTTCAATCTGGGTTACCGAAGCCGCGCCATGGCGGATCGAGGTACCCACGCAGTCGGAACCGGTATCGCCGCCGCCGATCACTACGACATGTTTGCCGGTGGCCAATATCTGCTGGGGCAGAACATCGCCGGCAACTACCTTGTTTTGCTGCGGCAAAAAATCCATGGCGAAATGTACGCCCGAAAGCTCTCGGCCAGAAACTGGCAAATCGCGCGCCTGTTCGGCACCGCCGGTCAAAACCACGGCGTCGAACCCGTCTTTCAGACTCTGTGCCGGCACATCTTCGCCAACCTGCTGATTGACGCGGAATTCCACGCCCTCTGTGCGCATCTGTTCGATGCGGCGGTCGATGTGTGATTTCTCAAGTTTGAAATCGGGGATACCGTAACGCAATAATCCGCCGAGGCGGTCATTCTTTTCGAACACGACCACGGCATGTCCGGCTCGAGCAAGTTGCTGCGCGCAGGCCAGGCCGGCAGGCCCGGAGCCGACTACCGCAACCTTCTTGCCGGTTTTCTGCTGAGCGGGCAGCGGCACGACCCAACCCTGCTCCCAGCCCTTATCGATAATCGCGTGCTCGATGGACTTGATGCCCACCGCATCATCATTGATGTTCAGCGTACATGCGGATTCGCACGGTGCCGGGCAAACGCGACCGGTAAACTCGGGAAAGTTGTTGGTGGAATGCAGCACGTCGAGCGCCCTTTTCCAATCAGCCCGGTACACCAGATCATTCCAGTCCGGAATGATATTGTTAACGGGGCAGCCGCTGGTACAGAAGGGAATTCCGCAGTCCATGCAGCGTGCACCCTGGATTCCGGCCTGTTCATCGGTCAGGTGCTGCACGAATTCGCAGTAGTTCTTCAGGCGCTCCGCAACCGGAATGCTCTCTTCATTCAGGCGGCGCAACTCCATAAATCCGGTAGGCTTGCCCATTTACGCAACCTCCTTCAACTTGGCCTGCTGCGTTGCGATTTCCTGCAAGGCGCGGCGATACTCTGTAGGCATGACCTTGACGAACTTCGGCAGATAATGCGCCCAGTTATCCAGAATTTCCTTCGCGCGCGTGCTGCCGGTATAGCGCAGGTGCTTCTCGATTTTCCCGCGTAGTGCCGCTTCGTCAGCTTTGCCCAGGGGATTAAAATGTACCCTTCCATGCGCTTCCACGTCGCCGGTTTCGCTGGCGGCCACTTCTTCAGGTATTGGCTCCAACTGCACCATGGACAGATTGCAGCGGCGTTCGAAGCTGCCGTCCTCGTCGAGCACGAAAGCCACGCCGCCGGACATGCCCGCAGCAAAATTGCGTCCAGTCTGACCCAGCACGATCACCAGGCCGCCGGTCATGTATTCGCAGCCATGGTCACCCAGGCCTTCCACAACGGCTACGGCGCCAGAGTTGCGCACTGCAAAGCGTTCGCCGGCTACGCCACGGAAATAGCACTCGCCGCTGGTAGCCCCGTACAGCACGGTGTTGCCGACGATGATGTTTTCCTCGGCCACGATCTTGCATTCCTTGGGCGGCATCACCACGATGCGCCCGCCGCACAAGCCTTTGCCGACATAATCGTTGCCTTCGCCGGACAGCTCGAAGGTGACGCCATGAGCGAGGAAGGCGCCGAAGCTCTGCCCTGCCGTGCCGGTCAGCTTCACCGTGATGGTGTCGTCCGGCAGCCCGGCATGACCGTAGCGCTTCGCCACTTCGTGCGACAGCATGGTGCCGGCGGTGCGATTGACGTTGCCGATGACGCTGTTGATTACTACTGGTTGTCGGGTCTCCAGGGCGGCCCTGGCCTGTGCAATGAGTTGATGATCCAGCGCTTTGTCCAAACCGTGATCCTGTACCTCGGTGTGGAGGCGCGCCACGCTGGAGGGCATTGAAGGTTGATGGAACACCTTGGAGAAGTCTAGCCCCCTGGCTTTCCAGTGCGAGATGCCTTGTTTCATGTCGAGCAGATCGCTGCGCCCGATCAGGTCATCGAACTTGCGGATGCCCATTTGCGCCATGAGTTCGCGCGCTTCTTCGGCGACGAAGAAGAAGTAGTTCACCACATGCTCGGGCTGGCCGGTAAATTTCCTGCGCAGCACGGGGTCTTGTGTCGCCACGCCTACCGGGCAGGTATTCAGGTGGCATTTGCGCATCATAATGCAGCCTTCCACCACCAGCGGCGCGGTGGCGAAGCCGAATTCGTCTGCGCCCAGCAAGGCGCCGATCAGTACGTCGCGACCGGTCTTGAGCTGTCCGTCCACCTGCAGGGCAACGCGCCCGCGCAACTGGTTCAGCACCAGGGTCTGCTGGGTTTCCGCCAGGCCGAGCTCCCATGACGTGCCGGCGTGCTTGATGGAAGACAGTGGCGATGCGCCGGTGCCGCCATCGTAGCCGGAGACCACGATGTGATCCGCCTTGGCTTTGGAGACGCCCGCAGCTACCGTGCCCACGCCCACTTCGGAGACCAGCTTGACCGAGATGGACGCAGTCGGATTGGAATTTTTCAGGTCATGGATCAGTTGCGCGAGATCTTCGATCGAGTAAATATCGTGGTGCGGCGGCGGGGAAATCAGGCCCACGCCGGGTACCGAGAATCGCAGCTGGGCGATGTATTCGGAGACCTTGTGGCCTGGAAGCTGACCGCCTTCGCCAGGCTTTGCGCCTTGCGCCATCTTGATCTGGATCTGATCGGCGCTGGACAGGTATTCCGCCGTCACGCCGAAGCGACCGGAGGCTACTTGCTTGATCCGGGAGCGCAGCGAATCGCCCTCTTTCATCACCAGGTCGCGCTCGATACGGCCCTTGCCGATAATCTTGGAAAGCTTCTCGCCCGCTTTTAATGGTCTGAAGCGAGCGGCATCCTCGCCGCCTTCGCCAGTATTGGATTTGCCGCCGATGCGGTTCATCGCGATGGCCAGTGTGGTATGCGCTTCGGTGGAAATGGAGCCGAGCGACATTGCGCCGGTGGCGAAACGCTTGACGATCTCTTTCGCCGGTTCCACTTCATCCAGAGGTACAGGCGAGCCAGCGGCCTTAATTTCGAACAACCCGCGCAAGGTCTTCAGATGCTCGCTCTGGTCGTTGATCAGCTTGGCATATTCCTTGTAAGTCTGGGCATTGTTGGAGCGCGTGGCGTGTTGCAGTTTGGCGATGACATCCGGCGTCCACATGTGGGCTTCGCCACGCACCCGATAGGCATATTCACCACCCGCTTCAAGTGCGTTGGACAATACCGGATCGTTGCCGAATGCAGACTGGTGGGTGCGCACGGCTTCTTCGGAAATTTCTTGCAGGCCTATGCCTTCGATCTGGGTTGGCGTGCCAGTGAAATACTGCGCGACGAAACCGGCGTTAAGGCCGACCGCTTCAAAAATCTGCGAGCCGCAATAGGATTGGTAAGTGGAGATGCCCATTTTGGACATCACTTTCAACAGGCCCTTGTTCACTGCCTTGATGTAGCGTTTGTTGGCCTCTTTGCCGGCCAAGGCATCAACGGTTTCAAAGGCCAGCCAGGGACAAACCGCCTCGGCGCCATAGCCGGCGAGCAGGGCGAAATGGTGTGTTTCGCGCGCAGAGCCAGTGTCTATTACCAGACCCGCGTTGGTGCGCAGGCCTTCGCGTACCAGGTGATGGTGTACACCTGCGCAAGCCAGCAGTGCAGGGATGGCTGACCGGTCATGCGAGATGGCCCGGTCAGACAGGATCAGTACGTTAAAACCACCGGCAACGGCTGCGTCAGCAGTCTCGCACAAGGCCGTGATTGCTGCTTCGCAGCCTGCCGCACCTTGCGTAACCGGATAAGTGATGTCCAGTATTTGAGCTTTGTAGCGCCCTTGCGTCAGCTGGTCGATGTTGCGCAGTTTCGCCATATCCTCATTGGACAGCACCGGTTGATGGACTTCCAGGCGCAGCGGCGGATCGGTCTCGTCAATGCCGAGCAGATTGGGCTTAGGCCCGATGAACGAGGTCAGCGACATCACGATCTCTTCGCGGATCGGATCGATAGGCGGGTTGGTCACCTGGGCGAAGAGTTGCTGGAAATAATCGTACAGCGACCGGTTCTTGTCGGAGAGCACCGGCAACGCGGAATCGCAGCCCATGGAACCGGTGGCTTCTTCGCCTGCCGCAGCCATGGGGGCGAGGATAAATTTGAGGTCTTCCTGCGAATAGCCAAAGGCTTGCTGGGTGTCGAGCAGGGTTTCCTGGAGCGCGGGCTTGCCGCCCACGCCAGGCAGATCGCCAAGGAAATAGCGCGATTTCTCGATCCACGCGCGGTAAGGCTTGGCGGTGGCGAGCTGCTGTTTCAGTTCGGCATCGTCCACAATCCGACCGGCCTGCAGGTCGATCAGGAACATTTTGCCCGGCTGCAAGCGCCATTTTTTCACGATCTTGTGTTGCGGAATGTCGAGCACGCCCATTTCGGACGCCATCAGCACCACATCATCGTCGGTAATCAGGTAGCGCGCCGGGCGCAGGCCATTGCGATCCAGGGTCGCGCCGATCTGGCGGCCATCGGTGAAGGCCACGGCGGCGGGGCCGTCCCATGGCTCCATCAGGGCGGCATGGTATTCGTAAAATGCGCGGCGCTCTTCGTCCATCAGCGGGTTGCCCGCCCAGGCTTCGGGTATCAGCAGCATCATTGCGTGAGGAAGCGAGTAGCCGCCCGCCACCAGCAGCTCGAGGGCATTGTCGAAGCAGGCCGAGTCGGACTGTCCATCCACGATCAGGGGCCAGAGTTTTTCAAGATCAGCACCCAGCAGCTTCGAGGACATCGCTGCATGGCGTGCTGCCATCCAGTTTACGTTGCCCCGCATGGTGTTGATTTCGCCGTTGTGGGCAATCATGCGGAAGGGGTGAGCCAGATCCCAGGTGGGGAAAGTGTTGGTGGAGAAACGCTGGTGGACCAGTGCCAGAGCGCTGATGACGCTCTCGTTTTGCAGGTCGAGGTAATATTTTCCGACCTGATCGGCCAGCAGCATACCTTTATAAACGATAGTGCGCGCAGACAGGGATGGAATATAGAAGCCGCTTCCCTGTTCGTTCGGCAGGCTGCGCGCAGCATGTTCAGCGGTCTTGCGAATGACAAACAGTTTGCGTTCGAAGCTGTCGGCATCCGGGCACTGCGCCCCGCGACCTATGAATACCTGGCGCACGACCGGTTCAACCGCCTTGACGCTTTCGCCTAGACTGGCGTTGTCTACGGGAACATCGCGCCAGCCCAGCAAGATTTGGCCTTCCGCAGCGATTTTTTCGACAATCGCCTGTTCACAGGCGGCTCGCGCGGTTGCTTCACGCGGCAGAAAGATCATGCCGACCCCGTATTCGCCGGCTCCGGGCAAGCCGATGCCCTGATCGGAACAGGCGAGTCGCAAGAATGCATTGGGAACCTGAATCAGAATACCTGCACCATCACCTGCCAGGGGGTCGGCGCCAACCGCGCCGCGATGGGTGAGATTTTCCAGAATCTGCAAGCCCTGACGCACCATGTCATGGCTCTGTTTGCCCTTGATGTGCGCGATAAAGCCTACGCCGCACGCATCGCGCTCCTGGCGCGGATCATACAAGCCCTGTTGTACCGGCAACGAAGGATGGCTCACGTTGTTCCTCATCGAATTCATGTTCAGCTAATTTTTAAAGTGTTGATTCCATAACGCTGCGATGTCTATAGCAAAATCAGCGCGAAAGGGCGGAAATGTTACCCCGTCTAGCGTCGGATGGCAACTATGAGCCGCCACGGCAGAACCAATTCCAATGCTTTGCATCTTCTCGTTGAGATGTCTGGCTTTGTCAGTTTGGAGCGGTTTCACCTTGGGCGGGGAACATGGAACGGGGTCGGGAGTCATGTCGAATTTTTAGGCTATAACTAACAATATAGATTGCGGGGTAGGGTTAGCATCATGTGCATAGTCAAAATTTCGGATGTAAATATTAACCAGCCGAAGCCAGACATTCTTTACGGCTTAGAACATGCTTGACATCCGTCAGCTTTTTTCTGATATACGGCGTGGCCGCAGGCGGGCTGACAGATGGAGCTTGCTTGATGTCCGCAAATTTCTTTTTGGCAGCAAAAAGCATCAAAGAAAGCCTGACGAATGGGATAAAACCATTATCGCCTTTGCGCCCTACTGGTTCAAAGACCTTGCCTTGCCGATACCCCAGGATGTTGCTAACCAGCACGATGACAAGGCCGAACAGCAGGTTTTCAAAATTCGACTGGCCAACAGCGAAGACCGTCGTAAATCAGCCAGCCTGCTCATCCAGAAAATGTATGACTGGCGAGGGTATGACACAGATGCTTTACGGCCTGATCCCAACAAGATAACCCTGGCGGTCTATCAGGAAGATAAAGTGGTAGGCACAATGTCATTGGGCATGGACTCCCCCCAAAGCATGGTGGTAGACCAGCTTTACAAGCAGGAGGCAGATCAGCTGCGCGCAGAAGGAAGAAGGCTTTGCGACATCACCCGGCTTGCAGTGGATCATGACATCAAGTCAAAAAGTGTATTGGCCTCCTTGTTTCATATGGCATTCATTTATGGGCACAATATTCACCAGGCAACGGATTTTCTGATTGAAGTGAATCCTCGTCATGTGCTTTTCTATCAACGCATGATGGGATTTGAACCCTTTGGAGAAGAAAGAATATGCCCCCGGGTCAATGCGCCAGCCGTACTGATGAGACTGGATGCAACCTACGCGGATGAACAGATCATCTGCTACGGCGGGAAGGGAGCCGCCGCCACGGGCGTGAGGTCGATCTACCCCTATTTTTTCTCGCATGATGATGAATTGGGTATCACGCAGCGCCTGCTCAGGGGGGAATGATTGTTGGAGTCGGCTAAGCTTCCTTTAGATGTGGCGTTCCTGATGGAAGCGGTCGGGAGCGCCCCCTCGGCTGACAATTCCCAGCCTTGGTGTTTTGATTGGGATGGCAACACCCTGACCTGTCGCGTGCGCCGTCGCGGCGGCTTTCCCGCTGATTATCACGCTACCCAGATTGCATTGGGAGCCGCCGCTGAAAATCTTGTTTTGGCATTGCAGTCCCTGGGCCTGGATGCGACCTCCTGGCATCTGGGCGCGCCCAGGGAAGACGGTATCTTTGCGCAGGGCCCAGTAGCGGGCAGGTCAAAGGGTATTGAGCTGTCCAATACGCCGCTTTGGAAGCTTCGACACACCAATCGTTTACCATATCGTCCAGAAATTGATCCGGATATTGGCCAACAATTGGCGAATTGTCAGGTTCATAAAGTGGGGGTTCGGGTGATTACTGGATCCGCTATCAAGCAAGCCGCGAACTGGGTCAGGCAAGCTTCCGAAATCCGTTTTCAGACACCGGAAGTGAACGAGTGGTTTGCTGCAAGCCTGCGCTATGGCAGTTCCCCGGAAGAGATGACCGACGGCTTGCATGTCAACACGCTGGCTTTGCCTCCAGGCGGAGTGACATTGCTCAAAGTGATGTCCGATTGGAGGCGCATGCAATGGTTGAATCGTATCTATGCTTACAAATTTTTTGCCTTCATCGAGGAGGTCAATTTTCAGAAAACGCCTTTGGTTCTTGCGATTGTTGGTCCTTCCGACAAGGCTGACGCTTTCGATGCAGGACGGTGCCTGCAACGAGTCTGGTTGAGGGTGACGGAGCTGGGATTGTCCGCGCATCCTTACTATGTGGTATCTGATTTGCTCAACAGGCTGGCATCAGGCGGGGTGCCCGTTCAATGCACGCCGCAGGCGCTGACTTTGCAGGAACGTGTCCGAGCCGAACTGGGCGACGATCAGCGCTTGCATTGTCTGTTGAGGGTGGGGAAGCCCTTTGGCAATATCCAGGTTTCAGGCCGGCGACCGCTTGGTGATTTAATGTGTAACGCTACGAATTAGGAGTTGAAAATGTCCAACACGTCCCCCCTGGATTGGGAACGCCTTGTATTGATTGCTGGCGGCCATACGGCTTTTCAGTTGTTGTGGGCCGGGGTCGAATTAGGGCTTTATGACAAACTTTCCGCACGGCCTGGACAGTCGCTGGATGAGCTGGCGCAGTCGCTTGGAATAGCCCGTCAGCCGGCGCGGATCCTCCTGATTGGCTTGACGGCTCTGGGGATTATCAAGCTTGAGAAGGGGGAGTATTTTAATGCCCAGTTAACCGAAGATCGCATGGTCAGAGGAAAGCCGGGCTATGCGGCGTCCATATTGGATTGGCAGGCGCATATTGTTTATCCCGGAATGATCGATTTTGTCGCCTCTTTGAAAGAAAACCGCAATGTGGGCCTGGAGCGCTTTACCGGTACCGAGCCTACCTTGTATGAACGCTTGACCCATGACAAACATCTGGAAAAGGTTTTCCAGGACTCGATGAGCGGGCTATCCAGGCAGGCCAATCAGTTTTTGCCCAAGGCCATGGATTTCGGCCATTTCAAGCATGTGGTCGATGCGGGCGGCGGTGATGGCACCAATGCCATGGCCATTGCCCGCGCCTACCCCGGCGTGAAAGCCTCGGTTTTCGACTCGGCTTCGGTGTGCGATCATGCCCGCCAGAACATCGCGCAAGCCGGCATGTCGGACCGGGTCGGAACCTGGGCGGGCAATTTCTTCGACACGCCTTTCCCGCCCGACACCGACTGCGTCGTGTATTGCCACATCCTTACCATCTGGTCCATGGAGAAGAATCTGGTGTTGCTTAAGCGCACTTATGACGCGCTTCCGGAAGGCGGTGCAGTCGTGATCTTCAACATGATGGGGGGGGATGACGACCAAGGCCCTCTCAGCACGGCCCTGGGCTCGCCATATTTTCTGGCCATCGCCACCGGGGAAGGCATGTTGCATCCGTGGAAGGACTATGAGGCCGCCCTCAGGGGCGCAGGCTTCAGGCAAACCGCGCGCCTGGATCAGGGCTTGCCTATCGACCACGGCATTATCGTCGGCACCAAGTAAGCGGTCACCTTCATGGGTTACGACTATTACGAGGCATTCAGCCGCAATCTCGGGTTTCTGTCCCACGATGAGCAGACCCGGCTCAAGAACGCCCGGGTCGCCATTGCCGGACTGGGGGGCACCGGGGGGGCACAAGTCCACGCCATGGCCCGAATGGGTATAGGCCGATTCCACCTGGCCGACCCTGACACCTTCGAGCTGGTCAACTTCAACAGACAGAGCGGGGCAACCCTCCCCAATATCGGGCGGCTCAAAACCGAGGTAGCGCGGGAAACCGTACTGGCGATCAATCCTGAGGCGGACATCCAGACTTTTGAATCCGGGATAGGTGTCGGAAATATTGACGCTTTTTTGGAGGGGGTCGATGTGGTGCTCGACTCTCTGGATTTTTACTGTTTTGAGGAACGCTTTCTTCTTTACGATCGGGCACGGCGAAAGGGCTTGTGGGTGTTGACCGCGCCCCCACTCGGTTTTGGCTTCACCTTGCTCATGTTTGATCCTAAGGGGATGAAATTCGAGGATTATTTCGGCTTTCATCCAGGCATGACCGAGCGCCAGCGTGTGATTGCCCTGATCGCTGGTATCGCCCCCAAGCCCTTCATGCTCAAGTACCTGGATCGCTCCCGCCCGGATGTTGAAGGCCGGCGCCTCCCCTCCGTGGGTGCCGCGCCATTCATGATCGCTGGGGTCATGGCTGCGGAAGTGACCCGCATCCTGACCGGCCATGGCCCATCCATGGCCGTTCCCACTATTTATCAGTTCGACGCCTTGTTGCGTCAGTTCCGTCGTCGCACTTATCGGTTCGGTATGCGTAGCCCGATACAAAGATTGAAACGTGCGATTCTTGACAGGATGCTTCCAAAGTAGCGTCGGATTTTATTACATCAGGCCATGGGGCGTATATTTTGGCTTTTGCAATAATATTAATTTAATTTATAAAACAATATGTTGGGATGTTATTTTGTGGCATGGCATGATTGATGCTTATTGTGATGCGTAGGCTAGAGTTTTCCACATCGAAGTACGTAGAACCTACTTTGAAATCAAAAGTATTTTTAGTAAGGAGAAGAATATGAAAATATCCAAATTAACAAAAATGGCGGCGAGTCTTGCAGCAGTAGCTGTTATTACCCTACCAGGCATGGCCGGCGCCACCACTATCGATGGAATCAATATCGGTAATGGTGGATTCAGTTTCGTAACCTCCACAATCATGGAACAAAAAGTCGGTGGCGGCCTTATTGGCGCAGTCGGAGATGTGCTGGAAGGCGTTGGCCAAGTGACCCAAATCTATTCCGGGGCCAATCTGGTGTGGAGCAATGGCCAGAATGGCATGGAGTTGACCTACCAGTTTGGAGGCTATACGGCTTCTTTGGTCTCCTCAGGATTGATCGAATTCACGGGTGGGTGGGGCAAGTTCTTCTCGGACAGTACGCCGGATGCGGCCTTTGGAACAGGGCTGGGCTTTACTGACGGCAACTTGTGGATGGATACAACCGCAGTTGGCTCCGAATTCGTGAATGTGGCTACCGGCAATGCGGTTACCCTGGTTTCAACCGGCGCCTTGCTTGGGAGCTCCATCTCCGGAACCGGCATCGGCTTGCTGTCGGTAACGGGTGCTGGGCTGGTTGACAGTTACTTTGACACCAACACTCATACCGCGTTTGGCACCGGCAACCTGGCTGATTGGGAGATCAACAGTTCCTTCAACAACACTGCGTCTCCATTCATCATGGGCACACATGGTACCGCCAACATTAGCGGTAATGCGATTCCAGAACCAGCTACTTTGGGCCTGCTGGGCCTCGGTCTGCTCGGTCTCGGCCTGGGACGTCGCCGCGCGGCCTGATCAGGTTTACCCCCTAGGTTTGGGGGGAGTTACTTGAGCTGTCGTAACATTAACCCCCTCATCTGTTTACCAGATGAGGGGGTTGTTTTTTTATAGGCGCTATGCCCGGCCTCCGTGCTTGCGATAACTGTAATAAAATCCGACGATCACCTCGGGCATCGATACGTGATGAATGTAACGCCATGATTTTACATGGTTGTTTGGAAATGCTCCGGATTGTGCTGTGCAGGTGCTTTTGCTGGAGATCCAAGGAGTGGTGCGGTCGGGTTACCCTAGAAAAGGCCGTTAGCCTACGAAATACGTGAAACGTAGCTCGCAGGCATTTTTCCGCAGGTAAAAAATTGTAAAAGATTCGGAGAGAGGTGCAGTTGGCGGCTCTCGCCCGGCAGGCGAACCATCAAGTTGACACAACATGTTGATTTGTCATGTCTTTCGTGGATAAAAGAGGTTTTTTGGGTTATTGCAAGGAGCGATACAAAGCCCGCGCCTGTTCGATCTGCGAGAAGCGTTTGCCTGCGGCGAGCGCTTGTTCGAGTTGATTGCGCGCCTTGGCTTTGTCACCCGATTTCGCGAGTGCCACGGCGTAGTGGTAGCGCGCCTCCGGCACCTCGGGGGCCTTGGTCACGGCATTTTCCAGTAGCGTCACAGACCGTCCCAGTTGACCTTGGCCGGTCAGAATCCAGCCCAGGGTATCCACCACGGACGCATTATCAGGATCGAGTTTATACGCTTGTTCGGCAATTTCCAGCGCGCGCGGGTCTTTTTCCTGCTGATACAACCAGGCAAGGTTGTTGAGGGCGAAGAGATTGTTCGCCTCTTTTTGCAGGATGAGCTCGTACTGCCCGATGGCCAGCTTGGTTTTGCCCGCTTTTTCGTAAGCTTTCGCGAGGTAGGCGCGTGCCCCCAGGTCATTAGGTTGTTCTTTCAGCCATAGCAACAAGCCAGTGTCGGCCTTTTTCATGTCGCCGGCACGCGCCCATGCCTGGTGCACTTTAACGGCCAGCAGGCCGTTCTTGCCCAAGATGTAGGCTTTTTCGCTGGCCCGTGCCGCCTCGGCGTATTTGGTCTGCGCCATCAAAATTTCGCTTTCCAGTGCGAATCCGCTGGGGGATAGTGGTGTTTTCTGCTGGAGTTGTTTGGCGATCCTGAGTGCTTCGGCATGCCGGCCACCTTGTACTTCGAGCGACGCGAGGGCGGTGGCCGCCTCCAGGTAATCCGGCTGGAGTTCAAGCGCCCTGTTGAGGGAAACCTTGGCTGCGGCAGCGTTTTTCAGCTTCGCCTGCACTGCGGCGAGCTTGAAATGTGCGAGCGGCGACCTGGGAGCCAAGGTGGCCAGCTTGCGGAAGGTGGTCAGCGCGTTCTCTTTCTCGTCGGCGGCAAGCTGCATCGAGCCAAGAAGGTTCAAGGCATCGGGGCTTGCCGGATTGGCAGTTTGCGCTTCGCGCGCCTGTGCCAGCGCCTTTTGAGGCTCTTTTTTCTGAACATAATAACGGGCCAGCGCGGCGCGCGGTTGCAGGGCCGAGGGATTATCCCTGGCCGCTTTTTCCAGCCAGTTCACATACTCTTTCTCCTGGCCCTGGCTGGCTGCCAAGTTGGCGAGCGCTACCGTGGCCTCCAGGTTGGTCTTGTCTTTGGCCAGGACGTTTTCGAGGCGGCTGCGCGCACCCTGCGGGTTCTTGTCCTTGAGGTCGAGTTGCGCCAGGTTGATGGCGGCGGTCGTGTAGGTGGGCTGTACTTTCAGCGACTGCTCAAAACTTTTGCGGGCACTGGCGAAATCGTTCTTGCCGATATAGACAGCCCCCTTGAGGTTGAACGTCACTGGATTGTTAGGCTGTTTTTTCTCGAGGACTGAGATTGTCTGCAATGCCTTGTCGTACTCTTTATTGTTCAAGTGGGTTTGCAGGAGCACCATGTCGGCGATATGTTGGCCGGGGTCAAGCGCCGCAGCGGATTCGAGTTCCGCCATGGCGCGCGCCGAGTCGCCGGCGGTCATATGGCTTACGCCTAACGCGGTGCGTAGTGCGGCATTCTTCGGATCGATCGCCGCAGCTCTTTGAAGATACTCACGTGCCAGGGCGGGTTCATTCGCTTGCAGAGCGGCTTCGCTAGCCAATGTCAGCGCGCCCGGGTAGGGGTTATCCGCCATCAGCAGAGGTTTCAGGGTATCCAGCGCGCGGTCCGGTTGTCCGGTTTTCAGCCATGTAGCCGCGAGGCCTTTGCGCGCATAATCATTATCGGGGAACCGGGTTAAAATCTTCGTAAGGTACTGGGTGGCCTGTTCATAACTGCCTAGTTCGTACGACACCATGCCGGAAAGCAGAATGCTCGGCAGATGATTGGGGAAATCCTTCAGCACTTCTTGCAGGTTATCCCGTGCGGCGGCATATTTGGCTTGCCGGAAATCTAGCAACGCTTGTAAATATTTGGCTTGCGGACTGTGTGGCGCCACCTTGCGTGCGGCATTAATCTCAGTCTGCGCAGTGTCGAATTTGCCCGCAGACAGGTGCAGAAAAGCCAGGCTCAGGTGGGCATCGACGTGATCAGGAACGATTTTGAGCGCGCCAGAGTAGGCCGCCGCCGCCGCTTTGGGATCATTTCTGGCTTGCGCCAGTTTGCCAAGCCACATCCAGGTATCGGAATTCCTGGTGTCCAATTTGAGCGCTTGTTCAAGCAGCGCCCTGGCACGATCGAAGTCCTTCGCGGCGGCGGCGCACTTGGCGATTCCCCAATAAGTAGGAACATAGCTTGGGTCGGTCAGCGCGGACTGCTTGAAAAGCTCGCACCCCTGCTCCATGCGTCCCAGGCCAAGTTGGGCACTGCCGTGAAGTTGCTGTATTTTGGCCATATTCCTGGGGGAGGTTCGGGCGCTTGGTGTGATTTCTTTCAGGGTCCGTTCATAGTCTTCTTGCAAAAGCAGCGCCTGCCCCAGCAGAACCTTGATCGATTCCTCATCGACGCCGAGTTGCTGCGCCCGCAGCAACTCCTTTTCAGCGTCCTTTCCCTGCTGCGCCTGGATATAAACCTCCCCCAGAAGCAAGCGTGCTTCGGCATTGTCGGGGCTTTGCTGCAACGCGTTTTTGAGTTCGATGATGCTGGTACGCTGGTCACCTTTACCCAGGGAGTCCTTCGCCTTCTGGATATGTTGCTGGGGGGTTGAGCTTCGGATCCGGTCGCACCCAGTGACAACAGAAGCTGCAATCATTGCCGCCAAAAGCGTCATATTGCGCAGGTTGCCAAAAGCATGAGAAACCGTTTTTATTTCCTGCATCATTGAGTTGCGTAACCGCATTATTTATCCGCCTTGTAATTGCTTAAGCATGTTTTGCGCTTCTTTTTCCTGGGGAAAGGCAACCCCGCTTGCAACGAGCCGTTCCAGTTCCTGGCGGGCGCGTGCGGCATCGCCGGATTTCGCCAGCGTGGCTACCAGATGCCAGCGAATTTCGGCATCGCCCGGTGCTTGCGAGACTGCGCGGCGGAGCGGATCAAGACCCTTGGCGGGTTGTCCGGACTGGGTCAACAGCCAGCCGTAGGTGTCCAGTATGGTGGGATTGTCGGGCTGAAGCTTCAATGCCTGCTCGGCGTACGAAAGTGCGCGCCCATCTTTGAGTTCCGACAACGCCCAGGCAAGATTGTTGAGCACGACCAGGTTGGTCGGGTTTTTTTGATTCAGGAGCAGATAATGTTCCGAGGCGGTCTTGAATGCGCCGCGCGCGATCAGGCGCTCCGCCAGATAAAGACGCGTTCCGTCGTCCTGCGGATGGCTGGAGAGCCAGGCAGCAAGCCGTTTTTCGCCCTCCTCAACGCGCCCGGAGCCGGCCAGCGCCTGATGCAGGCGAATCAGCGTGGCAGGAGAGGGCGAGAGTTTGTGTGCACGTTCAAATGCGGCGAGTGCGGCGGGATATTGCTTGTGCGCCAGCGCTGCGTCGCCTTCCAGTGTTGCTCCCGCAGGAGAGGCGGGTTTTTGCTGCTGAATCTGCCGGGCGATTTTTTGCGCCTCGTCATAGCGTGCGGCCTGGATTTCGAGGCCGCCGAGCATGAGCTGAGCTTCTATCAAATCAGGTTTCTTCCCCAGCACGTCTTGCAGGGTTTTGCGCGCGTCTGCGGGTTGCTTCATCGCTAACTGAATTTGGGTGATTTTCAATCGCGGTTCAGCCTGGTTGGGGAGTTGGCCGGCAAGCTTGCGGTAGGTGTCCAGGGAGCCGCTCAGGTCTTTGCTGGTGAACTGGGCGGTGCCGAGCATGTCTAGCGCTGCAGGGTCTTTGGGTTGGATGTTGACCGCTTCGCGCGCGGCGGATAAAGCTTTGGCATTTTCTCCCTTGGCCAGCAGATAGCGCGCCAGTAGTAAAGGCGGCTGGATGGCTTGAGGGTTGGCAGTGGCCGCTTTTTCGAGCCAGCTTGTGTAGGCTTTCTCGTCTTTCTGCAGCAGACTCAGATCAGCCATGGCCAGCATGGCCAGCAACTGCCTGGGGTCGGCCTTTAGAACATCCTCGAAGCGCTTGCGCGCATTTGCGGCCTGACCTTCCTTGAGATCAAGCTGGGCGAGGTTGGCTGCAGCGGGGAAAAATTTTGGATCGAGCTTGAGTGCATGTTCGAGGTTATCGCGTGCTTTTGCCATGTCTTTTTTGCCAAGGTAGACCGTGCCCCGGTAATTCCACGGCAATGGACTTTGCGGCATTTTCTTTTCCAGTACTGCGATGCTGGTGAGCGCGGCGTCGTATTGCTGGCTCTTGATCTGGCTGAGAATGATGAGGTTGTCGGCGCGACCGCTTTCACCCTCCAGGCCGGAGGCTACTTGCAGGTCGGCTAGCGCACGCTTGTCCCCTTCCACCATACGCGAAAGGCCCAACTCGGTGCGGATGGCAGCGTTGTTCGGGTTGATCTGCGCAGCCTTTTCGAAGTGCGCCGAGGCTTGCGCGAACTGCTTTTTCGCAACGGCAATTTCTGCGGCGATTATGCGCACGCCGGCATCGTTTGATTTGTCGGGATCGAGCGGCACAAGCGTGCGTGTCGCTTCGTCCGGGTGACCCTGGCGCAACTGAATTGTGGCCAGCAGTTTACGCGCATAGAGGTTGCTTGGGTCTTTGCCCAGATAGGTTTTCAGATGCTGTTCGGCTTGTTGCAGCGAGCCCAGGGAAAATTGGACTGCGCCTGACAGCAATATGCTGGGCATATGGTTGGGCGCGACGCGCAGTATCTGCTGCAGGGAATCGAGCGCTGCTGCGTGTTTTCCCTGACGGAAATCCAGCATCGCCTGGAAGTAGTAGACCACCGGGTTTTTTGGCGCGTGCTTTCGCGCCGCTTCGATGTCGGCACGGGCCGCATCAAATTTATCGGCGTCAAGTTCCACTGATGCCCTGCTGAGATGGGCCGGAATGCTGTCCGGCATGATTTTCAGAGCCTCGCCGTAGGCGTCCAGGGCAAGTTCGATCTTCCCCTGGGCTCGCAACAGATCGCCTTTGAAAAGCCAGGCATCGATATTTTTCGGGTTTTTCTCCACCGCGAGATCGGCGGAGAGCATGGCTGAATCGACTTTTTTGTCTACGATAGCGAGACGAGCCATCCCGAGCAGGGCATCGGTAAAGTCAGCCTTGGCCTGGAGTGCCTGTTCGAATGATCGCTTGGCATCCTGCTGTTTGCCCAGAGAGAGATAGGCATTTCCACGCAAGCTCAGAATTTCCGGGGATGCCGGCCCACTTGCGGCAGTTTGGGCGGTTTCATCCAGCACTTTCTGGAATTGCCTTTGAACCAGCAAGATTTTTCCCAGTTCCGGCGTGACCTTGTCACGGCTCATGCCGAGCGCCAAGGCCTTGCGCAGTTCTTTTTCGGCCGAATCCGAGTCGCCGGTTTCCTGATAAATCGTGCCTAAAAGATAACGAGCCTCGACATCGTCCGGGTTTTTCTGCAAGGCATTCTTAAGCTGAATTATGGCTGCCGGGTGATCCCCTTTTTGCTGAAACTGCCGGGCTTGAGAGACCAGGGTCTGGGTATTTTCGACCTTGCTGCAGGCGACTGTTCCTCCCCCGATTAGCGCGGCAACCGTAGAAAGCAGCGCCAATCTGGAACAGGTTTTCCTCTTGTAGCGGACAAAATTATGCATGCGTACTTCCTCCCCCTGCTATCAGCAAAGTATGGTTGGGTGACTCAGTCTTGTGTCAGCGCTTTATATTTCAAGATGTTATCAAGGCCAACGGTTTGGATTCAGGCAGAAATTGAGAAACCCCCTTTGCTTATTGATAGACCTTGCCCAAAGGGTAGTCAAGCTTGCAACGGTCTTGACCGTCGGAAACTCTTACAACATGAAAGCCGTAAATACGTTGCTCCATGCGGAATTAATTCGGTCTGGAATGGTGGTATGAGCGGTGTCCGGGTTGATAAAGCCAGGTGCCCGGCCTTGTCGGATTTTCTTACGCATCCACAGATAGGCGCCAGACTTGGTTTGCTAGCCTATTGTAATAAAAAGGAAAGCAAGTGTTGGCGCGAAACTTGCGTTTCTATCCACCGGCCTTGAACAATTTTAGAGAGCGTGGTGGTTGGTAATGGTTTTTTACGGCAAGTTATTGGTGGCTTTGGCAGCGTGGGCCTTGTGTACCGCCAGCGCCGGCGCTGAGAGCTATCAGCGCCCAGCCCCGGCGGCAGGAATGAGTTTGGACAATCCTGCAGAGCTGGTCGCTTTGGCGGTAAAGTACGAACATGCTGAAGGCGTAACGCGGGACTTTGCCAGGGCCGCAGACTTTTATTGTCGCGCTGCCCGCCTTGGTTATGCTGACGCCCAATTCGCCCTTGGATGGATGTATGCCAATGGGCGAGGCGTCTCCCGGGACGAAGGGGTGGCCGCGCATTTGTTCGCCCTGGCGGCTGAACAGGGGCATGGCCACGCTCTGGAAATGGTGCGTTATATCCGCCCCGCCACCGCAACACCGCCGCCACGCTGTTTGTTGCCCGAGGAAGCCGCGCAGGAAACGGGAAACACGGGTGAAATCCTGGGGCGGGTGGAGGCAAAGGCCTATCCGAAAGGCCCGGTCTTCGACCTGGTGCAGCAATTATCGCCCCGATATTCGATAGATCCCAAGTTGGTTTTGGCGATTATCTCGGTAGAGTCCGGCTTCAACGTGCGAGCAATATCGCCTAAAAACGCGCAAGGGTTGATGCAGCTCATCCCCGAAACGGCACATCGTTTTCGCGTAAAAAATGCCTTCGATCCAGCGCAAAATATCAAGGGTGGGCTGGCTTATCTGCAATGGCTGCTGACGTTCTTCAAAGGCAATGTGCCGCTGGTGGCTGCGGCTTACAATGCCGGAGAGCGGGCTGTTGAAAGGTACCGGGGGATACCGCCTTATCCCGAAACCAGGGACTACGTGCGAAAAATTACGGGCCTTTACGGGAAAACCACCCACCCCTTCCAGCCAAACCTGGTGGAGACGTCATCATTTGCCGTGTTGCCGGTTAGCTATCATCAATAAGCCATCAACTGGATAGCACAGCCAGGACGCTTAATTAACTCGAGTTCCATTCGCCTTGGGCATGTCACCGGGTATCCGGGTCATGGTGTCACACTTCTGGTACACCGTCTTGCTTCCTGTAATGCGGCAGGCTCCTGCCAACTACTTGTCCGGCAAACCTTATAACACCTCGTTCCTGCCTTATTCAAAGGCAATCTTTCCTGCAAAAAATCCTGAATTCGGCGCGCGCCGTGATCTATTTTTTTATGGTCTATAGTGAAGTAGGCAACAGGTAGTGTAATAAAAATGGGCTTTGATGGATTGGCTCTTGATGAAGATGAGCAGAGTCATGTTTGCCTGATCTTTGCGACAGGGAACCGTAGCGCGATGGATATGAATATCAACATACGATTGAATGGCTGCCGTGCCTTCCTGGGCTTGCGGCGGAGGCGCGTCATGAGCTTTGCCTTGATGGGGTTGTGGTTTGTTTCCCCGTTTTGTGGCGCCGAACTTGTTCAAACCATCGAACGTATCAAGCCTGCCATCGTGGGAGTTGGGACTTTTCAAAAGTTGCGCAGCCCCGCATTAAACTTTCAGGGCACGGGCTTTGTGCTGGATGACGGTCTCCATGTCGTCACCAACGCCCACGTTGTCCCGGAATTGATAGACATCGCGAACAAGGAGGCGCTTGTCGTGATCACCGGCAAAGGCAAGGAGCCGGAAATCAGGGCGGCGGCGCCTGTCGCCTTCGACAGGGAGCACGATCTGGTTCTGCTGAAAATCAGCGGGGCGGCCCTGCCGGCCATGAGGCTTGGGGATTCCGGTGCGGCCCAGGAGGGCCAGACACTGGCTTTCACCGGGTTTCCGATCGGCATGGTTCTGGGGTTTTATCCGGTGACACACCGCGCCATCGTTTCCGCGATCACGCCCATCGTGATGCCAGCGGGGAATTCCCGTGGGCTCAACGCAAAGATGGTCAGCCAGTTGCATCGGTCAGCCTATACCGTGTTTCAGCTTGACGGCACGGCCTATCCCGGCAGCAGTGGAAGCCCTCTCTACGATCCTGAAACCGGGCTGGTTTACGGCATCATCAGCATGGTGTTTGTAAAGGGAATGAAGGAAGCCGCCATCAGCCATCCAAGCGGCATAACCTACGCCATCCCCGGAAATTACATTCTCGATCTGCTGCGGCGGAAGTCGCCGTAACAGTGGGAGCCGGAGATGGTTCGAATTTTCAATCATTACATTTCAAAAACGGCAGTCTTTCTTTTCGGCCTGGAAGCGCTCGTGCTGCTGGCCTCGGTTTACCTGGGAACAAAAATCCGTTTTGTTGACGAGGCCCAGCTCTTTGCCGATTCTCTCGCGGATCTGTTTCCCAAGGCGGGTACTTTTGCTGTTGTCATGGCTCTGGGCATGGCGTCGATGGGGATGTATCAACTGGATCTCAGGCCGGACCCCAAATCCACTTTACTCCGCCTCATGCCTTCCATGGTGTTGGGGTTGGGCCTCATAAGCCTGGTTTTCTACTGGGCGCCAGATCTGTATTTTGGCCGTGGCATACTCGGGATAGTGATGCTTCTTGCCATGGTTGGGATTTTTCTGACGAGAACCGCTTTTTTCAAGTGGTCCAGCCTGGGCATTTCAGAGTCCCGGGTCATGGTGCTGGGTACGGGCGCCAAAGCCAAGGAATACAGCGATCAGATCGATAGTAATCTTGGTTACCATAAATTCAAGATCGTTGGTTTTGTGCCGCTGCCGGGCGAGGAACACCATGTGCCCGTCCCCTCGGTTTTGTCTGCGGAATGGCTACTGGCGGCCCTGGCCAACAAATACAGCGTAAACGAGGTCATTGTTGCGGTTGGAGACCGACGCAATGGCTGTTTCCCAATTCAGGAACTGCTGGAATGCAAGCTGAATGGGGTCAGGGTGAGCGATTGCGCCAAATTTTATGAGCGTGAACGGGGCCAGATCCGGGTTGATTCCCTGCACCCGAGCTGGCTGGTTTTTGGTGATGGATTTGAGCAGGGGCTCTTGAGAACGGCTGTCAAGCGAGCTTTCGACCTGATCGCGAGCATTATCCTTCTGGTGGTCACCTTCCCCGTCATGCTGGTTACCGCCCTTGGCATCCTCATCGAAGATGGGGCGCCGATCCTTTTTCGACAGGAAAGGGTGGGGAAAGGGGGGCGGGCGTTTATGGTCCTGAAGTTTCGCAGCATGAGAAATGGCGCAGAGAAAGAGGGGCAACCGCAATGGGCGTCAACGAATGATCCACGGACGACAGCGGTGGGCAGAATTATCCGGAAACTGAGGATAGACGAGCTCCCCCAGATATTTAATGTATTAAAAGGAGAAATGAGTTTCGTGGGTCCCCGCCCGGAAAGGCCTTATTTTGTTGATCAGCTTACGGACCAGATCCCTTATTACAACACGAGGCACAGCATCAAGCCGGGAATAACCGGATGGGCCCAGGTGCGCTACCAGTACGGCGCTTCGGTGGAGGATGCCATAGAAAAGTTGCAGTATGACTTGTACTACGTGAAGAACAACAGCCTGTTCCTGGACATCATCATTCTGATAGATACGGTACAGGTTGTCTTGTTGGGCAAGGGGGGAAGGTGAGAGACAGGCCATGTTGACAACCAGCATTGCAACACTCAGCTATGGCGCTGCGGCAGCAGCCTATTTTTTCCTGTCCGGCCTGCTGTTGACCAGTTGGCGTGGGCGCCTGCACGGGATGGTGCTCACAATTGCATGCCTGCTTTCCGCGCTTTGGGCGGCGACAGTCGCCTATCAGGCCGCCTTGGGCCGTCCGATATCGCTCCTGACGGACATCCTGGAAATCCTGCGGAATGCCGGCTGGACTGTTTTTCTGGTCATGCTGGTGGGTCCATTCCAGCAGACGGAAACGCCATCTTCACTCAAGTTCAGGCCCGCTGTGGCAGCGATTGCCGGGTTTTACCTCTTGTACTTTCTTGCCACGCTCTACTTTTATGGAATCCCTGGCGCCACTCCCTTCGAGGAGACCGGCTATATGGCCACGATCGTCGGACGCGTGGCAATGGCGGTGATTGGCATGATCCTGGTGGAGCAGCTTTACAGGAACACGCCTGCCAAGCAGCGCTGGGGGATAAAATTCGCGTGCCTGGGGATAGGCGGGGTGTTCGTTTATGATTTCTATCTTTATAGCGATGCCATGTTGTTCAGGCAGGTGAGCTCGGAGATATGGACTGCGCGAGGGATAGCCAACGCCCTGATTGTCCCTCTGGTGGCCGTGTCGGCAGCGCGCAACCCTTTGTGGTCATTGGGAATATCTGTTTCTCGCCGGATCCTGTTCCATTCCGCAGCGCTGCTGGGAGCCGCCATATACTTGCTGGTCATGGCGGCAGCCGGCTACTACATCCGGTATTTTGGGGGAAACTGGGGCGCGGTATTGCAGGTCGCATTCCTGTTTGGCGCGGTGGCCCTGCTTCTGGTCGTGCTGTTCTCGGGCACGTTGCGTTCCTGGCTCAAGGTTTTCATCAGCAAGCATTTTTTCAGCTACAACTACGACTATCGGGAGGAATGGCTGCGTTTTATCCGTACCCTTTCCGAGGATGGGCATGGTCTGGGCGAACGCGCCATTCAGGCCGTCGCGGAGCTGGTGGAAAGCCCCGGCGGGGCTTTGTGGATCAGCAGCGAAACCGGCGGTTGCGAACCTGCGGCACACTGGAACATGCCGCTGGCTGGCGGGGTCGAGCCGGTGAACAGTCCTTTTTGCCGGTTTCTTGAAAATCAGCAATGGGTGATGGATTTGCAGGAGTACGACACCCATCCGGAAAAATACGCTGCAATTGCCATTCCTCAGTGGCTGCGTGACATTCCAAAGGCATGGCTGGTGGTTCCGCTGATCCAGCACGGGAGATTGTTTGGTTTTGTGGTGCTGGCACAGCCCAGGAGCCGGATCCGCTTGAACTGGGAAATTAACGATCTGCTCAAGATCGCCGGGCGTCAGGCGGCAAGCTATCTCGCGCTACAGGAAGCGGCCAATGCGCTTCTGGTGGCGAGACAGTTTGAATCATTCAATCGTATGTCCACGTTTGTCGTGCACGACCTGAAAAACCTGGTCTCCCAGTTGTCGCTGCTGCTTTCCCTGTCCGAAAAACACCAAAAGAATCCGGAGTTCCAAAAAGACATGACCGACACGGTAGATTTCTCGGTACAGAAAATGAAACTCCTTCTGCAGAAATTGAGCAGCGGCACTTCTGATGAAAAGCTTGCGCCACTCCCTGTTGAAAATCTGCTGCAACAGGCGGTGGCGGTCAAACGGGCCGACGCGCCGAAGCCGGTGCTCGAGATCATGGACCCTGGCCTGGTGGTCCTGGCTAACTGGGCGCGCCTGGAGCGGGTGATCGGGCATCTTATCCAGAACGCCATCGAGGCAACGCCCAGGGATGGCCACGTCAGGGTGCACATGGCCAGGCAGGATGATTCCGCGATCATAGAGGTCAAAGACAGTGGGCACGGCATGAGCGAGGAGTTTATCCGCGAGCGGCTGTTCAAGCCGTTCGAATCTACCAAGTCGGCGGGCATGGGGATAGGCGTGTTTGAAAGCCGGGAATACATTCGCGAGTTGGGGGGCCAGCTCGAAGTTGCCAGCAGACAGCCTGGCGGCACAACTTTTCATGTGATATTGCCGCTGCACAGCACGTCGGGCTGTAGTGAGAGCCGCATAGGATGAAAGGGAATTCGGTGAATCGGGACAAGCCTGCCCTGCTGATTATCGAGGACGATCCCGGCCTGCAGAAGCTGCTGCGCTGGAGCTTCGAGGCCAACGAGGTTTTGGTGGCAGGGGATCGTGAAAGCGCGCTTACGCTGATTCGGCGGCATGAGCCGGCAGTTGTTACCATGGATCTCGGGCTACCCCCGGATCCCGATGGCGTCACGGAGGGCTTGGCCACGCTGCAGCAAATACGCGCGCTTGCACCGGATACCAAAGTGATTGTTCTTACCGGCAACCAGGATCACGCCAATGCGGTGAAGGCCATCGGCATGGGCGCTTACGATTTTCACCAGAAACCTTTTGATCTTGAGATGCTGGGCCTGGTGGTCGAGCGGGCCTTTTTTCTGCATGCGCTGCAGCAGGAAAACCGCCGGATGCAGCAGGTTCAAATGGATTCCCCCCTGTCGGGCGTCATCAGCAGGGATCCGGGCATGTTAAAGATATGCCGCAACGTGGAAAGGGTTGCATCCTCCGATGCCTCGTTAATGATCCTGGGTGAAAGCGGAACCGGCAAGGAAGTGCTGACAAAAGCCTTGCACCAGATGAGTTCGCGGCAAGGGAAGTGCTTCATGGCGATCAACTGTGCGGCGATTCCGGAAAACCTTCTGGAAAGCGAGTTGTTCGGCTACGAGAAGGGAGCCTTTAGCGGGGCCGCCAAGCAGACCTTGGGCAAAATCGAGTTCGCCAATGGAGGCACTTTTTTTCTCGATGAGGTGGGTGACCTGCCCATGGCCCTGCAGGCAAAAATTTTGCGATTTCTGCAGGAAAGGGTGATAGAGCGGCTGGGAGGGCGGGAATCGATTCCCGTGGACGTGCGCATTGTCTGTGCGACCCATCGGAATCTGCAGGAAATGATCGCGGCGGGAACCTTCCGCGAAGACCTCTATTACCGGTTGAGCGAGATCGTGGTCACGATTCCCCCGTTGCGTGACCGGGTGGGCGATGCTGCATTGCTGGCCCATCATTTCAAAAACAAATTCAGCGCTCAGGAAGGCCGCTCCTCACTCAATTTTAGCCCGGATGCCCTGGCCACGATAGAAAGCTATGCATGGCCGGGCAATGTGCGGGAAATGGAAAACTGTATCAAGCGCGCCGTCATCATGGCGGATGGCTCACAGATCAGTGTGGAGGATCTCGGGCTGCGATCCTCACCCATGACGGAAGATGAGCCTCTCAATCTGCGGCAGGTGCGGGAAGAGGCGGAATACAAGGCTTTTGTGAAGGTGCTGGCGAGAGTGGATGGCAACATTACCAAGTCGGCCGACTTGCTGGGCGTCAGTCGTCCCGCCCTGTATGACCTGATGAAGCGTCACGGAATCAAGTAACCCATTTGCCGCGTGCTATCACGCCTTTCGCCTGTTACCCGGGTAATCGAACGGCAACAGGTTTAAGGACAAAATAATAAAAAGGTGTAGCAATGTTCAAAAAAACAGGGGAATTTTTGTGAGCGGTCTGTGCGGCTGGATGGGCTATGGCGCCACAACTGCCGAGAACCGGCAGATTGTTGAACGTATGGCCGGGCCGCTGGCGCGTTTTGACGGCAACGGCATCCAGGCGCTGGCAGGCGGGAGCAGCGCCCTGGCTGTCGCCGCTCGTGGCGACAGCACGCATCTCTATCAAAAGGAAGGGCTACTGGTTGCGGTATGGGGCCGGATCAGGTTTATGGATTCCAGGCTGGCCCAGCTTGCACAGGCCGAGGGTGTGGCCAAAGCGCTGGCGGATGGCTGGCGGGAAGGGGGTGAAATAGTCCTCCCCCTTCTGGAAGGGGCGTATGCCCTTTGCATCCTGGATGAAGCTGCCGGAGAAGCTGTTCTGGCGGTCGATCGCATGGGGTCACAGCCGCTTTCCTACAGCCTTTCCGGGGATGGGCTGGTGTTCGGTTCCTCGGCGGATGCCATCATCCTTCATCCGCTGGCCAGGCCGGAGATCGACCCGCAGGGGCTCTACAATTACCTTTACTTCCATATGGTGCCTGGCCCCGACACGATCTACGCCGGCCAAAAGCGCCTCCTGCCGGGCGAATACCTGGTTTTCAGGAAAGGCCGGGCGGAAACGAAAAAACACTGGGAAATGCGGTTTCTGGAAGGGCAAAATCGTCCCTTTGACGAACTCAAGCTGGAATTTTTGCGGTTGTTGCGCTCAAGCGTGCGCGATGCCGCGTCAGGCCAGGAGGTTGGCGCTTTTCTCAGCGGCGGGACGGACAGTTCCACGATCGCGGGTATCCTGGGGGAGGTTGGCGACCGACCGGCCCGCACCTACTCCATCGGCTTTGAGGCCGATGGCTATGACGAGATGGAATATGCCCGCATCGCGGCGCGACATTTTTCCACCGAGCATCACGAGTACTACGTCACTCCGGACGACGTGGTGGCGGCCATCCCGCAGATAGCGGGAATCTTCGACCAGCCTTTCGGCAACGCTTCTGCCGTGCCCGCTTTCTATTGCGCACGCATGGCCAGGGCGGACGGCCTGGAAAGAATCCTGGGCGGCGACGGGGGCGACGAGCTGTTCGGCGGTAACGATCGTTATGCGAAGCAATATATCTTTTCCCTCTATGATCGTATCCCCTCGTTATTGCGCAAGGGGTTGCTGGAACCCGCTGTCTTCTGCATGCCCGGCGGCCAGAAGGTACCGCTGGTGCGCAAGGCTCGAAGCTACATCGAGCAGGCCTCGGTGCCGATGCCTGCGCGTACGGAAACCTATAATCTGCTGGATCGCTATGGCCACGCGGCGGTATTTACCCAGGAGTTTCTGGCCACCGTTAATCCTGGGCAGCCGCTCTCCCGCTTGAACGAAACTTATCGCCAGGCCCATGCCCAAAGCCTGATCAACCAAATGCTCGCCCTCGATCTGAAGTTCACTTTGGCAGACAACGACTTGCCCAAGGTGACAAAAGCCTGCGAACTGGCGGGGATGGAGGCGGCTTTCCCGTTTCTTGACGACGAAATGGTGGCCTTCTCGGCGCGGCTGGCGCCGGAGCTCAAGCTCAAAGGGACAAAACTGCGTTATTTCTTCAAGGAGGCGCTGCGCGGTTTTCTGCCGGACGAGATCATTGCCAAGCAAAAACACGGCTTCGGCTTGCCTTTCGGTGTCTGGCTCCAGAATCATAAGCCATTGCAGGAACTGGCCGCCGAAAGCCTGAATGGCCTGAAATCGCGCAACATCGTGCGTGCCGATTTCATCGACAAGCTGCTTGGCCAGCATCTGGACGAGCACGCCGGCTATCACGGCACCATGGTCTGGGTGTTGATCATGCTGGAACAGTGGTTCAGACAGCGCTAATGGCCAGCCCTGAAAACACCACGGATATTGGTACAAGATCGATGGATCAGGCCGTGGCCCGGCACGACAGCGCAAACGAAAAAAGATGCAGCATCTAAGGCATTTGGATTACTCCAAAACAAATATCCGTATTGACGGTACGCATTTGTTTTTTGCGGCACTGATCTATGGGTTGTTTGTTGTTTACGGCAGTCTCGTTCCGCTTGACTTCCACTATCTTTCATTGGAAGAAGCTTGGGTATTATTCCGTAATATCCCCTATCTGCAACTCGGTATCGGTTCTCGCGCAGATTGGGTAGCAAATATTTTGCTGTACGCGCCGCTTGCTTTTTTCACCGCCGGTTTTCTCAAACGTATGCTGCGTTCAGCCCCTTTGTTGGCAGTCGTAGTTGCGCTTGTTCTTTGCACCCTGTTGGCGTTAGCCGTGGAATTCACCCAATTGTTCTTTCCGCCTCGCACCGTATCGTTGAACGATATTGTGGCGGAGATTATGGGTAGTGCTATCGGCACCGGCATCTGGCTTTACTCCGGTGAAAGGCTGATTGGGTTGTGGCAACAATTCAAAGAAGGGGGACGCCATGGCACCCATGCGCTGATTGTGCTGTACACCCTGGCGTATCTGGGATTCAGCTTGTTTCCCTACGATTTCCTGGTGTCGCGCGCCGAACTGGAGGAAAAGTTCCTTTTTTCCGGGCACGCCGCATTTTTTGTGGCACTTACGTGTGGCGCATGGTTTCAATGCGGGACAAAACTGTTTGCAGAAGTTCTCATGGCAGCGCCGCTCGGTGCTTTTCTCGGCATGATGGCGATGGTGGGCCGCAAGCCCCGGTACGGCATGGCCCTGGTATGGGGTTTGTTGCTCGGTCTCGGTATAGAAGGCATTCAGGTGTTTCTTGCCTCGGGCGTAAGCCAGGGTGCATCTGCCGCTACACGCAGCCTGGGAATGGGGGCCGGCCTGGCTTTCTATCACTTTTTCCAGCGAGATTGGCTGATCCGGTGGCGTACCCAGGTCAAATTTGGCACAGCGCTGCTGTTGCCGTTCTATGTCGGTTTTTTACTGGCGCTGAACGGCTTCTTTTCCTCTCGACTCTCGGGCGCCAGGGCGGCCCTGGAAAAGTTGGGCGAGGTACAGTGGCTGCCGTTTTACTACCACTACTTCACCAGTGAAACCCAGGCGATGTATAGCTTGCTAACCCACGCAGGGGCTTATGCGCCCATTGGGGTGGCGGTATGGCTTTTCAGGATCGACCGGCCCAAGCCGTCATCTCTTTGGCTTCCGGCCACACTTGCCGCATTTGCCGCGTTTCTCATGGAAATGATGAAGCTGTTTCTGGATGGCAAGAAGCCTGACCCTACCAACATGCTGATAGCGGCGGTCGCTGCTGCGATAGCCGGATTCGTCGTGTCCCATATCGTGGATCGCGCCGCTAGCGCTTCTTTCGCCTCCCCCCCGCCAGAAATGCCGCCCCCCGCGCAGAATGTCCGCAGGCACAGTTTAAAAGCAGGCATCGGGTTCTTGATCGGGGTGATGGTCCTGAGTGGATGGACCATCATTTCTCAGCCAAAGGAAAAATTCGTTTTTGAAGAGGCATTACCCAAACTGCCAAAAGGGGATGAACTGCCGCCAGTCAATCTGCCTGGGTTTCGGGAAGCCCATCCGCGCTTGCCCAGTCCGAGTGCCGCTGAAGTGGCCATGCTGGCCATGAAGAACAGGGACTTTGTGGAGGCGCAACGCCGCCAGGCCGATGGCGGGAAGGGGAATGTGAGAGCGATTGCGCTGATGGAGCTGATCGAACCCGGCAGCCAGGATTTGAACATATTGTTCGAGCACCTGATGAAACTAGAACCGTCCTATCGAGGCCATGACCAGGGACGCGCTCTCGCTCTGGCTTATGACTGGCTGTATCACCGGTGGAGCGAATCGCAGCGGGTGGCGTTGCGCGAAAAGTTGGTGGGCGTCAGCGAATACCTGATCACCGTGATCCGCCGGCAACGGCTATCACCCTACAATGTGTACCTGTATAACGCGCCCTTTCAAGCGCTTATGGCGTGCAGCCTCGCTTTGTACCGCGACGATCCGCGTGGCGAACCGGTCATGCGCTTTACCTACGACCTGTGGAAGAACCGTGTGTTGCCGGTTTGGCGCCAAGTCATGGGCAATACCGGGGGCTGGCACGAAGGCGGCGAATATGTGGGGATCGGGATAGGGCAGGCCATCTACCAGGTGCCCGCCATGTGGCGCAACGCCACCGGTGAAGATCTGTTTGCAACCGAGCCGGGGATTCGAGGCTTTCTGGATTTTCTGGTGTACCGCACGCGCCCTGATGGCACTCACAACCGGTGGGGCGATGGATCATTCTTCGACAAAATCGTACCTGATGCCGCAGCGCTGGCTTTGGAATTTCGTCACGCAGCAGCCTATAGTCTGCGCCCGCCAGGCAAGGACTCTCCCACCAGCTGGCCTTGGGGGCCGCCCATCGATTCCTCGCTCATCGACCCGTTGGCCGCCAGTCGGCTGCCACTTACGCGCTTGTTCGATGGCATTGGCATGATGGTTGCGCGCAGCGACTGGAGTCCAGAGGCAACTTACGTCACCTTCAAGGCAGGCGACAACTTCTGGTCGCATACCCATCTGGACCAAGGTGCATTCACTATTTACAAAGGTGGTGAACTGGCCATAGACAGCGGGCTATATGGATCTCAATACGGATCCGACCATCACATGAACTACCAGTACCAAACCATCGCCCACAATACCGTCACCGTGACCGACCCTGACGATACCGTGCCCGCGCCCGGCAAGAAAACCCCTCGCCCTATCGCCAATGATGGCGGACAGCGGCGCGTGGGTTCCGGCTGGGGGGTGGAGGCCGCGCCTTTGGATCGCGCTGAATGGGAAGCCAAGCGAGATATTTACCACACGGGCAAAATTGAACAGTTGCTCGATCAGGACGGGCTTGCAGTATCGGTAGCTGACGTGACTCCCGCATATACCAACCCGAGTTCCGGTAATGGCAGCTTCTCCCACCGCACCCGGCGAGTGGATCGCTTCTGGCGCACGTTCGCTTATGACCGTATCGATGATGTCGTGGTGGTATTCGACCAAGTTGTGGCCACCAAGGCCGCGTTCCGTAAACGGTGGCTGCTGCACACCAGCGAACAGCCTGAGCGGACATCAGCCGGTTTTTCCGCAACGGTTTCCCCTCAAAGCCGTGCTGGCCACGGCGGTGGCCAGCTTCAGGCGCATGTGCTGCTGCCCAGGCAGGCCAATATTCAGGTGATTGGCGGACGCGGCTTCGAGTTTTTCGTGGACTCAAATAACTATGATGAGGAAGGCAAGTTGAAAGAAGCTTTAAGAAAGCTGGGGCCCAACAAGGGAGAGCCCGGAGCGTGGCGTATCGAGGTGACGCCGGCGATGGAAGCAGCGGAGGATCATTTTCTCGTGGTGCTGCTACCCGGTCGCTTGGGGGAAAAACCAGCACATCAAGTACGCCTGATCGAAGCAGGCCATAAAGTGGGCTGTGAAATATCGGGGCCCATCCGCACCACTCGCTGGTGGTTCGAGCCGGGCCGCAACGGTGTTGAAATAGAACTAATCGCCAACGGGAATCAGCGTAATTATCACGTAGGTGGCAGGTCCGCCGCTTCGGTTGCGCCTTATCAGCGCAATTGGCTGGAGACCGTAAAAGCTCAAGTGGGGTTGTCGCGCTAGATAACTCGGCAAGCAGTGCTCGCATGGCTTTAGGCGAGATTGATGAAAACCATGAGCAAGGCGCAGTGCGCCGGGCGATTTTTTAAGCACCGCCGCTGTTCGATGTCTATATTGTATAAGGTGTCAAAAAAGAAAAAATATGTCTCTCGGTGAATCCATACGCAAAGGAACCAAATGGCTGGTCGCCGGCAGTTTGGCCGGCCAAGTGCTGCAATTCGCCTTCGGCGTCGTTCTCGCTCGCCTTCTGTTGCCGGCCGATTTCGGGCTTCTGGTTACTATCCAGGTCTTTACGGGTGTTGCCGGCATGATTGCCAGCGGCGGTATGGGGGAGGCGTTAGTGCGCGCAAAGAAAGCGGATGAGCATGATTTCAATGTGGTGTTTACCGCGCAGCTCGCTTTAAGCCTGCTGATTTACTTTGCTTTTTTCATGTTTGCTCCGGCAATCGCTAAGGCTTTCAACGAGCCCATCTATACTGACCTTATCCGCATTTCCGCTCTGAGTTTCCTGTTTCGGCCCATGCTCAACACCCGCAACATTTGGCTGCAACGGGAAATGCTTTTCAAAGACCGCGCACTTGCCGGGTTGATCACGGCTTTTTTTACCGGGGCATCAAGCATCGCCATGGCGTGGGCGGGGATGGGGGTGTGGAGCCTGATCCTCTCCGGTTTGGCCGGTAGTTTGCTGAGCCTTGCCCTGCTTGACCGGATTACACCACAGCGTCCCCAAATGTCGTTTGATCTTGGCACAGCCCGTATGCATAGCAGCTATGGCTTGAAGTCATCCGCCAATGATCTCGTGGGTTATTTGCGCAAGCAAACCAGCAATCTGATCATCAGCCACGTTGCGGGCCCCAGCCATGTCGGGCTTTACAACAAAGCGGAGAGCTTGGCGATGCTGCCCTTGGCAGCCATCAGCGGTGCAGTATATACCCCGGTATTTCGGGCCATGGCCAAAGTGCAGGACGATGCAGCGCAGGTCCGTTATTTGTTCCACCGCATGATTTCTCTGCTGGTTGTCTATACCCTGCCTTTTTATGTCGGCTTGGCATGGCTGGCGGAGCCCTTTATCGGAGTGGTCTATGGCGAAAAATGGCTGCCTTCCGCTGCGCCTTTGTCGATCATTTCCCTCTGCGGATTGATTTTCTGTATCGGCCATCCATGCGGCGCTGTACTGGCTGCCCGTAATCTGCTGGGGCGAGAGGTTCTCATTCAAGCCGCTGGCTGGTTATTTGTGGCAATAGCTACCTTGATTGGCTTGCGCTGGGGCGGTCTTGTCGGCGTTGCCTGGGGGATTGTGGCAAGCCACCTGTTTTCCACTTCGATTATGTATTACCTGGCCTCTAAGTCGGTGCATGGCTCGTTGCGGGAGTTGGTCAACGCCATCCTCCCGGGGGTGATGCTCAATGCACTCATGGTTGCCGGATTGTGGGGGCTGGATTTAATTTTGCCTGCGGAACTCCCAAAACAGCAGCAGGGTGTTTACCTGCTGCTTTCTGCCACGGTGGGCGCTTTCGTCTATGGCGCAAGCTTTCTTTTTCTGCCCATCCCGTCGCTTGAGGCGGAGGCGCTCCGCTGGCGCAGAACATTGTGCTTGGCCCGATAGATTCAATGCTATTTGGATTTTAATTCATCTTTTAAAGAATAAACACGTATGACATCAAACTGCTACAGCAATAAAACACCAGCAATCCTGAGGGCAACATGAAAGCCAGGGTCATTGCCTTCTACCTGCCGCAGTTCCATCCCATTCCGGAAAATGATGAGTGGTGGGGCAGAGGCTTCACCGAGTGGACTAACGCAGCCAAGGCCAAGCCATTGTTCCGCGGCCACTATCAGCCGCATGTTCCGTCTGAGCTGGGGTTCTATGATCTTCGCGTTCCGGAAACGCGGCTTGCTCAGGCGAACATGGCTGGCAAATATGGAGTTGAGGCGTTTTGCTACTACCATTATTGGTTCGCCGGGCGGAGGCTGATTGAGCGGCCTTTCAATGAGGTGCTTGCATCGGGGCAACCGGATTTTCCGTTTTGCCTGTGTTGGGCGAATGCCACATGGTCGGGGATCTGGCATGGAAATCCGGGACGGGTTCTGGTTGAACAGACTTACCCCGGCACCGAGGACTTTGAGGCGCATTTCCGGGAGCTATTGCGCGCATTCAGAGATAACCGCTATCTAAGGGTGGACGGCAAGCCAATGTTCGTCATCTACAAACCCAAGGACGTGCCGAATGTGCAGTTCGTAGCCCAGCAGTTTCGGCAAATGGCTGAGAGAGCCGGCTTGCCGGGCATTTATCTGGTGGGCGTGTCTCACCACGACGGCTGGAATCCCAAGGCGAGTGGTTTCGATGCCGCGGTGGTTCAGAATTTGCCGGGTTTGAAAGGCGACGTTCCCTGGCGATACCCGCTCCTCAAGCTGAGGAGAAAACTGCAGGGAGGCCGGCTGACTATCTATCGTTACAAGGATCTGCTAAACAGCTTTGTTCCGGTGAGAACGCGCCAACTGGAGTACCTGCCGTGCCTTGTCCCAAGCTGGGACAACACGCCGCGGAGCGGAATGAATGGATTGGTCATGGAGGGCTCGACCCCGGAGCTCTTCCGCCAAAGCTTGCATCAGGCGCTGGAGAATGTCTCCGCCAAACCTTCCGAACATCGGTTGGTCTTCCTGAAATCCTGGAACGAGTGGGCGGAAGGTAACCATATGGAGCCGGATCTGCGCTTCGGCCACGGTTACCTTGAGGTTCTGCGCAGCGAAGTGCTTGCCGAGTCCAGGGCGCAAGATTGCGTGCGCCCACATGACATTCAGCTCAACGAGTACTCATTGAGCGACAATAACTCCGTACGCTAGTCGTGCTGGCATTAGCCCGCTTACCAAACAGAAAATGACCGAGAAAAAATGCGAAAAGCACGACTGTATTTTATAGCGGGACTGGTAATCATTTTAGCTCTTGGTGGAGGCTTCTTGATTCGCGCCAAAGACGCAACTCCGATATTTGAGGACGTCACGCCCTATTCCGGCATTTCCTATCTTGGCATGACTTTTGGCGCAGCATGGGGTGATTTTGATGGTGATGGCTTGCCGGATCTTTATGTCACCAACCATCTGAACAGCGCAAAGCTCTTCAGAAATAAGGGAAAAGGGCATTTCTCCGATGTGACGGACCCATTTTTTGCGCCACAGGATTTGTTGGGGGACAAGCACGGTGCCGCTTGGGCCGATTTTGATAATGATGGGCATCAGGATCTGGTCCTGTTGACCGGAGCCGCGCGTGGCGTTGGATCGGAGCCAAAGCGTTTATTTATCAATCGAGGAACGAGATTCGAGGAAATAGCCGGGATGGTCGGTGTTTCCAATCCCCTTGGCCGTGCTCGGATGCCGTTGTGGTTTGACTTCAACGGCGATGGGCGGCTCGATCTGTTTCAGGGTGCTGAAACAAGGCTCGACAACCAATTGGCCCCCTTTGTGTTTTTGCAGCAAAAGGGCCAGTTTGCCGCCTTGGCGGAACCGTTGAAATTCGCTTCCAGGACAGTACCGTTCTGCATCATCACCATGCTGAAAAGCGACAATCATTCCGATCTGGTGTGCAGGGTCTCGGCGCATAGCCGGACTGCACAAATATTCGACATCACGTCACAGCCACCACGGGAACTTGATCTTCTGCCACCTTCGTCCTTCGAAGATATCGCAGCCGGGGACTTCGACAACGATGGACTGATCGACCTTTTCCTGGCGCGGAGAAATCCCCCTGGGCCAGTGGCATTCGGCCAGTCGGGGAGTAACGAGATCATGGCAGACACATGGATCGATAAAAAAAACATCGGCAAGCCACTGGGTTTCAGCTTTCGTTCCTCCGGGCAGCTCACGTTCCAAGTCACATCGGTATGGCCCTCGGAAACACTGGCACCGGAGAAAATCCACCTGGGTAAACGGAACGCGCATCCGAATAGCCCGGTTTTCACCGTATCATCCGAAACGGGCGGTATAGAAGGTACGGCACCTTACCTCCCTGGCCAGCAGGCGGGAGTTTATGTTGGATTGACCCCCCCGAACCAATGGCAGATCTATGTATCCGGCGCGAATGAAGCCATTGTGGGGGATAAATCGAACTACCAACAGATCGCCATCAAGGTTACTTCATCCCAAGCAATTTCAGAGTTGAAAGCAATCGGAGATCCCGCCAAATCTGAGGAGACTCTAGCGAGGCTGCTCATGAACCGGGGTGGCAAACTGGTAGAGGAGCGTGAAAAACGTGGCGTTAACGCGCGATCTGTCGCGGCGATGAATGCGGTTGCCGGTGATTTCAACAATGACATGCATCTGGATCTTTTCGTGGTCGCTTCGGGTGAAATTGGCAAGCAGGAAAATCTGCTTCTGCTCAATCGAGGGGATGGGAGTTTTGATGTGGTTCCGGGCGCAGGGGGCGCGGCAGGGGGGGGGGCCGGCGTAGGCGATTCCGTAACGGCGGTGGATTTCGATGGCGATGGGTTCCTCGATCTTTTCGTTGCGACCGGGGGAAGCATGGGCCGAAGCGAGGGGCCGCCGTCCGAAGGCGGCTCGTATCATCTTTACCATAACCGTGGGAACGGCAACCACTGGGTCGAAATCGATCTGGAAGGAACAGCTTCAAACCGGGACGGGATAGGGGCGCGCGTTGATGTTACGGTGGGAGGTGTTACTCAGGTGCGGATTCAAGACGGCGGCGTACACAACCGGGGACAAAATTTCCAGCGCCTGCATTTCGGCCTCGCTAAAAATACGCAAGTCGAGAAAATAAAAATCCATTGGCCCAGCGGCATGGTCCAGGAGATGGCCAGGATCGCGGCTGATCAGATTATTCGAATCAAGGAACCCTTGAAGCAATGAACCTAGAAAAAGCAGTTAACCACGGGGAAATTCAAGGCCTTGCGAGGCCCTACTTGTTCACCCGTTTGGTGAAATGGATTGTTTCCGTAACCATTCGTTTTTCCCAGTGTTCCCCGTGGTTGAAATGAGGTTTTAAGGATGAACAAACCTATTTTCATTTTCTCCGCAGGTTGGCGCTCTGGCAGCACGCTATTGCAGCGCATGATTACGGCGTCGGGCGAGGCGCTGATCTGGGGCGAGGCGGGTGGTGCACTCGACAATTTTGCCGACGCGCAGGAGCGGTACGAGCAAATGCTCGGCCCAGGCGGGCAGCGGTATAAACACGGATTTGGCGGCAACGGTGAAGAACAATATCAACAGCTTCAGTTATCTGGCAAGGAGAGCGTGCACAAGTGGGTGGCCTGCTTGAATCCGCCGGGGGAGAGGTTTCTCGATGCCCAGCGGGATTTCTTCAAGACAGCGTATGCCGCTCCCGCAGCCGTTTTGGGTTATCCAAACTGGGGCGTCAAAGAGGTTCAGTCTGGTATCGAGACCGCACGCTTCATGAAACGCCTCTATCCGGAGGCAAAATTCATCTTCCTGGTTCGCAATCCCCTCGATTGCCTCACTTCCATCAAGCGCCGCAACTGGATGGGCCACCATGGCGATGCCGACCCGGTCGCTTACTACGCAACCCACTGGCAGCGGCTTGCAGGTGGGTTTCGCGAGGCGGAGTTCGGGTTTCGGGTGCGGTACGAGGACCTGTTGAGCTCGCCCCTGATAATGGACGAGTTGGTCAATTATCTAGGCATCTCTCTGCCTGCCGATTTTGCCGCAAAGAGCCGGATAGATTGGAACGCTGAAAATGACCGGGCCCTGAGCTTCTCCGAACGGTGGCGCATGTCCAGGATTTTGGGAAAAGAGATGGAAAGGTACGGCTACAGATAATGAGCGAGCCACAGCTTTCTTCTTTGATCTCAGTCATCATGCCCTGTTACAACGCGGCGGAGCACCTGTCAAAAAGCGTAGGCAGCGTACTGTCGCAGACGCTTCCAAACTGGGAATTGATCGTAGTGGATGATGGCTCCAGCGACGATACTTTGGCTTGGCTGCAGGCTCATGCGGAACCACGCCTGCGCATCCACTCCCAAACCAACCAAGGGGTAAGCGCTGCTCGCAATACGGGACTCAAGTTTGCGCGGGGGGCCTATATTGCCTTTCTTGATAGTGATGATACCTGGGAGCCGGATTTTTTGGAAAAAATGCTTCCGGCATTGCAGTCCAACCCTCGCGCCGCGTTGGCCTATTGCGGGTGGAAAAACATTGGGCTCTCGGGTGCGAGGGGTGAACCCTTTATCCCTCCGGATTACGAATCCCCTGAAAAAATCTCTGACTTGATCAAGGGCTGTCGCTGGCCTATTCACGCCACTCTCACACGGAGTCAATATGTCAGGGCGGCGGGTGGATTCAATGAGAGCTTTGCCATAGGCGAGGATTTTCTGCTCTGGATGGAAATCGGCTGTTTTCATCCTATCGTTCGAGTGCCGGAGGTGCTTGCCTACTATCATCATCATGGCGGGGTGCAGGCCACTAAAAATAAAATTCTCGCTGCAAGGGAAACATGGAAAGCGCAGAATTTTTTCGTACGCAACCATCCGGAGATGGTTGCTCAGCACGGTGAAGAACAAATCCAGAAACTCATACATGGCAGTCTGCTAACCAAGGGATATGAATATTATTGGCAAAGAGATCTTGAAATTGCGCGTGAGATTTTCAAGATCGTAATGCGTTCTGGATATGGAACCGTGGGTGATTGGGCCTATATGTTGCCGTCACTTTTGCCGCTGTCAGTCCATGGTAGATTGCTAAAATTCTTTTCGAAGAATGCGAGTAGCTCGGATATGGCGGGCAGTTAGGGCGGTATCTAGATGCGCATTGTCTTTTTTCACCAATTCAATGGGTTACTGGCAGGTCGTCAGACAGCATGCATAAGCAATCCGAAGCTCCCAGCCGTAAACTGTTGCCACAAAACTTTCTGCTAGACTGAATACGTGAGCACAGTTGCTTATCTGGAATGATCGCCTTTGCCTGATGGAACAAGAGCTACAAGAGCCATCTGAGCCGCAGTGTTAACGGGGGGCTCTACCCTGGAATATTTCTTGTGCTTGCAGGTCGATGTTTGCATCTTTCCTTAATTGCAATTCATTAATCGTGGATATCATCGGAGCATGAATTATGCTTGAGCAAACCGGAAACCCCTCGGCGACAAGCAAGTTGTATGACCAGCGATATGCCGGCGACTATATGGATACAGACATGTATACCGTCTGGGGTCACGGCGATCTGAAATCGCAGCAGGTTTCGGATACCTTAAAACATGTTCAGACTCGACCCCGGACAATTTTGGATTATGGGTGCGGGGTTGGTTCCTGGCTTGGCCTCTTGTCCCTTACATTTCCGGAAGCGCATATCCACGGGGTGGATATTTCAAGGACGGCGATTGAGAAGGCGAAGATTAAATTTCCAGAGCATCGCCTGGAAAGTTTCAATGGGTTGAAAGCACCATTTCCAGATGCGCAATTTGATCTGGTGTTCTCGTATCACGTTCTTGAGCATGTCGACAATATAGATGCAAGTATCGAAGATATTGCGCGCATGTTAAAACCGGGTGGATATGTGGTTATTATTTTCCCTTGCGGGAATGAAGGTTCTTTCCTTGAGCGCGCAATGCGCCTTGTCCGTAATAGCAGACTTCCGGCTGCGGAGGGCCGGACGGTTCTGTTTTTTGAAATCCCGGACGGTCATGTAAGAAGAATGACGAGCAGCGACACGGTGGCCATCTTTGAGAAATACGGGCTTAAATCCATTGCACAGCTTTTTTCAGGACACTTATTTGGAACCGTTGATTGGCTCTGCAGAGGAACAGGGCCGGCGTATATCAACAGGGTATTTTCGGGCCGACCGGCAATCGGGCGGCTTGCGAGAGTTCGTCTTGAGCTGACAAGGCGGCTGTTTCTCGCAATTCACCGGCTCACGTTAAGAAAATCGCTTGATTTGACAAAGAAGCGTAACCCACTCAAACAACTGGCCGTCTTCGTCGTTAAGAAAACTGCCGAATCAGTGGACGGCATGCTTGATATGCTGACATCTTTAGAGTGGCGTTTTTTCAGGTATCGAAAACATGGCACTGCACAATATCTCGTGTTTAAAAAATCTTGATATATCGCAACTTGATCCCCAGCCCGATATCCATCCTTAACTAAAGCCCCCGATCAATGCAATCCGCCATCCGTATTCCTGTTCTGATGTACCACCGCATTGGCGAGGCCCATAATGACTGGGAGGCAAGGTATTGCATATCGCCTCAACTTTTCTCTGAGCAGATGCGCATGCTCGCCGCGCAGGGCATGCGCGCTTGCACTATCGACGATTTCATCGCGTGGCTGAATGGGGGGCGGCCCCTGCCTGAAGGCAGTTTTTTGCTCACCTTCGATGATGGCTATTTGGGCGTTTATGAACATGCCGTCTCTGTGCTAAAGCAACTGGATTGGCCTGCTACTATATTTCTCGTCAGCCAATTGATCGGCAAGGAAGATCAATGGTGCCGCGCCGAAAATCCCGGCGGCGTGACTTATCCGTTACTTACTCCGGAGCATATTCGTTCAATGCGTAAGGATGGATTTTCTTTTCACAGCCATACTCGGCTGCACGCGGATTTGCCCGCACTTTCGGATGCGCAACTCAAAGATGAATTGTCTGGATCGAAACAAGATCTTGAGGATATGTTCGGTGAGCCAGTTACTTGCCTGGCTTACCCATTCGGTCATCACGATGAGCGCGTGCTATCCCTGACAAGTCAGGCCGGTTATGCAGCCGCCTTTTCAACGCGGCCTGGTTTCAATCGTTTGGATGCTGATCGGTTTCGCATCAGTAGACTGGATATTTACGGTACCGACACGCCTGCAATGCTCATGCGGAAAATTAAGTTTGGCACGAATGACGGAAGCATTCAGAATGCTTTGCGCTATTACTGGTCTCGCTTCAGGACGCATTGCGGGGCAACGGCCCAATGACAAGTACGTATGCATACACCGTTGCGCTATGCACCCACAACCACGCGGACCGTTTGGCGCGCACGCTGGTGGATTTGTCTGCACTGGAGATGCCCAAAGCCCGGTGGGAATTGGTAATCATAGACAACGCCAGCGAGGATGAAACACCGGAGTTGCTCAGCCGCCAGCAGTGGCACGCAGGGTGGTCTGTCCGCGTCATGCGGGAGGAAAAACTGGGCCTGTCCAACGCACGTAACCGTGCGATTCTTGAAGCACGCGGTGAATACTTGATTTTCATTGATGACGACGAAACGCCTGATTCGGACTGGCTTTGCGCTTACGAACGCCTTATTGAGACCAGGCAGCCCGATGCTTTCGGTGGCCGCATCCGCGTGCTGTTTGAAGATGCGCGTCCCGCCTGGCTGCAAGATGACCTGCTCGGCTTTCTTGGAGAATTGAATCGATTCGAGGGCATCACCCCCCTCACGGCACCCAGCACGTCGTTCTATGGCGGAAACTTTGGATTCAGGAAATCGGTTATTGATCGCGTGGGCGGGTTCGATGCAATGCTCGGTCGAAAGGGCGCCGATAATACGGGGGGAGAGGAAGTCGATTTCTATCGGCGCGTTCTTTCTGCCGGATACAAGGTTTGGTGGACCCCGGAGGCAGTCATATATCACCGCATCCAGGCCGCCAAACTAAGCCGGCGCTATTTTCTCGACCTGCATTTCTGCCAGGGACGCATGGAAGGTTGTCGCCAGCGTGGTATGGCTAGCCGCATTCCCCCTCTGTATTTATTGCCGCAGCTTTGGCGCGCCATTCATGCCGCCGTCGCGCGCCGCCTGCATCAGGGGCGCGACTATAGCCTTCGGTTGGAGATGAATGGCGTATATTTTATTGGCTTCATTTTGAGCTGGGCGTTCGGCAAGCGCTGAAGGCTCGAGCAGACACCGCTAATCATGCAACCGCCACGCCTCACAGTGCTTATTTGTACGCACAATCGCGCTAACCTGCTACAACGGGCGCTGGCTTCAATTTATGCTGCCGCCCGGCCTGAAGGATGGCAAGTAGATATTCTGGTTATGGCAAACGCTTGTACAGATGCAACCCATGCTTTGCTGAAAGCAGAGCGAAAAAATTGCGCCAAACATGCTTCATGGCTAACGCTGGATTGGTTATCAGAACCGAAGGCCGGGAAATCGTTTGCCTTGAATGCGGCGATTCCATGCGTCCGACTCAGTAATGTCGTGACCTTTGTGGACGATGATCACCGTATCGACGAGCGATACCTGGTTGAAATCTGCCGAGCCGCAGATAACCACCCGGAAATCTCCATGTTCTGCGGCCGGATTCTGCCAGAGTGGGATGGTACAGAGCCGGCCTGGGTACATGATGAGGGCCCCTACAGGATCCGGCCCTTACCCATTCCTCGCAGCGATGGCGGTCCTGTACCCAGAGAGTTGACTCAGGACGACGCAACCCCCGGCGGGGGCAACCTTTTCTTGCGGGGAAGCATTTTCGATCGCGCTGGAGAATTTTCCACCGAGCTGGGCCCTCATGGCCACGACCTGGGAGGCGGCGAAGACAGCGTATTCATCGAAAGGGCGCTATCGTGCGGCGAGCGCCTCATGTATATCCCGGCAGTTTTACAGCACCACTATGTAGATCCGGAACGGCTAAAATTTGGCTATATCCTGCGAAAAGCCTACCAGCGCGCACGATCCACTGTGATGACGCAATATGTTCGAACCGGGGTGCCGGCATATCAATGGCGCAAACTGGGGCAATATATTTTTAGTGCGGCACTCGCCTTTAATCCGGGGCGTTTCAGATTTTACCTGGTGCGTGTCGCAACAATACTGGGCCAGATATCCGGGCTGTCAGCCATAAAGCGCGCTTCTGATTCCCGCCCGGACGAGAAGAGGCGAAATACAGGGTATCTTGCGTCTATCGTGACCTTGTTGGGTGTCGGCGCAATTGCTGCAGTGTCGCAGCCTGAATCGCATGCCCTCGTCGGAATTGCTGCGCTTGCCATGGCCGCAGCTTTTTTTGCCGTGCTACTGGGCATCAAGTCAATTGCAGATTTCACTCTCGCCGGCCCCCGGCTCAAAGATGAGGTGCTTGGGCATTATCGACGCTATTCCATCTTCGCATTCATCCGCCTTCTCGGGTATGCATTCCTCATTCTGTGTGTCTTGGCTGGCCCCGGGGTGGGTACCTACTTTGCCTTGACCGAACTTTTTGGAGCCATGCCCACGTTTGGCTTCAGTCTGGCGGCGGGTGTCATTTCGATATTGCTGCTCAGCGCCATGCAGTTCAGCCGGCACCTGCTTTGGCTGCCAGCCAACATTGTGGCGTCCTACAACTATCGAGTGAGTCGCCTTTATTCATATTGGAAGCGGCTCTCTGTTGCAAGATTGCGATTCGCCACCTGGGCGTTGCTAGGCGCCCCCGCAGCCTTGCTGGCACTAACCATTCTTATATTGTTCGCAAGAAGTGACTTTGTTCCTGCATTCGCGTTCGCAAGCGCTCTGCTGTGTTACGTGGCATTAGGGTTATGGCTGCGCCCTTCGGAGCCGAGGCCCGTCAGCGCAAAAGCAAAAAACCGGTCGCCCAATATTCTGATGATAGGTTCCGATACGTTGCGCTCGGATAGGCTGGACGGCACCTACAGCAAAAATGTGGCTCCTTATCTCAAGCACATGGCAGAGCAAGGAACGCTCTTCAGCCAATGTTATGTGCCCTGCGCGCGAACCGCTCCCAGCTTGCTGTCGCTGCTTACAGGCAGCTGGCCGCATCGCTTCGGCGTGCGCGACAATTACGCGCCTGACGAGACAACGTTCCTCCAGGTTGAAACTCTGCCCAGGATACTGAAACAGCACGGCTACTTCACTGCAGCGTTGTCGGATTGGTGTGGTGCCGATATGGGCAAATTCGATCTAGGCTTCGATTATACGGATGTGCCTGAAGACCAGTGGAACGCCAAACTATTTATTCGCCAGGGGCCAAAAGATTTACGGTTATTTCTCTCGCTATTCAGCCGCAACTGCGCCGGAAAATATTTTTTGCCGGAAATTTATTACCTCGGGGGCGTGCCTCAAACTGATGAATTGGGGCGGGAAGCACGGCATCTCATCTCTCACTTCGCTACACAAAGCCAGCCCTTTTTCCTGAATGTTTTTTTCTCGGCAACGCACGGTCCATTCGGCTCGGAATATCCTTATTACACTCGCTTCGCTGATCCGGACTACCGGGGGGAATCAAAATTCGTCATGGCGCGGCTAACCGACCCGTGGGAAATTATTCGACGCCAGGCCGAACCCCGCGAAGCATTCGACCTCGATCAAATCATTAACCTCTATGACGGTTGTGTCGCGCGCTTTGATGATGAGGTCAAGCGCTTGATGGATCATCTCAATGGTTGTGGGTTAATGGAGAACACTATTGTCGTGGTTTATTCTGATCATGGCATGGAGTTTTTTGAAAACCAGACATGGGGGCAAGGCAATTCCGTCATTAGCGATGTTTCGAACAGAATTCCCTTGCTCATCAGCGCTCCCGGGATGAGCCATGGCGGTCATGTTGCGCACCCTGTTCGCAGCGTTGATCTGGTCCCAACCCTGCTTGAACTGGCCGGTTTCGAAGCAGTGGAGGGTATGGATGGGTTGTCCTTGGCCGCCAGCATGCGCGAGCATGCGCATGATCCCGAACTCGACGTTTTTAGCGAAACCGGGGTTTGGCTGACTGACTTGCCGGGCACGCCAGCGGGGCATCTTCGTTACCCGAATTTGCTGGATTTGTTGACGGTACGTAACATCACAACAGGCACAATCTCAATTAAACCGGAATATGTGGATCGGGTTATTCTTGCAAAAGATCGTATGATCAGAGTGGGGCACTGGAAGCTGGTCTACCAGCCATTGAATGACGGCCACTTGCTCAAGCTGTTTAATATTGTTAAAGACCGTAATTGCCTGGAAGACGTGTCTGGCGATTATCCGGAAATCGTCGAGTCTCTGTGGGCTCGTTTAGGGGGGTGGATTCTTTGCGGCACGGGTGCTACTGATGTCAAGCCTCGGGTGCCGTTCGAAGCCAAAATATGACTATGACAGGGACAATATTTCTATCATGAATTTACTGAACCGATTTGCCCTTGCATCAGCCTCCTGCTATCTGCGCCGAGTCCCGGTTCCTTACGGGAGATGGCGATTGATCAAGGATCTTCTTCCCGAGCTTCGAAAAAATGGTAAGGACCTGGGTGAGTGCGTGGTTCGTACCCGGTACGGGTTTAAATACAAAGCGGACCTTGGCGACTGGTTGGGGCAATACGTCTATCTGACAGGAGTTTACGAACCCCCAACTGCACGCATTATTGCTGAACTGCTTGAGCCGGGTGATACATTTATCGATGTCGGTGCAAATTCGGGAATTTTTACCCTGCTGGCGTCGAGTCGTGTAGGGCTCTCGGGCAAGGTGCTTTCTTTCGAGCCGGTACCATCAATGCGCAAGAGACTTCTTGAAAATATCTCACTCAATGCCATGAGCAATGTCTCCGTCTACGACGTGGCCATCTCCAACGTTGAAGGCGTGCTGCCATTGTTTGAAGGGCCGGAAGGGCACAAGGGCATTTCCAGCCTGCGGCAAATAGACAACTCCACGGTGACCATTGAGGTGAGAACGCGACCACTGGACGATTTTGGCGACGATCTCCCCGCTGTAAAACTCATCAAGATTGATGTGGAGGGGGCGGAGCAACTGGTTTTGGAAGGCATGACGAGGGTGCTGCAGAATCATCATCCCTATCTGGTGATCGAGGTTACCGACAATTACCTTAGTGCTTTTGGCCACAGTGCAACTCAGTTAGCCAGTCACCTGACCGGAATGGGGTACCGCATGTATGAGATCCAGCCGGCAGGCCTTGCCCCGATGGAACCCGAACATGCTGCGGACAATGATCAATTCAATGCGTTGTTCGCATTTGCGCAAGTCCCTGAAAATTTGCTTGCACCAAAAATGCGCACCCATGACTAATCAGTCGCGCACCTGCTTGTTCATCAACAATAGCCCCCAGCCAGGCCGCAAGGAACTTGCAAAATTGGGGGGGGGCGGGAAGAGCCTGCTCAGTTTGCTTTCTTGCCTCCCCGAATCCGGCTGGAAAGCCCATGTAGTGGTGCCCGGCGAAGGGCAGTTCACGGACGCTTTGGTGGACATGCAAATACCTCACACGATATTCGCGTTCAAGCCGCTTGAGTGGCAGCAGCCTTTCGCTGGGGTCAAATCCACCCTGACTTGGCGCAAACTTTTTAGCCAGATAAATCCAGCTCTAATCCACGCCAATGGTTTTGATCTCAGCCGCTCCTTTGCATTGGCTGCGGGCATGCTTGGCATTCCCTATATTACCCATGTACGTTTTCCGGTGGAATCAGTGGGTGCGTGCTGGACGTTACGCGGCTTGCCGAAACCCGCCGCATTCATATTCAACAGCCATGCGATGAAAGATGCGCTGTGGCCTGACCTTTCAATACTTGCTCCGCAGAGTCGGCCCTATGTCGTCCATAATGCCGTCGATCTTGAAAGCTTTATTCCTACTCCCTGGCCAGAAGGGCCTGTGTTACGCATTGGCATGGTGGCAAATTTCGCACCATTCAAGCGTCACGAGGATTTCCTGAGCATGGCGGCGGAAATGACCAAGGCAAGACAGGATCTGGAATTCTGGATCGTCGGTGAAGATACCCAGGGAACCGGACGCAGGGCAGTGCTGGAAAAACTCGCGCGCGATCTTGGCATTGAATCTTATGTGCGCTTTCTGGGGCATCGTTCCGATATCCCCGACATCTTGAGGCAGCTGCACCTGCTGGTTGTTCCTTCCCAATTTGAGCCATTCGGACGTGTTGTCATCGAGGCGATGGCCTGCGGTCGCCCTGTTATTGGTAGCCAGGACGGTGGCATACCTGAAATTATCGACAATGGCCAAACCGGCTACCTGGTCGAAGTGGGAGATTTCAAGGCATTCGCCCGCACCGCCCTCGCTTTGCTTGCGGACAGGAGCAAATGGGAAAGCATGAGCCAACAAGCGGTAACGGTTGTACGGCAGCGTTTCTCCAACGCTACACATGTGGATAACATTACATCCATTTATCGCGATACGCTGAAAAGAGATTAAGGGATCATTTTCCCTTAGTCTGTGCAAAAACGGCACCAACGCTTCGGCGGCGCACCCTCGGTCGAAGTTTCCTGATCTGCCGCCTTGCCTGTTGTCATTTCCTTCTCGGAATTACTGCTTGTTTGCACTTGCGGACTTGAAACGTTCGTTTCTGAAACGGCTTCCGTAATCTTCGGGCTATCTGCACTAATTTCCGGTTTGGGCTGTGTGGCAATGGGTTCCGGGTAGGGCAACTTCCCCCCCAGTTCCGCATAGCGTTGCTTGAGCGCTTTGCTCTCAGACACGTTGCGCAACCCTTCCGTGATCACTTCCAGCGCTTTTTTCTGTTGCTTCTGGTTGTCGAATAAATTCGCCAGCGTGAGATAGGCTCTTACCGATTGCGAGTCATAAGAAAGCGCCTTGGTCAGATCGGCAACTGCCTCGGTATTCTTTTTCATCAACGACAGAACGATGCCGCGGTGCAGGAATATATCGGCCGCAGGGTAATCCGGGTACCAATGCGCCACTAGATAGTTAAACTCATCCGATGCCAACTTGAGATTGGTGGCCGCATCTCCGCGATTAAATGAGGAGTAGTACCGGTTCAAAAAAGTGCGGCCCATGCAGTAGTGCAGTGTATTGTGAAAGGGTTCCTGAAACTTCGTGGCTTGGCTCGCCGGGCCTAATCGCGCCGTGCAGATTGGGGGGAGCAGCTTCAACTCCGCAGCCGTAGGCTCGGAGTATGTCGCCGCATGCACGCTCGAAATGCCTAATGCCGAAACAACCAATAACCCCCTAAGCAAATTTTTCATGAATTCTCCTCAAGCCACGTTCATTAAGCAGATCAAAATCGTGCTGACGATAGGGTTTTCTCTGCGACGCTTTCCCAGCTGAATTGGTTCACTGTCCGTGTTCGACCTTCACGACCGAGTGACTGTGCCAGGTTGGTGTCACCCAGAACATGAGCCAGGGCTATCCTGACTTTTTCACTGGAATCGGCTTCCACCCTCAGTCCTGTTATTCCATCTTGCACGGCTGCGCCGGTCCCTCCCGCTATGCCGGCAATAGCAGGCTTGCCGCAAGCTGCTGCCTCGATGAACACCATGCCAAACCCTTCGGTATCACCATTGATCTCCCGGTTGGGCATAACAAAAACATCACAGGCGTTGTACCATCGGGGCAGTTCTTCCGGGCTGACGTGGCCCAGAAAGTGGATCTTGTCCGCCATATCCATCTCGTTGGCCAGGTTGGCCAGATAATCGTGGTCCTCGCCAATGCCAATGTGAGCATAACGTACCGCGATGCCCTGAACGATTAATTCACGCAGACTGCGGATAACCATGTCAAAACCTTTGCGACGAGAAAGGCGGCCCACGGAAAGGATGAGTTTTTCGCCGGGTGCCAGGCCAATGCGCTGCTTGAGGTCGTCGCAGGGCAGGCCAGGACGGAAGCGTTCCACATCCACACCTGGATTGATGAGTACGATACGTTGCGCGTTCACCCCCATGGCCAGCAGTTCCTGTCGAGTGAAATCGCTGTTGGCAATGACCGTGTCGGCATGGCGCAGAGCAAAGCGCATGGCCTCATATTTCGCCCCCTTGCCCCAGCCGGTGAGTTCTTCGCCGTGGGCGTAAATCACCACCGGCCTGAAAGTCAGGCGAGCCACCAGCCAAGCCACCAAGCCCTCGGGCAGAGAGCGAAAGGCATGGATGGCGTCGAATCGATGGGTTAATGCGAGCCTCAGGGATGTGAAAAAGAAGCGTGCATACATGATCAATGACTCCGGTTTGAGCCAGGGTACACGCTTGAGAGCAAGCCGGTGAATGCTGTTGGGGTGAACTGCATCGACCTCGGCGGCACCCGGCACATCAGCGGTAATAATATGAATTTCCTTGCCGCCGAGGCGTTTGTACACTTCCGCCGCCCATACGGCGGTACCGCCTTTTGTGGGCAGAAAGAGTTCGGTAAGAACGAGCAGTCGGTTCATTGCGTTTTTGTTTCCTTGCACAGAGGATGCACTGGCATTTTCGTTATGCCCCACATGTTTCATGCCCTTAAACCTAAAAACCTCATTTGAACCACGGAGAACACGGAGAGCACAAAAAAACAATATATTACGGAAGTTATTGATATCACCCAGCAGGTGATACACTAAACCTGCATAACACTTTGATATAACACCGTGTTCTCCATGATCTCCGTGGTTAACTGCTTTTTATAGGTTAAACATCAAGCCTGTAAATACTCTCACCCTTTCAACATCGACAACACATCCCGCAGGCTGCGCCAACCGGGATTACTGACTAGCGAGGGCAGGACAGCGCGCACCGCTGCACTGCGTTGTGCATTTTTGGTCAATGCGCATGCCAGGTTGTAACGCGCGCTTTGAATCCGTTGTTTGATGCCCAGCCGCACCGGCAAGGGGAAATTTTGCGACATGCGTTCGAGATCGGTCAGCGTGCGGACATTTTCCTCCTGTGCCGCAAGAGGGTTACGCCGCGTCGCGCTGTTGCCGTGGATAAGGTACACGCCAAGGGGTAGGCATACCACGCCGATACGACGGCTTCTGGAAACCAGCCGGGTGAGAAAATGGACATCCTCACACACCTTGTAGCCGAGCGGGTAGCCACCCAGATCAAGAAATAGTCTGCGCGGCACGGAAAGCGTGTGGGTGTCGCCAAAATGATCCGCAACATAGGCCTGAAATTCATGTGCTTGATCCATGACCACGCGCGCAGTGCCTGCGGCCTTGGCAAGCAGGATGCGTCCAGCATCATGTTGCGACATGGAAGTCCCCAACAATTTTCCAGCATCGTTGCGATACTCGTAGTCCCCAGTCAGAAAGTCGAGTGAGGTGTCTTCCTGTATCCATTCCGCATGCAATCTGAGACGATCGGGGTGGTACCAATCGTCGGCATCCAGAAACGCGAGCCAATCGCCACATGCTGCCTGTGCGCCCAGGTTGCGCGCGCTCGACACCCCCGCGTTGTCCTGTCGCATGTGGCGTAGCTTGCCGGCATAGCGGGTAGCGACTTCGGATGTGCCATCGATCGAGCCGTCATCGACCACGATGATCTCTTGCGCCGGATAGCTTTGCGCGAGCACTGAATCGATGGCACGCGCCAAGGTGGCTGCGCTGTTGTGGGCCGGGATGATGACTGAAAAGCGTGGAGCCATTTATGCTCCCACCACTTTACTAATTACCCACAAGGGTATGGCGAGGCCGCTTATTTTGGCCAGTTTGGAAAAGCCGCGTATTTGTTCGATGCGCCGCAACCAGATATGAATTCGCCGAGTGAGTTTTGTTTCTACCAATGTGGGAATTTTTGTTCGCACTGCATCCGCCAGTTCCTGGCTGGTCATAAAACGTATTTCTGGAAACGTGCGGCGCAATTGTTCCAGGGCAGACTCCAAAATACTCAAGCTTGAATCGCATTTCTCTGCCGCACCAATAAAATTGAAACGATGCATTTCCACCAGGCACGGGCGCCCAAGAAATGCCCGTGCCCTGACATCGCTCACCAGCCGCTCTGGTCTGTGTTCCAGCGCGGGTTCAAAATAAACGTCGCGCACCAGATATATTTGTCCGTGCTTGCTGAGTTCGCCATTCGCCATTCGTTTGTCCGCGCATCCGGGTTTTCCTGACGCGTCTCTGCAGGTGTATCGGATGCCCGGCGTGATAATGACGTCGATACCCGCATTAGCCCATGCCGCTTCCACTTCTTCGGTCCAGACAAAAGTCGTCGCCACTGCGACGCGAGGGCGCGTTTTGAAACATGCGACGAATAAGCTGTTTTCTTCGGTAACTGCCACGCGAAGCGCCGCGCTATCCAATGCGCGCGAGGGCAGTATGCTTGCGTCGGACCAACGTGCCTGTAACGGTGAGGGCAGAGATTCCGTGCTGGGTATGTCGTCGCTTTGCAACCAGTCGAGTACGCTCGTGTCCTTCACTGCTGCCTGCATAAGCGATTGCGGCCAGTAATGTTCCATTCCGTGGAGGTGCAGGGCAAATACGCCTTGTCGCACGCCCGCCTCAATGGCATCACGCAGCGGGGTATAAAGTGGGTCCAGCAAGTTGGACGAAAAATAGGCAGTGCCGCCGGCATTACGGATGCGCCGGGTATCGGCGGTGGCCAAAATGACGCCGAGGGTAGCGACGGGTGTGCGGCCCAGCGCATCTTTAAACCGGGATAATATGTTGCACAGGCCAGTTAATGCCATCGCTTGATCGAGCGGGCCGGCTCCCCAATCGTCGCTCTCGAAGATCACCACCGGAAAACGCAAGACCGGCTCGCGCCAGTTACGATGCAAGTCTCGCGCATAAAAACCGAGCAGGCCGCCCCAAACCAGGGCCAGAAATAGCATTATGTTGCTCAGCATATCGATGTCAGCTCGGGTATCCCATTTGCGCGGCTGTTGCCCGTACCAGCGGCATAACGCGCTCCACTCGTTCGCGGTTATGCCCTTCCTTCCATTTGTCGAGCTTTATCTCGCCAAATGCGTCATAGGGTGTTTCCAATACATTGCGGCACAGGTCTTCCAGGCGCGCATCGAATTGTAGTTGGCAGGACTGGAAAATGGCGCGGAAGCCCGCGACGGGATCACGCACCAGATCTTCGTAAAAAACCTCTACCCATTTGCCTTCTGGAACCGTTGCTTTTGCCACCATGATGGCTTCATTCATGGCGCGATACTGGAATGCCGCCACTTCTTCCACCGGCGATTTGAGATATTGGCGCCAGCCTTCGCTCAGAAAAAAACACCACTTGGTATAGCGCCCGCCATCCACTTCCACTTGCGCGGGAAGCGCATCCGACCAGGTGGAAAACTTTCCGTCTTTGCCCCAGCCTTCGATAAGCGAATTGATATTATCTCCCGGGCTACGCTTGATGTAGACGAAAAAAGCTTCCGGAAACAGCGCCTGTAAATAAGGCACGCACAAGCCGTTTTGATTGTTTTTATCGATCCAGCGCGGGTTGCCGTTCCATGCGTAAAAATAGCGGGATACCGCATCTCGATCTCGGGGTGTGGCGTCCTGGGCCGAGAGTGCGTGTGTGTCCCAGTTTTTTTCCGCCAACGGGTGCAGCGTAACCCAGAAATCATGGGTCTCTCGATTCAGAAAACCCAATTCTTTGGACGCAGCCAATGTTTTATATAGCACGGTGGTGCCGGCGCGACTGCAGCCAATCACGAAGATCGGCCGATTCGCCTTGAGGCGAACAACGTCCCACCATGCGCCGCGCAGGCTGCGTAGCGCTTGCTGGCTGTGATAACGCAGGGTTTTATCGACTTTAAGCCAGAAATCTCTCAAATCAAATATCCTTATTTATCTCAATGCCCAAGTGTTGAAGGAGTCAACATCAGGAGGCGTCGTGCCAACGCTAATTTCATTTCAATCAAGTGACTGCCAGCCATTTTCGTATTCGTTATGGCAGGCGCATGCGCTGCGCATGCGCGAGGATGCGCTGCGGCATGGGTCGCGTCGCGTCGGGGTCCGCCAGTTTTCTTTGCTCCAGAGTGGCCCAGGTGTTCTTGACGGCAATCTGGTATGTCAGTACCAGGATAATGACCAAATGGTAGTAGTAATCGAAATACGCGAGGCCAAGAAACGCGCCGCCCGTTGCATAGCCAACCATGCTCACCTGAGTCATGGCAGACAGGTCGGCGGCCCACTTCCGATCCGGGATTTTTTGGCATTCCAGGATAATGCTGCTTCCAGTACGCCATGCTATCAGGCCAATAACCACGAATAAGGCCAAGCCAATGAACCCATGATCGCCCATTACCTGGAAATAGATGCTATGTGCGGTATGCAAGTCTTCCGGATCGGGAGCGTACACTTTGAAAGTGGGTTCCTGGAAGGCTTCGAACCCGCCCCCGGTGATGCGATCCTTTGCCAGATTAAAGGCGGTGTGCCAGGCATTGATGCGTCCCATTGCCGAGGCGTCCTGCTCGTAGGTCTGGATAGTGTTTATGCGATCCCAATATTGCTGAGGCATGATCACGGCGATTAACCCGACTGCCGCGATGATATAGAATGCTGTGGTGGCTTTGTTTCGGCTTTTTAGCCAAAGCAGGCTGCCCATGGCCGCTGCAGCCAGCAAGGCGCCGCGTGATTGCGTACCGATTGCGGCCAGCCCGGTCAATACCATCGCGGCTACCAACCCATATCGAATCAGCTTGGTCTGTGCCTGCAGGTGCAGGTAGCGAAGCAATGGCACCGTCATGATCATCGCCAGCCCTAATTCGTTGTTGCCGGCAATGAAGGTGGATGTCGGGCCTCGTACGTGATACACGCCGCCGTGAAGAATCGTGAAAATCCCGCCTTTCACGCCGTAAAAGGCAAGGGAGAGCGCAATCACCCACACCAGGCCCTCCAGGCGTTTTCGGTCTGTTATCAGCATGGCGGTCAGAAGCGTCATGATCTGTATCTTCAAGACTTTTTCCCACTGTTCCCATGCGAGTTGCGGATAAAGTGCGAAGTAAGTCGTAAATGTCATCCAGCCCAGAAAGATGAGCAACAGAACGGTTTCCGGAGTCCACGGCATGCGCTTGGGTTCTTTTGATAACAGGTATACCGTCAAGGTGACTATTGCGGTCATGAACGCGAATGGAAGGTTGATCGCGAACCCCCATGTCAGCTTGTGGGGATTCATGTAGCTAAGCCAGGACCACAGATAGATTCCGTAGTGAGGATGCTTGAACACCAGCAGCAAGGCGCCGAACACTATCGCAGTGACAAAGACGTCTCTCATGCTTTTTCTCCGCCTGCATTGAACCAGGTCACGCGTTTAGTTAAGTGTATGTCCTGCAGAAGACCTTTGCGTAGCTTCTCGTCCACATGCCGCTCATGTCGCCATCCGCGATCTTTTACCTGGAAAAGCTTGCCCTTGCCCGGCTGCTGCGCGCCCAGTGGCTCACCCCGGGCCAAACGGGCCAGTGCTTCGGCGTAGACCTCTGCGCTGTCGCGAACGCTGCGCCAGAACAGTTTCAGCTCGTCATCACCGGCGCGCACTTCCGGGCAGACATGGGCAATAAGCCTGCCGGTATCGATGCCCGAGTCGATGAAGTGCAGCGTGCAGCCGATTTTCTCGGGCTCGCCATTGTGCAAAGCCCAGAACGTGCAATCCGCACCGCGATATTCAGGGGAAAGCCCCCCGTGCAAATTCATGATGCCGATTCGCCCCATGCCGAGCAGCGGGCCACGGATGAGCGATGTGCCAAATACCGCGATCACATCCGGCTGCAAGCGATGCGCCAGTTCAATAACGTCAGGATGGTTGATGTGCGGTACTTCGGTGGCCAAATTCGCCTGCTCCAGACGAGGCGCGGCCCCACTGAAGAAGAACTTTCCTTCGCCCCCGCCGGTATAGCGCCTGCGATCACGCAACCAGCGCCATGCCTTGCGCCACAGATTATCCGGCCTCAGCAGCTTCAGGATTTTTTTCGCTGTCCAGTGGCTGCCTGCCTCCTGAACGATGGCAACGACATGCGCTGCTCTGCATAGCCGATTCGCCACATAAAGATGCCGTGGTGAGCGACCGCATAGCACCATGACGGATATTTCAGCCATGGTGTTGTTCTCCCCGCTTGGTCAGTCGCGTGGCAACCGGCGGAATCGCTTCATCGTTCATGTTCATCATCAGCGCATCGGCAAAAAACTTCGCCGCCCAGTTGGGGTATTCGAAACGGGAGTAATCACCCCAAATGGGAGAGGATCCGGCAATGCCGCCTTTTACGGCATTATCCGCATCATCGAGCCGTTGGGTTCGCTTTACATATTCGATTGCGCGCTGTGCATGCTCACGCAGTTCGGGCGCGCCGCCGTCTTGCGCCAGACGGGTCCAGTTGAGGCTCATCTGGGCTACACCGGTAAGGCAGCTATAGGTTGCGCGCGGTTCCCAGTTGTCGGCATAAGTACCTGCGAGCCAGCCATCGGCGCGCTGGGCGCGGGCCATGCCTTGCGCGGCGGCAAGCGCAGCCGACAGGTAACGTTCCTCTCCCAACAGCACACCGCTTTCGAGAAACCCCCGAATCGCATAAGCAATGGTGTGGGTGAACGGCGCCTTGTCGGAAGTAAAGGCATTGGTGGCGAACCAGCCGGATCGGGTTTGCTGGGTAAGCGCCCAATCGAGGTTACGCCGCGCGGCTTGCATCAGCTTGTGCTCGTTTGCAATGAGGCCAGTGGCGAGCAGCGCCCAGGTACCCCGGGTGTTATAGACGTGCGGTACGCCATTGTGTTCGAATTTTCGCCAGCTACCGTCTGCATCCTGCTGCCGAAGCAGCCACCATCCTGCTTTGACGGCGGCTTCCAGGCATTCCTTGCGGCCCAGTTGCAGGTAACCGGCGAGCATGCCGTGCATGATCTGCCCGGTATTGAAAATGACGGGTTGGCTGCCGGCTTCACCGAAATGGCCGGGGAAAGCGCCATCTTGCTGTTGAATTGAAAGTTCCCAATCGATCATGCGCTGGGCTCGCGACACCAATTCCGGCCGGCCAAGCGCTTCTGCCGCAGCCAGAAAAGTCTCGATGATATAGCCGGTTGTCTCGGGGTAGCTGGGTAGCCAGCCATCCTCGAAACTCCAGCCTGCCGCAACGCCTCCCGCATCCGGTTGGCCTCCGCGCACATCCTGTGCGCGACAAAGCCAATCGATGGTGGCGGCAAGATGCGCCTGATGCGATTGTTGTTCTTCCGCCGCCGGTCGCGCCAGATCGTTGACGATGAGACGAAGATGACGTGGTCGCCATGGTTTATAGCGAAACGGCAAACTCAGCAGCGTTGCTAGATTCACGCCGGCTCCCATCAGTTTGCGGCGCCGGCTGATGTGGCGATGCCCAACCCGCCGGCAAGCGGTACATGGCTGACGACATAGCGATGCTTGCCGGATGCTTCCGGAGCAATGTTGTCCACAAATTGAATTCTGATATTGACGTCTTCTCCCATACGATCTTTCAGTCCTCTCTCGATCTTGTGTTGCGATTCTTCGCGCCAGTTCGTGTTTCGTACAACCAGCACTTCCAGATCGCGCAGTCCGTGCTGAATCAGCTTGAATTCAGCCACGCCTTCCACCGCCCGCAGCACATAAATGCCGGCCAGGGCGTGCATGATGGTGCCGTCATTTTTCACCAGAAAATCGGTGCTGCGGCCTGCCACTTCGGCGACGACATGCAGACCACGTCCATCGCGGCACGACTCTTTGCTCATCCGCACCATATCTCCGGTGCGATAACGAAGAAAGGGCTGAGTTTCGGAACACAACCCGCTCATGACGGCCTCGCCCACCTCTCCCGGATTGACTGGATGGCCTTGAGGGTCGAGCACCTCCAGCAGAATGCTTTCGCTGATCAGCAGCATTTGTCCGTGCGGCGTTTCATGGGCAGTGAAGCCGATGTCGCGGCTACCGAACTCATTGGCTACTGGCACGCCAAACACTTCCTGAATAAGTGACCGCTGGTGGGGGAAAAGCGGCTCGCCCGTCGTGCATACCACACGCAGCCCGGGCAGCTTGAAGCGCACATTACGTTCCCTTGCATGTGCAGCCAGCAGGGCCACCGAGCTGGCGTAGCCGTAAATGCACCGGGGCTGCCAGGATTGGATTGCCTGGGCGTAGGCATCCATCTGTATCGGCGACATATCGAATGCGTTCAGCACCATCTGATTCACCAAACGATCGCGCAAGGTTTTGATGCGGTCCGTTTTGTTGAGCTCGACCGGCGCGCCCCACAAATACACTTCACGCTCACCCGGCTCCACGCCCCACCAGCGCCGGGCGCGCATCCTGCCCGCCGCATCGGAAGCCTGACGCTGCCGGCCATAATAAAAGATCAGTGGTTTGCCACTCGAGCCGCCAGTGTTGTAGCGAAATGCACCGCCCGGTGCGCCACGCCAGACCAACTGATCGCGATTGGCGGCCGCATCGGTTTTGTCCATGGTGGGCAGTTTTCCATAATCGGCAAGCGTGAGCGGATGCAAGAGGTCGAGCCCGGCTGCCTGAATGCGCGCCGCATGCCACGGGCAATGTTGTGCCGCCACGCCCAGCAGCCCCTGGAGTTTCTGCAACTGGAGCTGCTCCAGTTCTGGACGCGATAGCCATTGTGTGTGTTCCAGTTCACGCAAATAAGTAAACGTCGGACGTCGCAGTAGTTGCTCCTGCAAACGGTAGATAGCGCCACCCATCAAGGCGTTTATCGACAATTTGCTCATGTGCTCTCCGCAGCGGTTTGCGCTGTTTCGATGGTGCACAGCTGGCCATACACGCTGAACAAGCGTTCGCGCACACATTGCCAGGTATATTGCCGGGCACTTGCCAGGCCTGCTTCAGACAGGCGCCGTGCGAGATCCGGCGTGGTCAACACTTGTATCAAGGCTTGTGCCATGGCCTGTGGATCGCCCGGCGGAACCAGCAGCGCGGTTCGCCCATCTTCCACAAGAAAAGGAACGCCCCCCACATTGGTGCTGACGATCGGTACGCCGCTCGCCAATGCTTCCAGAATGGAAACAGGCATATTGTCGGCAAGGCTGGCATTGATCATCACATCCGCTGAGCGATAGAGCTCAGGCATGCGTTCGTTATCCACCCGTCCGGTGAAATGTACTGCAGCATCGATGTTCAAAATACGCGCCAGGCCTTCAAGCGCGGCACGCTCCGGTCCCGAGCCCGCAATGGTCAGCCGTGCGTTTGGCAATTGATCTTTAACGATGCGAAATGCGCGCAATGCGCTCGTGTTGTCGTAAATCGGTTCGAGGTTGCGTGCAACCAGGATATGCAGTTCGCTCGCATTATCAGGCGATGGCAGCTTGGGAGAAAATCGTGACAGATTGATTACGTTCGGCACGACAGTTGCCGCGAAGCCAAAGCGGGCAAACACTTCTTTGAGAAAGCCGGAAGGCACAACCAATTCATCCGTTCGCGCCAGGCTGGGTTTAACCCAGCGCAAGGCGCGAGCAAGAAAATCACCCGCTTCCCCGCCATGATAGTTAACGACAACCGGGATTTTTTTAAAATTTGCGATCCAGATAGCCGGTGTTGCGTATAAATGCCAGGACCAGCCGGAGTTGGCCATGACGTGAAACAAATCAGCTTTGCCTGCGGCGCGCCATAGATGGATCAAGTACGGCAACATGCGAAATGCGGCACGCAGCCCTTTAATGTGGCCAACCCAGCGTGGCCTGTAGGGGGCGTTCACCTGGACAAGCTCCACGCTGACCCCTTCCAGGCCCAGCAGCTCGGCCAGTTGCCGGGTCTGGTTGGCCATGCCGCCAGAGGGGGGCGGTAGTGGTCCGATGAGGGCAATTTTCAAATCCTGAATTCGCATTTTCGCTATCCCGCTGTCCTGCCTGTCAAGCGGCTGTAGACGTCACGGTAGCGCGCCACGGAGACTTTCCAGTTACGCTCGGCCTCGACAAAACGGCGCCCTGCGGATTTTATCGCCGGCCAACGCTCTGAATTATTAAGCAAGTCGAGCACCTTGTTAGCCAGGTCTTGCGGAGACCCTGCCCTGAATAGCACGCCCGTTTCGCCATCGCGAATCAGCTCTTTGTGACCGCCTACATCGGACGCGACAAACAAGCGGCCTTGCGCCATCGCTTCCAGCGGTTTCAGCGGTGTGACCAATTCGGTGAGGCGCATCGAGTGGCGCGGATACACCAGCACATCCACCAAATCGTAATAGCGGTTCACTTCACTGTGCGGCACGCGACCGGTAAATACCACCTTGTCCGCAATGCCGAGCTGGCGGGCTTGCTGTTTCAGCGCCTCATCCTGTGGCCCGCCCCCCACCAGCAAAACGCGCACATCAGGCGCCTGGTCGAGAATGCGCGGCAATGCAGCCAGCAGTAAATCCAGCCCTTCATACGCATAGAACGAGCCGATAAAGCCCAATACTCGAGCACCGGCCAGGCCCAGTTGCGCTTTCAGTACGTCATCCGGCGTGCCGCCGACGGAAAATTTTTCGATGTCGACGGCATTAGGAATTACCGTCACTTTGGCCGAAGGAATGCCGCGCCCTGCGATGTCCTGGCGCAGGCCTTCGCAAATCGTGGTGATGGCATCGACGCGCTTGAAAGCATAAGTTTCCATGGCGCGGGTCAAGCGATAGCGCATGCTGTCCTGTTTGGCCGTGCCGTGATCTGCCGCTGCGTCTTCCCAGAAGGCGCGCACTTCGTACACTACCGGGAGGCCCAGGGCATGCCCCACGCGTAGCGCGGGCAATGCGGTCAACACCGGAGAATGTGCATGCAGAATATCGGGCTTTACGATGGCAATCACTTCGCGCAACCGATGCGCCAGGCTTTGCATCACCGCAGCTGGATTCAGCCCCGGTATCCGGTTCAGGATGCCGGTATGCCTGGGTGTGCGATAGAAGTGAAGCCCATCTACTTCTTCTTCTGGCGCGTCACAATGGATCTGCTTTTCGCTGGTGAGATGGAAGGTTTCCCAACCTAACGCGCGCTGCTCGCGCAGAATCGCCGCTGTGCGGAAAGTGTAGCCGCTGTGCAGCGGGATGGAATGGTCGAGGATGTGGAGGATGCGAAAGCTCATTATGGTGTTTTAACTTGCCTGTTGATTGCGCAAAAATGATTCAAACATCAGTAGCGTCCACAGCGCCGTGCTGTAATCACGCATGCCGGATTGATGCTGATCCACCAGCTCATGCAGATAGTCGACATTGAAGTAGCCGGTCTGGGCCAGCACCGGGCCCAGGACGGCGCTACGCACTTTCTCTTTCAGCGGGCCACGAAACCAGCTGGCCAGCGGCACGGCAAATCCCATTTTTTTGCGATATAGAATATTGTTGGGCAGGTAAGGCTCCATCGCCTTCTTGAAAATCAATTTTCCTTCGCCTGCCTTCTGCTTGCAGGCCGCTGGGAGCCCGGCAGCCCATTCCACCAGCTTGTGATCGAGCAAGGGCTCACGCACTTCGAGTCCATGCGCCATGCTGGCCCGATCAACCTTGGTGAGAATATCGCCGACCAGATAGGTCTTGATGTCGAGATATTGCACCCGCGAGAGCGGGTCTCTTCGGCCTGATTTTGCGTCATGACGGTACAAAACCTCTACAGCACGATAGCCTTGCAATGCACGCTTAAACTCGTCGCTGAACAGGCGCTCGCGCATTTCATTGTTCATCAGGGCGATAATGTGGAAGTAGCCTTCCACCGTGTCACGAGCCATACCTTCGAGCGTGGCTTTGGCACGGAAGATTTTCGGTGCCCAGTCCGCTTTGGGGTAAAAGTGGCCCAGCATGCCGAACAAGGGTTGACGAAGGGAGGTTGGCAGCAGGCCACGCATGCGCTCTTCGTTCATGTGCCATTGATAGCGCCGGTAGCCGGCGAAATTTTCGTCGCCGCCATCGCCGGACAAGGCTACGGTAACAGTCTTGCGCGCCAGTCCGCACACGCGGTAGGTCGGGATCGCCGAACTGTCTGCATACGGCTCATCGTAAATCGCAGCCAGTTTGTCGATAAGATCGAAATCGTCCGGGTCGACTTGCTCAACGCGGTGGTTGGTTTTATATCTGGCAGCGACTTGCGCGGCGTATTCCGATTCATTGAATGCCGGGTCGCCGAAGGAAATGGAGCAGGTGTTCACCGGATCATTCGACAGCTCCGCCATCATCGCCACTACCGCACTCGAATCCACCCCGCCGGACAGAAATGCGCCCAACGGCACTTCGGATACCAGACGAATCTTGATCGATTCACGCAGCAGGCGCAGCAACTCTTCTTGCGCTTCCTGTTCAGAGATCGCGGCAACAGGCTCGAACGGTACATCCCAGTATTCGCGCGGCTGTGCCAGGCCCTGCCCGCGCTTTATGGTTAGGGTGTGGCCGGGGGGGAGTTTGTAAGCATCCTGATAAATCGTGCGCGGCTCGGCGATATAGCCGTAGGCAAAATATTCTTCGATGGCGCATGGATCGATCTCGCGCCTGCAGGCCGGATAGGCGGTCAACGCCTTGAGCTCGGAACCGAAAATCAGCATGCCATCCTGCGCGTATCCATAATATAGCGGTTTTACGCCCATCCGATCACGCGCCAGAAATAGCGTCTCCTGGTTGCGATCCCACAAGGCAAACGCAAACATGCCGCGAAAGCGTTCGACACAAGCCTCGCCCCATTGCTCCCAGGCATGGACGATAACTTCAGTGTCGCAACGAGTGCGAAAGAGGTGACCCAGCGCTTGCAACTCGGGAACCAGGTCGACAAAGTTGTAGATTTCGCCATTGAATACCACGACGACGCTGCCATCTTCGTTGAACAAGGGCTGATGGCCGGAGGAGAGGTCGATGATGGACAGGCGCCGATGCCCCAGGCCCACGCCGGGTTCGGTGTGCAGTCCCCCTTCATCCGGGCCGCGATGAAACTGCGCCTGATTCATGCGCGCCAGGCTTTCCTGGCTGATCTCGCATTTCCCTTGAATATCGAAGATACCGGCAATTCCGCACATGATTTTATTTCCGTATGCTCAGCTGGGCCAGGCCGGCATTTGGCAGTAATCCATTTTTCATTGCAACACCGCATCGTAAGTTTGCATATACGCGGATACCATTGCGGGCAAGCTGTATTGACGCTCGATTATGGCGCGCCCCGCGCTGCCATGGCTGTTTCTCAATCGAGCATCATTCACATAATCAAACAAGGCCTGTGCCATTGCTTGCGGCGTATCGGCGGGCACCAGACACCCTGTCACAGATGCGTGAACCAATTCTGGATTGCCGCCCACCTGGGTTGCCAAGACCGGCAGGCCGGTCGCCATGGCTTCAAGAATCGTATTGGAAATCCCTTCCCCGAGAGAGGGCAGAACGAAGATATCCATGGCCCGCATCAATTCAGCCACATCATCTCGCTCGCCCATCAGATAAGCACAATCGGAAAGCCCGGCCTGTGCCAATAATTGCTCGCAGTTTTCGCGGCAGGGACCATCGCCGACGATCACCAATCGAGCGGTTTTCCGTAAATGTGGATGTTGCTGGATCAACATGACGAAAGCCCGCACCAGTGTCAGGTGGTCTTTAATTGCCGCCATGCGCCCTACCGATCCGATAATCACGTGCTGGTCATTGGCAAATTGTGCCTGCCAGGGCGGCGCGGGATCTTCCTTGCGCCAGGGCCGAAATTTCTGGCTGTCCACGCCGTTATATATCTGCTTGATGCGAGATGGTTCGACGCCAATCCGATCGATAAGCCATCGCTCAAGGTCGCGGCTCACGGTGATGTAGCGATGAACAAAGGGGCGAATCATGCGGCGCAACAGATTGTATTTAATGTTGAGCCCTGCAACATCGATTTCCCTGCCATGCTCGCCATGCACGCGGCGGGCAGGTATGGTTATCGCGGCAACCAGTTGCCCCTCGAGTGCGGTCAAATTGCGGGTATGAACAATATCCGGCTTGAGCTGGCGTAACAGCCGACCTAGCCGCACATAGAGTCCAAGGTCTTTCCCTGGCTTTTTATCCAGGGAATAAATAGATACATCGCTACCGTGTATGCGCTTCGCAAAATCAGTGAACCCGTGCAGGCAAACAATCGCATGCCGGTACCTTTCTCGCGGCATGTTGTTAATGAGATTAACGAGCCCATTCTCCAGGCCGCCCACGCCAAGACTATAGATCACATGAACAACAAGAGGTGTTTTTGAAGGGCTACTGCTGCTCATGTGCCTCAGCCCCCATTCTTGCCTGCAAGGGGTGCATCCGCAGCCCGTTTCAGGCTTGCTTCGATGGCTGGCCGCATGTCGCCGATGAATTCCTGCAATGCAATCGCAGCGGATTCGACATCGCCATCATAGGGTGAAGAAAGGATGATAGCCGTCGCATCGTCACGCTGGCCCAGCAATCTCGCCCTGGCTTCCAGCACCTTGGCGAAATACGCGTTAATGGTGGAAATGTCGCCGATGCGGTTCCAGTTCCACACCAGCAATCGCTGGCTCGGGGAGCGCAGCTTGGTCTGTACGATTTGCTGCGGCTGGCTGCCCATGGCGACGCCGCGTTTGGACTCGCCGACTTTGTTCCAGATGGGATGTTTCTGGCGCACGATGACATTGGTCGATGTGACGAGTTGGGCACCCTCGTGCTGATGGGGGTAATAGGCGATGTAGAGGCTGACTGCCTTGGCGTCTTTGCGGTAAGTCTGGGTCAGGCTGGCGTCACTGCCTTTATAATCCGGCTGCCAGTCGGACAGAGGCGTTGGGTCTGCGTGCCAGCCATTGGTGGCAGGAACTTCGAGCTTGATCGGCACGGGTAGCGGAACATGGCTTTTCAGGTAGGCGGCATACCCCGGCCACGTCGCAGCTATGCCTACGGCAGCAAGGGTGGCCAAGGCGATACGCCGGACGGGTAATGGCGCCGCCTTGGTTGGCGTTGCGGCAGGCTTGTCATCTTTGGCCTGCGGCAAGTCTTCGCGCCAGAAGGCGCCAATCCAGAACAGCAGCAACATCACCAGACCGAAAAACACCCAGCCATAGATGTAGTGATCGACGCCCAATGCCAGCTTCATGTCGGAGAGGTGGGCAATCATTACGATCATGTAGGCGCGCAGGCCGTTGGCGATAACCGGGACGATCAGTGACAAAATAGTAAAAATGATGCGCCGACTGGTGCTGCGGTAAGTGAGGTAGGCGTACAGGCAGCCCAGGGTGAGCGAGGCGATCAGGTAGCGCAAGCCGCTGCATCCTTCGACTACCGACCATTGACCGCTGGGGATGGTAAAAAAAGTACCCTCGCGGTAGACCGGGATGCCGGTGAGTTGCAGTGCGGCAACGGTAAAATCGGCGGTGAAATCCATCATGTAGGGGATCAGAAATTCGCCCATCGGCACCGCGAAAAACAGAAAACCCAGCGGGAACGTGAGCGCGCGGGTGACGCGCAGGCCGAGAATGACCCACACCAGCACCGGGATCATTGCCACCAGTAAATATTGCTGCACCACCAGTACCCGTGCCAGGTAGGCCAGCAGCCAGCCGAACCCGAACAGGAGCAGCACCGGCAGGCCGCGCAGGTCTGGCTGGGGGGCGAGCAATGCAATTTCCTTGCGCCGGTCCCAGATCAGGTAAGCGCTGATGGGGAAGATCAGGAAGCCATGTGCAAAGGTTTCCGAGCGCTGCCAAATGGCTACCGTGGACAAGGTGGTCTGGTAGAACATCAGCAGCAGCGCTGTCACAGCAGTGATGGTGAGCAGGGTGGCGATGGGCCAGTTGTTGGCCTTGTGCGCGGAAGCCATCATGTCGGAAAGGGAGGCAGCAGATTTACTCATGCATTACTCCAGCGGTTGTCAGCGTGAGAGGCGTTGATGCAGCAGCTGTGCTGTGCAATGTCATTTCGGGTGCCGGTGAAAGTAATTCATCCACGAGTGCCAGGTTGCTTTCCCATGTGTAGTCCGCCAAGACTCGCGCCCGTGCGGCCTGGCCAATGGTGTCCCGGGGATATTGGAGCAAGGACGAAACAGTAGCGATAAACTCATCACGGTCCCGCGCCAGCAGCATTTCTTCTCCGATATTTGCGGCAATACCTTCCAGTGCCTGGCTTGAGACAACCACCGGTTTGGCCATGGCCATTGCTTCCAGCACCTTGTTCTGGATGCCTCGGGCGATGCGCAACGGGGCTACGGCAAGGCGGGCATGCGCGAGATAGGGACGAATGTCAGCCACCGGGCCGGTCACGTGTACGCCGAAGAGCGTCGCGAGTTCCTGTACCTGGGGTGCGGGGTGGGAGCCGACGATGTAAAAGCGCGCATCAGGATGACGGGCAATAACTGCCGGCAGAATTTCCCGCGCAAACCATTGCACTGCATCGATATTGGGCCAGTAGTCCATCGCGCCGGTGAATACGATGGCCGCTTCATCTGAAGGATAAGGGCTGGGGTATTCGTGGGCGGGTGAAAAATATCCGGCATCCACCCCATTGTTGAAGAAGCCGGTCTTGGCCGCGCTTGCCGGCGCCAGCTGCTTGAACAGATCGGCCTCCGCTTGCGACACGAACAGCGATGCGTCGAATTCGCGTGCGACTTGCTGTTCGTAATGGAGAAGCGAACGACTTTCGCGCCGGTACAGCCAGCTCATGGGCCAGGTTTTGTTCTCGGCATACTGCCGCCATTTGTCCGAGTCTATGTCGACGAAGTCGATGATGCGGCGTGCTTGTCGGGTAGCCGTCACGTACTGAGCCATGGCGGATGAGAATACCAGCACTCGTTCGATGGCCTGCGCCTTCATTACCTTGCCTACCCACTGCTGCAAACTGCGATTGCGGTAATAGTCCAGCGTCAGCGGCCGCTTGCCAGCCAGTGCGCCGAGGCTGCGCAGACGCGCGGTGCGCGGATTCAAGGATGCAAAACAGGTCTCGCCGCACAATTTCTTTACGGTATCCACATGTTGCCAGTCATCCGGGTCATCGACAAAGGTGCCCAGATGCACGCGATAACGCTGCGCCAGGTGCTTCAGCAAATGCCAGGAGCGGATTTTGTCGCCCTTGTTGGGCGGGTAGGGAAGACGATGGGTGAGATACAGAATGTCTTGCATCGCACTACCCCAGATTCCTGACGATATGCGGGCCGATTGCGTTGGCTACGGACAGGGGCAAGCGCTGCCACAGTTTGATGAACATCCGGTATTTGGGATTCAATGGGTTGGTGTCTGGTATGGACTGCGCCCGATGCAACTGATATTCGTAATGCAGCTGTTGCGGTTCGAAGCCCCAGTTTTTCTTGAAGTCGAACGGCCCGGTGCCGCGTTTGCTGCGGCCATAGTCGAACACCTTGATGCCGCGCTCGCCGGCGCGCCGCATCAGCTCCCAGTATTTGAAATCGTTGGCGGCAACGTCGCGTGCTGCCAGCGTGTCGCCGGCGTAGTAGGGAAGTACCTCGTCGCGGAAATAAAAGCTCAACACACTGCTCAAGACCTGTCCGTCCTTGACCACAGTCAGCACTTCGCAATCGTTGCCGAATACTTCCTGCAGCAGCGCGAAATAGCGCTTGGGCAGCGCGGGCGTGCCATGACGGTGGACATTGTCCGCGAAAACGGAAAAAAACCGCTCCACATCGTTGTCAATCTCGCTGGCAAGTTCGGCTTTGATGCCCTTGCGCACCATTGCGCGCTGTTTGCGCGGAATAGCGAGCATGTTCTGCTCTGCCTCCGGGTCTATCTCTTTGCGAAAGGTCACGTAGAGGTTTTTGCTTGGCCATTCGGTGTGAAAAGGCACCCTGTTGCGGTATTCAAGAAAGTCCACGCTGAGATTTGCGGCCAGCTTTTGCGCCGCTTCGTCCAGCGCCTGGCGCGCCGTTTCGGTGCTGGCGATGATGCCGCCGTAGACACAAAACGGTAATGAAGATAAGGAATGCCCAAATAGCCTGCTGTCGATTTCTGCCAGCGGCAGAATGCCCTGGATGGCGCCGTTCTCCTCGGCCAGCAGGAAGTGGGTGCGGTGGCCGAAGGCGCGCTCAATTACTTCTTTCCAGCCGGCTCGGTGGAAAAAGGTGGCTGCGGGGCAGCTGAAAACGAACTGATCCCAGCGTGCAGCGTCGCCCGGCGCCATCGTGCGCACCTGTAGTGCGGTTGAGGTTGCAGCGCGTCCGTTCACGTTGCTGCTTTCATGAATATGCGATCCATGCGGTCCCAGTGAAAATCTCGTAACAGCGCCTGAATGCGGGATTCCATGCGGGTCAGGTTGACGTAATGGCGAAACTGCGTTTTTGATGAAATGCCTTTCTGGCGCGGCTGGTCTGGATCAAGCTCCCACGGGTGGAAGTAGAAAATGCAGGGCTTGCCGTCCTGACGATTGACACGGCGCATGAGCCAGCGCGACGCCTGATAGGGCAGCAGTCTGAAATAACCGCCGCCTGCCGCCGGCAGGTTGCGGCCCAGCAGCGCAACAGTGGTGGGGGGGAGTTCCAGCACGCCGGCCTCGCCGCGCGGGTAGTGAGCAAAGCGCGGCGCCTCAGGCATGCCGTAATGGTCGTGCCGGATCGGATAAATGCTGGAGCTGTATTGATAACCCGCCTCCAGCAGCACATCGTGCGCCCACAGATTATCAGCACCGATGGAAAAGCTCGGGGCACGATAGCCGATCACCGGGCTGCCCGAGATGTCCTCCAGCAGTTTCTTGGCGTGTGTAATGTCTTTGCCGAAGTCGTTCCGGTTTTGTTCGCTGACGCGATGATGGCCATAACCATGGCTGGCGATTTCATGGCCATTGTCCACGATGCGCCGAACCAGGGCGGGGTAGCGCTCGGCGATCCAGCCCAGGGTGAAGAAGGTGGCATGCGCGCGACCCTCGCTCAGCAATGCCAGCGCGATGTCGATGTTGCGCTCCACCCGGCACGGCAAGCTGTCCCAGTGTTCGCGACGGATGTGGGGAGCAAAGGCCGAAACCTGGAAGTAATCTTCCACGTCGATGGTCATCGCATTCCGTATCTGCGCGGTTGTCATAAAATATTTTCTATTGGAGTTTGCATGACGGTCAGCTCCGCGCACCATGCTCCAGCCATCCGCGAATTGTCGCAGCGATGCGTGTCGCGGCCTGGCCATCCCAGAATTCGGGTATCCTGCCCGCCTTGCCGCCACTGCGCAGGATATCCTCGAAGGCAGCCAGAATCCTTTCCGGGTCCTGGCCGGCGATGGTATTGGTTCCCTCTTCCACCGTGATCGGCCTTTCCGTATTGTTCCGCAGCGTGATGCACGGGACGCCAAGGGCCGTGGTTTCCTCCTGGATGCCGCCTGAGTCGGTCAGCATGACTCTGGCATCTTTCATTAATCCCAGCATTTCCAGGTAACCCATGGGCGGCAGCAGCAACAATTCGGGAACGTCCAGCATCCTTTCCAGGCCAAATTTTTCGGTCATGGCGCGGGTGCGCGGGTGCATCGGGAAAACAACCGGCAACTTTCGGCTGATTTTCAGGATGGTTTCCAGCAGGGTGCGCAGGGTGGCGGGGTCGTCCACGTTGGAGGGCCGGTGCAGGGTGAGGACGGCATAACCGTTGGTGCCGTTCAGGAAATCCTCACGCCTCGCGTCTTTCAGGGCTTGGGACAAGGGAACGGCATTTTTCAGATTGTGGTGCAGGCTGTCGATCATGACATTGCCGACAAAATGAATGCGCGACTCGTCGATTCCTTCGCGCAGCAGGTTTGCGCGGCCACTGTTTTCGGTGATAAAGAGCAGATCGGAGATCTGGTCGGTCAGTATCCGGTTGATTTCTTCCGGCATGGCGCGGTCGAAGCTGCGCAGGCCGGCTTCAACGTGAATCACCGGAACCCCCTTTTTTGCCGCCACCAGGGCGCAGGCCAGGGTGGAGTTCACATCGCCGACCACCAGTATGGCGGAAGGCGGATTGGCATCCAGCACTGGCTCGAAGCGGCGCATGACCTCTGCGGTTTGAATTGCATGACTTCCGGAACCCACCTCCAGATTGATGTCCGGTTGCGAGATGCCGAGCGCCTCGAAATACTGGTGGTTCATGGCCGCATCATAATGCTGGCCGGTGTGAACCAGGCTCAAGGCCGGTTGCGTGTCGAGGCCCCTCAGCGCCGCCATGATCGGGGCCATTTTCATGAAGTTCGGGCGCGCACCCACAACGCAAAGGATGCGGCCCAGAGTTTGGACTCCTGTTGTGGGTATAGGCATTAACTATCTTCTTTTTGAAAGCTCTTTGTTTACTCTGGGCAAGGAGAGAATCTGTTTGAGCAGATCCAGCACCGAGATGACGGAGTTCTCCATCTTGGCAATTCTTTCATCCATGTTTTCCAGGCTGGAGTGGGTTTCCGTCTTGCCCGGCACGGTGGCGGGAGGGGCCTGGATGTTGTTTTCCGAGGCGGGAAGATCAAACTCCTGTTGAATATCGTTAATGACCTCGTTGACCTCCGAGTTGCCAAAAGCGCGCAGTTCTTCCAGGCAGCCCATCAGCAGCAGGCGGTCGCACAGGGTATTGATCTTTCTGGGGATGCCGCCGGTGTGGTTGTAAATGGCAACAAAGGCGCCCTCATCGAAGGCAGGGTCCCCGCGCCAGCCAACGGTGTTCAGGCGGTGCTCGATATATGACCGGGTCTCCGAGGCATCCATCGGCCCCAGGTGGTAGGTGGCGATCACCCTTTGCCGCAGTTGTTCCATCTCACTGCCATTCAGGGTTTTTCTGAATTCCGGTTGGCCGAGCAAAAAGGTTTGCAGCAAGGATTTGTCGACGGTCTGAAAGTTGGAAAGCATCCTTAATTCTTCCACCGCGCGGGGAGTAAGATTCTGCGCCTCGTCCACCACCAGGAGGGCGCGTTTCCCCTGGCGGTCGCACAACCGAAGATACTCCTCGATACTGGTCAGAAGGTCGGCCTTGCTCGCGTCCTTGAAGGGAAGGCCGAAGGCGGCTGCCGCCATGCGCAGTGTGTCTTCGGAGCCGAGGTGAGTGCTTACCAGTTGCGCCGCCAGGATATTTTTTTCTTCCATCTTGCGAAACAGATTGCGCACCAGGGTGGTCTTGCCTGCCCCGACTTCACCGGTGATGACGATGAATCCTTCCCCCTGGGCCAAGCCATATTCCAGATAGGCCATGGCACGCTTATGGCCTTTGCTGCCGAAGAAGAAATTCGGGTCAGGCTTGAGCTGGAACGGTTTGGCACTGAGGCCGTAGAATGATTCGTACATGCGGAAAGCCTATTAGAATCTCATGGATAGATAGGCGATCAGGGCGTTCTCACTATAATCGCCACCGCTTTGGCTGGAGTCCCGTTGCACATGCCGCAATTCAATCGAGCCATTGAGTTTGGGCTGGAGCTGCCTGGTCAGGCTGACCCGGATGGTTTTGTCGTTGTCAGTTCTGCCCAGGGAGGGGTAGTTGCTTCGGATATACCCGGCACCAAAATTGGCGCTGGTGCGCGAGCCAATTCGCCAGTTCCAGGATGCATTGACGCCCATCTGTTTTGTTTTGTCGTTCAGCGCCAGGTTGACGCTGTCAAGTAAAGCGATGTCCTGGTTTTGTGCGGTTTGAGCTTCGCGCGACGTGTTAAACAGGCTGAGAACAAGGATATTTTTTGCGCCCGTCACCGCAACTGACGCCTGCAGGCGTTTTTGCAGGAAAACGCGGTTGGTCAGACTATTGATGGACCCGGTTAAGGTCGGGTAATTTTGTATGAAGGTCTGGATATCCTGCTTCTGGATTGGGGTGAGTGCCGGGTTGTCCAATAGCGGTTTCAGAAAGCTGGCGGTGTCTATCGTAACCGGGTTAAGGAACTGGGATTGCGTGGTCGTGATGTCTTCGCTGTAACCCAGGCTCCAGGCGGTCAGGCGGGTGCGATGACTGGCCGCAAGCGAATAGGTGTCGCCAAAAAATCTTTGGCCGGCGCTGGCGTCAATGCTGGTCGTGATGCTGGGCGCCCAGGAAAAGCCAGCCGTCCAGAAAGAGCCATCAGGTTTTGGCCCGATTGAAATATAGTTGTTTTTTTCATAGCCCCCGGTGGCGGTTAATCTGAATTTCGGAGTGACCGGGAAGCTAAGATTGCCGGAAAAAACTTCTGTTTCCAAGGCGGGGGCATTGGTGTTGGCGGTATTCCCATAGCGGGTTTTCCCGGTGCTGTAATTCAATCCCCATCCCAACGTTTTAAAAGCCGATCCGCTGTTCAGACCGAGCTGGATGCGGTCCGCCTGGCTATTCAGCAGCCCGCTGCCGCCGGTGCTGACTTCGTTGTGGGTATAGCGAACCTCGGTTGAGGCATAGTTGCTGAAGCTATGGCGCAGATAGGGGCTGACGCTATAGGTCTGTACTTCAGTGCGGTTCCCGGTGATATTGACGTTGTCAGATGATTGCGGGCCAAGCGGGGAAATGTTTTGCTGGCTGATCGAGGCTCGCCCGTCCAGGAACAGCAAATTGTCGACCAGTTCCGCATTGGCGTTGGCGTTCAAGAGGTGATTCATCGTGTTCTGGCTGCTCTCCTTCGCGTAGATGAGATTTTGCATGACGTAACTGGCGTTGAGCTTCAAGTGGGAGCCGTTGCCCGTCAGGGATATGCCGGGATTGATCTGGGTAATGAACTCGTTTTTTTCAAGCCCCGGTGGCGCCAATCGGACATTGTCGGTATAGGTTTCTTTCAGGTCGAGGCTGGGTGCAATTTTCCATTCTGCAGCGCCTGCATGAGAATACATAAACAGCATTGCCGTGGCGATTGAGCAGGTTGCAGGAAACGAACGTCCAAGGCAGGTGATGCACTCAGGCTCTTTAGCCGTAATAACCATAATATTCCCCGCCAGGGAAGGTCCTGGCCTTGTTGTAAATCAGATTAACGATATCGCATTTTTCAATTTGTCGGAGCGCTTCCTTGATCGCTTGCTGGGTCGTGCTCTCTGCTGCCACCACCAGGACAATTTGTCCCATTTGGCTTGCCAGTACATGCGCTTCACTGGTAAGTAGCAAGGGCGGGGAGTCAAAGATGACAACGCGGTCGGGGTAACGGCGTGCAATTTCCCTGAGCAGGTCGCTCATGGCCTGGCTCGCCAGCAACTCTGTGGCACGCTTGTGCCTGCTTCCTGCGGGCAGGATGGAGAGTTTTTCGACATTGGTTTTGATCAGGACATCAGCCAGGTCGAGCTTGTCATCGAGAAGTACATCCAGCAGGCCGCGACCGGTTTCCAACCCGAGGTAATTGGGTATCGCTGGCCGGGCCACGTCGGCATCCACCAGAAGAACCGTGTGGTCCATTTCCATCGCGATGCTCATTGCCAGGTTGGCGGCGCAGAAGGTTTTTCCTTCGCCGGCAAGGGCGCTGGTGACCATGATCAGATTGCCGTTGTTGATAACCTCTGATCCTCGGTTGAAGGCATTCTTGATCAATGGGCGCTTGATCAGGCGGAATTCCTCGGCGATTTGTGATCTTTCCCCATCCGGAATGATCATGCCCAGGCGGCGCAGTTTCGCCAGATTGATTATGCCCTGTTTTGACGCCTGGCCACCCGGTGAAAAGGTCGGGTGAATCCCGGTCTCGTCCTCTTCGCTCCAGTTGGCGGCTTTTTGGCTTGGATGATTCGGCACCTCCGGCGCCATTTCTGCAGAGAAGGATGGCTCCTTCTTTTCGATCTGGTCGCGCTTGAGTGCCGCCTTTTCAATAAGGCTAGCGCCGCCTCCGGAAGGAGGTTTTGCGGTAGCTTCTTGCGGGGGCATCCCCCTTTCGATCTGGTCGAGCTTGACTGCTGCTTTTTCAATAATGCTCACGCTGCTGCCTCCCGAGGGTGTTTATTCTGTAGGTGCCAATCTTGCTGGGTTGGATGTCTCATGCTGAATTTTCAGCCTGTCTTGTGGCGAGAATTCGAGCTCAAAATGGCGGCATGGTTTTGAGTGCTTTTGCCAACATCGCGCCATACAAACCCAACAAAAAAAGCAAAGAGAGGCCGAAGGCATAAACCCCCTTTTTTCGCTTTATCATTTCCTGATCCGTCCAGATCATGCTCACCGTGCCCAATACCGGGAAACCGGTAATCTCCCGCAGGGCGCTCTGGCTCTGGAAGGTGGGGCGGATCTGGCTCATCAGGAATGCAATCCCGATTCCCGCCAGCAAGCCGCCCAGAAACACCAGGGAGACCAGTCTGAAACGGTTCGGAGCGGTGGGGATTTGCGGAACTATCGGCGGGTCAATGATCTTGAAGGTCATCATCTCCGTTGTATTGGCCATTTCACCGGACATTTTTGCGCTTTCCCTGCGCTCAACCAGTTTTTCGAAATTGGCCTTGTTTATCTGATAGTCCCTGTTGAGCTGGGCAAATTCCTCTTCCACCTGGGGTATTGCATTGATCTGAGTCTTCAGATGATTATAGCGGGCAGAATATTCTGCTACGCGAGCTCTCATGGATGCAGCCCTTGCTTCCGCCTCTGTCAGTGCAACATTGAGTTGTTGCAGCATGGGACTATAATTTTTCCCTGGGTCGGCGCTGTGTTTTTTCAGCTTGGCCTCTTCCTTCTTGCGTTCTTCAAGCTGAACAATCAGACGTTTGGCAGAGACGATGTCAGGGTGTTGTTCGGTAAAGTTCAGGCGAAGTGCGTCCAGATTATTGTTCAGGGCCTGGATGCGAGCGTCTATTTCCGGATTAGAGACCGTGGCGGGCGCCTGGTTAGCCATCATGGCGGGGTCTTCATCAGCCGTCTGTTTCTTGATGGCATCACGAGCATTTTCGGCTTCCCGCAGCTCCAGTTTTGCCTGATTGAGACTCTCCGAGGTTTCAGCCAGCTTCGCAAAATAATCCCCCCCTTCGCGGGGCAACAGTCCAACGTTCTTCCGCTTGAACTCTTTCAGGGCATTTTCTGCCGCGACCAGTTTCTCCTCATAGGTCTTGATCTGCTGTTCGATGAAATGAACCGCCGACGCCGAGTCCTGTTTTTTGTCCCCGAGGCTGCCTTCGACAAAGATGGTCAAAAATGACTGGACCACGTCTTTTGCGAGTTTGGGGTTTTCATGGCTATACAAAATGGTATAGAGGTTATCCCGGCCCGTCGTTACTATCTTGATCTCGTCCATCAGATCCTTGATCTGCTGCTCCCGATCCTTCGCCGTGCTCGTCTTGATGTCCAGGTCAACCATGCGCAGCACGCGTTCCACGTTCGGTCGGCTGAACAGGGTACGGCTCATGATCGAGACTTGCTGCTCAATGTTGGGTGATGACGTCATTCCCGACAGCAATGGCTTCAAGATGCTCTGGGTATCTACATAAACCCTAGCCGAGGCCTCATAACGGTCAGGTAATTTGTACACCGAAATTCCCCCGGCCAGGACAACTACCCAAGCGACTATCACCGCATACCAGCGATATTTCCATATTCCCTTCAAATGGGAAAGCAGCTGGGCCATCAGTTCATGCATCGTGAGTTCCCCTTGTTTTTGCCTTGGCTATCCAGAATATAAAACAATTGTTCGCAATATTTGCGCCGTCGCTGGGCCCTGGAAGCCCGCAGGACGGAATTGCACTCAACCCGCATTTATTAGCCTATTGACCAGCGAGCTGGCTGGCCATTACTCAAAGAATGGCCAGAAAAAAGATTGGAAATTAGAAAAAGCTTTCAGGAATAACCAGAATATCTCCCGGACGCATGGGGACGTTGGCTGACATGTTGCCGTCCTTGATCAGGTCGTTCAGTCGCACGGCGAACTGCTGCTGCGTTCCGCTGATGCTGCGTATGATGCTGGCCTGGTTGCCAGCCGCAAAATCCGTGATTCCTCCCACGGCAATCAGAACATCCATCAGACTCATGTCCTTGCGGTAAGGCAGGGCCTGCGGTTTTGCTGCTTGGCCGATAACCCGGATTTGCTCGCCGTATGGACCGACAAAGCCGGTTACTATGACCGTTACAACCGGTTCCTGGATGTATTTGCCCAGTGCCTTCTCGATGTCTCGAGCCAGCTGGCTTGAAGTTTTGCCGCTGGCGGGCAGGTCCTCCACCAGCGGGGTGGTGATTTTTCCGTCCGGTCGGACCGGTACTGTCATTGAGACTTCCGGGTTGCGCCACACCGTGATATTCACGCTGTCTCCGGGGCCGATGAGATAGTCATGTGCCGGGGGGGGCGTGTCCGCCGATGAAATGGGCTGATGCGACGTGCCGGCGCAACCGCCCAGGGTAAGCATGGAAAATACGAAAGCAAAGCAAGCCAGCCATCTCGTAGTATTGGTGTGCTGTGAAGAGTTCATTTGGATTACCTTCAAGTAGAGTGACAAAAACTTATGGCGTCTCAAGTCTCGCATGGGTTCAGGCTTGTGCCATCAGCCAACGCAATGTTTGTGCAGGGGAGGTCAGCGCCTGCATGGAATACCAAAGTGCCATTTCAGACTAGATAACGCATTGGGGGTTGTCAAGTTTGCGGTACAGTTTTGCAGAACCGCTTGCGAAGCGACTTTATCCCCGTGCACTGAGGGGATCTGAGGCGCTTTCTGGAATTGATGTTCAGATTTCTTCTACGGTGAACAGGCGACGGTGCTCTCGAATGGCGTATCGATCGGTCATGCCGGCAATGTAGTCGGCAATGGCGCGTGGCTTGTCCTGTTGGGCTTTTTCCTGATATTGGGGGGGGAGCAGGCGGGCATCGTCGAGAAAAGCCTGAAACAGCTCGCGGATGATGCGTCGAGCTTTGCTGCTCATGCGCATGACGCGGTAGTGACGGTAAAGCTGGGTGCGCAGAAAGCCTTTCAGTTCCTGTTGTTCCTCTCGGATGGTGGAGCTGAAGGCAATCAGGGGCGGTGCTTCGCGTACGTCATCAATGGATCCGGGTGCGGCGGTTATGATGTTTTCCGTGCTCTGGTTGATCAGGTCCAGTGCCAGGGTGTTGATCATGCGGCGCACAGTTTCATGAATCAGGCGCCGGTCAGCCAGGTCAGGGTAAAGATCGCGCACGATTTTTAGGTGGCGCGAGAAAAGGCTGACTTCAGCCAACTGTTCCAAACTGATCAGGCCTGAGCGCAGGCCGTCATCGACGTCATGATTGTTGTAGGCAATTTCGTCGGCTAGATTGGCTACCTGAGCTTCCAGTGATGGGCGTTTGTCGTGCAGGAAGCGTTCGCCCATTTCGCTGAGCGTAACTGCATTTTGCGGGGAGCAGTGCTTGAGGATGCCCTCGCGAGTTTCGAAGGTCAGGTTAAGGCCGTCGAATTCGGCGTAGCGCTCCTCCAGCATATCCACTACGCGCAGGGACTGCAGGTTGTGCTCGAAGCCGCCGTAGCCCTTCATGCAGCCGTTGAGTTCATCCTGACCGGCGTGGCCGAAAGGGGTGTGGCCGAGATCGTGGGCTAATGCGATGGCCTCTACCAGGTCCTCGTCGAGTCGCAGATTGCGAGCGATGGTGCGCCCGATTTGTGCCACTTCCAGGCTGTGGGTCAGGCGCGTGCGAAACAGGTCGCCTTCGTGATTGACGAACACCTGGGTCTTGTATTCGAGGCGGCGAAAGGCGGTGGAGTGAATGATGCGGTCACGGTCGCGCTGAAACTCGCTGCGGCCGCCGGGGACTGATTCAGGGAAGCGGCGACCGCGCGAAGTTGCCGATAAGGCTGCATAGGAGGCGAGGTTTTCAGCCATTGCTGGCGGTGGTTTGCAAGGTGGCTCGTAGCGCCTGTTCCGTTACTTCGGCGGTGACAACGGCAGCTCCGATGGATTTTAGCAGCACGAAGCGCATTTTGCCGTTTTCCACTTTCTTGTCTACCGCCATGTGTTCCAGATAGATTTCTATCCCGAGGTCGGGCGCAGTGACCGGCAGCCTGGCTCGTTCGAACAATGTGCGTATGCGGCTTGCCTCTGCTTCACTGATCCAGCCCAGTCGCTGTGACAGGGTCGCTGCCAGCATGGTGCCGGCTGCAACGGCCTCGCCGTGGAGCCAGTTGCCATAACCCATGCCGGACTCTATGGCGTGACCGAAAGTGTGACCCAGATTGAGCAGGGCGCGGACGCCGCCTTCATGTTCATCTGCGCTGACGACTTCCGCCTTGTTCTCGCAGGAACGCTTGATGGCATAAGCCAGCGCTTCTGGGTCGCGCGCAAGCAGCGCGCCCATGTTTTGCTCCAGCCATTCGAAAAAAGGCAGGTCGCGGATCAGTCCGTATTTGATTACTTCAGCCAGGCCGGCGGAAAGCTGGCGGTCATCCAGGGAGTTCAGGGTGGATGTGTCGGCGAGCACCAGCTTGGGCTGGTAGAAAGCGCCGACCATGTTTTTCCCAAGCGGGTGGTTAATGCCGGTTTTTCCGCCCACCGAGGAGTCCACTTGAGCCAGCAAGGTGGTCGGAATCTGGATAAAGGGCACGCCACGCAGGTAGGTGGCAGCGGCAAAGCCGGTGAGATCGCCGATGACGCCCCCGCCCAGTGCGATCAAGGTGGTCTTGCGCTCGCAATGGTGGGTCAGGAGGGCGTCGTAGATCAGGTTCAGCGTATCCGAGTTTTTATATTCCTCCCCATCGGGCAGGATGATCGGCACGATATCCACGCCTTCTGCAGACAGCGGCTTGCTCAGTGCTTCGAAATACAGTGGCGCTACGGTGGTGTTGGTGACGATGGCAACCTGTTTGCGGGCAAGATGGGGCAGAATCAGTTCAGGGCGTGCCAGCAGGGCGGTACCGATATGAATCGGGTAAGTGCGCTCATTCAAATCGACGGTCAAGGTTTGCATGGTTTGTGGTGTTATTTTAGTCGGTTTTCGATCTGCCAGCGTCAAGCTGTTTCAGTTGTTCTTCGATCTGGTGAACCAGGGTATGCACGCTTTGCGCCCCCGAGTCCACAATAATGTCTGCGATCTCGCAGTACAAGGGATCGCGCTGCACAAACAGCGCTTTCAGTTTTTCCCGAGGATCGGCAGTCTGCAATAAGGGGCGGTTCTTGTCATGACGGGTGCGCTGCCACAGGTCTTCCACTTTTGCGCGCAGGTAAATTACCGTGCCGTTGCGGCGAAGGTTGTCCCGGTTTCGTTGGCTCAATACCGCGCCACCTCCGGTTGCCAGCACAATGTTTCTTTGTCCGGTAAGTTCCTCGATAACCACAGATTCACGGGTTCGAAAACCCGCTTCTCCTTCCAGTTCGAAAATCAGGGGAATATTGACCCCGGTGCGTTTTTCGATTTCATGGTCGGAGTCGAAAAATGGCCTGTTGAGATGTCTGGCGATCAGCTTGCCTACAGTGGTTTTTCCTGCGCCCATCAGCCCGACTAAAAAAATATTGCCTGTCACTCGTTCCCTTTAAGGGTTGTCATCGTGACAGGCATTTTAGCGGAAAAAACGGAGCCTGGCCCAGCTAACGCACCAACAAAACTTTTCTGGGCGTTATCTCAGGTTGAGGCTTTCCTTGAGAATCTTGGGGGTGACAAAAACAAGCAGCTCTCTTTTGTCATCACGTTTGTCGGTATTTCTGAACATAAAACCGAGCACCGGAATGTCGCCGAGCAGTGGCACCTTGGTAACCGAGGTGGATTCCTCCTGGTTGAAGATGCCGCCGATGACCACCGTTCCGCCATTCTCCACCAGCACCTGAGTGGTTATCTGTTTGGTATTGATTGCCGGTCCGGCAATAGTGTCCTGGCCCCGGCTGTCCTTGTTGACCTTCAGATCCATGATGATATTGTCGTCAGGCGTGATTTGCGGCTTCACTTTCAGGCTCAGCACGGCCTTCTTGAAGGATACGCTGGTGGCCCCGCTACTGGAGGCCTGCAGGTAGGGGATGTCGGTACCGTCTTCGATGATAGCCTCTGCCTGGTCGGAGGTGAGTACGCGCGGGTTGGAAATGATTTTCCCCTTGCCATCCGCTTGCAGTGCCGACAACTCAAGATTCAGAAAGCGGGTCGCATTCGATTTAAAGAGAATCATGGACAAGACACCGGCTGTACCAGCGGAGCTTTTTGCGGGGAGGCTGACATTCATGGAGTCGTTGGGCCAAGTGGGGACTGTCGCACTTTGGCCGGTATGGGCTCCAGTGTCATTCAGGTTGCCGCCGATGACTGTGCGCGCATCCCCAGTTAACGGGAAGCCTTGCCCTCCCATATCATGAAAGCCGAGCCGAGCTCCCAGGGCTTTGCTGAAAGTGTCGGTCGCCTCGACTATGCGCGCTTCGATCATCACCTGCCTTACCGGAATATCGATCTGGTTGATCAGCTTGCGTACTTCCTCCAGCTTGGCCGGAGTGTCCTGGATAAAGAGCATGTTGGTACGGGGATCCCAGACGGCGCTGCCGCGTTTGGAAAGGATTTTTTGCTTGTCGTCCGCAAGGATCTTCTGGAAGGACTCGGCCTTGGTGTATTTAAGCTGGAAGGTTTCCGTCCGCACCTGCTCCAGTTCAGAAATTTGTTGCTTTGCTTCCAGTTCCAGTTTTTCCTTGGTGGCAAGCTCCTCGCTGGGGGCAATCATGATGACATTGCCGGATTTGCGCATGCTTAATCCTGATTGCTTGAGGGTGATATCCAGAGCCTGATCCCAGGGGACATCCTTCAGGCGAAGGGTGGTGGAGCTTCTGACGGAATCGCTGATAACGACGTTCATTTCGGCGAAATCTGCAAGGACAGCAAGCAGGGTACGGGTTTCAATGTTTTGGAAGTCGAGAGAAAGCTTCTCGCCGCTGTAGCCGGACTTTGTTCCTTGCACCAGTTTGTTGGGATCTTCAATAATCGGTTTGACATCCAGAATAAACTGCCGGTCGGTTTGATATGCGGAATGCTCCCACAGCCCCTTGGGTTCTATCACCATACGGGCATTGTTGCCATGAACAAAGGTACTGACGATTTGCACCGGTGTGCCGAAATCCGCCACATCGAGTTTGCGCTCCAGATTGCGTGGGAGCGTGGCATTGATAAATTCAACTACGATGGATTTGCCTTCGGTACGGATATCAATGCCGGTATTGGTATCGGAAAGGTCGACTACGACCCGTCCTTCACCGCCCTTGCCACGACGGAAATCGACGTCACGCAGGGAATGTTTTTGTGCGCTAGGAAGCGCTTCGGCAAATTTTGCACTCATATTGGAAGTCACGCCGGTGGCTTCGGTGGCCTGCAGGGTGATCAAGAGGGTGTTTCCGGCTACCTTGGTTTCATAGCCAGCGGGCTTGGACAGATTGATGACCAGTCGGGTGCGGCTGCCGGCCTGAACAATATTCAGGTTGCGCAATACGCCTTCGCCGACGTTGATGCTGTTTTTCCCTAACCCGTTGGCCGTATCCAGAAGATCCAGCGCAATTCGCGGCGGATTGTTGACGGTAAACCCTGCGGGCGGCATATTCAAGGCATGTTTCAGCTTCAGGGTGATCAATAGTTTGCCGCCTTGAAGAGCGGAATAGTCCACGGCCTCGATGCTATTTTGTGGTGCCTGGGCGGCTTCTGTGGCGGGATTGCCAGGCTCAACGGCTGCATGGCTGTGGGCGAGAAGCAGGGTGGCCAGGCAGGCGGCCTGGAGAAAAAAACGAACTGTCGATTTAATAATGTTCATGGCGGCCTCTATCTTTACTTTTGGCCTGGCGCGCTGGCCAGATTAATGCTGGTGTTTTGCTCGATCCAATTTCCGGTGCTGTCCTGAACAATTTCGGTCATGATAATTTCTTTATCCGTAATTTTAGTGATCATGCCGAAATTTTGTCCCATGTGTTCCCCTGTTTTGACTCTGTGCAGGGTGCCGTCAGAGGTTCTTATCAGGCCATATCTGACCTTGTTTTGCTCAAGATACCCAACCATCTTCAGGTTTTCCAGCGGATATTTCTCCAGTTCTTCCTTGTTGCGCTTGAGATCCGGTTGGAGTCCGCCGCCTTGGCCGGGTTGTAATTTGCGTGGCTTGAAAGGATCGGGCAGATCGAAAGCATTGTAGGCAAAAGATTCATAGGGCTTGATTTCCGGTAAGGGCTCAATCTTGCCGCGCAATCCCTCCCCGGACTCGTTGATGAATTGTTTCAAATCATCCATGCCATCCCCGCTACAGGCAGAAAGGCCAAGGCTGGCTACAATTATAAAAAGGTGGGTGGGCCTCACTTCTTGGCCTCCTTGGCAGCTTTTCTTTGCGTGGCTTTTTGCGCTGCGAGTTCGTTCTCATCAAGATAGCGATAAGTTTTGGCAACGGCACTCATGGTCAAGGTCTGGCCGCTTGGGGTGATGTTGATCTCGTTCAAGGTAACGATGCGAGGTAGCCGTGAAACATCGCTGGCAAAGGCGCCGAGGTCATGGTAATTGCCGGTCACGCGAATGGAAATCGGTCTTTCGGCATAAAACTCGGATAAGGTTTCTTTGTCAGCGGGTCGAAACAGTTCAAATTCCAGTCCACGCCCCAGTCCAGCCTGGTTGATGTCCGTCAGGAGCGCATCCATTTCGGCCTTGTTGGGCAATTGTTTGATCAATGCGCCGAAAGCCTGCTCCAGGTCTTTGAGTTGTCGGCGGTAAGTGTCCAGATTGACGGCCTGTTTTTTCTTCGAGATAAAGGTTTCGCGAAGCTGGGATTCCTTTCCTTTGGCAGCATCCAGTTCGGCGAGCTGATTTTGCCAGTCGAACCAGTATCCTGCGAAAAGAATGAGTATGAACATCCCGCATAGCGCAAGCACTTTTGGGATTATTGGCCAGTTGCCAATATCTTTCGGGTTGAGTCTTTTGAAATCGTCCAGATTCATGCTTTATTGTCCTTGGGCTTGGTGCTGTCGCCCCCCTTGCCTTTCTCGGCGTCAACCTTTGGCGGGGTAAGTATGACATTCAAGGAAAATTCGCTGGCGCGCAGATTGTTTATTGTAGCGGCTTTGACCTCGATCAAATTTGGGGACTGTAGCCAGGGGGATGCCTCCAGGCTGCGCATCAAGGTGGCTACCCTTGCATTGGATTGTGCATAACCTTGCAGGCTTATGCTGTTGCCGCTTTGTTTGACTCCTTTGAGGTACACCCCGTCAGGTAATTGGCGAGCCAGTTGGTCCAGCAGATAGACGACTGCCGAGCGATTGCTTTGCAGGGTTTCAACCACTTGCTTGCGAGCCAGCATGGCTTGCGTTTGTTCTTTGAGTACTTTGATTTCTGCAATCTGGTCATCGAGCTTTTTGATTTCCGTTTCCAGAAAATTATTACGTGCCCCCTGATTTTCTATCTGGGAGCCCAGAATGGTATGAACCATAAATACGATCAGCAGGCCCAATACCGAAACAGCGCCGGCCATGAAAGCAAGCTCGCGCTGACGTGCGGCTCGTTTTTGCTCGCGATGGGGTAGCAGGTTGATGCGGATCATGATGGGTCGAACCTTCGCATGGCAAGGCCGCAGGCAATCAGTAATATCGGTGCGTCCTGCGCCAATTGGCGGGGTTTGACGCGCGAAGATATCGCCATGTTGGCAAAAGGATTGGCAACGGAGGTGCGGACCTGCGTGCGTTGCGAAACGGCTTCGTCTGCGCCCGGGATCATGGCGCATCCGCCAGCCAGCAGGATGTGGTCAACCCGGTTGAATTGGGTGGATGAGAAGAAAAACTGCAATGCTCGCGCTACTTCCAGCGCGAGCGAGTCCAAAAAGGGTTGAAGCACTTCAGGTTCATAGTTCTCCGGCAGACCGCCGTTGCGTTTTGCAATTTCGGCTTCTTCCGCGGACAAGCCATATCTGCGCTGGATTTCCTGGGTTAGTTGATTTCCGCCGAAAGTTTGTTCGCGCATGTAAACCGACTGGTTGTTGAGTAGCACGTTGACATGCATCATGGCGGAGCCGATGTCGATGATGGCAATGGTTTGATCCTGCCCGGCATTGGGCAGTTGCGGGGCAATCAGTTCGTAGGCGGTTTGGGTCGCGTAAGACTCCACGTCCATGACCAGGGCCTTTAGTCCAGCTGATTCGATGGCCGCGACCCGATCCTCAACTTTTTCCTTGCGCGATGCGGCGATTAAAACCTCGGCCTCCTCGGGGTTGTTAGGCGCCGGGCCAAGCACTTGAAAATCCAGGTTGACCTCGTCCAGAGCGAAAGGAATATACTGGTTGGCTTCGCTTTCCACCTGCATCTCAAGCTCATTTTCACTCAGCCCTGCGGTGACTATGATTTTTTTGGTGATGACCGCTGCGGCTGGCAGAGCCAGAGAAACATTTTTGGTCCGTGATCCCAGTTGGCGCCAGGCGTGTTTAACGGCTTCGGAAACCGCCTCGAGATTTGCGATGTTGCCGTCCGCAACGGCGTCTTTTGCCAGGGGCTCGATCGCATAGCGCTCAATACGGAACAAACCCTTGCCGGCGTCACTAAGCTCAACCATCTTGACGGACGAAGTGCTGATGTCAACGCCGATCAGGGGTGGGGACTTGGTCTGCAGAAAATCGAGATTCAAATTGAAGTCGAGCCGCAATGAATTTCCTTTTCAATATTGCCCGGTTAGGTGAGTTACGTATAATTTACATTAAATGCTAGCAACAAGTATTGAGTATGTAAAGTATTTTTTTGGCGTTTCTTTTGTTGAGCCAGTGCGCCTATAATCCCCCCCTTAAGTTATTTATGTCAATTGGCTCTGATATTAAATTAAGGTAAGAATGAGTTTGATGAGCTCGCGTTGGTGGCGATATCCGTTATTGGCTTTTCTGGCCTTGGGCTTTGTTTTTTCCGCTGCGATCATGCTGGCGGGAATTCTGGCTTATCCCGACCTCCCTTCGCTGGAGGTGTTGACCGATTACCGGCCCAAAATTCCGCTTCGCGTTTATACCGAGGACGGCGCGTTGATTGGCGAATTTGGCGAGGAGCGCCGCGCGCTGATCAAGATTGAGGCGGTGCCCAAGCCGATGCGTCTGGCGATTCTTGCTGCAGAGGATGACCGGTTCTATAGCCATGGCGGGGTGGACTACATGGGGGTGGTGCGCGCCGCCTTGGCAAATCTGACTGCTGGAGGCGCGCGGGAAGGCGCGAGCACGATCACGATGCAGGTGGCGCGGAATTTTTTTCTGTCGGGAGAGAAAACGCTGACACGCAAATTCAGCGAAGTGTTGCTGGCACTGAAAATCGAACACTATTTATCCAAGGATCAGATTCTTGAACTGTACGTCAACCAGATTTATCTGGGGCAGCGCGCTTATGGTTTCGCCGCCGCCGCCCAGACTTACTTCGGGCGTCCGCTTGAACGTTTGACCGTGGCAGAGGTAGCGATGCTGGCCGGACTTCCCAAGGCGCCATCGCGCTACAACCCCGTGGTCAACCCGAAGCGGGCAAAAATTCGGCAGCAGTATGTTCTGCGCCGCATGCATGATCTCAAATATATTTCTGATGCTGAATACCAGGCCGCTCTGGCGCAGCCTCTGGCGGTGAAGCGTGAGGTGCATAATGCGGAGGTCAATGCGGATTTTGCGGCGGAAATGGTCCGGCAGGCGATGTTCGAGCGCTATCAGGAGGCGATTTACAGCAGCGGCATGAAAGTTTACACCACGCTGCACAAGGCGGATCAAGATGCCGCCAATCAGGCCTTGCGCCAAGGCGTGCTGGATTATGACCGACGCCATGGCTACCGTGGACCGGAAGGTTTTGTCGAGTTGCCTGCTAGAGCAGCAAATCTTGAAGAATTGCTGGAAGACGCGCTGGTGGATGCGGATGAAAGCAACGGCCTGGCGCCCGCGATCGTTCTGGAGGCGAGTGTGAGGCAGGTAAAGTGCTACATCAAGGGGGGCGAAACCACCCAGATTAGTAACGAAGGCCTGAAATTCGTGCTTAAAACCCTGGGTGATAACGTCAGTCCGAAAACGCGGTTGCGCCGAGGTGCGCTGATTCGCGTCCAGAAGGATGACAAGGGCGGGTGGCAGATTTTACAGTTGCCGCAAATCGAGTCGGCGCTAATCTCAGTGGTGCCTCAGGATGGTGCGATTCGTGCTCTGGTCGGCGGATTCGATTTCAACCGCAGTAAATTCAATCATGTCACGCAGGCGTGGCGTCAGCCGGGCTCAAGCTTCAAGCCGTTTATCTACTCGGCGGCGCTGGAAAAAGGATTGACTGCCGCAACTGTGATCAATGATGCCCCCATCGTTGTGGATGCCGCCCAAACTGGTGGCCAGGTCTGGGAGCCAAAAAATTTCGAAGGTGATTATGCCGGGCCGATTCGCCTGCGTACCGCGCTCACCAAGTCGAAGAACCTGGTTTCCATTCGTGTGTTGCAGTCTATCGGGCCATCGTACGCACAGGATTACATCACCCGCTTCGGTTTTTCACCTGAACAGCACCCACCTTACCTGACTATGGCACTAGGTGCGGGATCCGTAACCCCCATGCAAATGGCTGCGGCCTATTCGGTGTTTGCCAACGGGGGCTACCGTACGCAGCCTTATTTGATCGACCGGATAGTCGATGCGCGTGGTGCTCTGGTGGTACAGGCCAAACCCAAGCGTGCTGGCGAGGATGCCGAGCGCGCGATCGATGCGCGCAATGCGTTTATCATGACTTCCATCATGCGCGATGTGGTGCGTTTTGGTACCGGCGCGCGTGCCATGCAACTGAAACGTCAGGACCTCGCCGGTAAGACCGGAACCACTAATGATCAGGTGGACGCCTGGTTCACGGGTTTTAATCCTGGTCTGGTGGCAATTGCCTGGATCGGTTTTGATCAGCCTCGTTCCATGGGCGGAGCGGAAACCGGCGCGCAGGCCGCCTTGCCGATCTGGATGGGTTATATGGGCAAGGTCCTGAAAGGCGTGGCAGAAGCAGATCTGGTGGTGCCGGAAGGTGTGGCGACAGTCAAGATCGATCCGCAAAGTGGGCGCCGTGTGTCCGATGGGAGCGAGGGAATTCTGGAATATTTTTATCAGGAAAATATTCCAGCCGAGAAGACGGGTTTCTTCGAGGGCCTCTTTGGCGGTGGCGGAAAGCCCGCAGAAGAGGTTAAGGACCAGTTGTTCTGAAATGTCGGGACGGGATAAGGTTCAGGGAGAAAAGCCCGCCCAGTTGCACAGGGAAAGAGAAAAAGCCGCGAATCTTCGCATGCGTGAGCGAATCGCCCATCAAGCAGCGCGTATTATTGCGGAGGATGGCCTTCAAAATTATGCCTCGGCCAAGCACAAGGCCGCTCGCCAGATCGGCGCGCCAGACACGCGCAACCTGCCGGATAATGACGAAGTGGAGCGGGCCTTAAGGGATTATCAGGCCCTTTACCAGCGGGATGAGCAGAGTGTGCGTTTGCGTCAATTGCGGCAGCAGGCACTGGATGCGATGCGCTTGTTGGAGCCCTTCAATCCTTATCTTACCGGTTCGGTTTTGAATGGTACGGCGACCCGCCACTCGGACATAAACCTGCAATTGTTTACGGATAGCGTCAAGGAGGTGGAATTGTTTCTATTGGCCAGACAGATACCCTATAAAAGTGGCGAGAAACATCTCCATTTTGGGGGCGAAGAGCGCGCTATCCCCTTCTTTACCTTGCTGGATAGCCCAGCAGAAATTAATGTGACGGTTTTTGCTACGGAGGATATACGCCAAATTCCGCGCGGCCATGCGGAAAAAATTGCGCGTGCGCATTTAAGGCAGGTTGAGACATTGCTTGAAGAGGGATAATACACTTATACTTTCAAGCGCACTTTTGCCGGTTGCGCAGAGTAAAAGGATTTTGCGTTTTAGTATTTGTTAAGATGGTTTAGGGACCAGGATTTCTAATGATGCCTTTGTTGCCTTGCTGCCCGCATTCTTGCCATAACAGTTTATGGGCAATCCCGGCTGGGTGTCAGAATGACCTTATTTCAGCAATTCATGATGGGGGCGCATGGTAACCCCCACCCCAAATCTCCCCCAAGGTTTATTGGTTGCGGGCGCAGAGGATGACAGTAGTTTTTCAGTTAGCTGGAAGAAAGAAATTGTCTATATTCTTCGCGCAGTGATGGAAAAAACCGAACTGGTAACCATCTATTTTAATCGCGGTGAAAGTTTCATACTGACATCCATCATTGATATAGATCCGGAGGAGGAGCTGGTCTTTCTGGATTTGGGTGCAAACGAGGCGCTCAACGAAAAAATTCTCGATAGCGGAAAGCTTATTTTTGTTACTGCCCAAGACAAGATCAAGGTTCAGTTTGTTACCGGCTGGATAGAAAAAACCCGGCTCGAAGGCCGTGACGTGTTCAGGACCGAACTTCCCAAGTCGTTGATCAAGCTGCAGCGGCGGGAATATTATCGGGTGACGACGCCTATCGTTAATCCATTGAAATGTATTGTTCTAATGGGCGACAAGCGCAAGATTGAAATGGCGGTCGCGGACATCAGCATCGGCGGAGTAGGTATGGTTCTCCCACCGGCAGAGGTTGTCTTGGAACCGGGAATGATATTTAACGGATGCAACCTGGTTTTGCCCGAAATTGGCAATATTGTGGCGACCATGGAAATAAGAAACGTGTTTGAAGTGACTTTAAGAAACGGATTGAAAGCCAAGCGGGCAGGCTGTCAGTTTGTCAATTTGTCGGTCAATATGCAGTCCATGATTCAACGCTACATTATCAAAATGGAGCGGGAGAGAAGGGCCATGGATATGGACCGGCAATAATTTATAGGGAGAAGTGATGGGAATTGAGTGACGAAAATCCCTTCCTCATCACCCATTTCTCCATTTAGCTTTCTTTGAGCCAGTTCGCTGCATCCAGCGCAAAGTAGGTCAGTATCCCATCCGCGCCGGCGCGCTTGAATCCCAGCAAGGCCTCCAGCACGCAGGCCTTCTCGTTTAGCCAGCCCATCTGGGCAGCCGCTTTGAGCATGGCGTATTCACCGCTAACCTGGTAAACAAAGGTTGGTGCCTGATAGGTATCCTTGATGCGCCGAACGATGTCGAGATAAGGCATGCCGGGCTTGACCATCACCATGTCGGCTCCTTCTTCGAGATCCAGCCCCACTTCCCACAAGGCTTCATCGCTGTTGGCAGGGTCCATCTGGTAGGTGTATTTGTTGCCCGCGCCCAGATTGGCGGCGGAACCGACCGCGTCGCGGAACGGCCCGTAAAAGCTCGATGCGTACTTGGCGGAATAAGCCAGAATCCGGGTATGAATATGATTCTGAGCGTCGAGCGCGTTGCGTATCGCGGCTATGCGTCCGTCCATCATGTCCGAAGGGGCGACCACATCAGCGCCGGCCTCGGCGTGAGTGAGCGCCTGCTTTGCCAATACGGCCACCGTCTCGTCATTCAAAACGTAGCCGTTAGCGTCGATCAACCCGTCCTGACCGTGAATGGTATAGGGGTCGAGTGCAATGTCGGTGATGATGCCCAATTCCGGAAAACGTTGCTTCAAGGCGCGCACCACGCGGGGCACCAGGCCATCCGGGTTATATGCTTCGGCCGCATCCAGGCTTTTGAGGGGCAGATCGATTACCGGGAAAATCGCCAGAGCCGGGATGCCGAGTCTGACGCATTCCTCCGCCTGATGAAGAAGTTTGTCCAGGGTTTGTCGGACCACTCCTGGCATGGAGCCAACCTGCTCGCTGCGGTTATTGCCGTCCAGCACGAACATCGGGTAAATAAGGTCTGCCGGCGTCAGCAGGGTTTCGCGCATCAGGCGACGGGAAAACTCGTCGTGCCGCATCCGGCGCATGCGTTTATGTGGATATTTGCCCAGAGTGTGCATGCCAGTCCTGTTTAGATGGGGTCCGCAGGTCGCGCGACTCCGATGGTGTATCTGTATGATGCATCGAAAATATTGAAATCGATGTTAAGGGCGGAACTTTATTCGGTCGATTCCACTCTGAGCAAGTGGACGATGACCCTTTCGTCCCCCGCTTTCCTCCCTGAGCGGGTGCCTTAACCCCTTGTTAAGGCGTTTCATCCCCCCGGGTTTACTCCCCTTTACCCGGGGGTTTTTTATTTCCTAACGCTTATGGCGATTCGCCATAAGCGTTTCCCTCACCCCCGCCCTCTCCCGCAAGCGGGCGAGGGGACTGAGGCGTCGCTCTGCGACTTTCGCTTTAGATTACCCATCTCGCCCGATTGCGTCAATGTTCAACAATGGCCCCCACATCCTCCTGTGGGGCGGACAACCATTTTCCTATCATCGCTTCCGCTTCGTCGAGGCCGATTCGTTTCAGGCTGGAAAAAAGCTGAACCGTGCAGTTCGGGTAAGTGCGCTCGAGTTCCGTCCGAACGTTGCGTAGCGTGGTCGTGGCCTGCTGCTTGCTGAGTTTGTCCGCTTTGGTGAGCAGGACATGTACCGGTTTGCAGGTGGGGATGAACCAGTTGAGCATCTGGTGGTCCAGCGGGGTGAGAGGGTGGCGTGCATCCATGATCAGCACCAGCCCGTAGAGGGATTCCCGCTCCATCAGGTAGCGGCTCAGCACGCTTTGCCAATGCACGCGCATGGCCTCGGGCACCTTGGCGTAGCCATAGCCGGGTAGGTCGACCAGAAAGCGGTCGTTGCCGAGGCTGAAAAAATTGATTAACTGGGTGCGCCCCGGCGTTTTGCTGACGAATGCGAGACGGTTGCGGTTGGCCAGGGTGTTGATAGCGCTGGATTTTCCCGAGTTGGAGCGGCCCGCAAAGGCAATCTCTATGCCGTTAGGCGGGGGCAGGTCGGTAAGCTTGTCAGCAGAGATAAAAAACTGTGCTTCTTGAAATAATGCCATGTTGTCCCTTTTTCAGTCTGGCATGATAAGGCAAATTTGATATAGAATGCCAAGTTATTTTTAGTAAATTCATACAACGGTTTAAGGAGCAAGCGATGAAACAAGCCATGGTGGTGGCAGCGGTTGTCGGGTTGATGGCCGCATCAGGAGTAAACGCGGAGACGGTAGCCAAGGCTGACCCGGCCAAGGCGCAGCAGACCGCCAGTACAGTCTGCGTTGCATGCCATGGTGCAGATGGCAATAGCCCGGCTCCAGCCAATCCTAAACTGGCATCCCAGCACCCTGATTACCTTAACAAGCAGATGGTCAACTTCAAATCAGGCGAACGCAAGAGTGCAATCATGGCGGGCATGGTTGCGGCCCTTACACCGGAAGACATGAAGGACCTGGCGGCTTATTTTGGCGGGCAAAAACAGGTACCGGCCGCCGCCAAGGACAAGGTGCTGGTGGCGCAAGGCGAAAAAATCTATCGTGGCGGCATTGCTGCGATGGGCGTGCCGGCCTGTAGCGGCTGCCACGGCCCTGCCGGTTCCGGCATCCCGGCGATGTTCCCGCGCCTGGCCGGCCAGCATGGCGACTACATCGTTGCGGAGCTGATCAAGTTCCGCAATGGCGAGCGCGCCAACGATGCTGGCAAGATGATGCAGAATGTCGCTATGAGAATGTCTGAACAGGATATGAAAGCCGTGGCGGAATATATTACCGGGCTACATTAAATCTGATCTGGGATCAGGCGGTAATATAAAGGAAGGGTGGCGCGAGTCACCCTTTTTTGTCAGTTGAGAATGCCTTTGTTTTGTAGTGGTTTTTAGAGGGATGGAATGTGAAACAGTGGGTAATTCTCGCGGCGCTAGTTGGGTTATCGGCACCTTGGGGCGCCGTGGCCGCACCTCCCAAGGGGGACCCTGAAAAGGGCAAGCAGATAGCCTCTCAAGTTTGCCTGGCCTGCCATGGTGTCGATGGCAACGGCACCGAACCGACCAACCCGGAATTCCCCAAGCTGGCGGGCAAGCAGCCCGAGTACCTTCTCAAGCAGCTCAAGGATTTCAAGTCAGGCAAGCGCAAGAACGAGATCATGGCTGGCACGGTGGCGAACCTGACGCCCGATGACATGGCCAACCTTTCCCTCTATTACGCAGGCCAGAAAGCCAGGCCCGGCATGGTCAGGATCCCGGCACTGGTGACCATGGGGAAAAAGATTTACATGGATGGCAACCCGGATGCCGGCGTGCCGGCCTGTGCCGGCTGCCACGAGGCGGATGCCTTCGGTTATGGTTTTTTCCCGCACCTCGCTGGACAGCATGCCGAATACACCTTTTTGCAGCTGAAGCGCTTTAATACTGGCGATCGCGATAACGACAAGGGGCTGGCGATGCAGTCCGTCACGGCTAAAATGACGGAGCAGGAAATGAGGGCCGTTGCGGAATATCTCGCGGGCGTCCCGTTAAAATAAGCAGAACTCGCGTCGCCATGGGTTTCATCCGCCTCTTTAAATGTTATGGGCACATGAATCAAGATGCCATGCTGCATCGAATACAAGGAAACCGAATGATGAAAAAACTTTGCTTCCTGTTGGCGCTGGCATTGACTGCGGTACAGGCGATTCCTGCTTTGGCCGGCGCTCCCCAGCAGCCCAAGGCGCCGGGGATCGAGTCCAAGGACTACGTCTGGAACGAAACGTCCGGTGAAAAGGCCGACATTCTCAAATTGAAGGGCGACTCCGAGCGTGGCCGCAATGCCTATCGCGTTTGTCAGGGTTGCCACAAGCCAAACGGCGCCGGACTATCGGACGGCACTTACCCGCAGTTGGCGGGTCAGCACGCCACCGTGCTGATCAAGCAGATGGCCGACGTGCGCGATGGCCGCAGGGAAAATCCGAAAATGTTCCCGTTCGCCGGCAAGCACATCATCGACATGCAGGAAATTGCCGATGTCGCCATTTACTTGCAGAACATGAAAATTCCACACGACAACGGCAAGGGCCCAGGCACCAGTCTGGCGCGCGGCAACGAGCTATACAAGAGCGATTGCCAGGTCTGTCACGGTGAAAACGGCGGGGGCAACGAGAAGAAATTTTACCCTGTGCTGGCGGGGCAGCATTACAAATATATGCTGCGCCAGATTGCGAATATCCGCGATGGCAAACGCAGGAACGCCAACCCCAAGATGGTGAAGGTGGTACAGAATTACACCGATGCAGATATGGAAGCGGTGGTGGACTATATGTCCCGGCTTTCCATGCCGGAGCGCAGCGCCGCCAAGCAGTGAGGCATTCCCGGAATTAGTGCCGCCGCCTTGGGGTGGTGGCGGTGAATGGCTGGCCTCTGAGCGCAGCAAACAGGTGCAGGATAGGGGTGATGACCGGCTCCAGTTTTTTGCGCATCAAAGTGCCGGAGGCGGTGGTCAGCGCCAGAACCGGTGTCGTCACCTCGGCACCCATGCACGCCAGTGCGATCATCGCCCGTATTTCCCCTGCCAGTTCCGGCACTGCATTGAGTAGTTCCCTTATTTCCACCGGCTGTTTGTCGCTGGCGCAGAGCGCTTCAGCATGAGCAAGGGCAGCCTCGACCGAGGCCCCACAAGCGTCGATCTTCTGCCGTACTGCAGAAAAATAGGCCGCCATCGCGTTCAACAGGGCGATAATTACATCCTGATTTTCCGGGCGGCGAAACACTTCTTCGCTGGTCTGTAGAAAAGTTTGGCCCGGTCCGGATAGCAGTCGTTCCAGCTGGCGGGCGAAAATATTGCCTTGCGCGATCAGCGGTGTCAGTTTTGTCCGTAGGGCTTCCCAGTCGGGGCGTGGCGTGTGCTGCTCCGGCAGATCGTCCGGCAGTCGTTCGAGAAAGCCGATGTAATAGGCATTGTCGTAGGTGGCCTTTTTCCACAGGCGCTGCCGGGCTGTCATATCGATCAACCCAGGCTGGAGCACGATCCGCACGGTGTCCATGATGATGTGAGGTTCGCTTTCAAAGGGCAGATGTTCGATCAGGTAATCTGCCAGAGTTTTGCCCATTTTCCCTTGTACGACGCATTCCCTTTCCAACATGCGCCGGGCGTTGTCAGCGGTCGGCATGGCCCACCATGCGCAACGCGCCAGTTCGTCGGTAAGACCATTGGAATAGGCAACCGATACCACCGCCTCGGGTTCGCCGAGCAGCAGCAGGCGGTCCAGACCCTTGTCGCGCGCCTGCCCCATTCGCGTCCAGCGCTGGATATAGACCGGATAGCCACCAGGCGAGCCGATGGCGTGGCCCGCAAGCAGTTCGCGCACCCGGCGCAGGTACTGGTCGCTGCGCCCGACCGGATGCAATTTGACTGCGGCTTCGCCGCGCGAAGACAGGCCTAGAACCGTCATGTTGGATTCGTCGATGCGGATCGCCTGGATTTCTCCGGCGAGCAGTACGTTGAGACGCAGGGCGTCTTCGGGTGTCAGTTCGGACATGTGTAGGCTAGTTAAGTTGGATGCGTTGTCCCCATGGCACCGGCGCCTTGCCTTTGACCAGCCAGATGACGGGGTAATGAGGTTCTGATGGGGGGAAGTCGCCTTCGGCATCGGTAAAATAGAGCAACATGTCGGGCGATCGTCCCTGTTGTTCGACCCATGCGAATACCGGTCGGAAATCGGTGCCGCCACCACCCTTGAATTCCCTGGGCAGCTTGAATTCCTCCCAGGGTTCGAAAACCCACGGGCCCCCTTCGGCCAGAGCGGTGTCGCAGGCGTGCAGAGTGAGCCGGGCACGCAACTGGCCTTTGAGGGTGTCGATCTCGGCCAGGAATTCGTTCAGCTCCGCGCTGTTGACCGAGCCACTGGTGTCGAGTGCGACCACGATATCCGCCTGGGAACTTCTCAGTGAGGGCAAGATCATCTGCCCCTCGCGCCGCGACGGGCGCATATAGCTGTAATCGTCCCGGGCAACCTGGGTCATGTAGCGGGCCAGCAGCATGCGCCAGGGGAGTTTCGGCTGCAACAGTTCGCCCACCATGCGTGCCAGCAGCCCGCCCAGTTTGCCGGCCTGTTGCGCCTGCTGGGCAGCGCCGGCGAGGCGCTGCTGCCACTGCGCGCTCAGCTCCTCGCGTTCTGCCGCGGTCAGCGGCTTGGGCTGGGGTGCGCCGCCAGACTGATCATCCTTCTGCTGGCCTTGCGAACTGCCGCTGGACTGGGATTGGTTTTGCGGATCGGATTGCTGGTCTTGCTGGCTTTGACCGCCTTCGCGCTGCTCGTCCCCCTTTTGCTGGCCGTTGCTGGTCGGGTCAATGTCCTCGTCGTCGTAGATATGCTGGTCCATCGGCTCATCGGCGTTGTTCTCGGCGATGCAGGGGTAGATCTCCTCAGCGGTCATGCCTTCGTAAAGGTCCAGGATCAGGGCGCCTGGCGGTGCCTTGAGGCCATCCTTGACGAGCAGGGGGTTGATGGCGAAGTCGCAGGCGACATCCCAGCGTTGCTTGACGCGATGCTGGCGCCGCGCGAAATGGGACAGCGCGCAGTGCAGCGCCTCGTGCGCCAGCACGAACTGGGTCTCGTCCAGACTCAGTGCTTCGATGTACTCCGGGTTGTAATAGAAGCTGCGGGCGTCGGTGGCCGTGGTGCGACACCATTTTGGATTGGCGGCAATCATCGGCAGGCGCAGGGCGAGAGCGCCAATAAATGGCTTGTCCAGGATCAGCCGGGTGCGAGCGGCAGCCAGCTTGGTTTCGAGATCTCCCCCTGCCATGACGGTGACTTTACATTTCGTACAGCATCAGGTCAGAGACAGCATTCGCCCACTTCGAGAACTGGGGTACGGCGAACAGGTTCTGGCCGACGGCGCGGTGCATGTCAGATACCAGCATGATGCCCATTTCCTTGAGTGGAAAACGGCTGGCGTAGTCGAGGATGTGGCCGTAAATATCGCGGGCATCGGCATTTCCTTTGGCGCGGATCGCCCGTCCTACCAGGGCCGAGGCAACGGCGTACTGCAGGTCTATTTCGCGCGGCACGGCGACTTCTTCGCCGCGCAGGATCGCGTCCAAGTCCGGCATGCGGTCAAGATTTTCGATGAAGGCATTGAGTTCGAGGCCGGCTGCCGGACCAACGCAAGCTTGCAAGGTCGGCAGTAATAATTCCGGGTGGGCACCAAATTTTTGCAGCGCGCGGTGGGAGAATTCCCATGAACGCGGACTTGGGAAGGCGACGGGGTTGTGCGCCGGGTCGAAATCGAACAGCAGTTCAGGGCGGAAACGAAGAAAGCCGATCAGGCGCTCGTCGATTTTGTTGGCGTAAGCCCAGGCGACCCAGTCATCGAGATTGGCTTCGACCTCGAAATGAGAAAAGCGGTTGGCCAGCGGCGCCGGCATGGTATAGGTAACGCCGCGATCACCCTGGCGGTTGCCGGCAGCAAAAATCGCCCAGCCTTCCGGAATTTGATAAGCGCCCAGGCGTCGATCAAGTATCAGCTGGTAGGCTGCCGCAGAAACGCTGGGCGGCGCCGAGGTGATTTCATCCAGAAACAGGATGCCTTGTGGGCCGTGTCTTTTGGCATCGGGCAGCATCGAGGGGATCGCCCATTCAACGCGATTCTCGATGCGAAACGGGATGCCGCGCAGGTCGGTGGGCTCCATTTGCGACAGGCGGATATCGATCATCGGCACGCTGTGGCGCGCCGCAACCTGGGCAATGATCTGGGATTTGCCTACGCCCGGTGGGCCCCATAGCATGACGGGAGTGTGATGCCCTTCCTGGGCGCTCAGAAATTCGCGATCCAGAATGGTGGAAAGTTGGGCCGGACGCATGGTGCATTCCTCAGTTTAGACTAAGTTTAATTATATCGGAGTTCGGGAGTAAAATACTATAAGCCAGACAGCTTATGTGTGGCGTGCAGAGGTTGACTTCAAGGGGTGTTATGCCACAATCCGCGAACCATTTACTCCATCACCTCACGACATGAGCTCATCTCCGACGACACGATTGCGCTGGCTCGAGGGCCTGTTTCCCGGTTATTTTGCCCTAGTCATGGCGACCGGCATCATTTCCATCGCTTTCGACAGGATGGGCCTGCCACTATTATCTGACGTTCTGTTTGGAGTGACGCTGATTACCTGGATCGGCTTGATTGTTCTCAGTTGCTGGCGTGTCATCCGGTTTCCGCATGCGGTTCGGGTTGATTTGCTGAGTCCCCGCCGGGTGTTTGCCTTTTTTACCCTGGTTGCCGCTACCAGTATCGTAGGGATTTTGCTGAGCCAGCATGGACAACCCCAGTTGGCCCTGGCCTGCTGGATATTGGCCTTTTCGGCCTGGTCGCTGCTGCTTTACCTCAGTTTCAGCGTCCTGACCTTTTTGACCCACGAACATAGCGTCAATGTCGTGCATGGCGACTGGCTGACTTCGATCATCGGTACGCAATCGCTGGTTTTGCTCGGCGCAATGATCGCGCCCCAGCTTGGAGAGTACGCGGGCTATATGATGGTGGAAATTCACATGCTGTGGGGACTGGGGCTGATTTTCTACGGGATTTTCGTCACCTTGTTCTGTTACCGTATCTTTTTTCTCAATTTCAAGCCCGAGGATACGTCTCCGCTGCTGTGGGTCATCATGGGTGCGGCGGCAGTCGGCGCGAATGCCGGCACCAGCCTGATTACGTCTGACCTGAGTATGCCCTTTCTTATCGCTTTGCGTCCTTTTGTCGATGGCATGGCGCTACTGCTCTGGGCCTGGGCCACCTGGTGGATTCCGATGCTGGTCATATTCGGCATATGGAAGCATGGCATCCGACGCTTCCCGCTGCGATATGAGCCTGTACTCTGGAGCATGGTGTTTCCGCTCGGCATGTACGCGGTAGCCAGCTTCCGGCTCGGGCTGGCGGCGGATTTTCCTCCCTTGCAGTGGATTTCCCGCGGCATGGTGTGGGTGGCATTTGCCGTCTGGTGCCTGGTGATGATCGGGATGCTGCACCGATTAATCGTCGGCACAGTCGTACCAGGAGGCGATCAAAAGGTTTGAGAGGTTAGCGTGTGGACATTTCCCCAAAAACTTCGTCTGCGGCTTGCAAAGTTTTACCGATTTCCACGTCGGTGTGGGCAGCGGAAACGAACCCTGCCTCGAACGCGGAGGGAGCAAGGTAGATGCCTTTTCCCAGCATGGCGTGGAAGAAATGGTTGAAGGCGGTCTTGTCGCATTCCATCACTTCTGTATAGCTGGTCGGGGGGGTGGCGCGGAAGTAGACGCCGAACATGCCTCCGACGGATTGCGCTGAAAAAATCACCCCATGTTTTTTGGCTGCCGCCGTCAGGCCTTCGATCAGCTTGCGGGTTGTTGCGGCCAGTTTGTCGTAGAAACCCGGCTCTTGCACCAGTCTGAGTGTGGTTAGACCAGCCGCCACCGCCACCGGGTTGCCGGACAGGGTGCCGGCCTGATAGACGGGACCGAGCGGAGCGAGCTTCTGCATGATGTCGCGCCGACCGCCGAAGGCCCCGAGCGGCATGCCTCCGCCGATCACCTTGCCGAGCGTGGTCAGGTCGGGAACGATGCCGAACAGGCCCTGGGCGCACTTCTGTCCGACGCGGAAGCCGGTCATTACTTCGTCGAAAATCAGCACGCTGCCGTGCTGGGTGCACAGTTCGCGCAGCGCCTTGAGGAACTCGGGCTTGGGTGCGACCAGGTTCATGTTGCCGGCCACCGGCTCGACGATCACTGCGGCGATTTCGTTGCCAATCTGTTTGAAGGTTTCCGCCAGCGCAACCGGGTCGTTGTAGGCCAGCACCAGGGTATGCGCCGCAGTTTCCGCAGGCACCCCGCCGGAGCTGGGCTGGCCGAAGGTGAGCGCGCCGGAGCCGGCCTTGACCAGCAGCGAATCGGCGTGGCCGTGGTAACAGCCTTCGAACTTGATGAATTTGCTCCTGCCGGTAAAGCCGCGCGCCAGGCGGATGGCGCTCATGGTGGCCTCGGTGCCGGAGCTGACCAGGCGCACCTGATCCATGCCGGGCAGCAGCGTGCACAGGGCCTCGGCCATTTCCAGCTCAAGCGCAGTGGGCGCGCCGAAACTCAGGCCGTTGGCGGCGGTTTCCTGCACCGCCTTGATTACCTCGGGGTGGGCGTGGCCGAGGATCATTGGTCCCCAGGAGCCGACGTAATCGATATACGCCTGGCCGTCCTCGTCCCAGACGGTGGCACCAGCGCCGCGTTTGAAAAACACGGGTGTGCCGCCTACCGAACCGAAGGCCCGTACTGGAGAATTTACCCCGCCGGGGATGAACTGGAGTGATTTCTCGAAAAGCTGCTGGTTGCGTGAGGTCATGGTTATTACCTTAGTGCAATGTATGTTGGGTGGATTTTTCGAATAACACGGCAAAGTGACTGGCGGCTGCCCCGATATCATCGCTGTCGAATAGCGCGGAGATAACTGCCACGGCGTCGGCTCCGGCCTCGATCAGGGGGGTAACGTTATCCGCGGTAATGCCGCCGATGGCGACGACCGGTATGTTCAGGCTCCGCTTCGCTTCGTGCAAAAGAGTCAAAGGCGCTGTAGCCGCATCGGGTTTGGTCGGCGACGGGAAGAAGCTGCCGAAGGCGACATAATTCGCGCCATGGGATTCAGCATCGAGCGCCCGTTGCAAGTCATTATAACAAGACACGCCGATAATTTTATCAGGTCCGAGGATCAGCCGGGCTTCGCGTACGCCGCCGTCGTCCTTGCCCAGATGAACCCCGTCCGCGCCGGTCAAATCGGCAAGGCGGATGTCGTCATTGATAATCAGAGGGACATGGAAATGTCGGCACAACGCCAGCAATTCGCTGACCTGCTCATGGCGCAGCGCAACATCCCCTTTCTTGTTGCGGTATTGCACCAGATGAGCGCCACCGGACAAGGCCTGTCGGACCTGTTGCACCAGATGTTCGGTGTCGGCGCATTCGGAGGTGATGGCATACAGGCCGCTAATCGTTGGTGGCATCATCTTCTCCCCGCGCCCAGAATAGACGATCGGGAATATGTTGCCCCATGCCCGGGCGAAAACCGGCTTTTAGCGTTTGCCAGGTGAATTCCTGTGCTTCTTTCACCGCTTCCGGAATATCCAGGCCGTGGGCGATGGAGGCGGCGATCGCCGAAGCCAGGGTGCAGCCCGACCCGTGGTAGCTGCCTGGCAGGCGTGGCCAGCTGTCGCTGCGCAACACACCGCTTTCGCCGTAGAGCGTGTTTACTACCTGGGGTGTATTTTCATGGGTGCCGGTGATCAGTACGAATTCGCAGCCCATTTCAATGATGCGCCGGGCGCACTCGGCGAGATCGGGTTCAGCATCGCCATCGTCGTCATCGAGTTGTGCGATACGCCTTGCTTCCATGCTGTTGGGCGTGAGCAAGGTGGTCTGGGGAATGAGCATTTCCTGCAAGGCAGTGAGTATGTCGTCGCCAGCCAACTCGTCTCCACGGCCCGAAGCCAATACTGGGTCAAGGATCAGCGGGATGTCCGGGTAGTCCGCCACCACCTCGGCAATGGCCGCAACGTTTTCCACGCTGCCTATCAACCCAACCTTGAAAACCGCTACGGGCATATCTTCGAGCAGGCAGCGCGCCTGGTCAGCAACCCATTCGGCTTCCATGGCCATCACATCTTCCACTCCCAGTGTGTCTTGCACCGTGATGGCGGTGACGGCTGAAAGGGGGTGGCACCCCATGCTGGATAAAGTCAGAATGTCAGCCTGAAGGCCGGCGCCGCCACTCGGATCGGAAGCGGCAAAAGTAAGAACGATCGGGGGTGTTTCGGGCGTGTTTGTCATGCTGGAAAGAATCGGGTGGTGTTTACGGCGGTCAGGAGCTGATCGAAAACCGTATCTTAACCTAAATTGATGGGGGGATTCCCGGCATTTTGCCGAACGAGTTATGACAAGTCGCTTTACCTGAAGAGAATTTATTATACAATGGTCGAAAATAGTGTCATCAGATAAACTCAAAGGCTGGTACCATCCCGGGACAGGGTGGATTGGCCTGGGTAAAGATTTACAGCCAGGAGGAGGCGAGTGAGCGAAGAAGCACAAAACCTTGCGGGAACCAAGGTGATGGTGATTGATGACAGTAACACCATACGCCGCAGCGCCGAGATTTTTCTGGTGAAGGCCGGGTGTGAGGTTATTCTCGCAGAAGATGGTTTCGATGCTCTGTCCAAGATTGCCGATCATCAGCCCGATGTCATTTTCGTTGACATCATGATGCCGCGCCTGGATGGCTACCAGACTTGCGCGCTGATCAAGAAAAATCCAAAATTCAAAGTCACTCCCGTTATCATGCTATCCAGCAAGGATGGTTTGTTTGATCGCGCTCGCGGCAGGATGGTGGGATCCGACGAATATCTTACCAAACCTTTTACCAAGGAAAGTCTGCTTAAAACCGTGGGGCAGTACATGGCCCAGCGCAGCGTCAGCTAGAGAGGGAACAAATGGCTATCAATAAGATTATGGTTGTGGATGATTCGCCTACCGAAAGATTTTTCCTCGGTGGCCTGTTGAGTAAACAGGGTTATCAGGTGATTACTGCCGAAAGCGGCGAGGAGGCGATCATCAAGGCCAAGCAGGAGAAACCTGACTTGATCATCATGGATGTGGTGATGCCGGGCCTGAACGGCTTTCAGGCGACGCGGGCGATCTCCAAGGATGAGGAAACCAAGGATATTCCCGTCATCATGTGTACCACCAAGGGGCAGGAAACCGATAAGGTGTGGGGAATGCGGCAGGGCGCCAAGGATTACGTCGTCAAGCCGGTGAACCAGGATGAACTGCTGAAAAAAATTACGGCACTCGGTTGATCTCCATGTTTCCATATGGTGCTTGGAGCCTACAAGGGTAACAGATGGCAAGAAAAATCAGCCTGCGAGAGTTTCACGAGAGTGTTGTGGCCAAGCTGCAGAGCTTGGCATCCAGCGTTACGGCCAGCCCTTCCAAGTTAGGCGTCCAGATTGGTTCGGATTTCTGGCTGGTCAATCTTTCCGATATCAGTGAAGCATTGCCTATTCCAAAGCTGACGCCCGTTCCTCTGGCGCAGCCGTGGTTTTGCGGCGTGGCGAATTTTCGTGGCAATCTCTACGGCATCGTTGATTTTTCCCATTTCCTTGGCGGCGCTCCGACGCAATTCGGGGTGGATTGCCGCCTGCTTCTGGTTCACCAGAAATTTTCTGTCAATTGCGGAATTGTCATCAGCCGCATGCTGGGATTGCGCAACCCCGAGAAAATGCAACGGGTGGAGATAGAGGGCGAGGTGCCGCCCTGGGTGGCTGCCGAATACCATGATGAAACCGGGCGGCGGTGGCAGGAACTTAACATGCAGGTGCTGACCGGGCACGCCCAATTCTTGAACGTGGGCCTGGTATAAGGGTGTTCGGTGGGTGCTATGAATGATTGTTTCTGTGAGTGGCAAATAAAATTAGGGACGGAGATTTAAGCATGGGATTCAAGTTGCCAAGTTTCAATCTTTTCAAGAGGAAGTCCGGACAGACTGCTTCGATCGGGCCGACGACAAAGCTGGGGCTGAATACGACCCTGGTGATGAAAGGTCTCCAGAAAATGGCGGGTGATACGGGCCAGCCACTGCCGATTATTGGCGATAAGCCCATGAAGCAGCAGTTGAAGATACTCGGCGGCGCATGGGCCGTCGCTGTGCTTTTATCTTTTTTGCCGCTGGTCTGGTACGGCGTGAACCTGTATATCCTGAAGCAGCATACGAGTGTTTCGACGGAAATGCAGATGTTGTCGCAACGGATCGCGAAGGGTGCACAGCAGGCTGCGCAGGGTAATCAGGTCGCTTTTGGCCAGTTGAAGGATGCCGATCGGCGCTTTTCCGGCCATATTGACAACTTGTTGCAGGGCGGGGCCGGCATGCCCGCTTCATCGAACGTCATGCGACCGGAGCTGATGAAGATTAAAGAGCTGTGGGGCAAGATGGCCAAGGATATCGGGCTGATGGTGGCCCAGGAAAAAAGCCTGATCCAGCTGAGCAATAACGTCATCGGAGTTAACTCCAGCAATACGGACTTGCTCGAACTCACCGAACTGCTGGCTGGCCAGCTGATTCAGTCGGGCGCGGGCGTAAGGGAGGTTGCCGCTGCTCGGCAACTGGGAATGTTGACCCAGCGGATTGCGAAAAACGCCAACATTCTGCTTCTGTCGGGGAGTGATTCCGATCTTGACGAAACCTTCCTGGATGGCAAAAGCATCACCATTTTCCGCAATATCCTGGCTGGCCTGGAAAAGGGGAGTGGGGGCATGTTGCTGACCCCGGTCAAAGACCCTGTCGCGCGCGATATGCTGCAAGACATCGATGAAACCTTCAAAGATTTTTCCTTGCATGTTGATCAGATGTTGCAAAGTGTTCGAGCCTTGGCGGCGGCCAAGGACGCTCAGCGGTTTTTGTTTAAAGATGGCGACAAGATGCTGGACTTATCCAGCAAGCTGACTGAGAGTTACAACAAGAACGCCAGCAGCGGCTTGCTGGAGGCTTTTCTGACCGCCATCTTTGGTAGCGCGGCATTGCTCTTTGCCGTGCTGTTTGCCAAGGTGTTGCTGGATGACGCCAAGCGGAAGGCAAGCCTTAGCGAGCAGGAAAACAAACGGAATCAGGAGGCGATTCTGCGGTTGCTCAACGAAATGGGCGACCTGGCAGAAGGCGACCTGACAGTGAGAGCAAAAGTGACCGAGGATATCACCGGCGCCATCGCAGACTCGATCAATTACGCGATCGACGAGTTACGCTCGCTGGTGGTCGGGGTGAACAAGGCAACAGAGCAAGTGGCACGGGCATCCCAGGATGCGCAGGGAACCTCCGAGCATCTGCTGCAGGCTTCGGAAAAGCAGTCGCGTGAAATTGAGGAAACCAGTGCGGCGGTGTTGCAGATGGCAGACTCCATTAACGAGGTGTCGGCCAACGCCGCCGAGTCGGCGAAAGTGGCGCAGCAATCCCTGCAGGCTGCGGACAAGGGCGCCATTGCGGTGCAGAACTCCATTGCCGGCATGAACGAGATTCGCGGCCAGATTCAGGAAACAGCAAAACGAATCAAGCGGCTGGGCGAAAGTTCCCAGGAGATTAGCGAGATCGTGGAACTGATTTCCGACATTACCGAACAGACCAACATTCTGGCGCTGAATGCAGCCATTCAGGCGGCTTCCGCCGGTGAGGCAGGACGCGGCTTCACGGTGGTGGCAGAGGAGGTGCAGCGACTGGCTGAACGTTCGGGCGAGGCAACCAAGCAGATCGGCGCGATCGTGAAGACCATTCAGACTGATACCCACGATGCGGTGGCCGCCATGGAGCAGAGCACCCAGGGTGTGGTCGAGGGCGCCAAGCTGTCAGACGCTGCTGGCCAGGCTTTGTCCGAGATCGAGCGGGTTACGCGCAGCCTGGCGGATTTGATCGATACCATTTCCAGGGCAACCCAGGCACAGGCGGATGCCGCTGGAAAAGTGGCAACGAACATGCAGGACATTCAGGATATTACCAACCAGACCACGGACGGTACCAAGCAGACCGCCGCTTCCGTGGGTCAGTTGACCGAACTGGCTGCCGAGCTGAAAGGCTCGGTGGCGGGCTTCAAACTTGCATAGGTAATTGAAGAGCATGGCCACTGAGTTGGATATCGGCCCACTGACCTGGGTCAAAGGCGAAATCGACCAGGCGCTGGACCAGGCCAGGCAGAATCTGGCAGGGTTCTTTGGTAACCCCAGCGACCTTTCTCCACTGCGCTATTGCTTGACTCACCTGCATCAGGTGAATGGCGCCATCCTGATGGTCGGCCTGGAAGGGGCGGCGCGCGTAAGCGGCGAAATCGAAAAACTGGTGGCCGCTCTGGAGAAGCAAGAGGTAGCTCCTTCCGCCGCAAATATCGAAGTCCTTAATCAAGCCATTGACGCACTTTCAAAATATCTTGCCAGTTTGCTTGATGGCGAGCCGGACGTGCCGCTCAGGCTTTATCCGGTCTATAAAAGTTTGCACCTGGCACGCGGCGCGGCGGATTTTGCAGAAAGCGATCTGTTTTTCCCGGACTTGTCTGCGCGCATGCCGAAGGACGCCAATGCGAAGCCCGTCAGCGATGCCGAACTGCAAGCGCTGGCCAAAGCTGAGCGCGCACGCTTCCAATGGGGTTTGCTTAAATTTCTGCGCACGTCGGATGATCCCGTGGGGATGGAGGCGATGCGTGTGGCATTGCTGGCCATCGAGCGGGCACAGAGCTTGCCGGCTCAACGCACCTTCTGGTGGTCCGCCGGGGCACTGATAGAAGGCTTGCTCAACAAGGGTTTGAGCCCCGATGCCGAAGCCAAACGTCTGCTTGGCAAAATTGACCAGCAGATTCGCAAGCTTGCCGAATCCTCATCCAAGGTAGCGGAAAATTTGCTGCGAGATTTGCTATACCGGGTGGCTCACAGCCAGCCGGTTAGCGAGCGGATCAAGCAGGTTAAGCAGGTATTCGATCTGGATAGTTGCTTGCCAAAGATAGCTACTGCTGCAGAGGTTGACGCGGCGCGGCTCCAGCCCCTGCTTCGGGAACTGCGGGAGTTGCTGACGCCGGTCAAGGAATTGTGGTTGAAATTCACCACGGGCCATAAAGAAAGCCTGAAAAATTTGCAGGAACCCTTGGGCCGGTTGGTGGAAAAAAGCCGGTCGCTGGAAAATCGTCCTTTGCAAGGCCTGCTCGCGCAGACGCAAGCGCTCGCCGCAACTCAGCCGGGGCAGGATGGCGCCGGGGAAATGCTGGCGATAGAAGTGGCTACGGCGCTGCTGCTGGCGGAGAACGTGCTGGAGAATTTTGCCCAGTTCAACGATGAATTGGCTAAGCAGCTGGAGATCCAGACCAAGCGCATGTCGGCTGTTTTAAGTGGCAGTCAGGAAGAAATTGATGCAGCGGGAATTCCCAATCTTGGCGACATCAGCCGCAAAGCCCAGGAAAAACTGCTGCTGGCTCAGGTGGCGCATGAAATTCAGGCCAATCTGCGCCGGGTCGAGGAAGTGCTGGATGCGTTCTTCAGGGATACGACCAAGCGGGAAGGGATTCCTGCGCTTGATTCCGTCCTGAAACAGATTTCTGGTGCCCTGACCATTCTTGACTTTGGCAAGGCAGACAAACTTCTTGGAATTTGTCATTCCAGTATTCGGCAATTCGCCGACCTGTCTTATCAGCCGAGTCCGCTGGAACTGCAGGGGGTGGCCGAGGGCCTGAGCAGCCTGGGTTTCTACATCGAGGAAATCCAGCATGGCCGCGCGGATGCGGAAAACATTATTAGCCGGACTTTATCTCGCTTGACGGGTGAGCCGGACGAGATAGCATCTGCTCCGCAGGAAGAGGCCGAGGAAATAATCGCGGAAGAAAGTGCCGAATCCAGTCAGGATGACCAACAACAACTGGTGCAGGAAACCACTCAGGAGTGGCAGGCTAACCCGGAAGATTTGGCCGAGTATCTGCGTGATGAAGAGCGGGAAGCCGCAGCGACCGAGCAGGCGGGAGAGGTTGCCACCCCGGCCAAGATGCCGGTAGCGCCATCGCAAGAAGCCGAGCGGTTGCTGGATGCTTCCGAGGAGGTGGTCGACGCCGAAATGCTCGAAATTTACCTGGAAGAGGCGACCGAGGTATTGGCGACGATAGGCGAGAATCTGCAGATCAGTCATCAGCAGCCTGGCGACCGTGAGGCGCTGACCACGATCCGGCGCGGCTTCCATACCCTTAAAGGCAGTGGACGCATGGTCGGCCTGACAGATCTGGGGGAGGTCGCCTGGGCGGTCGAGCAGGTGCTGAACAAATGGTTGCAGGATGAGAGGGGCGCCACGCCTGCCCTGCTGCATTTTATCGAGCAGGCGTGCGCAGCTTTCGAGCAATGGGTGGAGCAACTGCAAAGCAAAGGCTCGGCAGTGGTCGAGGCGGACGCTCTGATCGCTATAGCTGAACAGTTAAAGAGCAGTGAGGAAACGGTCGAGGTTGCGCCGCAGGCCAGTGCGCCGCCAGCTTCCGAAGAGGAAGGCTTTGCAGCCGAGATGGAGTCTGCTGCGCCAATTCAAGAAATCTGCGCGCCTGTCATTGAAGAGCCGCTCACCTTCGAGCCGCCGCTTGAAGAGGTTGAAGCAGAGACCAGTGAACCGGTCGAGGAAATCAGTTTGCCGGTAATGGATTTCGATTTCATCGAAGAGGTGGCTGCTGAAATGGCTGCGCCAGCTGCTGAAGAACTTTTAGCTGCTGAGGCGCTACGTGCTGAAGAAATGACGCCTGAAGCTTCGGAGCCCGAGGAAGAAATTAGCCTGCCGTCTTTCGAAGCCGAAGCGCCGGCTGCGATTGCCGAAATCGAAGAACCTGCCATTGAGGAACTCGCCTCTGTGGTCCCAACGGAAGAGATTGCACCAGAGCCGCTGGCGGAAGCCGAGATCGTGATCGGTGATGTCACTTTGCCGAGCGCACTTTTCGATATTTTCATGAGCGAAGCCAAGCAGCGGGTTGCGGTGCTGCAGGAAGAGCTGGCGCGCCTGGAAGACGAGCCGGATCTGCCAATCCGGGAGGATTTCATGCGCGCCGCCCATACCTTGTGCGGCATTTCCCGCACGGTGGGTTTCCCGGCGTCGGCCCAGCTCAGCTTTGAACTGGAGGAATGGCTGAGGGAAATGCTGGAGCATCCGCAGCCGGCCAGTGGCAAGCAGGTCAAGGTGACCGGCGATGCCGTCATTGCGCTGCACAAGATGGTGCAGGCGGTTGAAGAACAAAAAATGCCGAAACCGGCAAAGCAGATCGTGCGCTCACTGCAAGCGCTGGTCAAAAAAGCACGTGCGGAAGGCGAAAAAGCCGCAGCATCTGCAATGGCGGAACGCGCGGTAGCCCAGGTCGAGCAGCCAGTAGCCGTCTTCCCCGAGGTTGAGAGGCGAGTCGAAGTGGTGCGGACAGCGGCGTTTGAGGTGCCGATGCCGACATCCCGCGATGACATCGATTCGGACATCCTGCCCCTGTTTCTGGAGGAAGCACAGGATCTGTATCCGCTGGTGGGCACTCAGGTACGCACCTGGCGGGAGAAGCCTGCGGACCGGCAGGCGCCGCAGGACCTGCAGAGATCGCTGCATACCTTCAAGGGCAGCGCCCGCATGGCCGGTGCGTTGCGGTTGGGCGACCTGGTGCACAACATGGAAACCCGGGTGGTTGATTCAACTGAAGCAGGGGCTCCGGCGTCCTCCTTGTTCGATGAGCTCTTTACCTACTTTGACAAGATAGGCGACTTGCTGGACCACCTTCAGGCTGGACCAGAAGCCCAGGTCTCCACGGAAATCGCAGCGGGTCAGCCGGAAATTCAGGCGCTGGCAGCAATGGCAAAACCCGGCGTGCAGCAACTGCGGGTGCGTGCCGATATCCTGGACAGGCTGGTCAACGAAGCGGGCGAGATCAGTATCGCGCGCTCCCGTGTCGAAGGCGAAATGCAGGGCTTCAAGCAGTCGCTGCTGGAGTTGACGGAAAACGTCATTCGCTTGCGCAATCAGGTGCGCGAGATTGAAATCCAGGCAGAAAGCCGGATGCAGTCTCAGGCAAATCAGACCGGCGGAGTGGCCGAGGCATTCGATCCGCTTGAATTCGACCGATTTACCCGTTTTCAGGAGTTGACCCGCTTCCTGGCCGAGAGCGTCAACGACGTTGCCACTGTTCAGCAGAGCTTGCTGAAGAGCTTGGGTGAAGCAGATGCTGCGCTGTTGCAGCAGGCACGGCAGAACCGCGAATTGCAGCAGGAGCTGATGCATATCCGCATGGTGCCGCTGTCCAGCATTACTGACCGGCTCCATCGCATCGTGCGGCAAACTGCCAGGGAACTGGACAAAAAGGCCAACCTTGAAATCAAGGGTGCTGAGGTGGAACTGGACCGGAGCGTGCTGGAAAAAATGACCGCTCCGTTTGAACATCTGCTGCGCAATTCCCTGGCTCATGGCGTGGAAAGTCGTGCGGACCGGATCCGGGCCGGTAAACAGGAAGCCGGGGTTGTGCGCATAGAGGCGCGCCAGGAAGGCAATGAAATTGTGCTGACCTTGAGTGATGATGGCGCCGGATTCAATCTGGAAGCGATTCGTAACCGCGCGGTCCAAATGGGCAAGCTTCAGGCAGACAGCGATATTCTTTCTGCACGGCTGGTCGATATGATTTTCGAGCCCGGATTTTCCACCGCCCAGGAGGTGACTCAGGTTGCCGGGCGCGGTGTGGGCCTGGATGTGGTGCGTAGCGAGATCGCCGGTCTTGGCGGCCGTGTCGAAGCGACTCCCGGAGGACATGGTGGGGCAACCTTCAGTATTTATTTGCCGCTTACCCTTGCTGTAGCACAGGCCGTGCTGGTGCGCACCGGAGAAAAATTTTACGCATTGCCCTCTGCGATGGTGGAGCAGGTAAAGGAATTCAAAGCAGCCGGGCTGGAGGAGATTCAGCAGAAAGGCGAGATCGAGTGGCAGAACAATCGCTATCCCTTGTTTTATCTGCCTCGGCTCCTGGGCGATTCAGAGCAGGTTCCGGAGACGCACCGTTATGCCATGACGCTGCTGCTCAGAAGCGGTAGCCAGCGCGTTGCGGTGCAAGTGGATGAGATTCTGGGCAACCAGGAAATTGTGGTCAAAAATATCGGCACTCAACTTGCCCGCGTACCCGGCATTGCCGGAGCGACGGTGCTGGGTAATGGTCAGGTTGCGCTGATTATCAACCCCGCTCCCCTGGTGCAGCGCATGGCGATGCAGCAGACTCCCGCCACCCGCATGGCGGCACCCATGATGCCGATAGTAGAAGCCGTGGCGCCGACCATCATGGTAGTCGACGATTCCCTGACGGTGCGCAAGATCACTAGCCGTCTGCTGTCGAAGGAAGGTTACCAGGTGGTGACGGCCAAGGATGGTGTGGACGCCTTGCAGCACTTGCAGGACATCATGCCGGACGTCATGCTGGTGGATATCGAAATGCCGCGCATGGATGGCTTTGAATTGACTAAGAATGTGCGCAGCGACCCGAAAACTGCACATATTCCGATCATCATGATCACCTCCCGCACTGCGGAAAAACACCGCAACTACGCAATGGAGCTGGGCGTTAACGCCTATCTGGGCAAACCTTTCCAGGAAGACGAGCTGCTCGGCCACATTGCCGGTTTTCTCAAGAAATCGACCAGTTGACCACCCCGGTGTAATACGTCAGCAGCACGATCAGGCCGAAGGCGATGCGATACCAGGCGAACACGGTGAAGTCGTGATTGCTAATGTAACGCAGCAGCCAGCGCACGCACAGAAACGCCGAGATGAATGAGGCGATGAAACCCACAGACCACATGCCCAGATCATCGCTGGAAAGCAGGGCGCGTTCCTTGTACAACTCATAAAGTGTCGCGACAATCAGTGTAGGCATCGCGAGAAAGAAGGTGAATTCTGTTGCTGCGCGGCGCGACAGGCCGAAGAACAGGCCGCCGATAATGGTCGCACCGGACCGCGACGTGCCCGGGATCAGCGCCAGTGCCTGCGCGCAGCCTACCTTCAGCGCATCTTTCCAACTTAGATCATCGATTGATTCCACACTTACGGTGTGCTGACGCTTCTCCGCCCACAGGATGAACAGCGCCCCGACGATGGAGGTGACCGCGACAGTGATCGGATTGAACAGCGCCGCTTTGATGTGTTTGCCGAAAGCCAGGCCGATCAGTGCCAGCGGCAGAAAGGCAATCAGGATATTGAAGGCGAAACGCTGTGCGGCAGCTTCACGCTGCCGTAAACCAGCCAATACCGATCCGATCTTGGCACGGTATTCCCACATCACGGCCAGGATTGCAGCCGATTGAATCACGATCTCGAATAACTTGCCGCGTTCGTCATTGAAATCGAGCAGGCTGCCCACCACGATCAGGTGCCCGGTGGAAGAGATCGGTAAAAACTCGGTCAGCCCCTCGACGACACCGAGGATAAGAGCTTTGAGCAGCAGTATGGGATCCATTGATCAGGCTTTCTGGTAGAGTTTGGCGCCGGTGTTTACGAACTCTACCGCCTTTTCCTGCATGCCTTTTTCCAGGGCCTCGCTTTCCGCAACCCCCTGGGCTGCCGCATAGTCGCGTACATCCTGAGATATTTTCATCGAGCAGAACTTCGGGCCGCACATCGAGCAGAAGTGGGCGACCTTGGCCGAATCCTTGGGCAGGGTCTCATCGTGGAATTCGCGCGCCTTTTCGGGATCAAGACCGAGATTGAATTGATCTTCCCAACGAAATTCGAAGCGCGCCTTGGAAAGGGCGTTGTCGCGGATCTGTGCGCCGGGGTGGCCCTTGGCGAGGTCGGCGGCGTGGGCGGCGATCTTGTAGGTGATGATGCCGACGCGCACGTCTTCCTTGTCGGGCAGGCCGAGGTGTTCCTTGGGCGTGACATAGCACAGCATGGCGCAGCCATACCAGCCGATCATCGCGGCGCCGATGCCGGAGGTGATGTGGTCGTAGCCGGGAGCGATGTCGGTGACTAGCGGGCCCAGAGTGTAGAATGGGGCTTCGTCGCAGTGTTTCAGTTGCAGGTCCATGTTCTCCTTGATCATGTGCATCGGCACGTGGCCGGGGCCTTCGATCATGGTCTGCACGTCATGCTTCCAGGCTATTTTGGTCAGTTCGCCGAGGGTCTTGAGTTCGGCGAATTGCGCCTCGTCGTTGGCATCATATAAAGAACCCGGACGGAGGCCATCGCCGAGGCTGAAGCTGACATCGTAGGCCTTCATGATCTCGCAGATGTCTTCGAAATGAGTGTAGAGGAAGTTTTCCTTGTGGTGCGCCAGACACCATTTGGCGAGGATAGAGCCGCCGCGCGAGACGATGCCGGTCATGCGCTTGGCCGTCATCGGCACGTAGGCGAGCAACACCCCGGCGTGGATAGTGAAATAATCCACGCCCTGCTCAGCCTGCTCGATCAGGGTGTCGCGGAAGATTTCCCAGGTCAGGTCTTCGGCCTTGCCTTCGACTTTTTCCAGCGCCTGGTAGATTGGCACCGTGCCGATCGGGACCGGGCTGTTGCGGATGATCCATTCGCGGGTTTCGTGGATATTCTTGCCGGTGGAAAGGTCCATTACGGTATCTGCACCCCAGCGGATGCCCCACACCATTTTTTCCACTTCGTCGTGGATCGAGGAGGCCAGCGCCGAGTTGCCGATGTTGGCGTTGATTTTGGTGAGGAAGTTGCGACCGAGAATCACCGGCTCGAGTTCGGGATGGTTGATGTTGGCCGGGATGATGGCGCGGCCACGGGCGATCTCGTCGCGCACGAATTCCGGCGTGATGATTTTGGGGATCGAGGCGCCGAAGCTTTCGCCGGAGTGCTGACGGGTGATCAGGTCGGAAAGGTTGTCGCGGCGCTGGTTCTCGCGGATGGCGACAAATTCCATTTCCGGGGTAATGATGCCCTTGCGGGCGTAGTGCATCTGGCTGACATTCATACCGGCCTTGGCGCGGCGCGGGGTGCGGTGCAGGTTGAAGCGCATCTCCGCCAGGGCGGGATCGTCCAGGCGATTCTGGCCATAAGTTGAAGTCAATCCGGGCAGGTTTTCAGTGTCGTCTCGAGTATCGATCCACGGAGCGCGGATGGCCGGCAGTCCGTTGCGGATGTCGATTTTGATATCCGGGTCGGTGTAGGGGCCGGAGGTGTCGTAGACATAGACTGGCGGGTTCTTTTCCGCTCCCATGCTGGCCGGGGTGTCGGACAGGCTGATTTCGCGCATCGGTACGCGGATGTCGGGGCGGGAGCCTGGTACGTACACCTTGCGAGAGTTGGCGAAGGGTTGTACGGCTGCTTCGTCGACGCTGGCGGTCTGGTTCAGGAAAATGGGGTTGGCGTTCATGATGGTGCTCCTAGGAAAATCGTGGGGAGCATGGTGCGGCTATGCTTTCCTACGACGGCATTACCCGTATCAGGTTCAGAGGGTATCTCTCACCCTGCCATGTAACGGACACACGGCAAGGACCCCTAGCAAAGTGTGTGAAACTAATGGAAATGTGGAATAATTGCAAGTATTAGCATAACCTTAATTTCAGAGGGGAATGGTCATGAACGTGGAACAGGCCCGTTTTAATATGGTGGAGCAGCAGATTCGTCCCTGGGATGTGCTGGATCAGGATGTGCTGGATTTGCTGCGCCAGGTTCGGCGCGAGGATTTTGTCCCCGAGCAATACCGCGAGCTGGCTTTTTCCGATATGGAAATTCCCCTGGGCCACGGTGAAGCGATGCTGTCGCCCAAGCTTGAGGCAAGGATGTTGCAGGAAGTTGGCGTGAAAGCCACGGACCAAGTGCTGGAAGTGGGTACCGGTAGCGGCTATATGGCGGCCTTGCTGGCGCGCATGGCAAACCGGGGCTACGTGCGTAGCGTGGAAATCATCCCCGAATTTTCGTCGCGAGCGGCTGCTATACTTAGGCAGCATGGCATCGAAAATATTACCCTGGAGGTAGGGGATGCGGCCCGTGGATGGAAACAGGACGGGCCTTATGACGTAATCGTGCTGACCGGTTCAGTACTGGTGTCGCCAGTAGCGTTTCAGGATGACCTGAAAGTGGGGGGCAGGTTGTTTGCCGTGGTTGGCGAGCCGCCGGTGATGGAGGCACAGTTGATTACCTGCGTTGCCAAAGGCGTGTACCGCACGACCAATTTATTTGAAACCAGCGTTCCGCCTCTTAAGAACGCGATGCAGCCTCAGCGCTTCGTATTTTAATTAGAGGCCAGGGGCTAGAGGCTAGAGGGGTTGTGTCCGGCTTTGCCGGAATTGTACTCCGCGCTTGCGCGGCACAACCCCTAGCCTCTCGCCACTAGCCCCTAGCCTCTGCCCTATCAAGGAATAGAAAATGAAGTTTCGCGTGACATCCAGCTTGCCGGGTATTCGGATGAAATCCTTGCCTCTCGTGCTTCTGGCGTTACTTTCCAGTCCCGCCTACGCCGCTAACCTGATGGATGTGTATCGCGAGGCGCAGCAGCAGGATGCTGCGTACGCCTCGGCGCGTGCCGCTTTCGAAGCCGGCCAGGAAAAAGGGCCGCAGGGCCTCGCGTTATTGTTGCCGAGCATCAACCTGAGCGCCAACACCACCCATAACGACGTGGATTCTCCCTCCTCCAACCGGCAATACAATTCCAACGGTTATAATCTGTCCCTGACCCAGCCGATTTATCGCAAACAGAATTTCGCCCAGTACGAGCAATCCAAAAGCCAGGTTGTTCAGGCCGAGGCGTTGTTTGCCGTCGCCCGGCAGGACCTGATCACCCGTGTTGCTCAAGCCTATTTTGACGTCCTTCTCGCTCAGGACAATGTTGCCCTGGCCGGCGCCCAGAAGACCGCCATCGGTGAGCAACTGGAAATGGCCAAGCGCAACTTCGAGGTGGGCACTGTCACCATTACCGACACTCACGAAGCTCAGGCACGATATGACCTCACCACGGCTCAGGAAATAGCCGCGCAGAATGATCTTGAAATCAAGCATCGCGCTTTGCAACTTATCCTCGGCAAGATTCCAACGCCCCTTAATGCGCTGAATGACAAGCTTCCACTTGTCCTGCCCGAACCCAACGACATGACGAAATGGGTAGCACAGGCCGAACAGCAAAATCCGCAGATCGCTCTCCAGCGCGCCGCACTTGAAATTGCCAAGCAGGAAGTTGAAAGAAATCGTGCCGGCCATTACCCCACTATTGATCTGGTGGCGGGCTATGGGAAAAACAGTAACTCCAGTTATCTGACCAGTGGCACCGTCACCAGTCAAACTGTCGGCTTGCAGTTTAACCTGCCGATTTACCAGGGCGGCAGCGTCAATTCCAAGGTGCGCGAAGCCCTGGCCAACCAGGAAAAAGCTCGACAGGACCTGGAGTTGGGCAATCGACAGGCCGCATTGCAGACTCGGCAAGCTTTTCTGGGCGTGACCAGTGGTTTGGCTCAGGTCAAGGCACTGGAGCAGGCGCTGGTGTCGAGTCAGAGCTCGCTCGACTCCACTCGGCTGGGTCAGGAAGTGGGGGTGCGCACCAACGTGGACGTGCTCAATGCCCAGCAGCAGCTCTATACTGCCAAGCGTGATTTGTCTCAGGCACGCTACAACTACATCCTCAACCAGCTTAAGCTCAAATCCGCCGTGGGCGTTTTGCGCGACGAGGATGTCGAACAAGTCAATTTCTGGCTGGGTAAATAAAGCGAACAGTGAAATGTAGGTTGGGTTAGCGGCTTCATCGCGTAACCCAACAAACCTAAAACCCCAAAACCCACATTTAGAAGGAAGCTTGGGTCTGTTGGGTTACGGCGCAAAAAGCCGCGCCTAACCCAACCTACATTTCTGAGCACTCAGCACTTCATCTATCAGAGCCATCAGCCGTTCCGTCGCGCCGCGATGCTTGTCAGCAAAAGCCAGCGCTACAACCGACATGGCTTTGATTCTTTCCGGCGCCTTCAGCAAATCCCCAACCGTTAGCGCCAATTCATTGGCATTCGCCACGCGCAACGCGGCGCCAGCCTGAACGGCAAGTTCGGACACTTCCGCAAAGTTGAATGTGTGTAGGCCGATCAAAATCGGCTTGCCCATCGCTGCCGCTTCGATCAGATTCTGGCCGCCGAGAGGCAGCAGGCTGCCGCCGATGAAGGCGATATCGCAAGCGGCGTAATAGGCGAACATTTCACCCATGCTGTCGCCCAGTACTACCTGGGTTTCCGGGGCGACAGGCAGGTCGTCAGAGCGGCGCTGAAAACGGATGCCACGCTGCGTCAGCAACTCCGCCATCTGGCCGAAGCGTTGCGGATGGCGCGGCACGATGACGGTGAGCAGGTTGGGGATGCCGATTTTGGCAAGCGTTTCAATAATCAGCGCTTCCTCGCCTTCCCGCGTGCTGGCGGCAAGAAACACCGGACGTGCAGCCCCGAACTGTTCCCGCAAATTTTCCCCGAGGTCGATCGCGCTTTGCGGTACGGCCACGTCAAACTTGAGGTTGCCGGTAATTTTCACTGAGGGGGCGCCCAATTCGATCAAACGTCTTGCGTCCGACTCGGTCTGGGCGGCAATCGCCGACAGTGATTGCAGGCTGTCGCGGCTTAGGGCTTTGAACCGGCCATATTTGCGCGCCGATTTTTCCGACATCCGCGCGTTGACCAGCAATAGCGGCACCCCGGCTTTCTTGCAAGTCTGCACTAGATTGAACCAGATTTCGGTTTCCATCAGCAGCCCGATTTCGGGTTTGAAGTGACGAAGAAAGCGCTTCACCGCAAACGGAAAATCATAGGGCAGGTAAGATTGCAGAACTGTATCTCCGAACAACTGTCTGCCGGTTTCCCGTCCAGTGGGGGTCATATGGGTGAGCAGGATGCGGTACTCCGGATAACGTGCCTGCAATTGGGTGATCAGAGGCACTGCGGCGCGGGTTTCTCCCACCGATACCGCGTGCAGCCAGATCAGCGGAAAGGTCGGTTTGCCGTGATAAAAACCGAAGCGTTCACCGATATGACACCGATATTCTGGCTGGCGGCGGGACCGCCATAACAGATGGAACAGGATATAGGGCAACAGCAGGTAAAGCAGCAGGGTGTAAAGGTGGCTAATCAAAGCGAGCCCCCTTCACGTTTGCTCCCTCTCCCCTCTGGGGAGAGGGGTGGGGTGAGGGGCGGCCCCTGAGTGCTTGTTGATAATTTGACCATGCTATTCAGGGCGTCGATAACGCTTGCCGCATCGGGCGGGGTGCCAGTCCTGCCCAGGTTGACGGCCTGTCCGGAAGAAACATGAAGCCCGGTCAGGCCGGGGTCGGAGGCGCAGTAAATGGCTATGGCCGGTACGGTCAATGCCGCCGCCAGATGGACCAGGCCGGTGTCTACGCCGACAGTCGCGATGGAGTGAGAAAGCAGCGTTGCAGCTTGCGCCAGAGTCAATGAGGGCGGAACGACGGCGTTGGGCATCCGCTCGGCAAGTCGCTGGCTGCGCTGCTGTTCGGCCACACTTCCCCAGGGCAATACGCAGGCAATTCCCTTGCCGGTAAGGTAAGCGCCCAATGTGATCCAGTCGGCTTCGGGCCAGAGCTTATCGTCGCGGCTGGTGGCATGCAGCAGGACGACGAAGGGGGTGGCGGGCAACCAAGGCAGGGCAAGGGGTGGCGCCACGATGCCATAGTTCACCGGATCATCGGGGAAATAACCGAAGGTGTGGCCGGCCAGCAGGCGATTGCGCACCACCGCGTGTAGGTTTTTTTCGACCCTCAGCGTTTTGTCATAGAACAGCGCAGCCAGTGGTTCGCGGGCGCTTCTCCTGTCGAATCCGCAGCGGGCGCCTTGGGCAAGGCGGGTAATGACCGCGCTTTTAATCAGCCCCTGAGTATCGAGAACGACATCATAAGTCTTGCTGCGCAGGTGTTTGACGAAAGACGAAATTTCGGCGTACATGGTGCGGCTGAGCAGGTTCTTGCGCCAGCGCCGCACGGCGACGGGAATGATTTCTCCCACGCCCGGGTGCAGGGCAGGGATGCCGGCGAAGGACTCTTCCACCACCCAGTCGATTTCGGCTTCCGGGAAATGGACGAGAATGTCGCTGACGATGGGCAGGTTGTGGATCACATCCCCCATCGAGGAGGTTTTGACGAGCAATATCTTCGGCATCGCGGTATTTTAGCCTAGAATATGACCTTTAATTTGTCAGATAGTGCGGATGCAGCAGATATCGGTGGTTATCATCGCCCTGAATGCGGCAAGCCAGATCGAGGCTTGCCTGAAAAGCGCCGCTTTCGCCGATGAAATCGTGGTGGTGGATTCCGGCAGCCGGGACGATACCCGTGAAATCGCGTTAAAATACGGCGCGCGGGTGCTGCATCAGGACTGGCTCGGGTTTGGCCGGCAAAAACAATTTGCGGTCGAGCAGGCCGGCCATGACTGGGTGTTGTGCCTGGATGCGGACGAGCGGGTCAGCGATTTGCTGCGCGCAAGTATCGTGGAAACATTGCAGGCGCCGCGCTTTCAGGCTTATCGGATGCCGCGCTGCAATCGTTTCATGGGTCGCTGGCTCAGGCATGGCGAGGGCTATCCCGACTGGAGTCTGCGCCTGTTTGATCGACGCGTTGCCAACTGGAGCGAGGACGAGGTTCACGAAAAAGTGCTGACCACTTCACCGGCGGGCAGTTTGCAGGGCGATTTGCTGCACGAGTCGCAGGAAAGTATCGCCGCCTACCTGGAAAAACAGAACCGCTATACCAGTTTGCAGGCGGAACATTTGTGCCGACAAGGAAAACGGGGTTCGAACGGACAGTTGGTTTTCAGCCCGCTGCTCAGGTTCGTGAAATTCTATTTCCTTCGGCGCGGCTTTCTCGACGGCACGCCGGGATTGGTGCATATCTTGATAGGATGTTTTAACAGTTTCGTGAAATACGCGAAACTGCATGAATTGAACAATAAAGGAAAATTGTGAAAGTTTTAATTACCGGTGTGGCCGGCTTTATCGGCATGCATGTTGCCCAGCGTTTGCTGGCGCAAGGCGTCGAGGTGGTCGGCATCGACAACCTCAACGATTACTACGATGTCCAGTTGAAGGAAGATCGCCTGAAGCAGTTGATGCCGCTCCCCGGTTTCCGCTTCGTCAGGCTGGACATGGCCGAACGCGCTGCCATGGAGGCGCTTTTCGCCACGGAGAAATTTCAGCGCGTCGTCAATCTCGCGGCACAGCCCGGCGTGCGCTATTCGATCATAAACCCCCACGCCTACGTCAATACCAACATCGTGGGTTTCCTGAACGTGCTCGAAGGCTGCCGCCATAACGGCGTGGAACACCTGGTGTATGCCAGCAGCTCCAGCGTCTACGGTTCCAATACGCATATGCCGTTCAGCGTGCATGACAACGTCGATCACCCGGTCAGCCTCTACGCCGCCACTAAAAAATCCAACGAACTGATGGCCCACACTTACAGCCACCTTTATCGTTTGCCGACCACCGGGTTGCGCTTCTTCACCGTTTACGGGCCGTGGGGCCGGCCGGACATGTCGCCTTCCCTGTTCGCCAGCGCGATTCTCGAAGATCGTCCGATCGACGTATTCAACCAGGGCAAGATGCAGCGCGACTTCACCTATATCGACGACATCGCCGAAGGCGTGGTGCGGGTGCTGGATAAAGTCGCGGAGCCCAACCCGTCGTTCGACCGGGAAGCGCCCGATACCGCCAGCAGCGACGCGCCATACCGGATCTACAACATCGGCAACCATGAGCCGGTGGAGTTGATGACCTTCATCGAAACCATCGAAAACGCCATCGGCAAAAAAGCCGCCAAGAACATGCTGCCGATGCAGGACGGCGATGTGGTCGCCACTTATGCGGATATCGAGGAACTGAGCCGGGCGGTGGGCTTTGCACCGCATACGCCGTTGAGTGCAGGGGTGGCGAAGTTTGCCACCTGGTTCAAGGGCTATTACGGGGCGCGTTCAAAATGATCCTGGTCACCGGCGGCGCAGGCTTTATCGGCTCAAATTTCATTCTGGACTGGGTTGCGGCTACCGGCGAAGCCGTCGTCAATCTGGATAAGCTGACGTATGCCGGCAACCTGGAAAATCTCGCCAGCCTGAAAGACGATCCTCGGCATGTTTTCGTCCAGGGCGACATCAATGACGGGAAACTGGTGGCCAAGCTGCTAGGCCGACATCAGCCTCGCGCCATCATTCATTTCGCCGCCGAAAGCCACGTCGACCGATCCATCCACGGCCCCGGTGAATTTATCCAGACCAACATCAACGGTACTTTCAGCCTGCTGGAAGAAGTGCGAGCTTACTGGCAGGGACTGCGAGGTGAAGAAAAAGCCGCATTCCACTTCCTCCACGTTTCCACCGACGAAGTGTACGGCTCGCTTGGCGCTAACGATCCGCCGTTCACTGAAGCCACCGCGTATGCGCCGAACAGCCCCTATTCCGCCTCCAAGGCGGCGTCCGATCATCTGGTGCGAGCCTATCATCACACCTACGGGCTGCCGACGCTGACCACCAACTGCTCGAACAATTACGGCGCGTTTCAGTTCCCAGAAAAACTCATCCCCCTGATTATCCTCAATGCCCTCAACGGCAAACCGTTGCCTATTTACGGTGATGGCATGAACGTACGCGACTGGCTGTATGTCGGGGACCACTGCGCCGCAATCCGTGCTGTGCTGGCCGGTGGTCGGCTGGGCGAAACCTATAACATCGGTGGCTGGAACGAAAAAACCAACCTCGACGTGGTGAACACCGTGTGCGCCATTCTCGACGAACTGAAGCCAAATCCCGGCATCACCCATTACTCATCCCTCATTACCTACGTAAAAGACCGCCCCGGCCATGACCGCCGCTATGCCATCGATGCGCACAAGATCGAGCGCGAACTGGGCTGGAAGCCGATGGAAACCTTCGAAACCGGCATCCGCAAAACCGTGGCATGGTACCTCGGCAACATGGGCTGGGTGGAGAACATCGTCAGCGGCGAATACCAGAAATGGCTGGCGACGAATTACCGGAATCGGGAGGAGGCATGAAAGGAATCATCCTCGCCGGTGGCTCCGGCACACGCCTGCATCCAGTCACCCTGGCGGTTTCCAAGCAACTGCTGCCGGTGTACGACAAGCCGATGATCTATTATCCCCTGACCACGCTGATGCTGGCCGGGATACGCGACATTCTGATCATCTCTACGCCCCAGGATACGCCGCGCTTCGAGCAATTGCTGGGCGATGGGTCGCGCTGGGGTCTCAGCATCCGCTATGCGGTGCAGCCAGAGCCGGAGGGCATTGCTCAGGCGTTCATTATCGGCGCGGATTTCATCGGTAATGACCCATGTGCCTTGGTATTGGGTGACAATATCTTTTACGGCCACGAATTGGCGGATGATTTGCGGGCCGCAGCGCAAAAGGACAGCGGGGCGACGGTATTCGCCTATCCGGTGCACGACCCCGAGCGCTATGGCGTGGTGGAATTCGATCAAGCCGGCCAGGCTCTTTCCATCGAGGAAAAACCCCTCAAGCCGAAATCCCGCTACGCGGTGACCGGCCTGTATTTTTATGATAATCGAGTGGTGGAAATCGCGCAGTCGCTCAAGCCCTCTCCCCGAGGTGAACTGGAGATTACCGACGTCAATCGGCTATACCTGAGCCAAGGGCGACTGGAAGTGGCGGTCATGGGTCGTGGCATGGCCTGGCTCGATACCGGTACGCACGAATCCCTCCTCGAGGCATCCCAGTTCATCGAGACGATAGAAAAGCGCCAAGGCCTCAAGATCGCCTGCCCGGAAGAGATCGCTTACCGTATGGGCTATATTTCAGCGGAACAGCTGGAAGCACTGGCTATTCCATTGAGCAAAAATGGCTATGGACGTTATTTGCAGGGTCTGCTGCAGGAAAGGCTGTTCTGATGAATGTTATTCGGAGTGCCATTCGTGATGTATTGATCCTCGAACCCAAAGTGTATGGTGACGAGCGCGGCTTTTTTTTCGAGAGCTACAATGAGAAAGTGCTGGCGGAAAAGGCTGGGATTACCGCGCATTTCATCCAGGATAACCATTCCCGCTCGGCAAAGAATGTACTCCGTGGCCTGCATTATCAGATCAAACAGCCGCAGGGCAAGCTGGTGCGCGTGATTGCGGGTGAGGTGTTCGACGTTGCGGTGGATATCCGCAAGAATTCGCCCACCTTCGGGAAATGGACGGGGTTTAATCTGTCGGCGGAGAACAAGCGCATGGCCTGGATTCCCCCTGGTTTTGCGCACGGCTTTCTGGTTTTGTCCGACTATGCAGAGTTTCTCTATAAGACGACCGATTATTGGCTGCCTGAATACGAGCGCTGCATCCGATGGAACGACGCCGATCTGGCAGTAGACTGGCCGTTTCAGGGAGAGCCGGTGCTGTCTGTCAAGGATCAGGCCGGCGTTGCATTCCGCGCAGCCGAGGTGTTTGAGTGAAAAAAATTCTATTGGTCGGCAAGAACGGCCAAGTCGGATGGGAGCTACAGCGTACCTTGGCTACTCTAGGTAATGTGGTCGCCATCGACCGGCAAGGGATGGATCTGGCCAACCCCGATTCGATTCGAAACGCCATCAGAACAATCCAGCCGGATTTGATTGTCAACGCTGCCGCTTATACCGCTGTCGATAAGGCGGAGAGTGAGCCCGAGCTGGCCATGGCAATCAACGGCGTCGCGCCCGGTATTATGGCTGAAGAGGCCAAACGGCTTGGTGCCGCCATGATTCACTATTCCACTGACTATGTGTTCGACGGCACCAAGATCGCTCCTTACACAGAGGGCGACATTCCCAACCCGATTAGCGTTTACGGCAAAACCAAGCTCGCCGGTGAGCAGGCAGTCCAAGCGGCGGACATTCCCCATCTGATTTTTCGAACCAGCTGGGTATATGGCCTGCGTGGCAGGAACTTCCTGCTGACCATCCTGCGACTGGCCAAAGAGCGAAACGAATTGAAGATCGTGGACGACCAGATTGGCGCCCCCACCTGGAGCCGGATGATCGCCGAGGCCACGGCGATTATCCTCGGCCAGTGCCTTTCCTCCTCTTTGGAAAAAGGGGGCGCGGGTTTTCCCCCTCCGGCGCTGAGCTCGCGTGGAGGGCTTTATCACCTCACAGCAACCGGACAAACTTCCTGGTACGGTTTCACTAACGCCATCCTTGAGTCAATGGCATTTCAGGGCACTCACCCATTACCGAAGTTGATTCCCATCCCCACGTCTGAATATCCGTTGCCCGCGCCAAGACCTCCAAACTCTGTCTTGTCTAACGCCAAGTTCAATCGGACATTTGGTGCGGCACTGCCTGCCTGGGATACTTCTCTAACGCTTTGTATGGAGGCATGAAGATGGAGCCTCGTTATTGTTGGGCTTGGTTATGTGGTGCTTCCCCGCGCTGTCGAGTGGTGTAAAAAATATAAAATTATCGGGTTATTTGACTTAACAAGGCCGACATGCCCGGTTATTACTCTCAAGTCATTTTTGTGGGCAGGCGAATCAATGACGGCATGGGCAAATTCGTGGTCGAGCAGACGGTCAAGCAGCTGATCGCCAATGGTAGTCATATCAAAGGAGCGAAGGTCAGTGTGCCTGGACTGACCTTACAAGGAAAACTGTCCAGATCTTCGAAATTCCAAAGCCTATGATTTGATCAGGGAGTTTGAGAGCTACGGAATGAACGTCTTTGTCCGCGACCCATCCGCCACCCCGGTTGAGGCCTATGAAGAATATGATATCCTGCTAAAGATATGGAAAGCTTTACCTTCTGCGGACGCGATTATTGTGGTGGCTGTGGCATACCAGAAATTTTTGTCATTGCCATTGTCTGGCTTTAATCAGAGATAGCAAAAAATGACTTGTTTTGTCGATATTAAGTCGAAGTTCAATGCTGTATATGGGGGTTTAGTGTGGCGTTTGTGATGGGTCGTAATGTACAGTTTGATAGGGAAAGCAATAATGCAGCATGATATTGAAAGCGCAATTATTAGGCATATTGAACTTGCGAAAATCATCAATAGCGAATTTTCAGGAACTATAGCAAACATTGCTACTTTGCTTGTTGATAGTGTAATAGACGGGGGGGCGTTGTTGTGGTGTGGGAATGGCGGTAGTGCTGCGGATTCTCAGCATTTGGCAGCAGAATTGTTGGGACGGTTTAAGCAGAACAGACGTGCTATCCGCTCCATGGCCCTGACCACTGATACTTCCGTGCTTACCGCGATTGGGAATGATTTTGGCTATGAATTCATTTTTTCAAGGCAAGTTGAAGGCGTGGCTCGTAAGGGCGATGTGTTGATTGGGATATCTACTTCTGGGAATAGTGGAAATGTTTTGCAGGCAATAAGGTTGGCCAAGGATATGGGTTTGAAAACCGTCGCTTTGTTGGGGAACGAAGGGGGAGTGATTGCATCCGAGGTCGATGTGGCTTTGGTTATTCCATCGCCAGATACGGCGCATATTCAGGAAATGCATATTATGGTCGGCCATATCCTCTGTGATTTGGTAGAACGTGCGGTAATAGCAGAAAATGGCTGAAATCAATCTTCTTCCGCACTATCATGCGGTTCATACCGTGGTTTTTGATTTTGACGGAGTTTTTACAGACAATAAAGTGTACGTTGACCAGGACGGACGGGAATCTGTGCGGTGCGATCGTGCGGATGGTTTGGGGATGGATTTTGTTCGCGCTTACCAAAAAAAAGGTGATCTTAAAACCCATTTTTTCATCCTCTCAAAAGAAAAAAACCCGGTGGTAATGGCTCGCGCGCAAAAATTGAAGATGGATTGCAAACATGGCTTTTCAGACAAGCTGGAATATATGAACACTTATTTTTCTAAAAGCATGCCATTTGAGTCAGATCCTTTTAAAGGGCTCGTTTATTTGGGAAATGACCTGAATGATTTGCCATTGATCAGGCGAGCTGGTTATTCAGTGGTGCCGAATGATGCGCATCCATGGGTGAAAGAAGCTGCGAGTTTAATGCTCCCGCAGAATGGTGGGGATGGTTTTGTTAGAGCTTTTATCGAAAAATTTTTAGGTATTGAAAACTTAACTTACGGAGCGCTCGATGAGCTTATTTCTAATTGCTGAAGTTGGGATTAACCATAATGGTAGCCTTGATCTGGCCAAGCAGCTGATTTCGGCTGCTCACCGCGCTGGTTTCGATGCGGTGAAGTTTCAGAAAAGAACAATAGAAAAGATTTATACCAAAGAGTTTCTGGATAGCCCTCGTGAAAGTCCGTGGGGAAATACGCAACGGGCGCAGAAGGAGGGGCTGGAGTTTTCTCGCGAACAATACCAAGAAATCGACAGGTATTGCAAAGAGTTGGGGATTGCCTGGTTTGCTTCGGCCTGGGATGTCGATGCACAATTTTTCCTGAGAGATTTCGATCATTCATACAACAAGGTTGCCTCGGCGATACTCGGCCATAAGCCCTTGTTAAGGGAGATCGCGAGTGAAGGGAAAAAGACTTTTATTTCTACCGGAATGGCGACGCTCGATGAAATTGACGAAGTGGTAGATCTTTTCGTAAAGGCGGGCTGTCCCATCGAACTAATGCATTGCAATAGCACTTACCCGATGAAAGATGAGGATGCCAACCTGAATTGTATCCCTATGTTGCGCGAACGTTATGGTTGCGATGTGGGATATTCCGGCCATGAGACCAGCCTTATCAAGGTTTGTGTTTCTGCCGTGGCATTAGGGGCGACATCGCTTGAGCGCCATATCACTCTGGATCGTGCAATGTACGGTTCGGACCAGGCGGCTTCCATTGAAACGCACGCATTAGGTAATTTTGTTGAGGCGGTGCGGGTCGTTCCACTGATATTGGGAACGGGGAGGAAGGAAATCACTCCCGCAGAGGCTGGGGTCAGGAAGAAATTGCGAGTGGAAAATAATGGATGACCAGCAATCGCGTGTCGTGGCTGTCATCCCCGCACGCGGTGGCTCCAAGGGAATTCCGCACAAAAATATCATTGAGTTTTGCGGCAAACCCTTGTTGGCTTGGTCTATTGAGCAAGCTAAAGCCGCGGCGGGTGTTTCGTCCGTCTGGGTTAGTTCTGACAGCGACGAAATTCTTGAAGTCGCAAGTCGTTATGGAGCGCAACGGATCAAGCGGCCTGAATCAATTGCCGGCGATACGGCAACATCGGAATCCGCCTGGTTGCATGCGCTGGATAGCATTGAATCCCAAGGCGAGCAGGTGGATATCATGCTTGCCATGCAAGCTACCTCACCACTGCGAGAATCATCCGACATTGAGCGTGCGCTTCAGGATTTCCAGCGTCAAGATTGCGATTCATTATTTTCGTGCGCCGAACTGGAAGATTTCTTTATCTGGGAAAAAGATGATCAAGGAAGTTTCCGAAGTCTAAATTATGATTATCTGAACAGAAAAAGGCGGCAGGATGTCGGTCGGCAATATGTGGAGAACGGCTCTTTCTATTTGTTCAAGCCGCAAATATTAAGAACCTTGAACAACCGCCTGGGAGGGAAAATTGGGATTTCCATGATGGAATTCTGGAAAACCTTTGAGATTGATTCCATGGAAGATAAGGAATTTTGCGAGTTATTGATGAGGAAATACCTGAAGGTATTAAACTAAAGGATAGTAAATCTAAATGGAATCGCCCAAGGACTATCACGATTTTGTGATTAAAGATGGAAAATTAATCGGCAAATTTGATGAAATGTATCGCGAATGTGACGATCCGTGGATTCAGTCTAGGCGATGTGAAGACCTGGAAATTAGATTCCTGTTATCAATGCTTGAGGGGAAGGCCTATCCACGGATTTTGGAATATGGTTGCGGTCATGGCCATGTTGCGGAGAGTTTAAAAAAATTTGGCTCTGTTCTGGGGTTGGACATTTCAGAAGCGGCTATTCAAAAAGCACGGGATCTTTATCCTGATGTTGAGTTTGATACCTGCGACATGATTAAAGGCATTGGCTCCCGGACAGCCGGATCCCAGATTAAGGAGTCTTTTGACTTGGTTACGATAAGCGGTACGTTGTGGTACGTTGTTGAGCATATCGAATCGATATTTCAGGATGTTTCGAATCATTTGACGAGCAGTGGCGAATTGCTTATCAGCCTGCCGTATCCGCCGTTAGGGCAGAATTTCTATGGTAAACACATCCTTCCGGATGACAAGAGTCTCGTGTCTCATGTGCGCAAATTTTTCAAAGTGGAGCATTTCGTGACGATTTATCACGAATTTAAAGCCGATGCACCCATTGTTCAAATTTTAGCAAAGAAAGTGTAGGGGAAAATGTCTCGATTGATATACATGAATGGGAAGTTTGTGCCCGAAGCCGATGCGAAGATCTCCATCTTTGATTCGGCATTGATGTTTGGGGATATGGTTTTTGAAATGACAAGGTCTTTCAACAAGAAGCAATTCAAGCTGCGTGAGCATCTTGAGCGACTTTATGCCTCAATCAAGTACGTTCAAATACCCATCAAAATGACCATTGATGAGATGGAGGCAGCCTGTCTTGAAACCGTCAGGGTGAATGAGCCTTTTTTTGGACCTAACGATGAGCACCGCTTGATGATCAATGTTAGCCGTGGTCCACTCTCAATCTATTCCGAGATATTTGGCGGAAAGCTGGAGCCAACTGTCGTGATCGCAGATTTTCCCCTGAAGTTGACGGTCTCAAGTATGGGACATCTGTTTGATACGGGTATCAATGCAGTGATTCCTTCACAACGTGCCATTCCCGCAAGTTTGCTTGAGCCTAAGGTAAAGAATCGGAGTCGCATTCACTACATGATGGCGAATATCGAAGTTTCGAACTGGGCGGGCGATAACAACTGGGCATTGCTGCTGGACCCGGACGGTTTCATTGCCGAAGGTACCGGCGACAATTTTTTTATTGTCAAAAACAACCAGATCATTACCCCTGAACCCCGCAATATTCTTCGTGGAATCAGCCGGGACTATATTTTCGAACTGGCGGAAAAGCTCGGTATGTCTTGCATCGAAAAAAATATCGAATCTTATGATGTCATGATGGCTGACGAAGCTTTCATGACAGGGACGCCGTTTTGTATGCTTCCGGTGACCCAACTGAATAGCGTTAACATCGGAGACGGCAAGGTTGGGCCGGTTTTTAAGCGCTTGCTGGCTAGTTGGAGCGAGAATGTCGGGCTGGATATCGAGGCCCAGATCAAAGCCTACTCGGCAGAAGTAAACGGCGCGAAATTGTCCGCCCCCAGTCCATATCAGTTCAAGCCTTCAAAATGAGCGACATTATTGGCTTTATGCAAGGTCGACTTTCGCCTCTGGTCAATGGCAAAATTCAGGCCTTTCCGCGCGACCACTGGCGGCAGGAGTTTCCCTTGGCGGAGCAGAATGGTCTCAAGCTCATGGAGTGGACACTTGATTATGAGGGCTTGCACCAGAATCCGCTGATGACGAGTGAGGGGCGGGCAGAGATTTGCAAGCTAAGTGCGGCGCACGGGCTGGGTATTCCATCCCTGACGGGAGACTGCTTCATGCAGATGCCCTTTTACAAGGCGCAGGGCAAGCAGCGTGCTGACCTGATTGACGATCTGGTGCACGTAATAAGAGCCTCAGGAGAAGTCGGCATTGTTTATATCGTTGTACCTTTGGTGGATAACGGGAGAATAGAGAATAAGGAGGATGCGCGGGCTTTGATGGAGGGGTTGAAACAAGTGCAGCCCGCCATTGAAGAGGCTGGCGTGAAAATTGTATTTGAATCCGATTTCCCGCCGGCAGAGTTGAAGCGGTTCATGGATGACTTTGACCACGCGTATTTTGGAATCAATTACGATATCGGCAATAGCGCCGCGCTGGGCTACAACCCTGTTGAGGAAATTTCCACTTATGGCGACCGAATATTTAATGTCCACGTTAAGGATAGGGTGCTCGGTGGCACTACCGTTCCGCTGGGGCAAGGGAATGCCGACTTCCCCGCTGTTTTCGGGGCGTTGGCCTTTGCCGGCTATAAAGGGAATTATATTTGTCAGACTGCGCGTGCTGCTGACGGTGATCATGCTGAAGCGTTGCGCCGTTATCAGGCGCTGATTGAAGCATGGTTGGCAGATGCCAGTTTGCTTGAGCAGGCTCGACCAGCGTGATCCGCAGCCAATGAATCTTGATCTCTCTGGCAAGACTGTCCTGATTTCCGGGTCGTCCAAGGGCATCGGAAAGGCGATAGCCATAGCCTTTTACAAAGAAGGGTGTAACGTTGTTTTGAATGGTCGCGATCACGACCAGCTGCAAAGCGCTTTGAATGAATTGGGCGAGCGGGCAAGTATCTTTGCCGCCGATGTCACCAAACCGGAAAATTGCGCAGCTCTGGTGGCGAATGTAATTGAGCGCTGGGGTCGGCTGGATATACTGGTATGTAATGTGGGTAGCGGTTCGTCTGTGGCGCCGGGAAGTGAAACTCTTGCTGAATGGCGGCGCGTGTTTGATCTCAACTTGTTTAGCGCAACGAACATGGTGGAAGCGGCTGCTGGTGCGCTTGCTGAAGCGCGAGGCAATGTGGTTTGTATTTCCTCGATTTGCGGGCAGCAGGTGATTCCGGGCGCTCCAGTCACTTATTCGGCGGCCAAGGCGGCACTTAATGCGTTTGTGCGCGGCATTGCCCGCCCTCTTGCGCGTGACGGTGTCAGAATTAACGCGATTGCCCCTGGCAACGTACTTTTCGACGGCTCCGTATGGGAGCGCAAGCTTGCCGAGGATGCTGGCCAGGTTCAGCAGTTTTTGGAAAGAGACATTCCATTGCGTCGGCTCAGCCAGCCTGAGGAGGTTGCAGATTTGGTGGTATTTCTCTCCTCGGCGCGCGCCGGTTTTGCAACCGGCGGTGTGTTCGTCATCGATGGCGGCCAGACGGTCGGCTAAACCCTTCTCGCCATGCCTCCCCTTTCTCGCCTTAGATCTTCGCTGACGTTTCTGCTTCAATTAAGTGTCTCGAGTGTCCTGATCTGGTGGCTGACTCGGACTACCGATATGGCCAATGTGGGCAGCAGGCTCACGATGTTTTCGCTTGGGTCGGTTGTCGTGGCCACCCTGCTTTTTATCGGGATGACCGTCTTGCACGGCCTGCGCTGGAAGCTCATTGTCGGCGCCAGCCGTGGCAGCCTGTCTTTGCATGATGCCGTCAAGATCGTGTTTCTGGGAAGTTTCTGGAGTCAGATTCTTCCTTCGTCAGTGGGGGGAGATTTTGTCCGAGCATGGGCCGCAAAGCGTGCTGGCCTGAATATGCAAATGGCAATTACGACGGTTTTGCTTGACCGGCTCATCGCTGTCGTATCCTTAATAATCGGAATCGCCCTTGGGCTTCCGTGGCTATCCGGGATGATGCAGGATGCGGAAGCGTACCGGCTTATCGTATTGTTCGTCGGGCTGAGTGTTGGGAGCATATTTTTGCTGCACATTCTGCGGCGGGTGCCCAGCGTGTTACTGAGGTGGAAGACAATGCGCTTTGCCCAGCGCATTGTAGATTCCATACAGAGGGTTATTCGACACCGGCAAGGGAACGTTGCATTCGTGCTATCCATTGCCATCCATGCTGGGGCGGCACTGGCGATATTTGTCCTCGCAATTGGATCAAATGTTCGAGTGGGCTTGCTGGATTGTTTTCTGCTTATTCCCCCCGTAATGTTCATAAGTATGTTGCCGATTTCCATTGCCGGATGGGGGTTGCGAGAAAACGCCATGGTGATTGCCTTGGCGATTGTCGGTGTGCCTGCGTCGGATGCACTTGCAATCTCGATTGTTTTTGGAGTTGTCGGAGTGATAGGGAGTTTGCCGGGGGCTGTTGTTTGGCTGCATTCCAGGCATTTCCTGACCGGACTTCCGAACGTTCCGCAATCGTTTCGGTAAGCAATATTTTCAGGTAGATGCAGCCATCATGACAGTCAAAATCCGTTCAAATCTAATGTACAATTGCGATGATGCGTGAAGACTACCTGCCTTTTGGAAAGCCCAATTTCTCGGATAAGGAAATCGAGGCGGTTACTCGCGTCGTTAAGTCAGGGTGGGTGGGTATGGGGCCGGAGACCATTGCTTTTGAGCAGGATTTGGTTGCGTATATAAATGCCCCTTATGTCGTTTCCGTCAATTCATGTACATCAGCGCTGTTCCTGTCCTTGCTTGTTTCGGAAGTGCAGGCTGGTGATGAAGTGATTTGTCCCAGCCTTACTTGGTGCAGTACGGCGAATGCAGCCCTTTATCTGGGGGCGAAGCCCGTGTTCTGTGATGTTGATGTGGACACGCTTTGCGTAACGACCGAATCGATTTTGTCCAAGCTCACGCAAAGAACCAAGGCGGTTGTTGTTGTCCACTTTGGCGGTCTGGCTATCGACGTCAAAGCGCTACGTAGTGCGCTGCCTGATCAGGTCGCTATTATCGAGGATGCCGCACACGCAATTGGCGCCCGGTATCCCGACGGCAGTCCTGTGGGCTCGTCCGGGAACCTGACCTGTTTCAGTTTTTACGCCAACAAGAATGTCTCCTCGGGCGAAGGTGGAGCTATAGCGTTGTTTGATGCCTCAAAAGCATCCCGGCTTCAGTCCCTGCGGCAACACGCATTGCCACTTGACGCATGGAAGCGATTTACCCACCCGAAATCATTGTTGTTGTCTAACCGGCTTGCTGAGCTTGGCTACAAGATGAACTACACGGACCTTCAGGCTGCAATCGGACGAGTTCAACTATCACGCATAAATGAGTTCGAAAAAATCAGGCTGGCGCTGGCGCAACGTTATGTGGAGCGTCTGGAAAATCTTAAACCCGCCATCAAGTTTCAGGCTGGATGCACGCATCCCTATCATGCACGTCACCTGTTCACGATCCAGCTCCCGGTATGTGAAATGAGGTTTGACCGCGAGGAGGTGTTGCTGGCATTGCGAGCGAAAAACATTGGCGCCTCGATTCATTATGCGCCGCTTCACCTCATGCCGTTATATGGTGATAACACTAAGCCTGCGCCACTTCCTGTTACAGAGAGTTTGGCCAAGTGCATCATCACGCTTCCGATTAGCGCAAGCATGACCATTTTAGACGCTGATTACGTGGTTGATAGTCTCCAGGAAGCAATCCACTGAGCTGCAAAAGGTGCCTCCAATGAGTGTATTAACTTCTTCAACGTCCCAGAACAACAAGTATGATTTCTATGGTCGGCTGACTGCTAATTTCCCCTCTCAGGTTATCGTCGATGCGACCGAAGTATGCAACCTCGCGTGCATTCACTGCCCCCATCCGGAATTCAAGAAATCCGTGCATTATGCAACCCGGTATCTTGATATTGACCTGCATCACAAGATGGTGGATGAGGTTCGTGAGTTTGGTCGAGGAGCAACGCAATACATCCGCTATACCAGCAATGGTGAGCCGTTGGTGCACCCGAGAATCTATGACATGCTGGACTACGCGGTTAAAAATTCCGGTGTTTTTGTGACATTGACCACCAATGGCACCATCATGAAAGAAAAGCGCATTGCAAAACTGCTGGCGTCAGGCCTGCAAATGGTGGACATCAGCATCGATGCTTTTCTGCCGAAAACCTATGCAGAAGTCCGGCGCGGAGGGGATCTGGAAGTTACGCGTGCAAATGTTCTCAAGCTTCTCGACATCAAGAAAAAGACTGGTTCGGCTACCAAGGTAGTTGTCAGTTTTGTCGAGCAGCCACAAAATACCGGCGAAGTGATTGAGTTTGAAAATTACTGGAAGCAACAGGGCGTAGATTTTGTGGTTATTCGTCGCCTGCACTCAGCTGCGGGTGGCGTTAAAGCTATTGCCAATGGTATGAAACTTCACCGGCAGGCCATAGAACGCAAGCCATGTCTGTACCCGTGGGAACGTATTTTGTTGAACCCTAAGGGCGAGCTTGCATTCTGTCCTCAGGACTGGGTTCATGGCTCTGTATTGGCCGATTACCGCACCACAAGCATACGAGAAATTTGGCAGGGCGAGGCGTACCGGCATCTGCGTAACGCCCATCTGGCAAATGATTTCAACGCATTTCCATTTTGCGCTCAATGTCCGGACTGGGTGCAAACCCGCTGGCCTGGTGAGGGGAAGAGTTACGCCGATTTGGTTGAGGCGTTTTCCAGTCAAGCATGAAATACGCTGCAGTTAGCCAGTCCAGTTACATTCCTTTAGATTGATGCAGTCGCAATATGTAATCGAGAATGGTAGGCCGCGGACAGAAAACTATTGGTCAATATTGGGAATAGGTAAAACAGTCATGGGAGATATAGCAGATAGGCATCAACCTGAACGGGAACAGAGAGAGAAATTGGAGGAACTGTTTAGACATACCGAACTGAAACAGTTTGAGATGTTCCGCAATTTTCCGGTTTTTACACCACGGTATAACATTGCGCGCTTTCTAAGCCACTACGAAATTTTCAAAAAAATCGTCGAACTTCCTGGTGTGATTGTTGACCTTGGGGTTTATCGGGGAGCATCTTTATTTACGTGGGCAAAACTATGCGAGATATTTTGCCCTACAGATGTGAGGAAGGTTGTTTACGGTTTCGATACTTTTGAAGGATTTGTAAAAGTCAGCGAGGAAGATGGTCCTGAGAATTTAATGCAGGATGTTAAGCCAGGGGGATATTTTGGTGGAGCATCCATTGAACACGATTTGATATTTGCCAGAGAGGCAATGAATTGCGACAGACACCTTCGTCATATAGAGCGTATTGAATTTATCAAAGGTGATGTAATTAAAACCATTCCGGAATTCACCCAAACAAAGGGTGCCGGATTGAGAATTGCAATATTAAATCTCGATCTTGATTTGTATGAGCCAACCAAGTGCGCACTGGAATATTTTGTTCCATTAATGACGCCCGGTGGGATCATTGTTTGTGATGAGTACGCTGTTGATACCTTTGGTGGGGAAACAAAAGCCATTGATGAATATTTTGTTAAACATTTTGGCCGTCGTCCGAAATTTCATAAATTTTCTTGGCATAGTAATCCTTCGGCTTACATTGAGGTTGATTGGTGAGGGTCGGAATTATTCAGTCTAACTATATTCCTTGGAGAGGATATTTTGATTTTATCGCCTCAGTTGATTTGTTCATTTTTCACGATGACCTTCAGTATACGAAGGGAGACTGGCGGAATCGAAATAAAATCAAGACAAAAGATGGACTGAAGTGGCTATCAGTCCCAGTAAATTATACCCATACTGCTCAGCTGATTTGTGATACGACAATCGACTATTCTCAGAAATGGTGGTGCGATCATCTAAATCAGTTTCGGGAAAATCTGCTGTTAGCTCCTTATTACAAGGATGTCCTTGCGATTCTGGAAAACAATTTGCCCCATAAATTTAAAACCATTTCCGAATTGAATACTGCCTTAATTAAGGATATATGTAGCTATCTTCAAATAAATACCCCGTTAGCCATGTCCTCTGAATTTTCTCCAAAGGGAAGTAAGTCGGAAAGGCTTATTTCAATTTTAAGAAATGCTGCGGCAACTACATATGTTTCAGGCCCGGCGGCAGAGGGTTATATTGAAAAAGAGTTGTTCAAGAAATCAGGTATGCGGATTGAATATAAAAGCTACGATTATCCAGAGTACCCTCAACAGTATGGAGCTTTTACACCTGCCGTGTCTGTGCTGGATCTTATTGCCAATTGTGGAGAAAGATCTGTTCAGCTAATCAAAAGTTTAACGCCAAATAAGCTAGTCGTAGACTGAGGCATCGATTGATGTCCGGTTCTGGTTTTTGAATTTCCAGCCAAGTGCCATTATGAAAAATAAAATTTTTTCCATCGTTGTGCCGGTCTACCAGAATTTCGGAAATCTACCTACTACGATGCCAGCTTTGCTGAATTTGCAAAAGCGGTTGCCTGAGTGGAATCTGGAATTGATTTTTGTGGATGACGGATCAACGGATGGATCCTATGAATTATTGGCTGAATTCGCCGAAGCGAATTCAGCGCAGGTCAAAGTGATCAAACTTTCACGAAATTTTGGACAGAATCCAGCCATCCAGGCCGGCCTTCATTATGCAACAGGTAGCTGCGTAGGGATCATTTCGGCGGACTTGCAGGAGCCCTGTGAGCTATTTGTCGAAATGCTCAAGGCATGGGAATATGGGGCCAAATTTGTTCTTGGCGAAAGAGAGGCGCGTGAGGAAAGTTGGTGGCATCGGAATATTTCGGGCTTTTATTGGAGATTGATCCAGAAGGCCGCTTTCTCCGATCTCCCGGAAATGGGATATGATTTTTGCCTATTGGATCGACAGGTGGTTGAAAATATAAATCATATCAATGAAAAGAATTCCCCGATTTTTATTCTTCTTTATTGGCTTGGATATAAACCGGTTCGCATACCAATAACCAGAAAAAAACGAGAGATAGGTCGATCACAATGGCGGTTCGTCAAGAAGATTAAACTTGCCATCGATACGCTGATAGGATTTACCTATCTGCCCAGTAGATTAATCACGTTTATGAGCATGTCTGCATCATTGTTCGCATTTGTGTATTTAGTATTTCTTTTGTATCGCTGGCACGTGACAGGAGCTGCGCCTTTAGGTTGGATGACAGTCGTAGGGCTTTTGTTGCTGCTCGGTTCCTTAATCCTTTTTGCCTTGGGTATTGTTAGCGAATACTTGTTGCGGATTCTCGACGAGTCAAGAAAGCGCCCCCCTTATGTAGTGGACTCAGTAAAATGGACACCAAAAGACAACAGTCAAGATGGTAGCGGTAAATAGATACTTAACAAATTTTTATGTCTTATGAATAAAATGGTGTGTTCATTAGGTATGATCGGAAATTTCCAGAATATTTCAGGATTCTATTTCGATTGTAGCAAGTGTATGAATCAGTCGGATTGCTCGGCTTAATTTTGCTGGCGTGAATTTATCAATTGCGGCTTAGATGATTACTCTAGACGCAAATTTCTTTCTGATAAGATTCCTTAGCGCGTCTCAATAAACCAGAAGGGGCTGACGGTGGAAACTGAGGCATATAGTATTGCCGCGAATGTTGAGAAGGAGCACTGGTGGTTTTGCGGGCGTCGCGCAATTCTTCGTTCTGCGTTAAATCGACTGCTGCCAGCGTGCGATGGACCGCGCAGAATCCTCGAGGTTGGCTGTGGCAATGGGGGAAATCTTCCGCTGCTTGCGGAATATGGGCAGATTACAGCGGTGGAACTCGATGATCGGGCTAGAGCCAGAGCTACTGAATGTGGAATAGCACAGGTGGAAAAAGGGTGGCTGCCTGACGGTCTGCCGTTTGAAGGACCCACATTTGATTTAATTCTGTCGCTCGACGTAGTAGAACATGTGGATGATGACTTGGGTGCTATTCGTGCCCTGCGCGGGATACTTAAGCCGAATGGAATGCTCATCGTAACAGTACCAGCGTATCAGTGGCTATGGAGCGAACACGACGAAGTGGCTCATCACAAGCGACGCTACAATCTTGCCCAATGTAAGCAATTACTGGCTGAAGGCGGATTCAATGCAAGCTATGCAACGTACTTTAATTCCCTTCTTTTTCCGCTTGCCGTGCCGCATGTAAAGTTCCGCAAATATTTCAGTAATGATGCTTATGGCGCCCTGCGCGTTCCGCCATCTTTTATCAATCGATTGTTGTTGTCGACATTTGAACTGGAATCACGTCTGATTCCTGATGTTTCGATGCCCTATGGCATATCAATTCTTATATGTGCCTCGCCCGCAGAGGCCTCATAAACAAATAAACCATATCTTGGATAATGTGTGGTTACCGCGATTCGTTCGTACGGGCAGCCAATAATAAATTGGAACAAGGAATCACAAAATTGACGCTGCTTTTTTCGCATAACTTTTCCAAAGGCAGTAATGAAACTCAAGGGCAAGGCGACTTGGGCCACGGAACCGCCTTGTTCTTGCTGATTGCGCTGACACTGTTCGCGGGCGTCCTTCGATTTTACTTGCTGGGACAAAAAAGCCTGTTTCTGGACGAGGGGTGGCTAGTTGAATTTGGACACGTACCTTTCCATGACGTGCTTAGCGGGAAGTCCACGGCTGTTGCTGAGGCGGTATTCCCATATATGCTGGTTGCCTTCGGTGAAGTTTTTGGTTATTCCGAATTTTCAATAAGATTTCTGCCTGCGATCGCCGGTACTCTGTTGATTCCGTCCTCATATTTACTGGCGCGCCTTTACCTCGCCCGGTGGCAGTCCCTTCTTGTTGCGGCGCTGATTGTCATCAGCCCGATTGTGATAGCCTACTCTCAAGAAGCCGCGAATTACAGCCTGGGGATGCTGCTGGCGACGGTTTATCTCCGATGCTTTATCCTGTTCTTGCGCACTGGCGATAAGAGACTGTTACTGTACTTCGTCGCCATTGCGACGCTATCTGTTTACCTGCACCTTTACCACCTTTTTATCGTATCTACTTTGGTGGTCAGTTGTGCCTTCCAAAAGGAAAGATACAAGTCCTGTTCGGCGGTGCTAATCGCCATGTCAACTGTCATAATGCTGTCTCTGCCGGCGATGTTCCTTGACTATCGAATATTGGCGGCGATGGAACACCACTATTCTGCGAGCGATCTTGCCCTGTCCTTCGAGAAGATATACGGGTTCATCAAGGTGATCGTGTTTTCCTGGCTGCACGGTCCGCTGGATTCGATCTATGTTCCACAATCGTCGTTTTTATCTAAGTCGCCGTTATCACTGATAGTTTTTCTTGGCCAACCACTCTCTGTGGTTATTTTGTTTTTCATTTTCGCCTGGGTGGTAGGGTATAACCTGGTTCGTGCGGACAAGGATATTGCGATCCTGCTGATAATAATCGCAGTTTATTGTGCCGCTGCAGTTTATTTTGCAACTAAGGTCAACCATTTGTATGGACGATATTTCCTGGTTCTGCTGCCGCTGTTTTATATTTTGTTGGTAAGAAGCTTTACGCATCCCTGGCGTAGCCGGTTGGTCGGTTGGCTTTCTTTTGGAATAATATTCTTCTTGATCGTGCATTTTGCGGTAACTTGGGGTCAGAATTATGATAAAAAGCTTTGGAAAAGTGACTGGAAAACGGCAATCCAGTTATTGAGAAAGTCGATCGGTGAACTCGGGCCAGACCAGAATTTTGCAATTTTGGTGCCGGTTAATTACGAGTCGGTCATTACCCGGTTTTATCTGCCCGATTTGCGCGATAGAACATTATGGGACGACGAGTTCCAGGCCTACACGTATAATCCGCAGCTCGCATTTCTAAAGCTCGACGCCGTGAAGCAATACAATCTAAAGTTACTCTCGTCGCCACTTGCGAGCAAGAGCGAGGTGATATATGTCCTGACGGAGCGTGGGCGCGATCAAATTCCTTATATAACCGAAAAGCTCTCGGATCATTTTCGTCTTGCGGAAGTCTCCGAGGGAAATGCGCGGCTCTATACTTTCAAAAGATACGATTCTTCCAAGGCTTCCGGGGTGAATCCGGAACGCGCGCCGAAGTAGTCCATCTATGCAAAGTATTACAGAGTCGAAAGGACGAACAACGATGAAAAATTTTGATTTGACCGGCAAAGTTGCCCTGATTACAGGGGGCGCCGGCTTGCTTGGGGTGAAGCATGCGTCGGCCCTGCTGGCCTGCGGTGCAACGGTTGTTGTCACCGATGTCAACCCGGAATCCGTTCAGAATGCCGTCGTGGCCCTGGGGCAGGCGTTTCCTTCGGGCAGGATCGTTGCCCACGTGATGGATGTCACAAATTTGTCTTCCATTCAGTCTGTATACGAGTCATTGCTCAAGAGTCATGGAGGCGTGAATATCCTGGTCAACAACGCCGCCATAGATCCCAAGGTAAAAGGCAATGCCGGTATTATGGAAACTTCCCGCCTGGAAAATTTCCCGCTGGATCAATGGAATTTTCAGCTTGATGTTGGTCTGACTGGGGCTTTTCTCTGCACACAGATTTTTGGAACATGGATGGCGAGCAATGGCGGCGGAGCGATACTGAATATTGCTTCCGATCTTTCCGTGTTTGCGCCGGATCAGAGGCTGTACCGCAAAGCGGGATTGCCGGAACATTTGCAACCCGTGAAGCCGGTTACCTATTCGGTTATCAAGGCGGGCCTGATTGGCTTGACACGCTACGTCGCAGGCTATTGGGCTGACAAGGGGGTGCGAGTGAATGCATTGTCGCCAGGTGGGGTCTATAACGGTCAATCGGATGAGTTCGTCGCTCGCCTGACCAATCTCATCCCGATGGGTCGGATGGCGGAGGCTGACGAATATGTGGCCGCAGTCCAGTTTCTTTGCTCGGATGCTTCCAGATACATGACAGGCCAGAATCTCGTGATGGACGGTGGGCGATCAGTGCTGTGAAACGTTTTCTGATTACCACCGCGCTGGAAGAAACCTGGCGTGTCGATGAGCCTGTTTTGTTTCTCGGTGAATGGTGCCAACTATACTCTCGCAAGGAGCGCTGGGCTGCTCTGGATGCAGAGGTGCTGCCCTATCATTGGGATGACCGGGCAAAGCTGTATGACGACTACCAGTACCTGAAAGACTTCTATGAGCGGTTGTTGCAGGATTTGACGGTTCAGCTTAACCAGATTCATGACGTAGACCATAGCTTGCGCTATTGGCGCATATTGATAGGCCCCTGGCTGGGCTATTTCACCCAGATGTTATTTGATCGCTGGGAATCTATTCAGCAAGCTGTCCGTCAGTATGATCTGTCTGAAACAATTGTTTTGACAGGCAAGGACGAAACACTCGTCCCCAATGATATGGTTGACTTCTCCCGACTTTTTGTCGGGGACGAATGGAACCATTCTCTCTATGCTTATATTTTGCAGCAGTTCACCTCGGTCAACTGCATCATGCAGTCCCGGCAGGACTGGGATGAAGTTCCAGCGGTATCACGGGAGATCACTTGGAAGTGGCGCGCCAAACGAAAATTAGCGGCTTGGTATGCCTGCGCTGCAAGTGCACTGACCCGGCACCAAGATGCTTTTTTCTTGGCTACTTACTTACCGCTTCGTGAGGAGATGCGCCTGCACTGGAGATTGGGGCAGGTGCCGCAACTTTGGCGTTCCATACCGCCGATTCGGGTTGCTACCGATAACAGTCAGCGGAAATGGATTGTTGCTGGGGAAAGCCGTACTGAATTTGAGGCTTGTGCCCGTGCCCTGATCCCTCAACAGATCCCCGCTGTTTATTTGGAGGGCTATGACCAATTGATTGGGCAGACAGGAAGTTTGCCTTGGCCCAAACAGCCTAAAGTGATTTGGACCAGCAATTCCGAAAGCTCGGACGATGTTTTTAAGGCTTGGGCCGCAGAAAAAGTGGAGCAGGAATGTCCGTTGGTGGTGGGGCAGCACGGAGGGCACTATGGAATTGGACGCTGGTCGTTTGTTGAAGACCATGAGGTTGCGATAAGTGATCTTTACTTGAGTTGGGGTTGGTCAGAGCCTAGGCAGCCCAGAATCAAGCCACTTTGCCAATGGGGATCAAAACGGCCATTGGGAATCCGTCATGCCGCTCAAACGGATGTGCTTTTGGTAACGGCAGTGATACCGAGATATAGCTACTTCCTTTATAGTTTCATAGTCGCAGGGCAATGGCTCGATTATTTAGATGATCAATATGAATTTGTTGAATGCCTGCCGGAATCTATTCGTAGTGTTTTAGTTGTCAGGCTGTACGCTCACGACTGGGAATGGGATCAGGTTGCACGCTGGCGTGACCGGTTTCCTGAGATACGTCTGGATGAAGGGCGCACCAACATTGATGGCCTGATCCGACAGAGCCGGCTTTATATTTCCACCTATAACGCTACAACCTTCTTGGAATCGTTCACGATGAACGTGCCTACGGTTATTTACTGGAATCAGCTCCACTGGGAGCTACGTGATTCCGCTATTCCCTATTTTGAGGATCTCAAGCGCGTTGGTATTTTTCACGAAACTCCTGCATCTGCTGCCCACCATGTGGCAGCTATCTGGGACGATGTCGATTCATGGTGGGCTAGTCCAGCAGTCCAAAAGGTGCTGGATCGTTTCAAGATGCGCTACTGCCGCCAGCAGGGTGATCAGCTGGATCGGGTTGAGCAAATTTTGCGGGAAGTAATGGTGGTTTCGGATAATACTGCCACACGATGACGGCTTCTGTTCGCAGGCGCTTTGCGTTCACTGTCGGTGCCAATTTGTTCCGCTCATTACTGAGTTTTACCACCGGCATGCTGCTGGCGCGTTGGCTAGGGCCTGAGTCCTACGGCAACATGGCCTTTCTGTTGGGTACTTTTATCGGTATTCGGCAATTGCTGGATATGGGCAGCTCGTCGGCATTTTTTACTTTTCTGTCGCAGCGACCCCGCTCGAAATGGTTTGTCAGGTCGTTTTTTGCCTGGCTTGCCGTACAGTTTCTGATTCCACTATGCATAGTCGGGCTGCTATTTCCGGCACAATGGATAGAAACGATTTGGCATGGTCAGCAGCGGAGTTTGGTGCTGCTGGCATTTGCCGCTGCATTCATGCAATACAGTGCATGGCCGGTAGTTCAGCAGGCGGGGGAATCGCAACGGCAAACTGTCTGGGTACAGAGCGTAGGTGTAGCTGTAGTTGGAGTGCATTTGCTGGCGGTGGTTCTATTCTGGTGGTTGGGAGTTCTGGGCCTGTATGCCGTTTTTGCCGCCATCGCGCTGGAATATTTGCTGGCTGCCGTTGTGGCGCACAAACGGTTTCCATACGCCCCGGCAGGCGAGATCGACTCAATTAATGAGACACCGGCACTGGTGTTGCGCAAGTACCTGAGCTATTGCTGGCTCCTGATACCTTATTCATGGATAGGGTTTGCCTACGAGTTTGCGGACCGTTGGCTGCTGCAGAAATATGGCGGCGGCGTTGAGCAGGCTTATTATGCCGTGGGTGCACAGTTTGCCGGCATCGCGCTTATTGCAACTTCATCCATACTCCGTATTTTCTGGAAGGAGATCGCAGAAGCCCATCACCAAGGGGATCACGATCGCACGGGGATGCTTTACCAGAAGGTTTCTCGCCTCTTGTTCCTGGTTGGGGCAATATTCGCCGGATTTCTCATTCCCTGGGCAGAAGACTTGTTGCACCTGATTCTTGGCACTGCCTATGTCGGTGGAGCGACTACTTTGGCGATCATGTTTCTCTACCCTATTCATCAATCCATGGGGCAGATTGGCGGCACCATGCTTTACGCCACCGAACGGGTATCGCTACAGGTCGTTACCGGCATCATTTTCATGGTTGTCAGCATGGGGGTGACCTATCTGATGCTTGCGCCTGGCGATGCAGTCATACCTGGTTTGGGGCTGGCTTCGGAAGGGCTGGCACTCAAGATGATTGCGATGCAGTTTATTCAGGTCAATGTCGTTGCCTACATCATCGCCCGTATCTGGAACTGGCCATTCGATTGGGCTTATCAGCCGGTCAGCTTGCTGGGCAGCGTAGGTTTAGGCTGGGTGGCTCATTCCGCCGTAATCAGTCTCGTGGGATATGTTTGGCCATTGTTTATGGTTATGGCAGTGGGAGGGGTGCTCTACCTGATGCTGATAGCGACTTTTGTGTATGTCATGCCATGGCTGGCTGGATTGACTCGAGATGAGTTGATCGCAGACATGCAGAAGCTTTGGTTAGGTGCGGCGAAGGTTTGGAGATGGTTGCCAAGATGAGCAAAAGTATTGTTAAGCCAGCTATTGAAGTGAACAGCTCTGCCTGCCCCCGTTTGTATGCTACCGATGCTTCTGTTTATGAACGGGTGCCAGCAGGGGTGGCTTTCCCCAGAGATGTCAAAGACTGCATCGCCTTGGTATGCCAATCGCGGGGGCGGAGTTCCAGCCTGATTTGCCGTGGTGGGGGAACCAGTATTGCGGGTCAGTGCGTGGGAGAGGGTGTCGTTATAGACTTTTCCCGCCATATGGCAGAAATTCTTGGTGTGCCTGAAGATAACTCTATCTGGGTGCAGCCCGGCGTTGTGCTGGATGACCTGAACGACTTCCTTCGTCCATCGGGATTGCAGTTCCCCATTGATATTTCCACCTCAAGCCGTTGTACTATCGGCGGCATGGTGGGCAATAACGCCGCCGGATCGCATTCGATAGTTTATGGTACCACCCGCGAAAATGTGCTGGAGGTGGATGCCGTTTTGGCCGATGAGACAGCCGTTCGTTTTGGACCGCTGGATGCACAAGCTCTCCAGGCTAAACAGGGGTTGCCAGGGCTGGAGGGCGATATTTACCGCACCGTCTTTGGTCTGGTCGATAGTCAGCGCGAGGCTATTTTAGCGGCATATCCGGCCCCGGCTGTCATTCGTCGCAATACCGGTTATGCTCTGGATGTACTCGCCCTGGGGCAGCCATGGATTCCTGACGGCCAACCTTTTAATCTGGCGCAGCTAATTTGTGGCTGCGAAGGTACGCTGGCCCTGGTTACGGCAATTCGGCTCAAGCTTTCGCCCTTGGTGGGCGGCAAGGCCTTGGCGTGCATTCATTTTGACTCTCTCGATATTGCGCTTAGGGCCAATATCCGGCTCCTGTCACAGAATGGTGTGGCGGCCTGTGAATTGATTGATGCCCATGTGTTGCGCGCGGCGGCTAACCATCCGGGGCAAAAAGCCAACTGTACTTGGGTGGTGGGCGCCCCCGCTGCGGTGCTGGCAGCGGAATTTTTTGGGATTACTCCTGCGGAGGCTCGAGATCGTGCCGAGCAGGCGGTGGCTACTCTTGAGGCGGAAGGCCTGGGTACTGCCTGGCCGGTGCTCGATGGAGTTGATGCCCCACAAGTATGGGCTCTGCGCAAGGCTGGGCTGGGCTTGCTTGCGGGGTTACGCCAACGTGCTCGCCCAGTGGCGGTCATTGAGGATAGTGCGGTGCCGGCATGTGTTTTGCCTGAATTTGCCCGTGACATCGGTCAAATGATGTCGCGCCACGACATCGATTGTGTCTATTACGGACATGCCTCGGTGGGTTTGTTGCATTTGCGACCGGCCCTTGACCTCGACGTCGATGCCGACCGTGCAATCTTTCGCGAGATTGCCCAGGAGATGGCTGTCCTGGTTAAGCGCTATCGGGGCGCATTGTCCGGCGAGCATGGTGATGGCCGATTGCGTTCGCCATACTTGCGCGATTTTCTGGGTGATCGGGTTTTTGCTTTGCTGGGCAAGGTCAAGTCAGCCTTTGACCCAGACGGGATTTTTAATCCCGGCAAGATTATTTCGGATTTGCCGGTGGATGCAGACATGCGTCAGCGGCCCCGAGCCGCAGCGCAAGTTTCTTCTACGGGTTTTAACTGGCAAGCCGATGGCGGTTTCGATCTGGTGCTTGAACGCTGCAATGGTAGTGGCAATTGTCGTCAGGGGGCCGGGCGTGGAGCGATGTGCCCCACTTTTCAGGCCAGCGGCGAGGAAATTCATGCAACTCGCGGACGCGCCAATCTGTTGCGTCAGGTATTCTTGCATTCCGATACGAAGGGGCTGGACGATGCGGCGCTGACCGAGGCCATGGATACCTGCCTGAGTTGCAAGGCCTGTAAAAGTGAGTGTCCCTCTGGCGTGGATATGGCCAAGATGAAGGCAGAATATCTTTACCGTCGCCGTCTGGGGCGCTTATGGCAGCCGGGCCGTTGGCTGATGGCGTTGCAGCCGCACTTGCTTGCATTGCTCGCGGCGATGCCAGCTGTATTGCGTATATTGCTGGGTTTTCTGTCGCGTACGCCGTTGGTGATGTATATGGCCGGACTGGAGCGTAAGTTGCCTATGCTGGCCCCGGTGGCGCTGAGTCGTGGAATAGGTAAGCGAGTAATGATTAAAGCGACGACAGGGGCGCCCGTGTTGCTTTTGGTGGATCCTTACACCAATCACCTTGAGCCGGAAATCGGCGAGGCGGCAATCTCGGTATTGCGTAATTTAGGGTATGCTCCCATGCCCCTCTTTATGGATTGCTCCCTGCGTTTACTGGTGAGTGAAGGTTTTTTGGATGAGGCCAAAGCGGGTTTGGACCGCTTGCGAGATAAATTGGCTGCTGTGGATGAGATGCCTATCATTGGTCTCGAACCATCAGAATTGTTGCTGTTGCGTGATGAAGCCGTTGGTTTGCTGGGAAAGGCCTGGCCATCCGGTTTGGCCGCACGCTGCTTTTTACTGGATGAATTTCTGGTACACGAATATGTTGCTGGTCGGTTGCAAAAGCAGGTTGTGCAGGCCGGCGCTCATCCTCAAATCAATGTCCATCCGCATTGCCATGAACGGGCTGCAGGGGGCGCCTCTACTATGGTAAAATTATTACAATCCATGTTTGGGCTACAGGCAGCGATTGTTTCTACCGGCTGTTGTGGAATGGGTGGTGGCTTTGGTTATCGACATCGGCAATTATCGGCATCAATTTTTCGCAATAATGTTCGTTTTCAGGCAGAAGAAAGGGACTCTAATCCCCCGTTGCTGATGTCTGGTACGAGTTGCCGGCAGCAATTTCGAGAGATGGGTGGGGTGGCGCCGCTGCACTTGGCTGAATACCTCGATCGCGTGTTGAATAGCCAGAAGCAACTCAGCGAGAGTGGTATTGCTACATGACTTTATAATCCTATGCTTTTGTATTTGGCTGTCAGAACAGGATTCTTTCCTTGAAAGGCGTTTAGAATGGAATGGGCCTTGACTGATAGCAGTAAAGCAGAGGGAAATTACGTGGTTAATGTTTTCTGTTTTACATGACGTTGATCTTAATAATTCGTTAGCTGACATTCTCAGTGCATGTGGTGTCCGATGAAGCCTTACTAATGATAATAAATTCACTTAAAGAACGAATTCACTCGGGGGTTCCGACTATCGGATCCTGGATTACGCTGGGCCATTCTGGTATCGCCGAGATCATGGCTAATGCTGGTTTTGACTGGTTGGTGGTCGACCTTGAACATAGCGTCATGGCTATAGACACAGCAGGCGATCTGATTCGGGTTATCGAACTTTGCGGGGTCTCGCCATTGGTGCGCCTGACTTCCAACCATCCCGATCAGATCAAGCGGGTGATGGATGCCGGAGCGCATGGCGTGGTGGTGCCGATGGTTAACTCCGCTGCCGACGCAATGCGGGCTGTCACGGCCGTGCACTATGCGCCAGAAGGCTCCCGTGGGGTGGGACTGGCTCGCGCACAGGGCTATGGAGTCCGCTTCCGGGAATATTTTGCCTGGCAGAAGGAACATGTCGTCGTTATCGTCCAGATCGAGCATCGGGACGCGCTCGATAATCTGGAAGAAATATTGACAACTCCGGGAGTAGATGGCTTTATCATCGGGCCCTATGATCTTTCATGCTCGATGGGTATCCCGGGTCAGTTTGATCATCCTGACTTTGTCGCGGCCATGGAGCGAATTCGTGCTACTGGCGAAAAGTTGGGCTGCCCTGCTGGTTTGCACATCGTCGAGCCCGATAATGAACGCCTCGCACAGTCTTTACGTGAAGGCTACCGGTTCATTGCCTACAGCGTGGATATCCGCTTGCTGGATGTTGGCGTTAGGCAAGGACTTCAATGTTTTAAAGAAATGACCCAATGAAAGCAATAGGAATTATCCCCGCGCGCATGGGCGCATCTCGTTTTCCCGGTAAACCGATGGAGAAGATGCTTGGGATGCCGATGATTGGCCATTGCTACCATCGCACCCGGCTGGCGCCGGGTTTGGATGCGGTTTATGTGGCTACTTGTGACGAGCCTATCGCTGACTATGTGCGCAGCATTGGCGGCAAGGCGGTAATGACATCATCAAACCATAATCGGGCCACCACGCGCACTGCCGAGGCACTCGAGATTATCGAGCGCGAAACCGGTGAGAGTGTAGATGTCGTGGTAATGGTTCAGGGGGATGAACCGCTGATTGCTCCGGAGATCATCGGGGAGACGCTGATCCATTTTTCCGACCCGTCGGTGGATATCGTCAATGTCATGTCCCGATTGCGCACGCTTGAAGCATTTGTGGATAAGAACAACGTCAAGGTGGTGGTTAATCCGAACAACGATGCGCTTTATTTCTCTCGCGAACCGATCCCCTCGCCGTGGAAGGGCTGGGAGCATCTGCCGCGTTACATGCAGACTGGCATCATCGCATTCCGTCGCGATGTTTTGCTGCGCTTTAATGCCATGGCGGAAACGCCGCTGGAGCAGTATGAATCCGTGGACATGAACCGGGTAATCGAAACGGGGGGGCGTATCCGCATGGTGCTGACGGAAGCTCTTACCATCGGTGTCGACACGCCAGAAGAGCTGCTTGCCGCCGAAAAGTTGCTTCGCGACGACCCGGCACTGGCCCGCTATCTGGCGCTATGAAGGAAAGCGACATCCGACCGGAGAAGCTGCTCGACCGCTATTTGGAGTTGAGCGCACAGGACGCCGAGCATTGCTTTGCCAATGCACCCTGCCTTGATATCCCCTGCGTAGCTTGCGGCAGTCAGCACCTGATCCGTGAATTCGATAAAAACGGTTTTGCTTATTCCAGCTGTGAGGACTGCGGCACGCTATTTCAGTGCCCACGACCGCCTATCGACTCCTTTGAGGCTTTCTACCGGGATTCCGCTTCTTCACGTTACTGGGCGGAAGAGTTTTTTCCGGCGGTTGCAGAGGCGCGCCGGGAGAAAATTTTTCGCCCGCGCGTCGAGCGCCTCGCTGAGCTTTGTGCTTCGAAGGGTATTGTTGTCGACAATCTGGTCGACGTCGGTGCGGGTTACGGGATCTTCCTGGATGAGTGGCGGCGCTGTTTCCCGGATGCCGGTTTGCTGGCTGTCGAACCTTCGGTCGCTCTGGCGCGTGAATGTCGTGCCAAAGGATTTGCGGTTGTAGAAGATATTGTCGAGAACGTTGAAGGTCATGATGAATGCGCCGACCTGGTGGTTTGTTTTGAGGTGCTGGAACATGTCTATGATCCACTCGCTTTCATCCAGGTGCTCATCCACCTTGCTCGCCCTGGTGGTTATGTTTTCGTAAGCACACTGGGCGTGGATGGTTTCGATATCCAGATGCTGTGGGAGAAGTCGAACAGCATTTTCCCTCCCCACCATATCAATTTTCTTTCCGTGGCCGGATTCCAGAATCTGTTCGAGCGTGCCGGCCTGGTGGATATTGAGGTAAGCACGCCCGGTGTTCTTGATGTGGATATCGTTCGGAACGCAGCTCGCCGGGACCCCTCGCTGCTTGATGGACATCGTTATTTACGTGGTGTTCTCGCAGACGAAAACAAGTCTGCAGCATTTCAGCATTTCCTTTCTGAGAATCGCATGAGTTCGCATGCCTGGGTCATCGGCAAAAAACCTGCAGCAATGGAGTCGCAACATGTCGGAACTTAAAGTCGGTATTGCTGGATATGGTGTGGTTGGCAAGCGACGCAAGGCTTGTGTGGACCGTAATTCAAGCATGAGGGTGGTTGCAGTATGCGACCAATTGTTCACCGGGCCAGGGATGTTTCCCGACGGCATTCGTTATTATCCAGATTATCGTTCCCTCTTGGCCGAGGATCTGGATGTCCTGATCGTATGCTTGACCAATGATGTTGCGCCGGAGGTCAGTATCGCCGGACTGGAGCGTGGGTTGCATGTGTTTTGCGAGAAGCCGCCTGGCCGTGACATGGAGGATATTGTCCGGGTGATTCGCACGGAAAAGACGCATCCCGGTCTCAAATTAATGTATGGGTTTAATCATCGTTATCATGAGTCCGTGCAGGATGCCTTGCAACTTATTCGCTCTGAACGGCTCGGTCGCATTATCAATATGCGGGGAGTCTATGGAAAATCGAAGCTGATCACCTTTAACCAACCGGATTGGCGCACAAAAAGAAAAATTGCAGGTGGCGGGGTGCTGCTCGATCAAGGTATCCACATGGTGGACCTTATGCGCTTGTTCGCGGGAGAATTCACCGAAGTTCACAGTTTTATCTCCAACAATCACTGGGGCTATGATGTCGAGGACAATGCGTATGCTCTGATGCGCACACAGGATGGCGTGGTTGCCATGCTTAATTCCTCAGCCACCCAATGGCGGCATCGGTTCCATCTCGACATCAATCTGGAGCGTGGCAGCATTATCCTGGGGGGGATTCTTTCCAGCTCAAAAAGCTATGGAGCGGAAACCATGACAGTGGTTACCGCGGATCCGGATAATGACAATGGTGACCCGAAAGAGCAGGTCACCCGGTACAATCGCGACCCATCATGGGACGAGGAGATTTCCAGCTTTGCGGATGCTGTCGTGAACAACCGTCCGATCCAGACTAGCTCGTCCGAGGATGCTTTGCGAACGATGGAGCTGGTCTATAAAATCTACTATGCTGATCCAGCCTGGCGTAGTGCCTATGACATCCCCAACCCCGATGATTGCCGGCCATGAACAATATTGAACGTCTCCCCACCCATGATCCGGCTGCATTTGCCGGAGCCTACATCAATTACCTTGCCGAAGTAATGAAAAGTATTGATGTCGATGAAATCGGCCGTTTCATCGGGACGCTGCTGAATGCCAGGGAACGGTCCGCCACCGTGTTTTTTATTGGCAATGGGGGTAGCGCCGCAACGGCCAGTCATTTTGCCAACGATCTGGCCATCGGTACACATTCCTATGAAAAGCCCTTTCGGGCCGTCAGCCTGACTGATAACCTCGCGATCATCACGGCGATTGCCAATGATTTCGGATATCAGGACGTCTTCGTTCGGCAATTGCGGATGTATGGCAAGTCGGGTGACGTGGTGGTGGGGATTTCGGCTTCGGGCAATTCGCCCAATCTGCTGCACGCATTCGAATATGCCAGCACGGCTGGCATCAAGACTGTTGCCATTACGGCTTTCGATGGGGGCAAAATGAAACAGGTTGCCGATGAAGGGATTCACGTCCCTACTGAGCATAAGGAGTATGGGCCGGCGGAAGATGCGCACATGATGATTGATCATTTGGTCGGCGCATATTTGATTCACATGGTCAGGAAAGGGGCCTGAGCAGGGGAACCCTATGCGATTTGCCGACAGGAAAGTATTGGTGACAGGGGCAACACGAGGGATTGGTCGTTCGATTGCCGAGTTTTTTCATGCTGAAGGTGCCTATGTCATCGGAACAGGAACTCGGCCGAGCGAGAATTCGACAGGGGTATGCAACGAGTATTTTGCTGCCGATTTCACCGATCTGGACCAGATCCGCGCCTGTGCCGATTTCATTCGACGAGTCGAACCGGATGTCCTGGTTAATAATGCGGGCATCAACAAGGTGGGGCCATTTGCCGAAATCGACCCCGAGGATTTTCGGCGTATCCAGCAGGTGAATGTGTTTGCGCCATTCTCCCTTTGCCAGGCGGCGATTCCGGGTATGCAGCGCAAAGGTTGGGGCCGTATCGTCAACCTGTCATCGATCTGGGGGAAAATCAGCAAGGAATATCGCGCGTCTTACTCGGCCAGCAAGTTTGCCTTGGATGGCATGACTCTTGCACTTGCAGCGGAGCATGCGGTGAATGGCATTCTGGCCAATTGTGTCGCACCCGGTTTTATCGATACCGAACTCACCCGGACGATACTCGGCGATGAACAGATTGAACGAATTGTTGCCACCGTGCCGGCCCGTCGCATGGGGAGTATCGAGGAGATTGCGCGCTTCGTGGTCTGGCTGGGTAGCCCGGAAAATACCTATATCACCGGGCAGAATATTTCTATTGACGGAGGTTTTAGCCGTGTCTGAAGGGTTCACCATTAAATCCCACACGGGGCCGTATTCCGTGGTTTTCGACGATGACTTGCTGGCTGACTCGAGCAAACTCCTGGACGGGCAGCCTCACTTCCTGGTCGATGCCAATGTCGCTCGCCTGTATGCCGACAGTCTGAAGCAGATTCTCGATCATCCCCATACGCTGGTGATCGAAGCCACCGAGGAAAATAAATCCATTGATCGTATCATTCCGGTGATCGAGCGGCTCGTGGCAAACAAGGTGCGGCGAGATCATGTGCTGGTTGCCATTGGCGGCGGCATTATTCAGGATATCACCTGTTTCATAGCTAGTACGCTACTCCGCGGGGTGTTCTGGAAGTTTGTGCCGACCACGCTGCTTGCCCAGGCGGATTCCTGCATTGGGTCAAAAAGTTCGATCAATCTCGGAGCCACCAAGAACATACTCGGCACGTTCAACCCACCCAGGGATATCTTTATCAGCACGGCTTTCATCGAAACTCTCGAACCCAAGGATATCTATTCCGGAATCGGTGAAATTCTCAAAGTGCATGCCATTGACGGCATGGCCTCCTTCGATCGCTTGTCGGCTGACTATGACGCCCTCCATGCTGATCGGGCTGTTTTGCTGAAATATATCCACGAAGCACTGCGCATCAAGCAGCGTTTTATCGAGGTGGATGAGTTCGACAAGGGTATCCGCAACATCTTTAATTATGGCCACAGCTTTGGCCATGCAATCGAATCGGCTACGGAGTTTGGCTTACCGCACGGGATCGCGGTTGCTATCGGCATGGATATGGCAAACCGTATCGCCGTCTTGCGCGGTTTGCTGCCGGAAGCCCATTTTCACCGCATGCATCCGGTTTTGCGCAAAAACTATGCAGCCTTTGTCGCCATCAATATTCCCGTTGATGCCATGCTTGATGCCCTGATGAAGGACAAGAAAAATACGGCAACCAAGCTGGGGCTGATTTTTCCGGTCGGAGAAGATGCGCATATCGAGCGGGTGCAGGTGCCGCCGGATGAACTGTTCCGCAGGCAGTGTGAACAATTTCTTGCAGAGATGAAAGCATGAACCGAACCGACAAAGTCGCAGTCTGCTCACGATCTTTTTCTCGCAATTTGGTTTTACGCACCGAGCTGCTGGCCCGCTACGAGCATGTAACTTTCAATGAAACCGGACGTCAGCTCGAAGGAGATGACCTGGTCGCGTTTCTGCGTGGCCACGACAAGGCGATTACGGCGTTGGAAAGAATTGATGACTATATCCTGGTGAACTTGCCAGAACTGAAAGTGATCGGGAAGTATGGCGTCGGCCTCGACATGATCGATTTCGACGCCATGCGCCGTCATGGTAAGCACCTTGGCTGGACCGGGGGTGTCAACCGGCGGTCTGCAGCTGAACTGGCCCTGTCTTTTGCCATTTCCATGCTGAGACATGTCCCCGCCGCCCACCGTGAGGTTCTGGCCGGCACCTGGCGCCAGCATATGGGGGGGTTGTTGTCCGGGAGAACGGTAGGCATCATCGGTTGCGGCCATATCGGCAAGGATCTCGTCCATTTGCTGCAACCCTTTGGCTGCCCGATTCTGGTGAATGACATTCGCCACTATGGTGATTTTTATGCGGAGTTCGGTATCGAGGCCCTCGACCTGGAAGCGCTACTCACCCGAGCGGATATTGTCACCCTGCACGTTCCTCTCGACGACAGCACGCACGGAATTATTACAGCGGATCGGCTGGCGTTAATGAAACCTACCGCAGTTCTCATCAATGCAGCCCGTGGTGGATTGGTGGATGAAGTGGCGCTCAAGCATGCGCTGATTGAGAAGCGTCTGGCTGCTGCTGCGTTTGATGTCTTCGCCGAAGAACCACCGCGTGATGTTGAATTGCTGCAATTGCCAAATTTTCTTGCGACTCCGCATATCGGCGGCAGTGCGGAAGAAGCCATTCTTGCCATGGGGCGATCGGCGATCGCGGGCCTGGATGAGCATGTCCTGCCTTGATACTCCCGCAGCCAGTAGCTGGCTGCGCCTTTCCCATGTTCTTTCGAGCCGCACCCCGGCTTATGGAGGTGGAGCAGGACTGAATGTCGGCATCGTTCGCTCGATGAGCCGAGGGGATTCATGCAATGCGCTTTCCCTGTCATTCTCGAATCATCTGGGGTCCCATGTAGACGCGCCTCGCCACTTCGTGGCCGATGGCAAAACGGTTGACGAATACGCTATTGGTGATTGGGTGTTTACCCGGCCATTTGTTGCCGAGATTCCTGCTGAAGAAGGGGAAGTTCTCGATGTTGCCCGATTTGAGATGGCCCTTGCCGGTTGCGATGACGCTGATCTGCTGTTGGTCCGCACTGGCTTCGAGAAAAAACGCACCGAGGAGAGTTATTGGGCCTCTTCGCCGGCCTTCGCGCCCGAATTGGCCGATTACCTGAAGGCCAGGTTGTCTTCGTTGGCAGCCATTGGAATGGATACGATCTCGATCAGCAGCTCTCGGCACCGTGAACTGGGGCGCGCTGCACATGGTTCCTTTCTGGGTAAGGGGTTGCGCATATTCGAAGACTTGGCCCTGGCTGCTGTGCCGGCGGCACATCAATTGAAGCTGGTCATCGCGTTGCCACTCTTGTTTGAAAACGCCGATGGTGCGCCATGTACGATAGCAGCGCTTGTGGATTAGCTTTCGGAAAAGTGGCAACGTGAGGTAAAGAGTGAAAGCATTATTAAAGTGGCTGATACAGTTGACCAAGCCGTTAGTTTGGCGGATCGCGGAAGCTTATGATTTACGAGTTGATCGGCCAAGATTTGCCTGCGGGCAACATCCACTGGTGATCATGGATGACCCGATCACTGCACGCCGCCTTATCCCCCGGTCAGTATATTTCAATACACGTTGTGGCCAAATCGTGGTCGGGAAAAACACCGTATTCGGAGAGGATGCAAAGATACTCACGGGTAAGCACATGAATATTGAAGAAGCCCGTCGTAACGGCGTTGAATTGCACCACGTCCCAGAGCATGGACGAGATATTGTTATCGGATCGGGTTGTTACATCGGTAGTAATGCGATCTTAATCGGGCCAGTCGAAATCGGAGACTATGCCGTGATTGGTGCTGGCGCGGTCGTAACCAAAAGTGTTCCTGAGAGGACATTTGTTGCCGGAGTGCCCGCCAAGGTGGTGTATTCGTTCCCTGATGATTGAAGGACGGATTTTGCCCTCTTTCACGCTTATCACCAAGAAGCAGCTAGCGCCAAAATTTCGAGGAAGGTGGATTTACTTTGGTGAAGACTACCTGGATATGTGCCGCTGGGAAAAGTGGCTTGGGCAGGCGGAAAGACTTTCCTACGCGCAATGGCTTCCACAGACCTTCAAGGAACTGCGGGGAGCCTTCATTCAATGGGTTTCCGATCTGGGTAAACCCTATGGTGACTCCCTTGACTGGTGGATGACACGCCTGTCCGGTCGGAATCCATTGCAGACACCGATTTTTTTGCACATTTGTTATGTCGACATACTGCATAAGCATTTTCTGGGAGAGCTGAGCGGCGAATGTCTGATTGTGTGCGAAGACTGGTATTTATTGCGGTCAATTGAAGCGAATTTAAAGCGGGCAGGCTATCCGACCAAACGTAGTCAATTCTGGCAGGCACGTGCGGCTGCCTCAGCTTTGAAAGGGCTGTTGGATACCTTCGCCCGTTGGGGCTATGCATTGAGCTATCAGCTTTTTACCTTGCTGGTTGTAAAGTTATTGTTTCGGAAGGAAGCCTCGCAGGGTTCAGGCAAAAAAAAACAGGTGATTATCCATACTTGTGTGGATGAGGCTTGTTTGGGTGCGGACGGAAAGTTTCACGATAGATACTTCGCGGGGCTTTCTGAATGGTTGGAGACGCAGGGCTACCAGGTAAGGACGATCCCCTGGCTATTCAATGTAAAACGCCCGGCCTTTTCAGCGTACCTCTGGTTGAAGCGCTCTTCTTCCCAATTCCTTATTCCGGAAAATTATCTCCAGCTAACTGATTATGTGAAATCGGTTTGGCGGATTTTCAGGGGAGGATTGATACTGCGGGGAGAGCACCGTTTTTCTCACTACAACGTCACGGCCCTGATCAAGCGTGAGCGGCTTGCCAATTATTCGGCTGCGGGCTGGGTAAAATTCTTGCTTTATATCCCCTTTTTTGAACGATGGACGCATGACGGAAATCATTGCGACATATTCATAGACATGTTTGAGAACATGCCGTGTGAGCGCCCGCTCATCAAGGCGGTCAGGCAGTATTCACCCGAAACACTGACCGTTGGGTATCAGCATGCCACAATCCCCGATGAGCTCATGGGTTACGGTGTGACTATCGACGAATGGGGCAGCCGCATTTTTCCCGACCGCATCGTTACCAATGGCCCTGCGAGTGCGGGTGTTCTTGCCAAGGAAGGGTTTCCGGCAGATGCTATAGCTACGGGCCCGGCTTTTCGTTATAGCTATTTGTTCGATAAGACGTGGCTGAAACCCTGTGCCGCCAGATTGGGAAACGTGAGTGGGCAGATTGTGACGGTTCTGCTACCACTGGATATCCCTGCTGCGGTGGAGCTTCTGCTCGCTGTTGTCAGGCAAGCGGACAGAGTGATGGAAGCTGGCCTGTGTGTTGAGCTGAAAATTCACCCCATGTTGCCTGAGGTCAAGCTAATGCGTGCAGCCGGTTTGTCGCAGTTGCCATCAGGATGGGGGTGGGCTGCTGGTAGCATGCATGAGCAACTGGGAAAGACGGTTATTGCTATCGGCATGGGGACAGCTGCATTGCTTGATGCAGCAGCGGCAGGTGTGCCCATTTTATGCCTGGGTCGTGAGCTTGGCTTTCCCTTCAATCCGCTCGAATTCTGGGGTGGCAGGTATGCGGTTTGTCGCACGGTTAATCCATTGGACTTTCCGCAGTTTCTTGAAGAAATGATCGAAACTGATGACAAAGAAGCTGCTTTCCAATTGACCCAGTTGTCCTCGGAAATCATACATGGTCTCGGGCGACTCGATGATGAATATATGTTTTCTTTTGTAAGGACATGACCCTGAAAAAATTAATCAGCATTGTTTTGAGGGTAGTGCGTCGTCTGGTTCGATTGTTGTCAGCCTGGGAAGCAAAAGTAGGGGGCATGAGAGAAACCAATATAAGCCAGGTGCGGAGGGTTATACAGTCGACAGCTGTGCATGACATGTATGGCGACGAGGACGAAAAATATTATCGAAAACAATACTGGTACTGGATCAACACGGTCCTGAACGAATTGATGATCCCCAAAGATGGAGTCGGGTTGGATCTTGGCTGTGGGCAGGGCAGGCTAACGACACTTCTGGCAAATTTTCTTGACCATGGCTCCGTGACGGGAATTGACATATCTGGTTCGGCTATAGCCCAGGCAAGAAAGTATGCTGAGAAAGAGGGGGTCGTCAATGTTGAGTATTGTACTGACAATATTCTGGATGGGCTGAAGCGTTACCCTGATGAATCAGTTGATGTGGTTTTGATGACGGAAGTCGTTTTCTTTTTTCCCGAATGGCGGTTTGCTCTGGACGAGATAATACGGGTTCTGAAACCAGAGGCAGTCGTTTGCATTGCTTTCCGACCGCTTTATCATGATGCCCTTAACTTGGCTGGCCAGCGCATGTTAGAGCAGGTCAATATGTTGTTGACATCGCGAAGTGGTAATTTGTTTGGTGGACCTGTAAAGTTTACCTGGCAGACATCGTCTGAAATCACCAAACTGATGCGTGATGAGCTGGATATGGAATTACTTCGACTTGTTGGTATCGGCTGCTGTTCCGGTATTGAAGGTGATCCGCTCGCGCATCTGGTTAGGCCTTCCTCGCTTGACGAAAAAGATGCGGATGATCTCATGAAACTGGAGCTGGCGTTGGGCCCGGAAATTCCGGACGCGGGGCGCTATATACTGGCTATTGCCCGTAAAACATTTTAAAAGTTTGCCTGGCTTGTGCCGGGGCATATGGGGGGGCTGTTGATCAGATTATCCAAATCCGTTGTCGGTAAACAGGAAATTGCTGCGGTTACGACCGTGCTGGAACGAGGTTTTCTGGGTATGGGCGGCGAAGTTCGGTTATTCGAGGAGGAGCTTTCCTCCTTTTTTTCATCTCGCGGGGTGGTCTGTGTTAACACTGGGACGGCTGCCCTCCAGCTGGCGCTTCAAGCGCTTAGTGTTGGGCCCGGCGACGAAGTGCTGGTGCCCTCGCTGACTTATGTCGCGTCATTCCAGGCTATTTCCGCGTGTGGAGCAACGCCTGTTGCGTGCGATGTGGATGAACGAAATGGGCTGCTTGACCTGGAGGACGCCGCTCGGCGACTGACACCCAGAACCCGGGTTGTGATGCCGGTGCATTATGCGAGTTCGGTCGGCGATCTGGACGCGCTTTATGGGTTTGCCGCCAGGCATGGGTTACGGGTGGTGGAGGATGCTGCGCATGCATTCGGTTGTGAGTACAAGGGGCAAAGAATCGGTGGCATCGGGGACGTGGTCTGCTTCAGCTTCGATGGAATAAAAAATATTACCTCGGGTGAAGGTGGGGCGGTGGTGACTTCGGATGCGGAGGTGCTGGCGAGGGTGCAGGATTGCCGCCTGCTCGGCGTAGAAAAGGATAGTGCAAAACGTTATGTCGGGGAGCGCAGTTGGGAGTTCGATGTAACAGAGCAGGGCTGGCGATATCACATGAGTGATATTATGGCGGCGATTGGGCGGGTACAACTTCGCCGCTTCGAACAGGAGTTCAAGCCCCGGCGTATTCAACTTGCCCAGCGCTATCAGGCCATGCTGAATGAGGTGCCGGGGATTGTGCTTCTCGATGCAGATTACGGTCCGACTGTGCCACATATTTTCCCCATTCGAATACTTGATGGCCAGCGGGAAAAAGTTCGCAGTGAGTTGCTCGAGAAAAATGTGCAGGTCGGGATTCATTATCAACCCAACCATTTGTTGACGAAGTTTGGCGGCGGGAAAGTATCGCTTCCTGTAACCGAGCTGTTGTACCGTGAGCTTTTGTCGTTACCCTTGCACCCGGATTTGACCGAGTCTGAAGTTGATCAGATTGTTGCAACGATTAGAAATTGTCTTTCCTAGATGGTCAGAGTGAGTTAGCGCTATGAAAATTGTGATTTTATGCGGTGGGTTGGGTACCCGATTAAGCGAAGAGACGCAGGTTAAACCGAAGCCGATGGTCACCGTTGGCGGGCATCCGATGCTTTGGCACATCATGAATATATACGGTGCCCATGGCTTCAACGAGTTTGCACTTGCCCTGGGGTACAAAAGTGAGGTGATCAAGGAATATTTCCTGAACTATTATTCTCTCGACAGCGACCTCAGTATTGATTTGAAGAGTGGGGAGGTGAAACATCTCCGCCAATGCCAACGGGATTGGAAAATTGACCTGATCGATACTGGCGTAGATACTTTGACCGGGGGAAGGTTGCAACGGCTTGAGCCCATGCTAAAAAGTAGCGGCACATTTATGCTGACATATGGCGATGGTGTTGCTGATGTGGATATCAATGCCCTGCTGGCATTCCACCGGTCTCATGGCAAGTTGGCTACCGTTACAGCGGTAAGGCCACCGGCAAGATTCGGTGGTATGGCGTTCGACGGGGACCGGGTTGCTGAGTTTCTGGAAAAGCCACAAACCGGCGAGGGCTGGATCAATGGGGGCTATTTCGTTTTTGAGCCAGAGGTTTTTGGATATCTTTCGGGGGATAAAACCGTTCTGGAAGGCCATCCTCTTGAGTCTTTGGCCAGGGATGGCCAACTTATGGCTTTCAAGCATGCTGGTTTCTGGCAATGCATGGATACTGTGCGAGACCGTCAGCTTCTGGAAGATTTGTGGTGCGGAGATCGCGCTCCATGGAAAAAATGGTAAAGCTGGTGTTCACCATTTACCGAATTGAAAGGGTTTAATCTCATGTTTGGTGGTGCTTATGCAGGAAAGCGGGTGCTGGTAACCGGCCATACTGGATTCAAGGGTTCCTGGCTTAGCCAGTGGTTGTTGCGTCTGGGTGCGAATGTGGCCGGGTATTCGCTTTATATTCCTTCCCAGCCTTCCAATTTCGAGGTTTTGCACCTTGCGGATCACATTGAGCATTGCGAAGGCGATATCCGGAATCTTGACGACCTGACCCGAGTTTTTCAAGATTTCCAGCCGGAAGTTGTTTTCCATCTGGCTGCGCAGCCTATTGTCCGGTCTTCATACGATGAGCCGAAGCTGACGTTCGACACCAATCTGGGCGGCACGGTGAACGTTCTGGAAGCCATTCGCATGACCCCCTCTGTCAAGTCGGCGGTTTTTATTACCAGTGACAAGTGCTATGAGAATGTGGAATGGGAATACGGGTACCGTGAATCCGACCGTCTAGGGGGCAAGGATCCTTATAGTGCGTCCAAGGCCTGCGCAGAAATTGCCTTCAGTGCTTATTGGCGTTCTTTTTTCCAGAACGGCGATATGCGCATGGCGACGACACGGGCTGGAAATGTGATCGGTGGCGGCGATTGGGCTAAAGATCGGATTGTCCCTGATTGCATCAGGGCGTGGGCGGAAGAGAAGACGCCGGTTATTCGCAATCCGGTTTCAACTCGTCCCTGGCAGCATGTACTGGAACCCTTGAGCGGATATCTCTGGCTGGGTGCCAAGATGTATCTGGCAGAGGAGCAGGGGCTGGCCGGTGAGGCCTTTAACTTTGGGCCGATGGCCGAGGTAAACCAGCCGGTTTCGACGTTGGTCGATGAAATGATCCGGACATGGGAAGGCAAGCGTTGGGAGAACGGCGCCGGCAGTGTGAGCGGTAATCCCGAAGCCGGATTGCTCAAGCTTTGCTGCGACAAGGCGCTACACCGTCTCGAATGGAGCGCCAACCTGTCATTCGAGGAAACCGTGCGGATGACGGCGGAATGGTATCTTGAATATTATGCCGGTAAAAAAGATATGGTCGAGTTCACCGAGCGCCAGATAGACGCGTATGAAAAGTTGGCAGGGCAAAGGGCAATGGCATGGGCGACATCCTGAGTTCTTCTCCCTGCGTAGATGGCGTATTGGTTTCTCCCCTGAAGCAGATTCGGGATGAGCGCGGCATGGTCATGCATATGCTACGTGCAGATTCGCCCTCTTTTACTTCTTTCGGAGAAGTGTATTTTTCCGTGGTTAAACCGGGGATGGTCAAGGCATGGAAGAGGCATCGGAAAATGGTGCAGAATTTTGCTGTGCCGGTGGGCCAAATCAAGCTGGTTATTTATGATGATCGACCGGGTTCGAAGACTCGCGGTGTGTTGCAGGAAATCGTTACGGGTGTCGAACATTACGGTCTGGTGCAAATGCCGCCCATGCTTTGGTATGGCTTCAAAGGTGTGGCAGCGGCAGAATCCATGATTGCCAATTGTGCCTCCATCCCCCACGACCCGGAGGAGGTCGACAGGGTGGAGGAGGGTAGCCTACTCATCCCGTATTCCTGGTAAATAACATGGCACGCGAACCGCTTGTCAGCGTAATCATGAATTGCCTTAATTGTGAGCAATATCTGCAAGAGGCGATTGACTCGGTATATGCTCAAACCTACAAGAACTGGGAAATCATTTTTTACGATAACGCTTCCCTGGACACTAGTGCAGAAATAGCACAAGGTTACGATGGACGACTGCGGTATATACACGGTGATGCGACTATTCCGCTAGGTGCTGCAAGGAATGCGGCAATCAATCTTGCCGAGGGTGATCTGATCGCTTTTCTGGATTGTGATGATCGTTGGCTGCCTGCCAAGCTCGAGCAGCAGGTCAGGTTATTCAATGAGCATTTCGATGTCGATTTCGCTTATGGCAATTTCTACTTTACCCGGCCAGGAAGTAAGCGCATGCATCTCGGGTTCAGAAAGAAGCAGCCACAAGGGCAAGTGTTCGGCAAATTTCTGACGTATTTCCCGGTCAACCTGCAGACTGTCATGATCCGAAAGCTTGCGCTGGATAAAATACCTGAGCTTTTTGATGCCAACCTCAATCTTGCCGAAGACTACGATCTTTTTTTGCGACTGGTTTATGAAACCAGGGCGGCCTATCTGCATCAGCCATTGGCGATTTATCGTATGCATGCCGGGATGAGCAGCTTACGGTTTGCGGAACAATACCCGGATGAACTGGTGTATTGCATTGATAAGCTTAAAACGTATTATCCCAGATTAGAGAAAGATTATCGTAAAGAGCTTGCGTACCTCGATGCCAAAGCCGCATATTGGAGAGCAAAGGGTGCTATTCATCGAGGATGTTCAAGCGATGCACGGGCCATTCTGAAGCCGCATAAAGGCAAGGGTGCCGCATTCTGGAGTCTCTATTATGCAACTTACTTGCCCCCGGGTTTGTGGATGAAGTTGCAGGATATTCGACTTTTTTTGAGATAGGTTGAAAGTGTTCTCGATTAAATTGAAAATCTCCGGATTGCTTCGCTTTGTGATTGTCGTCCTGGCAATTCTGGCTGTGGTTTTTTACAGTTTCATAGAGTTTGAGCATCCTTATATTGATCCTCTTTCGATAATTCTGATGCTTTTGTTCGCAATCGGAATGTTTGTCTTTTCCGGCCGGTTTTCCAGCAAATACCCTCCCGCAATTATTATTACCCTGTTGTTGATCCTTTTTGTTCAATTTAGAACGCTCATCCTGGTTGTCATACCGGATTCGTTGCTGCACTCGGGCTATGTGACGCCGGAGATGTTTAATACTACTCTCGGATATATGTTGTTTGGCTCGATCGCATGTTATTTAGGGTTGGCGTTAGGGTATGGAAATGCGGGCGGATTAGACCCTCGGGCCATAGCCGAAGAATCACATAGCAACGATTTTTCACTCAAGTTCCTAAGTTATGTTTTTGTATTTTCTTTGGGGTTAACTCTTCTTGCCTATTTTGAATTTGGTTACGCAGGGTCAACGGGTAGTGGAGAGAATTTGGGTTTCTTTCAGAGATATGTGGCCAGGTTTATATACCCGGCCGGATGGTTGATGATGTTTCTATCTGCGTATGCACTATATGTAAACAAACCAGCTCAAGCACGGGTTTTTACATTCATATTTTTCTTGTATTTCGCATCCTTTTTTTTGGCCGGTAGCCGTGCCGGCATATATGAGCTGATCATCCTGATTTTGTCCTACAAGATAATTTTCGAGGGTAATTTTTATTTTAAATTGAATGGCTGGGGGCTATTTGCACTCATCAGTCTGATTCCAATTTCTTTGATTTTATTCAATGTGGCCACACAGCTTAGAATGCAATGGTACGGCAGTGATCATTCTGTTGCATTCATTATCAAATCCGCACTAACGAGTGAGTTCAGTTTCCAAGAGCTTGTGCCCATGATTTCTGGTATTTCCTACCGGCTCTCATTCATTGAGCCAACAATGTTCCCTATTTTTTTTCAGGAGCTTGGCTTCTACGATATTTCAGAATTGGTGAACATTAAAACCACTCTTTTATCGGCTATCAATAGGGTAATTCCCGGAAAACTGTTAGGGGACATATTATTTACGGAATACGCATATGGGTTTATGTATGAGCCAGAAGGCGTGCTGGCTTATGCAGAGTCCGGTCGGGTCGATTATGTTGGCTATGAATGGTCTATGTTTGGAATTTCATACCAATTATTTGGTTTTCTGGGCGGCGGAATGTTTATATTTGGATTTACGGCCTTTATAGGGGGGATCATTCGGGCATTCAATATGTGGGGCGGTCTCTATGGATGGACAGGCAGTATTTTTTTTATGACTATCCTGAGCATCTGGGTAAGAAATTTGGGAATAGATAACCTGATTGACAGGACTGTGCATGGACTCATTTTTCTTTTTGTGAACTTTGCGATTTACTGGCTGGTCATGGAGCTTTTGAAGCTAAATAATTCTAGATATCGTGGTGCAAACTCATGATTGTGGCGGTTACTGGAGGTACTGGCTTCATTGGAGGCAACCTTGTCAAACGGCTTGCTTCAGAGGGGGTGACGGTCAGAGTGCTAACGCGCCAATCGGCCGCTCAAGTTGACCTGCCGGATGGTGTAGAGGTTTTTCAAGGTGATCTGGTGGGCGAGTTGGAAATACTGGAGCAATTCTTGAGTGGGGCTGACGTTCTTTACCACTGCGCTGCAGAAATTAATGATAATGAGAAAATGCTTGTTGCCAATGTGGATGGAGCAAAAAATCTTGTGCGTGCTGCGAAAGGAAAAATTCGGCACTGGGTGCAATTAAGCAGCGCAGATGTTTACGGAACCCATGTGGATGGCGTGATTAACGAGGATACGCAAAGTGGGCCGATGAATGTTTATGAGGTGAGTAAAGCAGCAGCTGATGGCATTGTGATCGAGGCGGCTGCAAACGGTGGTTTTACTTATTCCATCCTCCGGCCATCCAAGGTTTACGGGCCAGGAATGCGAAACCAGGTGTTGTTCCAGCTTTTTTCGCTTGTAAGCAGGGGTTTGTTTTTCTTTATTGGCAGGCCGGGAGCTTCGGCGAATTACGTCCATGTGGATGACGTGGTTGAGGGGTTGCTCCTGTGTGGAAATATGCTTGCCGCAAAAAACCGTGTTTACATCATTTCCGATTACCGTACGATCGAGGTTTTCGTTAGTGTCATCGCCGAAACGTTATGCAAGCGGGCTCCACATTGGCGTATTCCGGAGCACTTGGCACGCATGGCGGCCAGAATGACGGCTTTCGTGCCACACAATCCGCTCACAGGGCAGAGGGTGAATGCGATGGTGAAGAGGGCGATCTACTCAACGGAGAAGTTGGAGGCGGAGCTGGGGTATCGACACCGAGTTGTCATGGAAGATGGGGTGCGTCAGTTGGTGCTGGCGTGGCTTGAGAATAAACGAAACTGAGCATCTTTTACTTCTATTGTGGGCCCCAGGAATGAGAATTTGTCGGATTGTAACTGTCCCATTTATATTTCTTCATCATCTTAGAAGCCAGATCGAAGCAATTTCTGCGGCGGGTCACGAGGTGTATCTGGTTTCCAGTCCATCGTCCGGCTTCCGTGAGGGTATTGAGGACACTCTGCCGTTGCAGGGCGTTCACTTCCACCCCATCGAAATTCCTCGGCGGATATCCCCGCTTGCTGATTTGCGCGCAATCGTTTTGCTTTATGCATTTTTCCGACAGGGCGGATTCGATGTGGTGCATTCGGTTACTACCAAGGCAGGCTTGCTTTGCGCCATTGCCGCAATGGCAGCAAGAGTTCCCATTCGCTTGCATACGTTCGCTGGCCAGCCATGGGCGGAATTGTCGGGGCCGATCCGGTGGATTTCCAAGTTCTGCGATTGGCTGGTCGTCCGGTGGAATACGCAGTGCTATGCAGACAGTGAATCACAGCGCGCTTTTCTGGTTGCCGAAGGGGTTGCGGATAACCGGCACATCAAGGTTTTGGGTGCCGGTTCGATTTCTGGCGTGGATCTTTCACGATTTGACTCCAAACGATTTGACAAGAGCCGGATCAAGAATGAGCTGGCGATACCTGAAGAGGCGCTGGTAATTACGTTTGTAGGGCGCATTACCCAGGATAAGGGCATCACGGAATTAGTGGCGGCTTTTGATCTTCTGTCCCGGAAAAATATTAAGAATGTCTACCTTGTGCTTGTCGGGCCATTTGAATCTGATAGCGGCTCTTTGCCGGAAACGACAAGGCATGGTCTGAGCCGGAATCCGCATATTCGTGTTCTGGGGTACACCGATACGCCCGAAAAATACTTGGCAGTGGCGGATATATTCTGCTTACCGAGTTATCGGGAGGGATTTGGCAGTGTGGTGGTCGAAGCGGCTGCCATGGGTGTGCCAGCAGTGGCAACCCGGGTTGTTGGGCTGGTGGATTCGGTTGTCGAGAACCTGACCGGTTTGCTGGTTCCCCCTAAGGATGAAACGGCGCTGGCTGAAGCTTTGCAACGCTTGCTGGAAGACGCACAGTTGCGGAAAAAGTTGGGGGGGGCGGCACAAGCCAGGGCTTACGAATGGTTCGATGCTCGTGATGTTAACCAACGGGTATTGAATGAATATACGTATCTTCAACAACGCTAATAATATTGCGGGGCATATCAAGCATAAAATATTGTGCGCGTATAATTGAGCAATTTACCACCCTGATGATTTTCCCCAGCTTATGAATTTGTCCCAAACTCTGAAAAGAATTATTGATGTCGCAGTGGCCTTCGTGCTGCTGGCATTAATTTCCCCATTGCTGATGCTGGTAGGGCTGCTGATTTTTATATTGGAAGGCTGGCCGATCTTTTACGTCTCCAGGCGATTTGTTTCTCTGGATCGTAGCATCCCTATATTCAAGTTCAGGACTATGGTCAGGGATGCAAAATCCCCTAAATACAATCTGAATGAGCGCTTCATGCGGGATGGGTATCTGGATATTCCTGTGGATTGTGAAGTCTATACCCCGATTGGCCGGATTCTTGAAAAAACCCAGATGGTGGAAATTCTGCAATTGTTCAATATTATTTTTCATGGGGTCAGCTTGATTGGAAATCGTCCTCTTCCCCGGGAGAATCTTGAGCTTTTGAAAAAATTCGATGGCTGGCAGGAGCGATTTGATAGCCCGGCCGGCATTACTGGCATTACGCAGGTTGTTGGCAAGATGCAGCAGCAACCGCGGGAGCGTATTGAATTGGAGCGACTCTATTCAAGGTTGTATCGGAATGGGAATGTTATCAAATGTGATTTCTTCATCGCCTGGCATACTGTGCGTCTGGTGTTGCTCGGGAAGCCGTTGTCCATTGAGGCGGCTCGTCAGTTAATGTTGGAATCGATTAAGACAGGATAGAGAAAGGTGCATGTCTTCCTCTTAAAGCTGCCCAGACAGTCGAAGCGTTTTATTATGCTTGCGTCGGATCTGGTGTTGTTGCCCATGGCGCTCTGGTCTGCTGTGGCGCTGCGGCTTGGAAACTGGCTCCCCGATATGAGCCACTTGTGGTGGGTGCTGTTGGCAGCACCTGCGATAGCTATTCCAATATTCATCAAAATCAATCTGTACCGGGCTGTTGTCCGCTATATGGACGACAAGGTTGTTTTTGCGATTTTTGGGGGTGTCACGCTTGCTGTATTGCTGCTGGTAGCTGTTGTCGCGCTTTCTGGCGTGCAGGGAGTTCCTCGTTCTTCATTTGTCATTTACTGGCTGATCGCGCTGCTTTATATCGGGGGTAGTCGGCTGCTTGCACGGGCTTATATAAGACGGTTCGAGATCAAGGTCGGCGGGGGGGAGAGAACGCGGGTTGCGATCTATGGCGCTGGTCAGGCCGGAGTGCAATTAGCTGTCTCACTGCAGCACACCCTGAAAAATTTTCTGCCGGTGGCTTTCTTTGACGAAAAATCGGATCTTCATGGTTGCGAGATTAGCGGGATACCCGTTTACTCGCCTGCTGATTTTGCTGATGTTTTGGATGAAGAGAGTTTTTCTACGGTTTTGCTGGCACTGCCCTCCATTCCCCGTAAGCGCCGTCAGGAAATTATTCGCGAAATGGAGGGGTTTCGTCTTTCCATCAAGACGATTCCGGGTATTGTGGATTTGGTAAGCGGTAAAGCCACAATTGATGAAATCCGGGATGTGGAAATCGAGGATTTGCTGGGAAGAGATGCCGTTCCCCCCAGTCCACAGCTGCTTTATGAATGCATTCAGGATAAGGCCGTTCTGGTGACTGGCGCTGGAGGATCAATTGGATCAGAGCTTTGTCGCCAGATACTGCTTTGGGCACCGAAGCGCCTGGTGCTGTTCGAGATGTCGGAACTCGCGTTGTATCAGATCGAGCGAGAACTGAATATGATCAAGTCCAAGGCCGATATCAATGTGGAAGTGATTTCGATTCTGGGTTCGGTTACGCATCGGCATCGAGTTGAAATGGTGCTGCGCAGTTTCGAAATCCAGACCATCTATCATGCGGCAGCCTATAAGCATGTGCCATTGGTTGAGCACAACCCGATAGAAGGGGTGCGCAATAATGTCTTCGGTACATGGCATGTCGCTGAAGCCGCACGCAGTGCCGGAGTTGAAACTTTTGTGCTGATTTCTACCGACAAGGCGGTGAGGCCCACGAATGTGATGGGTGCGAGCAAACGCTTTGCGGAGTTGATCTTGCAGGGGTTGTCCCAGTTGGATGGCCATACGCGCTATTGCATGGTGCGATTTGGCAATGTGCTAGGCTCGTCAGGCTCGGTGGTGCCATTATTCAGAAAACAGATTCAGGATGGTGGGCCGGTGACGGTGACGCATCCGGATATTACCCGTTATTTCATGACCATTCCCGAAGCGGCACAATTGGTTCTGCAGGCGGGCTCCATGGGGCAGGGCGGGGATGTTTTTGTCCTTGATATGGGCAGTCCGGTTAAAATTGTCGATTTGGCACGCAGAATGATTCATTTAAGCGGACTGGAAGTGCGTGACGAGGCACATCCTGATGGGGATGTGGTTATCGAATTTACCGGGTTGCGTCCGGGTGAGAAGCTTTATGAGGAGTTGCTGATTGGTGATCATGTTTCAGGAACGGAACATTCGTTGATCATGCGGGCAGAGGAGCGTCAGTTGCCATGGATGGTGATGCAGGGGTTGCTGAACAGGCTGGATTCCGCGTGCCATGATTTCGATTGCCAGGAAGTCAGGGAAATATTGCTGGAGGCAGTGGATGGATACCAGCCTCAGTGTGAGATAAGCGATCATGTTTGGGCAGTATCATCAAATGCCTGATAAATTGCAGGGTAGCCAATACAGGAAAAAAGGAAAAGCTTTGTCTGAACAAATGCAAATTGAAACGACTAATGTCCTGGGGGGCTTGGTCAATATGTTGAACACGTTTAAAAAATATAAGGGGTTAATTCTTCTGGCGCCGATTTTTGCGGCAATTGCGGCATCGCTGGTCGTTTCTCAGATGCCTCCTGTCTGGGAGGCTTCGTCATTAATTCAGGTTGGGCAGGTTGGGACGGTCGTCGAGCCGTCCTCAAGGACCGTAGCAAGGGTGCAGAACCCATCATTTATATTTGGGGTGTTTGGCCAAGGCAAAAATATGGATGAGGAATCGCCTGAATTCTCCTTGTACAAGGCAAGCTTCAAGGCCAGGCAGCTTCCGAATACCGATCTTATTGAACTTAAGCTCAAGGCATACTCAAAAGAAAGTGGAAAAAAATTGATCCTGGTAACGGTGAATCAGTTGCGGGCTGTGCATGATGAGATGATGCGGCCAAGTGTTGATCGATTGGAACAGGAGCTTGCCGAGGTTAAGAAGGGAATACAGGAAGGGCAAAGTATATTGAATAATTTAAGAGAACGCTTGATTTCGAGTGGCCCCGGCGCTACGGGGTCAGTGCTCTACGCCATGCTTATGCAACAAAAAATGTCAGAAATTCAATTGTTTGCGCAAAGAAAGCTTGCTCTTGAAGAGCAACTGCACCCGGCGCGTACTTTTCCGACCAAGTTGGTGGGTGAGATTTATGTAAGTAAGAAGCCGGTGTCACCCAAAAAAGGGTTGATTGTTTCTCTGGCCGTATTGCTGGTTTTATTCGGTGCGGTATTAGCGGCTTTCATGCATAACTCAATGACAAGGCACGGTGGCAACAGCAGTTCTTCAGCTTCTTAATCCGGTCGTTGTCAGCTAAGTTTGAGGGTGCCAACTGAATTTGTGAGCGTGGGTTGGTGCAGAGTGAGCGTTGTTGCATGAAGGTAAATTTCTTGTGAACTCGCATTGCGAATAAGCAGATATCGCTTCAAAAGGTGGTACAGCGAGAAAAGGGGATTTTTTGAGTTCGGTAATCCGTAAGATCCTCGTGGTGGGTGGCAGTGGTTTTATTGGCAGTCATTTGTGCCGCAGATTGCTGGCCGAGAATTATCTGCCTGTGGTATTCGATCGCGTTTCTCCCTCTGTGGAAGGGGTCGAATATCATCGCGGAGACATGTCTACCTTAGCCGATCTATGGCCTTCGTTGCTGGAGGATGTAGTTGCAGTTTACCATCTTGCCTGGACGACCAAGCCACAATCAGCGAACAATGATCCGTTGTTTGATCTCCAGTCCAACGTGGTAGCAGGCATCCATCTGCTGGATGGCTTGGTTCGCTTGTGTCATCGGCCCAGGTTAATTTTCGTGTCGACCGGCGGGGCGGTTTACGGCCAGACAGGGAATTCGCCCGTTCCGGAAGATTTCCCCACGAATCCGATTAGTGCTTACGGTATCAGCAAACTGACCCTGGAGCATTACTTGCAGCTTTACCAACGATTGCATGATCTCGATTATCTGGTTTTCCGGCCCGGCAACCCTTATGGGGAAGGGCAGGATCCGGCTGGGGCGCAGGGTGCCGTAGCGGTATTCCTCGGGAAGATATTTCGCGGAGAACCCGTTACGATTTGGGGTGACGGGGAGGTTGTTCGCGATTACTTGCACATCGAGGATCTGGTTTCCGCGCTCATGGCCGGGCTTGCATACCTTCCTTCACCAGGCGATCCACGGGTTTTCAATATTGGTAGCGGCCAAGGCTTGAGTCTTAATAGCCTGGTAAAAATGCTCGAACAGATCGCTGGCCGGTCTGCCCAAGTGACTTATACGCCGGGCCGCAAGGCTGATGTGCCGCATATCGTGCTGGATATCAGCCGGATCCACAAATATCTGGGTTGGACGCCGCAACTCACGCTGGAACAGGGCTTGAAGCGCACCTGGGACTGGATCGTATCTGCGGGCGGGGACGTGCGGTGAAGGTGATCTACAGTACGGCCAGCCGATTGGGCGGAACGGGGCTTGCCAATGTGGCATTTCATGCTGCCCGGGCGATTTATCAGGCGGGGAGTCTGGATCGGGTTGTCACTTATGGTAACCGCCAGTCTGATATTTCCCGGGATTTGATCAAGACCATCTGGTTTCAGCCGGCAAAAATTTTCTCATCGTTGTCTTCGCGCTATTATTATTCGATGAAGCGGATGTGGCTGGACTGGCGGACGGCGGCTTATATACGCAATCACCCGTGCGATATTTTCCACGGCTGGACCCATGAATCGCTGCTGTCGCTCAAGGCGGCCAAGCAGCAAGGGGCGATCACGATTGTCGACCGTGGCTATTCCCATCCGCGTTTCAGCAAGCGGATCCTCGACGAGGAGTACGCCATCTATGGCGTGCCGCGTAAGCTCGAGCAGGCGCCAAAATGGCTGACCCCCTTCGACCACTGGCGCCGCGAGTTGGAAGAGGCCGTTGAGGAATTCGCTGTCGCCGACTATGTTTTCGTCAATTCCCAGTTTTGCTACGACACTTTCGTTGACGAGGGTTATCCGAAGGAAAAACTGGTGATGATTCCACGTGGGTTCGAAGTGGCTAAATTCCGCCCCCTACCCAAGGAAGACAACAAGTTTCGGGTGGTGTTCGTCGGCCTGTTGTGCGTGCGCAAGGGCCTCAAGTACCTGCTGGAAGCCTGGGGCAGGTTGAATCTGCCTGATGCGGAACTGGTGCTGGTCGGAACACTGCACGAGGAGCTTAAGCCGATGATGGCGCCCTATCTGGAACGGAAGGATGTTGTCCATCTGGGTTTTGTGCCGGATCCGGTGCAGCTCTATAACCGGGGCACGGTGTTCGTGTTTCCTTCCGTTGACGAAGGCAGCGCCAAGGTGACCTACGAAGCGATGGCCTGCGGCCTGCCGGTGATTGTTACTCCCAATGCCGGTTCCTTGGCGCGCGACGGCAAGGATGGGTTCATTGTGCCGATCCGGCAGGTGGAGCCGCTTATGGAGAAGATTCTGTATTTTTATCAGAATCGGGATGCGGCGGCTGCAATGGGTGCGGAGGCCAGGCGGTATATCGAGACCTACACCTGGGAACATTACGAGCAAACCCTCATCGAAACCTATAAAGATTTGCTCAAGCGGCCATGAAGATTCTTTTTCTCCTCACCAAGCGCCAGCCGCCAAGCAGCCGCTTGCGTGTCATGAACTGCCTGGATGCTTACCGCGCGGCTGGCGTCGAACCTACCGTGATGCCGATTCCTTCCAGTCTCCTGGGGCGCATTCAGATGTTACGCGCGGTTGCGCAGAACGATGTGGTACTGATCCAGAAGAAGACTTCTTTTCATCCTATCGAGTTGGCCTTGATGAGGCGCTTAAACCCGAGAATCATCTTTGATATGGATGATGCGGTGATGCTTCATGAACTGGAGCACCATCAGCCGCTGACAGGAAAAAACCTCATCAAATTCATCAGGACGGTGAATCATTGCGCCACCGTGGTGGCGGGCAACCGTTTTTTGGCGGCCTTTGCCGAGCCGAACTGCAAGCGGGTGTATGAGCTGCCCACTCCGATCGATACCCACCGCTATGAGTTAAAAGATTACAGCGCACCTAGCGACAAGGTGATCATAGGTTGGGTTGGCGTGCGCGGCAACCTGCATTATCTCAAGCGGTTGGAGGTGGTATTCCAGAAGCTTTGTGCTGAGTTTCCGGATGTTTATCTTAAGATCGTTTCAAACGATTTTATTGATATGAGTGGGGTGCGCATCATCAAGGAGAGGTGGGCGCTGGATAAGGAAATTGAGGCGCTGCGCAGCTTCGATATTGGCATTATGCCGCTGGACGATACCTTGTGGGCCAGGGGGAAATGTGGCTACAAGATTCTGCAGTACATGGGAGTCGGTGTGCCGGCGGTGGCTTCGCCCGTCGGGATCAACAGTGAGTTCATTCGGCATGGAGAAACGGGTTTTCTGGCTTCCTCACCAGAAGATTGGTATACGGCGCTTAAAGTTCTGGTTGCTGAGCGCCAGATGCGGCAAGAATTCGGATTGAAAGGCAGGGGTTTGGTCGAAGACCATTACTCGCAAAATTATTTTTCGGCGCAGTATCTCAAGGTTTTTCGTGAGGTTGCCAAGCTTGTTTGAAATTCGTTTAAAAGTCAGTCCAAGAGGAATTATTAGCCCCCCGGGCAACCCCGGTTATTCGGGGGGGCTGCTGCCGCATTTCTGGGCCATCTTGTTTTTCGTCGTTGTGGCATGGGGATGGGCGACATTTTCCTGGAATAAGGGGGTGGAGCACATTAAGCAAAGCGATACCACCACGACTTATTTTACGGTCATCATGCAATATAAGTCTGAGCTAGCAGTGGTCAACTCAGGCCAAAACGCCGAATGGCAATGGACAGACCTCTTGGGGCAGATTCTGGCAGATCAGCGAGCGGTTTATAGAAGCACCGATTTAGATTCATTGTACCAAACTTCATTCGAGAGGTATTTTGGGACAATTTACCGAGTTACCGGAGATGTGACGTTAGGATACCGAATTCTGGTGTTTCCCCTGAATCTGCTGTATTTACTGGGTGCCTATGCGTTATTTTTTCATTTGACTGGGAAATCTGCTCTTTCAACTGCTTTTGCCTTTTTGGCGTCTTTTCCCATCGCGATCCCGATCGCAGGAGAGTTTTTTGGCATGGGGCCAGTGACTGTTTATTCAAGACGAAACTTCTTCACCGCTTTCGCGCCTTTTGTCATATATCTGTTCTATCGGTGGATCCAGAAGCCGCGTTTGCTTGTTATCGCATTTGCATTTATCGGGCTGCTATCGAATTTGCATGCATCCGGCATTCTATTGGCTGAAATATTAATATTGACTTATCTCTTATACAATAAAAAAAACAATAAGTTATTGATTTATTCCGCTTGGTTCGGATTGGTGGTTGTGGTATTTGGCTTTGTTGCAATGGGGGGGCTATGGGGCAAGGTCGAGTCTTCATTTTATAGTGTGATACAAGGAATCATTCCGAGTGCGCATGCGGCACTTTCTGATTTTATGCAAAAACAGGGGATCCCCGAAGGACTACAGTTCTTGTTTTACCCTCTGCGCATTTATTCGCATTTGCCTGGCATGTTGTTTCATGCGATGACTTTGCTTGTAATTGTGGGTTCGTTTTGGGCCCTGTGGGTTAGCGACAGAGTAAATGCCCGTGCCAAATCCACTGTATTGTTTATGGTCGCGCTGGCTATTCTGGCTTATTTGGGCTTTAGCGAGTTTAAATATTTTCTTCTAATGGGGGTCGCCGCATTTGTAATCTCCAGAAAGCAGCCGTTTGACCAAGTATATGAGCTTACGCATTATCTTATCCTGTCAATATTTTTTGTCAGTTTCGTTGGAATGCTATTGTTCCAGGCCACTTATTTTTCCATCAAAGATTTCCCCTTGGTGTCCGATCAGTTGCGCGGCACTCGTTTTCTGGGGTTGATGATATTTGTTTGGCTTGCAGTGTTGATATCCCAGATGGAATGGGAGAATGTTGGAGTTTGGGGGAAGCGGTTGTTCATCGTGTGTTCCGCCATCGCTTTGCTGATGACGTTGCGCCAGGATTTCAGATCCTACATTCGTTACAAACAGGACCCTGATTCAATTGCTCTCCTGAATGTGGCGAGATGGAGCAAGATGCATACCCATCAGGACTCAGCTTTTCTTGTGCAATCGACCCGATTTGCCATTGTGGCAGAACGAAATGTATATCTACATGATAGATTGTCCCGTACCACGCATGGACAGAGGATCCTAGGTCAAATGCAAGGAGGACTTTTCGAGCTGAAGCAGTTGGCTCGTGAAACAGGGATGAATTACATTGTCGTTAAAAAAGATCAAGTTGAGTTGCCGGCAGGAACGATCCCTGTATATGACAACACGCGCTATGCCCTGATTAAGGTTGATTAGCACATACATGCCTAAATCCCAGTTTAAGGATGTTCGCAACATCCTGGTCATCAAGTTCAAGCATATCGGAGATGTCCTGCTGAGCGTGCCGACTGTCAAGGCGCTCAGGCAGACCTTTCCCGATGCCACCATTACCTATCTGCTCAATGCAGAAACGGCGCCGATGATCGAGGGGTTGCCTCATGTCGGCGAGGTGATCCATTTCGATCGCAAGCGGGGCTTTTTGTACCAGTTGTCCTTGTTGGCCGGGTTGCGCCGCCGGTGTTTTGACCTGACGGTGGATTTGTCCGGCGGTGGCGACCGGGGTGCGCTGTGGAGTTTTATCACTGGGGCGCGCTATCGCATTGGGACTCTGCCGGCGGGCAAGAAGGGGATGGCGGGCAAGACCTACCTGTATACCCATGCCGCGCCCACGCCGGATGTGCGGCGCCATTCGGTGATTCGCGACTTGGATATCGTGCGACCGTTCGGGATTGATACGAGCGATCTGGCCGTGGCGTTCGCCGTGCCAGATCAGATCGCCACATCGGTTCGCCAAAAGCTGGCCGCCAAGGGCGTGGCGCCGGGAGAGCGCTATGCGGTGGTCCACCCCACCTCGCGCTGGCTGTTCAAGTGCGCCGACGATGCGGTGATGGCGGAGTGCGTCGACCGATTGCAGCGGGATTTCGGCTTGCGCGTGGTGGTTACCTGTGGGCCGACGCAGGCCGAGCTGGATCGTCTGTCCGGCGTGCTTGGCCATTGCCGCACTGAACCGGCGGTGTTCCCGGGGGAGTTGAATCTCAAGGAACTGGGGGCGATTCTTGCCGGCGCCAGCCTGTATGTCGGGGTGGATTCGGCGCCCAGCCATCTGGCGGCGGCGGTGAATGTGCCTTCCATTGTGCTGTTCGGGCCGACCGGCGCTTACAATTGGGGGCCATGGACGGATGCAGCCGGCGAGCACCCCTATCCCCTGAGAAAAGGCATTCAGCGCGCGGGTCCGCATGTGGTGCTGCAGCAGGACTGGGACTGTGTGCCTTGCGGCAAGGCGGGCTGCGAAGGCAAGCGGGTAAGCGATTGCCTCATCCAGCTGAGTGCGGATCAGATTCTTGCCGAGGCATCACGGATGTTAGGCCGTTAGGCCAATGATGTGTATGCTTCGCTTTCGAAATTTGGATGGTCAGGAAATTCGATGAAACTCAAGACTCTTGTTCACCGTAAGGTCAGGAAATATTTATACCGGGCTTTTCGGTATCACCCGCTGGTTGAACGGGGCATCAATCTGCTGCGCAAGACGAACGTGGTGTCGCTGCACGAGATCGGGCTGGATATTCCGGTCGGGCCCGGCGACATCATCATCGATGGCGGCGCCAACATCGGCGATATTTCTTCGCGCTTTGCCGCGACCCCGGCCGAAATCTACGCGTTCGAACCGAATCCCCATGCCTTTCGGCTGCTGTCCGCGCGCTTCCGGGGCAACAGCCGGGTGCACTGTATCAACAAGGGGGTGATGGATCAGGAGTGCAAGCTGCCGCTGTTTCTGCCGAAAGCCCAGGGCTCCTCGGATCATATCGACGTGTCGGTGAAGGCCAGCTTTCTGGGTGGCAACAAGAATGCCGGCAACGAGCTGGTCGAGGCGGATTGCGTAAATCTCGGCCAGTTCATCGCCTCCCTCGGTGCCCGGGTCAAGCTGCTGAAGCTGGATATCGAAGGGGCGGAATGCAAGGTGCTGAACAGCCTGCTCGATAGCGGGCTGATCCACAAGATCGATTACGTGGTGGTGGAAACGCACGAGAAACAGATGCCCGAGCTGGTGCCGGAGATCGACGCGCTGCGTCAGCGCTTGCGGGACGAGAAACTTGAGGCCCGGGTGCGACTGGACTGGGTCTAGCCCGCGAAACCGGCGCCCTGTGGGTGCATAAGCATAGGGAGAGGCCATGGACAGGCCGTTGAACGTTTTGTATGTGGTGATCGGCCTGAACCTCGGCGGGGTGCAACAGTGGGTGCTCGATCTCAGCAAACGGCTGGACCGCAAGCGCTTCCGCCCGGTGGTCTGCGCCATCGAAAATACCGGCATCATCGGCAAGGAGATTGAGGCCCTCGGCGTCGAGGTGGTCACTTTGGGCTACCGGCGCCAGTCCTTCCGCACCGTCCGGGCATTGGCGAAGCTGATGAAGGAGCGGCAGATCGACATCCTCCACGGCGTGAGCTACCACCCCAGCCTGTATGCGAGGCTGGCCGGCCTGCTGGCCGGAACGCCGGTGATGCTGACCTATGAGCCGGTGGTGTATGACAACCGCAGGACCCAGCGCGTCCTGCTGAGCCGCTTCCTTGACCGCTTTACTGACGGATACGTGGCCTGCAGCCGGGGAGTGGTGCAGCAGCTTAAGGATTGGTACGGCTATGCGCCGGACAAGGTGGAGCTGATCTACAACGCGGTGGATACCGAGCAGTTCAAGCCGCCAGTATCGCGGGCCGAGGCGAAGCAAAAGCTGGGCTTCGATCCGGCCCGCCCCATCGTCGGCATGGTGGCGCGTCTCGATCCGGAAAAAGGCCACCGCTTTTTCTTCGAGGCCATCAGCCGCCTGCAGGGCCACGATCAGGTCCAGTGGCTAGTGGTCGGCAGCGGTCGGGATGAAGCCGAGGTCAAGGAACAGGCCGGGCGCTTCGGCGTGGCAGACCGAGTGCAGTTCCTGGGCACCCGCCGCGATTTGCCGGACTTGCTCGGCGCCTTCGATATCTACGTTTTGCCGACCCTGAAGGAAGGTTTCCCCATTACCACCCTGAATGCCATGTCTTGCGGTTGCGCCGTGGTGGTGAGTGACTACCCGGCCAACCTGGAAGGGGTCCGAAATGAAGTCAATGGACTGGTCGTTCCGATGGGTGAGAGCGTGCAGCTGGCGCAAGCTCTGGACCGGTTGTTGGCTTCGGAGGCTCAGAGAAGATCACTGGGAGAGGCCGCGCGCCGTGACGTATTAGACCATTTTTCAATTGAGCGCCATGTCGCATTGATGGAAGCCTATTATCAGCGGATGTGGGATGCCAAGCGGAAAGATGCCGGCGGTTAGTTCAAAGCGCAGGTTTTTCAATGCGCGAGGCGTTGGTCGACGGTCAGTGAATCAACGCTTTTCCGGAAGTAATTTTTGCGCAAAAGGGCGGACGTGTTTCTGCGGTTATAGCCAGGATGAGGGATCGCTTTCCTTGCTTTACGCCTTCAAGAAAGGCCGTCATTTATTGAATTTTGCCAGGCTGATAGGAGTTGGATGTCCATAGCGTACCATTGCTGCATGTTCCAGTCGTTCCACCTCTGCGCGTAGTTCAGACTCCCAGTGGATTTTCAGCGTTGCCCCTGTGCTGACGTTTACGGGAGGCATGTTTCTAATCACAGATGGATCGTGGGGCAGGCCCAGGCTAGTCAAGACCTGGATCAGGTTTTCTCCAAGATTTTCCTGGTGACCAACAAAATCGACAATATTGGGCTTCGTATAACTGCCGAAAAGTTCCGTGACAAAGCCCGGACGCTTTTTCAGGACATTTGTCATGAACCCCGTGAAACTGTCACTGCCCAGCCCATTCAGCATTGAAAGAGGGTGCCAGTCATCCGGGTTGAGTTCGGTACCCCAGGTTCGCCAATTCCATTTCAAGGACTGGTATTTAAACCAGGATTCATACCAAGACAAAGGGTGTCTTACGAAGCAGAACATAAATGGCTTTGCGGGCAATTCCGAGGCTTGAGTAAAGCGCCGGATCTTCTTCTGAACTTTTCTCTTGATCAAATGCCCTGCGTGCGCCTTTACACTGCCAAAACGGTAAGCATTCATTATCCTGTCTGCATCAGCATGCATGTGGCCGATCCGGCCTTCGATCAAGTCCATTTCCTGAAGAATGCGTGTTACCCAGCTGCCGCCGGTTTTGGGAATGTGGAGAAAGATTGCCCCGCCTTTCAATAGTATGGCCATGCGTATCCTCGTCTGATTCGGTCAGTAGTTCTCAGGTAAGGATTTAACTGCCAAAATGTTAGGGAGATATGTCAGAACCGGGTTATTTTGTAACTATTTGTAACTATTTGTAACATGGTGCCGGAGCCTAGGGAAGCCCTGAACAAGTTCGTCACACCGGCGAAAGCCGGTGTCCAGCTCATTGAAAATACTAGATTCCGGCTTTCGCCGGAATGACAAATCCGGACTTGTTCAGCGTTTCCCTAGGGTTTTATACTGCCTTTGAGGAAAGCAGCATGTTGGCAACAAGAAGATCGAAGCTCGAATCGATGTCGATACTGTCTTTATTTTCCATGATGTATGGTAAAGCGGGCTCCACAAAAAAACCATTGTGGTCGAGAAACACCTGGCTTTTCATGGCGTATATCGCCCCATTCTGACGGTAGACAGCGGGTAAGTGCTGGCGAGGCTGGCTCAGATATTCAGTCCCGAACAGGGGGTGAAGAAAGCCATGGTCCAGGTTGAAATCCTTGTACGGATGGTGCTCCGCTTCGGTCACGCTGACCGTACAGGCGGCCGAAGAGGCAAGAAAGGCCTGCAGACACTGCTGGATGTGATGACTGGTTCGCAGCGGTGATGTTGGTTGAAGCAGGACAAAATATTCAGGTTGATGGCTTGTTTCGCTGAGTGTTTCCAGAACATGCCGGACGACGTCGGCGCTCAGGGCCAGGTCTGTCGCCAGTTCGGCAGGCCTGTCGACTACCTCGGCGCCATATTCCATGCTGACGTGCCTAATTTCCGGGTCTTCGGTGCTGACAATGCATCGGCTGATCTGGCTGCATTCCAGCGCTGCGAGGATGGAATGTGCGATCAGTGGTTTGCCGTCAAGGGGCAGGGTATTCTTGCGTGGCAAGCCTTTCGACCCGCCTCTGGCGGGAATAATGGCGATGACTTCGGGCGGGCTCATTTTCCTAGCGGAACGTCGAAGAATTTTTTCTGCTTGGGGGTTTGCCAAAGTTCGTCCGATGCCAGTCCCCGCATGAAGTGTTCCGCGCTATTGCCGGTTCCGAAATGGTCGGATGGCTTCATGTGGGGGAGGGCATCGATGCGGGAAATCGCATCCAGGATCGATACCTTGGTGTTTTTGGCATTCAGAATGGATTGGTATTGATATCGGTCCTGCTGTCGGGTGCCGACATTGATGGTCGGCACGCCGTATACCGGCGCTTCGCGGATGCCGGCGCTCGAATTGCCGATGATGAAGCGGGCATGCTTCAGCAGGGTAAGGAAAAATTCGAAGCGCAGCGAAGGCAGTAGGCGGAAGTGGGGACCACCTTCCAGGGAGCGGTAAGCAAAGAAGATGTTGTCGCAGCCTTCATCGTTATTTGGGAAGATGATCACATAGTTTCGACCGCTTTCCACCAGGGCATCAACGAAAGCTGCGGCCTCATCGCCGAGCCTGTCGAGTTCCGTGGTGACGGGGTGGAAGATCGCGATGGCGTAATCGTCGAATGGAATGCCGTAATAGGATTTGACCTTGGCCAGTTCCGGCAGCGCGGCGGAGAGCATCACGTCGATATCCGGAGAACCGATGGCGAAGATGGCGTCCGGATTTTCGCCGAGCTGCCGCAGCCGGTCAGCAGCCTCGTTATTGGCTACGAAATGAAGGTGGGACAGTTTGGAGATGGAGTGCCGGATCAGGCCGTCGATGGTGCCTGAGACTTCGCCGCCTTCGATGTGGGCAACCAGGATGTTCTGGAAGGAGCCGACGATCGCCCCGGCCAAGGCCTCGACCCGGTCGCCGTGCACTACCAGCATGTCGGGCCTGTGTTCGTGGATGTAGCGGGACAGGCCCTCGATGGTGTTGGCAAGGACCAGTTCCATGGGTTCGCCATGGATCTGGTTCATGAACACGTGGACATGGTGGAAGCCGGATTTGTGCACTTCCTCGACGGTGTAGCCGTAGCGGGAGAGCGTGTGCATGCCGGTCACGAACAGCGATAGCTCGAAGCGGGATGAAGCGGCCACCGCCTGCATTAGCGGCTTGAGCTTGCCGAAATCGGCGCGGGTTCCCGTCAGAAAAAGGATTTTTTTAGTCAACGAGCTGGTCCCAGCGGATTTGTTCGTTTTTCTGGATACCTGCCAGGGCTTTTTTGCCCAGCAGGCTGTCAAAATGTTCAGCCTTGATCTGGCCGGTGCCGGGGCGTTTGACCCAGATGTTGTCTTTGCTCAGTGCTTCGCCGGGCTTGATGTCCCGAATGGCGACCACGCAGGCATAGGCGAAATCAATGGTGGGCTGTTCCTCGGGCAGGATATCCTTGTGGCCTCCCAGAGCTTGGTGAATGGCCCGGCTGCCGACGATGAGGTCCTTGAGATCCCGGGGTGTCATGGAAACCGGAATATCGGGTCCTTTCCATCTTTTGCTTGAGGTAAAATGGCGTTCTAGGATGCATGCCCCCAAGGCAACTGCGCCAAGGCATGGATAGTTGCTCAGGGAATGGTCGGACAGCCCGATCACTGCATCCGGGAAGGCCTTCTGCAGGTCGGCCAGCGCGCCCAGGCGGATTTTGTCGTAAGGGGTCGGGTAGATGCTGGTGCAGTGCAGCAGGGCAAACGGGGTGTTGTGCTTGCGCAGGATGCCGACGGATTTCGCGACGGAGTCCAGGTTGTTCATGCCGGTGCTGAGGATCACCGGCTTGCCATAGTTGGCGATATGTTCGATCAGGGGGTAGTTGTTGCACTCGCCCGAGCCGATTTTGTAGGCAGGCACATCCAGCTTCTCGAGTTGCACGGCGGCGGCCCGGGAAAAGGGGGTGCTCATGAAGATCATTCCCTTTGATTCGGTGTATGATTTCAGCTCGCGCTCTTCCTCGGCGGTGAGTGCGCAGCGGCTCATGATGTCCCAGATCGAGACCTTGGCGTTGCCGGGAATCACCTTGTTCGGGATCATCTCGTCGTCGATGACGTGAGTCTGGAACTTGGCGCATTCGCACCCCGCCGCCGCCGCATCGTCGATCATCTGCTTGGCCTTGCTGACGCTGCCTTCATGGTTGATGCCGATTTCGGCGATGACCAGAGGCGGGAAATCGGGTCCAATGCGGCGGCCTGCGATTTCGAAGGAATTGGAGTGACGGGCGCTCGACATAAGGGTGGATTTTGTTTAAAAACCCAATTATACGCAGGCCATGGCAGTGAGCAAAGCGCTCAATGGAGTGGCTTTAACGTTGGTTTTGTTTCCTGATTATATAGAGTGAAATCGTGAAAATTTATTTGGCTGATCTGACCCATACCACCATCACCATCTCGAACGATTCGTTTCCCCTGAACGTGGGCATGGTGGCGGCTTACGCCAAAAAAATCATGCCCGATGCCGAAATCGATCTATTCAAATACCCCGAGGAACTGAAGGCCGCGCTCGACCGGGAAATGCCGCAGATTCTTGGGCTATCCAATTATCCCTGGAACCTTGAGCTCAACCGGTCTTTCCTGCGCTACGTGAAGAAGGAACGCCCGGGCATGATTACGGTGATGGGTGGCCCTAATATTTCCTATGAACCTGCTGATCAGCTCGATTTTCTGTCGCGACTGAAAGTCGAGCTTGATTTCTATGTGATGCATGAGGGAGAAACTGGTTTTGCCGAAGTCCTCAGGAATGCAGTGATCCATGACTTCAACGTGGAAAAAATGAAATCGGTCGGCTTTCCGGGGGTGATATTCCTGCAAGGGGGCAAGGTCAATGAATATGTGCCGATCCCGAGAACGGCAAACCTGGATGACCACCCCTCTCCCTATCTGACCGGGATACTGGACAAGTTTTTTGACGACAAGCTGTCGCCGATGATTGAGACTCATCGCGGCTGTCCCTTCAAGTGTACCTATTGCCACGAAGGCCACAGCAGCTACACCAAGGTCAACAAGTTCAGCACAGAGAGGGTTTGTGAGCAGCTCGACTATATTTCGCAGCGGGTCGGGAGCGTTGTCAAAAACCTGCTGATTGCGGACCCCAATTTCGGTATGCTCGAGAGGGATATCGAAGTCGCCGAGAAGATCAACGAAATCCATGACAAAACCGGCTTTCCCAAAACTCTATTTGCCACCACCGCCAAAAATCGCGGCCGCAAGCTGATCGAAATTTCCAAGCGGCTACAGTCGGTGTCGATGCCCTTGTGGATGTCGGTGCAGTCGATGGACTCCGAGGTGCTGAAAAACATCAAGCGCAAGAACATCAGCGTCGAGGATATGATCAATACCCAGTACGAACTGGCGGATTACGGCTGCGAAACCAAGTCCGAGCTGATCATTCCGCTGCCCGGCGAATCCTTCTCCAGCCATGTCAAGGCGTTGGCCAAACTGATCGAATTGCGCATTGGCCAGATTGTCTGCTATCAGCTGATGCTGGTGCAGGGGTCTGAAATGGAGATGGACAAAACGACCCAGAAGGAGGCCCAGTTCCGCTCGAAATTCCGCGTGCTGCCGCGCAGCTTCAGCAATATCCCGGACCTGGGGAAATCCATCGAAACCGAAGAGATCGTCATCGCTACCAAGGATTTCGCTTTCGAGGAGTACCTCAAGGCGCGCACGCTGCATCTGGCGGTGTCGGTGTTCTACAACGGCCGCGCCTTCGCCGGCTTCTTCAAGTTCCTGCTCGAGCAGAAGGTCGACATCCAGGCTTTCCTGTTCCGGCTCGCCGACCTGGTGGCAACGCACAGCGACTTGTCCGCGCTGTTCGCTGCCTTTCTCAACGACACCCAGCGCGAACTGTTCGCCACCGAGGCCGAGCTGCGGGCCTACTACGCCGACGACGCGAATTTCGCCAAGCTGTTGCAGGGTACGGATGGCGCCAACCTGCTGCAGAAATACACCAGCGCGCTGTATCTTGACCACAGTCTGGGCCTGGTGGATGCGATCACCTCAGCGGCGCTGACGCAGTTCCCGGATAATCCCAAGATGGAGAGCCAGATTCACGACATCGCCAATTATCACCGCATGTCCTTTGCCCATTTCCTCGATACCGACCGCAGGGAGGTGCAATCGAAGGCTCTGTTCAGCCACGATGTGGCGGTCTGGCTGAAATCGGACCGGTCGCTGGCGGAGTTCAAGTTCGATAAGGAGATGGAGATCGTGTTCCATACCCCCAATGAGCAGTACGAATTGATGGAAAGTTATTTTCAGCGCTATGGCCGTGACAGCCAGGCGTTCGGCAAGGTGATGACGCGCCTGTGGATCGGCGACATGCTGCGCGTTCCCGCCGAGAGCCATGCATGATGGCGGAGCCGGCAAGAAACGATGGCGCCGCGGCGCAGGAAAGACCCTCGCTGTTTTACATCCTGAATTATGGCTCCAGCGCGGTGCGCAACATCGTGCGCGGCGGCGTCCTCGAAGCGCTGGTCGCCAGGGGGTTCCGCTGCGTGGTGTTCGGTCTGCCCGAAAGCGAGAGGGCGGCGGTGACCCAGGCCTTCGGCGATAGCGTCGTATTCGAGACGCTGGAAATCCCGCCGCTGCGCGGCACGACCAAGCTGATCCAGCGCCTGCGCACCTACGTGTGGCGCAACCTGATCCCCTACGGCAAGCTGCTGGCGCATTTCGGCAAGAAGCTGACGCTGCGCCATTCGTTCCAGGCGGCACTGGGCCGGCTGCTGGCCGGCGTGCCTTTCCGGGTATGGGAGAAGCTGGCGGAAAGCGCAGCCAAATGGCAGCAGGGCGAAGCGCTGCTGCGCAAGCACCGGCCCGTGGCGGTGGTGGTGAGCAACCCGATGGCGGCGGATGGCGTGCCGATTGATTACTGCCGCAAGCACGGCGTCTACACCGCCTGCATGCTGGAGAGCTGGGACAACCTGACGGTGCGCGGCGCCTTCTACTCCTCCCCCCACGACCTGCTGGTGTGGAACGATCTGATCAAGCGCCAAGCCATTCGCTTTCACCAGTATCCGCCAGAGCGCGTGCATACTGTCGGCATTCCCAGCTTTGATATCTATACTCATCCCGAACTATTGCCGAACGAAGCGGAATGGCGAAAAAACGTAGGCCTGCCGGAAAGCGGACCAGTGATCGTTTATTCGACCTCTGCCCAGATTATTTATGGGCGCGAGGATGTGATTATCGACGGTATCCTGCATGCCAGACAGGCCGGCAGGCTGCCTGCCGATGCCAATCTGCTGATCCGCCCCCATCCCGCCGATGATTTTGCGGCCTATGACAAGTACAAGGGTCAGGCTGGGGTTGCCATTCAGTATCCCCATGCGGCAGTTGGCAGCGACGGCAATGATGTGACCATGGGAAAACCCTTGATGCTGGCGGCAACGATGCGTTATGCGGCAGTAGTCATCAATGTCTTTTCCACCATGTGCCTGGATGCCATGGCTAATGGCGCGCCGGTCATCGTGATTGGTTTCGATGCCGTGCCCGTTCCCCAGGAAAAATCGGTCCGCAACTATACGGAGCTCCAGCATATCAAGGAGCTGCTGGAGTTCAATGCGGTCAGCCTGGCAAACAGCGACGAGGAATTGCTGGCCTTTATCAATCAGTATCTGAATGACCGTTCATTCAACCTTGAAAACCGCCAAATATGTGTCGCCACCGAAACTTTTGGGCTGGATGGCAAGGCGGCGGCCCGCGTGGCTGATCTGATTGCGATCCAGAGCAGGCGGCACATGCAGAGAAATACGTTGCAGTGACAATTTCCCCTTCCAGGATTCTGCATCTCTTTGTCACCTTGCCAGTCGGGGGTGCCGAAAATCTGCTACTGAGCATTCTGCGCAGACTGGATCCGCAGCATTTCTCCTCGCTGGTCTGCTGCATCGGTGAGCGCGGCGTGCTGGGTGAGCAGATCATGGCTATGGGCTTCCCGCTAACGGAATTTCATCTCCTGAATAAGGGGGGGACGGACCGGCGTGTCGTTCCAGCCCTGGTTGACCTGATCCGGCGTGAGCGGATCGATCTCGTTCACAGCCACCTCTACCATGCCAATTTCTATGGGCGTCTGGCGGCCAGAAAGGCCGGCGTACCCGCGGTGGCCTCGATCCACAACACTTATAGCAAGCACAAGTTGCATCGCCAGCTTGCCAACTGGTATCTGGCCCGACATACGGCTGCGATTATTGCGGGCTCCGAGGAAATCAAGCAGGACGTGGTTCGGTATGATTTCGTTCCGGAGTCTCTGATTGAGGTCATTCCTAATTCTGTTGATCTTGCTCGTTCATATTCCTCGTTGTCGCGCGAACAGGCACGCCAGCGGCTGAACCTTCCGGAAGGTGCGGTGGTGCTGGGTACTGTCGGTCGCCTGGAAGAGCAGAAAGGTCACCGTTTTCTGATCGAGGCTCTCGCTCAACTTCGGCAGCGCGGGATGGATGCCTATTTGCTGTTGGTTGGAGATGGGCGCGAAGCCCCAGCATTGAAGCGTTTGTCGGCAAGCCTTGGGCTGGAAAAGAGGGTGATGTTTCTGGGCACCCGCAGTGATTTGGGCGACTTGTTCCGGGCCATGGATCTGTTTGTCATGCCTTCACTGTGGGAAGGGCTTTCTCTGGCGATGCTGTCGGCCATGGCAGCGGGTTTGCCGGTGGTGGCCACGTCAGTCGGTGGCGTTCGACAGGTTCTGGGTGATGATGAATACGGCTTCACCGTTCCCCCAGGTGATGCGACAGTCCTGGCATCAAGAATCGAGGCGTGTTTGGCGACTCCGGAAGAACTGGTTCGAATGGGAGAAAAGGGTCGGCTACAGATATGCGAGAATTACAGTGACGAGGCCATGGTAAGGCGCTTGGAAGCCGTGTATGAGCGAGTGTTAAGGGGCTGCGCGCCGGTCTAACACCTGATAAAACACCTTTTCCATCGCATCCAGCATGGCATCCAGGGAGAAGCGGGCTTGCGCCCGATTGCGGCCGGCCTTGCCCATCTGGCGGCGCAGCGTTTCGTCCCCGAGAAGCATCGTCAACTTCTCCTCGAGCAGCAAGGTGTTTTTGGGCTCGATAAGGTAGCCGGTGACACCATCTTCAACGGCTTCGTCTATCGAGCCGACCATGGTCGAAACAACGGGCAGTTCCATTGCCATGGCCTGCATGATGGCCTGAGGCACGCCTTCGTTAGCATAGGAGGGCAGGGCAAACAGGTCCATGGCGGCCAGCACGTCCGGAATGTCCTCCCGGTGGCCGATCAGGTGGATTCTTTCTGCCAAGCCGGTCGCTGCGATCTTTTCCATCAGGTGCTGACGGCGCGGACCATCACCGACGATCAGCAGATGGGCGGACGGAAACTTGTCGGCCAGTCCGGTGAATGCTTCCAGCAGATAATCGTGTCCCTTCCAGCTGCGCAGGGTGGCGGCAATGCCGATCACCAGCGCATCGACCGGGATGCCGAGCTTTGAACGGATGGCGCCGCTGGGCTTGGTGGCGGCACGGGAAAAGCGGCTCAGGTCGATACCGGTGGGGATCGAAGTGGCATGGCTTGGTGGCAGAGCCAACCTTTCTTCCAGCGCAATACGCAGCCTCTCCCCGGTGGTGACCACATGATTCGATGTGCTGGCGTAGAGCCAGCGGGTCGTCCAAGAGGTGGAAACCAGGGCGGAAATGTGCCGGGTCCGGACGACAGGCACCCGGCGAGCAGAGGCAATCTGGGCAAGGGCTACCAGCCAGCTGTCGGTCGAGCTATGGGTGTTGATGATGTCGCAGGTGTTGTTGCGCAGCCAGCGGCGCATGGCGAGAATGCCTTTGAGGGTTTTCTTTTCGAAGGGCATGGCCTCGACCGGGATGCCGCGTTCCTGCGCCGCCTGGAAAATTCGCGCACTGGGAGGGGTAAGCAAGGTGATCCGGTGTCCGCGTGCAACCATGCCCTGCGCTTCCGTCAGGATGCGGATCTCCTGGCCCCCCCACCCCTGCGAGGCTTCGGTGTGAACGATATGCAGCGGCTTGCGATCGCCCATGTCATGCCCCCTTCGCATCGGCATGGGCTATGCTGCTCATGGCGAACTGGATGCGATGAAGCTGGGCATAAGTGCCGTTCTGTTCAAGCAACTCACCGTGGGTACCGATTTCGACAATTCGGCTTTTTTGCATGACCACGATCCGGTTGGCCTTTTCGATGGTTGAAAGCCGGTGGGCAATGACGAGGGTAGTGCGGTTGAGCATGAGGTTTTCCAGCGCTGCCTGGACATGCCGTTCAGACTGCGTGTCGAGGGCCGAAGTGGCTTCATCCAGAATCAGTATGGGCGCATTCTTGAGGATGGCTCGGGCGATGGCGATGCGCTGGCGCTGTCCGCCGGAAAGCTTGACGCCATTTTCTCCGACCAGCGTCTGCAGTCCCAGCGGCATTTCCTTGATGAATTCCATGGCGTGGGCGGCCTCGGCGGCTGCAACGATTTTCTCCTCGGTGGTCTGGGCCCTGCTGCCATAGGCGATGTTGGCGGCAATGGTGTCGTTGAACAGGACCACATCCTGGCTGACGAAGGCGATGTTGTCGCGCAGGCTGGATAGCTTGATGTCCTCGATGCGGTGACCATCGAGCAGGATGTCGCCCTGCGTGGGGTGGTAGAACCTGGGAATGAGGTTGACCAGCGAAGTCTTGCCACTGCCGGACTGGCCGACCAGTGCGATGGTTTCGCCTGGGGCGATATCCAGAGAAATGTCCTGAAGTACATTAGCCCCGCCTTCATCGTATTGCAGTGACACATTGCGGAACTCGATGTGGCCACCGGCATGGGCAATCTCGATAATGCCGGTATCCGGTTCTGATTCCCGGTCGAGGAGGTCGAATACCATTTCTGCCGCCGCCAAGCCGCGCTGTAAGGCTTCGTTGGTGCTGGTCAGTCGCTTGATCGGTGCCAGCAGCATCAGCATGGCTGTGATGAACGACACGAACCCCCCCACCGTGATCTGGTCGCTGGTGGATTGCAGGGTAGCGGTGTAGATAATCGTGGCAAGGGCAACGGCAGCGATTAATTGGACCAAGGGCACATTAAGTGAGGCTGCAATGGTCTGTTTCATGCCGAAGCGGCGCAGCCGGTTGGTGGCGTCATGGAAGCGTTTTTGCTCGTATTCCTGGCCGCCGAAAATCTTGACCACCTTGTGTCCTTCGATGGTTTCTTCCAGTACATGCGTGATATCGCCGAGGGCGCGCTGTGAGCTGCGGCTAGTCTGGCGCAGGCGATTGCTGAAAAGACGCACGGTTAAGGCGACCAAGGGAGCTATTACCAAGGCAATCAAGGTGAGATGCCAGTTGAGATACAGCATCCACCCGAGCAGGCCAAGTACCGTGAACGAATCCCGCACCAGAACGGTTATCACATTGGTGCCGGCTGCAGTTACCTGACTCACGTTGAATGCGACGTTGGCGATGACGGTGCCGGAGGAGGCATTGTCGTAATAGGGTGTAGGCAGGCTGGTCAGCTTGCGGAACATGAGGTTGCGTAAGTCCATGACCAGCTGGCTCGAAACCCAACTGATGGCATAACTGCTGGTAAAGGTAAGTATGCCCCTGAGCAGAAACAGGCCGATCATCAGTAATGGGATGAGCTTGATCATCGTCTGGTCGCGATTGACGAAGCTGCCGTCAAGCAGGGGTTTCAACAGGGCGGGCAGGGCGGGCTCGGTGGCGGCCACGGCAATGGTGGTCAGGATGGAAACCGTGAACATTTTCCAGTAGGGAACGACGTAGCTGAGCAACCGCAGGTACAGTTCCTTGCTGCTCATTTCCTGCGCGTGCTGGTCATGCTGCTGGGAGCGCCGGGATCGTCGCTTATGCATTATTCAAAATGTCCTCATGAAGAGAAGATGCCGAGAAAACAGGTGATTATACGCGTCTTAAGCCGGTTTTTCAGTTTGTCCGGAGCCGCAGGGGTTGTCGGCGACAAGCTTTAGCAGGCTTGCCATCCGGTTCTGATAGGTATGGTCGCGATGGGCGCGTAATTGAGCAGTATGCGCGACGCGTCTGCGGAGTTCGTCGTCAGCAATGGCTTGGCGAATCACTTCGATGAGCTCGCCTTCATCCCGGTAGCAGCGGATTTCCGTTTCGCCATCAAATAGCGAAGGGATTTCCAACTTCCAGTCCACCACCTGAAATGCCCCGCAGCCAGCGGCCTCGAAAAGCCGTGGATTGACCCCATGATCGAAGTTGCCATACCAGGTGTGAATGTTCAGCACGACTTTGGCGCTGCAAAACATGCTGGCCATTTCCTCTGGCGTGAAAAATCCATCTTTCAAATGCTGATGCAGCCTCGATTCGGGAGAAATTTTCTTGCGCCAAGGGCCGAAGATTTTTACGTCGAAATGATCGACTAGCTTTTCGATGATTCTTTCTCGCAGCGGGCTCCAGTCGCCCGCGAAGCAGACATCGCACGCATATTCCGGCCGAGGTTTAACCGGACGGTGAACGCTGGGGTCGCAAGCAGTAGGCAGAAAAAAAGCCTGCCTGGTCCCGGCTTCCTTGTATTGATCCAGACATCCCGCCGAATTGGAAAACAGGTAATCGTAGTGAGCGGCTTTTTTCAAAGACCGAGGCAGCTGAAATGGGTCGTTGATCCACCAGCAGGCGCTGGGTATGCCTTGTTTTCGAAGATAATCCAGCGATTCGATGGATATGTCGAAGCCAAACAGGGTAAGAAACAGATCCGGCTTGAAACTGTCGATGGCCTTGCGAAGCCTGGCGTTGGTTGCCGATTTTTCCTCCGTGCGCGGCTGGGAAAAATCGGCAAGCTTGTCCCACAATTTATCCATCACGCTGGCGCGATAGTCAAAGACGAGAAGTTCGTGGCCGAGGCCGTTGAGGGCGTCGGCGCAAAATTTCCCCATCGGGACGGTTTTTAAATGGCCGGGGGTGGCAAACAGGATTTTCATCGATATCCACGGGATTAATGCAAATTGAGAAGGCTCTCGTAGAGCGAGGATAGCTTGATGCTCATGTTATCAAGCGAGAGCGGCTCGACGGTGTTTAGTGCGGCAGCAGCCAATTGTTCCCGATGCGACGGTGACAGGAGCTCACGCATGGTGGCGGTCAGGCGTGTCACGTCAAGCGCGTCACAAACATAGCCGTTCTCGCCATCGGTGATGAGTTCTGCCGCGCCGCTCTTGGTGCTGGTAATTACCGGCAGGCCACAAGCAAATGCCTCGAGTACGGTGTTCGGGAAAGGATCATAGAGGGTAGGCAGGGCGAATGCATCTGCAGTGCCATAATAGGGCCGGGTATCTCTTTGACCTCCGGCGAAATGGACACGAGCGGCAAGACCCATGTTTCTGGCCAGTTGGCGATAGGCGCTTTCTTTTTTGTCTTTTCCGACGACCAGGAGATGGCTGGATTCAGGAAGCCTTGTCATGGCGGTCAGGAGCGCGCGCAATCCTTTGCGCTCGAAGCCTGAGCCGACGAACAGAAACAGGGGGGCGTCGAGCGGGATATTGTACCGGGTACGAGTTGCTTGCCTGTATTCATCCTGCAGGCCCGGGTGGAAAATGCCGGTGTTGATTCCACTGTAAATGACATGCAGCTTGTCTTCAGGAATGCCGAAGTAGGATCGGATTTCATCCTTGACCATTCGTGAATTGCATATCACCGCCTTGAGGCGGGGGCTGGAGAATAGCGCCTTTTCCGCGATCATGACGTAACGGTGGTAGGGGTTGAGCGCGATGCTGAGTCTGCCGAGGATACCCATCGAGCGGCGGCGCTGTTTCAGCCATTCGCGATGTACGCCGTCGCCGGCGCGATATAGGTCGCAGCAAGGGATGCGTTCATGGGATTGAACCAGGTCGAAGGGTCGCTTTTCCAGAGCAGCGCACACGCAGCGGGCGAAGCCCCAGTCGCGCCATATGCTGCCCAGATAGAATGGATTGCAGATCAGGGCTTGATTGTTGTTGTCAGGGGCCCATTGGCGAGTAATGATGGTCAATTCCAGTCCCTGTTGTCGCAAGCCGTCCATCGCACGCGCAACAAATCGTTCGGCACCCCCAAAATCGGTATAGCGCTGACGAATCAGGGCGATATTTAATGGTTTTTCACTGGCGTCTTTACGCATGACGCGAACAATAGCAAAATTTCGCGGCTTACCCAATGGGTACGAGAAATTCAAGACTGACGGAAGTGCTTTTGGTAGAATGCCCACCAGAGTTTTAGTTTCTGGCATCAGATTTGCCTTCGGCAAATGTGAGTCTGCACTGAAACCAATGGTTTTAGGTGCCTGTTTCGCCTTCCGGCGGACGGGTTAAACGGGAAACAGGTGAGTCCAGCAACGGACAAAACCTGTGCTGCCCCCGCAACGGTAAGTGAGCGCGAACGTATCAATACGCCACTGTGGTTTAAGCCATGGGAAGGCGGTACGTTTTTTCACGAGCCCGGAGACCGGCCTGGAACCGATACGGAAATGCCGCGGGGTGACGGTAGCCGAAGTGGCTTTTTACGCCATTTTTGCGGTATTTCCATTGTTCTCAAACCACGGTATGCGGGGTCGCATGCCGAATGATGGAAAATATGATGAAATTCCCCTTCAAGCTTAGCCTGATTTCTCTTGCCATTTTGGCTCCCACGGCATCCGCCGAGGAAGTTCCGCTGTACCACGGCGATGAAATCGTTGTTACGGCCACCCGCATCGCTTATTCGGACTCAGATGCACCCTATGCCTCCGAGGTGCATACCCGCGCCATGATCGAGCAGTCCGGCGCGGCTACCTTGTACGACTATTTGGCGCAACGCACCTCGGTGCAAGTGCAGCCCAGCTCGGGTAACAAATTTACGCCGAAAATTGACGTGCGCGGCTACGGTATCGGTGATGGTTACCAGAACATCGTGGTGTCTCTTGACGGGCAACGGCTGAACAACATCGACATGGGCCCCCAGTTGCTCGGCGCTATTCCGCTTGCTGGCATAGACCGTATTGAAATTACCCAGGGTAGCGGTTCAGTGATGTATGGGGATGGCGCCACTGCGGGGTCCATCCAGATTTATACCCGTCCCTATAAAGGCGTTTCTGTGGGCGTCTCGGCGGGTAATTCCGGCGCGTTGGCAGGCACTTTGGCGGCTGGTTTTTCCAGTGAAAATATGGTGCTTTCGGTTAGTGCTGATACCCAAAGCCAAGGCGGCTATGGCGATTCCGATGTAACCGGCCATAAAGACGCCTCGCGTCTCGACACGCAGCGGGCTAAGCTGAGCGTGAAACCCGTTGACCGCATTTGGTTGCATTTCGACGGATCAAGTTCGCGTATCGATATTCGTTATGTGAATCCGCTGACCCTGGCCCAATTCCAAGCCAATCCGGCTCAAAACGGGGGCAACGCCTACACGAACCCAATAAACGCCTACCCGCATCAAATAATCGAAACCAACCAGTGGCGCCTGGGTACGGAAATCGAGTTGTCACGGCAAGTCAAATTGACCGTCAGTCACAACCGGGAGGACAAACTCTCCGACAACCTGTCGTATGGGTATAAATACAATTACGATTACGCTGCCAATGATCTCGCCTTGATCTATAAGGGTGATGCACTTGATATCACCGCCGGCGCGCAGACCTTTGATGGTACTCGTATCGGCGCAACAGACCGCACCAGCAAGAATAACGCGGGCTATTACATTCAAGGGCAATACCGGTTCGACAGCCTTACTTTTTCGCTAGGAGCGCGACGGGAAAATGTTGAATATAACTATGCTTCCGCTGCAGGCGCCGCGCTTCATGATGTACGCCATCTCAGTGCATTGGATATTGGCCTGAATCACAAGCTGAGCAGAAAAACCGCCTTGTTTGCCAATTACAACCAGGCTTTCCAGGCGCCAGACATCGATCGTTTCTTTGATTTTGGCGGAACCTTTAATGCCTTCATCGCACCTGCAGAAGTCAAAACACTGACGGTCGGGCTGAATCACATCGAGGGCAGCAACCGGCTCAAGTTGGCCGTATTCCGCGCTAATTTAAAAAATGAAATTTATTATTACAATCCAACACCCAACCTTTATAACGGCATAAACACCAATATCGACCAGTCCCACAAATACGGCCTTGAGTTGCAGGATAACTGGCGTGTCAGGCCCGATCTTAATCTGTCGACCAATTACACTTATACGCGCGCAATTATCGATCAGGAAAACAATGGTGGCGGGGTCTATAACGGCAAGGATTTGCCGGGTGTGCCACGGCATGGTGTCGTGCTGGGGCTGGGCTATGACCTGACGGAAAAATCCGTGCTGAATTTTACTCATACTTGGCGCAGCGCAGCCTATGCTGCCGAGGACTTTGCCAACAACTTCACGCAGAAGCAGGCGGCCTACCAGTCAACCGACCTGGGGTATCGTTATCGCCACAAGGCATTCGAGTGGTCGGCCTCTATTGATAACCTGTTCGAGCACAAAAACGGGTTATGGATACATGATAATGCAATCTACCCTGTCAGCTTTACGCGAAACTTTCGCTTAGGTTTCAAAGCTGGTTTATAGTTACTTAATCATGCTCGTTTTTTCGGGAATAATAATGAATATTCAACCTTTCAAGGAGTCTGCCATGTTGTCTCTGACACCCCGCCAGCAACTGACTATTGGAGTCGGCCTCGCCCTGTTGATGGCTCTTACGCGCAGCCATCACTGGGCGACGTTGAATGCTCTGCCCGACGCCTCCTGGGCGGCGTTTTTTCTTGCCGGTGTATATCTGCGCGCATTCTGGGTGGCACCTGCCATGATGCTGGGAGCCGCACTGGTCGATTATGTCGCCATTACTTGGGGCGGGGTGAGCAGTTTCTGTGTTACGCCAGCTTACTGGCTTCTGGTTCCCGCCTATGGCGCCCTGTTCCTGGCCGGGCGCGTCTATGCCCACCATCATCGCTTGTCCTGGTCGGCATTGCCGTGGTTGACGGGCAGCGCACTGGCGGGTGCGATGCTGGCGGAGCTGTTCTCCAGCGGTGGATTTTATTTCTTCTCCGGGCAGTTTGCTGAACCGAGCCTGGGTGGACTCGTCATGGGCTTGGTGAAATATTTCCCCCTCAATTTGTCGACCTTGGCCGCTTATCTTGGCCTGGCTGCCGTGATTCACGTTGCTGTCGCCAGCTTGCGTGGCGAAGTTCTGCGCGCCGGTTAATTGTTTCTCCTTCCCACAACGCTCTCTCAAAGGGATCGCCCTCTCCTCAATCCTCTCCCGCCTGCGGGAGAGGAGGCAAACGAGAGATCGCAAGGGTCTTCACCGTGGTTGTATTCCGCTGAAGCGGAACAACACACGCGAAAAGGTGCTTGTTTTGATTGGCGCTTGTTTTGACTGACATCAATACCCGCCACAACGCCCGTATGGCGCGCAAGAAGGCGCTGATCGATGCAAACATCGCCCGCGCCACCGTCGAGCGCGGTTTGCTGCTGGTGCTTACCGGTAACGGCAAGGGCAAAAGTTCGTCCGCTTTCGGCATGGTCGCCCGCGCCTTGGGACACGGCATGAAAGTGGGCGTGGCGCAATTCATCAAGAGCCGTACCGATACGGGCGAAGAAGCCTTCTTCAGCCGCCAGCCAGGTGTGGAATGGCATGTGCTCGGTGACGGCTTTACTTGGGACACCCAGGATCGCGAGCGTGACATCGCCACCGCCCGGCGCGGCTGGCAAGTCGCAGAGCGCATGCTGGCCGACCCGTCGATTGATCTCGTGGTGCTGGACGAACTCACCTATCTGCTGTCATACGGCTATCTCGACCAGGATGCCGTGCTGGACGTTATTGCCGCCCGTCCGCCCATGCAGCATGTCGTCGTCACCGGTCGCGGCGCTTCGCCGGAGCTGGTCGAGCTGGCCGATACCGTGTCTGAAATTACGGACGAGAAACATGCCTACCGCGCGGGGGTCAAGGCGCAGAAGGGCGTGGATTTGTGATGGGAGCTTGTTTTGGTTGGGTTGCTTTTCCCCAGTGCGCTTCCCTCATCCCAACCATTTTCCGCCTGTGGGTTGCCCTCTCCTCAATCCTCTCCCGTCTCGCCAGTGCGAGCAGCTTTGCTGCCGCTCTCGGCGGGGACACTCCTTGCGGGTGCCGGGAGAGGAGGCAAACGAGAAAGGTGTTTGTTTTGATATGAAGGAGCTGATTCTCGGCGGCGCCCGCTCCGGCAAAAGCGCTTTGGCGGAGCGCCTCGCCGCAGAAAGTGGCCTTGATGTTGTTTATATCGCCACGGCTACCGCAGGCGATGCTGAAATGGCAGGGCGTATCGCCCACCACCAATCGCGGCGCCCTGCCCGTTGGGATCTTGTGGAAGAGCCTCTGCACCTGTCTGCGTCGCTTCAGGCCTCGGCGGCATCGGATCGTTGTCTGCTGGTTGACTGCCTGACCCTGTGGCTGAATAACGTGATTATCGATGAAGCGCTATTTCAGCAGGAACGGGCGGCATTGCTGGAAGCTTTTCCCAGCCTTCCCGGCAGAGTTATCTTGGTCAGCAACGAGGTGGGCATGGGGATAGTCCCACTGGGGGAGTTGACCCGGCGATATTGTGATGAGGCGGGGCGCCTGCATCAGGACTTGGCTCAATTGTGCGATAGGGTGACTTTAGTTGCAGCAGGTCTGCCACTGGTTTTTAAAGGGAATCCGCTATGAGTTTAGAATGGTTGGCCATGCCGGCAGCACCTTTGAACGAGGCGGCGCTAAAGGTGGCACAGGCGCGCCAGATGCAGCTCACCAAGCCGGCTGGCTCTTTGGGCTATCTAGAAGACATTGCCATCCGTCTGGCCGGGATGCAGGGCACTCAGCAGCCCGATCTCACACGGGTGCGCATCGTGGTGTTCGCCGCCGATCACGGAATTGCGGAGGAGGGCGTATCGGCTTTCCCCCAGGCAGTGACCGGGCAGATGATCCTGAATTTCGCTCGCGGCGGTGCCGCGATTAGCGTGCTGGCACGCAACCTGGGAGCCTCTCTGGAAGTGGTGGATGTGGGCAGCGTAGGAGGCAACGAAATCCTGTCTGGTGTTGTCGTGCAAAAGGCGGCAAGCGGCACAGCCAATTTTCGCCGTGGCCCGGCGATGACCGAGGCGCAACTGGCTGCCGCATTGCAGGCCGGTCGTGACGCGGTGGAGCGGGCGCTGAAAGACGATGCGCAGATTTTCATCGGTGGCGAGATGGGGATCGCCAATACCACTGCTGCCACTGCCCTGGCCTGTGCCCTGCTGGGGCGGTCCGCCATCGAGATTGCCGGGCCGGGCACGGGTCTGGACGCGGCGGGGGTGACACGCAAGGCACAGATCATCGACGAAGCGCTGGAACTGCACCGTGCGGCCATGACTTCTCCGCTTGAAGCGTTGCGCCACGTCGGCGGTTTCGAGATCGCGGCGCTGGTCGGAGCCTACATCGCCTGCGCCCAGTCTGGACTGCCGGTGCTGGTGGATGGCTTCATCGCCAGCTCTGCGGCACTGGTAGCGATGAAAATCCGGTCGGATGCCGCAGATTGGTGGTTCTATGGCCATGCCTCGGCCGAACCGGGTTATGTATATCTGATGAAAGCGCTGGATGCCAGGCCCCTGGTGAATCTGGGGATGCGGCTGGGCGAAGGTAGCGGTGCGGCGGTGGCCTTGCCTATTCTACGCCTTGCCGCCGCCCTTCACGGTCAGATGGCCACTTTCGGCGATGCCGGGGTGTCGGAAGGCTGATGAGCGACCCCTCGATCGTTACTGTTGTCGACTTGCTTCGCCACGGAGAACCTGCGGGCGGTGTTCGGTTTCGTGGTCACACCGACGACCCCTTGAGCGCAACGGGCTGGGCGCAGATGCGCGCTGCCGCCCAAGGCGAGGGTCAGTGGCAAGTCGTGGTCAGTTCCCCGCTGCTGCGCTGCGCCGAATTCTCTGCAGAGCTTGCGGCCCGCTCCGGAGTCCCGCTGGAGACCGAGGCGCGCTTCAAGGAGATTGGCTTTGGCGAATGGGAAGGCCATACGCCCGAAGAGCTGATGCAAATCGTCCCTGACTGCCTCGACCGGCTCTGGCGCGATCCGGCCGGTTTCACCCCGCCCGGCGGGGAGGGGTTGGCGGCTTTCGCCGCCCGGGTGACGGCGAGCTGGAACGACACGCTGACCCGCCATGCCGGCAAGAAAATCCTGCTGGTGGCGCATGGCGGCGTGAACCGCGTGATTCTTTGCCACGTCTTACAGATTCCCATCCAGAATATGTTTCGCCTGGATGTGCCGTTTGCCGCACTGAGCCGGATCCGGATTCTCGGCAGCGGCGTCGAAGCTCTGCCGCAACTGGTATTCCACAGCAGCCCGCAGCCATGAAGGCGTTTTTGCTGGCCTTGCAGTTTCTTACCTGTTTCCCCGTTTCCCTGAGATCTGCACCAAGTCCGGCGGATTGGGGAAGATCGGCGCTTGCCTATCCGGCGATCGGGCTATTGATCGGCTTGCTGCTGGCAGGCTTGCAACAGCTTGTCGGCCATGCCGACCCACTGCTTCAGGCGGCACTGCTGACCGCGACTTGGGCGCTGATCACCGGTGGGCTGCATTTGGATGGACTGGCCGATAGCGCCGATGCCTGGGTGGGTGGTCATGGTGATCGGGAACGCACTCTGGCGATCATGAAGGACCCCCGCAGTGGGCCGGCAGCCATCTCGACTCTGGTCCTCACGTTGCTGCTTAAATTCGCCGCTCTGGCGGTACTGATCAAGGCGGACGCATGGCCTGCGCTTTTGTTGGTCCCGGTGCTGGGGCGGTCGGCGATCGTCGCGCTGCTGCTGAGCACGCCTTATGTTCGGCCCGGTGGCATGGGGTCGGCGCTCACGGCTCATCTGCCGCGAGCGGCAGCTGTACTGGTAATGCTCTTGGTTGCAGCAGGTGGCTTGTATGCCGGAAAGGCTGGCGCACTGGCGTTAGTAGTGGCGGTCGCCGCTTGGTTGGCCCTGCGCTGGATGATGCTGCGCAGGCTGGGCGGTATGACGGGTGACACTTTGGGAGCGGCAGTCGAACTGACCGAGGTTGCAGTGCTCATTGCTCTCGCTCTGGAGGTGTAATGAGTGCCGGGATGTTGTGGATAAGCATCTGGATTGGAGCAAACTGGATGGGATTTTTGCGGAGCACTAGTTTTGAATCTGTTAAAACACTTTTAAAACGCACTGTTAGCAGTTGACTAGGCGGGATTTTTCAAATTATAGTGTGGGCTATGGAAGCAGAACTGAAGGGCCTGGAAGACAAAATTGCGCAATTGGTGCAGTTATGTGCGCGTTTGCGCACGGAAAACGCTCATCTGCGGCAGCAGTTGGCCAGTGCGCAAAATGAAGGCAAGTACTTGGCCGAAAAGATCAATGGCGCTCGAGACCGGCTTGAGACATTACTCGACCAGATACCGGGGGATGAAGTATGAGCGCGGACGTCAAAGGCCTGGATGTAACCATCATGGGGCGGGAATTCCGTGTCGCCTGCCCGGAAGATGAGCAACAGGCGCTGCTCGATTCGGTTACCTTTCTCGACAAGAAAATGCGTGAGATCCGCGACGCGGGCAAGGTTATTGGTGTCGAGCGCATTGCCATCATGGCAGCGCTGAATATCGCCCACGAATTCCTGGGCACCCGTCTGGCCGGCAGTTTTGACATCGGCGAATACAAGCGTAGAATGAATTCCATGCAGGCGCAGATCGATCAGGCAATGGCCGATCAGGACGAGTTGTTCTAGCTTCTCGTTTGCCACCCCGTTTTTCGAGTTGCTCCCTGCGGTGTTCGTTAAGACTATATATTCTTTGACCGATTCGCATAGTCTGGTTGCGGCCATACCGAGTGCTGTTGTGCGCATCCCTTTCCGGATGTGCCTGATGTGCTCAGGCTGCGACCACCTTGAACCTTAGGTTCAAGATGCTGGTCTTGACGGCATTCGCGGGGGCTTTATTTCTTCCCATCCGGGTTCTCCCAGTACCATGAACAAGAAGCAGCTGCGTACGGTGTTGCGCCGGGCGCGCCGAGCGCTTTCCGCCCAGCAGCGCCGCCATGCCGCCGATGGGTTGCGACGAGTTGCTCTGGCTCATAACCTGTTGCTCAATTGCCGGCGTATCGGCTTCTATTCCCCGACCCATGAAGAAATCAACCTGATGCCTTTGCTCAACCACGCCTTGTGGCTGGGCAAGGATTGTTTCCTGCCGATCGTGCCGCAGCGTTTTCAGCGGCAACTCGGCTTCAGTCGGCTGACATCGCTGCCACGCTGGTATCTTAACCGCTATGGCATCCACGAGCATTGGACGCCGCGTCCGGTGCGTGCCTGGCAACTCGACCTGCTGTTCGTTCCCCTGGTCGGTTTCGACGAGGCATGCCATCGTCTTGGCATGGGCGGCGGATTCTACGACGCCAGCCTGGCCTATCTGCGGCGTCGCAAAGTATGGCGCAAGCCGCTGCTGGTCGGCGTGGGTTACGAATGTCAGAAGGCTGAAGAGATTCCCTCCGATCCCTGGGACATGCACCTGGATGCGGTGATTACTGAACGAAAAATCTATTGGGCGAAGAAAAAAGGGAAGACATGCGTTACTGGCTGATGAAATCCGAACCTTCCGATTGCAGCGTCGACGACCTCGCCGCTCTGCCGAACCAAAGCGTGGCCTGGTACGGCGTGCGCAACTATCAGGCACGCAATTTCATGCGCGATCAGATGAAGGTTGGCGACAAGGTGTTTTTCTATCACTCCAACTGTGCCGAACCGGGCATCGCCGGGTTGGCCGAGGTGGGCCGGTTGGCCTACCCGGACCAGACCCAGTTCGATCCGAAGAACAAATACTTTGATCCCAAGGCAACACCGGAAACTCCGCGCTGGTTTAACGTGGACGTCAAGCTGGTGAAAAAGACCCGACTGGTCAGCCTGAAAGAACTGCGCAGCCACCCGGAACTGGAGCGGATGCGCACCCTGCAGAAGGGCAACCGACTGTCGATTACGCCAGTGGATCCGCGCGAGTGGGAATTTATCCTCGGCCTGCTTTGACCCTGTGGAATTCTGGCTGCTCTATCTCACCACCGGCGTCTTTGCCGGCTTTCTCGCCGGCCTGCTGGGAGTGGGGGGCGGGTTGGTCATCGTGCCGGTGCTGGCCTTCATTTTCGCGGCGCAGCATTTTCCGCCCGAGCTGATCATGCATCTCGCCCTCGGCACTTCGCTTGCCAGCATCATGTTTACCTCGATTTCCAGCCTGCGTGCCCACCATGCCCATGGTGCGGTGAGCTGGGCAGTGGTGCGCGGCATTACGCCGGGCATAATTGCCGGCACCCTCGCCGGAACGGTTGTTGCCGCACAGCTTTCCACGGCCTTTCTCAAGGGGTTTTTTGTCATGTTTCTGTACTACGTTGCCACCCAGATGATCATGAACATCAAACCCAAGCCATCGCGTGATCTGCCTGGGATGATCGGCATGTTCAGCGCGGGTGGCGTGATCGGCGCGGTATCCAGCCTGGTAGGGATCGGCGGCGGCACGCTGTCGGTGCCGTTCATGACCTGGTGCAACGTCAAGCTGCATCAGGCGATCGGCACTTCTGCCGCGATCGGTTTCCCCATCGCGGCGGCGGGGGCGGTTGGCTATATCGCAAACGGCTGGATGCGCGATGCTTTGCCAGCATTCAGCCTGGGTTTTGTCTATCTGCCGGCGCTGGCAGGGCTGGTTGTGGCAAGCGTGCTGACTGCGCCGTTCGGTGCCCGGCTGGCGCATCGTCTGCCGGTAGCCAGGCTGAAACAATTTTTTGCCTTGCTGCTGTATGCGCTGGGTACGCGGATGCTGTTCAGCTTGTTCTAGTTCAATCGCCCATGTTGGTGCCGACGTGCCGCGCGCTTAGCACCCAGGGGTGGTCGTGGGGAACGGTTTTGATTTTCCCGGCGACTTCTTCCAGTTTTACGGCTTTGGTGCCGTCGCCTTTTGCGGCGACCATGACGCCGTAGTTTCCCCGATGAATCAGGTCGGCACAGGCCGTTCCCAATCGGGTGGCAAGCAGACGGTCGGCTGCAGAGGGGATGCCGCCGCGCTGCAGGTGCCCGAGGATGGTGATGCGGGATTCGAGCCCGGTCAGCAGTTCGAGCTGTTTGGCTAGACGCACGGTTTTTTCGGCGTACTGGGCTTCCGGGATGTCTTCTGCCTCGGCCTTCTTGCCGGATTTCTGTTTGCCACTGGTTTTTTTCTTTTGTGTGGCCAGCAGGTCTGCATGTTCCTGCTTCGAAATCGCGCCTTCGGCGACGGCAACGATACTGAACGGTTTGCCACGGCGGCTGCGCTCGCGGATCGCTTCAGCCACGCTGGCCACATCGTAAGGAATTTCAGGAATCAGAATGACGTCGGCGCCGCCGGCGATGCCTGCGCCCAAGGCCAGCCAGCCGGCTCGATGGCCCATGATCTCCACCACTATGATGCGGTGATGGCTGTGCGCGGTGCTGTGGAGGCGGTCGATCGCGTCGGTTGCGATGCCCAGCGCAGTGTCGAAGCCGAAGGTGATGTCGGTGAGGGCGACATCGTTGTCGATGGTCTTGGGCAAGGTGATGACGTTGAGGCCTTTTTCCTTGAGGCGCAGGGCGTTTTTCATGGTGCCGCCACCGCCCAGGCAGACCAGGGCATCGAGATGGTTGTCCTGGTAATTGCCGACGATGACATCGGTCATGTCCAGCAGCTTGCCGCCGACCGGCATGCGGTGCGGTTTGTCGCGGCTGGTGCCGAGGATGGTGCCGCCGCGAGTCAGGATGTCGGACAGTTCCCCGCCATCCAGACGCATCACGCGATTTTCCATCAACCCGCGGAAGCCGTCGCGGAAGCCGATGATCTGCATGCCGTAATGGTTCAGTGCGGCCTTGCCGACTCCGCGGATCGCTGCGTTCAGGCCGGGGCTGTCGCCGCCGGAGGTGAGGATGCCGATGTATTTGGTCATGATCTTGTTATCCTGAAGTTGATAACGGATATGATCATCCACAATCGGCGTTCGGTCAACGCCAGGAGATTACTTGGTCAGCGCCATGAACAGTTGTGGCAGCCGCTCCGGCAGGCGCTGGATGTTGTCCACCACGGTGTACTGTTTGCCGAAAATATCACTGACGTATTCATCTGCCTTGGGGTCGAGGTTGATGCAGTAGGCGTAAATGCCCTTGGTATCCAGTTCCTTTACCGCTTGTCGCGCGTCTTCGATCAGCATGCGCTCATCTTTGGTATCCACGTCGGCAGGCTGGCCGTCGGTGAGGATGAGCATGAGTTTCTTCTCTGCCGTCTGGTTTTCCAGGTAGTGGGCGGCATGGCGCATGGCGGCGCCCATGCGGGTGGAGTATTGCGCGGACATCGCAGCCAGGCGGCCTTTTACTTCGTCGTCCCAGCGCTCGCTGTAGCCCTTGACGTGCAGGTAACGCACATCGTGCCGGGTGTTGGAGTGGAAGCCGCCGATGGCGAAGGGGTCGCCCAGTTTGTCGATTGCCCAGGCCAGCAGCGAGACGGCTTCCTGGCTGAGTTCGAGTATGGTTTGTTCGGTTCCCGCCACCTTTTCGTTGAGGGATTCTGAGAGGTCGAGCAGCAGCATGACGGCGATGTCGCGCCCGCTGGTCTTGTGGCTCATGTTGATGCGCGGGTCGGGGCTGGCGCCGCTCTTGAAGTCGATCAGCGAACGTAGCGCGATATCCAGGTCCAGTTCGCTGCCTTCTTCCTGATAGCGAATGCGTACTTTTTCCTGCGGCTTGAGCAGGTCCAGCATGCGTTTCAGGCGCTTGGCCAGGGCGGCATTCTTGGCCAGCAGCTTGTCGATATCAGCCGCATTGCCTTTGGGGTGCAAGGCTTCGTATACGCTCACCCAGTCCGGGCGGAAGGTCTGGCTGAGATAGTCCCATTCGGGGTAATGGCGCGGCGGCAAGCCCTTGCGCTCTTCTTCTTCCAGTTCGATCTTGCGATGATCATCGAACATCTCTTCATCGTCGCTCTGCTCGTGGAATCGCCACATGTGCCGGTTATCATCGCGGTAGTCCACCTCGGTATTGTCGAAATGCATCTTGGCGAACTGGTCGCTCTGGCGGCGAGTCCGGGCGACATAGCTGAGGGCCAGGTCGGCGATTTCCTCGGCGCTCGACTCTCCTTTGGCCATGACATCATGGAAGCGGGTGACGAAGGTGTTGAGGTCGGCGTCTCGGTAGCCGTGTTGCGGGTCGAGCAGTGCGCGCGACAGCATGGCCAGGCGATGGCGCAGGCAGGAGATGGTTTCCGGGTCGCAGGCGTCTTCAACCGGCTTGGGGTGCAGTGCGGTAAAGATGCAGCGCAGGCCGGGGTATACGCGCATCGCCAGGCATTCGACGCGGGCGTCCTCAAAGAATTCGACTGCCATGCGCTGAAAGGGGCTGAAATTGTCGGCGAAAATGGGCGTGGTCCAGCGCTTGTGACCCACCATATGGGCCAGCGTGGCGCGGTAGCGGTCGATGCCGGCAATGCCGTTGAAATCGTCGTAAACATCCGGCAGGCGGATGCCGAGCTTGTCGTAATAGGGGACTGGCTTGCGCAGTTCGTCGAAACCCAGGGAGTATGGCACCAGGTAATCGTGATGTTCCCACAAGCCGCGCAGGTAGAGGTCGAGTTTGCGTTCGTGGTCAACCAGCAATGTGCCGTGGCGCTCGCGCTGCATGACGGCCTTGCTGTCCGCCGATTGCAGGCTGAAGTAATCGATCTGGCGTTCAGGGTGGTCGCCGTAATTGCGGATGCCGTACTCGACCCAGTTTTTCAGTCCCTGCAGGGAAATCTGGCTGAGCAGGTAGGGTGTTTGCGCATAAAGCATGGGCAGGCCGGGGCTGGCGAAAGTGGTATGGATGCCGTGTATCGAACCGGTAGTGCGATTCATGAAATCCAGCGCCAGATCCATGTAATCCTGCATCTGCTCCTGGGAAGGCAGACGCCGCGCAGTTGCCGCCAGTGTTTGCAGGAATGGCACGATCGCCTTGCCGTTGGGCGACTTGTACATCTTGCGGATGAACTCCATCACCGCCGGCAGAGTGGCTTCGCCGCGTTTCTTGGCGACCGAGGGCCATTCCTCGAGGAAGATCAGCACCGGCTCGACGCCGCGCCCCATCCTGCACAGAAAGCCGGCGGCCTCCAGATAAGCGGCGGTGCCCTCCTTCGACAAAACGGACAGGGCTTCCGCCATGCAGTCATCGAAGACGTCCTTGACCTGTGGGAAACCGCAGTTGAGTTGCTCGCGGTATCCCTTCATCAGGGGATGTTCGTACTCGGTGTTTGCCTCAACCACGGTCATATCCTTTAAGCAAAGGTTGCGTCGATGGCGTGATCCAGAGTGTCGCGGATGTCCGCGTCGTCGGTAATCGGGCGCACCAGAGCCATGCGGCAGGCGTCACGTGGCGTCACTCCACCCTTGATCAGGGTGGCTGCGTAGACCAGCAGGCGAGTGGAGATGCCTTCGTCCAGGCCGTGGCCTTTCAGGTTGCGCGCGGTGGCACCGATTTTTACCAGTTTGGCCGCCAGCTCTTCGCTCATGCCGGTTTCCTTGGCGACGATGCCGGCTTCCAGTTTGGCTTCCGGATAATCGAATTCAAAAGCGGTGAAACGCTGTTTGGTGGATTGCTTGAGGTCCTTCATCAGGCTCTGGTAGCCGGGATTGTAGGAAATCACCAGCTGAAAGTCGGGGTGGGCTTCGAGGAGCTCGCCTTTCTTGTCCAGCGGCAGGGTACGGCGGTGGTCGGTCAGGGGATGGATCACCACCGTGGTGTCCTGGCGCGCTTCGACGATTTCGTCCAGGTAGCAGATCGCGCCGATGCGCGCTGCAGTGGTCAACGGGCCGTCCAGCCAGCGTGTGCCGTTGGCGTCGAGCAGGTAGCGGCCGACCAGGTCGGAAGCGGTCATGTCCTCGTTACAGGCTACAGTAATCAGGGGTTTGTTAAGTTTCCACGCCATGTATTCGACAAAGCGCGACTTGCCGCAGCCGGTCGGGCCTTTGATCATCACGGGCAGACGGGCGGCATAGGCCGCTTCATAGAGCGTTACTTCATTGCTTTGCTGTTGATAGAACGGTTCTTTGTGAACCTTGTACTGGTCTTTGGCAGTCATCATTTTCTCCTTATCCGTGAGGTAAGAAAGGTTTCTTGGCCCCGGAAAAAAACGCCCCCAGCAAAGTGGGGGCGCCTTTTACTACATCGTTTGAAACCGAGCTTACTTGTGTACGCCCAGTTTTTCGCGCCAGCCTGGGAAAATCTTGTCGGCATCACCCGGGAAGGACTCGAATGCACGGGCAAATTCCTTGTGCTCTTTCGCGAATTCGATCGGGTCGGCACCGGACTTCCAGCACTCGTAGGACTGACGCAGGGAGATCGCGCCGGCCGCGGGGCTGTCGATGTGGCCATAAGCACCACCGCCGGCGGTGTTGATCACGTTGCCGTGACCCAGATTCTCGAAGAAGCCTGGCAGGCGCAGTGCGTTCATGCCGCCGGAAATGATCGGGGTGGTGGGCTTCATGCCGTGCCATTCCTGGTGGTAGTAAGGACCGTCAGCGGAATCGCGCTCGATCATGTAGGCAATACCCTTGTCATCCTTGCCGCCTTCCATCTTGCCGTAACCCATGGTGCCGACGTGGATGCCGGAGGCGCCTTGCAGACGGGACATCTTGGCCAGCACGAACGCGGTGTAGCCACGCACGGCGGAAGGCGAGGTGATCGCGCCGTGACCGGCACGGTGGTAGTGCAGGTACTGTTGCGGATATTGACGACGGGCGGTGGTGATCATACCGGGGCCGCCGACGTAACCGTCCACCAGGAAGGCGACCTTGTTGGCGTCCACGCCAAAGGTTTCCAGCGCGAAATCGGCGCGGGCCAGCATTTCGTAATGGTCGTCAGCAGTGATGTTCATGGAGAACAGCTTGGCTTCGCCGGTTTCGTCCATGGCACGCTTCATCGAGTCATAGACCAGCGGCAGCACTTTCTTGATTGGGCAGAAAATCTGGTTGCCTTGGGGTTCGTCGTTCTTGATGAAATCGCCACCCAGCCAGAACTGGTAGGCGGCCTTGGCGAACGGCTCAGGACGCAGACCCAGCTTGGGCTTGATGATGGTGCCGGCGATGTAGCCGCCGTTGACGCGCGGGCGACCCAGGATGTCCCACAGGTCGGTGATGTCTTTCGCCGGGCCATCGAACTGGCGCAGCATGGACCAGGGCACATAGAAGTCCTGCATTTGCAGATGTTTCACGTCACCCATGCCCTGGTTGTTGCCGATCGCCAGCGTCAGGAACGACACCAGCATGGCGCGGCCGTCGGTCACGTTGCGGTCGAACAGGTCATTCGGGTAAGCGACCTTCATCACACCCTTGGCTTCGTCGATGAAATAAACCAGTGCGTCTACGCCCTTGGTGAAGTCGTCGGTGGTGGAGACTTCAACGTTGGTGCCGGTGGAGGATTCGGCGGCAATGTGTGCGGCCACTTCCAGGTAACCATAGCCAGTGGCTGGTTGCATGTGATAAGCGACGAGGATGTGCTTGTCACCCTTGATCAGGTCTTCCTCTTTCAGGCTAAGGTCAGCGTAGCGTGCTGATTGATCCATTTGTGTATTCCTTCGCAAAAAATCCGTTAATGAATAAATGAACTACTGGGTACCACTATACGAATGATCTACCATAAATAATATTAAATAATTATTATGATAACGATCAGTAAAAGCTTATGAGATGTTAGCTGGTTAACCGGGACAGTGCCTCGCGATATTTCTCGCCGGTCCTGGCGGCCACTTCAGCAGGTAGTTCAGGTGCAGGCGGCTTCTTGTTCCAGTTGATGCTCTCCAGCCAGTCGCGCACATACTGCTTGTCGAAGCTGGGCGGGTTGGCGCCGGGCACGTACTGGTCGGCCGGCCAGAAGCGGGAGGAGTCCGGCGTCAAGGCTTCGTCGATCAGGTACAGCTTGCCGGCGTCGTCCTGGCCAAACTCGAACTTGGTGTCGGCGATGATGATGCCCTTGGTGAGCGCATACTCCGCCGCTTCCTTGTACAGGGCAATGGCGGCATCGCGAACTTCGGCTGCAAGCGCCGTACCGAGCAGGCCTTCGGCTATTTCAAAGCTGATGTTTTCATCGTGAGCGCCCACTTCGGCTTTGGTCGACGGGGTGAAAAGCGGTTGTGGCAGCTTGTCGGCCTCTTTCAGGCCGGCTGGGAGGGGGATGCCGCACACGCTGCCCTGGGCCTTGTATTCCTTCCAGCCCGAGCCGACCAGGTAGCCACGCACGATGGCTTCGATCGGCAGCGGCTTGAGGCGGCGCACCACGGTCGCTCTACCGATGACTTGGTCGCGTTCCTCGGGTGCCACCACCGATTCCGGTGCGATGCCGGTCAGCTGGTTGGGCAGGATGTGGCCGAGCCTGGCGAACCAGAAATCGGAAATCCGGGTCAGAACCTCTCCCTTGCCGGGAATCGGAGTCGGCAGCACAACGTCAAAGGCAGACAGGCGGTCGGTCGTGACGATCAGCAGACGTTCATCGTCCACTGCATAAATGTCGCGCACCTTGCCACGGTTAAGCAGGGGCAGGCTGTTGATGTCAGTGTTGAAAAGGGGGGCGGTCACATGGCTTCCTTCGTGGTTTACGCTAAACCTGCAATTTTACTGGAAAATGGCTCGGCTGTTCCATTTCGAAATGAACTGGCATAAGATAGGCAAGGCATTATTTAAAATTACATAAGTAAATATTTATCATTTAACTATGCTACATGTCACTTTACGCCAGCTCCAGGTATTCGAGGCGGTAGCCCGCCACCTCAGCTTTTCCCGCGCCGCCGAGGAGCTGCATCTGACTCAGCCCGCAGTTTCCATGCAAATCAAGCAGCTCGAGGAGAGTGTGGGCTTGCCCCTGTTCGAGCAGATCGGAAAGAAAATTTTTCTGACCGATGCCGGCAATGAGGTCTATCACTATAGCCGGAGCATCGCCCAGCAACTGGCCGAGGCGGAGGCAGTGCTTGAAGAGATGAAAGGCTTGAAGCGCGGCAAGCTGAACATTTCCGTGGTCAGCACGGCGAATTACTTCGCGCCGCAGCTTCTGGCCTTGTTTTGTCAGCGCAACCAGAACGTCACTCTCAGCCTGAACGTGATCAACCGCGAGGTGCTGATAAATCAGCTCGCCAATAACGAGATGGACCTGGGGGTGATGGGGTTGCCGCCGGAAGGTCTGGACATCGATGCCGAGCCCTTCATGGAAAACCCGCTGGTGGTGATTGCCCCGCCTGGCCATGCTCTGGCGCGCGAACGGCATATCCCGCTGCCCCGGCTGGCACAGGAAACCTTCATCGTGCGTGAGCAGGGTTCGGGCACGCGCAGTGCTATGGAACGATTTTTTGCCCAGCATAATCTGACTCTTTCCACCGGCATGGAGATGAGCACCAACGAGGCGATCAAGCAGGCGGTGCAGGCCGGCATGGGTTTGGGCGTGGTGTCGATTCATACCATTACGCTGGAACTGGAAACCAGACGGCTAGTGGTGCTGGACGTGGAATCCTTCCCTATATTGCGCCACTGGTACGTGGTGCACCGCAAGGGCAAGCGGCTGTCGGTCGTGGCCCAGGCGTTCAAGGAGTTTCTGCTACAAGAGGCGGCGCAAGTGATGCAAACGGTAAAGCCATAAAAAAAGGCGGTCGAAGCCGCCTTTTATCTCGAAAAGTAAAGACGCTTACTTAACGACGGCTTTCAGCTCGCCCTTGGTGTACATGGTGGCGACGCGGTCGAGCATGATCGGCTTGATCTTGTCGGCTTGACCGGCAGAACCGAAGGCTTCGAAGCGCGCCTTGCAGATTCCCTTCATTGCAACCATCGCAACGGCGTAGAACTTGCGCGGATCGAAGTCCTTGGTGTTTTCCGCCAGATACTTGCGGATCGCGCCGGTGGAGGCCATGCGCAGGTCGGTGTCGATGTTCACCTTGCGCACGCCGTGTTTGATGCCTTCAACGATTTCTTCAACCGGAACACCATAAGTCTGTGGCATGGTACCGCCGAAATCGTTGATGATCTTGAGCCATTCCTGCGGCACTGAAGAGGAGCCGTGCATCACCAGGTGGGTATTGGGAATGCGAGTATGGATTTCCTTGATGCGGCTGATGGCCAGCACGTCGCCAGTGGGCGGACGGGTGAACTTGTAGGCGCCGTGGGAAGTGCCGATGGCAATAGCCAATGCATCTACGCCGGTGGCTTTGACAAATTCTGCGGCTTCATTGGGGTCGGTCAGCAGTTGATCCATGGTCAGTGCGCCCTCAGCGCCGTGGCCGTCTTCTTTCTCGCCATGACCGGATTCCAGCGAACCCAGGCAGCCCAGCTCGCCTTCGACGGAAACGCCGACCGCATGGGACATTTCCACTACCTTGCGCGTGACTTCGACGTTGTATTCGAAGCTGGATGGAGTTTTTCCATCTTCATTCAAGGAGCCGTCCATCATCACGCTGGAGAAGCCGGAGCGAATGGCGTTGATGCAAACGGCCGGTGAGGCGCCATGATCCTGGTGCATGACAACGGGAATGTGCGGGTAGGCTTCGATCGCAGCGTCGATCAGGTGGCGCAGAAAAGCTTCGCCCGCATATTTGCGCGCGCCGGCGGAGCCCTGCATGATTACCGGGCTGTTGCACTCGTCGGCAGCCTGCATGATTGCCTGCACCTGCTCCAGGTTGTTGACGTTGAACGCCGGCAGACCGTAGCCGTTTTCTGCGGCGTGATCGAGAAGTTGACGCATGGATACTAGTGCCATAATGCCTCCTGCTATAAGTAATTAAATTGCTGCGGGTTAGTCGGGTTTTTATTGTTTACTGGTGCTTCGGCTTTCGCCTACTTTTACGATTTTCATGGTGTTGGTTCCGCCCGATTTGCCGATCGGTTCGCCGATGGTGAGGATCATCAGATCCCCGTCTCTCACCGCGCCGCGACGGCGCAATTCATCTTCGGCTTCATGCAGAACCTGCTCGCGCTCCTGCGTGGCCGGCTTGAAGTTGACCGGGTATACGCCGCGAAACAGGGTAAGCTTGCGGCGCGTGGCCACATCGGGCGTGAGCGCATAGATCGGCACGTCGGGATTGACCCGCGACATCCACAGGGCGGTCGAGCCGGATTCGGTCAGGGCGGCGATGGCCTTGACCTTCAAATGGTAGGCGGTATACATGGTCGCCATCGCAATGGATTCGTCCACCCGGTCGAACTGCATGCTCAGGCGACGCTTGCTGAAACCCGTCTCGTATTCCTTTTCCGCCTCGATGCACACCCTGTCCATGGCCGCCACCGCCTCGACCGGATATTGCCCGGCGGCGGTTTCTGCCGACAGCATCACGGCATCGGTGCCATCGATCACTGCGTTGGCCACATCGGAAACTTCCGCGCGGGTGGGGATCGGGCTGTTGATCATGGATTCCATCATCTGGGTGGCGGTGATGGCGAGTTTGTTTTTTTCCCGCGCCATGCGAATCATGCGTTTTTGCAAGGCGGGCACGGCGGCATCGCCGACTTCCACGCCAAGGTCGCCGCGCGCCACCATGATGGCGTCCGAGGCGTCAAGGATTTCAGCCAGATTGGTAATGGCTTCTGCGCGCTCGATCTTCGCTACCAGCATGCTCTTGCCGCCTGCCGCCTGCATCAGTTTGCGTGCCAGTTGCATGTCGGCGCCATCACGCGGAAAGGACACGGCCAGGTAGTCCGCCTTGAGCGCTGCGGCGGTCTTGATGTCTTCCATGTCCTTCTCGGTCAGCGCCGAGGCGGAGAGCCCGCCTCCTTGGCGGTTGATGCCCTTGTTGTTGGACAGCGCGCCGCCCTGCTTCACGGTGCAGAAAATTTCGTTGCCGCGTACTTCTTCCACCCACATCACAATGCGACCATCGTCCAGCAGCAGGGTGGTGCCGCGGCTGACGTCGCGGGGCAGCTCTTTGTAATCGAGGCCAACGCGGTCCTGGTTGCCCAGTTCGCAGTCGCTGTCGAGGATGAAGCTGGCTCCGTTGGTCAGGGTGACCTTGCCATGCTCGAATTTGCCGATGCGGATTTTTGGCCCTTGCAAATCGACCAGTACGCCGACGGTCTTGCCGCGGGCACGCGCCATTGCGCGTACCGTTTCGGCCAGCTGGATGTGATCTTCGGGCTTGCCGTGGGAGAAATTCAGGCGGACAACATCCACCCCGGCCTGCAACATGCGGTTCAGAACTTCCTGGTCGCTGGAGGCGGGGCCGAGGGTGGCGACGATTTTTGTTTTACGTTGCATAGATTCGAGTGACCATTGTGACACACCTGTAGGAGCGGCCTTGGCCGCGATTGGCGGCTATCGCGGCCAAGGCCGCTCCTACAATTGTTATTTAGCGCGTTGCTCCAGAATTTCTACGGCGGGCAGCTTTTTGCCTTCGAGGAACTCGAGGAAGGCGCCGCCGGCGGTGGAGATGTAGGACACTTTGTCGTAGATGTCGTATTTCTGGATCGCGGCAATGGTGTCGCCGCCACCGGCCAGGGTGAAAGCTTTGGTTTCGGCGATTGCCATGGCGATCGCCTTGGTGCCTGCGCCGAACTGGTCGAACTCGAACACGCCAACCGGACCGTTCCATACCACGGTGCCGGCCTTCATGATGATGTCGACCAGTTCCTGTGCGGATTTAGGGCCGATATCGAAGATCATGTCGTCATCAGCAACTGCGCCGGCATCCTTGAGGACAGCGGGTTCGTTGGCGTCAAATTTCTTGCCGCACACCACATCAACCGCGATGGGGATGGTGGCGTTGCGCGCGGTCATTTTTTTCATCAATGCCTGGGCTGTAGGGACGAGGTCATCCTCACACAGGGACTTGCCGACATTCTTGCCGGTAGCCTTGAGGAAGGTGTTGGCGATGCCGCCGCCGACGACCATCTGGTCGACTTTTTCAGACAGCGCTTCCAGCACGGTCAGCTTGGTCGAAACCTTGGAGCCGCCGACGATAGCAACCATCGGGCGGGCCGGGCTAAGCAGGGCCTTGGTCAGTGCATCCAGTTCTTCTGTGAGCAGGATGCCGGCGCAGGCGACAGGAGCGAACTTGGCGACGCCATGAGTCGAGCCTTCGGCGCGGTGGGCGGTGCCGAAGGCATCCATGACGAAAACGTCGCACAGCTTGGCGTATTTTTGCGTGGTCTCATCGACGCTTTTCTTTTCACCTTTGTTGAATCGCACGTTTTCCAGCAGCACGAGTTCGCCATCGGCAACATCAAAACCGCCATCGATCCAGTCCTTGATCAGGCGCACATTCTTGCCCAGTTTGGCAGTCAGCACATCAGCAACGGGCTTGAGCGAGTTTTCCTCGGAATATTCGCCTTCAGTAGGACGGCCCAGATGAGACATCACCATCACCTTGGCGCCAGCTTTTAGGCAATGCTCGAAGGTCTTCATGGAGGCAGTGATACGGGCGTCGGAAGTGACTTTGCCGTCCTTGACGGGCACATTCAGGTCGGAACGGATCAGGACGCGCTTGCCCTTGAGGTCCAGATCGGTAACGCGGATAACGGACATGGTTTAATCTCCAGTAAAAATTAAGGTGTAAGGGATAAGTGGGCTTATGCCTTACAGCTCATGGTAAAAGTTAGGAGTGAGGAGTGAGGAGTGAAAGCGCGAGTGAGGCTTGTTCCTCACTCTTAACCCCTCACTCCTCACTTACCTAATTACTTAGCTACGTGCTGAACCAAACGCATCATGTTGCAGGTGTAGCCGTACTCGTTGTCGTACCAGGCCACGACCTTGACGAAAGTGCTGTCGAGGGCAATACCGGCTTCGGCGTCGAAGGTGGAAGGGGCGCTGTTGCCGACGAAGTCGGTGGAAACCACTTTCTCGGTGGTGTAACCCAGCACGCCTTTCATGGCGCCTTCAGACGCTGCTTTCATGGCCTTGCAGATGTCATCGTAGGAAGCTGCCTTGTTCAGTTCCACGGTCAGATCGACCACGGATACGTCGGAGGTTGGAACGCGGAAAGCCATGCCGGTCAGCAAGCCCTTCAGTTCTGGCAGTACTACGCCTACAGCCTTGGCAGCACCAGTCGAGGAAGGAATGATGTTTTCCAGGATACCGCGACCACCGCGCCAATCCTTCATGGATGGGCCGTCAACGGTTTTCTGGGTGGCGGTAGCCGCGTGCACCGTGGTCATCAGGCCGCGCTTGATGCCCCAGTTGTCGTTCAGTACCTTGGCAACAGGAGCCAGGCAGTTGGTGGTGCAGGAAGCTGCAGAAACGATGGCTTCGCCAGCGTATTTGGTGTGGTTCACGCCGTACACGAACATCGGGGTGGCGTCCTTGGCAGGAGCGGACTGAACCACTTTCTTTGCGCCAGCCTTGATGTGGGCTTCGCAGGATTCGGTGGTCAGGAAGAAACCGGTGCAGTCGATCACGATGTCGGCGCCGACTTCGTTCCACTTCAGGTTGGCGGGGTCACGCTCAGCCGTCAGACGGATTTTTTTGCCATTCACCACCATGTTGCCACCATCAACAGCGATGTCGCCGTTGAAACGGCCATGCACGGAGTCGTACTTGAGCATGTAGGCCAGGTAGTCAGGTTCGAGCAGGTCGTTGATGGCGACGATCTCGATGTCTTTGAAGTCCTTCGCTACAGCGCGAAACACCATACGGCCGATACGGCCAAAACCGTTAATACCAACTTTGATTGTCATAATTATTACTCCTTAAAAGTAGAAAAACGAAAGCGTTGCCACAGAGATCACAGAGCACACAGAGGTTTTCTCTGTGATCTCTGTGTCCTCTGTAGCTAATTGGGTTTTACAGAATACCTTTGGCGGTGTTGACCACGTTTTCGACCGTGAACCCGAAGTGCTTGAACAGTTCGGGAGCAGGTGCGGATTCGCCGAAAGTGTTCATGCCGACCACGGCGCCGTCACCGACATACTTGTACCAGCCATCGGTCACGCCCGCCTCGACAGCCACGCGCTTGACGCCCTTCGGCAAAACGCTGTCCTTGTAGGCCTGGTCTTGCTTGTCGAACACGTTGGTAGAAGGCATCGACACCACACGGGTGGGAATGCCCTGCTCGTCCAGCACCTTCTTGGCATCCATCGCCAATTGCACTTCGGAACCGGTTGCAATCAAGACCATCTTCGGAGACGCGGCATCAGCCAATACATAACCACCCTTGGCGATGTTGGCAATAGTTGCATCGTCACGCTTCTGGAAGTTTAGATTCTGGCGGCTGAAAATCAAACAGCTCGGACCGGTTCTCTTATCTACAGCAGCTACCCAGGACACGGCAGATTCCACTGTATCGCAAGGACGCCACACATCCATGTTGGGGATCATGCGCAGAGTCGCCGTCTGCTCGACAGGCTGGTGGGTCGGGCCGTCTTCGCCCAGGCCGATGGAGTCGTGGGTGAAGACATAGATGACGCGCTGCTTCATCAGGGCGGACATACGCAGCGCGTTGCGAGCGTACTCGGAGAACATCAGGAATGTGCCGCCGAAGGGCAGCAGGCCGCCATGCAGGGCCATGCCGTTCATGATGTGGGACATGCCGAATTCGCGAACGCCGTAGCTGATGTAGTTGCCGGTGCTCTTGCCCTTGACGTGGTGGCAGCCTGTCCAGTTGGTCAGGTTTGAGCCGGTCAGGTCGGCAGAGCCGCCGAGGAATTCAGGCAGCGCGGGAGCCAGGCCGTTGATGCAGTTCTGCGAGGCTTTGCGAGTGGCAATGGTCTCGGCTTTTTCATTGGTTTTGGCGATGAAGTCGGCAGCGTGCTTTTTCCAGTCGGCAGACAGATCGCCAACCATGCGGCGCTTGAATTCGGCGGCTTCTTCCGGGAAGGCGGCGGCATATTCGGCGAACTTGTTGTTCCATAGCGTTTCCAGTCCCTGGCCCTTGGTGCGGCAGTCCCAGCCTTCGTAGACGTCTTTGGGAATCTCGAACGGGCCATGGGTCCAGCCAAGGTTGGCGCGGGTGGCGGCGATTTCAGCGTCGCCCAGGGCGGCGCCGTGAACGTCGTGAGTGCCTTCCTTGTTGGGAGAGCCCTTGCCGATGATGGTTTTGCAGCAAATCAGGGAAGGCTTATCGGTCACCGCCTTGGCAGCCTGCACGGCAGCGTCGATCGCCACTGGGTCATGGCCGTCCACATTCGGAACCACATGCCAGCCGTAAGCTTCGAAGCGCTTGGCGGTGTCGTCGGTGTACCAGCCTTCGATATGGCCGTCGATGGAAATGCCGTTGTCGTCCCAGAAGGCCATCAGCTTGCCCAGGCCCCAAGTGCCGGCCAGCGCGCAGGCTTCATGGGAGATGCCTTCCATCATGCAGCCGTCGCCGAGGAAGGTGTAGGTGTAGTGATTGACGATCTCATGGCCGGGTTTGTTGAACTCGGCGGCCAGCAGTTTTTCTGCCATGGCCATGCCGACGGCGTTGGTGATGCCCTGGCCGAGCGGGCCTGTGGTGGTTTCTACGCCAACCGTATAGCCATACTCAGGGTGACCTGGAGTTTTGGAGTGCATCTGACGGAATTTCTTGATTTCTTCCATCGGCAGATCGTAGCCGGTCAGGTGCAGCAGGGAATAAATCAACATCGAGCCGTGGCCGTTGGACTGCACGAAACGATCGCGATCAAACCACTTTGGGTTGGCCGGATTGTGGCGCAGGTGATGGTTCCACACCACTTCGGCGATTTCCGCCATGCCCATGGGGGCACCCGGGTGGCCGGAATTGGCTTTCTGCACAGCGTCCATGGACAGGACGCGGATCGCGTTCGCGAGTTCTTTACGAGTTGCCATTCTCTGTTTCCTTTTTCTGCTAAGGGCTATTCAAACCTATGATTATCACTCACGAGCCCGACTAAGGGCAATAACAGATTTTTATTGTCCCAAGAATTTTTCTTATAGATAAAAGATATAAGAGTTGGGAAAAGCGGCTGTCAGCCGTTAGTTTTCAGCAAAACCGCGCGGCTTTGCCGCGCACACAATAGGCTGACCGCTGATGGCTGAAAGCTGTTTTACTGTCTTTCCCTGATCCAGGCTTTCCAGGCATTGAATAAATCAGGGTTCAGCGCAGCGATGACGGAACGTTGCCAGAGATCGCCGTCCCCGAAGTCGTCCTCGGTCAGCGTGCACATGGAGCCGCCGGCTTCCGCCAGGATCAGCGAACCGGCGGCGTAGTCCCAGAGTTTCTGTCCGCCGTGCAGGTAAAGATTGAAACGCCCTGCCGCCACGTAGCACCAGTCGAGCGTGCTGGCCCCGAAGTTGCGCTGCGAGGCGAATGGCGGCAACGCGACCAGTTGCTGCGCCAGATTCGGCTTGAGGCGCTTGAAGTCGATCGCTGCCATGGCACGATGGAATTCGGGCGTACAGTCCTTGATCGGCATCGGTTCGCCGTTAAGACAGGCGCCCTTGCCCCGCTCTGCCCAGAACATTTCATCCGCCACCGGGTCGTAGACCACGCCCAATATGCTCTGCCCGCCACGCATCAAAGCCACGGAAACCGCAAAATAAGGCAGGCCGTTGAAAAAATTGGAGGTGCCGTCGATCGGATCGATGCACCACAGGCCATCTTCTCCGGCGCGCCACAGCGTCTCTTGTTGCTCCGGCAGCATTTCTTCGCCCAGTACCGGGTAATTATGGATCTGCTTGAGTGCCGAAACCAGCGCGGTTTGCGCGGCGATGTCCGCCTCGGTGAAAATGCTGCCATCGATCTTGCACTGGTGCACAACTTTCAGGTAACGCGGCATGATTTCCTGCTGCGCTACTTTCTTTACGGCTTCGATGACGGATTGGAGCATGGGTGTTAGGGGTGAGGAGTGAGGAGTGAGGGGCGAAAGCTATGCAAGGTTTTCCAGCATTGGTTCTGCGAACTGCCAAAGGCCATGGTTTTCGCCTCACCCCTCACGTTTTACGCCTCACGCCATTTGATCGAGCAACCCATGCTCGGAATCTGCTCCGCCGGCCCCTTGCCGGTCAGCGCCACCTCCCTCATCGCCTCGAACAGATCGCGTCGGGCATCGGTGGGCGCGGCTTCCTTGCGAGAGGCATCGAGCCGGCCGCGGTACTGCAATTCCAGGTCGGCGTTGAAACCGAAGAAGTCCGGCGTGCATACGGCGCCATAGGCTTGCGCCACTGCCTGGCTTTCATCCCATACGTAGGGGAAGGGGAAGCCGAATTCCTGCGTGACCTTTTTCATGTTGTCGAAGGAGTCTTCCGGGTAATCGGATGGATCGTTCGACATGATGGCGATGGTGTTGATACCCATCTGTTGCAACTCACGACAGTCGCGCACGAGGCGGTCGCGAATCGCCTGGACGTAAGGGCAGTGGTTGCAGATGAACATCACCAGCAGGCCCTTGGGTCCGCGCGCGCTGGCCAAATTGTAGCGTTTGCCGTCCACCCCGGGCAGGTCAAAGTCCAGGGCCTTCCAGCCAAAATCGCAAACCGGCGTCTGCAAACTAACCATATTTTCGATACTCCTGCTTGATTGGTGCCAATTAATTTAGTTTATCATGGGCGCACCATATATATAGCGCAGAAATAAGATGACCACTCCCCGCTTTTACTGTCCGGAAATTTTAGCCCGAAACGGCACGGCGGAACTGCCCGAGCAGGCCGCGCACCACGCTGCGCGAGTGTTGCGCTTGCAAGTCGGCGATCAGGTGGCGGTGTTCAACGGCCGCGGCGGAGAGGGTGATGCGCGTATTACGGACATCGGCAAGCGCAATGTCACACTGGAAATCGTGGACTGGCATGCGGTCGAGCGTGAATCGCCGTTGCAGGTTCTACTTGCCCAGGCGATTTCAGCTGGGGAAAAAATGGATTTCACCCTGCAAAAAGCGGTGGAGCTGGGTATAGGCGATATTCAGCCGCTCGCTAGCGAGCGTAGCGTGGTGCGGCTATCCGGTGAGCGGGCGGAGAAGCGCGTGGCACATTGGCAGGGCGTGGTGATCGCGGCCTGCGAGCAAAGTGGCCGCAATCATGTGCCCGGGGTTGCTCCGATACGCCCGCTGCTCGATTGGCTGGGGCAGCAGGATGGGCCGGGGCTGCGCCTGATGCTGTCGCCCACAGCCGAAGTCGGGTTGCGTGACTTGACCAAACCCACGGGCAACATCACCCTGCTGATCGGCCCTGAAGGCGGCCTTTCCCCAACGGAAACCGAGGCAGCGCAGCGTTACGGCTTTACTCCGGTGCGGCTGGGCGCTCGTGTCCTGCGTACCGAGACGGCGGCGCTGGCGGCTTTGGCGGCAATGCAGACGTTGTGGGGGGACTTTTGAATTCCGAGTCCGAAGTGCTGAGTCTTGAGTATTGGCGCGATGCGAATGGAATGGGGTACACTTTGAATTTAGTCTGATTTGATAATGGATTAATTGGCGATGCCGCTCAGGACTCAGGACTCAGTACTCAGAACTCATTTCGTCGAGTGGTTTCGCTCGGCTGCACCCTATATTCACGCCTTTCGCGGCAAGACTTTCGTTGTTGCCTTCGGCGGAGAGGTGGTGAGCGAAGGCCAGTTCATTGCGCTGGCGCATGACCTTAATCTTCTCAATAGTCTCGGCGTGCGGCTGGTGCTGGTGCATGGCGCGCGGCCGCAGATTGAGGAGGAACTGACCGAGCGCGGCGCGGCGATCCGCTATGCCGGGGGAATGCGCGTCACCGATGATGACGCCCTGAAATGCGTCAAGGAGGCTGCTGGCACGGTGCGGGTGGAGATCGAGGCGCTGCTTTCCATGGGCCTCGCCAATTCGCCGATGGCGGGCGCGGATATCCGGGTGGCCAGCGGCAATTTCGTCACTGCCATGCCGATGGGGGTGCTTGACGGCGTGGACCTGATGCATACCGGCGAGGTGCGCAAGATCGATGCAATCGGCATCCGGCGCAGGCTCGACTCCAACGAAATCGTGCTGCTTTCTCCGCTCGGCTATTCGCCCACCGGCGAGGTGTTCAATTTGTCGCTGGAAGATGTGGCGACTTCCGCTGCGATCGCGCTGGATGCAGATAAGTTGATATTCCTGATGGACACGGCTGGCGTCGGCGGCGAAAACGGGGATTTGCTGCGTGAATTGACGACGGCAGAGGCCGAAGCGATTCTCGCTTCTGCCGCCACATTGCCGACGGATGTGGGCTATTACCTGCCCTGTGCGGTACGGGCCTGTAGCAAAGGGGTGGCGCGGTCTCATCTGATCAGCCGTCACATCGACGGTGCATTGCTGCAGGAACTGTTTACCCACGAAGGCATCGGCAGCATGGTCAGCGAAGCTCCGCTGGAAACCCTGCGCGATGCCACCATCGACGATGTCGGCGGCATCCTCGCACTGATCGAGCCACTGGAAACCAATGGAATACTGGTGCGGCGTTCGCGCGAGCTGCTGGAAATGGAAATCGACCGCTTTTCCGTGCTGGAATATGACGGCCTGATCATCGGCTGTGCCGCGCTGTACCCGTTTCCGAAAGAGAAGGCGGCGGAACTGGCGTGCATGGCGGTGCATCCGGATTACCGTAGCGCCGGGCGGGGCGAGACCTTGCTCGAATATATGCAAGTCAGGGCGCTGGGCAAGGGCTTCAAGCAATTGTTCGTGCTCACTACGCGCACTGCGCACTGGTTCCTGGAGCGCGGATTTATCGAGGCGGGTGTGGACAAACTGCCCAAGGCCAAGCAAGGGCTGTATAACTATCAGCGCCGCTCCAAGGTGTTTGTGAAAAAGCTGTAGAACATTTCATGAAATAATTTTAAGCGCAATCAACGGCAATTAACCATGAATTCCAAAAGTAGGCGCCTCTAGGCGACACGAATGTTCACGAATAACCCCAAGATTATTCGTGAACATTCGTGCTTCATTCGTGTAATTCGTGGTTAAAAGATTTTTAGGATCAAGCAACATTATTTTGAACGGAGTAATGAAATGGCAAGAACAGTGAAATGCGTTAAGCTCGGGCGTGAAGCGGACGGGATGGATTTCCCGCCCTATCCCGGTGAACTCGGCAAGCGGATTTGGGAAAATGTTTCCAAGGAAGCTTGGGCGGCCTGGCTGAAGCACCAGACCATGCTGATCAACGAAAATCGCCTCAACATGGCCGACCCTGCCGCGCGCAAGTACCTGGCAGAACAGGTGGAGTCCTACTTCTTCGGCACCGGGGCGGATGCGGTGTCGGGTTTTGTGCCGCCGAAGCACTAAAAACGGGTGTTGAGTCATGGGTGAGGGTTTTCATTACCCACCCCGCATCACCCATTACCGTTCGGTCCACCCGACTTCAGGATAACCGCTCCCATGACCGGTCTGTACGCACAGGAATACTACCTCAATCGCGAACTGGGTCAGATGGCCTTCAACCGGCGCGTGCTGGCACAGGCTGAGGACCATCGCAATCCTCTGCTGGAGCGGCTGAAGTTCCTGTGCATCGTCAGCAGTAACCTGGATGAGTTTTTTGAGGTCCGCGTCGCCGGACTGAAAGAGCAAATTGCTCTTCATGCCACGGCAACAGCACCGGACGGTATTTCGGCGCGCCAGGTGTTCAAAGTGGTTACCGACCAGGCGCATGAGTTGGTGGAACAGCAATATCGGCTGTTGAACGAGGGGATCCTGCCCGAGTTGGCGCGTCACGATATTCATTTTTTGCGCCGAACCCACTGGCATGATGGTCAGGGCGAATGGATCAAGGACTTCTTTTTTCGCGAGTTGATGCCGGTGCTTTCCCCGATCGGCCTCGACCCCGCTCATCCTTTCCCGCGCGTTCTTAACAAGAGTCTGAATTTTGCCGTCGAACTGGAAGGCAAGGACGCCTTTGGCCGTGCCTCCGGTGCCGCCATCGTGCAGGCGCCGCGCTCTTTGCCCCGGGTCATCAAGCTGCCGCCGGAAATTGCCGGTTGCGAGCATGGCTTCGTCTTCCTTTCCTCGATCATCCATGCTCATGTCGGCGAGCTGTTTTCCGGCATGGAGATTAAGGGCTGCTACCAGTTCCGCGTCACCCGAAACTCCAACCTGTTCGTCGACGAGGAAGAGGTCAAAAACCTGCGCGAAGCGCTGCAAGGGGAACTGCCGCAGCGCAATTTTGGCAACGCCGTGCGTCTGGAGGTGGCGGACAACTGCTCACCGGAAATGGCCACCTTCCTGTTGGGGCAATTCGGCCTGAGCCAGGAAGATTTTTATCAGGTGAACGGTCCGGTTAACCTGGTGCGGCTGATGCAGATACCGGATCGGGTCGAGCGGCCCGATCTCAAATATCCGTCCTTCATTCCGAGTATCCCGGCGACGGTGGCGAAGCATCCCGACATGTTCCAGGCGATCAGAAGCGGCGACATTCTGCTGCACCAGCCTTTCGAGTCGTTTGCACCGGTCGTCGATTTCATCCAGCAGGCGGCAAACGATCCCAGTGTGCTGGCGATCAAACAGACCATCTACCGCACCGGTACCGATTCCGCATTGATGGAAGCGCTGATCAAGGCGGTGCATAGCGGCAAGGAAGTCACCGTGGTGGTGGAGCTGCTGGCGCGCTTTGACGAGGAAGCCAACATCAACTGGGCGGGGCGTCTGGAAGAGGCGGGCGCCCATGTGGTGTACGGCGTCGTCGGCTACAAGACCCATGCCAAGATGCTGCTGGTAGTACGGCGCGAGGAAGAGGGGTTGCGCCGCTACATCCACCTCGGCACGGGCAATTACCATCCGCGCACCGCTAAGCTGTATACCGATTTCGGCCTGTTTACCTGCAACGAGAAGATCGGCAGCGACGTCAATGATATCTTCATGCAGCTCACCGGTCTGGGCAAGGCGAGCAGCCTGAATTATTTACTGCAATCACCGTTCACCTTGCACCGCGAAATGATGGCGTCGATCCGTACCGAGGCATCGCATGCGCGCGCCGGCAAAAAGGCGTTCATCGTCGCCAAGATGAATTCTCTGCTCGAACCGCAGATTATCAGCGCGTTGTATGACGCGTCCAAGGCCGGGGTCAAGATCGATCTGATTGTACGCGGGGTGTGTGCCTTGCGACCGGGGATCCCTGGCGTTTCGGAAAATATCCGGGTGCGTTCCATCATCGGCCGCTTCCTCGAACATTCGCGCATTTTTCATTTCTACAATGGTGGCGCAAACGATATCTACCTGTCCAGCGCTGACTGGATGCAGCGCAATTTCTTCCGCCGGGTCGAGGTTTGTTTCCCGGTGCTGGATGCGAAGTTGAAGAAGCGCGTCATCAAGGAAGGGCTGGAGCCTTATCTCAAGGACAACTGCCAGACCTGGGAAATGGATGCAGAGGGTAATTACCGGCGCAAATGCCCGCGCGGTGGCAGCAAGATTATCTGTGCCCAGGCTCAGCTCATGCAGGATCTATCGCAGAAATAATCGTACCGCGCAGCGTCATACTGTTGTCACAATTCCGGCTTAACATCTCCCGCTCATTATGAGTATGCGGAAGGAAGGGCGATGTCAGTGCCGTTAAATAGCAATTTCAATTTTCCCGGGGGTTCGCCGGGAAAATTGAAATTTCAGGCAAAAGCTGTCAGCCACATGGCCATGACACCCCCTGTGTCGTCGGCGCAGGATGCCGTGTGCCGTTTCGAATCAGTGGTATGGGATGAAAACGAAACGCAGGCGCGCCTGTGGCTGCGAGAAATCATCGCGCAACGTCGATTAACCGCCTTGTTTCAGCCTGTTCTCTCAATGGATAATGGCGAGATAACCGGTTACGAGGGGCTGATTCGCGGCCCTTCCGATAGTCCCTTGCATTCGCCCCTCAACCTGTTCCGCGCGGCAAACGAAAATGGTCTGGCCGTGGAAGTAGAGCACCTGAGCCGCCAGGTGGTGCTGGAAAGCTTCGCCCGGCTGAACCTGCCCGGCAAGCTGTTTCTCAATGTCAGCCCGGAATGCCTGTTGCTGAGCAATGCCAAGTATGGCGAAACGCTGGGCTACATGCACAAATTGGGATTGAGACCGGATCGGGTCATTATCGAGCTGACTGAGAACCAGCGTACCTATGACTATAGTTTGCTGCGTGAAGCGGCGAGGCACTACCGTGAAATGGGGTTCGAAATCGCCATTGATGATCTGGGGGAGGGTTTCTCCAGCCTGCGCTTATGGTCAGAGCTGCGGCCAGAATACGTCAAGATAGACATGCATTTCATCCAGGGTATCGATCAGGACCCGGTGAAACTGCAGTTTGTCAGTTCGATCCAGCAGATCGCGGAAAAATCCGGCACCAAGGTTGTTGCCGAGGGCATAGAAACCGAGGCAGAGCTTCGAGTGATCAAGGATATCGGCATAACCTGCGGCCAGGGTTATTACATCGCCCGTCCCAACGGCCAGCCGGTCACGGTGCTTCCTGCCGAAGTGGTCAAGGCGTTGGAAAAAACGAGTGCGCCTGGTCTTCCCCAGATTTGTAAGGCTAGTCAGAAGACGGTTTCCGTGCTCAAACTGTTGCGTGAGTGCCAGGCGGTGTCGCCGGATATCCCCAGCGAGGTGGTCTATAAAATGTTCATTGGCAACCCCGAACTGCAGGCCTTGCCCGTGGTGAAAAACGGCTCGCCGGTTGGCTTGATCAACCGAAATGCGCTGATCGATAAATTGGCGCGCCCTTACCGGCACGAGCTGTACGGCAAGAAATCATGCACCCTGCTGATGGATGTCGCTCCGTTGATTGTGGATAAAGACATGAGCATCCAGGAGTTGAGTCACACTATCGTGGAGGCGGACCGGCACCACCTGTCGAACGGCTTCATTATCACCGATCGCGGGCAGTATCTCGGTATGGGGACCGGTCACGATCTGGTGCGGGAAATCACTCAGATGCAGATCAGCGCTGCGCGCTATGCCAACCCGCTGACCATGCTGCCTGGCAATGAGCCGATCAACGAGCAGATCGCCCTGTTGCTGCAGGGCGGGGCTGATTTTTACGCTTGTTACTGCGATCTGGACCATTTCAAGCCGTTCAATGACGTCTTCGGCTACCATAGCGGCGACAACGTAATCCAGCTTACCGGCAAAATTCTCTCGGAAGTGTGCGACCCTGACCAGGATTTCATCGGGCACATCGGCGGCGATGATTTCATCATCCTGTTTCGAAGCGCAGATTGGGAGGCCCGTTGCCAGAGGGCACTGGACTGTTTTGAGAAGGCTATTCTGGACTTCTTCAGTGTCGAGGATAAAGCACGGGAAGGCTATATTGCCAGGGACCGCAATGACAATGAAGTGTTCTATCCGCTGACCAGCCTTTCCATCGGAGTTGTGCAGGTCGAGCCCTGCAAACAATCTTCGCACCACAAAATTTCGGCTGCCGCAGCCGAAGCGAAAAAGCAGGCCAAGGGAATTCCCGGCAACAGTCTGTTTGTCGAGCGTCGTGCCAAGTGTTCATAAAGAGCCAAAACCACTGTAGGAGCATTCCAATGAATAATTGGGGTTGAATATGACCAAAAAACCGATTCGTACCTTGCAGTCCATCGACTCATCGCCGACTTTACCTGATGGGAGTGACAAGAACCTGTGCGTCATTCACGAGGCAATCGTTGGCACTTTCGGTCTGCCGCCGGGCAAGTTGTTTGTCAGCATCAAGGGAGACCCGACCCTGCGTGAAACCGCGTCGATGCGCCTTCGCCAGGAAAGCCGGATCGACCAGGAGGCGGGAAAAGTACTGGAAACCTGCGAGTGGCTGCTGCGGAAAACAGGTTGTTTCAGTATCTACGTCGGCTTCAACAGCAGCGAGGTACGTACCGAGTCGGTGTTCAACCCGTTCAATTACGAGATACACGACGCCATCGCCCTGATCCAGCCGGGTTATGTGGAGCGCCACTTCGTGCAAGTCCCATACCAGAAAAAAATGAAAATCATCGGTCGTGTGCGCAATACGGTGCAGACCGGTCCGCTGCGGGAGTATCTGCCGCCCCACTGGCGCACGCTGATGGATCGTCAGCGCGAGGAATGGAAGCCGATGGCGAAAAAAGACATCAAGCAGGTCGTTCAATCGCTCAATCGCTTGCGCGGCATAGAAGGCTTCTATCTGCGCAACGCAGCAATTTCCCTGAGCCAGGGCATCGTGCGCGCCTCCTTCAACTGCGACGGAACCTACATCGTCGCCGCAGACTATTTCCCCCAGTTCGTGGAAGAAAACACTCCCTGATTTCCTTCGGAAATCAGGGAGTGTTTCAGCGCAGACTTATGCGCGCAGCGCGTTAGTCGGAGCTAAAACACAATAATAATTCTGTTTGGATCTCATGCAGCCATGATTTTAAAAGAAAATCAGCATCGCACACTAGAAGGTGAAGATCAGGCGCATCTGGTTTCAGTCATCAACAGCTCGCTGCGCGTAGCGAACATGCATCATTTTTTTTCCTGGAGTCAGGGCGCGATACAACTCCTGCTGCCCCATGAAATACTGGTGTGCGGCATTTTAACGGGAGCTGGTTCGCCAATGCGGTTCATGCGATTTTCCAGTTCCCGTTACTTCGACGATACTCGCTTTTCAGAGGCATGCCATCCGGTGGAAGGGCTGTTGCCACAGATGATCTCGCATTCGAATGAAACTGGGCGCGCCTGCATGTTGGGAACAGGGGCGCCCCAAAGGTATTGTAATGATGCTTTGCTGCCTTTGCTGGAGCGATCCGAGCTGCGCAGTGCCGCAGCGGATGGGCAGCGTGGTCTGGATGGGCGGCTGAAAAGTTATTTCTGTTTTTCCAGGGTGGAGATACCGCTCGGAACACGGGTCGAATATCTTTTGCAATTGCTGGTCCCTTATCTCCACACCACGCTTTCTCGCGTCATCTCCAATGAAGGGCCGGATGCCGGCATGGATAGCTTGAAAAACGTGCCTTCGGTGACGGCGCGCGAAGTGCAGGTTCTCAATTACATCAAGCTAGGCAAGACCAATCAGCAGATTGCCGAGGAGCTGGCTCTCAGCCCGTTGACCGTCAAGAATCACGTGCAAAGAATCCTGAGAAAACTGAATGCCAGTAACCGCGGTCATGCCGTTGCGCTTGCCATCAATTTTGGCGTACTGAAAGCGCAATGAGCAGGGCTTTTTTCGATCCTGTGCATGGAAGTCTTGCCCCCATTTGGACTCTACTAGTCAGTCACGTTAAAACAGCGGGACATCCCCCCTTTGAATCGGGTTTAGCAGGGATGGGCGGATTTATGCCCAACTCGCAAAAAGGGGGGCAGGGGGGATTTAACGCTGGTGGCAAACCTCGGCTGTGCGAAATCCCCCTCAATCCCCATTTTACAAATGGGGAGGCGGTCCGCCTGTGTTCCTGCTGATGGGTTCGACCAGAAATGCACAGCGATGCTTCACGCATCGCCTGAAATTGATTCGGCCTTGCCGTTCCTGCGGCGGATTTACCTATATCGGCGTTCTTCTTGCCGTGGCTTTCATCGGTGTTGCCTTGGCCGCAACCGGAACGGTGTGGCAGCAGACCCGGCAGCGCGAGAAGGAGCGCGAACTGCTGTTCGTCGGCAGCCAGTTTCGTCAGGCCCTGGAGCAGTACTATGAAAATCCACCGCCGGGAAAAGCAAAGAAATTCCCCAAAAAACTCGAGGATCTATTGCGGGATGATCGTTATCCCGACGTCAGGCGCTATCTGCGCAAGATTTACCCCGACCCCATGACCGGTGGCGCTGAATGGGGGCTGCTGAGGGGTACAGACAAAGCCATCGTCGGTCTGTACAGCCTGTCCGACGGCGCGCCGCTCAAAACCGCCAACTTCGATCCGGAGGATGCGGAACTGGCGGGCAAGCGGCATTACCACGAATGGCGCTTTGTCGCGATGGTGGGCGGTGTCACCGCAGTGGCGGTCACGGCAGGCGATGCGGATGCTGTAGTGCCGTCATCTGGTCAGCCTGATGCCACGCCACAGGCTGACACCCAACAGAACCTGCCTGTTGCTGAGTCTGCGACACCCCCTCAGTATGAGCCGTCTCCGGGGGCGTCGCGTAGTGCGGTATGTAATGCCTCATTCATGAATACGCGTGCCGGTTGTATGGCCATATCGCGAAAAGGCGGCATGGCTTCCGCCAGTGAGTGTTTCCGGACGGCGAGCGCGCAGTATGCGCAGTGCCTCAAATAGGCGGGAAAACCGCGTCTGTGATTCACCACTCCTGATTCGTTTTCGCGTTTCATCTTGCTATCTGGCTTCAATCGTCACTGAACAGGCGAAGCATGGCCATCATGATCTGAACAGACTACAAAATCGCATGACCAGTCCATAAGGCCCGTAACAATCGGCAAGTAATCTGCGCTTGGTCAGAATTGCAGGAATAGCTCGGCGCACTTTAACTAACTAAACTGGAAAAAGATCATGAAAGTTGCAAACACACTTCGCTTGGTGGTGGCGGTCACATTGCTGACAGGCGCCATGCTCGGCTCTGCTCAGGCAGCAACCACGGGGGTTAAAATAACCGAATGGATGTACAGCTCTGTTGGCAGTCCAGGCGAGTTCGTCGAATTCACCAACTTTGGCCCGACGGCTATCGATTTCACAGGTTGGAGTTACGACGACAGCTCCAGAACAGCCGGCTCTGAAAATCTCTCCGGTTTTGGCATGGTTGCTTCTGGTGAGTCTGTCATTTTTACCGAAGCCACTGCCGCTGCTTTTCGCACAGCATGGAACTTGTCTTCAAGCGTAAAAGTCATCGGCGGCAACACCAACAACCTGGGCCGGTCTGACGAAATCAACCTGTACGATGCATCCAACACACTGGTTGATCGCCTGACTTTCGACGATCAAGGAACTGGGGCCGTGAAGGGGCCGCGTACCCAAGGCATCAGTGGCGAACCCGTAAGTATTGGCGCCATCGCTGTGAATAACGCGAGCCAGTGGATTCTGTCTGTGGTCGGCGATAGCGAAAGCAGCTACGCCTCGGCGGGTGGCGATGTCGGTAGCCCTGGCAAAACAGCCTTCGCATCTCAGGCTGCAGAAGTGCCACTTCCTGGTGCGGCCTGGATGTTAGGTTCCGGCCTGCTCGGTTTGGCGGCTTTTTCTCGTCATAGCAAAGCTTGAGTTTCAAGCTTTGCTATGAAGCAATGTGGTCCGAACGGGCTATTATTTCGGCCATTGAAAAAATAAAAGCGTCACACTCCTGGAGTAATGTTCGAGATCGTAGCGCGATTAACTGATTCAAGGCGTATTCATTAAGGAAACACTGAACAAGTCCGAATTTGTCATTCCGGCGAAAGCCGGAATCCAGTGTTTTCAATGAGCTGGACACCGGCTTTCGCCGGTGTGACGAACTTGTTCAGAGCTTCCTTAAGGGTGAAGAATGAAAATCCTGATGATCTCGGATGTCTATTTTCCTCGCGTCAACGGGGTATCCACTTCAATTGCCACCTTTCGCCGCGATTTGGAGGCGCACGGACACGAAGTACATCTGATCGCGCCGGATTATGGCCAGGTTACCGACGACGAGCACAACATTCACCGCATTCCTTCACGCTACCTCATTCTTGACCCGGAAGACAGGTTGATCAAGTCGAGCCATGTACTGGCAATGCTAGGCTGGCTGGATCAGTCCGGTTTCGACATCATCCATATCCAGACGCCATTCGCCGCGCATTTTTTGGGCGTACGCCTGGCCAGGGAACTGGGCATCCCCCGCGTGGAAACCTACCACACTTTTTTCGAGGAATATCTCCACTATTACGTGCCATTCCTGCCCAAACGGTTTATGCGATTCATGGCTCGGTATCTGTCTTGCCACCAATGCAACAATCTTGACGGGATGGTGGTGCCTTCATCGGCAATGATGCGAGCGCTACGTGATTATGGTATCGAGACCCCTGCGGAAGTTATCCCCACCGGCCTGGAGCCGGAAATTTTTGAGAAGGGAAATGGCGCCGATTTTCGCCTGCGGCATAATATTTCTGCGCAACGGCCCGTTATGGCTTATGTCGGCCGGGTGGCCTTTGAGAAGACATTGTTTTCCTGATCGACGTGCTTGCCCGCATCAGGCAGGATATTCCGGACGTGCTGCTGGTGATCGCCGGCGAGGGGCCTGCACTTAAAAGCCTGCGGCTAGAGGTGGAGAAGCGCGCTCTGTCTGACAATGTGCTGTTCGTCGGCTACCTGGACAGACGGCATGAACTGCCGGATTGTTATAGCGCGGCCAATGTTTTCGTGTTTGCCTCGCATACCGAAACGCAAGGACTGGTGCTATTGGAGGCCATGGCCCAAGGCGTTCCGGTAGTGGCGCTCGCCGAGATGGGGACGAAAGATGTGCTCAAACCCGGGTCAGGCGTGCTGATTGCCGAAAACGATATCGAAGATTTTTCTGCCAAGGTGATGTATTTGCTGCGGGACAATAGTGCCGCCACCCAGCTGGGTGATGTTGGCAGGGCGTATGCGGGTACATGGTCCGCATCGACACAGGCAGAGCACATGGCAGATTTTTACCTTGAGGTTATCGAGCGGCAATCCGAAGTCCAAACAGCAGCCAGGGCCTACGCCGTATAAAGGCAGTCAGGAAATTTGGCTCAGGCAGCCGTCTCAAGCGGCTGGGGGATGGCGCTACTCCAGTTGATCAATTCCATGCGGCCATCCACGTGTTCGACGATGGCGGTGCAACTGTCGACCCAGTCCCCGCAGTTAAAATAATCCAGGCCGCCGATTTCCTTCATTATCGGCCAGTGAATATGACCGCAAATTACGCCGTCCAGACCACGTTCCCGCGTGTGATGCATGACGGCGTCCTCGAAATTGAAAATAAAACTGACCGCCGTTTTTACCTTGCGTTTGGCATAACCGGCGAGTGACCAATAGCCCGGTCGGCGCAATGTCCTGCGCACCCACGATAGCCAACCGTTGAGCCACACCAGAAAATTGTAGGCGATATCGCCGAGAACCGCGACCCATCGGTGCAGGCGTGTGACCTGGTCGAATTCGTCCCCGTGTAGCAGCAGGTAACGGCGACCATCGAGCGTGGTATGGATGAATTCATGTTCGACGCGAATTTCGCCGAATGACGTGCCGACATATTCCCGTAGCGCTTCATCGTGGTTGCCCGGGATAAAAAACACCTGCGAACCTTGCCGCGCCTTGCGCAAGACCTTTTGCACGATGGTGTTCTGCGCCGGCGACCAATGGATGCCACCCCGGCTCATTGCCCAGAAGTCGATGATGTCTCCCAGCAGAAACAGGTATTCCGAGGGGTGCTCGCGCAGAAAATCGAGCAGACGCTCTGCCTGGCAAGCTCGCGTGCCGAGGTGAATGTCGGAGAGAAAAATTGATCTGACTTGCGCCATGATTCAAGTTGACCGGATCGTCTATAACGTGGAGATACTAAGCAAGTAATGTGACATTTGCGTTACATGAGGGATCGGTTTGCAAGACCGTCACAAAAAATTCACTTTTCATGGTTATGCTGGATGCTGGAAAAATTTGTCACGGTCGACCGCGACTGCAATGACTCTATATAAGGAAGCCAGATGGAAAGTCCATACAAAGGGAAAACGGGCCTGAGACGCCTGTGGAATGCCTTTCACTACTCCCTGGCGGGATTCAGCGCCGCATTCAAGAACGAGGATGCCTTCCGGCAGGAAAGCCTGCTCGCCCTGGTGTTGATACCCACCGCATTATTTTTGCCTGTGGCGCCAACCAGCAAGGCAATGATGATTGCCAGCGTCTTGCTGGTACTGATTGTTGAATTGCTGAACTCCGCTGTCGAAGCAACGGTCGACCGGATTTCCCTGGAAGACCATTTGCTCGCCAAGCGCGCCAAGGATATCGGCAGTGCCGCAGTGCTGCTGAGTCTGGCTAATCTGGCTGTGGTCTGGCTGTTTGTGTTGCTGGGCTGAAGCGAGTCTCTAAAACACCATTTCCCCTTCCTGGCATGATCCGTTCGGACTAATTATTACCCCAACTGTTTCATTTCTGCGTCATCTTCTCTTGTTAATCTTGCTCGAATCGTCGCTGAACAGATGCATCGCTGCCTTGAGCTGAACGGACTACAAAATTGCCTGGCCAGTCCATAAGTCTCGTAACAATCGGCAAGTAATCTGCGCATGTCTGATCAGAAATCAGGTTCAGGACGCTTCAAAGGATATATGCCACACCCGTCGTGAGGCGGGGCCGGAAAGCCACGGGTCTTAAAAGAAGACAGCCGGGCCGCCATCTAAAAGGTTCGCAGTCATGTTCCCAAAATCTGCAGGGAACGGGCGGCAGGACCAGGTACTTGGGGGGCTGCAATAGCCCTGGTTTCATGTTCGAAGCCTGCCGCCCGGAAGTTGGAATGTTTTGCTGGTTTAACTTTTGATCTTAACTTTAATTTGGAGAGAAACATGAAATTGAAACTTATCGCACTGGCCGCCATGCTGGCCGCTTCCGGTGTTGCCCAGGCGAAAATCGCCGACAGCAACGACAACGGCAACTCATATTCTGGTGACATGTTCGCCAGCCTGGTGAGCGTGTCCAACACCGCCTCCTACACCGTCGACCTGGGCCTGCGCCTGGACCAGTTTACCGCCGCCGTCGCGCCGACCCAAACCGGCGTCAAGCTGGTGTGGGACCTGGACAACAACAGCTTCTCCGACCTGAGCACCGTCGCCACCGGTCTGGCTAGCAAGATGCAGACGTTGAACTACGGTTCGGTCTACTCCACCTTCGCGACGGCCGCTGTTCAAGGCGCTACTGACCTGAAGTTCGACGTCAAGGCCATGGACGGTCTGCCCACCAGCTTGCCGGGTGTCGGCACCAACCGTTATCTGTCCACCTCCGCTGCCAGCAGCATCACTGCCACCAACAGCCAGGTGTTTGCAATGGACAACGTGGATGTTTATCCCACTGCCGCCAACATTGATCTCACCAACAGCACCCATGGCGTTTCCCTAATCACCGCAGGCGCCAACATGTTTGATTCCGGCGATGCCACCAACGTCTATTTCGAGAATGGCAGTAAGGACAACTGGAATAGTGCTGTCAGCTTTACTTCCACTGGCAACATCAGCAATGCCCTGAATTTCTACTCTTTGACCAACACCGACACCAACGGTACTCACCAAGCTACTGTCACCAAGTACGCCGGCGTCTGGAGCTTCGATACGACCACCGCCCAGTTGAGTTACACCGCTGCCGCCCCATCTGCCGTTCCTGTCCCTGCCGCAGTCTGGTTATTGGGTTCCGGCCTGATCGGCATGGTTGGTGTGGCACGTCGCAAGAAGGCGGCCTAAACGCCTTCAGTACCCTTGTTCCGGTGGCCGAAGTCATGACCTCGGGGCAAGGTTGCAAGTCGTAGGTCTAACAAATTGTTTCAATAAGAACACTTAGCTATTTATTTTTTATTTATCTGGAGATTTACCATGAAATTGACCAAAATTGCACTGGCCGTTGCTGCTCTGGCTGCTGCGCCTTCCGCTTTCGCCGCTGTCGGTAGCCTGCAAGCGCTTTATGGCGTCGTTCCCGCCAACACCGTGTATGTGTCCGGCGCATCCGCACTGTCCGGTTCCTTCGCCAACGTGGTCGCTGCCAACTGCACTGGCGGCTCCACCAACGTGAAATCCCTCACCATCAGCAAAACCCCCTCCACTCCCGCCACCGGCAGCACCAGCGACGGTCGCGTCACCGTGTGCACCACCAGTTCTACCGACGGCCAGTTCGCCGGCCCGTTCGCTGTGGTCAAGCGTGACACCAACGGTTCCTTCGACGGTGTTGGCCCGGTGATAGACCAGTCCGGCCTGACCAAGTGGGCTGACGTGGCCAACTGCGACAGCGCCACCCTGCAGTGCGGGCTCGATAGCTCCACCGTGCGCATCCCCCATGCCGGCCTGACCGACGTGGACACCAACGTGTGGGTCGGCATGGCCAACACCGGCGCGCTGAGCATTCCCGTCACCAATCCGGCCACCACCGGCACCGTTCTGAATGGCGGCTTCGCCGGCCAGGGCTTTGGCGTGATGGTGACAGAGAGCCTGTACAACGCCATGATGGCCAAGCAGGTCGCCGAAGGCCGCCTGCCGGTCGCCGCCGGCACTGCCTCCTGCGTCGCTGGCAACTTTACCCCTGGCGCATGCCAGCCCAGCATCAGCAAGGAAGAGTACGCCGCCATCGTTGACGGCAACAACTTCAACTACCTCTCCAACGGTGCTCTGTCCGGCGACACCGGCGTGGTCAACCTGTGCCGTCGCGTTGAAACCTCGGGCACCCAGGCTACGTCCAATGTGTACTTCCTGAACAACTCCTGCGGCAACGCCAACCCCACCGGTGGTTTCAAGATGCCGAAGGCGGTGGACCTGGCAAACAGCCCGACTGCTGTGACCTTCAGTACCAGCAAATTGCCGGTGGCTGACAAAGTTACCGGTAACTACGACGACTTCGGCGGCGCGTTCGGCCTGTTCGAAGGCTCGGGCACCGGCGATGCGCGCAACTGCGTGATCTATCGCAACAGCGGCAAGAACCCGAACAACGTGGCTGATACCCTGGGCACCTACGCTGCTGGCTGGATCTCGCTGGAAAACGCGCCGGCCGCCGGCTGGAAGCTGGTCAAGCTGGATGGCGTATCGCCTAACGCGGTTCAAGTTGCCGTGGCCAATGACACCGATGGCAATCCCGACGGCTGGATGGCGGATACCAACCAGCGCACCAACGTGGTGAAGGGCTACTACGATGCGGCGCCGGAACTGGAAATGCTGTGGCCTTCTACCACCCCCTACAGCACCTTCCTGACATCGCTGAAGAACACCTTCGCTGACCCGGCTCTGGTGAGCCTGCGCGGCGTGTTCCAGGCCAACGGCTTGTTCACCCACGCCGGCAACGAGACCAAAGTGCACAAGGGCACGCGCAACGGCAACTTCTGCGCACCCCAGGCTCTGTTTGAGTAAGCAAGTTCCGGTTGACCCAGGTTCTGCTGTTGGAGCCTGAGTCCATCTGAATCCCACCCCTCGGCGACGGGGGGTGGTTTTTTGCTTTTTGGCTTTGCGCCTGTGTGGCTTGTAAAACAAACGCGGGCCGGCAAGCCTTTGCCAGAACTTTTGATGTGTTAGCAAAGGCTTGCCGGTCTGCGGTAAGGCTTGTGTGTGGTGAACAATGAATAGAACGCTGTGGATGATAGGGCTGGCGCTGCTGGGCGGGATGGGGTTGGTCCATGCGGAAGATGCACAATTTGATGTATACGAATATCGGATCGAGGGCGCAACGTTGTTGCCTGTCACCGTAGTAGAGCAGGCGGTGTATGCCCATCTGGGCGAGAAGAAAAACGTCGCCGATGTGGAAAAGGCGCGCGAGGCGCTGGAGCGCGCCTATCACGGCGCAGGCTATCTGACGGTGCTGGTGAGCATCCCGGAACAAAAAGTGAATGGCGGCGTGGTCAGGTTGGAGGTGACCGAAGCGCCGGTGGATCGTTTGCGCGTGGTCGGGTCGCGCTATTACAGCCTGGGTGAGATCAAGGCCGGGGTGCCGGAGCTGGCCGAAGGCAATGTGCCGCATTTTCCGGAAATGCAAAAACAGCTGGCGAGCCTGAATCGTTCCGGCGACCGCAGGATCACGCCGGTGCTGCGTCCCGGCAAGACGCCGGGCACGGTGGAAGTGGATCTGAAAGTGCAGGATCAGCTGCCGCTGCACGGCAATGTGGAACTGAATGACCGGCAGAGCCAGGATACGACGCGGACACGGCTCAGCGCCAGCCTGCGCTGGGACAATTTGTGGCAGAAACAGCATGGCCTGGGGCTGACGATGCAGACCGCGCCGGAAAACCCCGACGAGAGCCAGGCGCTTTCCGCCAGCTATACCGTGCCGCTGGCATTCGGGAATTACCTTGCCCTGTATGGCGTGCATACGACTTCCGATGTGGCGGCTCTGGGAACGCTGAATGTACTGGGCAACGGCGATATTTTCGGGGCGCGCTACATCCTGCCGCTGCGCGGACGCGGAGCATTCTCGCACAGCGCAACGCTAGGGGTGGATTACAAGGATTTCGACCAGACGGTGGCTCTTGTCGGCGGCGGCGATTTCAATACGCCGATCCGCTATCTGCCCTTCATGCTGGGCTGGGACGGAAACTGGCTGGAAGAAGGGCGCACCACCAGGCTCGGTCTGAATTTCAATTTCCATGTGCGCGGACTGGTTGCGGACGAAGTGGATTTCGCCAACAAGCGTTTCAAGGGGCGGCCCAATTATGCGTTTCTGCGCGGAAATTTTTCGCATACCGAAACCGGGTCGCAAGGCTGGGGGGTAACCGGGCGTGCCAGCTTGCAGGTCGCGGCCCAGCCGCTGATTGCCAACGAACAGTTCGCGATTGGCGGAGTGGATACCGTGCGCGGCTATCTCGAATCCTCCGCCATGGGGGATGACGGCGCAACGCTCGGGCTGGAAGCCTTTACGCCCAACTTCGCCAAACACCTGGGCGATGCGCTGGATGACGTGCATCTGCTGGCGTTTGTCGATGGTGGACGGGTCCGCGTACGCAGCCCGTTGCCGGATCAGGCTAGCCAATTCTTGTTGTCAGGGGCAGGATTCGGGCTGCGCCTCAAGGGCTGGAAAGGCGTGTCGGCCGGGCTGGACTGGGCGGTGGCGCTGAAAGAGGTTGGCAGGACACAGGCGGGTGACACCCGTGGGCATTTTCGTTTGGGGTATGAGTGGTGAACAGGTGAGGGGTTAGTAGGTGAGGGGTGAGGGGTGAGGCGGAAATCAAAAGCCCGCTCCAAACCCGGTTTTACGCCTCACCCCTCACCTCTCACCTCATCACAGGAGAACAACATGAACCGCAACATATATCGGCTGGTTTTCAATACCGCATCAGGCATGCTGGTTCCCGTAGCGGAAACGGCGCGCAGCCACGGCAAGGCGGCAAGCGGAACGGCATTGGTCTTGGCCGGATTGTTGCTGGCATCGGCGGCATCGGCCGAGATGCCGGTGGCGTGCGGCGGGGGAAGTTGCGGTACGGCCCCGGCTTCAGTCACGGGTTTTGTCACATCGGGCCAGGCAAATTACCAGGTCAGTGGAACTCAGGGCATCGTCAGCCAGATGGGCGATAAATCCATCCTCAACTGGAAAAGTTTCAATGTCAGCCCCGGTCATGACGTGCGGTTCCAGCAGGTGGATAGCCTCGCCTCGCAGAACCTGGTGCAGGGCGCCATCTTCACTTCGCTCAACCGCATCTGGGACATGAATCCCAGCGTGATTGCGGGCAGCATTTCGCAAGCTGCGGGGCAAAAGGCGAATATCATTCTGGTCAACACCAACGGCATCGCCTTCATGGGCGGGTCGCAGGTGAACCTCAATCAATTCACGGCATCCAGCCTCGATATCAAAGATAGTTTCATTCTGGCATCGCTCTTTCCCGGAGATCGCATACCCCAGTTTCAGGGCGAGACGGGTTTCATCAAGGTGTTCGAGGGAGCAAGGATTACGGCGGGCAGCTTTGGTCGGGTGATGCTGATCGCGCCCACGGTGGTGAACAAGGGTACGGTCGAAGCTCCTGATGGACAAGTGATCATGGCAGCAGCCAGCAAGGTCTATCTGCGGGCATCCGGCACAGAAGACGCCAATGTGCGTGGACTGCTGGTCGAGGTGGATAGTCCGGCCGGCCTGGATAATTTCGACACGGACAATACTGGCGTAAAGGACGGCGTGCTTGACGGCCAGGCGGTGGCGCTGAAAGATGCGGCGCTAGACAAGATTGGTCACGCCACCAACCTGGGTGAGTTGTCCACGCCGCGCGGCAATGTGACCATGGTTGGCTACGCCGTGAACCAGCAGGGCATCGCGCGGGCGACGACTTCGGTGGTGGCCAACGGCTCGATCTATTTGCTGGCCAAAGACCGCGCCAGTTCCAACGGTGTGTTTGATTCCGTGGGTGCGCGGCGTGGTGGGCGGGTGACTCTGGGTGAGAGCAGTTTGACTGAGGTGCTGCCGGAGGCTGGCGACAGCATGGGCGCCGTCGACGGCAACGCTGGCGCCGGGATGGAGAAGGTTTCGCAGGTTCAGGTGCTTGGGCAGGATATACGCATGGCAGGCGGCGCGGTGATCGATGTGCCATCTGGCGAGGTGAACCTGATTGCAGTGGATGCACCCGGCTCGCTGACCTCGGCTGACTCGATTTATACCGGCAATAGCCCGGTATCCAGCGCCGCGCGCATTCACATTGCCGACGGCGCACGCATCAGCGTGGCGGGACTGGAAAACATCGAAGTTTCTGCAGCACGCAATAGTGTGGAAGTGGAACTGCGTGGCGATGAGTTGAAGGATTCCCCGGTCAATCGCGATGGCCCACTACGCGGCGAAACAGCCTATGTTGACATCAACCGCGCGCTGGCCAACGCCAATGCGGGCAAGTCAACGCTGATCGCACAGGACAGCCTGGAGGCCTATCAGGCGCGCACCGAGCGTACCGTAGCCGAACGATCGACGGCGGGCGGCACCGTGAATGTGCACTCGCAGGGTGAGGCCATTATCGAGTCCGGTGCGGTGATCGATCTCTCCGGCGGCAGTCTGCTCTACACCCCAGCCACCGTGAAGACCACGCTGCTGACCTCCAATGGCAAGCTGACCGATCTGTCTGATGCCAGCGCTGAGACGAAATACGACGGCATTGCCACTCGTTACGTGGTGGATTACGGAAAATGGAACGTGAAGGAAGTCATCGATCTGGGGCAGAGTTTTCGTTATGACCCAGGCTATGTCGAAGGCAAGAACGCCGGCGCGCTCAGCGTGTTCGGCATGAAGGCGACGTTCATGCAGGCCGACATTAAGGGGAGCACCAAGGTGGGTGAACTGCAGCGTAATGCAGGCGTTCAGCCGACCGGCGCGCGCCTGACGCTGGGTTTTAACGACGCGGATGGGCGCAATGCCGTCACTAACCTGAGCGTGCCGACCCGTGATTACAAACTTAACCAGGATGTGGAATTGACCAATGCGGCTGCATTATTGCCTGCCGGTTTCAAGTTTGGCGATACGCTGTCGGATGATCTTAAAAACACACTGAGGGTTAATGCCGGGGTGCTTGGCAAAGACAAGATTGCCTTGCTGGAGGTTTTCAGCAATCAGGCGGTGGCCGTGCGTGATGCGCTGCGTACGCCGCAAGGCGGTGGTGTTTCGATTATCGGCAGCGGGGTGACGGTGAATGCCGACATTGAGGCGACCAGTGGCGCGATCAGCCTGGCCGCGCGCAATACGGCGCGCACGGTTCCGGAAACTCTGACAGGCAATCTGCCCGATCCACGGCTGGATATTGCAGACGGCGTGACACTGTCGGCGCGCGGCGCGTGGGTTAACGACTTGCCGGCTGCGTCAGCGGGCAACGGTATGGTGGCTCAGGTCAATGGCGGCAAGATCACGTTGTCTGCTGAAACGCAGGCCGGTGTTAACGAGTTGATTGCCCGGGGCGTCGTGGCACTGGGACAAGGCACGCTGCTGGACGCGAACGGTGGCGGCTGGGTCAAGGCCGACGGCAAGGTAGTCGGCGGCAACGGCGGCGAGGTGAGCGTATCCGGCTTCGAGGTGTCCGGCGTGGATCAGAATGTGCAGGCCTATGGTCTGGGCAAGGGCGGAAAGATCACACTGGCCAGTAACCGAATCAAGATCGGCGGGACGCCAGAAAACGAGCCCGGCGCACTGCATCTCGATCCGGGCTTTTTCGAGCGCGGCGGTTTTGCCGATTTCAATCTGACTGCGCTGGAAAATTTCACTGTGGCCGATGGGACGGTGATCAAACCAACCGTCAAGAGTCTTGAATTGCAACCGGGTTATACGCTCGCGCCAACCGGCAGCAAAATTGAAAGCTTCACCAGTATTGTCAAGCAGGATGATAGGCTGCGCCAAGCCGCGAACCTGACGCTGGCGGCGAAGCAGAAAGACACCGGTACTGGCGAGATATTGATCGGTCAGGGCGCACGAATTGATGCTGATCCCAAGGCGAAAATCACGCTGGAATCCCTTAACGTGGTCGACATCCAGGGCAGTGTTACCACGCCGGGCGGTAGCATTACCGTGCTGCATGGCGGTGGTTTTGCCGATGTCAATGTGATCTGGCTGGGCAGCGATGCGCTGCTCGATGTGTCTGGCAAGGCGCTGACCTACACCGACAGCCGCGGATTGACCCAAGGAAAAGTGATGGCAGGCGGCGCGGTCAGCTTGAATGCAAAAACCGGCTACGTCGTCACTGAGGCGGGTTCGCGTATTGATGTCTCGGGCGCGGCGCCGGTGCGGCTCGACGTGCTGAACGAAAGCGGTGGGCTGGGGCGAATGGTCGGTAGCGATGCGGGCACGTTGACGGTGTACGCCGAGCAGGGCGTGCTGCTGGACGGTGGCATCGCTGCGCATGGCGGTAGTGCTTCCAATCGTGGCGGCTCGTTCGATCTGACACTGAGCAAGTATGTGGAGCTAGATTTTGGCAGCCTGCCCGATATCACATTGAGCCTGGCGCAGACGGTGGCGCCGCAGGCGACCGGACTGACGCCCGAGATGCCAATTCCTATCTCCGATGTGGTGAAGGTGGGGGTGGACACGCTCGAAGCCGCAGGGTTTGACCGCATTGCCTTTGCCAGCCGCGATGCGATCCGTCTCGAAGACGGGCTGAACCTTGGCGCGAATCGTGCGCTGCCGCTGCGCGAAGTCAAACTCGATGCAGCGCGCATCCAGACTGCTGGCGGCGACGCCGCGCTGGCCGCTGAAACGCTGCGGATCGGCAATTACGATCCGAGTCGCGTAGGCGGCACCAGCGCGGTGACGAATACCGGCACACTCACGCTGAATGCGCGTCAACTGGAACTGGCGGGCAAGCTACGCCTGGAAGGCATGGCGCGCGCGGAACTGAACGGCACGGAAGGCATTCAGCTAGTGGGCGTAACGACCGGCATCGCACGCCCGTCCGGCGAGCTCCAGGCCGTTGCCGATCTGGTATTTCACGGCGCGGTAGTGGCGCCGACTACCTATACGCAATATAACATCCTTGCTCCGGGTAAAAACGTGAGCTTCACCCGTAATACCAATGTACCGGTGCAGCCGTTGTCCGCGCTAGGCAGTCTAAAAGTCGAAGCGAAAAACATCGTGCAGGATGGCAATCTGTGGGCGCCGTTCGGCCAGATCGAATTCAAGGCGGACGAATCGCTCACCTTCAAGAACGGCAGCTTGACTTCTGTCGCCGCTGCGCCCGGTAGTCTGACTCCGTTCGGCAAGATGATGAACGGCCGCTCCTGGGTTTATGATCTGGATTCCGGTAATGTGCCTGCCGGCCAGCTTGAGCAGTCAGAACTCGCCGAAAAATCTATCCGCATGTCGGGTAAAAGCGTCGACATGCAGGCCGGGGCGAAGCTCGACCTGACTGGCGGCGGCGACCTTCAGGCCTATGAATTCACCGTGGGGCCGGGCGGTTCGCGCGACATCCTGGCCGACGCCAATACTTACGCCATCCTGCCCGGTTATGCGGGCGGCATCGCGCCGGGCGATGTGCAGGAGGCGCAAGGCTTCAACCGTGCCGCGGGCGATGCGGTGTATCTGTCCGGCGTGGCGGGCTTGGCTGATGGAGTCTATACGTTGCTGCCAGCGCACTATGCGCTGTTGCCTGGCGCGTATGCGGTCAAGCTCAACACCGGCATCAAGGATGTGCTGCCGGGGCAGGCCTATAGCCGCCAGGATGGCGTGCGCGTCGCGGCAGGTTACCTGACCGACAGCCGTACGAATGCGCCGAAAGACGCTAATTGGAGCGGCATCGAAGTGCTTACCGGCGACCAGGTTCGTGAGCGTTCCGAGCTTACCGTGACGCTGGCATCGAATTTTTTTGCAGAGGGCAAGAGCCGCCCGCAGGACGCCGGGTTACTGTCGGTTGCCACTACCGGAACGGGTAGCGATAGCCTGAAGCTTGACGCGACTTACCGGCTAGATGCGGGCAGCGATGGACGCGGCGCGGCGGTGGACATTAGCGCGCTGAAGCTGGCAATTATTAGCGGCAATCCGTCCGGTATCGACCCGGCTGCCACGCGTATCGACGTGGACAAGCTCAACGCGCTGGGCGCGGAAAGCCTGTTACTGGGCGGCACGCGAAATACAAACGGCGACACCACTATGCTGACTGTTGGCGCGGATACCGTCACGCTGGCCAATGATGCCGCACATGCCCTGAAGGGCGGGGAAATCATCCTGGCGGCAAAGGACACGCTGACCCTTAAATCCGGCAGCGCCATCGAAGCGCAGGGGGCTGCGGGCGATGCCGGTAACTACATCGCGGCAGGTAATGGCGCGCTGGTGCGCGCTGCTTCGAGCACCGCAAGTTTTGCGCGCGATGGCAGCCAGGATGGCACCTTGGGAACCTTGACCGGTGAGGTTGGCAGCACGATCAAGGCATCGAGTTCGATTGCCCTTGATGCGACCAGGCAGACTGATTTTCAGGGGACTACGATTTTCGCTGACGGCAAGGGTAATCCCGTCGCCGGGAATCTGGCAATGGGAGCGACGCGCGTGAGTTTCGGCGATGCGCCAACGGACAGCGAAGGCCTGGTGTTCAGCCAGACCGAACTGGACGGGCTGAACAGTCTGGCATCCCTGGCGCTGACGAGTTACAACACGTTTGACCTGTATGGCGACGTGAGCGTGGGCGGGATTGACGCACAAGGCAAACCGACACTGCAAAATCTGACCCTGCGTGGGGCGGGGTTGGCCGGGCTCGGCAATAGCGGCAAGACCGCGAACTTGCGCGCAACGGAATTGCTGATCGACAACCCGGCAAACGCGACCTATGTGGCAGGTGGCGCGTTGGGCGACGGCACGCTGGCGATCCAGGCGGACAGGCTGGTGCTGGGTGAAGGCGACAAGGCGATCAAGGGGTATTCCACGGTCAATGTGACGGCGAATGAACTCATCGGGCGCGGCACAGGTGAAACCACTATCGCAGCCGAGACGAATCTGAACGTCGCCCGCATCAGTGGCGAGCAAGGTTCGAATCAGGCTCTGGACGCCAGCGGCAAACTGAACGCGGCCAAAACTACGGCGGACAGGGTGCTCGCTGCCGTGAATGCCCTGGGGGCGAAATGGGCGTTGTCCGGTACTCAGGTGTTGTTCGATACCCAGGCAACATTGCCTTCCGGGCAGTTCAAACTTACCGCCACGACCGGCAATCTCGAGCTCGGCGCGAACGCCGGGGTGGACGTGGCTGGGCGCACGGTGGGATTTTTCGATGTCAGCCGTCCCGCATCTGCGGGTAAAGCTGAATTGATTAGCGATAACGGCGACGTGGTGCTACAGGCCGGCGCGGTAGTGAATGTGTCCGCTGCTGCCGGGGGCGACGCGGGCGACGTGATTATCCGCGCGACCAGGGGTACTGCGATTGTCGCCGGCAATACCTTGCAGGGCTCGTCACCGGTCGATGCCGATGGGGTACGTGGCGAAGGTTCACGCTTCGATCTGGACGTGAAAACGCTGGCGGATTTTTCCGCACTCAACACCACGCTCAACCAGGGCGAATTCGATGGCGCGAGAAGCGTGCGCGTGCGTACCGGCGACGTAAGCGTGGCGGCAGCCGATACGCTGAAGGCAAAGGAAGTGCGCATTGCCGTGGATAGCGGCAAGCTCGACGTGGCGGGCCACATCGACGCCTCTGGCAAGGACGCGGGCAGTATTGGTTTGTACGCAAAGAACGACGTGACCGTGCTGGCTGGGGCGAAGCTCGACGCCTATGCAACGGGTGAACATGAGAACGGCGGCGAAGTGGAAATTGGTGCCGTAGCTGGCCGGCTTAATTTGGCCGCAGGGAGTTCGATCGACGTGCATGCCGGCAACGGCGGTGAAGTCTTGCTGCGTGCGTCCCGTACAGGGGGTGGAGCAGGAACCGAGGTGGCCGTGGATGGTGTGAATAGCGACATCAGTGGCGCGAAGTCCGTGGTGGTGGAAGCGGTCAAGCTTTATGAGGGTAAAACCACGCTTACCGATACGGGTGCCAGCAGCGGCACGACGCTGAGTCTTGCCACAGTGAATACCGATAACACCAGCTTTGCTACTAACGTAGCGACGATCAAGTCGCGCTTGGGCAAGACCGATGATGCGAATTTCCATGTGCGCACCGGAGTGGAGGTGCGTTCGACCGGAGATATGACTCTCAGCAAAGACTGGAATTTAGGGGATACAGCCCCAGGCACCCCCGTCACTCCCAACCGGCCGGGTGGCGAGCCGGGTGTGTTGACCTTGCGGGCACAGGGCAACCTCAAGCTCAACAACAACCTGTCGGATGGTTTCAATGTGGCGACGCCATTCAGCAGCGGTACCACGCCGGCCACCCTGTTGGCCGGTGATTCGTGGAGTTATCGCCTGATTGCCGGGGCGGACAAGGATGCTGCCGATCCGCTGGCAGTCAAGGTGGGCAATAGCGACGTGACACTGGCGGCAGGCAAGCTGGTGCGCACCGGCACCGGCGACATTCGCATCGCGTCCGGCCGCAACATCGTGTTGGCCGATAACAAGTCGGCAATCTACACCGCCGGTCGTGTCGCCGATACCGTCAGCGCTTTTGTGACACCAGCTAGCGTGTTGAAACCCGTGTTCGCCCAGGGCGGCGGCGATGTCAGCCTGACCGCGCTGGGTGACATTACCGGCAAGCCCTCGGCGCAACTCTATTCCGAGTGGTTGTACCGCCAGGGCGCGATCGATCCGGCGACGGGGGATTACACGCAGCAACCCGCCTGGTGGGTGCGCTTTGACCAGTTCCAGCAGGGCGTGGGCGCGCTTGGCGGAGGTAATGTCACGCTGCATGCTGATGGCAACGTGAAAGATGTTTCGGCCAGCACGCCGACGCAAGGCCGCATGGCCGCTACAACTCAGGATTCCAGTAAACTGGTCGTAACCGGCGGTGGCGATTTGCGTGTGGAAAGCGGCGGTGATGTGCTGGGTGGTCAGTATTACGCCGACCGCGGCGATCTCATTATCAAGGCGGGGGGCAAGATCGGGCGTAGCGATCAGAAAATTACCCCGACCTCGCAACCGCTAGATACTTTGCTGTCGCTGGGCGATGCGCAAGCACAAGTGCAGGCGTTTGGCGATGTGACGATCAGTAATGTGCTCAACCCGCATCTGCTGGTGCAGAGTGCTGGGAATCTGGTTGTCGGTATTGGCGCGACAAAGCCGCTGCGCAGCTTGTTTTCGACCTACTCCGCTGATAGCGGTGTGGATATGCAAAGCCTGACAGGCCAGGTGACGTTGACCGAGGGCGTGAGCAGTTTGACCAGCACTTTCGGAACTCTACTGAACTCTGCCGAAGGAAAACGCGATAACCAACTTGATCTGGCTTATCTGTTGCCCCCCAACCTGTCGGCGACTGCCTTCCAGGGCAGTATTTCCGTCGGCACTCAGACGCGGAATCTGACTATGAGTCCAGCGACAGATGCGAATCTGTCGCTGCTGGCAGCTGATTCTGTGAAATTGAATACAACGCTCAGCATGAGCGACCGCGATCCGGCCCTGATACCCAGCCCGGTTCGACCGGTTTCAGTGGATACGGTGACAGGTGTTTTGCAAATTCCCAAATTGATTGTCAATCCGGATAGCCCCCAGCCACTAGACCATGCCGCAGTGCCGGTTCACCTGGGTGGCACTGCGCCGGCCAGTGTGTATGCCGTGAAGGGCGATGTGGAAGGATTTTACGACAAATCGTCGGAGCATTTGGTCAGCACCTTGAACCTGCCCAAGGCCGTACGGGTGCGGGCCGGGCGTGATGTGCGTGATCTGGGAGTTCTGGTGCAGCATGCCGACGCTGCCGATGTCAGCCGGATCGAGGCGGGTCAGGATGTGTTCTTTTCCGGAGTTGATCGCAGGGACAAGGCCAAAATCTGGGTTGGCGGCCCTGGGCGTCTGGAAGTCTCTGCCGGTCGAAATATTGACTTGGGTACTTCGGCCGGGATAGTCAGCCGGGGCAATCTCGATAATCCAAATCTGCCGAGTAGCGGGGCCGATTTGCAACTGGCGGCTGGGGTGGGCGCGAACGGTATCGATTATCAGGGCGCGGTGAATCGGTTGATTGCCAAACTGGAGTCGGGTGCACCGGACGATGCCACGCTGTGGCAGGCGCGCTGGCTTGTCGGCAACGCTTCATTGCCGGCAGACGCCGCGCTGGCTGCGGTTAAAGAAGTGCATGCGCTGGATGCTAATGCTCAGCATGAACGGGTGCGCGACATGCTGTTCACCGCATTGCGCAGCACAGGCCGCGATTCCAACGACGTCAACAGTCCGTTTGCTGGCGACTTTACGCGGGGCTACGCAGCGCTGGAAACGCTCTTCCCCGGAATCGACGAGAAAAATTCAGATGGCAGTTTCAAAAACTATTCCGGCAATATCGACCTCTTCGCCAGTCGGGTAAAGACCGAGCGCGGCGGCAATATCGAGTTTTTGCTGCCCGGTGGCGAACTCGTAGTGGGGCTTTCCAACACGCCCGCTGCGCTAGTCGATGTTGGCAGCAATGTGCTTGGTATCGTCGCGGCGGGTGAGGGAGATATCAAAGGCTTTGCGCGCGGCGACATTCTCGTCAACCAGTCGCGCATTCTCACCGTAGGTGGAGGCGATGTGTTGTTGTGGTCGAGCGAAGGCGATATCGACGCGGGCAAGGGCAAGAAGACCGCATCTGCCGTGCCACCGCCGATCACCGTCGTTGACGACAAAGGTAACGTGTCCCAAATATTGCAAGGCGCAGTGACAGGCAGCGGAATCGGCGCACTATCCACCGGCGGCATCGCCGCAGGCGACGTCGATCTGGTCGCGCCCAAGGGGACGGTGAACGCGGGTGATGCCGGCATACGTGCGGGCAACCTGAATATCGCCGCGCAGATCATACTGGGTGCCGACAATATTACTGTGTCGGGCAGTTCCAGCGGTACCCCGGTTGCAGATACCAGCGCGGCCACCGCCACCACTTCCGGCGCAACAGCGGCTGGAGGCGACCAGACCACTGCTGCGCTGGCGCAGAATCTGGCGGATGCCACAACAAAAAATTCCTTCAGGCCAACCTTCATCACCGCCGAGGTGGTTGGGCATGGGGAGTGATTCAGAGGGGGCCGACCCCGGCCCTGCTGGGGTGAGTTAGGGATTAGTCCGTTCAGCCTAATGCCAGTGCGAAAATCTGTAACCTTCCGCGAGGATAATTCAGTCTCCTGAATTATTTTCCGGTTGATAACTCTATGCGCGCCCTTGTCTCACTGATTGCCTTCTTGTTGTGTACGTTTTCCCTCGTCAGCCATGCTTCGTGGAACGAAGATTGGTCCGGGCGCAAGAAAATTACCCTGACCGGTCCGGCGGGCGAGGTAGTGGATGCGCCGGTGCTGATCCGGCTGCATACGGGCAACTTCGATTTTCTCTCGGCAAATGAAAACGGCAGCGACCTGCGTTTTGTGGCGGGCGACGACAAGACCGAGCTGAAGTTTCATATTGAAAAATGGGATAGCGCGAACCAGATGGCGCTGGTTTGGGTGAAGGTGCCCAAGCTCTCGGCCAAGACGGAAATTTTACTTTATTTCGGAAATGAGAAAGCGGCGCCTGCATCGGATGCCAAAGGGACTTATGACGCCAGCAGCGCGGTGTATCACTTCGCGGAGCCGGGCGGTAACCCTCAGGATAGCGGGTCGAACGGACTGCATGCGACGCAGTCTTCCGCGCAGCGCGTGGCGGCTTCTTTCTCGAATGGGGGGGCGGGATTCAACGGGTCTCAAAGCGTGGTGCTGCCTGCGGTAAATGCGGCAGGCGGCTACAGCTTTGCCGTATGGATCAAACCTTCCGCGCTGGATGGCGGCCTGATCCAGTCGGGCGGTCTGAGCGTAACGCTCGAAGGCGGCGCGGTCAGGGCGCAGTCGGGCACGGCGAGCGTGATGTCCAGTTCGCCGCTGAGCGTGGGGAAATGGCATCACCTGGCCTTTACGGTTTCCGATGCTTTGCGTGTGTATGTGGACGGCAAGCTGGCAGGCGAGGCGCCGGGCGCAACGCCGGCAGCGGGTGAAGTGTCTCTGGGAGCCGGGTTCCAGGGCGAGCTGGACGAAGTTCAGATTTCGGGCATGGCGCGTAATGCGGCATGGATGGCCGTGCAGGCAGCGCAGGGGCCGGATGGAAAGCTGGTTTTTCTGGGCGAAGACGAGATCAGTGAAGGCGGCGGGGAGGCTTCTTACTTCGGCGTGATTCTGCAATCGGTGACGCTGGACGGCTGGGTGGTGATCGGCATCCTGGCGGTGATGTTTGTGATTGCGGTATGGGTAATGTTTGAAAAAACCATTTACGTCAACCGTATGGATAAATCCAACAACCAGTTCATGGATAAATTCCGCGAGCTATCGACTGACCTGGCGATGATCGATAAAGCCAAGGGTCTGGCGGACGATTTCATGCATTCCTCGCTGTACCGCATTTATCACATCGGCGCGACAGAAATTGCGCACCGTTTCAAGGACACGGATGCATCGCAGCTCGACAAGTCGCTGTCGCCGCAGGCGCTCAATTCGATTCGCGCCAGCCTGGATGCCGGGCTGGTGAAGGAAACCCATCGCCTTAACCGGCTCATGGTGCTGCTCACCATCGCTATTTCCGGCGGGCCGTTCCTGGGGTTGCTGGGCACGGTGGTGGGGGTGATGATCACTTTTGCCGCGATTGCCGCTTCCGGCGATGTCAACGTCAATGCTATTGCGCCGGGTATAGCCGCCGCGCTGGTGGCCACCGTGGCGGGCCTGGCGGTGGCGATTCCTGCGCTGTTTGGCTACAACTACCTGGGTTCGCGCGTCAAGACGATTTCGTCCGACATGCATATTTTTATCGACGAGTTCATTACCAAACTCGCCGAAAATTACAGCCGTTGATCGGAGGTCGCCATGAAGGTCCAGGAAGACAACGAACCTTTCGATGATATCAATGTGACGCCGATGCTGGATCTGGCGTACGTGTTGCTGGTGATTTTCATCATCATGACCACGGCGTCGGTGCAGGGGATCAAGGTCAATCTGCCCAAGGCAAGCAATTCACCCAGTCTGGCCAAGCCGCAAACCAAAGCGATTACGATCGCCGAGGGCGGGCAGATTTTTCTTGATGCTTATCCGGTAACGATAGACGAATTGCGTACCCGTCTGGGCCAGTTGAAGGCAGCCAATCCCGAGCTGCCAGTGGTAGTCAAGGGCGATACGGTGGTGCAGTACGGCAAGGTGATGGAGGTGCTTGAATTGCTGGGGCAACTGGATATTACCCAGCTGGGTTTGGTGACCCAGCGCCTGGTGAAGTAATCCATGGAAGGCCAAAAACCAGCCTGGATGCGCTGGGGTGGAGTTGGGCTGGGACTGGTCGTTGCCGTCATGCTGGGCTTGGGGCTGAAGGATTTGCTGGTCAGCGACAAACCGGCCAAAAAACCCAAGCTCCAGCAGATTACGCTGATCAAACCGCCACCCCCTCCGCCCGAGCAAAAACCGCCCGAGCCGGAAGTAAGGAAAGAGGAGGTGAAAATCCAGGAGGTCGAACAGCCACCGCAGCAGCAGGCGGATGCGCCACCGCCTGGACAGGATCTGGGCGTGGATGCCGAAGGATCGGGTAGCGGCGACGGATTCGGGCTGGTCGGAAAGAAAGGCGCGGCAGATCTGGTTGGCGGCGGTTCCAGGGGGAATCCCTGGGCCGGATACGACGCGATGGTGAATGATGTAGTGAATTCCGCTTTCCAGAGTGCACTGTCACGAGAGAAAACGCTCAAGAACAAGAGCTACAAGGTGATCGTGAAAGTGTGGATAGGCGCAGGCGGGCAGGTATCGCGAATGGCGCTGGTCGACAGCACGGGCGATCTGAAGGTCGATGATCTGCTGAAAGATGTTTTGCGGAACCTGGCACTGCGCGGCAGCCCGCCTGAAGATATGCCGCAACCCATGAAGATACGCGTGACCTCACGCGCCTGAAGTTTTTTGAAAAAGCGTTCTAGGAATAAAAGCATAATGAATATTCGTTTGAAAATCATGGCCGTTGCCGTGGCGATGGCGTGCTCCTGCGGTGCACAGGCGGTGTCTGATGAGCGCGAGAAAGTTGAAGTGTTGCACGAGACAACCTTGAATCTGATCGGGCTGCTGGTCGAGCAGGGTGTGATTAAGCAGGAAGTGGCCGATGCGATGCTGCGCAAGGCGGAAGAGAAGGCGGCGAAAAAAGTGGCCACGCAACGCACGCTCGAGAAAAAGGCGGAAGCAGAAACCGCGGCCAAAGAAAAGAATGTGGTACGGGTGGGTTACGTGCCGGAACATGTTAAACGCGAAATGCGCGACCAGATCCGGCAAGAGGTGGTTGCTCAGGCCAGGCAGGAACGCTGGGGCGACGTGAATACCGTGCCGGAATGGCTGGATCGTCTGAAGTGGGAAGGCGATGTGCGCTTGCGTTACCAGAGCGATCAGTTTTCCGACATGAATGCACCGGTTTCTTTTTTCGAGGCCGCTGGGCAGAGCATCAGCAACACCACGGATGATCGCAAGCGTGAGCGCATCCGTCTGCGACTGGGGTTGAACGCCAATGTGACCCAGGGTGTGGATGTCGGCGTGAGGATCACCACAGGTACGACGTCTGACCCGGTATCTACCAATCAGACCATGGGAACGACTTCAAACAAGTATTCGCTGGTTCTGGACCGGGCGTTTCTCAAGCTGACGCCGGTGGACTGGTTCTCCGCCAGTGGCGGCCGTATTCCCAACCCGTTTTTTGGCACCGATCTGGTGTGGGATGAGGACCTGAATTTTGAGGGCGCGGCGGCGACATTCCGGCCTTGGGCTTCGGAGACCCTGGCCTTGAAACCCTTTTTGACGGTGGGTGCGTTCTCGAATCAGGAAATAGAAAAATCCGCTTCGGTGCGGGCCGATAGTAAATGGATGATGGGCGCGCAAGCGGGGCTGGAGTGGAATCTCAATGCCCAGACACGATTCAAGCTGGGTGTAGCGTATTACGACTACAAGCATATTGAAGGCATTCCGAACCCTACCCTGAGTTCAACACAGTTCAACAAGACAGCCCCGGATTTCCGCCAAAAAGGCAACTCGCTGTTCAATATCGACAATGATGGCAATGCCGCAACCAATCTGTGGGCGCTGGCCTCTGATTACGACGTGGCGAACCTGACGCTGGTCGCCGATTTTGCCCAGTTTGATCCGGTGCATCTGATTGGAACTGTGGACTATGCAGAAAATCAGGGTTTCAACCGTAGTGAAATCCTGGCGCGCACCGGGCAGGCTATCGAGCCTGAAGTAACCGGCTATCTGGCCCGTCTGGCGGTGGGTTATCCGGTTATTGCCGATCGCCAGGACTGGCAGGCCTATGTAGCCTATCGCTACCTGGAGCGCGATGCGGTTCCGGATGCCTTTACCGATTCCGATTTCCACCTGGGCGGTACCAACAACAAGGGTTTTATCATCGGCGGCATGTACGGGCTGGCCAAAAACACCTGGCTGTCGGCGCGCTGGATGTCCTCGGATCAGATTAGCGGTTTGCCGTTGTCGATCGATGTATTGCAGGTTGATCTGAATGCCAAATTCTAGCGTTATTTTTTCCTTGGTAATGCTGGTTTTTCCATCCCTGGCGATGGCGGAGTCATTTCCGTCATCGCCCGCCGAATATGGCTGGTTTGAACCTGCATCCAGGCCGGTTGCACGGGGGCAGATGCTGCCTGAACACTTCGCTGAAATTCAGGCCAGCGGCAACGACGCGGCTCCCGAATACGCCCGTGGAGAAGATGCGGATCTGTTGAATGCCGTCGGCAAAAACGACATGGAAAATGTACGAAAATTGCTGCTCAACGGTGCGAATCCGAATGTGCGGGACTATGAGCGAGATAGCGCGCTGTTGCGTGCGGTGCGTCAGGATAATTTCGAGATGATTGTGCTGCTCCTGGAGCATGGCGCAAACGTTAATGTTAAAGGCCGGGGTTATACCCCGCTGGCCATGGCTGCCGAGAAAGGCAATCGGCCTGTTGTCAAACTGCTGCTCAGGGCGGGTGCGGATCCGGATCAAAAAAATGATGATGGCAATTCGCCTTTGCATGTGGCGGCATTGATGAATCGCATGGATGTGGCCGTGGCTTTGCTTGATGCGCAGGCGGATTTGGCCCTGCTCAACAAAAAAAGAATGACTCCATTGGGCTTGGCTGCGGCTGAAGGCCAAATGGAGGTTGTCGGCATGTTGATGTCCTGGGGCGGTTGCCGCCATGTTGATGAATGCCGGGAAAGGTATTGATCTTGCAAGTGGACTTTGGTGCGAAATCATAAATATGAATATCAGACAAAATAGGGTTCTGCGATTGTTGTGCCATGGAACGGCCATATTATTCCTGACGGGTTCCTTGTTGCCAGAGGCGATGGCCGCCAGCAACAAGGACTCGAAGGAGCGGCAGGCACTGCGCCGCGTTCAGTCACAGTTGAATGAAGTCCAGCAGCAGAAAGTATTGCTGGAGCAGGAAAAGACCGGGCTGGCCGAGCAGATGGAAGAGTTGAAGAAAAAATCGGATGGCCTGGAGTCCGGTGTAGCCAGGGCAAATGCCCGCCGAGCTGCTTTGGACAGGGAAGTGGAAGTGCTGAACAAGGATAAAGCCGAACTCTCTGGCAAGCTTCAGTCGACCACGCAGGAGATGACGAAAAAGCAGGCCGAAGCGATGCAGACACTGCAACACAAGGAGCGTGAAATCAAGCGTCTCGAGGCTGAGCTTGCGCGTCAGACCCGCCAGGGAGAAATGTGCGAGGTCAAGAATGGCCAGCTTTACCAGATCAACGCCGAGCTGATGGACAAGTATCAGTCCAAGGGCGTGTTCGGTGCGCTGCTGCAGGCGGAGCCTTTCACCCAGCTGAAGAGCGTGGAGATGGAAAATCTGCTGCAGGAATACCGCGACAAGCTGGATGCGCAGCGTGTCGATGGAGCAAAGTGAAAGCAGTTACGCTTAATGTGAAACTCGCACAGCGAGATGTCGTCATGACCGGTTATGGGTATTTGTTAGCCTCCATGGCATGACTGCGGAGTAAAGGCCGGGCATGCCCAGATTTCTCTCAATAGCGAAACCGGGGGTGTGGCCCCGTTTTGCACGCGCTATCCGGCTTGCGCTGCTTTGCCTCGCGCCAGCCATGTTTGCCTGGGGTGATCTTGGTCCCTCGAATGAGGTGATTGCGCTGGCCGTCAAACAGTATGGTGAGGGGGCTGCTTCTCTCTTGCGTAAGTGGCGTGAAATCCTGCATTCCGACAAATCCTTGAATGACGCAAAAAAACTGGAGGCCGTTAACCAATTTTTTAATTCCGTGCCTTACGTGAGCGATCTGGAGCACTGGGGAAAAGCGGATTACTGGGCCACGCCGCTTGAGCTCCTGGCCAGTAACGGCGGAGATTGCGAAGATTTTGCCATCGCCAAGTATTTCACTCTCCGCGAGCTGGGCGTGCCCAACGAGCGGTTGCGCATCGCTTACGTGACGGCACTGCTCATGAACCAGGGCCAAATGAAATTTCAGGGCCATATGGTTTTGACCTATTTTTCGACGCCCGATGCCGAACCTCTGATATTGGATAATTTGCAGGGAAAGATATTGCCGGCTTCGCAGCGCAAGGATCTGGCGCCCGTATACAGCTTCAACGGCGATAGTTTATGGCTGGCCAAGGAAATGAGCGGACGTAGCCAACCGGCGGCAGGATCAGACCGCATTAACCGGTGGCAAGACATGCAATGGCGCATGCGGAGAGAAACCGAAAACGGACGATAACTCTGGCAGAACGATCCATGAAACTTTCAAGACTACTTATTCTTATCATCGCATGCTTACTGGCATTGGTTTTTGCCGGCGCCTCGGCAATCATGATCAATAGCAGTCGAGATTATCTGGTCAGGCAAATGCGCAGCCATGCGCAAGACACGGCGACATCGCTCGGCCTGTCGCTTTCCAGCGTCATGAGAAATGGCAATACGGTCAGGATGAATTCCATGGCGGATGTCATTTTTGATGGCGGCTATTACCAGAAGCTGGTCATTCGCGATATTTCCGGCGAGCCTCTGGTAAGCCGCGTGCAGGCTCCGCAGCCGACGGAGGTTCCACTATGGTTTGCCAACCTCTTTGTGCTGGAAGCCCCGCGCGGTCAGTCGCTGGTCATGAATGACTGGAAGCAGCTCGCCACAGTCGAGGTGACCAGCCACCCCGGCCACGCCTACCGCGAGTTATGGCGAGTATCGCGGCAGGTGTTCTGGTGGGCCATGGGAATCGGCGCCGCGTCTTTCATCCTGATCTTCGTTGTGCTTCGCCTGGCACTGGCTCCGCTCAACGCAATGGAAACCCTGGCGCTGGGAATTTCCAACCGCCGCTTCGGGGTTCTGAAAAAACTGCCGTGGGCGCGCGAGCTGCGTCGCGTCGCCCATGCTCTGAACACCATGAGCCTCACGGTCGAACGCATGCTCGGAGAACAAACCTCCCTGGCGGAAAGGCTCCACGTCAAGGCCTATGTGGATGGCGTTACCGGATTGGCTAACGGTCGGGATTTCCGCGAACGGCTTGATCATTTGCTGAATGCGCCTGAAGAATTTTCAAACGGCGCGCTGCTGTTTGTTCATCTCGACCAGTTGCAGGCAATTAACGACACGCACGGTCATAGCGCCGGCAACAGCCTGTTGCAACGCGTAGCGCAGCGGCTGGGGGAAATGTGCCAAACCTGCGCCGCATCCTTGCTGGCCAGAATGAACGGCGCCGAGTTCGCTATCCTGGTGCCGGACATGGGGGCAAACGAAGCAAAAGAACTGGGTAGTCGCGTGGTGACGGTGCTGGAAGGAATCAGCTTGCCGGGCGAAATGCCGTTAGGCGTGTATGTCGGGATTGCCTTGTGCCGCCCCAACGAGGGGGCGTCTGCCCTTCTGACCAAGGCGGACAGGGCGCTTCATGCTGCCCGGAGGAGCGCAGGCAGCAGATGGCACCTGCATGAGGATGGGCCATGGGACGAAAGTGTCGCGGTGAGCAGAAATCAATGGAAGTCTGACATCGAGGCTGCGTTGAAAAGTGGCAATATCGCACTGCAATTCCAACCGGTGCAAGGCTGCAAGAACCAGCGTGAACTGTATCGCGAGGTACTGGTCAGAATTGCCACGGAAGACGGCGAGCTTCAGCCGGCAGGGGTGTTCCTGCCGATTGTGGAAAAACTGGGGCTGGCCGTTCACCTGGACAAACTGATGGTCAGCCGGGCGATGGAATATCTGAGCAAGGACCCGGGCGCCGGCAAGCTGGCCATCAACCTGTTTGTCTCATCGATCCTCAACGAGGAATTCATCGAATGGCTGTATCAAAGGCTGGCAGCGGATATCAACCTGTCCATGCGGCTGGTGTTCGAGGTTCCAGAAGCGGAAGTGGGCCATCGTTTCGAGAAGCTGAGGACCACCATGCAGCGCCTCCGCCAGACCGGCGCACAATTTGCCATCGACCACTTCGGCCATAGCGCGGCGGTCATCTGCCACCTGCGCAACCTGCCTGTCGATTTCATCAAGATCGATGGCAGCTATATTCGGCAAATTGACCAGAATGACGACAAACAGTTTTTCGTTCAAACCGTGGCAGGCATTGCCCATGGCGTCGGCATGCAGGTCATTGCCGAACATGTGGAAACTGCAGAAGAACTGACAATTCTGCAGGCGTTGGGCGTGGATGGCGTACAGGGCTATTTCATCGGCAAGCCGCAGGCATGATCGCATAACTTTTTGCAGACGACTTGAACGAATGACACACAGCAGGGCCTTTCCACATGCATGGCTGCTTATGCCGATCACCCTGTTATGGCTGGCCTGGGCCGGCGAGGCCAGGGCGGACATTTACGCTTTCACGGACGATGCCGGGGTGCCGCACTTCAGTAATGTGCCGGTCGATAAGCGCTATGCCTTGTTGATGCGCACGGAGACTGACAAGCCATCCATCGCGGCCAAGTCCCAAAGCGGGCGCCGCGGCATGGATGGCACCCTGTATGCGCAAGAGATCAGTCGTGCGGCATCATCCAGCCAGCTTGAATCCGCGCTTCTGCATGCCGTGATCGCGGCGGAATCTGGCTACAATCCCCGCGCCGTTTCCGGCAAGGGGGCAATCGGGCTGATGCAGCTCATGCCGGGTACGGCCAGGCGCTATGGGGCGGTTGATCCTTATGATCCGGCGCAGAATATTCGCGCCGGCGCGCTATATTTGCGCGACCTGCTCGCGCTTTTCAACAACGATATGCGGCTTGCGCTTGCGGCCTACAACGCGGGCGAGAACAACGTCATCAAATACGGCAATCGTATACCCCCCTTCCGCGAGACGATTGCTTATGTTCCCAGGGTGATAGCGTTTTACCAGGAATACAGGCACGCCTTTCCCATGAGTTTCTAATCAATGAATAGGATTTTTGTGGGGCTTTGAATGCATGGGCAGTAACCTCGTCATAACGGAGCATGGGCCGAACGGACTATGCCCATGATGTTTATGTATTGTATATCCGTAATATTTCACTGCTAGTGTAGGGGCCGCATCCTTGCCATGACTTATTTTTTCACAAAAAAATCAGACAGTACTCATACTATGCCGAGCATTAATTTGCCTCTACGAAAAGAAGCGTTGATATGGGGTTTGGGGAGCCTATGTCAGATCAATCGCATACCTTTTGACCCAGCTTTAGTTCTTCAGAATTTCCCGCCACCGTATACTTTTACAACACTGTTGCATGCGCTGAAAGCCCTCGGCCTTCGGGCCGAATCGCGAGCGGTGACCTGGGAGGTATTACAGCACCAGGTTTTTCCTTGCTTGGCGGTGGTGTTGCCGGAAGCTACAGACGAAACCCCAAAGACTGATGCGGGTAGTGCTGTGGCCGCTGTGGAGATAACAACTGATCACCAAGCCGAGCAGGCCGTGGAGGCGCAATCTCTGGTTCTGATCGCCAAAGCCGATAACGAAAGCATTCTTTATCCCGAGCCGGGAAGTGACGTGGCACAGCTGCTACCAGCTGCACAGTTCGCCGAACGGTTTGAGCCATTCGTACTGCTGGTTGCTAAAGAATCTGAATCGGTCAAAGACGAAGATGCCAGTCGCGAGCAGCCTGCGTTCGGTTTCAAGTGGTTTGTGCCAGAGCTACTCAAACATAAAAAAATATGGCGCGATATTTTGACCGCGTCGCTAGCGATCCAGCTCCTTGCGCTTGCAACGCCGCTTTTTACCCAAGTCATTATCGACAAAGTTGTCGTTCACCACTCGGTCAATACCCTGATCGTGATCGCCGTGGCGCTTGCATTTTCCATGGCGTTTACCGCCGGCATGAGCTGGGTGAGGCAATACCTCGTATTGCACACCGGAAATCGAGTCGATGCGGTGCTGGGTAGTCGAGTGTTTGAGCATTTATTCAGGCTACCGCCGCGCTACTTTGAGCATCGTTCCACGGGGGTGGGCGAGCAGGGCAAAATGCGCGAGTGATTGCCTTCAATATGCCGTGGAGTTTGGGTCGGGTCATGTGAGTGGAACAATCCGAGATCAACCTCAATGCCACCCAGCAATCTGGCCTAGTGCGCGACGGCAATGAAGTGCTGGCCACGGGAAGGATTGTTTCAACCCAAGGCAAGCAGGGGAACGATACTTTGACCGTGGATGCCGTGAACGATGTGTGCGAGACATCGCTTCTCCACCACTCGCGGCGTAACTTCTTCTCGCCAACACCACAGCGCCAGCCCGAACGGACTATTCTTTTCGTCATATGCAAATAACATTTGTCATGAACAGGGTTTAGATTAACGACATGGGCAGGATTGAAGAAAGACTCGCGGCTTAGCCTGTCAGGTAAGCAATTAGCGCGAGTGGCAGCCACATGGCCGTCATAGCCAAGGCATTGCAATTTGGGCTGACTAAAGCTGCACTCGTAAGTCAGGCAAATATGACAAAACAAAGTACAGCGGACTAGGTAATTTTCCCGATGCGGCGGGCCGTTGGGAAGGCTAGAGTGATGGAAAGTGACAAGTGCGAGTGCCAGGAAGGTGGGGGATTTTGAAAGAAAACAATGCGACAGGACTGGCGGAAATTAAGTCGATGTTGACCACGTTTAGGGAAACTGCCCGTGAACAAGTATGGAGAATTACGGCGTGAATTGGAAATTCTGGAAATCTGTTGAAACCGGCCAGCCGCATGCGCCAAACGATGAACCGGTTTCAGGCTGGCGCGCAGCTCGGGCGAAAGTGTTCTCGAAAAACTATAGCGCCACTCGATGGATGCTTGTTACCACGAGCGTACTATTTTTTCTGACGGCTCCGGTCCAGCCGTGGATTCCAGACAAGAGCGAATTGCATGAACTGGTTGGAATGCCGAAATTCCAGCACTACCTGACATCAAGTGAGTCAGGCATTCACTTCAGTGTGGATGGTGTGCTGATGCACTGCGACTTTACTGGTATGGGGGGGGGCAATGGTTGCGATCATTATGAGGAGTTGGTCACCAAAGGGGAGCCCGTGCGTGCCACTTACTTCTATATGACCGCGCACTATTTGGTTAGTTACAGAATGCTGAACACACTGGAGCAAGATGGGCGAGTAGTTGTGTCGGCAGATGATTCTTATCGGGGACGATTAATTTCTGTTAACTCTGGCAGAAAGACAAGGGCACAGCTCACGACACTATTTTCATTGATGGTAATCGGTTTATGGCTTGCTGAAAGAAGCAAGGCGAAACCAACTTCAACCAACATTCCATTTTAAGGAGTAGGCATCATGGGAGTCACAAGCATCAAGAGCACAGATCAAATCATCGGCGCATTCGGTACTAAAACAGATGCGATATCGCTTGTCCGGAATTTTATTGAGGGCGCAGCACAAGGTGACTGGAACAAGATCGGGCAGGCCGCAACAGACTCCATTAAGCTCGCCGTTTATTACGGCGAATTGTTGGGCAAATCAACAGGGAAAGCATCTCTCGCAAATAGCGCAGTAGCGCTGAATCTGAAGCTTAATAGTCTTAATCGCAAGCTAGATGCAGGCCAATCTACCACCTACGCAGACTGGGCTGAGGTCGTTTCAGAGATGGGTAATCTTGGTGGAGAATTTGCTCTGCTTGGAAAGAATCCTGCCGCAATAGAAGCCGGTCTTTACCTCAAAGGCGGCAGCGTGCTGTTATCCTATTCCGCAGTGGCTTTCGGCAATATCACGATCACAGAAAAAGCCCAGCTTATCGACGCCGGACGTAATACCTTGCAAAGCATTGATACCGCCATGGGCGGTTCGACTTCCCTCACGATCAACTTGAATGCGAAATCGGTTGACCTTTCGCAGGGTGCACTTGATGGTAGATGCCAACCACGATGGCAAGAGCTGGGTGGATGCGAATAACGATGGCATCAAAGGCGCCGGCGAAGTCTCTGAACTGATGACCTTCGCCGACCTGGGCATTACCCAGATCAACCTGAACAGCCAGTCACAGTCCGGCGAAGTGCGCGACGGCAACGAAGTGCTGGCGCACGGCACCTTTGTGCAGGGCGGAGTGACCAAAGAAGCAATTGCGGCGAACTTCCTGAATAACCCGGCGGGCAGCAATTTTGGCCAAACAGCCGGCGGCGTGGTGGCAACGCAGGATGGCAGCGGCATCAAGAGTTATGTCAGCACCAACACCGATGCTGCCGTAAACGAAAACCTCGATGCCGCCACACTAGCCGTGCGTAACCTGACCGGTGGCGCCGGTAACGACACCCTGACGGGCGATGCCCAGAACAACTGGCTCATTGGCAGTACCGGTGCGGATACCTTCATCGCCGGCGCCGGCGATGACGTGCTGCTGATCGATGCGCAAGATACCGCAATCGATGGCGGCGATGGTTTCGACATGGTGCAAGTGGTCGGCGGCCAGGGCGTCACGCTCAATATGGCAAATTCCCATGTGGAAGTCGCAATCGGCAACAACGGTGATGACGTGTTCGTTGGCGGCGGTCGCAGCAGTGTTTTTGTTCGCGCCGGTGATGGCGATGAGCCTTGGAATTCACCCCGGGCTTGCTGCACCTTTAGCAGAGTACATCTTCGCAGCTCCCACGCATGGTATTGCCGTGGGGGTTATTTTTCGTGCGTCCAGCATGGGCACGATCTTGGGGGCCATTCCGTAAGCTGACCGCAGCGAATGAAGTGAAGCGCAACTGCATGAGGATGGTCGATTGTGGTGCATGCCGGATAGGGACACAGTCCCGACAAAATAGCGAGGCTCATCCCGCTCACTGGCAAAACCCAGCCATTCAGGCAAGTCCGGGCAATTCAGTTGGACAGGATCATGATATTTAGAACTACATGCTAAGGGCTGACCGATTTTCCTAACCGGTGATGGTATGTTGATACTTACTCAGAACCAGAAACTCGTGTCCTTCATCAGGAACTCAACATAGGACATGTAGTGGGAGCCGTCACAGGAAAAAGTCAGGCTCACGGTGCCGTTGAAAATATTGATCGAGGCCGTGCGCAAATAGAAGGTCGGATCGGATATGCGCAGGGATTGCATGGTCCTGAGAATACGTTTGATGTCGACCTGGGGGATCGCCGCATTGTCCGGATAGGGCCGGGATGGGAATGCCAGGCAGATATCCGGATCGTTCAAGGCCTCGTGATCCAGAATGCGATAGCGGAACGGGTCATCAATGGTCCAGATGGTTGCCTGGCTGCTGGAAAAATGCAAAAGACACTGGAATACGCCGCGGTGGGTGAGCAGTTCTTCCAGGATGGAGAGGGCCTGTTCCATGTTCCGGTCCATCGGGCTTTCGACGCGACTCTGCAAGAAAACCGTCCCGCGAATCGCCGGATCGCCTTTCACTTGACGCCAATAGCCCGGTTCATCGTAGAGCTCCGATGTCACCGAAAGGTTGCGCAAGTCGAAATCGGCGCCGAGATAACCCAGCCAGTGGTCGTCCCGGCGCACTACCTGAAGGGCCGTGAGGGAGGGTCTGAGTTCGGACAGGCTGATGTAGGCGTCCGAGAGCAGGAATCCCCAGGACGGCACGACTTCCTTCATGTAGGGACGCTGGGAGCGGTCGCGGCCAAAGTGGGCGGATGTAATCCCGGATTGGCTGACATTGTCGCAAATCTGTATGCCATCCGTGCCTACGCAGTACAGAAAGGTGCAATCGGGAATGCCGGAAAAACCGCTTTTTAGAATGTCATTGAGTTGTTCGCGGTTTCCCCATGCCGGAGTGCAGCGCTCCGCCAGACGCGCCATGGGCTCACGCAGGATGCGCGCCAGTTCCTCCCGTTGGAGGTAAATGCTGTCTTTCCAGGATTTGTTCATGGGGTTGTCAAGATTTCCCACTAATGTCCAATCGGCAGTTTATTACGGGTAATCATAAAAAACGGGTAAAAATCAGAACAGAGGGGGAGTTTCCAAATAGTAGGTGCAGTCCTCACAGGGTGGGGGCGGTGAGGTTTTAAGTTCATGATGGGCGACATCATATGGCCCAATTGTGACAGTTTGATGTCTTGTTGCTGGCCGAGAAGCAAAAGCGCAGCAGGTTAATCTGGCTTCGTAATATGCGTGTAATAAGCCAGCAGTATAAAAGGCATTTTACTCATGGATGAGCAGCATGGCCAAACTCACCAGAAGTCACATTCACAGTCGCTTGTTCTCAGACCCGAAGAAATACTGCGTCCGGCACGATGGCCGCGCAGACGGCGGGGAGTGGATTACCTCAAAAGACGGTCTTCGCCGCCAGTTCGTTTGTGTGAATTGTCTACAGAATGAGAAGAATCGCGCGATCTTGAATATGATTGAACATTAGTCCTTGTAGATCGCCGAGAGCCAGAGATTTGCTTTGAAATCACTTTTTCAGGCTCATCTATCATCCGTGATTCCAGGCCGCACCCAGGACTTTCTTCGTTATGGGAAAGTGCCACTTCGAATGGACAGGTCAACCTGTCTTATTTCTGTAACAAAAAATACATAATATGCGGGTATTGGCGTAAGAGCCATGTTCATACAAACACCAAGATACCCATGACACGAGACCAATCCTCCCCCATCGATCAGACGGCTGCCAGAACCCCATTTGCGCTACTGCTCCGGCAATTGCTGGTCGGTTTTATTGCGATGGGAATCATCTTGCTGGGCTTGTTTAGCTTCAAGAGCTGGGAAGAGGAAAACCAGGACATGCGACGCAATCTTGCCATTCAGGCAGGTTTTGCCGAAAAAAACAGCCAGGCGATTTTCGACAACATCGGCACAAGAATGGAGATGCTGGGGATGCTGTTGGCAAAGATGGATGTCTCTGACCATTCGGCGCTGGCGCTATCAGCCTTGAAGGAATTCCAATCCAGTCATCCGGGAATCGTAGCCGTGACATTGGTTAGCCCGAATGGAGTCACGCTGCTGAGTACCCATGCTACGCCGGGCGCAGCCCTGCCCGATTTTCGGCTGGACGCAGCTTATTTGCGCGCCTTTCTGTTCGATCTGAACAATACCTACTCTTACAATATCGGGCGCAATCAACTCGGCATGGGGCTGAATCAATGGCATTTCCCTTTTCGCCATACCGTGCAGGACAGCCACGGCGATCCGCTGTTCGTTATACAAGCCGCCATTTCGGTGGAAAGCTCGGGATTCCTGTGGTCGGACCTGCCGCTGTATCCAGGAAGCCGCGTCGGGTTGATTCGCAACGATGGCTATATTCAATTGATCTGGCCTGGCCCTGATCCCGAAAAGACGCTCAACAAGCCCCAAACGGGGGCGTTGATTCAGACTCTCCGCGCCAACCCAGGCATGATTTCTGGCGCTTACGAAGGCAAGTCATCCGTTGACGATACCATACGGTTAGGCGCTTTTTCCCATCTTCCCAATGCCAACATGTCGGCATTTGTTTCGGTGCCGAAAAAACTCATCATTATTCGCTGGTGGGAACATAATTACCCTATATTGCTGAGCTTCCTGGTGTATCTGGGGGTGATCAGTGCGATTGCATTCAAGCTGGCCGTCATGGAGCGGCAGCATACGCATGATCTGCTCGCCCAATCGCGCAAGGACCCGCTGACGGGCATTCCCAATCGTATCGCAATCGACGAGATTCTCACCCGCGAAATTGCCAGAAACCGCCGCAGTAATGAGCATTCTGCGATACTTTATTTGGACCTGGATAAATTCAAAGACATCAATGACAATCTGGGTCACTCCAGCGGCGACCGTTTGCTGGAGCGTGTCACTCTGCGTATCAGGACAATTTTGAGGGCGGAGGATGTGCTGGCCCGTTTGGGTGGTGACGAGTTTCTGATTCTGCTCCCCAATTCGAATGCTGAAAAATCCAGCCTCGCGGCGCAGCGCATCATCGAAGTATTCAGTGAGCCTTTCCAGGTGGCTGGTCAGAATATAGTAGTATCGACCAGTATCGGCATTTGCATATTTCCGGACAATGGCGAAGACTGTGGCGCATTGCTGCAAAATGCAGATGCTGCAATGTATGAAGCAAAGCGCCAAGGCAGGAACCGTTTCGTATTTTACCGAGAGGACCTGGGTGAGCATATTCGTCAGCGCCTGCAATTGCAGCACGATTTCCTTCGTGCCCTGAAACTTCAGGAATTCTTTTTGCATTACCAACCGCTGGTCGATCTGACGAGCGGGAAAATCGTCGGCGCGGAAGCGTTGGTGCGCTGGATGGACCCGCAGAGAGGTTTGCGTAACCCTGCCGAATTCATTCCGTTTGCCGAGGAATCCGGGGTTATCTTGCTCCTTGGGGAATGGGTGCTAAAAACCGCATGCCGCGAGGCGAAGTCTTGGGCTGATCAAGGTTATGATATCCATATCGCTGTGAATTTATCGGCTCGTCAGTTTCAGGATCCGGAGCTGTTTTCCAAGATCAGCAATGCATTGTCTGAAGCCGAACTGCCTCCCGCGAAGCTGGAACTGGAAATAACCGAAAGCGCGTCGATGCAGGATCCAGAGGCCAGTATTCAGGTGATGGACAAACTGAAGTCCATCGGAATCAGGATCGCTATCGACGATTTTGGCACGGGTTATTCATCTCTCGCTTATTTGAAACGCATCCCCGCCGACATCATCAAGATTGATAGATCGTTTGTGAATGGCATCCATAACGATCAAGACGACCTGGCTATTGTCCGGACCATCCTGGCTTTGGGTAGTTCCCTGGAAAAACGCTGCCTTGCCGAGGGCATTGAAACTGCCGAAAATTTCGGGATACTCAACAGTCTTGGATGCCATTTTGGCCAGGGATACTGGATGAGCAAACCGATACCAGCCACGGAATTCTCGAATCTTTTAAAAGAAGACAAAAGCTATCTTCACCCGAATCTGCACCAAGCTTTGACGGCTTAATTGTCCTGCGGGCGGGAGCCTTGAGCGCTGGACGCAGAGAGGCACAAGAGTGCTTTACCGGTAGGGCCGAATAATCCGAACAGACTCTGACGGCGGTTTCCGGAAAACGGCGTCGGGCAAAGGCCTATACGGATCTGGAACAGCAGATCGCTGCCTTGGGCGTGCGTGTCGGGATTCAGGATAGCGCTGTGCGCTGAGTCTGTGTGAAAATCCGAAACCGAGGTAAGCGGGGTGGCGTTCGGCTATTCACCATTCGCTGTAAGCAGTGCCATCGCGACCGTTGCCGATGGCGCCGCTTTTAACGTCGTAGACACCCCCTTTGGCGGGGTTGTCGGGCGCAACGGTTAGCCAGCTGGTGGCGTTGCCGGCTACGGGGTCCTCGGGAATGAAACGGATATATTTTTTGGCAACCAGATCGTCCAGTGTTGCCGGATATTTTCCCGTGTCGCCATAGTATTTGTCGAGCGCATCGCGCATCGTACTCAGATCCTGTTTGAGCACGGCTTCCTTGGACTTTTCGATGCTATGGAAGTAGCGGGGCGTTGCGATGGACAGCAGGGTGGCGATAATCGCCATGACCACCAGCAATTCGATGAGCGTGAATCCGCCGCACTTGCGCGAACTCAATCCGGTGCAGCCAATAAAAAAACGGCCTTTACCATTCTTGATAGGGGATGCCATTGAGACCTCTTTCTGTGCTCAAGGAGTAGATGTCGAACACGTCTTTTCCTTCCTGGGGATTTTCCGCACTGCTGGCATAGCTCCGCTTGCCCCAGGTATCTGCCGCTGGGATGCTCGGATCGGTAGACATCGGATCACGTGGAATACGGCGCAGGAAGTAAATTTTTACCTTGGCGGGGCTTTTGGGATCTTCCACGCCATCCGCCAATGACTCCAGTGCCCTTGGATAACCGGAAGCGCCGACGATGAGATTATCGATGCCGGCTTTCTTGTATGCGTCTATTGCGTTACGAATTTGCATCAGCGCCACTCTGAGCTCCTGCTCCTTGTTGCGCTGCACCGTCACTTCGATCATGGGCATGATGCCGGAAGCGAGCACGGCGACGATGGCGACCGTGACCACCAGTTCGATCAGCGTAAAGCCGGTCGCCGATGTTCCTGTCGGATAACCGCAGAGGTGGCGAGCCATGTCAGTCTTTCCCGAACTTTCCCTCCGCTTGCGGCACGGGCTGCGCTGCCGGGCTGGCAGTTTCAATCGGTGGAATGGCTGCTGCGGAAGGCTTGGGTTCAGGCGCCGGTGTCGCTGATGATTCCTGTGGTGTTGGGGTTGCATCGTTGCGCTGAACTAATCGCGGCTGTGCGGCAGTCCGCTGCCCCGGTGCCACGGAAAATGCAGCCACCGGTCGGATGGCCAGAGGTGGTGCACCGACAAAGGTTTCGGTGCCGGAAGAGAATTCCATTGCCGCAGCGTCTGGCTGAATCAGGTTCTTGACGATGCGTGGCGTGATCAGCAGGACGATTTCCGTTTTACTGCCACTATTCAGACGGCTCGAGAACAGGTGGCCAAGAACGGGGATGTCGCCAAGCCCGGGCACCTTGTTGGCGCTGGCCCGGTCTTCGTCATTGATGAGCCCGGCAAGCGCCTGGGTTTCACCGTCTTTCAGGCGCAACGTGGTGGTGGCATTGCGGGTGCCGAGCTGGTAGGTCAGCGTTCCGGTGCTGCTCTTGATTTGCTGCACGATATTGCTGACTTCGAGGTTGACCTTCATCGCCACGTCGTTGTCGAGGTAAATCCTAGGCTCGACTTCGAGCTTGAGACCGACATCCAGATAGGTGACTGATTCCGCCACGCCCACGTTGGCGGTGGCGGTGGTGGTGATGACCGGAACCCGGTCGCCGATATGGATTTTTGCTTTATCACGGTTGCGTACGCGGATTCTCGGGTTGGCGAGCAGGTTGGTGTCGCTGTCTTCGCCGCGCAGATTGAGGACGGGATTCGGGATGCCGATCTGGCTGCCGTTCAGGTGGCGCAGGTTGTCGACGGTAAGTTGTCCCCCGTTGAGCGTAGAATTAGTGATGTTGCCGAAGGCTGTTGCCGTGGTGGTGGATAGAGGCGGCGCCACAACGGTGAATTTGTTGGGCCATTGCAGCCCCAGTTCGGTCAGCTTGGAGCGTTTCACTTCCAGTATTTCCACTTCGAGAACAACCTCAGGTTCGGCCCTGTCATGCAGCGCGACCAGTTTTTCGGCCAGGCGGATGACATTGGGCGTGTCACGCATCACCAGCATGTTGAGATTTTCATCGATGGAGATGTCGCGCGTTTTCAGCACTGTCTTGATTTCGCTCATCACCTGCTTCGGGTCGGCGTTCGTCAGGTAGAAGCCCTTGACGATGAGCTCCTGGTAGTCCTTGACCTTGGCAGGCGTGTTTGGGTAAATCAGTATGGTGTTGTCATTGAGCACACTTTTCAGCAGCTGGTTGGTGACGAGCAGCATGTTGAGGACATCCTCGACAGAGGAGTTGCGAACCATGATGGTAGCCTTCAGATCCGACTTTACGTCCTTGTCGAAAACAAAGTTGATTGCCGCAGTGCGGGAAATAACTTCGAAAATGGTCTTCAGACTGACGTCGCGGAACTCGATGGTGATCGGCTTTTTGAAACCGGAATTCAGCTGCGAGGAGGCATTTTTGTCCTGCCAGGTTTTTTCATCGATTTTTCGTTTGATTTCCAGTGCGCCGGAGTTGGCATGGTCTTCTCCGAGAATGCCGCTCGCCAGTCTCTCGGAGCCGGCCATGTCTCCTGCCTTGAACAGGTTTTCCGCTTTGGTCAGCATGGCGACACGGCGACGCCCGCTTTCGATGGCCTGCAACCCGTTGGCGGCACGGGTGTTGCCATCCTCTAATTTAAGCGCCTGAAGATACCAGGACTCCGCCTCGCTGAAATGGCCGGCGATCCGCGCGTTGTCTCCCTGGGTCAGCAGTTTCTGGATGTGAAGCTGGCGCTGCCGGTAGAGGTGGGTGCGGAATTCGATGTTGTTAGGCTCTTCTTTGACGGCGGTTTCCAACTGTGTCAGTCCTTCCTCGGTCCGGCCTTCCGCCAGTAGCGATTTCCCTTCGCGAAAGGCGCGTTCTCCGGCGCATCCGGCAAGTGAAAAAATCAAAAGCAGAAGCGCCAGGCGCCAGATGTTGAGTTTCAATTAAATGCTCCTATCGGGAAGGTCTGTTTCATGTTCAGTGGCAGATAAGTCAGTGTCATCACGGGGGGGAGAATGCTCTCCACGCGGTAGGTTCCTTCGATCACGTCGCCTTCCCTGATGATCAGGTTGCGCTCCTGTTTGCTCAGGAACACCAGTGGTTTGCCGTCCTCAAACATCTTTCCCAGATAGACGAAGGGGATCGGCGGCGGTGCCGGCGGAGGCGGTGGCGCCGATTTGGGCGGTGGCGGGGGAACATACCAGGACTTGCTCGGGAAAATGTCGGTTGCATCTTCCTGCGAGATGGTCCGCTTCAGCGTGTCCAGTTGTAATTCAGAGACATCCACGTTTTTTTGTTTCCCACGGCTTTTTTCCGGAACCGTTTTTTTTGCTGCCACGGTTTGTTTGGCTTCCGTATTTTCATCGGGCGCGAAGAAGGCCGATGCCATGCTGATGGCAAGCAGGCCAAGCAGCACCGCCCAGCGTTTTTTTTGCGCACCGTTCATGCTGTCCCGCCCAGAAAAAGCGTCAGCTTGATCACTGCGTTTACCACCGGCAGATCAATCGTCTCGCGCTTGAAGCTGATGTCGTCCAGCGACAGGGCTGGAACCTCGGTCAAGAGATCGGACAGGAAACGGCGGATCTGTACGTGGCTTCCTTTGATCGGCAGGGTGATCTGGTAGCGCCGGATGTTGCCGGTTTCTGCGCCTGTCAGCTTGTACGCGCCGATTGCAAGAACGATGTGCTGTCGTTCCGCCGCCGCATAGATTTTCGCCACCCATTCGTCGCTGCGGTCCAGCGATGGAAACTGCCCGTAAAACGCCTTCAGCTGCATCTCCCCTGTGGGCGCGGGCTTCGCTTCTCCGCGTCGGGTTTGCGCAATATCCCGGCGCAACTGCAATTGCGTTGCTTTGAGCGATGCGATCTGGTTTTGCATCGGCATTACCGTGGTGGCGTAAAAGATCGGACTGCCCAGCAAAATGGAGAGGCCGAGAGTGCCGGCCCATCCGGCGCGGCGCAGGAAACTTTTTGCGGCAATAATGGCGGCACTCATCGTGTTGGTGTCCACTTGGCGGACAGGCTGAAGCGGACTGGTTTGTCGGGATCCTGCAACTTGATTTCATGGCTGGTAAGCGCGATTTGCGCCAGTGTTTCCTGGCGCCGCAATTGGGCAAGGTAGTCCAGTACGGCTTCCAGATTCCTGGCTTCTCCACTGAGGTGGATTAGCTGTTTGCGGATGTCCGGCTGAATGGCAAGCAGCGCTACCCGGTCGTTTGCGGTTGATTCCAGGGCCATAAAAAGTTTGTCCCAAGGCAGATTGAGCTGCCGGATGATGGTGTTGGCGTGTGCGATTTCTGCCGCGAGCTGAGTCACGTCCATGGTGCTTTTCGGTCCTGTCCGGGGCGCGGATTCCTGCCGGAGTTCCGCTGTTTGCCGCTTGATCTGGAGTAGTTTCTGATCCGCAGTGGCGAAGGCCAGGGCCACGGCGATTCCGGCGCAAGCCCCGCCCAGCAACAGCCAGGCGCCTATGCTCCGGAGCGGAGACGCATCGCGCTTGAAGTCCAGTGTCAGCACCGGTGCGGCCATGCTTAAGCGCTCTCGGCCATGGCTAACTGGAAGCCGGTGCGCCAGTCGAGGCTGGATTCCGAAGAAGGGCCAACCAGTTTGAATTTCATTTTTGTAATGGCGGACAGGCTGGCAGAGGTTACGCCGGGTGCGTACAGGAGTGTTCTGCCTGTTTGGCCGTCCAGTCCGGCCAGTTGCTGTTCGCGTTCGATCACGGTCACCAGTGCAGCGAGCGGGTTGTCCGTATTGAGCGATCGGCAGTGGACGCTACGCCATGTGCCATTCTCCAGGCGCATGAGGCATACTCGCTCCGGTTCGGCCACGGCGAACCAGATATTCCCTTGCGCCAGTTCTGGTCGGACACGGTTGTAGGCGGCCATCAGGTAGGGCTGTAGCGAGCGCAGCCGGACACCCCGCTTGCTGCAGCAGGCCGAGATCGACCCCAGCAGTTTTTGGTGAATGCCGCATGCCAGGTTTTCCGTGCCGGCGTTGCCCTCGGCGATGCGTATTTCCCATTCGCTGCTGTCGCCGTACACCGCGGCCAGCTTGTGGCGTGCAAATACCCGCTGTTCTTCTGCGCCGATGATGTTCTCGTTCCATGGGAGCAGTTGAAAGCGGACGAAGCCGTTGGTAACCACTACGGAGGCATCGGCACGCTGCCACTCCGGCTTGCAGAACAGGCCGTCCAGAGCTGTTAGCGCGCCGCTCCAGGGCGCATCGCCGGCAACGGGCTGGCATGCTACTGCGGTCTTTGCCGTGAGCCGTGGCTTCAGGCCCTTGCCGTAGCGCAACAGCGCGACATGCGAGGGGCTCAGGCTGATGTGAATCTGGTCACGCCACAAAGGTGACACGATTTATCTCCTGCAAGGTGGTTTCTCCGGTGGCTACCAGGTCCAGCGCGGCATCCCGCAGGAATCGCGTGCCGTTGCGGCGAGCAGCTTCCTTGAGATGGCGGATAGGCTCTCGGGCAACGATCATTTCGCGGATTTCGTCATTCAGATTGAGCAATTCCCCAATCGCTCTGCGCCCCTTGTATCCCGAGCCGCGACATTGGCCGCAACCCTTGCCAGTTTTAAAGCGGTAAGCGGTCAGGTCCGTATCGGCAAGGCCTGAAAGCGCCAGCAGTTCCTCATCCGGCTGTACTGGTTCGGCGCAGTGGGGACAGTTCATCCTGACCAGGCGCTGCGCCAGAATGCCGTTCATGGCCGCGACAAAGTTGTAAGGATCCACTTGCATGTGGAGGAAGCGGCCGATCACGTCGAATACGTTGTTGGCGTGAACGGTGGTAAACACCAGGTGCCCGGTCAGTGCGGCCTGAACGGCGATCTGGGCGGTTTCCGAGTCGCGGATTTCGCCGACCATGATTTTGTCCGGGTCGTGGCGCAGGATGGAACGCAGTCCGCGCGCGAAGGTGAGGCCTTTCTTTTCATTAACCGGAATCTGGAGCACCCCGGGAAGCTGGTATTCGACCGGGTCCTCGATGGTGATGATCTTGTCGAGGCCGTGGTTGATTTCGGAAATGGCGGCATAGATTGTGGTGGTTTTCCCGCTGCCGGTCGGGCCCGTCACCAGGACCATGCCGTAAGGCTCGTTGCACAGGCGCCGCAAGCGCGTCAGCGAATCGGCATCGAAGCCGATGTAGTCGAGGCGCAAGCCGCGCATGTGGTCGGACAGCGCTTCCTTGTCAAGGATCCGCAGCACTGCGTCCTCGCCGAAGATGCTGGGCATGATGGAAACCCGGCAGTCAACGTCCCGCCCCTGGGCCGAAACCTTGAAACGCCCATCCTGAGGCGTTCGCCGTTCCGAGATGTCCAGTTCTGACATAACCTTGATGCGGGAAATGACCTGCTCTGCGAGATCGCTTCCGGGGATCTCGCCCACCGTCGTCAGCACCCCGTCAATGCGGTATCTGATGGCCAGCCCGGTGGGGGTTTTTTCCAGGTGGATGTCGCTGGTGCCCATTTTCAGAGCGTCGTAGAGCGTCGAGCGAACCAGCTTGACGACCGGGCTGGTGTCTTCGCTGATCGCTTTGAGGGAGAGGTCTTCGATGCCGCTACGGCTGCCGGTTTCCTGGTTCTCTTCGCCCAGCACGCCATCCATCGCCCGCAGTGATTCCTCCTGCCGCGACAGGTAGGCGGCAAGGTCGGCATGGTGGGCAAGGTATCCAGTAAAAGGCGCGCGGATGGTTTCTTCAACCCAGTCCTGCACGGACTGGTTGTAAGGGTCGCCGATCGCCAGCAGCAATTTTCCTTCGGAGTCGCGAAAAGCGATGCAATCCTTTTGCTGCGCCAGCGTGAAGGGCAGGATGTCGAACGCCGGGGACAGTCGATTCAGGCCATCCATGGACAGCACCGGATAGTTCAGCGTCCGGCCCAGTTCCACCACGAACTCCGGCGGGGTCAGCCCGGTTTTTTCTTCCAGGATCTCCAGCATGCGTAGGCTCGTCCTGGCGGCATCGGTTCGCGCTTCCCGCAATAGCGCAGGGGTGATTTTCAGGACAGATGCGCTTGCCGTGGCAATTCCGCTCATTGTATGTTCCCCGCGAGTTCAAAAATCGGCATGTACAGAAGGATCACGATCAGGCCGATGATCAGGCCGATGATGATCATCAGTAGCGGCTCGAACAGGCGCGTGAACCATTCCACCCAGCGTGCCATTTCGTTGTCGTAGAAGGCGGCGATGTTGTCCATCATTTCGCCCATCTTGCCGGTGCGTTCGCCGACCAGAAGCATTCGTTGCGCCACCGGCGTCGTCAGTTCGTTGGCTTCCATGGCGTGGGAAATCGGTCGGCCCTCACTAATGCTCAGCGCGGCTCCGACTAGCGGAGCCTGAAGGACGGGCGGCAGCAGTCCGGCGGCCATTTCCATGGCAGTCACGATCGGTAGACCGGCGCGCAGGAGCATGCCGAGGGTCCGGTAAAAACGTGCGAGCTGATAAATTTTCATGCGTTCTCCCAGTTGCGGAATCAGCCACAACATCGAAACGATCCATTTCCGAGTGGCCGGCCGGCGCAACCAGTAAATACCCGCGCCGATGATGCCGGCGGCAGCGATGGCGAGAAACAGGCCGTTTTTTTCGAGCAGGGTGCCCCATTGAATCAGCAGCTTCGACAGGAAAGGCAGATCTGTGCCCACATCCTGGTAAATCTTGCTGAACTTGGGCACCACATAGATCAACAGAAACAGCGTGACCAGCAGGCCCACCGAGATCAGCAGAACCGGGTAAATCGAAGCGCTGATAAGTTTTTTTCGCACCAGGTCCAGCTGGGATTGGTATTCGATGTAACGCGACAAGGCTTCCGGCAACCCGCTCGAACGCTCGCTGGCCCTTACCGTGGCCACGTAGAGCGCGGGGAAAGCTGTCGGAAAGCGCTCCAGCGCTGCGGACAGGCTGCGGCCCTCATAGAGCCCGGCAATAACCTGGCCGAGAACTTTGCGGACATCGGGACGGGTTTCTTTGACAGCCAGTGTTTGTATCGCCTCCATGAGGCTGAGGCCGGCATTGAGCAGGGCCAGGAGTTCCTGGCTGAAGAGCAGCAGCGGGAATTTGGCTTGCCGGTTTCCCAGCGAGAGATGCAGGCCGCCTGGCGTACGTACCGAGAGCACCTCATAACCCTGATCGCGGGCCTGGTTGCGCGCATCCTGTGCGTCCGTCGCATCCAGTGCCAGTTTGGCGACGACGTCTCCATCCCTCAAGGCTTTAACTTCGTAGCGCATGTCAGGCTACCAGTTGGTGATGTCTGCTGCTTCTCCCGTCCCTCCGGGCTGTCCATCATGTCCGTACGACAGCAGGTCATAATCGCCATGTTCACCGGGGTATTTGTAGGTGTATGGATTACCCCAGGGGTCTGGCGGTATGGTGTTCTTTTGCAGGTAGGGGCCATCCCATTTTGTTTCGCCGGAGGGTTGGGCGACCAGTGCTACCAGACCTTGCGCAGTGGGTGGATAGTGACCGGTATCGAGCCGATACTGATCCAGAGATTTGCCGAGCGCATTGATCTGCGCCTTGGTTGTTTTTATCTCTGATTTTCCGATTTGGGAGAAGTATTTTGGCCCCACGTAACCGGCGAGCAATCCGATAATGACCATGACCACGAGGAGTTCCAGCAAGGTAAACCCACGACTGAAGATGAGTTGTATGGGCCGGTTTTTTCTGATAATTAATTTTGTTTTCAAAATATTAGGCTGAATTTGCAGCCTGTCGACTGTGTGCGGGAATGACGACAATATAGCTGTGTCATGTGACAGTTTTATTACATTGCTGGATCAAAAACCAAGGGCAACTCTTTTGAGAGAAAATGTTGCATTGGGAAAATCTAAAAGCAGCGGAGTATTGAAGATCGGGCGATGATTCAAGCGCAACGGGAGATGGGAATCAATCGGTGGCGATTGCCTTGGGATTGAATCGTTCGGCATCAACGATTTCTCGCGAACTCAGCCGAAGACCCTTGTGGACATGGAGTGTGCAGATGCTAGCGAAGGACATCCTGACGGACACGGCGAGAAGCGATGCCCCAACCTCTTTGCTCGCCAATTAAAAACCAACTGTTTTCAGGAAAACTGAATTTGATTCCCGTCTCGATCGTAGGCCAGATAGTTAGAAATCGCGCCATTATTTATGGCTTCGACCATCTTCTTTAACGGCTCCTGCGCATCTTCGGTGCTTGGCATGACGCCGTTACGCCCGGCCAGGCCGGCGACAAATACGATTTTCCAATCCTGTCCGGTCTGGAGTGATTCCTTGACGAGATCGGAAAAAGCGCCCAGCTCGTCCAGCGCTTTGTCGGTACACATTTTGGGCGTTAATACGCCGCCCTGCCCGGCATGAAAACGGTCAATCTGTACTTGGGTGTAGCCTTCAGGCAGCTCGGGCTGCGTGAAAACGAAAAGCAGTCGCTGCGGTTCGGGTTGCTGTTTGGCGGCTTTTAAAAGATCTTCGTAACTGGAGATGTTCATACGGCTTTACCTTGGTTTTCTAGAACCTGATTAATAAGACTTCATCGAGCTGCGTCTGCCCGGTTTTTTCTTCTGCGTGATTACGCCCTTGACTACTTCCAGCCCCGGCACTTCGTCGGTGGAGTAGAGGTCGTTGAGCGGCTTCAGATACCAGCGCTCGCCGTGCTGTACCAGCTGGCGGAAGATGTATTCGTCCTTGTGCCAGGCGATGACGTAGGAACCGTCGTGGGCCAGACCTTCCGGTTCGATGATGATGATTTCGCCTTCCTCGAATTCGGGCAGCATGCTGTCGCCCAGCACCATCAGCGCGTAGGGTTCGGCGCTGGAGCAGGCGCTGGTTTCATCCGCGATTTCGGGCCCTTCGCTGTGGGGGATGATGGGGATGATTTTTTTCTGGGTCATGGGGATTTGCATTATTTTAGATGGGTCTCGATAAATTTCCGACCGCGCTGGATGGCCGCCCTGACCTGTGCCGGTGCGGTGCCGCCGATGTGGTTGCGGCTGTTCAGCGAGCCTTCCAGCGTGAGCACGGCGAATACGTCATCTGCAATTAAAGGTGAGAATTCGAGCAGCTTCTCCAGGGAAAGTTCACTCAAATCGCAGCGCTGGCCTTCCGCGTGGCGCACGGCGAGGGCGACGACTTCGTGGGCATCGCGGAACGGCAGTCCTTTTTTTACCAGGTAGTCGGCCAGGTCGGTGGCAGTGGCATAGCCCTGGAATGCGGCCTGGCGCATGGCTTCCTTGTTCACCGTGATGCCGCCCATCATGTCGGCGTAGATGCGCAGCGTGGCGGTGAGGGTGTCCACGGTGTCGAACAGCGGTTCCTTGTCTTCCTGGTTGTCCTTGTTGTAGGCCAGCGGCTGAGATTTCATCAGGGTCAGCAGCGCCATCAGATGGCCGGTGACGCGGGCGGTTTTGCCGCGCACCAGTTCGGGCACGTCCGGATTCTTTTTCTGCGGCATGATCGAGGAGCCGGTGCAGAAGCGGTCGGCGATGTCGATGAAGCCGACGCGCGGACTCATCCACAGGATCAGCTCTTCCGACAGGCGCGACAGATGGGTCATGATCAGCGCTGCGGCAGCGGTGAATTCGATGGCGAAGTCGCGGTCGGAAACGGCGTCAAGCGAGTTTTCGCACACCCCGTCGAAGACCAGCTCCCGCGCCACTTTTTCCCGGTCGATCGGGAAGCTGGTGCCGGCCAGCGCAGCTGCGCCGAGCGGCAGGCGGTTGACGCGCTTGCGACAGTCGCGCATTCTCTCGGCATCGCGCTTGAGCATTTCAAAATAGGCCATGAGATGATGGCCGAAGGTGACGGGCTGGGCGACTTGTAAATGCGTAAAGCCGGGCATCACGGTGTCGGCGTGCTGTTCCGCCAGATCGAGCAGGGCTGTCTGAAGACCTTTGATCAGAACTAGTAGCTCGTCGATGGAGGCGCGCAGCCACAGGCGCACATCGGTGGCGACCTGGTCGTTGCGTGAGCGGGCGGTGTGCAGCCGCTTGCCGGCTTCGCCTACCAGGGCGGTGAGGCGTTTTTCGATATTCAGGTGGACGTCTTCCAGATCGAGCAGCCATTCGAACTGGCCGGCCCGGATTTCATCCAATATCTGAGCCAGGCCCTTGCGGATCGCAGCCAAGTCGTCCGCGCCGATGATGCCACAGGATTCGAGCATGGCGGCGTGGGCGAGCGAGCCCTGAATGTCGAATTCCGCCAGGCGCTGGTCGAATTCCACCGAAGCGGTATAGCGCTTGACCAGTTCCGCGACTGGCTCGCTGAATCTGCCCGACCAGGCCTTGCTCGTCGCCGAGGGTTTTTGTTGCATATTGTTGCCGCCTTGACCAAAATTTGGAAAATGACAAGTATAAAGCAAAATCCTGCTGCTCCCACAGAGACACCTCCCTCCGACATGGCGGGGGTGACGCTGCCGAACTTCTGCAATCTCGGCATCATGCTGCGTATCCTGTTTATCGTGGACGGAATGAGCGTGGTGGCGGCGATGCTGAAAGCGGCCACTTACGATGGCATGTGGCAGGAGCTGATGAACCTCTCCGCGCTGGTGCAGCCAGTGTTGTTGCTGTCCCTGCTTTTCCTGTGCCTGGGCCGCAGTGTTCTTTCGCGCCTGCCTTATCATTTCGGCGTGGCCGCAGTGCTGTTGCTGGAACTGGCGCTGTGTACGCTGGTGCATGTTTTCAGCCAGCGCTTGTTCGATCTCGATCTTGGCGCACTCCAACGCCACTGGCTGTTTGCCATGCTGGCCAGCGGCGTGCTGCTGGGCTACTTTCACCTGCGCAGCCGGGCCTTCTCGCCGGCAATCAGTGAGGCCAGGCTGCAGGCGCTGCAGGCGCGAATCCGCCCGCATTTCCTGTTCAACAGCATCAACGCGGTGCTCAGCCTGATCCGCTCCGACCCGAAGCAGGCCGAGCGGGCGCTGGAAGACATGGCCGACCTGTTTCGCGTGCTGATGGCCGACAACCGTCAGTTGGCGCCGCTGGAAAAGGAGGTGGCGCTGTGCCGCCAGTACCTGGAACTGGAGCATCTGCGCCTGGGGGAGCGGCTGAAAGTGGCTTGGCACGTGGAAAAAATGCCGGGCGATGCGCTGATTCCGCCGCTGGTGCTGCAGCCCTTGCTGGAGAATGCGGTTTATCACGGCATCGAGCCCTGCACCGAACCGGGTGAAATCGTGATCAATATTTACCGCTCACGCGATCAGGTGCATCTGGTGCTGGTCAATCCCTATCGCCGGGAGGGCGATCATCATGCCGGCAACAAGATGGCGCTGGCGAACATCCGCGAGCGCTTGATGCTGCATTTCGACGCGGAAGCCACGCTGATGACGAAAGTGAACGACAGCAGCTACCAGGTCCACATCGTCGTCCCCTATATAAGGGGCTGTCCATGAACAACTCGAACATTCTGGCCGCACTGGCGGGCGCGCTGCTGCGTTGCCGGTCGCTTGCATGGAATGGCCATGCGGCGAGCCCGGCGTCTTGCATCGCATCCCGCCAGCACACCCATAATTGTCCAAGTTATCCATGAACAGCCCCTTGGCGAAAAAAATGTCTGAAGCCCTGCGCGTGCTGATCGTGGATGACGAAGCGCCTGCTCGCAGCCGTCTCAGGGAGCTGCTGCAGGATTGTGCCGCCAGCCAGCCGCTGGAACTGGTGGGGGAAGCGGCGAACGGGAGAGAAGCGCTGGAGTTGCTGGCGCAAAACCCGGCGGATGTGGTGTTGCTCGATATCCGCATGCCAGGCATGGATGGCATCGAGGCGGCGCAGCACATGCAGCGATTGCCGCATCCACCTGCCATCGTCTTTACTACCGCCTACGATAATTATGCGATTCAGGCTTTCGAGGTCAACGCGATCGATTACCTGCTTAAGCCGGTGCGTGCCGAACGCCTGCTTGCCGCGCTGCTCAAGGCAAAGGCGCTGGTAGCCGGGAGCGTGGAGGCATTGCGTAGCCTGGCACCGCAGGGCAGGGCGCATTTGAGCGTATACGAGCGAGGCCGGATTGTTCTGGTCCCGGTGGAAAAGATCGTCTACCTGCGTGCCGAGCTCAAGTATGTCACGGTAAGAACGGCGGAACGCGAGTACCTGGTGGAGGAATCCTTAAGCCACCTGGAGCAGGAGTTCGGTCAGCGCTTCGTGCGCATCCACCGCAACTGCCTGGTGGCGCGGGCTTATGTCGAGGGCTTCGAGCGCCAGGCGCAGGATGATTCCGGCGAAGCCCAATCTGGCTGGGTGGTGGGGCTAAATGGGATCGCCGAGAAGTTGCCGATCAGCCGGCGGCAGCAGCATATCGTCAAGGAATTCGGACGGAGTTGAAAGCTTTTGTTCGGAACCACGGAGAACACGGAGGGCACAGAGAAAGGCAATAATACCCAACGAATTGAGTATATATAGCGTGCATTCATTGTTTCTACTCCGTGCTCTCCGTGCTCTCCGTGGTTAACCGCTTTTCCGTACTATTTTCCAGCGCGCACCTTGGCTAGAGCTTCGTCGATGCGCTGGTCGAGAAAGCCGCCGTAGTAATCCGGCGTAGTGAGGCCGATCAGCGGTTCGGTCAGTTCGTGTCCCTCGGCATCGAACAGCTTGATGGTGGGGGTCAGCTTGATTCCGTTTTCCCGGGCGAAGCGGGCATGGGTGGAGGCTTTGCCGGAAAAAGTGCGGAGCGGGGCGGGACTGCCGACGTCGACCTGGCGCATGATGACCTTGGACTCATATTCCGCATTGCGCCGCATCGGCAGCAGAAACTCTTGCAGTACCTGAGTGCAGAAGGCGCAATTGTGCCGGCTGAACAGCACCAGAACAGGCACGTTTCTTGTTCTGGCATCCGTTGCTTCGAGCGTGAAATCGCGCACTAGCGGGATTCCCGCCTTGTCCTGAGCGTGCGCGCCGGCGATGGTGAACCATGCTAAAATAATCATCAACAGGCCGTTGGCCAGCTTAATGTTCATTATTTAATCTTTTGCTTTGGAATATCGTTGAAAACTCACTCGGACAAAACAGACGTCGGTATTACGCAGATTACCATTGCGACGCGCGAAAGCGCGCTGGCGATGTGGCAAGCTCATCATATCAGACAGCAGTTGCAGGCATTATATCCGCAAATCGAGATAATAATCCTCGGCATGACTACCACCGGCGACCAGATTCTCGATAAGACCCTGTCGAAGATCGGCGGCAAGGGTTTGTTCGTCAAGGAGCTGGAGCAGGCGATGCAGGAAGGGCGGGCCGATATCGCGGTGCACTCTTTGAAAGACGTGCCGATGGTGATGCCGGAGGGGTTCGTTCTCGCTGCCATCGGCGAACGCGAAGATCCCCGCGACGCTTTCGTGTCCAACCAGTTCAAAAAACTGGAAGAACTGCCCGCAGGCAGCGTGGTCGGCACTTCCAGTTTGCGTCGCCAGTGCCAGATCCAGGCGCGTTTTCCGATGTTAAAAATCGAGTCGCTGCGCGGCAATGTGCAAACCCGTTTGCGCAAACTGGATGAAGGCCAGTACGCCGCGATCATCCTCGCTGCAGCGGGGCTGAAGCGCCTCGGCCTGGGCGAGCGCATCACTTCGCTGCTACCCACCGAGCAGAGCCTGCCCGCAGTGGGGCAGGGCGCGATCGGCATCGAGTGCCGAGCCGGGCGCGACGATCTGATTGCCCTGCTAGCGCCGCTCAATCACCCCGACACCGCTGCCTGCGTCACGGCGGAGCGGGGGATGAGCCGCGCTCTGGCGGGTAGCTGCCAGGTGCCACTGGGCGGTTTCGCCGAAATTGCTGATGGCGTGCTCCGGTTGCGTGGCTTCGTGTCCAGCGTCGATGGTGTGCGCGTGGTGCGTTCGGAAGTGTCGGGCCAGCCCGGCGATGCGGAACGGATCGGCACGGAACTGGCCCAAGCCCTGATCGGCATGGGCGCGGACAAGATATTGGCAGAACTCGATATGTAGGTTGGGTCTGTTGGGTTTCGCAAAAGACTGCTCTACCCAACCTACATGGCAGCGTCTCCGTGTGGAAGAATTTTGGTTCCGGCTCGTCCGGTTTGGGATAAAAAGAAATGATGCCACTCAAGGGAGTCGGCGTGCTGGTGACCCGGCCGGCGCATCAGGCGGGAAACCTGGCTGAGCTGATCGAACGTGCCGGCGGCAGGGCGATCCTGTTTCCCACGCTGGAAATTTTCGATACGCAGGATATGAACCCCCTGTCCGAAGTGATCGAACGGATGGAACAGTTCGACCTGGCGATTTTCATCAGCCCCAACGCGGTCAACAAGGCGATGAACCGGATTCGGGAAAAGCGAACGTGGCCACAGGGTTTGCGCTGTGCGGCGGTGGGCAAGGGCAGCGCGAAAGAGTTGGAACGTCTTGGTTGCGAAGGTGCGCTTGTGCCGCAAGGGCGTTTCGACAGCGAAGCCTTGCTGGCTTTGCCTGAGTTGCAGGATATGGCGGGCAAGCGGGTGGTGATTTTTCGCGGCGAAGGCGGGCGCGAACTGCTGGGTGACGAGTTGATCCGGCGCGGCGCCGAGCTGACCATGGTCGAGTGTTACCGGCGCGGCAAGCCCGTCAGCGGGGATGTCGGCCTGCTGCTCAAACAGTGGGATCGCGGTGAAATCGACGCCATCACCGTGACCAGCGGCGAGAGCATGCGCAATCTGTTTGATCTGGTGGGCAAACTTGGGCAACAATGGCTGAAAAAGACGCCGGTGTTTGTGTTCCATGAAAATATTGCCGAGGTGGCGCGCGAGTTGGGAGTCGAGCAGGTTTATGTTACCCCGGCGGGCGATGAAGGCCTGCTGAGCGGTTTGATCGAGTGGCGGGAGACTAGAGAGCGGGCATGAGCGAGAATACACAGGACAGGCAGGAAGAAATGCCGGTGCCGGCAGAGACAAGGCCGGCGCTGGCGAAATTATCCCGCTTCAATCTCGGGTTGGCGGTGGCGGTTGTGGCGCTGATCCTGATCGGCTGGCAGTGGCTGGACAGCCGGCAGCATGGGAATGCCCTGGAGCAGAACCTGGGCCGTCGCCTGGCCGAATTCGACAGCCGCAACAAGGAAAGCCAGATCGTCGCGGCACGGGCGCAGGAGGAATCTCGCCAGGCGATGGTCAAGCTCGGCATGCTGGAGCAGAAGCTGACCGAATCGCAGAACCAGCAGGTGGCGCTGGAATCCCTTTACCAGGAGCTGTCGCGTAACCGCGACGAATGGGTACTGGCCGAGATCGAGCAGATTCTGTTGATCGCCAGCCAGCAATTGCAGCTCGCCGGCAACCCCAAGGCCGCACTGATCGCGCTGCAAACCGCCGACAGCCGCTTGCAGCGGATCGACAAGCCGCAGTTTATCAGTCTGCGCAAGGCGATCGTCACCGATATCGAGCGCCTCCAGGCGTTGCCGGCGGTCGATGTGGTCGGTCACAGTCTGCGTCTCGACAGCCTGGCCAATATGGTGGACGACTTGCCGCTGGTGATCGGCAGTGAAGTGCCTGTCGACCGGGCAGAGAAGAAAGCGCGTGGCGATGAGACCCCGTTGGCCAAACTGGGCCGGGAAGTCTGGCTGGATATGAAGCAGCTGGTTCGTATCCAGAATATGGAAAACCCCGATGCGCCGCTGCTCTCCCCGACGCAAGCCTATTTCCTGCGGGAAAACCTGCGGCTGCGTTTGTTGTCGGCGCGCATTGCCCTGTTGCGGCATGACGAGGTGACCTACAAAGCCGACCTGAAAGCCGCTGATGCCTGGCTGCGCCGATATTTCGACGTCAAGGCCAAGCCTGTCCAGACCGCGCTGGGTATTCTCAAGCAGCTTGCCGGCGGCCCGCTCAGCATCGAGATGCCGGATATAGCCACCAGCCTGAATGCGGTGCGAAACTATAAACTGGTGCGCGAAAGATCGGGGATCAAGTGAAGATTCTGTTCTGGATACTGGCTATCCTGGCCGCAGCGGTGGCGCTGATGCTGGCTGCCAAACACAATGCCGGCTACGTGTTGCTGGTTTATTCTCCGTACCGGATCGAGCTGTCTCTTAACCTGTTTGTGACGCTGCTGCTGGCGATTTTTGCTGCGGGCTATGGGGCGGTGCGCCTGGCGGTGCATACCTTGAACCTGCCTGCCTATGTGCGTACCTTCCGCCAGGAACGGCGGCGCGACAAGGCGCGCGAGGCGATGGACGATGCGCTGCTGTCCTTCTACGAAGGGCGCTACGCCAAGGCCGAGAAGTTTGCCAACATCGCACTGGAAGCGCAGGAAGCGCCTCTCGCTAATGCCTTGCTGGCCGCGCACGCTGCCCATGCACTGAAGGCTTACGACCGCCGCGACAGTTATCTGGTGCAAGCCGAGGGGGTGGGACGGGATCGACCGGAGCCACGGCTGATGACCCAGGCCGAACTGCTGCTCGATCAGCGCGATTTCCAGCAGGCGTTGCAGGCCCTGAAGGAATTGCAGACCACGACACGCAAAAATCTCGCCGCATTGCGGCTGGAGTTGAAAGCGCAGTTGCAGGCGAAAAACTGGGATCAGGTATTGGTGTTGATCGCCCAACTGGAAAGGCGTGAAGCGATAGACCCGATTCAGGCCACGCAGCAGAAAATCAGCGCGCACCAGGAAAATCTGAAACGCAAGCGGCAGAATCTGGCCGGCTTGCGCGAATACTGGCAGAAAATTCCCGCTGCCGACAAGACCAACAGCAAGATCGCGCTGGCTGCTGCGCAAGGCTTTCAGTCGTTCCGCGAGTGCCAGACCGCGTTGGCGATCCTGACCGACAGCCTGGAAAGCCAGTGGGACAGCGATGTGGTCCGGTTGTACGGCGAATGCCTGGGCAAGGATACGCTGAAACAGATCGAACGCGCCGAGAACTGGCTCAAGCAGCACCCTCAGGATGCCGCACTGCTGCAGACGCTGGGCCGGTTATGCGTAAAACAGGAGCTGTGGGGCAAGGCGCAGAGTTACCTGGATGCCAGTCTGAGCATCGAGCCCAACGTCGGCACGCACCTGGAGCTGGCACACTTGCTGGAAAAAATCGGTCGCGCCGCCGAAGCCGGCAAGCATTACCGCGAAAGCATGGCGCTGCTGCAGCGGCACAACTGAGCCACAGGCTTTATTAACCGCCGAATCTTCGGGCAACCGCTGGCTGATTGGCGTAGTTATCATCTCTTGCCGCCGACGCGCTTTCGTCGGATCATGGTGTTTTTCCTTGCTCTGCTGCCCGTGGTCATGATGCCTTCAACTTCTTTGCACCTTATCCGCCGCTGGATGATCGTCGGCCTGGTCATTCTTATCGCTGCTGCCGCTGTGTGGTGGCTAAAGCAACCCAAGCCGGTTGCGGCGGTATTCAAGGAAGTTGATCAAGGCAAGGTGGCTTCCACTATCGCCAATACTCGCGCCGGGACCGTCGAGGCCTGTTTGCGCACCAAGCTGTCGACGATTCTCGGCGGGCGTATCGAGGTGCTGGCGGTGAAGGAAGGCGACCATGTGAGCAAGGGGCAGCTGCTGATGAAGTTGTGGAATGACGATCAGCAGGCACAAAGCACCTTGGCCCAGGCGCAGTTGGTGATGGCGCAGAAGCGTGTGGGCGAGGCCTGCATCCTGGCCGCCAATGCCGAGCGTGATGCCGCGCGCCAGGCGAATCTGCGCGCCAAAGGCTTCGTCTCGATAGCCGCCGAGGAGGCCGCCCGCGCCGGGGCGCAGTCCAGGCGTGCCAGTTGCGACACGGCCAAGGCTGATGTGGATCAATCCGTCGCCCGCGCTCGGGCGGTCAAGGTCGAGCAGGGACGCACCGTGCTTTATGCGCCTTTCTCCGGTACGGTTGCCAAAATCATCGGTGAAGTCGGTGAATATTCGACGCCCTCGCCGCCCGGCGTGCCGACACCGCCGGCCATCGACCTGATCGACGAGTCCTGCCTCTACGTCAAGGCGCCGATGGACGAAGTGGATGCCCCGAAAATTCACCCCGGGCAACCGGTGCGCATCACGCTGGACGCGCTGCCAAAACAGTCCTTTCCCGGGCGCGTCAAGCGTGTTGCGCCCTATGTTTCCGCCGTCGAGAAGCAGGCGCGGACGGTGGACATCGAGGCGGTTTTCGATCAGCCGGAGGCGACGGGCAAGCTGCTGGTCGGCTACAGCGCAGATATCGAAGTAATCCTCGCAGTGCGCGACAATGTGGTGCGTGTCCCTACCCAGGCACTGCTTGAAGGCGGCAAGGTGCTGGTGGTGCGCGCCGATGGCGTGCTGGAGGAGCGCAAGATCAAGACCGGGCTGTCCAACTGGGAATACAGCGAGGTGCTCGAAGGACTCACCGCCGGCGAGAAGGTCGTTACCTCGCTGGAGCGAGAGGGGGTAAAGGCAGGCGTTCGCGTCGTGGCGGACGAGAAAAAGTGACCAGCCCGCCTCAGATCGAGTTGCGCGGCGTCGAACGGGTGTTTCAACTCGGCGACAGCGAAGTCCACGCGCTTCGCCGCCTCGACATGAGTATCGCTGCTGGAGAATACGTCGCGGTCATGGGGCCGTCCGGTTCGGGCAAGTCTACCTTGCTCAACCTGATCGGCCTGCTTGACCGGCCCAATGCTGGCCTCTACCTCCTCGAAGGCCGCGACGTAACTACCCTTACACCGGACGAGCAGGCGCGGGTGCGCAGCGAGCGCATTGGATTCGTGTTCCAGAGCTTTCACCTGGTGCCGCGCCTGACTGCCGCCGAAAACATCGCTCTGCCGTTGATCCTGGCCGGTATGGCGCCGCGCGAGCGCGCCGAGCGGGTGGCCCGTGCCCTCGCCGATTACGGACTGGAAACGCGTGCCGGCCACCGCCCCGACCAGCTCTCCGGCGGACAGCGTCAACGCGTCGCCATTGCTCGCGCCACCGTCATGCAACCTGCGGTGATCCTGGCCGACGAACCCACCGGCAACCTCGACCGTGCCACCGGCGAAGAAGTCATCCGCCTGCTTGAACAGCTCAACGCAAGCGGCGTCACGCTGATCATCGTCACTCACGACCCCGGTCTCGGCAGCCGCTCCCGCCGCCAGTTGCTGATGGAGGACGGGGCGCTGCGGCATGACAGCGCGCTCGTCAACATGACTTGAAGGCAACAGACACCCCCGACTCCGCACTATGCGTACCCCCGACCTGATCCGTTTCGCCCGCGATGCAGCTACCGGCAATCTGTTGCGCACCGCATTGCTGGTGCTGTCCGTAGCGATTGGCGTGGCGGCGGTGGTGGTGTTGACTGCTCTTGGCGACGGGGCGCGGCGCTATGTGGTCAACGAGTTTTCGTCTCTTGGCAGCAACCTGATCATTGTTCTGCCGGGCCGTTCGGAAACCGGCGGGTTCAATCCGGCCAACGCCATTACCAGCACGCCGCGCGACCTGACCATCAACGATGCGCAGGCGTTGCTGCGCGCCACGGCGATTCGCCGTCTTGCGCCTCTGGTGGTGGGGACTTCGGAAATCAGTGTTGACGGCAAATTGCGCGAAGTCATGGTGGCAGGCTCAACAACGCAGTTTATCCAGGTGCGCAGCCTCGCCATTGCCCAGGGGCGTTTCCTGCCGGACGAGGATTGGGAGAGAGGCTCGGCGGAAGCGGTGATCGGCGCAAAAATTCGCGACGAATTGTTCGGCCCCGAGCCCGCGCTCGGCAAGCTGGTACGCATTGGCGACCGGCGTTTCCGCATCGTCGGCGTGCTCAAATCCAGCGGCCAGGGGCTGGGCATGAATAGCGACGAACTGGTCATCGTGCCGGTGGCGCTGGCGCAGGCGATGTTCAACACCAATACGCTGTTCCGCATCCTGATCGAGGCGCGCAACCGCGAGGCGATCCCTGCGGCCAAGGCGCAGGCAGAGGAAATCCTCAAACTGCGCCACGACGGCGAACTGGATGTGACGGTCATCACCCAGGATGCGGTGCTGGCGACCTTCGACCGCCTGCTTGGCGTGCTGACTCTGGGTGTCGCCGGGATTGCGGCCATCAGTCTGGCCGTGGCGGGTATCCTGGTGATGAATGTCATGCTGGTGTCGGTCGCCCAGCGGACGGCGGAAATCGGCCTGCTGAAGGCGCTGGGGGCGACCGGCAACACCATCCGCCTGACCTTTCTGGTCGAGGCGACGATGTTGTCGCTGGCCGGGGCCGTTGTCGGTTTCGTGCTTGGCCACGCAGGCGCGGCGCTGATCCGCTATCTCTACCCCACTTTCCCGGCCTATCCACCTGCCTGGGCGGTGCTCGCCGGGCTGGCAACCGCGCTGGCGAGCGGCATCCTCTTTGGCGTCGCCCCGGCGCGCCGGGCAGCGGCGCTCGATCCGGTTCAGGCGTTGGCGAAACGATGATCCGCGCATCCGACGGTATTGTCCTCGCCTTGCGCGCCATTACCGCGCACCGGTTGCGCAGCTTTCTGACGGTGCTCGGTATTGCCGTTGGCATTGCGGCGGTGATTCTGCTGACTTCAATCGGCGAGGGGATACATCGTTTTGTGTTGGCTGAATTCACCCAGTTCGGCACTAATGTCATTTCGATAACCCCCGGCAAGGTAAAGACATCGGGCGCGCCGCCGACGGGCATACCCACCTCGGTGCGCCCGCTGACGCTGGAGGATGCGCGTGCGTTGGCGCATCTGCCCAACGTCGCGGCGCTGACGCCTATTGTCTGGGGCAATTCGGAAGTGGGGGCCAATGGCCGCTTGCGCCGCACCACGGTGTACGGCGTCGGGCCGGACATGCTCAAGACTTTCAGTATAAAAATCAGGAGCGGGCAGTTTCTGCCGCAGGAGGAATCGGATAGCGCCCGCGCCTTCGTGGTGCTCGGCGCCAAGCTCAAGAAGGAGCTGTTCGGCGGCGATAACCCGCTGGGCGCGCGCGTGCGCATCGGCGGCCTGCAATTCCGCGTGATCGGCGTGCTGGAAGCCAAGGGGCAGATTCTCGGCATCGACATGGATGATACTGCCTACATCCCGGCGGCGCGCGCGCTGGAGCTCTATAATCGCGACGGCCTGATGGAAATCAACGTGTCCTACGCCGAAGGCATGCCGGCAAAAGCAGTGAGTGACGCGCTCAAAACAGCGCTCAAGGCGCGGCATGGCCGCGAGGATTTCACCTTGACCACGCAGGAAGACATGCTGCGTACCCTGTCGAAAATCCTCGACATTCTGACCATGGCGGTCGGTGCATTGGGCGGTATTTCGCTGCTGGTCGGCGGTGTTGGCATCGTCACCATCATGACCATCGCCGTCAATGAGCGCACCAGCGAAATCGGCCTGCTCACCGCCCTCGGCGCGCCACGCCGGGTCATTCTCGGTTTGTTTCTCGGCGAAGCGGTGGCGCTATCCGCGGTTGGCGGCGCGCTGGGGCTGGTGCTCGGTATCGGCATCGCGCAACTGCTGCGCCTCATCGTTCCCGCCCTGCCGGTGCATACCCCCATCCTCTTCGTGCTACTCGCCGAAACTGTCGCCATCTTCATCGGTCTCGTCGCCGGCGTACTCCCCGCCCGTCGCGCGGCGCGCCTGGACCCGGTGGAAGCGCTAAGGGATGAATAACCCTGGAAATATCGGTTGATCACTTCGCATCATATAGATGCCAAATAGAGTTAAGCCTTGGGTTTGCTGCTGAAGGTAAACGCGTCGGAATAAAATTCATCATTCGGCAGTTTGCGTTGCGAGGTAAAGGCCTGGTGAGCCGCTTCCACCATCACCGGCGAACCGCAGGCGTAGACCTGATAACCTTCCAGGTTACCGTAATCAGCCATTATCGTTTCATGCAAAAAACCGGTTCTGCCTTGCCAGTGGTCTTCCGGTCTGGGCTCGGACAGCACCGGAACGAACTTGAAATTGGCGTGTTCGTGTGCCCATTTTTTCGGCAGATCCAGCATATACAGGTGGCTCAGGTTGTGGGCGCCCCAGTAGAGTGTGATCGGGCGCTTGATGCCGTGGTGGAAGGCGTGCTCGAGCATGGCCTTGACCGGGGCGAAGCCGGTACCGCTGGCAAGCAGGAGAATCGGCTTGTCGCTGTCTTCGCGCAAAAAGAAGGTGCCCAATGGGCCTTCAAAGCGCAGCAGGGCCTTTTCGTGCATTTGCGTGAACACCAGGTCGCTGAAGCTGCCCCCCGGCACGCGGCGGATGTGCAACTGCAAAAAGCTGTCGTCGTGGGGTGCGTTGGCTAGGGAGTAGGCGCGGCGTGCGCCGTCCTTGAGCAGGATGTCGATATATTGGCCGGCCAGGAATTGCAGGCGTTCATTGGCTGGCAGCTTGAGGTAGAGCACCGCGACATCTTCCGCCGGCGTCTCGATTTTTTCCACTTTGCACGGCATGATTTTGACCGGGATATCTTTTGTGTCGGCCACTTCATGCACTTCTATCACCACGTCGGTTTTGGGCTCGGCGCAGCAGAACAGCGCCAGTCCCTCGCGCTTTTCCGTTTCACTCAAGGCGTGACTCTGATGGTCGCCATAATCGACTGTGCCTTCCATAATCTTGCCCTTGCATGCGCCGCAGGCGCCGTTGCGGCAGCCGTAAGGCAGGGTGTGGCCTTCGCGCAGGGCTGCATCCAGGATGGTTTCGCCTTCCATGACCGTCACCGAATGCTTGCTCGGCATGATCGTCAATTTGTGTGACATGCATACTTCCTCAATAGATTTTAGAGTGGCTTTTTCGCCGACTCGATAAGCCCGTTCCATGCTGTAATAATGATTGCTGATTGAGGGTTGCGGCAATAGTGCCGCTGCCCTTGGCATAGCGAATAGTGTACCACAGCGCTTGGTCTTTATGGAGATGGGTTGGCTTGGCCGAGCGTGAGTGATGGACTGCGTATCGCTTCGCGATGTTCGCGTTAACGCAGCTTGTCGCGCTCGTTGACCCGCGTCCATTCGCCATCGATCACGTCGTCGTTGGCGGCGGTCGGCAGGGTTGCTTTGGGGTGGGGCAGGAGCAGCAGAACCAGGGCAAGAAAATCGCTGACGACGCCGGGAAAGATCAGCAGGATCCCCGCCAGCAAGGTGCGGAAGCCGATCAATAGCGAGAGGCTGAGGGAATGGCCCGACTGCAGGGCGCCGAGCAGGCGCAACGGCAACATGGCGCCGGCGTCCCGCACCAGCCAGCCACCGACGATTGCGCTCGACAGCAGCCAGGGCAACAACCACCAGCCGACAGTTCCGGCCAGTTTGGCGAGGACATAAATCTCCAGGGCCGGGAATCCGAGTAGAATAAGCAAAATTAGCAAGGCACGCATGTATGGAACCCAAAATAGAAGCAATATTGGTGATCACCAGCCTGCCGGACCGGGAGGCCGCCGGGCGGCTGGCCGGGAGGCTGGTGGAGAAACGGCTTGCCGCCTGCGTCAACATTCTCGCACCGTGCGAGTCAGTCTATCGCTGGCAAGGCCAGATCGAAACCGCGCAGGAGATCACCCTGCTGATTAAAACACTGAGGGCGCATTACGGCAAGGTTGAAAAAACCATACGTCAGTGTCACCCTTACGAACTTCCAGAAATTATCGCAGTCCCGATTGCCGCCGGCTTGCCCGCCTATCTTGAGTGGCTGGCGGCTGAAACGATTAACCCTGACCCCTCCTGAGGGGCTGTCCTCTCCCCAACCCTCTCCCGCTTGCGGGAGAGGGGGCGAACGTGAAGGGCACTTGTTTTGACTGGTTGAATATGCGTTATTTGATAGCTTTTTTGTTGTTATGTTCCTCGATGGTGAGCGCCGGCGAGGGTGATCTGCTCGAACCCGAGCAGGCATTCAAGTTTTCCGCTCGTGCGCTGGACGGCCAGACTATCGAGGTGCGCTACCAGATCGCCGAGGGGTATTACCTGTACAAGGAAAAACTCAAATTCCAGGCGGAACCCTCGGATGTCAACCTCGGAACACCGCAACTGCCCGCCGGCAAGGTCAAGCAGGATGAGTATTTCGGCAAGGTGGAAACCTACCGTCACGAACTGGTGATTCGTCTACCCTATACTCGTGGCGTCGCATCCAGAATCACCCTGAAAGCGGTCTCGCAGGGGTGTGCGGATGCGGGGGTGTGCTATCCGCCGCAAACCCAGGCGGTCAAAATCGATCTTCCCGGGACTCAGGCAGAGCCCGAAAAGAAGCTTTCTCTTCTCAAGATGCTGAGCGGTGGCCAGGATGAGTTCTTGCCGGTAGACCAGGCGTTCAAGCTGGCGATCAAGGCCATCGACCAGGATACTTTGCTGGCCGATTTTACGATCGCTGAAAACTATTATTTATATCGCGACAAGGTCAAATTCACCCTGAAGGGTGGCGGTGCCAGCATAGCCTCGGTGACTCTGCCCAAGGGAAAGGTCAAGACCGATCCCAATTTCGGCGATACCGAGGTGTACCATCAATCGTTTCAGGCGATCATCAAGCTGAACCGCGAGGGCGAACAGGCAGTCAGCCTGGCCGCCACTTACCAGGGGTGCAGCGAAAAAGGAGTCTGCTATCCGCCAGTGCAGAAGACCGTCGCACTGACCTTGCCAACGGCTGCCGCCGTGCCGGTTGAGGCGGGTTCGCAGCAGGTGGCTGCGCCACACCCTGAAATGACCGCGTCCTCCAAATTTGTCGAGGCGCCGGTCGGTGAATCATCCCGTATCAGTGCCTTGTTCAAGGGGGGCAGCTTCTGGCTGATCATGGTGAGCTTTTTCGGTTTCGGCCTGCTGCTGGCGCTGACTCCTTGCGTGTTTCCCATGATCCCCATTCTTTCCGGCATCATCGTCGGGCAAGGACACGCGCTGACCAAATCCCGTGCTTTCGGCCTGTCGCTGGCCTATGTGCTCGGCATGGCGCTTACCTATGCGGCTGTCGGCGTGGCGGCGGGCATGTCTGGCACCTTGCTCTCATCCGCCCTGCAGAATCCCTGGGTGCTGGGCGGGTTTGCCCTGATTTTTGTGGCGCTGGCCTTCTCGATGTTCGGTTTCTACGAACTGCAGATGCCCAGTTTCATCCAGAACCGTTTTAACGACGCCAGCAACCGTATCAAGGGCGGCAGCGCGACCGGGGTGTTCGCCATGGGCGCGCTGTCGGCAGTGATTGTCGGCCCCTGCGTGGCGGCTCCGTTGGCCGGGGCGTTGCTGTATATCAGTCAGACTCGCGATATGGTGCTGGGCGGTTCGGCGCTGTTCGCCCTGGCGCTGGGCATGGGTGCGCCGCTTCTGCTGGTGGGCATTTCCGCCGGGGCGTTGCTGCCGAGAGCGGGAGGCTGGATGGAGGCGGTGAAGAGTTTCTTTGGCGTGTTGCTGCTGGGTATGGCGATCTGGCTGATATCGCCGGTGATTTCCTCTGCGGTGCACATGCTGTTGTGGGCGAGTTTGCTGATTGTTTCCGCCATGTATTTGCGCGCCATCGATCCGCTGCCGCACCCGGCCAGCGGCTTCGCCAAGTTCTGGAAAGGGGTGGGCGTGGTCGCGCTGATCATCGGTGTGGCATTGCTGATTGGTGTGCTTTCCGGCAACCGCGACATGCTGCAGCCCTTGTCGGGGCTGCGTGCCGAAGGCGCAGAAGCGAAAGCAGCGGGCGTGGAACCCCTCAAGTTCGGGCGGGTGAAGAATGTGGCGGAACTGGAAAACCGGTTGAAGCAGGCCAAAGGCAAGGTCGTGATGCTGGATTTCTTCGCCGACTGGTGTGTTTCCTGCAAGGAGCTGGAGCGCTTCACTTTCGGTGATGCCAAGGTGCAGGCCAGGCTGCGCGATGTGGTGCTGTTGCAGGCCGATGTCACGGCCAATAGCGAGGAGGATAAGGCGCTGCTCAAGAAATTCGGATTGTTCGGGCCTCCCGGCATCATTTTCTTCGACAAAAGCGGCAAGGAATTGAGCGGCGCGCGCGTGATCGGCTATGAACCGCCGGAGAAATTTATCGTTACGCTGGATGCTATAATCCGCTAGCCCTTTTCCTCAAGACCGTTCATGACCAAAACCAAATTATCCCTGGTTGCCGCAGGGGTTGCCATTGCCTTGGCAGCAGCCTATTTCGCCGTTCCGCAACAGCCCAAACAGGTTGCCAGCCAGATTGCCACCCAGGAGATTTCCGCCGAGCCGGTGTTTGCTGTCAGCTTCAAGGATCTCGACGACAGACTCCAGCCGCTCAAGCAGTGGCGCGGCAAGGTGGTCGTGCTGAATTTCTGGGCGCCCTGGTGCCCGCCTTGCCGTGAGGAAATGCCGGATTTCATCAAGTTGCAGGATAAGTATCGCGAGCGCGGCCTGGTGTTCATCGGCGTGGCGCTGGATGAAAAGATCAAGGTGCAGGCGTTCGCTGACGAGATAGGGGTGAATTATCCGATCTTGCTGGGGGAAATGGAGGCCGTGGATCTGGCGAGAAAAATCGGCAATCGTCTGGGAGGATTGCCGTTTACTGTAGTCATCAACCGCAACGGCAAAGTGGTTGCCAGCGAAGTGGGCGGATTAACCCTGGCCCGAATGGAAAAAATAGTCTTGCCATTGCTGTAGCGGACTTTATCCAGATTAATCAAAATCCGACGCGATCTGTCGTTGAGTTTAGGGAATCCCCCGGTTGGCAACTTCGGGGAAAAACTGGACAAGTTCACCCATTTTGCGGCAAACTTGCCGCCATGAAAACGGAAAATCAGGGAAAGGGCGGAGTATGACGCGAGCCGCCAGTACCAGAATTCTCGTCCTCCATGGACCCAATCTGAATCTGCTGGGCATGCGTGAACCGGGTCACTATGGGCATGCCACTCTGGCGCAGATCAATGATCGTCTGCAGCAGATGGCGCAGGATGCCGGAGCGATGCTGGAAGACTTCCAGAGCAACAGCGAAACCGAACTGATCAACCGGGTACAGCAGGCAAAAGCCGAGGCAGTTGACTTCATTATCATCAACCCTGCGGCCTACACTCATACCAGCGTTGCATTGCGCGACGCGCTAGCGGCTGTGGCCATCCCCTTTGTTGAAGTGCATCTTTCCAACGTGTTTGCGCGCGAGGCATTCCGCCACCATTCTTATTTTTCCGATCTGGCCGTTGGCGTTATCAGCGGCCTGGGCGCGAAAGGTTATGAACTGGCGCTGGAGTTCGCGCTGCAGCACCAAGTTTGAGGATTTAAAATTATGGATTTACGAAAAGTCAAAAAGCTGATCGACCTGGTCAGTGAGTCCGGGATTGCCGAACTGGAAATTACTGAAGGCGAAGAAACCGTGCGTATCAGCCGCTATGGCCAGAACCCGCCGCAGACCATGATGTACGCTCCGCAACAATCTTACATGCCTGCGCCGGCACCTGTCACAGCGGCAGCCATCGAGGCTGCGCCTGCCGTTGCCGCTCAGTCTGATGGGCACCCCGTCAAGTCGCCGATGGTCGGTACGTTTTACCGTGCGGCGTCGCCCGGCTCGAAAAATTTTGTCGAAGTGGGGCAGTCCGTGAATGCCGGCGAAACCCTGTGCATTATCGAAGCGATGAAGCTGCTCAACGAAATCGAAGCGGACCAAAGCGGCGTCATCAAGGCGATTCTGGTCGAGAATGGTCAGCCCGTCGAATATGGCGAGCCTCTGTTTATTATTGGTTAATTTAAAGAGTCCTGAGTCCTGAGTGGAAAGTCCTGAGTAAAAACCGGACGCTCAGCACTCGGGACTCAGCACTCAGGACTAGCCTATTTATGTTTGAAAAAATACTCATTGCCAACCGTGGCGAAATCGCCCTGCGCATCCAGCGTGCCTGTCGCGAAATGGGCATCAAGACCGTGGCGGTGCATTCCGAGGCTGACGCCGATGCCAAGTATGTGAAGCTTGCCGATGAGTCGGTATGCATCGGCCCAGCCCAGTCCACTCTGAGCTATTTGCATGTTCCCTCGATTATCAGCGCGGCGGAAGTGACCGATGCCGAAGCGATTCATCCGGGCTATGGATTCCTTTCTGAAAATGCCGACTTCGCCGAGCGGGTGGAGCAAAGCGGATTCGCCTTCATCGGCCCGCGCCCGGAGACGATCCGGTTGATGGGCGACAAGGTCAGCGCAAAGGATGCGATGAAGGCCTCCGGCGTGCCCTGCGTGCCCGGATCCGAGGGCGCCCTGCCGGAAGACGGCGACGAGGTTGTCCGCATTGCCAAGGACATCGGTTATCCGGTGATCATCAAGGCGGCCGGTGGCGGCGGCGGTCGCGGCATGCGCGTGGTGCATACCGAAGCGGCATTGCTGACCGCGGTCAGCATGACCAAAAACGAAGCGCAGACGGCATTCGGTAATCCCGTGGTGTACATGGAAAAGTTTCTCGAGAATCCGCGCCACATCGAGATTCAGGTTCTTGCCGACGAGCATGGAAATGCTGCATTTCTGGGCGAGCGCGATTGTTCGATGCAGCGTCGCCACCAGAAGATTCTCGAGGAAGCGCCGGCGCCAGGCCTCAGCCCCAAGCTGCGCGACAAGATTGGCGAACGCTGCGCGGAAGCCTGCCGCAAGATTGGTTACCGTGGGGCCGGCACCTTCGAGTTTTTGTACGAGAACGACGAGTTCTTCTTCATTGAAATGAACACTCGCGTCCAGGTCGAGCATCCGGTAACGGAAATGATCACCGGCATTGACATCGTGCAGGAGCAGATTCGCATTGCCGCCGGTCTGGAGTTGAGCTTCAGGCAGAAGGATGTCCAGCTCAGGGGGCATTCGATCGAGTGCCGCATTAACGCCGAGGACCCATACACCTTCGTGCCTTCGCCCGGGCGTATCACGGTCTATCATGTGCCCGGCGGCCCTGGCATCCGTGTCGATTCACATGTGTACCAGAATTATGTGGTGCCGCAATACTACGATTCCATGGTCGGCAAGCTGATCGCCTACGGCGCCACCCGCGATCAGGCCATCGCCAGGATGAAGACCGCCCTTTCCGAAATGGTCATAGAGGGCATCAAGACCAACATCCCTTTGCATCAGGACCTGATGCGCGACGCTGCTTTTGTCAAGGGAGGCGCCAGTATTCATTACCTGGAGCACAAACTGGCCGCCGCGAAAAAAACGCAGTAACGGGTCGGTTTGCCACGGGGCGTACGGGGTTCACGGGGAAAGCAATACTGTACAAAAATATAGAATTTTGGTTGCCCCGTGTTTCCCGTGCGCCCCGTGGTTAAAAATTATTCAAGGAATTCATATGGCCTGGCTGTCGCTGAAAATCGAGGCGGATGAACAAACCGCCGGCGTGCTGAGCGATGCCCTGCTCGAACTGGGTGCGCTGGCGGCGGACATCGAGGACGCCAACGCCGAAACCGACCGGGAGCAGCCGATCTTCGGCGAGCCGGGCGAGCCGGTCGACAGCTTGTGGCAAAACAGCATCGTCAGCGGATTGTTCGCGGAGGATGCCGATATCCCCGCCATCCTTGCCGCCGCAACCCAGGCCGCACACCTGACCGAAATCCCGCGTTACCGAGTGGATGCGGTCGCCGAGCAGGACTGGGTCAGGCTGACCCAGTCCCAGTTCGACCCGATCCGGATCTCGCCACGGTTGTGGATCATCCCCACTTGGCACACCGCGCCCGATCCCGCTGCCATTAACCTCATTCTCGACCCCGGTCTGGCCTTCGGTACCGGTAGTCACCCCACCACTCACCTCTGCCTGCAATGGCTGGATCGGAATATTCGCGGCGGCGAGTGCGTGCTGGATTATGGCTGCGGCTCGGGCATCCTGGCGATTGCGGCGTTGAAGCTGGGAGCCGGGCGCGTGCTGGGCGTCGATATCGATCCTCAGGCGGTGCTCGCCAGCAGGCAGAATGCCGAACAAAACCAGGCCGCAGCCGAGTTCTACCTGCCCGATGCAGCCCCGAAAATCCAGGCCGACGTGGTTGTCGCCAACATCCTCGCCAACCCGCTCAAGGTATTGGCGCCGATGCTGGCCCAGGCAGTCCGTCCGGGCGGACAGATCGTGCTGTCGGGGGTGCTGGCTCCCCAGGCCGAAGAGACATTGGCCGTCTACCGGCAATGGTTCGAGATCGATATTGATGGAGAAGTTGATGGCTGGGTGTGTCTGGCGGGATCGAAAAGATAGCCATGGCGATGGTTACCACCTGTCCAGCCTGTCATACCCGTTTCAGGGTGACCCCGGAACAGATGGAAGCGCATGGCGGGGATGTGCGTTGCGGGCGCTGTGCCAAAGTATTCAATGCCCATGTCTATATGGAACACGAGCTGGAGGAACTGCGGCATGAGGGGCAGTCGCAGCTTCCGTTCGAAGAGCCGGGTGTTCAGGCAACGATGCCCGAAGAGGAATCTAAGCGGCAGCCCGCATCGGTAGAGGAATCCAAGGCAGCGGAACTTGAGGTACCTTCGTTTGAAGAAGTGCCGGGTAAAGAGGATTTCATGCCATCGCTTCAGGTGGCGGAAGAGTTGCCATCCGAATTCCGGGTCGAGGCGGAGAGTTTCGTTTCTGAATCGAGTGAAGAGGATTTGCCCGTGTCGCCGGCAGCAGCGGAGTCTGTGTTGCCGGAACCCGCAGAACCTGTCGCCGTCGAATCAGTCGTCGTTGTGCCAATTGCTCTGCCACCGCAGTTTGTTTCTGAGCCGGTTTCCGAGAGAGACGTTTTTGTTGAATTTGCGGAAGAGCCGAAGAAACGCCGTTTTTTCTGGCTATGGCTGACAGGCGTTCTCCTGCTCTTGGCGAGCATGGGTGCTCAGGGCCTCTATTTTTTCCGCTCCGACCTGGCTGCCCGCTATCCTGAATTCAAGCCGTTTTTGCAGCAGCTCTGCGGTGAACTGCAATGCAGCATCCGCCTGCCCGCCAATCCGGATTTGCTCAGCATCGAGACTTCCAATCTCGAAGCCGATCCGCAGCAGGCCAACCTGATCGCGCTCAATGCCATTCTGCGCAATCGTGCCGGGCTTGCCCAGGAATACCCGCAGCTTGAACTGACCCTGACCGACACCCAGGACCAGATGATTGCACGACGGATCTTCACTCCCGGGGAATACGCGAAGGGGGCTGACCTCAAACGCGGCATGGCGCCGAACGAGGAAGTGACGGTCAAATTGTTTCTCGACCTGGGCGACCTGAAAGCGGCGGGCTATCGGGTTTTTCTGTTTTATCCGTAATAAAATGCCGGTTATTCAACAAGTTGATTTTGTCGCCTTGTCACAGGAAGTGCGGATAAGGTATAGTTCACGCTGCCAAAAACCCATGCGGGAGAGCGTGCGATTATTTTCGCACCACCGAAGGCGCAATCACCCGTAACCGCTCAGGTATCAGGAACCGCATAGAACACGGCAACTCTGGAGAGAGGCGGCTAGTACCGCCCACCGAAGGGGCACGCGATGGTCAAGTTGCCATCGTAATCTCTCAGGTACACAGGACAGAGGGGTGAAGCCGGATAACCGGCTTCACCCCTTTTTTCATTTCTGGACCTGGAGCTAACAAGAATAATGCTGAAACAAACGCCACTCAATCAAACCCACCGTGACATGGGCGCCCGCATGGTCGATTTCGGCGGCTGGGACATGCCGGTGAACTACGGCTCGCAGATCGAGGAACACCATCAGGTGCGCCGCGCTGCCGGCATGTTCGACGTCTGTCACATGCTGGTGGTGGACGTCACCGGTAGCGGCATCCGCGAATTCCTCCAAACCCTGCTCGCCAATAACGTCGACAAACTGAAGGAGCCCGGCAAGGCGCTCTATTCCTGCATGCTGAATCCGGCTGGCGGCGTGATCGATGACCTGATCGTGTATTTCATGCGCGAAGACTGGTTCCGCATCGTGGTCAACGCCGGTACGGCAGAGAAGGATGTGGCCTGGATGGAGCAGCAACGCGCTGCCCATGCGCCGCAACTGACCATTCGCCCGCGCCGCGACCTGGCGATGATCGCGGTGCAGGGGCCGCAGGCGCGGGAGAAGGTGTGGCAGGCGATTCCCGCCGCCCGCGCCGCGACCGAAGCCCTCAAGCCGTTCCAGGCGGCTGAATTTGACCAGTATTTTATCGGCCGCACCGGCTACACCGGCGAGGACGGTTTCGAGGTCATGCTGCCGGTGCCGGAAGCGGCGGGTTTGTGGAAGACCCTGAATACTCTCGGTGTCGCGCCGATTGGCCTGGGCGCGCGCGACACGCTGCGTCTGGAAGCCGGGATGAATCTCTACGGTCAGGACATGGACGAAGATGTGAACCCGCTCGAAGCCGGGCTGGCGTGGACCGTGGAACTGACCAGTCCGCGCGACTTCATCGGCAAACCGGCACTGCTGGCGAAGCCGGTGAAAATGCAGATGCTGGGACTGGTGCTGCTCGACAAGGGCGTGCTGCGCGGCCACCAGAAAGTGGTTACCCCCCATGGCGCGGGCGAGATCACCAGCGGCAGCTTTTCACCCACCCTGAACCAGTCCATCGCTTTCGCCCGCCTGCCGCTGGCAGTCGTCGTCGGCGATGTTGTGCAGGTAGAGATTCGCGACAAATTACTCAACGCAAAAGTGGTGAAGCTGCCCTTTGCACGCAACGGCAAGAGCCTGATTTAAAAATCGGCCACAGAGATCACAGAGCACACAGAGAAAACACCTGGCGCTCGTCTCTGTGGTCTCTGTGAACTCTGTGGCTTATTTGATTTAGGAGAAGAATTATGAGCATCCCTAGCGATCTGAAATACACCAAGTCCCATGAGTGGACCCGGCTCGAGGCCGATGGCACGGTCACGGTCGGCATCACCCATCATGCCCAGGAACTGCTGGGCGACATGGTGTATGTGGAAAACCCTGCTGTCGGCCGCCAGCTCGCTGCCGGCGAAGAGTGCGCCGTGGTGGAATCGGTCAAGGCCGCTTCCGATGTCTATGCCCCGGTGGCGGGAGAAGTGGTTGCCGTTAACGACGACGTGGTGGATGCGCCCGAGAAAATCAATCAGGATGCCTATGCGGCCTGGATGTTCAAGATCAAGCCGAGCAATCCCGCCGACCTGAACGGGCTGCTCGCTGCAGCAGCTTATCAGGCGCTGGTCGAAAGCGAAGCGCACTGATGAATCGTGAGGGGTGAGGCGGTGAGGGGTGAGGCGGAAGGTCACCCTCCACCGCACCGTTTTTGATTTCCCCCTCATCCCTAACGCCTCACCTTCTCACCTTTTTCCCGAGAAAAACCATGCCATTCATTCCCCATACCGAAGAAGATATCCAGGCCATGCTGGCCAGCATCGGCGCGGCCTCGATCGAAGATCTGTTCGACGAAATTCCGGCTGCGCTGCGTGCCGACCAACTCGAATGCGTGCCGCCGGCCCTGAACGAGATGGCCGCCGGTCGCCTGATGCAGGAGCGTGCGGAACAGGATGGACGTTACCTGAATTTTATCGGTGCCGGCGCCTATGAGCATCATATCCCGGCGGCAGTGTGGCAGATCGCCGGGCGCGGCGAATTCTATTCCGCCTACACGCCTTATCAGGCCGAGGCGAGCCAGGGCACGCTGCAGCTGTTGTACGAATTCCAGACCATGATGGCCTCGCTGACCGGCATGGACATCTCCAATGCCAGCCTGTACGACGGCGCTTCCGGCTTGGCCGAAGCGGTGCTGATGGCGGTGCGCGCGCACAAGTCGGCGCGCCGTGTTCTGGTGCCTGCGGCGGTGCATCCGATCTGGCGTCAGGTGGCCGAAAACCTGGTGAAAAATCAGGGGATTGAACTGGTCCCTGTACCCTATTGCACCGGCGGTGGTGATACCGTGGCCGAATCGCTGAAGCGCTTCGAGGGCGAAGACTTCGCCGCGCTGGTGATCCAGCAGCCGAATTTCTTCGGCGTGCTGGAGGAAGTGGACGAACTGACCGATTGGGCGCACGCCCAAGGTATGCTGGTGATCGGCGCGGTCAACCCGATCTCTCTCGGCATGCTCAAGGCGCCCGGCCAGTGGGGAAGCAAGGGGGCAGACATCGCCGTGGGCGAGGGGCAGCCGCTGGGTGCGCCGCTATCTTCGGGCGGTCCCTATTTCGGTTTCCTGTGCTGCAAGCAGGCGCTGGCGCGGCAGATGGCGGGCCGGATTGTCGGCCGCACTGTGGATATGGATGGCAAGCAAGGCTTCTGCCTGACGCTGCAGGCGCGCGAACAGCATATTCGCCGCGCCAAGGCCACCTCCAACATCTGCACCAATCAGGGGTTGATGGCAACGGTGGCGACGGTTCATCTCGCTCTGCTCGGCCAGGAAGGCCTGGAGCGCGTCGCGGCGGCCTGCCATGCCAACACCCGGATGCTGGCCGAACAGGCGTGCCTGATTGCAGGGGTGGAGCGGGTGTTTTCCGAGCCCTTCTTCCACGAGGTGGTGATCACCTTCGATCTCCCTGTCGCTGACGTGCTGCGTGCCATGGAAGCTCAGGGCGTAATGGGCGGGCTGGATCTGACGCCCTGGTATCCGGAGCTGGGCAACGCCCTGCTGGTTTGCGCCACGGAAACCAAAACCCAGGAGGACATCCGGAAATTCCTGGACAACCTGGAGCGCATCGTTTCCCGGCGCAGTTCCGGCCCTGCCTGTACTAGACTTAAGCCTGCCGCCGGTAATCCGTTCTACCAAAACGGGGATAAATGAAACGGATTGCTGGCAAGTGGCAAGTTTGAAACCCTGAAAAAAGGAGCGCGATCATGGCAACTGTAACGCTGGAAGGCAACCCCCTCGAAGTTCTCGGCCATTTTCCGCTGCCGGGAGAATCGGTGCATAGCTTCATGCTGGTGGACAAGAACCTGAACGATATCTCCCTGAGCCAGTTTGAGGGCAAGCGCAAAATTCTGAGCATAGTGCCGAGCATCGATACCCCGGTTTGTGCGACCTCGACGCGCCAGTTCAACCAGGAAGCGAGCCGGCTCGACAATGTCGTGGTGCTGGTGATTTCCGCCGATCTGCCGTTTGCCCAGGCGCGCTTTTGCGGCGCGGAAGGTTTGAACAATGTGATCATGCTTTCCACTTTGCGTGGACGTGATTTTTCCAAGGACTACGGCGTGCTGATCAAGACCTATCCGCTTGCCGGCCTGTGCGCACGGGCGGTGATCGTGCTCGACGAACATGACCGGGTGATTTATTCGGAGTTGGTACCGGAAGTAACCGATGAACCTGATTACGATGCGGCGCTGGCCGCAGTGCAAGGGTAATCTTAAAAACAGTATTTGAACCACGGGGCACACGGGGTCCACGGGGGAAAACAAAGATTTTAGGTGTCAACTCATTTGCCCAGCAGGTGCTTGAAAGAGCTGTGTAACAGATTGCTTTTACCCCGTGTACCCCGTGGTTAACTGATTTTTTTAGGACAATTAATAGCATGTTGATTTTCGAACTCTCCCGCCCGGGACGCAAAAACCTGGCCCAGGCCCCCGCGGCCAGGTCTGAAGCGAACGATATTCCCGCCCATTTGCGGCGCGGTGATAAACCGCTGCTGCCGGAAGTCTCCGAGATGGACGCGGTGCGTCATTACACCCGTCTGTCGCAGAAGAATTTCTCGATCGATACCCACTTCTATCCGCTCGGCTCCTGCACCATGAAATACAATCCGCGCGGCGCCAACCAGCATGCCATGTTGCCGCAGTTCCTGGCGCGCCACCCGCTGGCGTCGGAGGCTACTGGACAGGGCGTGCTGGCCTGCCTGCACGAACTGCAGGAAATGCTCAAGGACGTGACCGGCATGGCCGGGGTTTCGCTCACGCCGATGGCGGGTGCTCAGGGCGAGTTCGCCGGGGTGGCGATGATCCGCGCTTATCACGACTCCCGCCATGATGCGGCGCGCACCGAAATGCTGGTGCCGGACGCAGCGCACGGCACCAATCCGGCTTCGGCGGTGATGTGCGGCTACACGGTGCGGGAAATCCCCACCGACCGCGACGGCAACGTCGATCTGGAAGCGCTACGGGCCGCCGTCGGATCGCAAACTGCGGGACTGATGCTGACCAACCCTTCCACCCTCGGAGTGTTCGAAAAGAATATCAGCGAGATGCAGCAGATCGTGCATCAGGCCGGCGGCCTGACCTACTACGACGGCGCCAACCTCAACGCCATCCTGGGGCGCGTCAAGCCGGGCGACATGGGCTTCGACGTGATCCACGTCAACCTGCACAAAACCTTTTCCACCCCGCACGGCGGCGGCGGACCCGGTTCCGGCCCGGTTGGCGTCAGCGAGCGTTTGCTGCCGTTCCTGCCGATCCCGGTGGTCGCCTTCGAGTCCGGGCGCTACCGCCTGGTGACGGAAAAAGATCTGCCGCAAAGCATCGGACGCCTGTCCGGCTTCATGGGGAATACCGGCATCCTGCTGCGCGCCTATTCCTACGCGCGCATGCTGGGTGCGGAAGGGATGCGCCGCGTGGCGGATTTCGCCACCCTCAACGCCAACTACCTGATGGCGGAACTGAGCAAGGCCGGCTTTGACATCGCCTTCCCGCAGCGCCGCGCCAGCCATGAATTCATCGTCACCCTGAAAGGCCTCAAGGAACAAACTGGGGTGAGCGCGATGGATGTGGCCAAGCGCCTGCTCGACAAGGGCTTTCACGCGCCCACCACCTATTTCCCGATGCTGGTGCCGGAATGCCTGCTGATCGAGCCGACCGAAACCGAGTCCAAGCAGACGCTGGATGCCTTCGTCGCGGCATTGAAGGAAATCCTGGGCGAGGCCCACGCGGATCCGGTGATGGTCAAAACGGCACCCCACACCATGCCGGTACGGCGTCTCGACGACGTCAAGGCGGCGCGCGAGTTGGACCTGGTGTGGAAGGCTTAGTCTTCATCAATCTGTAACACGCATCCCTTAGACTGGCTTTAATATGGAAAGCCCGCACAAAGGCAAGACCGGCCTGAGACGCCTGTGGAACGCTTTCCACTATTCCCTGGCGGGACTCAAGGCCGCCTATCAGAACGAGGACGCCTTCCGGCAGGAATTCCTGCTGGCGGCGGTCTTGATTCCGCTTGCATTGTTTTTGCCGGCGGGTGCAGTCGGCAAGGCCCTGATGATTGCCAGCGTGCTGCTGGTGCTGGTCGTCGAGTTGCTCAACTCGGCGGTGGAGGCTACGGTTGACCGCATTTCTCTGGAAAGCCACCATCTAGCCAAACGGGCCAAGGACATCGGCAGTGCTGCCGTGCTGCTGAGCCTGGTCAATCTCGCGGTGGTCTGGGCATTGGTGCTGTTCGGCTAGGGAGTTCCCTGACCTGTCACAAAAAATTCAATTTCCTGTCATAAAAGTTTCTCCTTGCCGCATCAAATTGACGGCATGGAAAAACAGACCCCCTTCATCCCTCTGTATCTGCCACTCACTCAGCGTTCGCTTCGTGTGGCGGTGGTTACGGAAACCTACCCGCCCGAAATCAATGGCGTTGCCCTTACCATCCAGCACATGGTCGAGGGATTGCGCCGGCGCAATCACCAGATCCAGCTGATCCGACCGTGCCAGGGTAAAGGTGATGCGCCTGCCTTCACAGCCAATCTGCAGCAGGTGCTGCTGCCGGGTTTTGCTATCCCGCGCTATCCCGACCTGCAACTGGGCCTGCCGGCCGGATCAGTGCTGCGGCAGCTGTGGCGAGAGAGCCGGCCGGACGTGGTGCACATCGTCACCGAGGGGCCACTTGGCTGGTCGGCGCTGAACGAGGCGCGCAAACTGGGCATCCCGGTCACCAGCGATTTTCACACCAATTTCCATAGCTACACCCAGCACTATGGCATCGGCTGGATGCGCAGGCCGATCGGCGCCTATCTGCGCCATCTGCATAACCGTGCGCTGCTGACGCTGGTGCCTGACCGGGGTTTGCGCCACGAACTTGAGACGCAGGGTTACCGCAACCTGGCCATTGTCGGGCGGGGCGTAGACACCGATCTGTTCAATCCAGCGCGCCGCAGCATGGAATTGCGCCGCAGTTGGGGCGTGAGCCGGAGCGGATTGGTGGCAGTCTATGTCGGCCGTCTGGCGGCAGAAAAAAATCTCGAAGCGGTGGTGGATGCCTTTGATGCGATGAGCGCCAGGCACCCTCGGGCAAAGCTGGTGTGGGTGGGCGATGGCCCGCAGCGCTCAGTGCTGCAGGCCCGCAATCCGGGGCATATTTTTGCCGGCATGCAGACCGGCACCGATCTGGCAGAGCATTATGCCTCCGCCGATGTGTTCCTGTTTCCCAGCCTGACCGAAACCTTCGGCAATGTGACGTTGGAGGCGATGGCCAGCGGGTTGGCGGTGGTGGCCTACAACTATGCCGCAGCGGCAGAACATATCCATCATGGCGAAAATGGCCTGGTGGCGGAATTCGATAACCTTTCCCTGTTCTGCGACCAGGCGGCGATACTGGCCGGTCGGCCGGAGATGATCGCGCGGCTGGGTGGCAATGCCCGCCAGAGTGCTGCTGGCCTAGCCTGGAACCTGATTTGCGAACGCTTCGAGCAGCTGTTGCTGAATGTGGTGGACGAAGGAGGGCGGCATGGAAAGCAAGACCGTTTCGTATCTGGATCAGATTCAAAACTGGGACCTGGCGCTATGCCTTCGCTTTAACCGGGTCAATCGCCTCCGCTTCATTGGCCGGTTGTTTGGCGTCATCAGCCGGTTGGGGGACGGGGTGTTCTGGTATGGCCTGATGCTGGCCCTGCTGCTGTGGGAAAAGGGAATGGCCGTGGTGCCGGTGGTGCACATGGCCGCAGCCGGGCTGACCTGCACCCTGCTCTACAAATGGCTCAAAGCCAAAACTTTGCGACCGCGTCCCTACGAGTTCTACCGCGACATCATTCTCAGCGTGCCGCCGCTCGACAAGTACAGCTTTCCTTCCGGCCATACCCTGCATGCGGTGGCCTTCACGCTGGTGGCGCTGGGCTACTATCCTTCCCTTGCTATCCTGCTGGTGCCGTTCACTCTGCTGGTTGCCGCTTCGCGCATGGTGCTCGGTCTCCACTACCCGAGCGACGTGCTGGCAGGTGCGGCGATCGGCGCGCTGGTCGGCGGCGCCACGTTCTGGCTGGTGTGATCGAATGCACTTCCTTGTCACATTTTTGTAACACAGCGTCAGCATAATTCCGGTCTCCCCGGCTCTTTGGCAACGTATGCGCCAGAGCCGGTCTATCTTTACCACAGTTGAATCGGACCCATCTTGACTCTGCAAAAACAACTTACCCTGATGACTATGGTCACCGTTGCCGGCCTGCTGGCAGTTGTCATTTTCGTCGCCCTGAGTCTGGGCCGATTGCAGCATCAGTTCGATGATTATCAGTCCAGGCAGATCCTGGACAAGAGCTTGATCGAAATCAAGGCCAGCGCCCTGGCCATGTCCCGGCTCGACCCGATTCTGCCCGATACCAGGGAAAAGTTGACCCAGGCGGAAGCGCATATCAAGGAATTGGGTCAGATGATTAACAGCCAGGCGGAGGGTGAAAAGATCAAATCCGTGCTGAAGGTCTGGCAGGAGTATGCGCGCGGTTTCGAGGGTGCGATCAAGATTGCATCTGAAAGTCCGGCGGACGCCCTGGTGATTCCGGATGCGCTGTACAAGTCGCATCTCGAGCCGATGGTGGCCGACCTGGACGGTATGGTTGCCGTCCACAAGGTGGAGGAAGTTCAATCCAGGCAGCGGATCAGGTCGGACATGACCCGGATCCTGTGGGTGGTGCTGCTGCCGCTGGTTCTGGCCGGGCTGGTGGTGACGGTGTTCCAGGTGATATTCAGTCGCAGCCTGAAACGGCGGGTGGAGGATATTACCGAGGTGGTGACCCATCTGCATCAGGGCGATCTGAGCCGCCGCCTGCCAGCCGCCAACGACGACGAAATCAGCGGCATGGCCAGGACCATCAATGGCTTCATCGCCCGCTTCGAGGGCATCCTGCGCGACGTGCATGTGTCCGCTGACCAGACCAAGAAAACCGCGCATGGCATCAGCGACATGACCGATGTGGTGAGCACCAATGCCAAGGAGCAGTCGGACCGGGTGTTTCAGGTCAGCAGCGCGATCGAGGAAATGGGCAACACCATCAACGCGATCGCAGCCAATGCCGCGAGCGCGGCAACGGCGGCCAACGCATCGCTGGAGCTGGTGAAGTCCGGCAACGACACCGGGCGCCAGACGATAGACGCGCTCGGTCGCATCGATGAAACCGTCGCGGCCTCGGCGCAAAACATCGGCGAACTGGGTATCTCGATCCAGCAGATTGCGGCGGTCAGCAACATGATCCGGGATATTGCCGAACAGACCAACCTGCTGGCGCTGAATGCCGCCATCGAGGCCGCACGTGCCGGCGAACAGGGGCGCGGCTTCGCAGTGGTGGCCGACGAAGTGAGAAAACTGTCGGAGCGCACCGCCGCCTCGACCGCCGATATCGCCAGGATCGTGCAGGTGATCCAGGCCGGCACCAGCCAGGCGGCAAAGTCGATGGTGCTGGCCAAGGACGAAGTCAGCCAGGGAGTAGGCCTGGGAGAGAAGATGGGAAGGGTGCTGGAGGAGATCGACCGGTCGGTGCATGTCGTCACCGACATGCTGCAGCAGATCGCGGTGGCCACCGAGGAGCAGTCGGCGGTGGGCTCCGAAATATCGTCCAACATCGAAACCGTGGCGAATATCACCGCTTCCACCGCCAACGATATCGAGCGGGCGCGCAATGCAATGCAGGATCTGGCCAGCACTTCCAGAACCCTGCACGAGGCGGTCGGCCAGTTCAGGCTGGCTGGTGCCGGGGCCTAGGGTGCCAGGTCCTGTGCATGGCGGTAAGCTGCTATAATCTGCCGGAATTCATTTCCGGAGTAACCCATGCGCACTTTGATTTGCGGCTCTCTCGCCTACGACACCATCATGGTGTTTCACGACCATTTCAAGAACCATATCCTGCCTGAGCAGATCCACATCCTCAACGTCGCTTTCCTGGTGCCGGACATGCGGCGCGAGTACGGCGGCTGCGCCGGCAATATCGCCTACAACCTGGCGATGATCGGCGGCGAGCCGCAGATCATGGCGACCGTGGGCGACGATTTTCTTCCCTATGCGAAGCGGCTGGAGAAGCTCGGTCTGGCGCAGGAGCATGTGCGTAGCGTGCCTGAAACCTTCACGGCGCAGGCCTTCATCACCACCGATCTGGCGGATAACCAGATCACCGCTTTTCACCCCGGCGCCATGAGCTACTCCCACCACAACCATATTGGCGATGCGAAGAATGTCAGCCTGGGCATCGTTGCGCCGGACGGTCGGGAAGGCATGCTGCAGCATGCCCGCGAGTTCCGCGAAGCGGGGATTCCTTTCGTGTTCGACCCCGGTCAGGGCCTGCCGATGTTCAATGGCGAGGAGTTGCTGAACTTCGTCGAACTGGCGGATTACGTCGCCCTCAACGACTACGAGGCGCAGCTGTTGCAGGAGCGCACCGGACAGAAAATCGAGCAGTTGGCAAAACTTGTCAAGGCGCTGATTGTCACAAGAGGTGGGCAGGGCTCGGAGATTTATGCCGAGGGTCAACGTCACGATATCCCCTGCGTTAAAGCACAGGAGGTGGTCGATCCCACCGGTTGCGGCGATGCCTACCGGGCCGGCCTGCTGTACGGGATCGCTCGCGGCATGGACTGGCAGATCACCGGGCGGCTGGCTTCGCTGCTGGGCTCGGTCAAAATTGCCAGCCGTGGCGGGCAAAATCACACGCTGGCGCGCGAAGAATTGCACTCGCGTTTTAAGGAACACTTCGGAATGAGTTTTGAGGGATAAGCGATGAGTACCAGACTGGTGAAATTGATTGCGGTTGCGGCGGCGTTTGTTGCAGTGCTTGGCGGTTGTGCGTCGAGCATGTCGGGTGGGGCTTATAGCCGCGTGCAGGCACGTCAGGTTCAGGAAGTCAAAATGGGCGTGGTGGAAAGCGTGCGTCACGTCAAGATCGAAGGCACGAAGAGCCCAGTCGGAACCGGTGCGGGCGCGGTGGTCGGCGGTATCGCCGGCAGCAATATTGGCTCGGGCAAGGGCAGCACCGTCGGCACGATCCTGGGTGCTGTGGCCGGCGGCGTGGCTGGCTCCATGATCGAAGAGGGCGTGATGAGCAAGGATGGCCTGGAAATCACTGTCAAGCTGGACAGTGGCCGCATGATCGCCGTCACCCAGGAAGCCGATGAGCAGTTCAGGGTCGGCGAGCGGATACGGGTATTGTCTGGCGGTGGCGTCACCCGCATCACCCATTGAAATATGGCCGATGGGGCCGCTGTCATATAAATGTCATTCTGACGACATTTTGCCGTAACACATCTCGCTTATTGTTCCTCCATCCATCAACGGACTGGAGGAACATATGCAACTACAACAAATACAAACGCCGGGCAGTTCATCAGCAGCCAAGAAGCTTTTTGTTTCTTATGCACAATCTGCGGGCGAGGTAAAAGAGGCGCAACGCCTGCGCTACCGGGTGTTTGCGGACGAAATGGGCGCGCGCCTGTCGGGGAAAGAGGCGGGGCTGGATCAGGATATTTACGATCCATTCTGCGAGCATCTTTTGGTGCGCGATGGTGATACCGGTGAAGTGGTCGGCACCTATCGCATTCTCCCGCCTGATCGGGCCAAGAAGATTGGCGGGCTGTATTCGGCCAGCGAGTTCGATCTTACGCGCCTGTTGCATCTTTCCCCTTCCATGGTCGAGGTAGGGCGATCCTGCGTACATCCTGATTACCGCAATGGAGCGGCCATCAGCCTGCTTTGGTCGGGACTGGCCAAGTACATGCTTGGCCACGGCTACGAATATCTGATGGGCTGTGCCAGCGTCAGCATGGCCGATGGTGGACACGCCGCCGCCAGCCTTTATAATAATCTCAGAGTCGATAACATGAGCCCCATCGAATGGCGCGTTTTCCCGCGTTGCGCGTTGCCCCTGGGCAAGCTCACTCGCGTGCCTTCTATACCTGCCCCTCTTCCCCCATTGCTCAAGGGGTATTTGCAAGCAGGTGCTTACATTTGCGGCGATCCCGCCTGGGATCCCGATTTCAATACTGCGGACTTTCTGGTGCTGTTGCCCATGTCCAAGGTGAACAGGCGATATGCACGACATTTCATGGGGGCAGCCGCTTAAGCGGAGTAACGGCTTTCTGATCCGCAACTGGCGGCTGGTCCGGCTCGTTCTTCATCTGCTGGTGGGGGTGATCAAGGCGGCGCTGTTGCTTCCCCTAGTTGGCCGGGCCCGGCGCACCGAGTTGATCCGTCGCTGGTCGCTACGCATACTCGCCATTCTCAATGTCAGGCTCTGCATCAGGGGCGAGGTGCCGGATATTTCGGCGGCAGGCGTGATGTTCGTCGCCAACCATATTTCCTGGCTGGATATTTACCTGCTCGATGCGGTCTGCCCGGTGCGTTTTGTTTCCAAGGCCGAGGTGCGCGCCTGGCCGGTGATCGGCTGGCTGGCGGTAAAGATAGGTACCTTGTTCATCGAAAGGGCGCGGCGCCATGATACGGCGCGTGCCGGTCGGGAAGTGGTGGATGCCCTCAGGCAGGGCGATTGCGTGGCGGTGTTCCCCGAAGGAACCACCAGCAACGGCACCTTGCTGCGACCGTTCCATGCCTCCCTGCTACAATCGGCAATCACCAGCGAAGCCCGGCTCTGGCCGGTGGCGATCCGCTACGTGCATCGCGACGGCACGGCAGATTTATCCCCGGCTTATGTGGACAACATGAGCTTCGCCGACTCCCTGTTCCGTATATTGAATGAGCCGGACCTGGAAGCGGAAATCACCTACCTTGAGCCGTTGCCGGTTCAGGGGCGCAGCCGGCGCGAACTGGCCGCGCTGGCGGAGAAGGCTATTGCCAATGCGTTGAACTTGACAGTGCCTTGCAGGAAATCTGATAAACCTGTCTATCCTCCAGCCGCACTGCCGTAAGATCCCCACCCCACAAACAGCCGGTATCCAGCGCCATCAGATTGCTGCGCACCGTCAGCCCCAGTGCCGACCAGTGGCCGAAAATAAGCGTGCTATCCGCACTTTTCCGGTTGGGGGCCTCATACCAGGGCAGATGGCCCGCCGGGGAAATTTCCGGCGGCCCCTTGTGGTCGAATTCCATTACCCCATCCGGGGTGCAGAAGCGCAGCCGCGTCATCGCGTTGGTGATCATGCGCAGCCGTGCCATGCCATGCAGGTCCTTGCTCCAGGCTTTGGGTTCGTTGCCGTACATGCGCGCGAAAAAATCGAGGTAATGCTTGCCCTGTAGTACCTGCTCGACTTCATGGGCGAGGGAGGAGGCTTTTTTTACCGACCATTGCGGCAGAAGGCCGGCGTGCACCAGCGCATATTCGCCCTCGGCATAAAACAGGCGCTGGTGGCGCAGCCAGTCGCACAGTTCATCGCGGTCTGGTGCCCCCAGCACCTGATCGATGGTGTCCTTGCGATGCGGTTTGACGAAGCCATAGGCGACTGCCAGCATGTGCAGGTCGTGGTTGCCGAGCACAATCACCGCCTTGTCGCCCAGCGATTTTGCCCAGCGCAGCACCGCCAGCGAATCCGGCCCGCGGTTGACCAGATCGCCGACCAGCCACAGCCGGTCACGCGCGGGGTCGAAGTCGATTTTTTGCAGCAGTAGCTGCAGTGCCTGAAAGCAGCCTTGAATGTCGCCGATGGCGTAGGTGGCCATAGTCCTGAGTCCTGAGTGTCGAGTCCTGAGTATTTTACAGGGTCGCTTTACCCCATGTGATAAAATCGGTGTCGGTGCTACTCAGCACTCAGCACTCAGGACTCGGCACTCAATGTTGTCCCATCTCAATGCCCCGCAGCGCGAAGCGGTGAAATATCTCGACGGCCCGCTGCTGGTGCTGGCTGGCGCGGGCAGCGGCAAGACCCGCGTGATTACCCACAAGATCGCCTGGCTGATCGAAGAATGCGGCCTTTCGCCCGCCCACATTGCGGCCATCACCTTCACCAACAAGGCCGCACGCGAGATGTCCGAGCGCGCCGCCAAGCTGTTGCAGGGCAAGCCCAGCCGGGGGCTGACCGTCACCACTTTCCATTCGCTGGGGATGCAGATCCTGCGCAAGGATGCCGCGCACCTCGGCTACAAGCCGCGCTTTTCCATCTTCGACGCCACCGACGCCGCCCAACTCATCAGCGACATCATCAAGACCACCGACAAGGGCGAGATCCGGGGCGTGCAGCAGCGCATCTCGCTGTGGAAAAACTCGCTGATCTCGCCCGACCTGGCGCTGAACCAGTCCGAAAACGACCTCGAACAGCATGCAGCAAAAACCTACCTGGCCTACCAGGACACCTTGCGCGCCTACCAGGCGGTGGATTTCGACGACCTCATCCGCCTGCCGGTGGAACTGTTCGCCACGGTTCCCGAAGTCCTGGAAAAATGGCGCAACAAGCTGCGCTACCTGCTGATCGACGAATACCAGGACACCAATGGCTGCCAGTACCAGCTGCTGCGGCAGCTGACCGGCAGCGGCGGCGCCTTCACCGCGGTGGGCGACGACGACCAGGCGATCTACGGCTGGCGCGGCGCAGACATCAAGAACCTGCACACTTTGCGCGAGGACTACGACCGCTTGCACGTGGTCAAGCTGGAGCAGAACTACCGTTCTACCATTCGCATCCTGCGCGTGGCGAATAGCCTGATCGCCAACAATACCAAATTGTTCGAGAAGAAATTATGGAGCGACCTTGGCCTCGGTGATCCGATCAATGTGCTGGCCGCCAAGGACGAGGAGCACGAGGCAGAAAGCGTGGTGATGCGGCTGCTGGCACACAAGTTCGAGCACCGCACCCGCTTCGCCGATTACGCCATCCTGTATCGCGGCAACCATCAGGCGCGGGTGTTCGAGCAGCAGCTGCGCAACGAGCGCATTCCTTACCAACTGAGCGGCGGCAGCTCGTTTTTCGACAAGGCCGAGATCAAGGATGTGACCGCCTACTTACGTCTGCTGGCCAATAGCGACGACGACCCCGCTTTCATCCGCGCCGTCACCACGCCGAAAAAAGGCATCGGCACGCAAACCCTGGAAAAGCTTGGCAACTACTCGGCGCAGCGCAACCAGAGCCTGTTCGCCGCCGCCTTCGAGGCCGGGGCGGAAAACCAGCTCGGCACCAAGCAGTACCATGCCCTGATGGAGTTCTGCCAGTTCATCAACAACCTGCAATTTCGCGCCGAGCGGGAATCCGCCGCGAACATCATCGAGGATCTGCTCAAGGCGATAGGCTACGAGACCCACCTGTTCGACAGCGAAGAGCCGCGCGCGGCGGAAAGCAAATGGAACAATGTGCGGGAATTCGTCGCCTGGCTGTCGAAGAAGGGCGAGGAGGATGGCAAGAACATCATCGAACTGACCCAGACCATCGCCCTGATCAACATCCTGGATAATCGCGCCGACCAGGATCTGGATGCGGTGCGTCTGTCCACCCTGCACGCGGCGAAGGGGCTGGAGTATCCCCATGTGTTTCTGGTCGGTGTCGAGGACGGCATCCTGCCGCACCGCGAGTGCATCGACAACGGGCTGGTGGAGGAAGAGCGCCGCTTAATGTATGTCGGCATCACCCGCGCCCAGCGAGGCCTGACCCTGAGTTACTGCTCGAAGCGCAAGCGCGGCCGCGAATGGCAGGCCTGCGAGCCGAGCCGCTTCATCGCCGAACTGGCGCAGGACGACCTGCGCATCAGCGGACGTGAAAGCGCGCCGGAAGTGCGAAAAGCGGAAGGCGCCGCGGCGATGGCAGCGATGAAGGCGATGCTGAAAAAATAGGCTCTGTCGTAGTCCCACGTTGAAATTGCGTTTGCTTTGGTAAGGTGTTGATAGCGGTGGATGAGCCAAAAAATGTAGGTTGGGTTAGGCCATAGGCAAACGCGAAGGCATGCGATTGTGCGCTACGCGCGAATGTTTGGGTACCGGGGGTAGCCCGGCGGGCTAGTCCCTTTCTTTAAACGGCTGAAGAAAGGAACCAAAGAAAGCCGCTCCTATCCACCGCCCTCCGCTACGCTACGGGTTCCCTGCGTTGCTCGCCAAGCCGGGCTGCTGCGGAACTCGCGCTATACGCTCGAACAGTCCTCGCAGAAATCCCCCGTCTTGGCTGCGCTACTCGGCGGCGGAGTAAGGGGACCGAAAAACCACCCCATCCCCATCCCCATCCTGGCCTTCCCCTTGAAGGGGAAGGGACTATAACCCCCTCTCCCCAGCGGGGAGAGGGTTGGGGAGAGGGGGAGTAACGGCGAGAATCGCCCACAAAACCCTAATCCCCTTCTGCGCCGCCTCGATTTTCTGGGTGAAGCGGGGGCCGTCGGCTGCGTTTGTCTGAGGCCAAAGGCCGAGTTTTACGCAGCCGCCCGCTTCACCCGAAAAATCGAGGGAAGCCCGCAGGGCCGGCGCGGCAGGGTGTCTTTTTGTTTGGTTACTTGTATTTTGGACAAGCAAAATAAAGTAACCTGCTGCCGGGCAGCCCCCGGCATATAAGCTAATGCGCGGAGCGCACTCAATACCCAGCGCCGCTTGTAACAACCCGAACAAAGACCTATAGTAGCCCAATTGTCATAAAAAGCTCTCCTGTTGTGAATAGGTTCTGGGACGCCGATATGTGTTTTTTTCGCCGCGCCATATTTGTTTTTCTAAAACAATTCAGATCAATGGATAAGCTGGATTCAACAGAGATTATGCGGCGTAGGGTTCTAGGTTATATTTCACTTTTGAAATCGATTTTACGTTCGGCCTCAACAGGGAGTTTTACGTGGTGCCATTAGATATGCTGCGTCCGAGCAAGGACGGATTCGAGAAAGACCCTCTCGGATATGGAGCACTTGCATGGCACAAATGGGCAATGGCGCAATCGCTAGCTGGCTACAACGTCGATCTTGAAGCTGGGCCAACGAGCGAAGACTTGAAGTCCCCGGTCTTATGGCTGTCGCACGCACATGCCATGGCCGAAGCCGCTCGGGTGTTGATACAGGGCAACCCAAACCTTGATCCCATGCCCTCGAATATCCGAGGTGTATCTCACTGCCAGTATCACGCGGTTGCTCTTATGCTAGTCGGCTACAGCCTTGAGGTTTGCCTCAAGGCAATGCTAATTATTCAGAAGGGTGTCGCGTCCTATCAGGCCGAAGAAAAAGAACACCACCACCATCGTCTCGAAAAATTGGCCGGGTTCATTCCTGGCTTGAACTCCAAGGATGAAGCAATACTGAAGGCGCTTTCCCACTTTGTACGCTGGGCTGGCCGGTATCCCGATCCGGGATTCGGCAAAGAAAGTTACGCCGAAGAGATATTTACCATTTCCGAGCGCTTTCAAGTCAGTGCCAAAGACCTATTCAGCCTTGCCGCTCACATAATGGGGCACACTCGTGAAGTGTTGGCAGAGAAACCATGAACGTACTCGCCATGAGGCCGTACCCATCACAACTGACCCTAAAGTTTTCGCGGCAACTTCGCCGCACCCTCGGGACGGGGAAGTCCCTTTCATTCGTTAGAGCTCTATGTCATCAGCTACGGAACAATGGGAACATCTACTGACTCCTGCGGTAATGCAGGAGAAGTTGATTTCCGCCTCTTTGTACGTTACTGCTTTCGAACTTCTGAAGGAGTCAATCATTGGCCGTATTCGCTCCTTCTACATGGTTGGCTTTGACGCTGATGGCGATCTCATCGACGAAAAGTACGAGACAGTAGTTCTTTCCAAAAACAAGAATCCCTTGCTTGCCTCGCTCGATTGGCTAGCCGAGAACGATGTGATTGACGCGAACGACCGTCAGGCATTTGAGCGCATTAGAACTGCAAGAAATTTGCTTGCCCACGAGTTGCCTTCAATGGTTATGGGTGGCAAGGATTTCCAGCACGTCGAGAGATTTCAAGAGCTGGTTGCTCTACTCAAAAAGATTGAAGTCTGGTGGGTTGTAAATATGGAAATCCCTGTCAATTCCGGCTTCGACGGAAAAGAAATTGATGAAGAAGGCATTGTTCCCGGCCCCGTCCTAATGCTCCAGATGATGCTTCAAGTAGTCTCGGGAAACGAAGAACTTTTGAAGCACTATCGGGCGAGTAGCAATGCTGTGGCCGGACTCTAACCTGGCAGTCAACCGGATCTGCGCGAAAAGCCACGCAGGCCGGTTGCTTCTACGTTGGGTATCGTCTTAGGAGCATCATGAACAAGAGTGTTTTACCGATAGCGCTGTTTTTACTAAGCGTGATCTTTACGGTTATGTTCAACCCTGCAGCAGTGCTCGTGGTTGGCTTGGTTATTTGTGTCGTCGCAGTATTCAAATATCGAGCCGAAAAAATTCCAGAATCAAAGCTGAGCGCTAACTCGCTATTCCGGTCAGGGCTTGCCGTTCTTGCCGGTGCAATAGTTGCAGTTGTCTTTGTGGTCGCTGCAATGTCCGGGCTGTTGGGTAAGTAGCTATATGCCCAACACATCCATCAAGCGGGACGCGCTAAAGCGCGCCCCTTATGTCAGACATTGGACTTGAAGCGTATGCAAAACAGATGCGAATGGTGCGGTACTGATTTGCTGTATATAAAATATCACGATGACGAATGGGGAGTGCCGCGACATGACGATCGCGGTCTTTTCGAGTTGCTAACTCTCGAAGGTGCGCAAGCAGGCCTGAGTTGGCTAACCATCCTCAAGAAGCGAGATAACTATCGCCATGCTTTCCACGGATTTGATCCGCATCAGGTGGCCAGCTATTCCGCGACGGATGTTCAGCGCCTGCTGGCAGATCCCGGCATCGTGAGGAATCGCTTGAAGATTGAGTCGACCATTAGAAATGCACGAGGCGTCCTCGCAATCGTAGAAGAGTTCGGGTCCTTTGATGCTTTCATTTGGCGGTATGTCGACCATCAGCCCATACAGAATGCGTGGCGATCGCTGGCCGAGGTGCCTGCCAGAACCGCACTATCCGACACGATGAGCAAGGACCTGAAGAAGCGGGGATTTAACTTCGTTGGATCTACTATTTGCTATGCCTTCATGCAGGCTGTCGGGATGGTGAATGACCACGTTGCTGGCTGTTTTCGCCATGGTGAAGTGAAGAAGATCGCCGAATTCCAGATGTCCAAAAAATAAGGGCGGCCGAGGCCGCCCTTATTTCAATCGGAAAATCCAGACGCTTACTTGGACAGCCCGATCATGTGTTCCACAGCCGCCTTCACTTCAGCGTCAGACAGAGCCGGGTTGCCACCTTTGGCAGGCATCGCGCCGGATTTACCGGTGAAGCCGCCGATGGCATGCTTGAACAGGGTGTCCTTGCCTTGCGCAATGCGCGAGCCCCAGGCGCCCTTGTCGCCGGTCTTCGGTGCGCCCGCAGCGCCGGTAGCATGGCAAGCCTGGCAGAGGCCTTCGTAGATTTTCTTGCCGTCCACCACGCCGCCAGCATCAGGCTTGGCTTCGCCGATGGCGACTTCGCCCACCGGTTTCAGGCGTTGAGAAATTTCTTCCGCTGCGGCCTTGTCATCTCCACCGACTACGTGGGTGGCCATGATGCCCATAACCAGCTTGAAAATCAGAAACGCAACGATCAGCACCGGGATCAACGCGCCTACCAGGGCGAGCAGGAATTGCGTAAGTGTGGTTTTTTCCATTTCGTGGCCACTCATGGGGAAATCCTTGTCTTTTGTAATGTCGAAAACCCGCAATTATAGCGGTAATTCAGTCAACTGCAAAAGTCCGGCATGGACGTTGCCCTAAAAAACCGCTATGATTTGCGCCTGATTTTCTTAATGCGCCCGTAGCTCAGCTGGATAGAGTATTGGTTTCCGAAGCCAAGGGTCGCGCGTTCGAATCGCGCCGGGCGCACCATTCTGATACCAAGCAGGGCACCCAAAAATAAGGCGTGCCCAGCTTCCATTTTTAAACCGCAACGGCAAGCTGTAGCTAAATACCATGCAAGACACCCCAAAACCTATTGTCTCTAGTACTGCCGATTTGCAACGTGAAGTTGCTGAATTGATGATCGAGGGTCTGAACCTTGAGGTCACAGCAGATCAAATCGACCCTGATGCCCCATTATATGGTGAGGGTTTGGGCCTGGATTCGATTGATATATTGGAAGCCGCGCTGGTAATTTCCAAGCGTTATGGCCTGCAATTGCGTACCGACAGCGCAGACAACCCGCATATTTTCAGTTCGTTGCGCAGCCTCTCCGACTATATTGCCTCACAGAGAACTCTCTAAATGACACGCCGCATCTTGCGCTGGCTGGGTATCGCCACGCTGGTGATCGGCTATCCGCTGCTGGCACATTACACCAACGAATCCGCGCAAAACAGTAATCTGGGTGCGCTGGTGGCCATTGCGCCCGTAGTGTTGATTGCTCTGGTGCTGGCCTGGAATTCTCCTCGGCGCGTCATCATGCTGGGTATGGTGATGTTGTCGTGTGTCGCACTATGGGCCGGATGGTCGGCGCTTGAACAGCATTTCGGGCTGGTTTACTGGCTGCAAAATGTGGGTATGCAACTCATCCTGATGATGACTTTTGGCCGGACTTTGATCGCCGGGCGGCAACCGCTCTGCACGCGCTTCGCAGAGATGGTGCATGCGCCGTTGACGCCGCAGCACGAACTTTACGCACGCCAGGTCACGTTCGCCTGGACCTTGTTTTTTGCCGCGATGGCGCTGGTTTCCACCGGGCTGTTTTTTCTGGCGCCGTTGGTGACATGGTCGTTTTTTGCCAATTTTCTGACGCTTCCTTTGGTCGCATTGATGTTCATTGCTGAATATTGGGTACGCCGGTGGGTACTGCCCGATGTGCAGCAGACGCACATCCTCGATGCGGTGCGGGCATACAGGAACGCTTCGGCGCGGCCACGCTAGTTGTTACTGCTTTAATCATGTCTTCACTGCCGCTGGTATCACACGTATCCCCGGACAGCATCATCGCCTGGCGTGCCAATGGCGCCGTTACACTGCGTCAGTTCCTGGCCGAGGTCCGCCAACTTGCTGCCCGGTTTCCCGCAGGAAGCCACCTGCTCAATATGTGCAGCGACCGCTACCGCTTCAGCGTAGGCTTGGCCGCCGCCATTGTTGCCAGCAAAGTCAGCCTGCTGCCGTCTACCCATACCCCTGAAGTCGTACGCCAGATCAAGATTTTTGCACCGGATGTGTTTTGTCTGACTGATAGTGATCATTGCGCGGTGGATCTGCCCCAACTGAAATACCCGGTCATGGATGGCGGTCAACGGGATCAATTCGAGATTCCACAAATCGATGTCAGGCAGCGCATTGCGGTGGTCTTTACTTCGGGATCGACCGGCATGCCGCAGCCGCATCCCAAGACTTGGGGCGCGCTGGCCGGCAGCGTGCAGGCTGAGGCATTGCGCCTGGGGTTGCTGCACAACACGCCCTGCACACTGATTGGCACTGTGCCGCCGCAACACATGTATGGGTTTGAATCCACGGTACTGATGGCATGGCTCAGCGGCAACGCGCTCAGCCATGCGCAGCCGTTTTACCCTGCCGACATTTGCCAGGCACTGGCAGCTGTGCCGACGCCGCGAGTGTTGGTGTCCTCGCCGGTGCATCTGCGCGCCTTGCTGGATGCCGGGCTGGAACTACCGGAAATCTCACGGGTGGTATCCGCCACTGCGCCGCTGTCGGCTCGGCTTGCGCAGGATGTCGAGGCGCGCTGCAATGCACCGCTGATGGAAATCTATGGCAGCACAGAAACCGGCCTGATCGCGACTCGCAGCCCCACGCAAAGCGCAGAATGGCAATTGCTTCCCGGGATAAAGTTGGCCGTGGAGGCTGGTAGCGTGCGCGCCTGCGGCGGCCACGTCGAGACCCCGATTGCCATGAGCGACATTATCGAACCGATTAGCGAAGAGCGTTTTTTACTCCACGGACGCATGGCCGATCTGGTTAATATCGCGGGGAAACGACATTCCCTGGCGAGTCTCGATTACCATCTGAATAGCCTGCCAGGCGTGGTGGATGGTGCTTTTTACATGCCCGATGAAACCAGTCCTGATCATGTCACGCGGCTGGCTGCGTGCGTGGTGGCGCCAGGAATGTCGGCATCGACCCTGCTGGCGGCGTTGCGCGAACGTGTTGACCCGGTTTTCCTGCCGCGCCCTCTGGTGTTTGTGGATGAACTGCCTCGTAACCGCACCGGAAAACTGCCGCGTGCCGCATTGCAGGCCTTGCTGCAGGCTCACCGCGCACGGAAATTCACATGAATCTGGAAAAGCTATTGAACCGCAGAGGACGCGGAGGACGCAGAGGAATTCAGATGCTTAGAAAAAGTACACTCACCCAGCAGGTGGCGCAGTTCAACTCGCCAAGTTCTTGTTTTTTCCTCCGCGCCTTCTGCGTCCTCTGCGGTAAAACGCCGTTTCTAGCATGAATAACGCCGCGCATTGGACGGTTCCGCTGGATCACCCGGCCTTTGCCGGGCATTTTCCTGGTACACCTATCCTCCCCGGTGTCGTGCTGCTGGACGTGGCGCTTCAAATAATCGCCGATACCAGCGGGATCGCACTGGATCTGTGCGAGATCAGCTCGGTCAAGTTTCTCAGCCCCGCGAGTCCAGGCGATGAATTGCTGATTCAGCATGCCGTCGCGGCCAGCGGAACGATACGGTTCGACATCCTGGCGGGTGCGCGCAAAATCGCCAGCGGCAGTATCGTGCCAGGAGCGTCGGTATGACAACTGATCCGACAGCCAGCCACAACGCATGGGCGCAGACCCCGGAGCGCAGCAACATGCTGATGTTGCGCGTCATGACCTGGATTTCACTGCGATTGGGGCGGCGCGCAGCGCGCAGCGTACTGCACCTGATCGCCGCTTATTTTCTGCTGTTTTCCCCGGCTAGCCGGCGCGCTTCCAGCCATTATCTCGGACGTGCGTTAGGCCGGCCTGCCCGCTGGCGCGATCTGTATCGGCATTTTTTTACCTTTGCCGCCACCATCCATGACCGCGTCTATCTGGTCAATCGCCGCTTCGACCTGTTCGAATTTGAAGTGCACGGCGAAGAAACATTACAACGCCTGCTTGCCGACAGAAAAGGCCTGTTCCTGATGGGGGCGCACCTGGGCAGCTTTGAAGTGATCCGCGCGATAGGCTGGAAACACGCGGATTTGCGCGTCTCCATGCTGATGCACGAAGACAACGCTCAAAAAATCAACGCCATGCTAGCTGCGATCAATCCCGAGGCGGTGCAGGATATCATTGGCCTGGGGCACATCGATTCCATGCTCAAGGTGCGCGAACGACTGGATGACGGTTGCGTGGTTGGCATGCTGGCGGATCGCACCCCCGGCGATGACACGCTGTACCCGGTGCAGTTCCTCGGCGCAGATGCCCGCCTGCCCGTCGGCCCGTTTCGCATGGCCGCATTGCTGCGGCGTCCGGTGGTGTTCATGACCGGGTTGTATCTGGGCGGCAACCGTTACGCCATCCATTTCGAACCCCTGGCGGATTTTTCCGACGCTGCGCGCGGGCAGCGCGATGCTGCCGTGGAAGCAGCGATTACCCGTTATGCTGCACTGCTGGACCATTACTGCCGCAAGGCGCCTTATAATTGGTTTAATTTTTTCGATTTCTGGCAGCATGCGCCTGCAGCAACTCCTCTCCAGCCATGATGACACTGTTCCGTTTACTTGTTTTATTGCCGCTGTTGCCTGCCATCAGTCACGCCGCCGACTGGGATATCGACCAGCTCATGCGGGGTCTGGCGCAAAACCGTTCCGGCCGCGCCAGCTTTGTCGAAAAGAAATCCATCGCCATGCTCGACAAGCCGGTGGAGTCCTCCGGAGAACTGTTCTACTCTGCCCCCGATCATCTGGAAAAACGCACTCTCAAACCCAAACCCGAATCCATGACGGTGGATGCCGGCACCCTGATCATCGAACGCGGTCGCCAGAAGCATCATCTGCAATTGCAGGATTACCCTGAACTGGCGGCTTTCATCGACAGCATACGCGGCACTCTGGCGGGTGATCGCAAGGCGCTGGAACGCAATTACCGGTTGAGCCTGGATGGCACCGTCGAGCGCTGGACCCTGCAACTCCTGCCGCTGGATGAAAAAATGCAGGCGGTAGTCAAGCGCATCCGTATCGCCGGTGTGCGCGACACAGTGCGCAGCATCGAAATCACCCAGGCCGACGGCGACAGCTCGCTGATGCAGGTTGAAAAATTGGCCACAGCACCGTGAGATCAGCCCCGGCGCGGCGTGGCCGGACAGCCATAGCCCTGTGGCTGGCGTTTATTCTCGCCTGCGGCATCATTATCAGCCGCAGCCAGTTCACCACGGATTTATCGGCATTTTTGCCGCGCAGCCCCACGCCGGCACAGCAGTTGCTCCTCGATCAGATTACTGACGGCCTGGCCTCGCGCCTGATTCTGGTGGGCATAACAGGTGCCGATGCGCCCACTCGTGCCAGGCTTTCCAAACAAATCGCCCAGCGCCTGCGCGCTGACCCTGCCTTTGTCAGCGTCAATAATGGCGAGCCCGTCAGCGCCGAGCGCGACCGTGCGTTTCTGTTCAACCATCGCTATCTGCTCAGTCCCTCAGTGACGCCTGCACGCTTCAGCGTGGATGGCCTGCATGCTGCCCTGAGCGACAGCATCGACCTGCTCGCCTCACCTGCCGGGCTGCTGGTCAAGTCCCTGCTGCCTCGCGACCCGAGCGGTGAAATGGTGCAAATGCTCGACCAGCTGGGCAGCGGCACCCGCCCGCAGATGGTCGATGGGGCATGGGCATCACGCGACGGCACGCGCGCCCTGATGCTGATGCAAACGCGCGCTTCGGGCTCCGATACCGATGCCCAGCAACGCGCCATGGCCGCCATCCGGCAAGCGTTTGACACGGCGCCCAGCGCAACACCTGCCGCCAAACTGGTGATGACCGGCCCCGGCGTGTTTTCAGTGACTTCGCGCGACACCATCAAAAGCCAGGTCAGCCGCCTGTCCATCATCAGCATGGCGCTCATCGCGACGCTGTTATTACTGGTTTATCGTTCCTTCACCGCACTGGCATTGGGTTTTTTGCCCGTCATCAGCGGCGCGCTGGCAGGCGTTGCGGCAGTCAGTCTGGGTTTCTGGACGGTACATGGCATCACCCTGGGATTCGGCACCGCACTGATCGGCGAGGCGGTGGATTATTCCATCTACCTGTTTGTGCAATCGGAACGGGGAGGGCCAAATGAAAGCGGATTAGACCAGCAAAGTTGGGCCAAGCGCTTCTGGCCCACCATCCGCCTCGGCGTGCTGACCTCGATATTCGGCTTTGCTTCGCTGCTGCTGTCGGGTTTTCCCGGCCTGGCACAACTCGGCCTGTACTCGATTGCCGGTCTGATCGCCGCCGCAACGGTGACCCGCTTCGTCTTGCCTCATCTGCTGCTGGCGAACTTTCGCATTCATGATGTGTCGGCTATCGGCCTGGTCCTGTCCCATCTGGTACAGCGCGCCGCTGCACTGCGCTGGGCGGTCGCGATCCTGCTGCTGGCGGCCTGCGCCGTCCTCGTCCAGCACCGCGCCAGTTTGTGGAATGACCAGATATCCTCATTAAGTCCGGTATCGCAAGCCGATCTGGCCCTGGATGCCAGTCTGCGCGCCGACATGGGTGCGCCTGATGTGCGTTACCTGGTGGTGGTTTCCGGCGCGAGCCAGGAATCCGTATTGCAGTCTGCCGAACAGGTTTCAACGGCGCTGCAAACCCAAGTCGAGCAAGGCGAACTCGCCGGTTTTGAAAGTCCCAGCCGTTATCTTCCCAGCATCGCGACCCAGCGCGCCCGACTAGCCAGCTTGCCCCCCCCGACCGAGCTGGAAACGCGGCTGGCGCAAGCAGTTCAGGGCTTGCCGGTGCGCGCGCAATTGTTTGAGCCGTTTCTTGCTGATATCGCAGCCGCGCGCAGCCAGCCCTTGCTGCAAGCATCCGATCTCGAACAGACCTCGATGGCCATGGCGCTGGATGCGCTACTCATCCAGCGAGACCGCCACTGGAGTGTGTTATTGCCGCTTACCGCACCTGAGGGTGCCGACATCAACGCCAGTCGAATTCGCGCTGCGCTGAGCGCTACGGGGGTGCCAGAAGTGCTGTTTGTGGATATGAAAGCCGAGTCCGACCGCCTGTATTCCGGCTATCTGCATGAAGCCATCCTGTTGTCGCTAGGCGGGCTGGTCGCCTTGGTCGGACTGCTGCTATGGGTTTTTCGCTCGCCCCTGCGCGTGCTGCGCATCGTCGCGCCGCTGGCGGCTGCGGTCATCACCGTCACGGCGGGTCTGGCCGTGTTTGGCCAGCAACTGATCATCCTGCATCTGGTGGGCTTGCTGCTGGTGGTCGCGATTGGCTCCAATTACGCCCTGTTTTTTGATCGGGCTGATCACCCGCCGGAAGAAGGAGCAATGGCTGAACCCGGACCGATAGCCCGCATCATTTCGCCGCGCACCCTGGCATCGATGTTGTTTGCCAACCTGACTACCGTCGCAGGTTTTGGCCTGCTGGCGTTTTCCAATGTGTCGATATTGCAGGCCATGGGTGTCACCGTGGCTCCGGGCGTCATCCTGGCGCTGATTTATTCCGCGATTTTTGCCAGGAAATCCCATGCCTAGCGCACGCTGGCAACCGACGCTGCTGATCCGCGCAACCCTCGTGCTGCATGTGCTGGCCCTGATGGCAGTGATCGCCGAACCCGGCCAGTGGCGCTGGGCGCTGGGCGCCGTGCTGGCCAATCACGCCCTGCTCGCGCTGCTCGGACTGTGGCCGCGCAGCCACTGGTTGGGCCCGAACTGGACACGGCTGCCTGCCGCCGCCACAGCCAGAAACGAAATCGGCCTGACCATCGACGACGGCCCCGATCCCGTTGTCACCCCGCAGGTGCTGGAGTTGCTCGATCGTTACGCGATCCAGGCGACCTTTTTCTGCATCGGCGAAAAGGCCGCGCGCTACCCGGACTTGTGCCGCGAAATCGTGCGCCGCGGCCATGCCGTGGAAAACCACAGCCAGCACCACCGCCATCATTTTTCACTGCTGGATCGTTCCGGCATGACGCGTGAATTGCAGGCCGCCCAGGATACGCTCACCGCGATTACCGGCCAGCGGCCCTTGTTTTTTCGCGCCCCGGCCGGCTTGCGCAATCCTTTTCTCGACCCGGTCCTCGCGCGACTGGGGCTGCGGCTTGCCAGCTGGTCGGCACGCGGTTTCGATACCCGGATCGGCGACGGCGAACGCGTTAAAAACAAGCTATTGCATGGCCTGCGGGCGGGTGCCATTTTGCTGCTGCACGATGGCAACGCGGCGCGCACGCCCAACGGCATCCCGGTTATTCTCGAAGTGCTCCCCACTCTACTGGCCTCCGCTGCGGCAGCCAATCTGCGTTTTGTCACCCTGCGTCAGGCTCTGCATGAATAGTCCGCAGACGCCCTGGTACCGACAAGCTGCAGCGGTCATTCTCAGGCATGTGCATCTAAAAAGCATCGGGACCATGCTTTTCATCAGCCTGTTTTTCGGTGCTTACTTCTATTTGCTCAAAGACCCGGCCTACCCGACAACGGTGATGCCCGTCACCTGGCTGGATCGCCTGATCGGCTTTCAGCCCCTGGCTTTGCCCATGTACCTGTCACTGTGGGTCTATGTTTCCCTGCCCCCGGCATTTCTGGCGACGCGGCGCGAGTTGTACGGCTATGGGTTGGCCATGGCCGGAACCTGCCTCGCCGGGCTGATCGTCTTCTATTTCTGGCCCACGGCAGTACCCGCAGCCGATATCGACTGGGCTCAACATCCTGACGTGGAATTCCTTAAAAGCATGGACGCCTCGGGCAATGCCTGCCCTTCGCTCCATGTCGCTACAGCCGTTTTTTCGGGCATCTGGCTGCATCACTTGCTGCGCCGCTTTGGCGCGCCGCAATGGGCAATCATCGTCAATTGGACGTGGTGTATCGGCATCGTCTATTCCACCCTGGCCACACGCCAGCATGTAGCGGTGGATGTGCTGGCCGGTCTGGTGCTGGGAGTGCTGGGGGCCTATCTGTCATTGCGACGGCGTGTGGGCGCGGACGGTGTCGGTATCGAAGTCATTGGTTAGAATTAAAGTCGATCTTTCCAACAGAATATGCCATAACCGGGTGTTCATTATTTTCAGTTGTTCGCGAAACGTGAACATAGGTATTTAATGAACAATTCTGTTGACGCCGCTGTTCACTGTGCAATAATGTTCACGAAACGTGAACATACTAAAATACTGAACAATGAAACCACTTAACGACAAAGAACAGGCCATCTTGCTGCGTGCCTTGGAAGCCTTGCATAGAACAACAGGCATTGCCGGCCACGTGATTGAAAGAGAGCCGATAATTGCCCAAGGCTTTCGTGCGGACGCTCGCGTTGAAGTCGAGGCAAACGGGCAGTGCTATGGTTATATGGCCGAAATCAAGCGTGTCGATCGATTCGTCACCCTGGGGGATATCAAGAATCAGTGTGGCCAGTATGGTGATCAGCTGCTTCTGGTGGCGCCCCGCGTCACAACGGAAATAGCTGAAAAATGCCGTGAACTTGATCTGCAATTCATGGACACTGTCGGCAATGCCTATCTGCGTCGACCCGGGTTGTTTGTTCTGGTGAAAGGACAGCGACCTGTTAAAGGAGAAGATTTTCAGCTGGCAGAACAAGAGGGGAAACGTGCAGGCACAGCCACCAACTTACGTGTCTTCTTCACGCTGCTATGCAAACCGGAGCTGCTCAATGCACCTTACCGCGATGTCAATCAGGCCGCCGGTGTCGCGCTTGGCGCGGTAGGATGGGTATTCTTTGATCTGAATGCCAGAGGCTACATCACCGGCGGGAAAGGCAAGGGTGACAGAGTGCTGCTTGAGCGCCAGAGACTCATACAAGAGTGGGTCACAAATTACCCGATAAAGCTGCGTCCGAAACTCAACCCCAGAAGGTTCCGCGCTCCGACAACCGACTGGTGGAAAGAAATGGATATCACTAAATATGGTGCCCAATGGGGGGCAGAAGTCGCAGCAGAGAAATTGACAGGCTACTTGCGCCCGCACGCACTCACCATCTATCTCCATAAGGAGCAAGGGCAGAAAAATTTGACCAGAATGGTCGCCGAGCACAAGCTGCGGGCAGACGCGCAAGGCGACATAGAAATTCTCGATGCATTCTGGGCTTTTGAAGATGAGAAACCAATGCCGGAAACAGTGCAGCCATTGCTGGCTTATGCTGATTTGATAGCTACGCTGGATCCCCGCAACCTGGAAGCCGCAAAGCTGATTCATGAACGATACATCGCGACCACTGACGCCGAAGCCTGATCGCCCTGTTGAGCCGATAGCCTTATTGGTGATACGTGAAATCCACAAAGCTGCAAAAGAGCTTGGATTCCCGGCATTCCTGGTTGGGGCGATGGCTCGAATTATCCTGCTCGAAAACATATTTGGATTGACGGCAGGACGCGCTACTACCGATGTGGATTTTGCATTTGCCTTGGACAATTGGGACCAATACAGGACACTCAAAACATTTCTGATCGCAAACGCCGATTTTGAGGAATCAGGGTATGTCGCTCATCGGCTGCTTGTCCGACTACCGGGCCTGGTGCATCAGTTCAAAGTGGATTTAATTCCGTTCGGTGGAATTGAATCTAGCCCCAACACCATTGCCTGGCCGCCAGACATGGCGGTCATGATGAACGTCGCAGGTTATAGCGACGCATTGGCCGCCGCAGTTACCGTTGAAGTGAGCCCTGGAATAAATATCGTGGTTGCCTCGCTACCTGGAATTGCGATCCTGAAACTATTCGCCTGGGCCGATCGGGGGAAGGAAAACCCGAAGGATGCCATTGACCTGGTTTCGCTGTTGCGTGGCTATCACGAAGCCGGCAACGAGAGCAGGATTTATGAGGAAGAAGGCGCGCTTGCAGAACTTGAAGCAGCCGGGTATGACATAGAGCTTGCCGGGGCCTGGTTGCTTGGAAAAGATGCTGCTGTAATGGTTTCTTCACGGACGAACGCGGATCTTAGAGATCTGTTAAATGAAACAAAAAGAGGGCGATTGATAGAGGATATGGCAAGAGCGATGCTTGGCAAGGATAATGCACTGGAATATTCGCATCGCTTATTGGAACAATTCACCAACGGTTTTATCTCCTGAACCGGACAAATAAAATAAACTTTTTTTGTTAATGACTTTTTATTTGCGATAGGCTTACTTTTCCTTGAAACCGCTTTGGCTCTCCCATTTCACCGCCACCAGCAGCATCGGTCGCGGCCTCGACCAGACTCTGGCCGCGCTGCGCCAGCGTCGCGCCGGGCTGGTGCCGTGCGCATTCGATACGGTGGATCTGGCGACTTTCATTGGCGAAGTAGCAGGGGTGGATGCGGTGCAGCTTCCTGCGCACCTGGCTGACTTTGATTGCCGCAACAACCGGCTTGCGTTGCTGGGATCGATGCAGGACGGCTTTGCCGAGGCGGTGCGCGCGGCCATCGCAAAATACGGTGCGCAGCGCATCGGCGTATTTCTCGGCACCAGCACCGCCGGCATTCTGCAAACCGAGCTGGCCTACCGGCGGCGCGACCCGGTGACTGGCGCACTCCCCGCCGATTTCATCTACCGCACCACGCACAACACTTTTTCCGTCGCCGATTTCACGCGCCATTATTTTGGCCTGACCGGTCCGGCGGTGGTGGTGTCATCGGCGTGTTCGTCCAGCGCCAAGGTGTTCAGTTCGGCACGGCGCATGATGGCGGCGGGACTGATAGACGCAGCCGTGGTGGGCGGCGTGGATTCGTTGTGTCTGACGACGCTGTATGGCTTCAACTCGCTCGGCCTGATTTCCGAACAGGCCTGTCGCCCCTTCGATGCGCAACGTAACGGCATCTCGATAGGCGAAGCGGCAGCTTTCGCGCTGCTGGAACATCCCCAGGAAAACTTGAGTGCGGATGCGGTGCTGCTGCTCGGAATAGGCGAATCCAGCGATGCCTACCACATGTCGTCGCCGCATCCGGAGGGTTTGGGTGCGCGCATGGCGATGCAGGATGCGCTGAACATGGCGGGGTTGAAGCCGACTGAAATCGACTATATCAACTTGCACGGCACCGCGACCCCAAGCAACGATGCGGCGGAGGGAAAAGCCGTGGCCGCCGTGTTCGGCTCGGCCACGCCGTGCAGTTCCACCAAAGGGGCGACCGGCCACACCCTGGGCGCTGCCGGAGGCGTGGAGGCGGTGATTTGCGCGCTGGCGCTGCAACACGGCTTGCTGCCCGCCGGGCTGAACACCCGGCAACTCGACCCCGCGCTGGACCTCGATTATGTGCTGGATAATCGCGAGCAGCCGGTGGCGCGCGCGCTCAGCAACTCGTTCGGCTTCGGCGGCACCAATTGCAGCCTGATTTTTGGCCGGGCGGGTAACTTATGACGCTCACCGCATATATCGAAGGCATCGGCCTGCTTGGCCCCGGCTTGACCGACTGGCCTGGCAGCCAGGCGGTTCTCGGCGGTTCGCAGCCCTATCAGCCGCACAAGACCGTTCTGCCGCCCCCCGCGTTGCTGCCCGCAGCAGAGCGCCGGCGCAGCGGCGCGATCGTCAAACTCACCCTAGCGACGGGGCTGGAAGCCATCGCCGCAGCCGGCCTCGATGCGGTCAGCTTGCCCAGCGTGTTTGCTTCGTCGGGCGGCGATGGCGAAAACTGTCACGCCATCTGTGAAATGCTCGCCTCGGATGACCGCCAAATTTCCCCGACCCGCTTTCATAATTCCGTGCACAACACCGCCGCCGGCTACTGGAGCATCGCCACCGGCGCGATGACGACCTCATCAGTGTTGAGCGCCTTTGACGCCAGCTTCGGCGCGGGCCTTCTGGAAGCGCTCACCCAGGTGGTGGTGGACGACACCCGCAGCGTTTTGCTGGCGTGCGACACCGCTTACCCGGAGCCGCTCTACAGCGCCCGCCCCATCCCCGATGCGTTCGGCATTGCGCTGGTGCTGGCGCCGCAACGCAGCGCGAAATCGCTGGCTCAAATCACCGTCAGCCTGACCGATGCCAGCGCGGACCGGCTCGATGATGCCGCGCTGGAAGCCTTGCGCATCGCCATCCCCGCCGCGCGCGGGTTGCCGCTGTTGCGCGCTATCGCACTGCGGCAAGACCAACACGTGGTGCTGGATTACCTCGACGGCACGCGCCTCGCCGTGACAATCGCGCTATGCTGAATCAAACCCGACTGGATCACGCCTGGATTGCCCGCCATATCCCGCATCAGGGCAGCATGTGTTTGCTGGATAGGGTGGAGGACTGGGACCCGCAGCACATTCAGTGTCGTGCGATCAGCCACCGTGCTGCCGACAACCCGTTGCGCGCTAATGGCCGACTTGGCGCCGCTTGCGGTATCGAGTACGCGGCACAGGCCATGGCCGTGCATGGCGCCTTGCTGGCGCTACCGGACAGCACCCGCGCACGGGTCGGCTATCTGGTCAGCGTGCGCGGCACCCAATTGCATGTGCCACGGCTGGACGACATCGCCGCCGACCTGCTGGTGGAAGCCACCTGCATTACGCGCAGCGAAAACAATATTCTTTACCAGTTCAGCGTCAGTGCAGCGGGTTGCCTGCTGCTGGAGGGCCGCGCCACAGTCGTGCTCGATGCTGAAGCACTTACAAAACCGGCTATTTGAATGAGGCGCACCATGTAGGTTGGGTTAGGCGCGGTTTTTTGCGCCGTAACCCAACAAACCCAAACTTCAAAATCTGTTCTTGATGTTCAGGTTTGTTGGGTTACGCGATAAGGCCGCTAACCCAACCTACATCGATTTTTCGCTTGATTAAACCGTATTGGCATTAGGAGAGGCACCATGAAAAATGCCCTGGTTACCGGCGGCAGCGGCGGCATCGGCGCGGCTATCTGCCGCCGTCTTGCCGCCGATGGCTGCCATGTTTACATTCATGCTCATCGCGGACTGCAAGCTGCGCAGACGCTGGCCGATGAGATTTGCGCCGGCGGTGGCAGCGCGCAGGTGCTGGCTTTCGATGTGACCGACAGCGCGGCGGTAGCCGATGTGTTGGCTCCCCTCGTCGAACACCAGCCGGTCCAGATTCTGGTCAACAATGCCGGCATCCATGACGACGCGGTGTTCCCCGGCATGCGCGCCGAGCAGTGGCACCGGGTGATGGATGTCTCCGTTAACGGCTTTTTCAACGTCACCCAGCCGTTGATGATGCCGATGATCCGCAGCCGCTGGGGGCGCATTATCAATGTGTCTTCCATCGCCGCGTTGACCGGCAATCGCGGCCAGGTCAATTATTCCGCTGCCAAGGGAGCGCTCAATTCAGCCACCAAGTCGCTGGCGCAGGAAGTCGCCAGCCGGGGCATCACCGTCAACGCGGTGGCCCCCGGCATTATCGACACCGCGATGAGCGCATCCGCATTCAGCGCCGAGGACATCGCGCGCATGGTGCCGATGAAGCGCGCCGGGACCCCCGGCGAAGTTGCCGACCTGATCGGGTTTCTCGCCTCGACACAGGCGGCCTATATCACCGGGCAGATTATCTCCATCAACGGCGGCATCATTTAAGCGCGCGCCTTGCCAGCAAAACCGGCAGGCGCAGCACAAAGCCGATAAACAGGCGGGTGTGCATCCAGGTCAATAACACGTTGTCGCGCAGGTAACGGAAATGCGATACGCCGCCCTCTTCGGCGCGGTAGTAGCGCACCGGGGCGGGCAGGTTGACCGGCCTGACCCCGCGCCAGCACAGGCGCACCACGGCTTCGGGATCGAAGTCGAAGTGGCGCATCCACGGCTGGCGGCGCATCACCTGCCGCAAGGCCTCCACCGGATACACGCGAAACCCGAACAGCGAGTCGCCGATGCCCGCCCACAGGGTTTCCAGGTTGGCCCACCAGTTGGATATTTGCCGTCCTTTTACACGCAAACTCGGCGCGCTGGCGTCGAATACCGGCACGCCCAGTATCATTGCCGCCGGCTGGCGGGCGGATTCCGCCATGAAGGCGGGGATCAGTTCGGGGGGGTGCTGGCCGTCCGAATCCATGGTCAGGACGTGGCTGAAACCCACCGCTGACGCCTGGTCCAGGCCGTGTAGTACCGCCGCCCCCTTGCCCTGATTGTGCGGCAGGATCATCACGCGCAGGCCGGCATCCTGCGCTGCCATCGCCAGCAAACCCTCGGCGCTGCCATCGTTGCTGCCATCCACCACCACCCACACCGGATTCCAGTACTGGCGAGCTGCGCGCACGGTTTCATAGACCTTGGCACCGGGGTTATAACTGGGTATGAGGACCAGATGCGTGGTCGAGGCAGTAATCATGACAGGGTACGGTCAGCCTGCGTGGGCAGGGAGTTGGTCGGGTAAAACGCCGAGCCTTGAACCAGCTCATGCGCAAAGTAATGTTCCAGTTCAGCCATGAAGCGCTGGGTATTTTGCGGAGGATCAAAGCGCCGGCCCAGGCGCACCCGGTAATGGATCGGCATCAGCGGTTTGCGGAACAGCGGCCAGCCCTTGCTCAGATACGCCGAATCGGTTTCTATCAGTACCGTCTGCACCGGTACCTGTGCATGAAGTGCGATCAGGCCGATGCTGCCCTTGAGCGGATTGACCGGGGACGAGGTGGTGCGGGTGCCCTCCGGGAACAGCAACAGATGGCTGCCGCTGTCAAAATCCCGGGTTGCCTGCTGCACCATGCGCCGCACCGGTGTATTGCGAATATAGCGCGCCAGCCTTGCGCCCGCACCGAGAAAAACATTGTTCATCAGATCGTCTTTAAGCACGCAGGCGACATTCGGCAAGCGTGAAATCACCATTACTGCATCCAGCAGGCACGGGTGATTCGGCGCAATAATCAGCGACGCCTCATCGCGCAGGACATCCAGCGCCTCCAGGTCAAAGCTGCAGCGGCGCGACAAGCTAAGACTGGCAAGATAAAATCGAAACGCCGCCATGATGAAGTAACGCCCGAGCGCCCGTCCCCGGCGATCGGACAGTAGCGGGTAAATAATCAGCGCAATCGGCGTCCATGCCAGGCACAGTATCCCCAGCCAGGCCAGGCCGAGATACAGCACCAGGTAATCGTAGCCATTCAGTAACACACGCAATGCGGCGCGCATGATCAGTCCCTCACCCATGGGTGCGCGGCAGTGGCCTCGATTTCCAGCAGCAGATCCTGGCGGCACACATCAGCCTGCAGATAGACCGCATTGAGCTTGTCACCCACGCAGTGCGCCAGTTCGGCGCGTATCAGCGCCAAATCGGCTGGGTGGCGCACGTAGACCTTGTAATACAGGCTGGACAGATCGAACCCGGGTCGGCTCGTCAGGCGATTTGCCTCGGTCAGCACGGCCTGGATATTGGTCATGGTTTCGTGGGTTTGCGCCACGACATCGGCGGGATGCAGGGTTGCGTGGCCAACAATGCTGGCGGTGCCGGAGATAAACAACACTTCATCTTGCCCCAGGCGCACCAAGCTGGCACGAGAAAACGTCGGGCTGCGCGGGCCATATTGATGCGGATATTGGTAGGCACTGATCTGACGCGGGTTTTCAATGATCAGAGGTGCCACCCGTCCGGCTAAAAAGGCAATGGTCAATGGTCCCTGAACCGAACGCCCCTGTCCAAAACCCAGGGCGCACGCGGCGGGGACATTCCCCACCACATCACGGTTATGAGCAAGGAAGGCATCCTGACGTCCGAGGTTGAACTGGCTATAACGCTCCAGCCCGGAGCTGTGGGCGTTGATGTCAGCGATGTAATTCCAGAAGCGGAACAGATATGGGTAGCGCAGCGTGTCGAGCAACGCAAACACCTGGCTATAGGCCGATTCGGTGGCCTGCTGTAACGGCGTTTTGTCAGCGCCAACTTCAAACAGGGTTTCAGACAGTACAATCACGCCGAACAACATATCCTCGTCATGGCGATAATGGATGGCGCCACACTGTCCCTGCATCAGTAGTCCGCTTCCGTGCCAGACTTCGCAAATGGAATCGCCGGCATCCAGTCTCTGCATGGCTACGTTCATGCAGGGGATTTCCATGTCAGCCAGCATCTGGCTCTCGACAGTCTCAGCAGAATAACAGAGAGCGCCAAGCACGCTGTTTCTCAATTCTGCCGTTTGTTTCAAAAATGCTGCGATGGACAGGTTCGTGTCATGCGGGGGGGGTGTGTCGCGCATCAATGCATCGCTACGTCAGTTTTAACTACCAGTACGTCACTGCTCGAAGCAATGGCAGCGAATGCTGCGGGGGGAATTTCCATGGCTTAATCAGGCTTGTTATTCAACTCCCCGAATTGTATCGCACCTCACTGGTTAATCATGTGGTTTTTCAGAAGTTGGATTTTTTTGGATGCGTGATACTGCGTCACCCGTCGCAGAGTTGAGGAGGAGCGAAGGTATTGTCTCTACCTGCGTAATACCGGTTGCTTGAGGTCGCCAGACAGGGTCAGGCGTGCATGGATTGTGGACGAGGGTAATTTCATTTCTACGCTGGTTTTCCCGGATAGTTGCTTGTCCGGCATGATGTCGGCTTCGCCGCTGGCGCTGAGCAGGCCTGCTGCGAGTTTCATCTGTCGGTATTGATAGCGCATTTTGTCCAGCGACATGCTTCCAGAGAGGCTGGTGAACAGGGTTTTTCCGCCGGTGGTTTCTGTGGCTCGTGGCTGGATCGCGCGCGCCAGATCGATGTTGTTGATGGTGCCATCACTGATGTTGAAGCTGGCCTTGATTCTGGGGTTGTCGAAGAGGGAGTCCAGGTCGCCGGACTGCATCGAATACACGGTTTTTGCATCGAGTTTGCCGCTCAACTCAATATCATTCGTCAGTGCCGGCATCGCTCCGGCCAGCACCACATTTTCAATGTTCAGTTCCCCTTCCGCGCTCCATGTATCGCCCCACTTGATGGTCGCGCTGCCTGTCGCCTTGCCGCTGTAGAGCCTGCCCTCGATCTCGCTGATTCGCATGCCCGCCGAAGTTGCCATGGCCTTGGCGTGCAGCTCGGTAAAGGTCAGGTTCGGCCAGATCGGAGGTTGCCAGTCATTGGCGACAATATCGACTTCGAACCCGCCGGTTTTCGGGGTGATAGCCACTTCTATTTTCTTGTCCGCGCTTCGGAGGTTTGCCTGCTTGAACTTGCCCGTCGCTGCCAGCACGACATCTGCCTCCAATGGGGGCAGCGGTATGCGTTTCATCTCGATGGTTGCGGCTCTGATGGCGATTCGGCGGACCTGGATTTTTTCGGTGTCACCGCCTGGCCCAACCCAGGCTAATATTCTGGCCAGGTCGTCCTGATCGACCGTGAGCGATTCCACTTCGATCGCCTTGATGATTTTGGTCTTTTCGAAAAAAGCAGCCAGTTCAGGCATGACCCGGACTGTGGGGATTTTGATGTCGCGCAATTTGCCGATGGTGATGCCGTCAAGCCTCAGATGAGGCGCAGGCCACAGGGAGGCGCGCATGGAATGGATGGAAACGGGCTCGTCCATCCTGTCCGATGCCAATTTTTCAATGGGCGGGATAAAGACGTTCAGGCTCATGACTTGCAGCAACACGGCCGGCAATAAAATCAGTGCTGCCAGTGAAATCAGTACCATCTTTCCCAATTTGGCGGGGCGCTTGAATTTTCTGGGTATTGCCAGCGTCTTTTGACGGGCTTTTTCAGCCTCCTCGGCGCGCGCATCTGCCAGCGCCCGGGCTCTTGCTTCGATTTCGGCCCGTTCCCGCGCTTCCTGCTCGGCTTCTTCCCGCGCCTTCCGCTCCGCCTCTGCACGGGATTTTTCCTGCGCCTCTTCCTGTGCGCGAATTTTCTCTTCTGCTTCCCGGTGTGCCCGTTCCTCAGCTTCGGCTTTCGCCTTGGCTTCGGCCTCCTTGCGAGCCTTGATTTCGGCTTCTTCCCGTGCCTTGACGTCGGCCTCGGCTTTGATCCGCGCGGCCTCTTCGGCCCGCTCTCTTTCCTCCGCCTCAACGATGGCCCGTACTTCGGCTTCCCGTTTTACCCTGGCTTCCTCGATCTCGCGTGCCTTGCGTTCCGCTTCCTCCTGCGCCTGGGCTGCAACTTCTGCTTGTCTCCGGGCCTCCTCTTCGGCGCGCGCATTTTCCTCGGTTTCCCGGCGCGCACGTTCTTCAGCTTCGGCTTCGAGGCGCTTTTGTTCTTCGGCCTCCGCCCTGGCCCTGGCCTCGGCTTCTTCGCGCGCTTTCTTGAGTTCGGCTTCTTCCCGTGCGCGCGCTTCCAGCCTGAGCTGCCTGCGAGCTTCGGCCCGCGCTTGTTCCTCTGCCTCTTGCTTGGCTTTTTCCTGAGCACGCTTTTTTTTGCGCTCGGCTTCTTCTCTCGCTCGGGCTTCCATCCTGAGCTGTTTGCTTACCTCGGCCCGCGCTTTTGCCGCAGCTTCCTCCTGCGCCTTGCGCTCCGCCTTTTTCCTGATGCGGGCTTCTTTGGCAACCCGTTCCTCGAGCTCTTTGCGTAATCGTTCTTCGGCTTCGGCTTTTTCTTTTTCCGCTTTTTCCCGGCGAGCCTGTATTTCGGCTTCTTCTGCCTCTTCACGAGCCTTGCGCTCTGCCGTCGCTCTGATTTCCGCCTCCTGGGCGGCTTTTTTCTCAGCCTCCTGTCGTGCCCGTTCCTCGGCCTCGGCGTTTTCTTTTTCCCGGAGCGCCTGTTCCTCGGCGTCCTTGCGAGCCTTCTGTTCCGCTTCATCGCGGGCTTTGGCCTCGGCAATTCTTTGTTGTTCTGCTTCCTGCCGCGCGCGTTCTTCGGCTTCTTCCTGCGCCTTGAGTTCTGCCGCTTCTTTGGCGACCCTTTCCAGGGCTTCTTGCCGGACTTGTTCCTCGGCGGCGGCTTTTTCTTTTTCCAATTGCGCGATTTTTTCCTGGTAGGCGCGGATGTCGGCCTCTTTTCGAGCCTTAAGTGCGGCCTCTTCCTGCGCCATGGCCTCGGCTATTTTTCGTTGCACGGCTTCTCGCCGTGAACGTTCCTCAATCTCGGCAGCTTTACGCGCCTCGATTTTCTGGCGCATCGCTTCTATTTCCGCTATCGCCGCCGCTTCTTCCTGAGCTTTTTTTCTTGCCTCTTGCGGATTTTCCGCAGCTTCCTTCATGAGCTGCTTGCGGGCTTCGGTTTCGGCCAGTACCTTGAAAAAGGTTTCGTCGACGGTTTCTGACACGACCATCGAGGCAGGGGAATCAGGGGATATCGAGAACCGGGTAAGGGGTTCTCTGGCAACTATCTTGATGTAGCCGTCTTTGGCCAGGTCGGCCAGCGTCTGGGGTAGCGTGGAGGTGGGCAGTTCACCGGCTTTTTCAAGAATTTCTTCGAGCGTCGCCCTGCCATCCACCAGGCTGAGTGCCCGCGCAAGCTTGGTGGGCAAGCGTTTCCCCTTCTGGGTGAGGGCTTGCACACCCTTGGCTGTTTTGCTGTATACCGTGGTCAAATCCATATTTGGTTCGTCAATCGGCAAGCTTGCATCGAACAACGCTTAACTACGGTTCCCCGCATTTCGAGGAGGCAGACTTCAAGTCCGGTTTGGTTTTGTGGCAGGTCTCTAATTCTATCTAGATCTATTGTGCCACTGAATTAACAAAACTTAATATTGATTTTAGGCTATGGGAATGCGATATGTTTTTCCCCGGAATGTATTTGTCGGCGGGGAGGTTCAGTCAGGCCATCCGTAATTTTGAGCGGAAAGTTCCAGGCTGCGGGCTTAGCCTTTCGGATTTTTCCAGTACAATGCTTTTTTCAAGAATTTTGGGCAACGATTGATGCTGGAAGGGAAAGACCTCGCCTGTGTTCGAGGCGAGCGTACGCTGTTCAGTCACCTCAACTTCACACTCAACGAAGGCGAGTTGCTGCTGGTGCAAGGCGCCAACGGCAGCGGCAAAACCAGCCTGCTGCGCATGGTGTGCGGCTTGCTGGCGCCGGAATTCGGTGAAATTCTGTGGTGCGGTGAGGAGATTGGCGCGGCGCGCGAGACCTATCATGCCGAGATGGCCTATTTCGGACATGCACCTGCGGTCAAGGAGGATCTGAGCGCCTCCGAGAATCTTGATTTCTCCTGCCGTCTGGCGGGAATTCCGGTGAATGGCGAAGAGGTTAAAGGTGCGCTGGGGCACCTCGGTTTGGGGCACTGCCTGAACCTGCCGACGAAATCGCTGTCTCAAGGGCAGCGTCGGCGCGTTGCGCTTGCCCGTCTGATGCTGGTCAAGGCTAGGTTGTGGATACTCGATGAGCCGTTGACGGCACTCGACCAGGCCGCTCTGCAACTGGTGCAGACTTTGATCGGCGAGCATTTGCGCCAGGGGGGCATGGCTTTGATGACTACGCATCAGCCGGTCATGATCACGGGCATCGTGCCCAAAACCTTGCCATTGACGCCATGAGCACGCTGCAAATTGTCTTTGTGTTGTTGCGGCGCGAGTTGATGCTGGCCATGAGGCGGCGCGGGGATGTGCTGACCGTGCTGTTTTTTTTCGTCATCGTCGCCAGCCTGTTTCCGCTGGGCGTGGGGCCCGATCCCAAGGTGCTGCGCCTGATGGGGGGCGGTGTGGTGTGGGTGTCCGCCCTGCTGGCGGCGATGCTGTCTCTTGGCCGGATGTTCGCCAGTGATTACGCCGATGGCACGCTGGAACAGCTGGTGTTGACGCCGACTCCCCCAGTGGTGTGGATAACCGGTAAAATACTGGCGCACTGGCTGGTGAGCGGGGTGCCGCTGATTCTCGTGGCGCCAGTGCTGGGCGTGCAGTTCGGGCTGTCGAACGAGGCGCTGGTCGTGCTGGTGCTTTCCCTGCTGCTCGGGACACCGGTGCTGTCGTTGATCGGCGCGATCGGCGCCGCCCTGACCCTGGGGTTGCGCGGCGGTGGGGTGCTGGTGTCGCTGCTGGTGTTGCCGCTCTATATTCCGGTGCTGATTTTTGGCGCCGGCGCGGTGGACGGTGCGATGTCGGGCCTGGGTTCTGAAGCCCACCTGTCGTTGCTGGGCAGTATTTTGATTTTGTCTTTCATGCTGACGCCGTGGGCGGTGTCGGCGGCGTTGCGGATTTCGATTGAATGAGGCCCTCTCCTCAATCCTCTCCCACAAGTGGGCGAGGAGGCAAACGTTAAAGGTATTTGTTGAGCATGAGCAGCTTGAACTGGTATAAATATTCCTCCCCGGCGACTTTCTACGGCCTTGCCGGGAAGTTGATCCCCTGGTTTTACGGTGCGGCGGCCCTGTTTTGCGTGGCCGGTCTGTATATCGGTCTGGTGCTTGCGCCTACCGATTTTCAGCAAAGCGATGCCTACCGTATCATCTTCATCCATGTGCCTGCCGCCTGGATGTCCATGTTCATCTACGTGGTGATGGCCTTCTGGGCGGCGCTCGGGCTGGCTTTCAACACGCGCCTGTCGTTCATGATGGCGAGCGCCCTGGCGCCCACCGGCGCCATGCTGACTTTCGTGTCATTGTGGACCGGCGCGCTGTGGGGCAAGCCGACCTGGGGCGCCTGGTGGGTATGGGATGCGCGCCTGACTTCCGAGCTGATCCTGTTTTTTCTTTATCTGGGCTTCATGGCGCTGCAGGCGGCGATCGACGACCCCCGTCGTGCCGACCGTGCCGGTGCGTTGATTGCACTGGTGGGTGTGGTCAACGTGCCGATCATCTATTTTTCCGTCCGGTGGTGGAACACCCTGCATCAGGGCGCCTCGGTGAGCATGACGAAAGCGCCGAGCATGGCCAGCATCATGCTGGTGGGCATGCTGGTGATGGCGTTGGCAGCATGGATGTACGCCATCGCAGCGGCGTTGTCGCGGGCGCGCAGCATCATTCTGGAGCGCGAAAAAAACAGCCAGTGGGTGGCGCAAATGGTGGAGGCTGAGGTATGACTGGAATAGCCATGCACTGGAATAGCTGGTCGGAATTTCTTCACATGGGGGGTTATGCCTTTTATGTGTGGGGATCCTATGCGGTGACTGCGGTCCTGATCGTCGGCGAGATCCTGCTGTTGAGGTCTCATCGGCAAAAGGCGCTGACGCTGGCAAAACGTACCGTGAAATATGGCAAGGTCGAGAAGGAAGAGGGTAACGATGAAGTCGCGGCATAAAAAACTGATGTTGGTCGCCATCGCGGTGATCGCTTTGGGCGTAGTGGCGGCGTTGGTGCTCAACGCTTTTCGAAGCAATCTGGTGTTTTTCTTCAGCCCGACGCAGGTGGTCAAGGGAGAGGCTCCGCGTGACCGATCTTTCCGGATTGGCGGGCTGGTCGAGGCAGGTAGCGTGGTTCGTGGGAAGGATGGAGTGACGGCGCATTTCCGCGTCACCGATACGGCGCAAACCATTGCGGTTGACTACACCGGTCTGCTGCCGGACTTGTTCAAGGAAGGCAAAGGCGTGGTGGCGGAAGGTCGCCTGACCGATAGCGGCGTGTTTGTCGCAACGCAGGTACTGGCCAAGCACGACGAAAACTATATGCCGCCCGAAGCGGCCAGCGCACTGGAACAGGCGCAAAAAGCCCAGAAAACCCTGGTTGCTCCCAAATAATCCAGTTTCACGGAAAGAAAGTAAATAATGATTCCAGAGCTCGGTCATTTCTCTTTGATTCTGGCGCTGCTGTTGGCGCTCGTGCAAGGCATCCTGCCGCTGGTGGGGGCCGCACGTAATAACCCGGCGTGGATGTCGGTCGCCAAGCCAGCTGCTCGCGCCCAGTTTATTTTTGTCGCCATCGCTTTTGGATGTCTGGCTTATTCGTTTCTGACCCTCGATTTTTCGGTCATGAACGTGACCCGAAATTCCCATTCCCGCCTTCCTGAAATTTACCGCTTCACGGCTACCTGGGGTTCGCATGAAGGGTCGATGCTGTTGTGGACAGTGATTCTTGCTGCGTGGACGCTGGCGGTGACCCTGTTCAGCCGCCATCTGCCCGAGGACATGGTGGCGCGGGTGGTCGGCGTGATGGGCCTGGTCAGCTTCGGCTTCCTGCTGTTCATGCTGGCCACCTCCAATCCATTTCTGCGTATGGAGATGGCCATGGACGGTTCCGATCTGAACCCGCTGCTGCAGGACCCGGGCATGGTGGTTCACCCGCCGATTCTGTATATGGGTTATGTCGGATTTTCCGTGGCTTTCGCTTTCGCGATAGCGGCGCTGCTTTCCGGCAAGCTGGACGCCAGTTGGGCGCGCTGGTCGCGCCCCTGGACCACGGCGGCATGGTCATTCCTGACCCTGGGCATCATGATGGGCAGCTGGTGGGCCTATTACGAGCTGGGCTGGGGCGGCTGGTGGTTCTGGGACCCGGTGGAGAACGCCTCGCTGATGCCTTGGCTGGTGGGTACGGCGCTGATTCATTCCCTGGCGGTGACGGAAAAGCGCGGCACCTTCAAGGCGTGGACGGTGTTCCTCGCCATTGGCGCTTTCTCGCTGAGTCTGCTCGGTACTTTCCTGGTGCGTTCCGGCGTGCTGTCCTCGGTGCATTCTTTTGCAACCGATCCGACGCGCGGCCTGTTCATTCTCACTTTCCTCGCCGTGGTGATCGGTGGCTCGCTGCTGCTGTTCGCCTTCCGCGCCAACCAAGTCGGGCTGGGCGGGCGTTTCGCGCTGGTTTCGCGCGAATCCTTCCTGATGGTCAATAACATTCTGCTCCTGACGGCGACCGGGGCGGTGCTGCTGGGTACGCTGTACCCGCTGTTTCTCGATGCGCTTGGGCTGGGCAAAATCTCGGTTGGCCCGCCCTATTTCAATTCCGTATTCGTTCCTCTCGTGACCCCGTTGATATTTCTCAGCGGCATCGGCCCGCTGGCGCGGTGGAAACAGGCCAGCGTGCCTGAACTGGCCGCACGGCTGAAATGGGGTTTCGGCGGCAGCGTCCTGGTGGCATTGTTGCTGCCGCTGACGCTGGGGGAATGGCAACCGATGGTTTCCCTGGGCTATCTGCTGTCCCTGTGGATCGTCGTTACCGTTGCCATCGGTGTGCGAGCCCGTACGCGGACGGGCGCAGGATGGTCGGCGAACTTCTACGGCATGCATCTCGCGCACCTCGGCGTGGCGGTTACCGTGATCGGCGTCACTATGGTGTCGAACTACCAGACCGAGCGCAATGTGCGCATGGAGGTGGGTGATACCGTGGCGGTGAAGGACTATACCTTCCGTTTCGATGGGGTGAAGGATATCCAGGGGCCAAATTATAACGGCGCGCGCGGCACCCTGGAGGTGAGCCGCAATGGCAAGCCGGTCTCCACCCTGCACCCGGAAAAACGCATTTACACTGCCTCCGGGATGCCTTTCACCGAATCGGCGATCGATTACGGTTTGACGCGTGACCTGTATACCGCACTGGGCGAATCGCTGGATGGCGGAGCCTGGAGCGTGCGGCTGTTCCACAAGCCCTTCGTGGTATGGATCTGGATCGGCGCGGTGTTGATGGCCCTGGGTGGTGTGCTGGCAATTACCGACCGGCGCTATCGCACCTCGCGCAGGAAACAGCCATGACAATAACTCGTTACAACTTGTGAGGTTCGCGATGCTTGTTTCTCTATCTCATGACGCTTCCCGGAGGGGTTTGCCCTCACCTCAATTCTCTCCCAAGGGGAGAGGAGGCAATGGTGAAGAGCACTTGTTTCGATTTGGGAGTGCTGCAGCATGAAGCGTTTCCTGATTCCCCTGGGTATTTTCATTGTGCTGGTGGGCTTTCTCGCTGTCGGCCTCAGGCTCGATCCGCGCGAGGTGCCTTCGCCGCTGGTTGGCAAGCCGGCGCCCGATTTCAAGCTGGCCTTGCTGTCTGATCCAGCCAAACAACTGAGCCCGGCAGACCTGCGCGGTAAAGTCTGGCTGTTCAATGTGTGGGCCTCATGGTGCGCTTCCTGCCGGCAGGAGCACGATCTGCTGCTGGATTTGTCGAGGCAGGGCGGCGTGCTGATCTACGGCATGGACTACAAGGATCAGCCCGGCGATGCGCAGGCCGTGCTGAATCGCTACGGGAATCCCTATGTGGAAACCGTGGTCGATCTCGATGGTCGCACAGGCATGAATTATGGGGTGTACGGCGTTCCCGAGACCTATCTCATCGATAAAAACGGCATCATTCGCTACAAGCACACCGGCCCGGTGACCGTCGAAATCCTGAGCAAGAAGATTCTTCCCCTGGTGAAGGAGTTGCAGCAATGAGACTGTGGATGATATTTCTCGCACTATGGCTGCCGTTTGCCGCCATGGCTGGCGAAGCCAGGCCGGTAGCCGAAGATCCCATACTGGAGCAGCGCATGATCGGCCTGTCCGAGAATTTGCGCTGCCTGGTGTGCCAGAACGAATCGCTGGCGGGCTCTCGTGCCGATCTGGCGCAGGATCTGCGTCAGGAAATCCGCGAACAGATGCGCGCCGGCAAGAGCGACGAGCAGGTCATTGATTACCTCACCCAGCGCTATGGCGATTTCGTACTCTACAATCCGCCGGTCAAGCCGCTGACCTGGCTGCTGTGGTTTGGTCCGTTTGCGTTGCTGATCGGTGCGGCGGGCGGTCTCTATGCCTATATCAAGCGACGCGGCGATCGCCCTGTCGATGAACCCTTATCCGAAGAAGAGAAGAAACGCGTGGCGGATCTTCTGGGCAACGGACGGTAATGTAGAAACAACGCCCTCTCCCCAACCCCAGGGGCTACCCTCTCCTCAATCCTCTCCCGCAGGCGGGAGAGGAGGCAAACGCAAAGGGCGCTTGTTTTGATCTGCACTTGTTTTGATTGGAAATAAATGATGAGCAATTTCTGGACGATATCGCTGTTATGGGCACTCTTTCTTCTCTTTATCGCGGTGGCCCTGGCGTTTGTCCTGCCGCCATTGCTGCGGAGAGATGCCAAATCAGGGCTGGTGGATAGAAAAGAGGCCAATGTCGCCATCTATTACGATCAACTGGCCGAATTGAAGGCGGATCTTGATAGTGGCGAACTGGATGCGGCGCAATACGAGGACGCCCGGCGGGAAATTGAAAAACGCCTGAGCGAAGATGTGCCTCTGGAAGCCGCCCCCGTCGCGATCACCCAGGCAGGTCGCTGGCCGGGATTTGTGCTGGCCGGTGCGATACCGGTCCTGGCGATCGCATTGTATGTGGTCCTGGGCAGCCCCCAGGCGCTGCTCATGTCACGCGCTGACGCTCCTGCGGCAGAGCAAGGCCAACATGACGCGGCCCCCATGATTGCAGCCCTGGAGGCCAAGCTGAAAGAGAAGCCGGATGACGCTCCCGGTTGGTATATGCTGGCGCGCAGTTATGCTTCGATAGGAAAGTTTAACGAGTCTGCGCGCGCGTTCGAGAAAGCGGTCGCGCTATTCCCCGACGATGCACGTTTGCTGGCGGACTATGCGGATGCGCTAGCCATGGCGCAAGGACAGAATCTGCAGGGCAAACCGCTGGAGCTGATCAATAAGGCGCTCAAGCTGAATCCAAATGACGAGAAGACGCTGAATCTTGCGGCATCAGCGGCTTATCAGAACAAGGAATTTGCCAAGGCCGCCGCGTATTGGCGGCGTCTGCTCAAGGTTCTCCCGCCGGATGTGGATATCGCCAAGGACATAACCGCTGCGATTGCAGAGGCCGACCAGCTTGCGGGCAGCCTCGGCGGCCTGGATAACTTGAGTAATCTGAGCGAGAAGAGCAGTGCAAGCGAAAAAAACAAACAAGCCGAGCAAGCGCCTCAAGGCGCGACCGCAATTTCCGGTATGGTGACAGTGAGCAAAGAACTTATCGCCAAGGTGAGCCCCACTGACAAGGTGTTCATTTTTGCTCAGGCGCCGCAAGGCCCGAAAATGCCCATCGCCAGTTTGAAGCTCGAATCCGGGCAGCTTCCTTACCGCTTCACACTGGACGACTCCGTCTCAATGTCGCCGAATGACAAATTGTCTAACCACGCTGAAGTGATGATCAGTGCGCGCGTGTCGAAGTCGGGTCAGCCCATGGCGCAAAGCGGAGACTTGCAGGGGAAAGTCGGTCCGATCAAGCTTGGGCGGCAGAGCGTGGCGATCGTCATCGATACCATTGTGCCCTAGCCGTTTCAAGATTCATTTCTTGTCGAATAGCTTTCTGTACTCGCCGTAGCCTTCTTTTTCAAGGTCTTCCTTCGGTATGAACCGCAGCGACGCCGAGTTCATGCAGTAGCGCTGGCCGGTGGGGGCGGGGCCATCATCGAAGAGATGGCCCAGGTGTGAATCGCCAAGTTTGCTGCGAACTTCGGTACGCGCCATGAGATGTGAGCGATCTTCGTGTAGAACCACATGGGCCGGTTCCAGCGGTTGGGTGAAACTGGGCCAGCCGGTGCCCGAATCGAATTTGTCCAGGGAGCTGAATAGCGGTTCACCCGACACGACATCGACGTAGATGCCTTCTTTCTTGTTGTCCCAATAAGCGTTGCGGAAAGCCCATTCCGTGCCGTTTTCCTGAGTGACGTGATACTGTTCCGCAGCCAGGTGTTTCTTCAGTTCCTTCGCGTCCGGCTTGCGGTATCCACTGCCGTTCCATGCCATTGCCTGCCCTCCCGAAATAATTCCGGCCACAAACCACATCGTGCGTTTCGCTTTCATCGCACACTCTCATCGACCCAGTAAGAATAGCGTACGACACAGCGGTTTGGCCAAAGCTTATTCTGGGTGAAAAATTCATTCCTTTGGCGCCATGGCGTGCAAACGCAAGCCGGAAAAGTAAATTACTCGCCTGACGTAGACTTGGGTTTCGTAATAAGGGGGGATGCCCTGGTACTTGTCCACGGCTTTTTCGCCAGCGTTATAGGCGGCGATAACGCGTACCATATCGCCTCTGAAATAAGTGTTTAGCCAGCGCAGGTAGGCAAGCCCGCCGCGAATATTTTGCTCTGCATTGAAGGGGTTTCTGACATTGAACCGTACGGCGGTTCCTGGAATAAGCTGCATCACGCCTTGGGCATCCTTGGGTGAGTGGGCGAATCTTTCGAAATTCGATTCGACACTGGCGATGGCGAGCGCAAGTTTTACATCCACGGAATAATGCGGCGCCAGCTTCTCTATCAGCCTTGCCACCGAGCGCTTGCCGTGGGGCAGCGCATCGACATAATGACCCATGTCGAATTCTCCGCTGGAGCTGATCGCCTGCTCGACTGAAATACAGGATGGCGTCAAAACGGTCGGCGGCCCGGTGATGTCCAGTTTGTTCGAGCTGCCATGGTGGCCGAGTTGGCTGGCTATAGAAAAAAATGCGGCGGCAGATTTCACGTCGCGAGGAAAGTGTCTCCCATTCAGAAAAAGCAGGCCGACACGATAATATCCCTCTGCGCTCCCCTGGCGAGCGGATTCACAATAAAGCCCGGCGGCCAGATATTCGTTGCGAGGTTGCCCGATGCCCGCTTCCGCCGCCCATCCTTGCTCAAGAAGCGCCCGCAGTTGAGGGGGATCCGTCTCGACTTCCGGCGGGCCATGAGCATCCCCGGCCAGAGCTTGAAACGCGATCAAGGTTCCGGCTAGGATATGACCCAGAATGAGGCGCCCAAAGTGCATGTTGATATCAGGAATGGATGGGAATGAGAGGCTTTGTTGCATATAATGAAACTGATGCTCGAGTGTTGTGCTGCTGTTACATCGGTCATGATCAAAAAATGGAACCATGCATTAACTATAGGTATTTCCTGCGCCTTTACCAAGGGGATGATCGATGCCGTCTGAGCAAACTGACGTAAAGAATTCCTGGCATTTTGCGCAGGCGGACTTTGCGCGCGACGATCCCTTGCTCAGCTGCCTCATTCTTCTGACGCAGATGCAGAACAGACCTTTTTCGGCGGATACCTTGACGGCAGGCCTGCCGCTCGTTGATTTGAAGCTTACCCCCGAACTTTTTATTCGTGCTGCCGCCAGGGCCGGGTTATCAGCCCAGATCGTGAAGCGCTCTCTGGACAAGATTTCGAGCCTGGTTTTGCCGGCAGTGCTGTTGCTGAATGACCAGCAAGCCTGTGTGCTGGTGCAAAAGGATGACGCCGGAAGGGCGCAGATCATCATGCCGGAAACCGGGGCGGGGGTGAGTGATATCGCGCTGGACGAACTCGCGCAGAATTATTCCGGCTTTGCCATCTTCACGCGGTCGGCCTACCAGTTCGATGCACGCACTGCGGAAAGCGTGATTCCCCGACCGGAGCACTGGTTCTGGGGCGTGCTGCAGCAGGCCTGGCCGATTTACGGCGAGGCGCTGGTGGCCTCCTTCCTGATCAACACCTTTGCGCTGGTCACCCCGCTCTTCATCATGAATGTCTATGATCGGGTCGTGCCCAATCATGCGGTCGAGACGCTCTGGGTGCTGGCCATCGGGGCTGCACTGGTGTTCGGGTTTGATTTTCTGATGCGCACGCTGCGCGGCTATTTCATCGACTTGGCAGGAAAAAAAGTTGACGTCATTCTCTCGGCCAGCATTTTCGAAAAGATGATGGGCATCCAAATGGCGTCAAGACCGGCATCCGTCGGCGTATTTGCCAATAACCTGCAGGAATTCGAGGCCTTCCGTGATTTTCTGACCTCGGCCACGATCACCACGCTGATCGACCTGCCGTTTATCTTTCTGTTTATCCTGACTATCTGGTGGATCGGGGGGCCGTTGGCCTGGATACCTGCGCTTGCCGTGCCGCTGGTCATTGCTGTGGGATTGATACTCCAGGTGCCATTGCGCAGAGTGGTGCAGGAGGTTTTTCGCCATTCTGCCCAGCGCCAGGCCATGCTGATTGAAACTTTGGCGGGCCTGGAGACGGTCAAGAGTGTCAGTGCAGAAAGCCCGATCCAGAGAAAATGGGAGGAGATCATCGGCCTGATTGCCCGTTTGGGGTTGAAGTCGCGCTTTCTGTCTGCCTCCGTGGTCAATGCTTCGCTTTTCATGCAACAACTGGTCACTATCGCCATCGTCGTCTATGGGGTGTACCTGATTTCCGAGCAGGAACTGACCACGGGCGGGCTGATTGCCTGCACCATACTGGTGGGCAGGGCGCTTGCGCCACTCTCTCAGGTGGCGTCTCTTCTGACGCGCTATTACCAGTCCAAGGCGGCGCTGGATTCGCTCAACACCATGATGCATTTGCCGGTGGAAAGACCGCCGGGGAAGTCCTTCGTGCACCGGCCCCGATTTCAGGGAGGGATCGAATTCAAGGAAGTCTCTTTCAGTTATCCGGGGCAAACGGTTCCTGCCCTGCGCAATATGTCGTTCAAGATTGCGCCGGGAGAACGGGTCGGGATAATCGGTCGTATCGGCACGGGCAAGACCACCATCGAAAAGCTCATCCTCGGCTTGTATCACCCTACTTCAGGGGCCGTCTTGATTGATGGGGTGGATATGGTGCAGATCGATCCTGCGGAATTGCGCCGAAACATCGGTTATGTGCCCCAGGATGTGGTCCTGTTCTATGGCAGCGTCAAGGACAACATCGTTATGGGGGCGCCTTATGTGGGCGATGGCGCCATGCTGCGGGCGGCGGAGATCGCCGGGGTGTCCGATTTCGTCAACCGTCATCCTCTCGGCTTCGACATGCGGGTAGGCGAGCGTGGGGAAGGGTTGTCCGGGGGGCAGAAGCAAACCATTGCGATTGCCCGTGCGCAATTGCTCGACCCACCCATTATGTTGATGGACGAGCCCAGCAATTCCATTGATAACCGGTCAGAGGAAATATTCAAATCCAGGCTGGAAAAAAATCTGGAGCACAAGACCCTGATTCTGGTGACCCATCGCGCCACCTTGCTGACGCTGGTCAATCGCCTGATCGTGATAGACGCGGGCGCGGTGGTTGCGGATGGCCCGAAAGATCAGGTGCTGGCCGCGCTGGCGGACGGGAGGATCAATGTGGCCAAATAGACCAGAGAACCGGTCCGGCGAAAAATCGGGTCAACTGCTATCTCGTGCAAAAGGTGCGTGGCAGGAGTGGAAGGCCTTGGCGGGGCGCGGCTTGCCGGATGACAAGGAGGACATGGAGTTTATGTCCGAAACCAGTGCCGCAGTATTGCAGGGAACACCGCGGACGGCCCACTGGATTCTATGGGGGGTTGCCCTTTTCTTTCTGGTCGCCCTGATCTGGGCCAGCCTGGCCAGGCTTGACGAGATCGCGACCGGGACGGGCAAGGTGATCCCCACGAGCCATATCCAGGTCGTGCAAAATCTGGAGGGAGGCATCCTTTCCGAAATTCCGGTACGTGAGGGGGATGTGGTCAAAAAAGGCCAGATTCTGGTGCAGATGGATGCCACGCGGTTTTCCTCTTCGTTTGGTGAAAATCAGGCCAAATATGATGCTCTCCTGACCAAGATCGCGCGTCTCAGCGCAGAGGCGAACAACGCGGAATTTAATGCGCCGAAAGAACTCGAGCAAAAAAACCTGAAGCTGATCGAAGAGGAAAAGGCACTGTACTCTTCCCGTCAGCGGGAACTGCAAGCCAATCTGAGCGTGCTTCGCCAGCAATCGGAGCAGAGGGCGCAGGATCTTGCCGAAAAACGTGTTCGCCTGGTGCAGTTGCAACAAAGCCACGGTCTGGTTTCCAGGGAGGTGGCCATGACGCGGCCCCTGGTGCAGCAAGGGGTCATGTCCGAAGTGGAGCTGCTGCGGCTGGAGCGACAGCAAAGCGACCTGAAGGGCGAGATGGAGGCAACCAGATTGTCGATCCCCCGCCTCGAAGCCGCGCTGATGGAAGCACGCAACAAGGTTGAAGGGTTCATCATCAAGTTCCGCTCGGATGCGATGTCTGAATTGAGCGCGGCGCGAGCTGAAATTTCGGCGATCGGCGCAACCAGTTCGGCGCTGGAGGACCGGCTTGCGCGCACCACCGTGCGCTCGCCGATGGCCGGAACGGTGAAACGGATCAAGGTGACGACGATAGGCGGGGTGATTCAGCCCGGCATGGATTTGATGGAAATCGTGCCGCTGGAAGACAACCTGTTGATAGAAGCTCGCGTCAAACCGTCGGATATCGCATTTTTGCGGCCTGGGCAGGAAGGCGCGGTCAAGCTGAGCGCCTACGATTTTTCGATTTATGGCGGGGTCCCGGCCAAGCTTGAATATATCAGCCCCGACAGCATCACCAACGATGAGGGGGAAACCTTCTTCATCATCAGGGTGAGAACCAAAACCAACTATCTGCTCCAGGGGGACAAGCGCCTGCCGATCATTCCCGGCATGCTGGCCACGGTAGATATCCGCACCGGTAAAAAAACGGTATTGACCTATCTGCTGAAGCCGTTTTTCAAGGCCAAGGAGATGGCCCTGCGCGAGCGTTGATGATAATACCGTAGGTCAGGCTTCAGCCTGAAAGCCAGCCTTTTTAGATGGGGCCGTCGTGATGCAGTATCGGGTTGTCCAGGATATGAAGTTCATCGCGCGCCTCGTGGCGGTTTAGCAGCTTTTCCTGGGCGGGCGCCGGCAGGTCGTTGAAGGAGATGATGTTTTTTTCCAGCAATACGTCGATCAGGTCTTCCAGTACCCGGATAACACTCTTGTCGGTTTGTTCCAGCAGATGCCTGGCATATTCCTTGAGTCCGTCCTGGGAAAGGAACTCCAGCAATTCCTGGCTCTCCAGCGTTATCTTTTCCTCGGCGCCGGGGCCGGGTCGATCGAAGATAGCTTTAATTTTTCCTTCTGGGGTACGCGAAACATAGGGCATGGACAGGGGTTTCCTTTCGCCTTTAATGTTTTGGTGTCGAAGCTAATCAGGATATAACGGTATGAAAATTATTCTATAATTAAATAATAAGCCATATTTCAGGATAGGGTATGAAAATAGGCGGTCATGTGGGGCGCTTTTCCATCGAATCATGTCGGGTTGAGGGTTTATGGTACTGATTGCCAGTCTGGTCAATGAACTTGTAGAACATTGGGGGAACGGGCTCCGCAAGACTGCGGCCATTCGGCGCGTCAATGACCTGGCCTCATTGGAAAAGGCGATGGCCGCGCTTAAGCCCGCATTGCTTATTCTCGATATGGATTTGCCCGGATTTTCCGGAGTGACCGGGATTGCCGCGCTCCAGAAGTTGAGCCCGACGACCCGGATTCTGGTTTCCGCCCACGCCTTCGATCCCGAGGAAGAGCTTTCCCTGCTCCGAGTAGGGGTGATGGGGTGCTTCCGCAAGGAGATTGATCCTGACTTGCTCAACAGGGTCGTAACGGTGGTCAGGGAGGGGGGCTTGTGGGTTACCCGCTCCCTGATTCCCGGGCTGATCGAGGAAATACGCACCCGGCATCAGGATAAAGTACGGACGGAGCCGGCGAAGAAAACCAATGACCTGCATCAACTCACTCCGCGCGAGCAGGAAGTCGCCGCGCTGGTGGGCATGGGTTCCAGCAACAAACAGATTGCCCGCAAGCTGGACATCAGCGACAGGACTGTCAAAGCACACCTGACGACCATTTTTCAGAAATTAAATATCACGGACAGGCTGCATCTTGCCCTGTATGTGAATGGAAGCGAAAGCTGATCTGGCCGACAGCCAACCCGCAGAGCAGATTCTGCCGGTTTTGCAGCCGATTTCCTTGTAAACCCGACAGGCTGCTAGTACCAAAGTCTTAGTACCACAGTTCAATATGATCTTCCTCTAAAGATAGCTATATTCAATACAGAAATTGTTTATTTAACGGGCGACAGACGGATGTTCGGTTGGTTCGCCGCTATCATTTCTATGAGGAGATAATCATGGCCACGCAAACCCCCTCCATATCGACTTCTGCCCTTGCCGGAAAGATGGCCGCTATTGGAACAGTAAAGATGGTGATCGGCACCGTTTCTGCGACTTCACCCAATGGTGTTGTGCGGATGTTGCAGGTTGGCGACAAGGTTAATGCCAACGATACGATCCAGACCGGGGATCTATCTGCCATAGATATCGAATTTGTGAACGGCACGCACATGGATCTGGGACGAAATGCCCAGACAGTGCTGGACACGGACGTATTCAACCCGGCGACTGCGCAGGTAGCGGGTGCAGATGCGGCTGCCATCCAGGCGGCCATCGCCGCCGGCGCCGACCCGACCGCCGTCGCCGCTGCGACGGCGGCGGGCGCGGGCGCGGCTTCGGAAGGCGGAAGCGGCTTTGTCCAAATAGACCCGAATTATTCACCCGGCAATGTGACTTCCGGATTTGAAACTGATGTGGTTACCCGCACGTTCGCCGCAACCGAAGGTCTGGTGGCGGGGCCCGTAACCCAGGAGCCGCCAGTTGAGCCGCCGACCGTATCGCCGAGCGCAGAGGTTCGAGTTGGAGAGGAAGGCAGCGTTACCCCTGAAGACAACTCCATCCCGGTCACGATTGTGGCCAATGCGGGCGATGCCACGGACACCCTGACTGGGGTCACGGTTACCCTGCCTTCCGGCTGGACAGCCACTGACGGCACCAACACCTACAGCGGCACCTTCACCCTGGCGGCTTCCGGCCAGACTTTCAGCCAGCAGCTGACGGTCACGCCTGGCGGCGCGGACACCGACGTGGATGGCACGATCACGGCGGTGGCGCATGCCCAGGACATCAGCAATCCGAGCGTGACGGCTGACAGTGCGCCGGCTTCAGGCACGGTCGTGATAGACACCGTGCTGGATGCTGCCGTGAATGTCGCCGGCAATGCTGCGAGCGGCAATGAAAGCGCGTCGCCCCAGATCATCAGCCTGGGCCTGACTGCCTCGCAGCTCAGCCCCTACGGCCAGGTGGACGGCGCCCCGGCGGATGCCACCGAATCCGGCACGGCGACGGTCAGCGTCACTCTGCCAGCCGGCTTCACGCTGGGCACCTATGACGGCACGACCTTCACGGCGAGCGCTGGCACCTTCACCGGTGCTCCGGCGGCGATGGAGGCCTGGCTGGAAAGCCTGGCGGTTCAGGTGGCGGCTGGTGCCGACACGTCTGCGGGCGCAATCAGCGGTAGCGTCAGCGTCACCTACACTGATGTTCCGACAGCGGACGGCAACCCGAGTACGGCTAACGACACCTACACCAGCCGCGCCCAATTC